>Ga0209460_1000159_pt1 | contig 92017 bp, 80 predicted proteins | sample EBPBio132013_DNA_FD_185868 | JGI IMG/M metagenome (GOLD analysis project Ga0209460, IMG submission 185868) | Wastewater treatment Type I Accumulibacter community from EBPR Bioreactor in Madison, WI, USA - Reactor 2_5/13/2013_ DNA (SPAdes)... | ecosystem: Engineered > Bioreactor > EBPR >... | reverse complement strand
TTCGTATTCCACGTGCGCGGTGTTGATCGTGATGCCGCGTGCCTTTTCTTCCGGCGCCGCGTCAATCTGGTCGTAACCCTTGGCTTCGCCGCCAAACTTGGACGCCAGCACCGTCGTGATAGCCGCCGTCAGCGTCGTCTTGCCATGGTCAACGTGACCAATCGTGCCCACGTTCACGTGCGGCTTGGTACGTTCGAATTTTCCTTTTGCCATTTTTCGTTTCTCCAAAGAGCGTTGCCCGTGTGAGGTTTTACGTCTGCATCACATCACTGATCCCGCCGCACGGGCACGACGGGGTGTGTGATCGCAGACTGGTCTTCAATCAGTTACTTGGCACGGGCCGCAACAATCGCTTCGGCAACGTTACGCGGGGCTTCCGCGTAGTGCTTGAATTCCATCGTGTACGTGGCACGGCCTTGCGACATCGAACGCAGCGTGGTCGAGTAGCCAAACATTTCGGACAGGGGCACTTCGGCCTTGATCGCCTTGCCGCCACCCACCATGTCGTCCATGCCCTGCACCATGCCACGGCGGGACGACAGGTCGCCCATCACGTTGCCAGCGTAGTCTTCAGGCGTTTCCACCTCGACGGACATCATCGGCTCGAGAATGACCGGGTTGGCCTTCTTGCAGCCTTCCTTGAAGCCGAAGATGGCGGCCATCTTGAATGCCAGTTCGTTCGAGTCCACGTCGTGGTACGAACCGAAGTGCAGCGTGACCTTGACGTCCACCACAGGGTAACCAGCCAGCACGCCCTGCGTGACGGCTTCGTTGATGCCCTTTTCCACCGCGGGAATGAATTCGCGGGGCACGACGCCACCCTTGATCGCGTCGACGAACTCGACACCCTTGCCGGCTTCGTTCGGCTCGATCTTGAGCACGACGTGGCCGTACTGGCCCTTGCCGCCGGATTGACGCACGAACTTGCCCTCGGCTTCTTCAACCGACTTGCGGATGGTTTCGCGGTAGGCCACCTGGGGTTTGCCAACGTTGGCTTCCACGCCGAACTCGCGCTTCATGCGGTCAACGATGATTTCCAGGTGCAGTTCGCCCATGCCACCAATGATGGTCTGGCCGGATTCTTCGTCGGTGTTCACGCGGAACGAGGGATCTTCGTTGGCGAGGCGCGACAGCGCGATGCCCATCTTTTCCTGATCGGCCTTGGACTTGGGCTCCACGGCCTGGCGGATCACCGGCTCCGGGAACACCATGCGCTCCAGCGTCAACACGGAATCGGGGTCGCACAGGGTTTCGCCCGTCGTTACGTCCTTCAGGCCCACGCAGGCGGCGATGTCGCCAGCACGAATCTCGTCGACCTCCTGCCGGTTGTTCGCCATCATCTGCACGATGCGGCCAATGCGCTCCTTCTTGCCGCGCACCGGGTTGTAAACGCTGTCGCCCTTGGACAGCACGCCCGAGTACACGCGCACGAAGGTGAGCTGCCCCACAAAGGGGTCGGTCATCAGCTTGAACGCGAGCGCCGAGAACTTCTCATTGTCATCGGCCTTGCGCGTCGTCGTCTGCTCGTCCTCGCCGATACCGGCCACCGGCGGGATGTCCACCGGGGAAGGCAGGAAGTCGATCACGGCGTCCAGCATGCGCTGCACACCCTTGTTCTTGAAGGCGGTGCCGCACAGCATCGGCTGGATCTCGGTGGCGATCGCGCGCTGGCGCAGGCCACGCTTGATCTCGTCCTCGGAAAGGTCGCCCTCTTCAAGGTACTTGTTCATCAGTTCTTCGTCGGCCTCGGCCGCCGCCTCGACCATCTTCTCGCGCCATTCCTTGGCCGTCTCCGCCAGGTCGGCCGGGATGTCGCCGTACTCAAACTTCATGCCCTGGGATGCCTCGTCCCAGATGATGGCCTTCATCTTGAGCAGGTCGACCACGCCCTTGAAGTTCTCCTCGGCGCCAATGGGAATCACCACCGGGACCGGGTTGGCCTTCAGGCGCGTGCGCATCTGCTCGTAGACCTTGAAGAAGTTCGCGCCCGTGCGGTCCATCTTGTTGACGAACGCGAGACGAGGCACCTTGTACTTGTTGGCCTGGCGCCAGACGGTTTCAGACTGGGGCTGCACGCCACCCACGGCGCAGTAAACCATGCAGGCACCGTCCAGCACGCGCATGGAGCGCTCCACCTCGATGGTGAAGTCCACGTGGCCGGGGGTGTCGATGATGTTGAAGCGGTGCTCCGGATACGACAGGTCCATGCCTTTCCAGAAGCAGGTAACCGCCGCGGAGGTGATCGTGATGCCACGCTCCTGCTCCTGCTCCATCCAGTCGGTGGTGGCGGCGCCGTCGTGCACCTCGCCCAGCTTGTGGTTCACACCCGTGTAGAACAGGATGCGCTCAGTGGTCGTGGTCTTGCCGGCGTCGATGTGAGCCGAGATACCGATGTTGCGATAGCGCTCGATGGGCGTTTTGCGGGCCATGATGATCTTTCGTTAAAACAGGACAGGCCCGCTCTTGGCGGGCCCGCACTCCAGAGGGGGACGATTCTTAGAAGCGGAAGTGGCTGAAAGCCTTGTTGGCTTCGGCCATGCGGTGCACTTCGTCACGCTTCTTCATGGCACCGCCACGGCCTTCAGTGGCTTCCATCAACTCGTTGGCCAGACGCAGGGCCATCGACTTTTCGCCGCGCTTGCGGGCGGCTTCCTTGATCCAGCGCATGGACAGGGCCAGGCGGCGGACCGGACGCACTTCGACAGGCACCTGGTAGTTGGCGCCGCCGACGCGGCGGGACTTCACTTCAACCATGGGCTTCACGTTGTTGATGGCCATGGTGAAGGCTTCAACCGGGTCCTTGCCCGGATTCTTCTTCTCGATGAAGTCGAGGGCACCGTAGATGATGCGCTCGGCGACAGCTTTCTTGCCGCCTTCCATGATCACGTTCATGAACTTGGAGAGCTCGACGTTGCCGAACTTGGGATCCGGCAGGATTTCACGTTTAGGGACTTCGCGACGACGTGGCATTTTTCACCTCTTTGCTTCAGTTGGCACCGTTTTGCGGGTGCCGCGAGAGCCATTCAGGACTCCCACTTACTCGACCCAACAGCGGGTCACTACGCTGATACAGACCGCCACAGCCCGACCAGCACCTTGAAACTACGGACAAACGAAAGCGCTTAAGCCTTCTTCGGACGCTTGGCACCGTACTTGGAACGCGACTGCTTGCGGTCTTTCACGCCTTGCAGGTCCAGCGAACCGCGAACGATGTGGTAACGCACACCGGGCAGATCCTTGACACGACCGCCACGAACCAGCACCACGCTGTGTTCCTGCAGGTTGTGGCCTTCGCCGCCGATGTAGGAAATGACTTCGAAGCCGTTGGTCAGGCGGACCTTGGCAACTTTACGAAGGGCCGAGTTCGGCTTCTTCGGCGTCGTGGTGTACACGCGGGTACACACACCGCGACGCTGCGGCGAGTTCTGCATCGCAGGGCTTTTGGACTTGGTCTTTTCGACCTCGCGCCCCTGACGCACCAGTTGATTGATGGTTGGCATTGAAAAACGTCCCTAAAACGTCAAATGAATCGTCAAAATTTGAGAAACTTTCCCGCCCCAAAAGCGGAAAAGCCTTCCAGTATAGCCTTGTGCGGGAAATCCCGCAATGCAGCCCATTGAAAGTCAGTGGCCGCTTACGTGATTTACTTGATCCAGAGCCGGATACCGTCCCAGGCACGGCCCAGCAAGCCAGCCTGTTCCACACCTTCCAGGGCCACCAGAGGCACGTCGAGCACCGGCTGCTCATTGGCCAGCACCTTCAGCGTGCCCACCGCCTGGCCCCTGGCAAAAGGCGCCACCAGCGGGTCGGGGCGCACCACCTGGGTCTTGAGGCGCCCAGCCGTTCCGGCCGGCACCGCCACCACGATGGCATTCGGGCGGCCCAGCTTGACGGTGCTGGCCGAGCCTTTCCAGACTGGCGGCGTGGCCACGGGCTGGCTGGCGTCAAACAGCTTGACGGCTTCAAACGCGGTGTAGCCCCAGTTCAGCAGCTTCTGGGATTCATTGGCACGGGCGTTTTCGCTGGCCGTGCCCAGCACGATGGACAGCAGGCGCCGCCCACCGGCCAGGTTGGGGTAGTCGCGCCGAGCTGTGGCGATCAGGCAGTAACCCGCTGCCTCGGTGTGTCCGGTTTTCAGGCCATCCACCGAAGGATCGCGGAACAGCAGCAGGTTGCGGTTGGTGTCGTTGGCCGCCGGCGTTCCCTCATAGCGGTACTTCTGGATGGCGTAGTAGCTCATGTACTCGGGAAAGTCCTGCATGAGCCGCGTCGCCAGGATGGACAGGTCGCGCGCGGTGGTGGTGTGCCCCGCTTCGGTCAGGCCTTCGGGGTTCCTGTAGCTGGTGGCTTTCATGCCCAGCACCTTGGCCTGCTCATTCATGAGCTGGACAAACCGCTCCACCGTGCCGCCCACGCCCTCGGCCAGCGCCACGGTCGCGTCGTTGCCCGACTGCACAACCATGCCCTTGATCAGGTCGTCCACCGGCACTTTCATCTTCGGGTCGATGAACATGCGTGAACCCGGCATGCGCCAGGCGCGCTCGCTCAACGGCAGCGTCTGTTTGATGTCGATTTTTTTCGCCCTGAGCGCGTCAAACACCAGGTACTGCGTCATCAGCTTGGTCAGCGAAGCCGGCTCCACCGGCGTGTCGATGTCCCGTGCCGCCAGCAGCTGGTTGGCCGTGAGGTCCATCAGCAGGTAGCTGCGGGCCGCGATTTCGGGGGGCTGGGGCGCCTGGGCCAAAGCGGCAGCGCATAGCGTTGCCAGAAGGGGCGCGCACAGCGCCTGCAGAAAACGTTTCATTCGGGAAGATTCAGGAGCGAAGGTGGCGGACCACCAGATTTTTCAGAAGAGGCAATTGTCCGTGAAAGAAGTGCCCGCCCCCCGGGACAACCGTAACAGGCAGCGACTGCGGGCGCGCCCAGTCCATGACCGAGGCCAGCGCCACGGTGTCGTCCTGCTCGCCATGGATGACCAGCGCGCGGTCGTGCGCGTCGTGCGGCAGCGGCTTGACGTCAAACCGCGACGCGGCGGTGCCCACCAGCACGATTTTTTCCATGGCACGCGCCGGCCACAGCTGCGCGATGGCACTGCAGGTCACGTAAGCACCGAAAGAAAACCCCGCCAGGGCAAGCGGGCCCTGCGGCGCAACAGCCTGCACCACCTGCAGCAGGTCGTCCGCCTCGCCAACGCCCCCATCGTGCACGCCGGCACTGGCCCCGACACCCCGGAAGTTGAAGCGCACAGCCGTCCAGCCACACTGCGTGAAGGCCCGCGCCAATGTCTGCACCACCTTGTTGTCCATGGTGCCCCCGAAGAGCGGATGCGGGTGCGCGATCACCGCAACACCACTGGCAGGCGCACCGCCCACCGGGTCGTCACGCAATGCCTCCACGGCGCCTGCGCCGCCAGCCAGGGTGAGCTTTTGCGTCTGCGCGTTCACGGCTTCAGCGGCCCAGGTGCGCGGGCGTCACCAGGCGCTCCACCACCTTGCCGTTTTTAAGGTGCGATTCAACGATTTCGTCGATGTCGTTGCCGTCCACGTAGGTGTACCAGACAGCTTCCGGGTACACCACGGCCACGGGGCCGCCAGCACAACGGTCCAGGCAACCGGCCTTGTTCACGCGGACCTTGCCGGGGCCTGCCAGGCCAGCCGCCTTGACTTGCGCCTTGCAGCGGTCAAACGCCTCTTTGGCGTGGTGGTTGGCGCAGCAGTCTTCGCCGTTCTGGCGCTCGTTCAGGCAAAAGAAGATGTGGCGGCCGTAATAAGAGTGGGAATGCGGGTCAGTCATGGCTGGATTCTAGTTTTGGGGCTCGCGGCGTGACAGCCGCAGCAACACATAGGCCAGCGCCGCGTAAGGCCAGAGCCAGCCAAGCCACTGCGCCAGGCCGTTGAAGCGGATGAATCGCCCCTGCTCCCAGGTCTGCAATGTCTGCGTGAAATAGGCGCTGGCTGGCGCCTGGTTCAGCAGGCTCAGGTGCACCGCCAGCGCCAGCAGCAGCACAGCCGCGCAGCCCCGGCGTGGCAGCGGCAACGCCACCAGCGCCAACACCAGGCTGGCCACCAGCCCCGCTTGCACCGGCGCGCTGAGCCAGGCCCAGGCATGCACCGGCCCCCAGCTCAGCGCAGCGGACAGCGCCGTGGCCAGCACGCCCATGGCCAGGGCCAACAGCATGACCAGCAGGCGCCGCCCGGCGGTGCGCACCACGCAGTAGGCCAGCAGGCAGGGGATCAGCGCGCCCAGCATCACGCACAGCAGTTCCACGCCCGGCACCAACGGCTGCAGTTCGATGTCGCGCACAGGCAACCACTCCAGGAAGGGCGTGTCTTCCAGCCACTCGGCCAGCGCGGCCTCCAGCCGCTCGAACACCTGCCCCAACCCGAACGGCACCGACGCGGGAAACAGCAAGGCGGCCGGCCACAGCGCCAGCAGCACCAGCGCGCCACGGGCGTCCTGCACGAACCAGCGGTCACGAAAGCGGCTCCAGTGGTCGATCGCGCCCAGGCGTTCCAGCACCCACGCGATAGACGCGCCCAGCCATGCACCCGCGACGTTCAGGGCCAGGTCCACGTTGGACGCGACCCGCACGGGCAGGTAGCTCTGCAGCATCTCCATGCCCAGCGACAGCCCAAACGCTGCGCCAGTAGCCAGCAGCACAGCCCGAACCTGCGTGCCACCGCCGCGGCGCATCGCGCTCAGCGCCAGCAAAAAGCCCAGCGGCACATAGCCCGCCACATTGGCGGCCACGTCAAAGCCGGTCCAGTATTTGGGCAAAGGGCTGGCCAGAAAGGCCCAGGGCGCGATGCCCTGGTCGCGCCAGCCCTCGAACGGGTACAGGCTGGCATACACCACCAGCACCACATAGATGAGCGCCAGTGGCCAGGCGGATGTCTTGTGGGGCACGGGCGCGGCGTCCCGCTCAGAAGGGCTTGACCACCACCAGCACCACCGCTGCCAGCAGCAGCAGGACCGGCGCCTCGTTGAACCAGCGGTACCAGCGGTGGCCGTGGCGGTTGGCCCCGGCCACAAACTTGCGCAGCAACAGGGCGCAGGCATGGTGATAGCCCACGGCCAACACCACCACGCCCAGCTTGGCATGCATCCAGCCATTGCCCGGGCCGCGCCCGACGCCGTAGCCCAACCAGAGCCAGAAGCCCAGCGCCAGCGCCGGCACGGCCAGCAAGGTGGTAAAGCGCAACAGCTTGCGCGCCATCAGCAGCAGGCGTTCGCGCTCGGCCGTGGACCCTGGCGCCACCATGGCCAGGTTCACAAAGATGCGCGGCAGGTAAAACAGGCCGGCAAACCAGCTCGCGACAAAAACAATGTGAAAGGCTTTGATCCAGAGCATGCGTCCGAGTGTAGTGGGGGCATTCCGGCCGGGCCAAAAAAAACCCCAGCACAGGGCTGGGGTGGGAAGCCTTTTTGCTGTCACACATTAAGGCACCCGCTCAGGGAGGAAAAGCGGGGAGCAGCAAGCTGCCCATCGGTAATTTAACAAACCGGCCGGTCGGTTTCAAGGGGGAAAGCGCCTTTTACCTGGCTCAAGCGTGACAGTTTTGGCAACGTTGTGCCATCAGACAGAACGGCCCCGCACCCGCCGCGCCAAGCGCGCGCCCGTCGTGCGGCGTGCCGATCAGGCACAATTTTCCCCATGAGCCTGCACGCCCCCTACCCCCATGGCCGCCCCCGGCGGCTGCGCCGCGACGAATTCACCCGCAACCTCGTGCGCGAGCACGCCCTGACGCCGCACGACCTGATCTACCCGGTGTTCGTGCTGGACGGCAAGGGCCGCCGCGAGGCCGTGGCATCCATGCCCGGCGTGGAGCGCCTGAGCCTGGACCTGCTGCTGCCTGTGGCACAGGAGTGCGTGGATCTGGGCATCCCGGTCATGGCGCTGTTCCCGGTGATCGACGCGGCCCTGAAAACCCCCGACGGCAAGGAGGCGCTGAACCCCGACGGCCTGGTGCCCCGCGTGGTGCGGGCGCTGAAGAGCGAATTCCCCGGCCTGGGCGTGATGACCGATGTGGCGCTGGACCCCTTCACCAGCCACGGCCAGGACGGGCTGCTGGACGACACCGGCTACATCCTGAATGACGAAACGGTTGAAGTATTGACTGGCCAGGCGCTGACACAGGCCGAAGCGGGCGTAGACATCGTGGCGCCCAGCGACATGATGGACGGCAGGATAGGCGCCATCCGCGCCGCGCTGGAGGCCCGCAAGCTGGTCCACACCCGCATCATGGCCTACAGCGCCAAATACGCCAGCGCGTTCTACGGGCCATTCCGCGACGCCGTCGGTTCCGCCGGCAACCTGGGCAAGAGCAACAAGAAGGTCTACCAGATGGACCCGGGCAACACCGACGAAGCCCTGCGCGAAGTCGCCATGGACATTGCCGAAGGCGCCGACATGGTCATGGTCAAGCCCGGCATGCCGTACCTGGACGTGGTGCGCCGCGTGAAGGACGAATTCCGCATGCCCACCTTTGCCTACCAGGTCAGCGGCGAATACGCCATGCTCAAGGCCGCCGCACAAAACGGCTGGCTGGACCATGACGCCGTCATGCTGGAAAGCCTGCTGGCCTTCAAGCGCGCCGGTGCCGATGGCGTGCTGACCTACTTTGCGCTGGACGCCGCCCGCAAGCTATGAGCCCCCACGTTCGCGCACTGCGTGTCGCTCTCTGCCCCCCGAGGGGGCTGGCCTTGCTTGGGGCGGCCCGGCGCAGCGGCCTGCGCAGCTAAAGACACACAATGCAGATCGTTGAATTCACCGCCGACAGCCTGCGATTTGCAGACAGCGTGCCCGCACAGGCGCCAGCCGACGGGTTCGTCTGGATATTCCTGGACCGTGAAGAATTCGAATCATCCCTGCCCCAGCTGCAGCAGGCCGCGCAGCAGCTGGGCGGCTCGGCCCTGCTGGACCTGCACTGCCAGGATCTCGCCAATGCCGCCCACCCTTCGCACTACGACTACACATCCGTCTATGACCTGGTGATCTTCCGCCGGCTGGCATCGCAGATCGAAACCCGGGCCGAGAGCGAACATGAAGCAGCCATTGCCGCCTACCACGGCCAGGGCGGCACCCCGCGCAAGCGCACCGGCGAGGGCCCGCCCGCATTCAGCCGCATCAGCTCGCGCGCGGTGGGCTTTGCAGTGTTTGACCATCTGCTGATCAGCGTGCATCCGCGCGGCTGCTACACGGCGCGCAGCTTCCTGGAGCGTTTCCTGTCGGATGCGAAGTTCAGCGTGGACGCCACGTCCGCGCGCAGCCGCCTGCCCGGCGGCCCGGCAGATCTGGTCCTGCGCATGGTCAATGTGATGGTGGACAGCTACCTGGACCTGCGCCGCGAGCTGACCCAGCAGCTGGAACACTGGCAGGCCGAGTTGCTCAAGCCCAATGCGCGCTTTTCCAACTGGAATTCATTGATGTCCGCCCGCAGCCAGCTGCACGTGCTGGAGGACCTGTGCGACGAACAGCATGACGCCATGCAGGAATGGCTGGACAGCCTGCGCGAGCAGCCGCTGACGTCCTTCGCCGCGGACCCGCGCGTGGCACAGGCCCAGCAGGATCAGTTGGTGGCGCGCGCGCGTGACGTCATCGAGCACATCCAGCGCGTGGTTCACCACGCGCGGCGGCTCGAACAGTCGGCGGAAACGGTGGTGCAGATCCACTTCAGCGCGCAGAGCAACCGCACCAACGACATCATGCGCACGCTCACCGCGCTGACGGCCATCTTCCTGCCACTGAACCTCATCGCGGGCATCTTTGGAATGAACTTCGAGTTCATTCCGCTGATCCACCGTCATGACGGGTTCTGGTGGGCCATGGCATCCATGGCGCTGGTCAGCGCCGTGCTGGTGGTCGTGTTCTGGCGCAAACGCTACCTGGCGCGCACCAGCAAACGCTGAGGCGCCAGGCAGGCCGCGGCTTTACAGCACGTAGGTTTCGCCGTGGGAGATCTGGCCCAGGCGCAGCGCTTCAGCGGCCTGTGCGCGTACCGTGGCGCGGTCGGTGGCGGAGTTCACCGGGGCGGCCACGCGCGAACCAGCGGGTTCGGTGCTGCGGTTCTGCGCAACGGTCGCGGCTTCTGCCTTGACTTCCGCGCGGGTGCGGCTGCCGTCAAATTGCACGGCGAACTGGGAAGCGTCAGCCTCGTCGGCATGGGCCACGGAGCCCAGGGCGGCAACAGCGGACAGGGCGGCAACGGCGAAGAATCTGGATGCGTTCATGATGGTTCTCTTTCAAAAGTTAAATCAGGCCAGACCATCTGGTCTTTCAGGTTTGCAGACACTGCTCTCCTGTGAGAAGCAGATGCGCATCAAGTTGCCGCTTTAAACAGCCCCAGAACGAACCAGTGCGTTTCGCCAACGGAAACAATGGACACCCTTGAACTCATACGGACCTTCCGCGAAGTCGCCCAGCGCGGCAGCTTTTCCATGGCAGCGCGCTCGCTCGACGTGTCCAAGGCCAACGTCAGCAAATACGTGGCCGAACTGGAAACCCGCCTGGGCGTGCGCCTGCTTAACCGCACCACGCGCACCGTCAGCCTGACGGATGCCGGCAGCCTGCTGCTGGCGCGCAGCACGCCGGTGATGGAGATGTTCGAGCTCACGCGGCTGGAGCTGCAGCAGCGCGCGCGCAAGCCCACCGGCCGCGTGCGGCTGACCGCGCCGCACGGCCTGGCGCAGTTTGACCTGCCGCAGCTGCTGGGCGAATTCATGCAGACGTACCCGGAAGTCCACCTCAGCCTGGACCTGAACAACCGCATGGTGGACATGGTGGACGAGGGCCTTGACATTGCCCTGCGCGTGGGCCGCATCCAGGACTCCACGCTGATCGTGCGCAAGCTCAAGCGCATCGAGTTTGTGGTGTGCGCCACGCCCGCCTACTGGGACCAGCGCGGCCTGCCCGGGCACCCCGACGACCTGGCGGACCACGACGCGCTGACCTATTCCCTGCTGGGCAACCAGCCCGAATGGCGCTTCGAGATCGACGGGCAGATCCAGAGCGTGCCCGTGCGCAGCCGAATGGACGCCACCGATGCCGGCCCCCTGGTGGGCCTGGCGCTGCACGGCCTGGGCGCCGTGTGCCTGCCCCGCCCCATGGTGCAGCACCACCTGGACAGCGGCGCGCTGGTGGCCACGCTGCAGGACTATTCGCCACGCGACGTGTGGCTGTACGCGGCCTACACCCAGCGCAGGCACAACAGCGCCGCGCTCAAGGCGCTGGTGGCGTTCCTGGAAGCGAAGTGGCGAGAAGAGTGACTAAACGAACGGCGGCGAGAGTTTCTCGTTTGCAATAACCCGCTGTACCGCCGCGCGCGCCAGCACCCGCTGCAGGTACGGCCCCAGGTGCGGCCGCTCGCGCGCCGGGGCCGCGCTGAAATTGCGCGTCCAGCGGCACAACGTGAACACATAGGCGTCCAGCGCGGTGTAGTCCGCGCCCATGAACCAGGGCCCGCCGTGGCTGCCCAGGTGGGCGTCCAGCTGGTCGAGCATGGCGCCGACCTTTTTCCGGGCGTTGGCCTTCAGCTCGGCCGCACCCGCGGCATTGCCCTCGTTCATCCAGCGTTCGCCGTAGAAGTAAATGATCAACGCCGATTGCAGCGTGTTGGTCAGCCACATCAGCCATTTGTAGAAATGCGCACGCTGCGCCGTACCCACCGCAGGCGCGAGCGCCGCCTGCGGGTGCGTGTCGCACAGGTGCAGCACGATGGCGGCCGTTTCATACAGCACCAGGTCGCCGTCCGTCAGCACCGGCAGCAGGCCGTTGGGATTGAGCTTCAGGTACGCGGGTGCCTTGTGGGCATCCACCGCGCGGTCCACCAAAACGCGCTCGTAAGGCACGTCCAGCTCCTCCAGCAGGATGTGCGGAATCATCGCGGCGGTGCTGGGGTAGTAGTGCAGCTGGATCATGTCATTTCACTCCGAACAGGCTGGCGCCGTTGTCCCACGCAATCTTCTTCGCCACATCGGCCGGCAGATCCCCCAGCCAGACGCGGTAACCCTGCATGAGCTCGTCGTAGTACTGCCAGCGCTGGTTGACCCAGGTGTCGCTGCCAATCATGAAGCGGCCCGGGTACTTGAGCATGAGCGCGCGCCACTCGGGGCAGAGCTTGCCGCTGTCACAGGTCAGCCCCGGGCGGTACGACAGCTCGCCCATCAGCAGCGGGTACTTCGTGAACAGCTCGTCCACCCGCGCCGCCGGCGCGCCGCCAATGCCGGTGTGGGCCCAAATGATGCGGGCCTTCTGGCCCTTGCTGGGCGTGCTGGCCATCAGCAGATCAATCGCCACGTCGTCCACATGCGCCAGCACCGCGAGGTTTTTCTCCTCGGCAAAGGCCATGAGCTTTTTCGCGACATGGCCGTTGGCGTTGGCGCTGTCGTACAGGTGGAATTCACCAATGCCGCGGAACGGGCCTTGGGCCGTTCCGCGGGCGTATTCGGCCTGCACCATGTCATAGATGGTGTCGTCGCGAAACCAGTTGTTGTAGTCGGCGCGGTTGCGGTACAGGCGGATGAACGGCACCACGGTCACGCCCGCCGCCCGCGTCTGGGGTGACGCGGCCAGCGCCTTGGTGCCGTCATTGGGCCGGCTGTTGGCCACAATGGCCTTGACGCCGTTGCGCTGCATGCGCGCCAGCACGTCGCTCAGCGGGTGCGGCCCGACCTGCCCGTTCCAGGCTTCTTCGTTGTAGTGCAGGTGGGCATCAAACAACGGGCCGGTGTAGCCGCCGGGCTGGGCAGAGGCGCCCATGCACAGCGTGGCCAGCAGCAGCGTCAGGGCGCGCCGCACGGCTTCAGCCCAGGTGCTGGTTGAAGAACGCGAGCGTTCGTTCGCGCGCCAGCCTGGCCGCCGCCGCGTCATACGAACCCCGGTGGTCGCAGTTGAAGCCGTGGTCGGCTTCGTACACATGCACGGTGACCTCGGGATGCGCCTGGCTGAACGCGTGGACGGTGTCCACAGGAATGTGCTTGTCGCGCTCGCCATAGTGGGCCAGCACCGGCACCCGGGGCTTGCGCGCCACTTCGGCCGCAATGGTGGTGGTGCCGCCACCGTAGTACGGCGCGGCCGCGCTCAGGCCCTGCAGCTCGCAGGCGGCGCGCCAGGACAGCAGGCCACCGTAGCAATAGCCCACGATGCCGACCTTGCCCCCGTCACTGGCCTGGGCGGCATGGTTGATGGCTGCCTGCACGTCCTGCAGCACGCCGGGCGCGGGCAGCGCCTCGACCGCGGCCTTCAGCGCCGCGCCGGCCTGGATGTCGTCGGCCGTGTAGCCCAGCTCCACCTGGCGCTGCACGCGATCGAAGGTGGCGGGCGCCACCGCCAGGTAGCCGTCCGCTGCATAGCCGTCGGCCACTTCGCGGATGTGCGCGTTGACGCCAAAGATTTCCTGCAGCACCACCACGGCGCCGCGAGGCCTGGCCGGGGGCTGGGCCACATAGGCGGCAAAGGCGGTGCCGTCAGCGGCCTTGAGTTCGATGAAATTTCCCATGCATCAGTCTCCTTGGTTTTTGAGGTGGCGTTCGAGGAAGTCCAGGCGGTCCTGGCCCCAGAAGATCTCGCCGTTGATCACATAGCTTGGCGCGCCGAACACGCCCGCGTCAATGGCCTGGCGCGTGTTGGCCTCATACAGGGCCTGCACGTCGGCGCCGCGCGATTGTTCCAGACGTTGCGACGGCAAAGCGCATTCGGCCAGCAGCGCCGCCAGCGTGTCCGCGTCGGCCATGTTGCGCTGCTGCACCCAGCAGGCGCGAAAGACCGCGCCGCTCAGGGCCAGCGCGGCGTCGGTGCCGTCATGCTGGTTCACCGTGATGATCAGCCGCGCCGCATCATCGCCCGCCACCGGAAAGTACTGCGGCTGGATGTTCATTGGCAGGCCCAGGTGCTGCGAAAAGCGGCGCAGTTCCACCAGCCGGTAGGCCTGGCGCTGGGGCGCGCGCTTGCCCAGCGGCAGCCCGCCCGACACCGAGAACACCGCACCCAGGTCGGCCGGCAGCACGCGCACCGTGGCGCCCGCGGCGCGGGCCAGGGCCACAAAGCGGTCGTGGCCGAGGTACGTCCAGGGGCTTTGCGGCGCAAAGTAATAGTCAATGGTGGGGCTCAAGCCTGTCTCTCCTCATTTGTGCGGATGGCGCCGGGCACGCGGGGTGCTGTAATGCGGTTTGTAGCTTACCCACGGAAGCCCTGCAGGAGACAGGTTTTGGCCAAGACCGACAAGAAGACCGTTCTGATCACTGGCGCCAGCCGGGGCATTGGCGCCGCCACGGCGCTGCTGGCGGCGCGCCGGGGCTATGCCGTCGCCGTCAATTACACAGCCAACGCCCAGGCCGCCCGCGACGTGGTGCAGCAGATCCAGGCCGGCGGCGGCAGTGCATTGGCGGTGCAGGCCGACGTGGCCGACGAAGCCCACGTGCTCGCCATGTTCGCCGCGGTGGACGCGCAGTTTGGCCGGCTGGACGCGCTGGTCAATAACGCCGGCGTGGTGGACGTAACCAGCAGGCTGGAAGACATGAGCCTGGCGCGGCTGAAGCGCATGTTCGACATCAACATCCTGGGCTCGTTCCTGTGCGCGCGCGAGGCCGTGCGCCGCATGAGCACCCGCCACGGCGGCGCGGGCGGCAGCATCGTCAATGTGTCCAGCGCCGCGGCGCGGCTGGGCGCGCCGGGCCAGTACGTGGACTATGCGGCCGCCAAGGGCGCCATCGACGCCATGACCATCGGCCTGGCCAGGGAGGTGGGTGCCGAGGGCATCCGCGTCAACGCGGTGCGGCCAGGGCTGATCGAGACCGACATCCATGCGTCCGGCGGGCTGCCCAACCGGGTACGCGACCTGGCCCACCAGGTGCCCATGCAGCGCGGCGGCACGGCGGACGAAGTGGCCCAGGCCATCGTCTGGCTGATGTCCGCCGACGCCAGCTACACCACCATGTCCCTTGTGGACGTCTCAGGAGGCCGCTGATGCCCGCACCCCCCGTCACCATCTACTGGGAAGACCTGGAGCCCGGCAGCACCATGGAGCTGGGCAGCGTGACGCCCACCGCCCAGGAAATCATGCACTTTGCCCGGCAGTTCGACCCCCAGCCCTTTCACCTGGACGAAGCCGCGGGCAAGGCGTCCATCTTCGGCGGCCTGTGTGCCAGCGGCTGGCACACCTGCAGCCTGGCCATGCGCCTGATGGTGGACAACTTCCTGTGCCGCGCCGCCAGCATGGGCTCGCCGGGGCTGGAAACGCTCAAGTGGCTCAAGCCGGTGTACCCCGGCGACACGCTGAGCCTGCGCCACACCATCGTGGAGTCGCGCCCCTTGCGCAAGCGTGCCGACGTGGGCCTGGTGCAGACCACCTGGGAGATGTTCAACCAGGACGGCGACAAGGTGCTGCACATGGAAGGCTACGGCATGTTCCGCCGCCGCACGCCCGACCCGACCATCGCCGCACGGGAGCAGTGATGGACTTCAAGCCGTTGATCACGCTGCTGGCCATCGTGAACCCGCTGGCCATCGTGCCGTTTTTCATCCACTACACCCAGGGCTTCAGCCGCGCGCAGCGCCGCCGCACCATCTGGACGGCGTCGTTCAGCGCGTTCGTGGTCATTGCCACCAGCGCACTGGCCGGCCTGAAGATCCTGGAATTCTTCAGCATCTCGCTGGCGAGCTTCCAGGTGGGGGGCGGCATGCTGCTGCTGATCAGTTCGCTGAACATGCTCAACGCCCAGCCCGCCGAGGCCAAGCCCCACACCAACGAGATGGAAGAAGGCGCGGAAAAGGCCGCCATGGGCGCCAGCATTGCCGTGGTGCCGCTGACCATTCCGTTGCTGACCGGCCCAGCCACCATGTCCACCGTGGTGATCTACGCCGAGAAGGCCAAAACCTTCTGGCAGCTCAGCACCCTCGTGGGTTACGGCATCGTGATCGGCATTGCCACGGCCCTGTGCTTCGCGCTGGCCCAGCCGATCGCGCGCGTGCTGGGCAAGACCGGCATCAACGTCATGACGCGCCTGATGGGCCTGATCCTGGCGGCGCTGGCGGTGGAGGTGATGGCCGACGGGCTGCTCAAGCTGTTCCCGGCGCTCAGCCGCTGACCGCCGCGTCTGCGCGCAGTTTCCTGACCAGCTGGTTGCTGGTGTTGCGCAGCCGCTGCGCCAGCAGCTGCGTGATCTTCACCAGCAGCTTGGCGCTCACGGCCGGGTGGTCGTGGATCAGTTGGCCCACGGCCGCGCGCGTGAGCACGGCGGCCTCCACCTCGTCCAGCGCGGTGCAGGTGGCGTAGCGCGGCTCGCCGTCCAGCATGGACATCTCGCCGATCACCGCGCCGGGGCGGATGACCGCCAGACGGGTGGTGTCACCGGCCTCCTCGCCGTCGCTTTCAGCGCCGACCTTGCGCTTGGTCACGTCCACCGTGCCGGCCAGCAACACCATCATCCAGTCGTCCACCGTGCCTTCGGCAATCAGCACCTGGCCCGGGCCGGCCCGCACCAGCTGCATGGCTGCGCCCAGCACGTCGGCCTCGGCCGCCGTGAAGTCCTGCAGCAGCGCGGATTCGCGCAGCAGCTCGGGCCGCTGCGACAGTGGCCCGCAGGGCCCGGCAGGCGCCAACGCCACCACGGGCACGGGGCTCACGGCACCTGTTGCAGCCATTGGGACAGCTCTTCGGCGGCCGCGTCGGTGGCTGCAGCCAGGGCACGCACGCCGCCCGGCGCATCGGCCGTGGGCGCGGGGCGCTGCACGATCACCGCGCGCTGGGCCAGCAGCCTTTCGCCCGACGGCGTGTTCTCGGCCAGCGTGGCGCGCAGCCGGATGACGCCGGCGCTTTGGGTGGGCGACTCAAACATGTGGCTGAATTCCTCCAGCTCCAGGCGCAGCACCCGCGGGGCCACGCCGCCCGAGCGCAGCAGCGCGGCGCCCTCGCCGGTGTTCAGCACCACGCGCCGCTGCGACAGGTGTTCACGCAAGCGCTGACGCACCAGCTGCGCGGGCGCGGCCGTCCAGCGTGCCTGGGCATAGGGGCGCAGCTGGTTGGCGTCGGCATAGCCCAGCCGGTACAGCATGGCGCTGCTGTCCAGCGCGCCGCCCGCGTCGATGTCAGCCAGCGCGATGGCCGGCAAGGGCGCCATGCGGGTGGCGGGTTGCACCTGCGTGGCACCGGGGCCGAAGTCATACAGCATGGCGCGCACGGGCCGCTCGGGCCCCGCGCAGCCGGCCAGCAGCGCCAGGGCCAGCGCCCCTGCTGCGGTGTGGTGTGATTTCATCGGTTGCCTCCCTGGGGCGCCACAAAGCCCGGCTCGCCGGGGCCGGGGTTGGCCGCGCCGTTGCCGAAGATCAGTGATTGCGGGTTGTCGTTGATGGCATTGGCCGCGCGGCTCAGCCGGCGCACCGCGCGCGAGGTTTCCTCGGTCGCCTGGTTGATGCGGGGCAGCGTGGCGGCATTGAACGCATCCGCCGCCGCCGACAGGGCCTGCGTGCCTTCGGCCAGCCGGTCGATCGGGCCGTCCTTTTCATTCAGGCGGCGCGCGGTTCTGGCCACCTCGTCCACGGCCTGGCCCGCCTTGTCGGAACTGGCCTGCAGCGATTTCATCGTGACCGTGGCCTCTTTCACCAGCGCAGGCACGTTCACGCGCTGCGGCCCCAGCTGGGCATCCAGCAGCACCTGCATGCGCGCCGACAGCGTGGCCACGTTCTGCGTGGCCTGCGCCGCGCCTTCCAGCGCGATGGCGATGCGCTTCTGGTTGTCATCGGCCAGCAGCTTGTTCAGCTGCACCGTGACCTTTTCCACCTGGTCGATGATGACCTCGCCGCGCTCGGCCAGCTTGCCAAACAGGCTGGGCTTGAGCGGGATGCGTGGCGGCTGGTCGTCGTTGTGCGCCAGCGGCGGCGCGGCCTTGCCGCCATCGTCCAGCTGCACGAAGGCCAGGCCCGTCACGCCCTGGAAGTTCAGCTGGGCAAAGGTGGCCTGCGTCATGGGCGCGGCTTCGTCCACCTGCAGGCGCACCAGCACGTTGCCGCGCTTTTGCGGATCAAAGCCGATGGCGGCCACCTTGCCCACGTCCACCCCGCGGTAGCGCACCGGTGCCTGCGGCTGCAGGCCGCTGACGATTTCGCTGGTGGAGATTTCATACAGGTGGTATTCCCCCTGGTCGCGCGTGAGCCAGACGGCCAGCGCCGCCAGCAGCGCGCTGGCCACCAGCACGAAGATGCCGGCGGCAAGGGCATGGGATTTGTTTTCCATAAGACGTCCTCTCTAAACAGCGAACGGGTATTCGCGCAGCAGCTCCATCGCGCGCTGACCCCGTTCGCCCAGGAAAAAATGGTGGATGAACGGGTGCTGGAATGCAATCACCTGCTTGGGCGGCCCGTTCACGATCACCTTGCGGTCGGCCAGCACCGCAATGCGGGTGCTCAACTCGAACAGGGTGTCCAGGTCATGGGTGACCATCACCACCGTCAGGCCCAGGTCGCGGTGCAGCGAGCGCAGCAGCGTGACGAAGCTGTCCGAGCTGTCCGGGTCCAGCCCGGCGGTGGGCTCGTCCAGCAGCAGCAGCGGCGGGTCCATGATGAGCGCGCGCGCCAGCGCCACGCGCTTGATCATTCCGCCCGACAGGTCGGCCGGCATCTTGTCGGCATGCTCCGGGCCCAGCCCCACCATCTGCAGCTTGACCAGGGCCGCGTCGCGGATCAGCTCGGGCGGCAACGTCTTGAGCTCGCGCAACGGGAAGGCGATGTTGTCCAGCACGCTGAAGGCCGAGAACAGCGCCCCGTGCTGGAACAGCATGCCCACGCGGCTGGCCGCGCCGCGTTCACCCAGGCTGGCGGGTGCCTGGCCCAGCACGCTGATGCGCCCGCGCGAAGGCGACTCCAGCCCAAGGATCTGGCGCAGCAGCACTGTCTTGCCCGTGCCCGAGCCGCCCACCAGCGACAGCACCTCGCCGCGCTGCACGTCCAGGTCCAGGTCCTGGTGCACCACGAAATTGCGCGTGGCGCCAGGGAATTCGGTCCACAGGCCGCGGATCTCGATGACGTTCCTGCCGTCCGTCATACGCCCACGTCCTTGAACAGGACGGCAAACAGCGCATCGATCAGGATCACCGCCGTGATGGACGTGACCACCGACGCCGTGGTGCCTTCGCCCAGGCTCTGGGTGTTGGGCTTGACGCGCAGGCCGTAGTGGCAGCCGATCAGCGCAATCATCACGCCGAACACCACCGACTTGGCCGTGGCCAGGTAGAGATTGTTGATGCTGGCCGCCGCCGGCAGGGCGTTGAAGAAATACTGCGGCGTGATGCCCATGGATAAATCGGCCGACAGCATGCCGCCGCCCAGCGCGGCGAGCGTGGTCCACACGCTGATCAGCGGCATGGCAATGGCCAGCGCCATGGCGCGCGGCATCACCAGGCGCCAGCTGTGCGATATGCCCATGACGCGCATCGCGTCCAGCTCGTCGGTCACGCGCATCACGCCGATCTGCGCGGTGATGGCCGAGCCCGAGCGGCCGGCGATCAGGATGGCCGCCAGCATGGGGCCCAGCTCGCGGATCAGCGACACGCCCAGGATGTTGACGATGTAGGCGTCCGCGCCAAACTGCTTGAGCTGCTGCGACGTGAGGTAGGCCAGCACCACGCCGATCAGGAAGCCCACCAGGGCCGTGATGGGAAGCGCCGTGGCGCCGATGCGGTACAGGTGGCCCGACACATCGCGCCACGGGCCGTTGTGCGGCACGCGCGCCAGGCGGCCCATGTCGATCATCAGCTGGCCAGTCAGGCGCACAAAGCCGCGCACATGGCGCCCGGCCCGCACCACGGCGGCGCCCAGCCCCAGGTAGCGCTCGGCCCAGGTCAGGCGCCCGCGCGGGGGCAGGTCCACGGTGAACTGGGCCACGCGCTCCAGCACGGCACGCTGGCCCGGCTCGGCATCCAGCTGGCGGGGCCACTGGCGGCCCCAGTGGTTCCACAGCAGCTGCGCGCCCAGGTGGTCGATCTGCTGCGCATCGCGCAGGTCCCAGCCGGCGCCCGGCGGTGCATCGGCCAGCGCCGCCACGGCGCTGCGGTACATGCGTGCATCGGCAAAACGCCCCGCCGTCCAGGCCCCCAGCACGCGCAGGCTGGCGCCGCCGGCGGCGTCCTGCTTTTCGGTGCGGGGCGTGGAGGGCTCCATCAACAACGGTCGGAGTGGGAGAGGCTGCCATCGTACCCGCAGCCCATGTACAGTGGTGTAGGAAAAGGGCGCCCGGCGCGCGCCCGCAGGAGACAGCATGACCGATACCGATACCACCGCCTCCGCGCCCGAGCTGCTCGTGCAGCCGCGCGGCCCGGTGCTGTGGCTCACCATCCACCGCGAAGCGCGGCGCAATGCCATGAGCCATGGCGTGCTGGCCGGCATGGCCCAGGCCATCACTGCCGCCCAGGCCGACCGTGGCGTGCGCGCCATCGTCATTACAGGCGCGGGCAGCAAGGCCTTTTGCGCGGGCGCCGACCTGCAGTCGGCCAACGCCTTCACCACCGACTATTCAGAGCCCCACGGCCACCTGGCCCAGCTGCTGCGCGTGGCGCGCGCGAGCAACGTGCCGCTGGTGGCGCGGGTCAATGGCGCCTGCATGGCCGGCGGCATGGGTCTGCTGTCCATGTGCGACATGGCGGTGGCGGCCCGCCATGCGGTGTTCGGCCTGCCCGAGGTGAAGGTCGGCGTGTTCCCGGCGCAGGTGCTCAGCGTGCTGCAGCACCTGATCCCGCGGCGCACGCTGGCCGAGATGTGCATCACCGGCGAGCCCATCACATCGGAGCAGGCGCTGCACTATGGTCTGGTGAACTACGTCGATGACGATCTGGACGCCCGGCTGCAATGGCTGCTGGACCGCCTGCTGGACAAGTCGCCCGCGGCCATCCGCCGCGGCCTGTACACCATGAAGAAGATCGAGGCTATGGCGTTTGAGGAAAGCATGAGCTTCACCGAAAGCCAGATCGCCCTGTTCACGCTGACGGAAGACGCGAAGGAAGGGCAAGCCGCCTTCCAGCAAAAGCGCAAACCCGAATGGAAAGGCCAGTGATGACCGGCAAAGTGATCCGCATCGGCGGCGCGAGCGGCTTCTGGGGCGACAGCAGCGTGGGTGCGCCACAGCTCGTGGCCGCGGGCGTGGACTACCTGGTGTTTGACTACCTGGCCGAGCTGACCATGTCCATCCTGGCGGCAGCACGGGGCAAGAACCCCGAGCTGGGCTATGCGACCGATTTCGTCACGGTCACGATGAAAGCCATCCTGAAAGACGTGGTGGCGAAGAACATCCGCGTCATCAGCAATGCGGGCGGCGTCAACCCGCAGGCCTGCGCGCAGGCCATCCGCGCGCTGGCCGCCGAACAGGGCGTGGCCGTGAAAGTGGCCGTGGTGCTGGGGGACGACGTCATGCCGCTGGTGGATGCGCTGCGCGGTGAAGAGGTGCGCGAGCTGCAAAGCGGCGCGCCGTTGCCGGCGAAGCTGGTCACCGCCAACGCCTACCTGGGCGCGCTGCCGGTAAAGCGGGCCCTGGACGCGGGCGCGCAGATCGTCATCACCGGGCGTTGCGTAGACAGCGCGGTGACGCTGGGCGCGCTGATGCACGAATTTGGCTGGGCGGTGGACGACTACGACCGCCTGGCCCAGGGCAGCCTGGCCGGCCACATCATTGAATGCGGCTGCCAGGCCACCGGCGGCCTGCACACCGACTGGGAATCGGTGCCCGACTGGCCCAACATCGGCTACCCGGTGATCGAATGCCATGCCGACGGCCATTTCGTGGCCACCAAGCCCGCGGGCACGGGCGGCCTGGTCAATTGCGCCGTCATTGCCGAGCAGATGCTGTACGAGATCGGCGACCCGCGCGGCTACCTTCTGCCCGATGTCGTTTGCGACTTCACCGCCGTGACGTTGCAGCAGGCTGGCGAACACCGGGTCGAGGTGCGCGGCGCGCGAGGCCGGGCCCTGGGGCCTGCGTACAAGGTGTCCGCCACCTGGCTGGACGGCTTTCGCTGCACCGGGCAGCTCACCGTGGTGGGCATGGACGCCGCGCGCAAGGCGCGCCGCACCGGCGAGGCCATCCTGGCGCGCACCCGTGCGCTGTTCGCGCAGGCCGGTTTGCCCGACTACAGCCGCACGAACATCGAGGTGCTGGGCAGTGAGGCCGGCAACTTCGGCCCGCACGCCCAGACCGCCCATGTACGCGAGGCCGTGTTGCATCTGGCGGTGATGCACCCGCACAAGGCGGCGCTGGAGATCTTCGCGCGCGAGATCGCGCCGGCGGGCACCAGCTGGGCACCCGGCACCACGGGCGCGGCCGGGCGGCCCAGCCCCGCGCCGTGCATACGGCAGTTTGCTTTTTTGCTGGACAAGCAGCGGCTGCAGCCAGTAGTGGATGTGGATGGTGTATTGCATGCAGTGCAGGTGCCAGTGGTCGCCACCCCTGCCACCGTTCGCCCTGAACCCGTCGAAGGGCTACAGGCTTCGACAAGCCCAGCCCGAACGGACAAGGGTGCAGAAGGCACCGTAGAAGTCCCCCTGATCCAGCTTGCCTGGGCACGCAGCGGCGACAAGGGCAATACGTCCAACATCGGCGTGATCGCGCGCCGGCCTGAATGGCTGCCCCTGCTGCAGGCACAGCTCACGCCCGAACGCGTGGCGCAGTGGCTGGCGCACCTGGTGCTGGGCCCGGTCACGCGCCATGAGGTGCCCGGCATCCACGCCATGAACTTCGTGTGCGAGCAGGCGCTGGACGGCGGCGGCATGGCCAGCCTGCGCAACGACCCGCTGGGCAAGGGCATGGCGCAGATCCTGCTGACCATGCCGGTGCGCGTGCGCGCTACAGACCTGTCGCGGTAACGCCGCAGGTCACGACAAAGGCCACGGTTGAATTGGCGCTGAAGGTGGGCGTGAGGGTCAGCCCGGTGCTGGTCAGGGCCGCCACCGTGGGCGACGCCGGGCATGACGCCGTGCCCGCCAGCACGGTGCAGCTCACGGTGCCGGCGGTGCAGTTCAGCCCCGCGCCGGGCTGGTCGGTCACCACGGTCCCCGGCGCGGCCGAAGGCCCCAGGTTGGCCACCGTGAGCGTGTAGCTCACCGTTGACGCAGCCAGCAGCGACCCCGTTGGCGAGCTGTTCTTGCTGACCGTCAGCGTAGCCGTCGCGCAGGCCGGCGAGATGGTGGTGGTCACCGTGGCGGTGTTGTTGCCGGTGATCAGGGCGCCGGTGGCCTGCTGGATCTGCACCGTGTTGACCTTGACGCCGGAGTCGCCGCAGATCGGTGACACCACGCCTGACAGCGTGGGGAAGTTGGTCGCCGCCGCCCGCGGGAATGCGGTGGCCGCCGGCAAGGTGCACACCGCCGTGGCCGTGCCACTGCAAGTCCAGCCGGTACCTGTGAAGGTGGTGGTCATGCGCATGCCATCGGGCAGCGTGTCGGTCAGCGTCAGCGGCGCGGCGCCAATGGCGGCGCCCACCGCCGCGCCATCAGCCAGGGGCGTGGCCTGGGTCTGCGCAAAGGTGTAGGTGCCCAGCGCCCGGCCATTGTTGCGCGGCGTGAGCGTGTAGCTGAAGGTGCTGCCCACGGCCGCCGTGGCGGGCGCCGTCTTGGTGATGCTCAGGTCGGCCAGCAGCACCACGTCGTCGGTGTCGGGCCCGGCCACCAGGCCGCTGTGGTGGCTGCCAGGGATGGTGGTGGTGCCACCGCTCTGGAAGCTGGTGTTGGATGAATAGGACCGCGTGCTGCGGTTGGCATTCACGTTGGTGGCCATGGCCACCATGCGCCCGCCGGCCGCATTGCGCGTCGGGTCCAGGAAGATCGCACCCGCCGGGTTGTGGTACGTGCCCACGGTGGCGGTGTTGGGAATGGTCACGCCGAAGGTCACGCTGATGCTGCCGTTTTGCGGCACGAAGAAGCTGCCAAAGGTGACGCTGCCCTGCCCCGCGGTGGACACACGGCCTGGCGCCGCGGCGTTGGCGCGCAGCACCACCGCCGTCACCGAGTTGACCGTGGCCAGCGTGTTGATGGGCAAAGCCGGCGGCAGGGCCACCGTTGCCGCCGTGACGTTTTCCGCGCCGGCCGCAAAGGCGCCACCGGCCAGCGGAGGCGCGGGCGAATAGGCATAGGTCGTGGCTGGCGTGGCCGTGCGGTACACCCAGCCTGGCGGCAGGCTGGCGTCGAACAGGAACACATTGGTGGCCGCGCCGCCGGTGTTGCGCACGTTGATGGTGTAGGACGCCGTGGCACCCGTGGTGGTGGTGATGAGCGGCGTGTTGGCCGTCTTGGTGACGCTGAGGTTGGGCAGGCAGCGCGCGCTGGCGCCAGAGCCCGGCGGCAGCACACCGGCGCTGCCGGTCAGGGCGGTGCCATCGGCACCGGCAGCGGCGCGGTAATTCTTCGAGCTCAGGTTGCCGGCCGTGCCGCCGCAGCAGCCATCGGTGCCGGCTACGCCGCCGGTCACGTTGATGGTCGCACCGGTGAAGCTGGTGGCCACGTAGCCACCCCCGCCGCCGCCGCCCGGCCCGTGGTTGAAGTAATTGGAGTTGCCGCCAATGCCGCCAAACGCGTTGATGGTCAGGTTGGCAACGGCACCGGTGCCGGGCGTGTCGATCACCACGGTGCCGCCGCCACCGCCGCCGCCGGCGGCATCGGTCGCGGCCACGGGGTTCTTGTTGTACGAGCGGATGCCCTGGGCATTGATGGTGCTGGCCGAACTGACCACCAGCGCCCCCGCGCGGATCAGCACGATGCCGCCGCCCGGCGCACCCGACGAAGTGAGCGAACCGGAGCCGCCATTGGCCGTGGCCACGTCGGTCGGCGGAAAGGCCGTAATGGCATCCGCAGTGCCGTTATTGGAGCCCCCCGCGCCGCCGCCGCCGCCCAGAAAAACCTTGGCCGTGACATTGGGCGACAGGCCGGTGCCACCACGCCCGCCGGCATCAAAGCCCCCCAGGCCGGAGTTGGCGGCCGAGGTGGGGTTGTTGTCGGCCACCGTGGTGTTGTTGCCGCCGTTCCACGAATTGCCGCCAATGCCGCCCGCACCCGCGTTGCCGCCACCCCCGCCGCCGGAGTTGTAGCCATTGGTCTGCGTGGCCGGGATGCCGTCATTGCCCCCGCCGCCCGCATTGCCCTGCGCACCCTGCCCGCAGGAGCCGCCCGGGTAGCCCTGGCCTGCGTTGAACAGCTGGCCGGCGGCGTCATAGGTCAGCGTGCCGCCCGTCGTGCCCGCAATGGCATAGCCAAAGACCTGCTGGGGAATGCCTTCGGTGCCCTCGCCCTTGAAGGCGCCGTTCAGGGTGGCGGGCGTGCAGGTGTAGCTGGCGTCAAAGGGGGTGCCACCCGCGCGGTTCTGCGTGCTGTTGACACCCCGGCCGCCGCGAAAGCCCTTGCCCAGCGCATTGATGGTCACGCCGTTCATCGTGAGCGTGCCCGCGGCGTCCACCGCATACACGCCGCCGGTGCCAAAGCCGGTCGTGGGGTCCACATACCAGGGCAGCACGTCGACCGTGCCCGAAAGGGTGGCGGCCGAGTATTGCGGCACGCGCACGACCTGGTAGGTGCGCACCGTGCCGGCCGACACGCTCTGGGCATACGAATTGACCAGCGGGCTGCCCAGCTGGATGGTTGCGCCCGCGCCGCCGCCCACGGTGACCACCGCGTACTCGTAGTTGCCTTCCAGCGTGCCGCTGGAGTCCTGCATCTGGATGATGAGCACCAGGTCGCCCGCCAGCAGGTTGGTGGCCACGCCGCGCGTGGCGTTGCTGCCCGTGGCCAGGGTGATGGCGCTGCTGCCCGCCGACGGGCTGCCGGTGCCGGCGTAATAGGAGTTGGGCGCCAGGCTGGCCGTGGTGACCAGCCCCTGGCGGCCGGGCACGCCGCACACCTGCGCGTGCAGCACCGTGGTGGCGGCGCAAAGCGTAGCGGCAGCGAGCAGCACAGCCGCACGCAGCCATCGGCCTACGCTCATTTTTCCCATCGACATCAGTGACTACTTTGTTCTGGCGGGCTCGCGCCACAGCATGGCGAGCCGCCTTTTTTTGAGCGGTCATTGTCGCCCAGCCACCGGCAATTCGAAACCTGAACGAAAGCATTCACGCAGGTGATCCACCAGGCATTGCACGGCGCGGGGCACCTGGGGCGCCCAGGGGCGGATGGCGTACAGCCGGTCGCCAAAGAAGCCCTGCGGGCGCCAGCGCGGCAGCACCTGAACCAGCCGCCGCGGGTCCAGGTGTGCCGCCGCGCTGAAGTCGGGCAGCAGGCCCAGCCCCAAGCCACCGAGCACGGCCTCGCGCAGCACCTCGCTGTTGTTGGCGCGCAGCGGACCGTTCACCGGCACCACGACCTGCTCGGGGCTTTTGCGCGCGCCCTCGCGCACAAACGACCAGCTCTGGCTGCCGCCGTCACGCAGGTACAGCAGGCACTGGTGGGCCGCCAACTGCGACGGATGGTCCGGCGTGCCGTGCTGGCGCAGGTAGGCCGGGCTTGCCACCAGCAGCGAGCGTGACACGCACAGTTCCCAGGCCACATGCGTGTCGGGCGGCGCCTGGGTGTGGCGGATGGCCAGGTCAAACCCCTCCTGCGCCAGGTTGACGAAACGGTCGCTCAGGTCCAGCTCGATGCGGATTTCGGGGTAGCGCTTGAGGAAAGCAGTCAGCGTGGGCGCCACATGCTGGCGCCCCAGCGCCACGGGCGCGGTCACCCGCACCAGCCCGCGCGGCGAGCCGGCCAGGTCGCGCACGCCGGCAAAGCTCTGCTCGATGCGCTCGAACGCAGCTTGCGTTTCAGACACCAGCTGCAGACCCGCCTCAGTCAGGCCCACCGATCGCGTGGTGCGCCGCACCAGCGGCACACCCGCGGCGCGCTCCAGATCGCCGATGCGGGTGCTGGCCGATGCCTTGGAGATGCCCAGGCGCCGCGCAGCCTGGGTGTAGCTGCGCGTCTGCGCCAGCACGCTCAGCAGGTGAAGGTCGGAAAACGCAGTAGCCATGGCCGCTCCGGATTGTTCGTCTGGATGAACAATGTAATCAGGAAATCCGTCTTTCCAAAGCGGCGCCCCGGGCATAGACTGGCTGCCTCGCATCGCATACGCGCAACACAAGCCTCAAGGAACCCCTCATGAACGCCCCCGACCTGTCCCGCCCCGCTGCTGCCGTGGCCTCCATCGAACACTGGATCAACGGGCGCGTGGTGCCCGGCCAGAGCGGCCGCCGCGCCGACGTGTTCAACCCCGCCACCGGCGCCGTGACCGGCCAGGTCGCGCTGGCCAACAACGCCGAGGTGTCCGCCGCCGTGGCCGCCGCGCAGGCGGCCTTCCCGGCCTGGGCCGACACGCCGCCGATCCGCCGCGCGCGCGTGCTGTTCAAGTTCCTGGAGCTGCTGAACCAGGAGCGCGATGCGCTGGCGCACGCCATCACCGCCGAGCACGGCAAGGTGTTCACCGATGCGCAGGGCGAGGTCACGCGCGGCATCGACATCGTCGAATTTGCCTGCGGCATCCCGCAGCTGCTCAAGGGCGACTACACCGACCAGGTCTCCACCGGCATCGACAACTGGACGCTGCGCCAGCCGCTGGGCGTGGTGGCCGGCATCACGCCGTTCAATTTCCCCGTGATGGTGCCGATGTGGATGTACCCGGTGGCGATTGCCGCGGGCAACACCTTCGTGCTCAAGCCCAGCCCGATCGACCCCAGTGCCAGCCTGATGATGGCCGACCTGCTCAAGCGCGCGGGCCTGCCCGACGGCGTGTTCAACGTGGTGCAGGGCGACAAGGAAGCGGTGGACGCGCTGCTGGTGCACCCGGACGTGAAGGCCGTGAGCTTCGTGGGCTCCACGCCGATTGCCAACTACATCTACGAGACCGGCGCCAGGCATGGCAAACGCGTGCAGGCCCTGGGCGGCGCCAAGAACCACATGGTGGTGATGCCCGACGCCGACCTGGAGCAGACGGTGGACGCGCTGATCGGCAGCGCCTACGGCTCCGCCGGCGAGCGCTGCATGGCCATCAGCGTGGCGGTGATGGTGGGCGACGTGGCCGACAAACTGGTGCCCATGCTGGCCGAGCGCGCCAAAACGCTCAAGGTGAAAAACGGCACCGAGCTGGACGCCGAGATGGGCCCCATCGTGACCAGCGCGGCGTACCAGCGCATCACCGGCTACATCGAGCAGGGCGTGAAGGAAGGCGCGAAGCTGGTCGTGGACGGCCGTGACTTCAAGGGCGCGAGCGCCGGCAAGGGCTGCGACAACGGTTTCTGGCTGGGCGGCGCACTGTTCGACCACGTGACGCCGGACATGAAAATCTACAAGGAAGAGATCTTCGGCCCCGTGCTGTCCTGCGTGCGCGTGCACGACCTGAAGGAAGCGGTCAACCTGATCAACGCGCACGAGTTCGGCAACGGCGTGAGCTGCTTCACGCGTGACGGCAATGTGGCGCGCGAATTCTCACGCCACATCCAGGTTGGCATGGTGGGCATCAACGTGCCGATCCCGGTGCCCATGGCGTGGCACGGCTTTGGCGGGTGGAAGAAATCGCTATTTGGCGACATGCACGCGTATGGCGAGGAAGGCGTGCGGTTCTATACCAAGCAGAAGTCGATCATGCAGCGCTGGCCCGAGAGTATCGGGAAAGGTGCAGAGTTTGTGATGCCTACCGCGAAGTAAATCTTGTTGCCCTGTTACTTCACGCGCGGGGTTCGCCCACCGGTGGCGCACCAGCCATAGCTCTGCAAAGCCACGCCTGCGGCGCACCGGCCTGGGGGCGCCTCTGTGACGCCGAGCAGCGCAAGGGTGAGTGTCGGCGCGCGTGAGCGCGCTTCGTGCTCTGACTCACTGCGGCTGTCCGAGCGCAGCGCGCAGCGCGTAGCGAGTTCCGCAGTGCGACCGAACCCTGAGCAGCACAGGGGAGTCGCCGCAGGCGACCGTCACAGTGAAGCCCCCAGGCCGGTGCGCCGCAGGCGTGGCTTTGCCGCGAGGTAAGGGCACGGAAAGCAACGCCAGCAATACTCCTGGCCAGAACCAGAACGAAAGAGGCAGCATGAGCGAGACAAGCTTCGACTACATCATCATTGGTGGCGGCACGGCAGGTTGCCTGCTCGCCAACCGGCTGAGCGCCGATGCCAGCAAACGGGTGCTGCTGATCGAGGCGGGCCGCAAGGACGACTACCACTGGATCCATATTCCCGTGGGCTACCTGTACTGCATTGGCAACCCGCGCACCGACTGGCTGTACCAGACCGAGCCCGACGCCGGGCTGAACGGGCGCACGCTGCGCTATCCGCGCGGCAAGACACTGGGCGGGTGCAGCAGCATCAACGGCATGATCTACATGCGCGGCCAGGCGCGCGACTACGACCAGTGGGCGCAACTGACCGGCGACGCCAGCTGGGCCTGGGACAACTGCCTGCCCGACTTCAAGCGCCACGAAGACCACTACAAGGGCGCCGACGCCCTGCACGGCGCGGGCGGTGAATGGCGGGTAGAGCGCCAGCGCCTGCGCTGGGACATCCTGGACGCGTTTGCCCAGGCCGCGCAGCAGGCCGGCATACCGCACAGCGAGGATTTCAACCGCGGCGACAACGAAGGCGTGGGCTACTTCCAGGTCAACCAGAAAAACGGCTGGCGCTGGAACACGGCCAAGGCCTTCCTGCGGCCCATCTGCTACGCGCGGCCCAACTTTGAAATGTGGACTTCGGCGCAGGTGGCAAAGCTCATCATTGAAACGCAGCCCGATGGCAGCCGCCGCTGCACCGGCGCCCAGGTGTGGACCGGCTCAGGCATGACCACCGCCACCGCCGCGCGCGAGGTGATCCTGTGCGCGGGCAGCATTGGCTCGCCGCAGATCCTGCAGCTGTCGGGCATTGGCCCGGCGGCGCTGCTGCGCCAGCACGGCATCGAGGTGGTGAACGACCTGAGCGGCGTGGGCGCCAACCTGCAGGACCACCTGCAGATCCGCGCGGTGTTCAAGGTGCAGGGCGTGCCGACGCTGAACACCATGGCCAACACGCTGTGGGGCAAGGCCAAAATCGGGCTGGAATATGCCCTGAAGCGCAGCGGCCCCATGAGCATGGCGCCGTCGCAGCTGGGCGCCTTCACGCGCAGCTCGCCCGACCAGCCTTACGCCAACATTGAATACCACGTGCAGCCGCTGAGCCTGGACGCCTTTGGCGAGCCGCTGCACACCGTGCCCGCGTTCACGGCCAGCGTGTGCAACCTCAACCCCACGAGCCGGGGCACGGTCACCCTCCGCAGCGCGAAGTTCGAGGATGCGCCGGCCATCGCGCCCAATTACCTGAGCACCGACGCAGACCGCAAGGTCGCGGCCGATTCGCTGCGCGTCACGCGCCGCATCGTGGCGCAGCCGGCGCTGGCGAAGTTCAAGCCCCAGGAATGGAAGCCGGGAACGCAGTTCCAGAGCGACGAAGACCTGGCCCGTCTGGCTGGCGACATCGCCACCACCATCTTCCACCCGGTGGGCACCACCAAAATGGGCCGGGACGATGACCCGATGGCGGTGCTCGATTCGCAGATGCGCGTGCGCGACGGGCAAGGCGGCCTGATCGGCGGGCTGCGCGTGGTGGACGCGGGCGCCATGCCCACCATCACCAGCGGCAACACCAATTCGCCCACGCTGATGATGGCGGAAAAGGCCGCAGGCTGGATCCGCGCCGCGGCGCGCGCGGCCTGAACAGGCCTTAACGGATGCCGCCCACGTAGCGCGGCGCGTTGGGGTCGCGCGGCTTGGCGTCGCGCCCCAGGGTGGAATCGGCAAAGCCCGATTCGCCAAACACCGAATTGAGGAAGCCACCGGTGTGCTCGGGTGCGGGCGCGGGTTGCTCCACCAGCGGCGCGGGCGCCGCGGCCGCCGTGGCAGCCTGACGGTCACGCAGCAGCTGCATGGCCGTCTGCGCCAGCGGCTTGGCCGGGGCTTTGGCAGCGGACTCCACCGTGGCGCGCTCCAGCTTGTCGGCCCATTCGGCCAGGTCGGGGTGGCCGTCTTCCTGCGCCTTGGCGCGCGCGAAGCGCACGATCTCCATGGCGTACTCCGCGTTTGCCGCCATCCATTCGGTGTCGGTCACACGGCCCGTCTTGCGCCGCAGCAGCACATGCAGGTGCGCTGCCATCGCGAGTTTTTCACTGACCAGCATGGAGCACCTCCTGGATGTGAAAGTCTGGGCCGCGAACTAGGAACTGATCCGCTCGCGGTGCTGTGCAATATCGAGCCCGGTCAGCTCGCTTTGCTCGTCCACCCGCAGGCCCACGATGAGCTTGGTCAACCACAGCAACAGGGCCGTCATGACCAGGCTGTAGAACATGACCGCGCCCACGCCGATGGCCTGCGTCAGCACGCTGCCCTCCACGCCCGAGACGGCCTTGCTGGCAAAAATGCCGGTCAGCAGCGAACCCACGATGCCGCCTATGCCGTGCACGCCAAAGACATCCAGCGAGTCGTCGGCACGCAGCAGGCGCTTGAGGCCCGTGGCACCCCAGTAGCAGGCCAGCCCGGCAATGAAGCCGATCAGCAGGGCCGAGCCCGGCGTCACAAAGCCCGCCGCCGGCGTGATGGCCACCAGCCCCGCCACCAGGCCCGAGCACAGGCCCAGCAGCGACGGCCGCCCGCGCAGCACCCATTCACCAAACATCCAGGACATGGCGCCGGCTGATGCGGCAATGTGCGTGACCGCCATGGCCAGGCCCGCGCGCCCGTCGGCCGCCACGGCCGAGCCGGCGTTGAAGCCAAACCAGCCCACCCACAGCATGCCCGCGCCGGCCATGGTCAGCCCCAGGTTGAACGGCTCGAAGGCCTCGCGCCCGTAGCCGCGGCGCGGCCCCAGGAAATAGGCCACGACCAGGCCGGAGATGCCGGCATTGATGTGCACCACCGAGCCGCCGGCAAAGTCCAGCGCGCCCAGCCTGGCCAGCCAGCCGCCCGGCTCCCACACCCAGTGGGCGATGGGCGCATAGACCACCAGGGACCACATGCCGATGAACCACAGCATGGCGGAGAACTTCATGCGCTCCACGAATGCGCCCACCACCAGCGCCGCCGTGATGATGGCAAAAGTGAGCTGGTAGATCGAATACACCGATTCCGGGATGTTGGGCGCGATGTGGCTGACGGCCACCTTGCCACTTTCCTTCAGGTAATCCAGCCCGCTGAACCACATGCGCTCGCCATTGCCCAGGAAGCTGCTGCCCGGCGTGAACGCCCAGGAGTAGCCCACGGTAAACCACAACAGGCTGACCAGGGCCGCGATGGCCACCACGCAGGCCATGGTATTGATCACGCTCTTCTTGCGCACCATGCCCGCATAGAACAGCGCAATGCCGGGCAGCGTCATCAGCAGCACGAGCGCGGTGGAGGTCATCATCCAGGCAGTGTCGGCGGCGTTGATCGTGTCGGTGGCCACCATGCCGGGGCGCGTCAGCGGCGCGGGGGCGGCAGGGGGCGCAGCAGCAGGTGCAGGTGCCGGGGCCGCCGCAGCAACCGGCGCAGGCGTGGCGACGGGCTCCGGGGCGGGGGCAGGCGCAGCCACCGCTTCGGGGGCACTGGCAGGCGTCGCTGCACTGGCCTGCGCCCAGGCGCCCACATGGGCCACCAGCCACAAGGCAATGAGCACTATGGTTTTCTTCCCAACTGCACGCATGTTGATGTCCTTTGTTCTTGGTGTATCTGAGTCAACCGGTTGACGCATAAGTCATGCCAATTGCTGGTTAACCCTGACACGGGCGTTGCGCGCACCAAAGCAAGGGCGGGAAACCCCCAATGCACTAAGCGGGTGCGTTGGCTACAGTGCACGCACTCGCAAGCGCGCTGCGCGCGCAAGGGCGAGGGACCGAGGAGACACCCCCCACAAGTCGAATTCAATATCCGGGCATCCCACGAGATGCCTCTTGCAAGGCGCCGGCAACCCCGGCGCCTTTTTATTGGGGCTGCGACAATGCCCCCTCTTATGGAATTGATGCTTGTGTCGCTGGCCTCGCTGCTGGCCGGTTTTGTGGACTCCATCGTGGGCGGCGGCGGGCTGGTGCTGGTACCGGCCCTGTTCGCGGTTTTTCCCAACACCCACCCCGCCACGCTGTTTGGCATCAACAAAAGTGCGTCCGTCTGGGGCACGGGCATGGCCACCTGGCAGTACGCCCGCCGGGTGGACATGCGCTGGCGCGCCCTGCTGCCGGCGGCCGCCGCCGGCTTCGCGGGCTCGTTCGCGGGCGCCTGGGTGGTTACCGTCATCTCGCCGGATTTTTTGCGCAAGGTGCTGCCGTTCATCCTGCTGGCCGTGCTGGGCTACACCCTGGCGCGCAAGGATCTGGGCCGCGAGCATGCGCCGCGCCTGGCCGGGCGCGCCGAAATGCTGGCAGCCAGCACCATCGGCCTGCTGATCGGGTTTTACGACGGCTTTTTTGGCCCCGGCACGGGCAGCTTTTTCGTTTTCCTGTTTGTGCGGCTTTTGGGCTATGACTTCCTGAACGCCTCGGCCTCGGCCAAGCTGCTGAACACCGCCACCAACCTGGCCGCGCTGATCCTGTTTGCCATCAAGGGCCATGTGTGGTGGCACTTTGCGCTGGCGCTGGCCATTGCCAACGTGCTGGGCAGCGTGCTGGGCACGCACATGGCGCTCAAGCACGGGGCGGGTTTTGTGCGCGTGGTGTTCATCGTTGTCGTCACGGCGCTGATCCTGAAGACCGGGCATGACGCCTTCCTGCGCTAAAAGGAACCTGCATGGATGACATCGTCCGCCAGGCCATTGCCAAATGGCCCAACGTGCCCGACTGCTACGGCTGGCTGGGCCTGGACGCGCGCGGCAACTGGTACATGCGCGACGACAGGACGCAGGCCGCCGGCCCGTTTTCCAGCGCCGACGGCGGCACGCCAGCCAGCCGCGGCTCGCTGCTGCGCCATGAGAAGCTGGTGGAGTTCATCCAGCGCAACTACGAAAGCGATGCCCAGGGGCGCTGGTTCTTCCAGAACGGGCCGCAGCGCGTGTATGTGGAGCTGGAACTGACGCCCATGGTCTGGCGCGTGGGCCGCGACTTCACCGTCACCGCCCACACTGGCGCTGCGGGGTCGGTGCGCTCCAGCGTGCTGGATGAGCAGGGGCGGCTGTACCTGGAATGCGACATCGGCTTTGGCCTGGTTCACACCCAGGACATGGGCCTCGCGGCCGACGCCGTCGAGCAGGGGCTGTGGACGCCGCACGAACTGCCCGGCGCGCAGATGCCCGGGCGCTTCGGCTATGTGCGCAGCCCGCAACAAACGGCACCGGCCAGGCACCCATGAAAAAGGCCGGTCACTGACCGGCCTTTGACGGGGAACGCAAACAGAGGGCGTTGAATTGGCGCCGTTTACTTCTTGGCTTCCGGCGCGGCGGCTGCCGTGGCGGTGGCAGCGCCAGCACGCTGCGGCTCGGCAAACTTGGCACCGGCCGCGTTGGCCATGTACACCACGGCGCGGGCGATTTCAACGTCGTCAAAATCACCACCGCCCTGCGGGCCCATGGCGCCCTTGCCCTTGAGGGCAGAGTTCACCAGCGCGTCTAGGCCGGTCTTGATACGGACACCCCAGGCGGCTGCGTCACCCAGCTTGGGGGCGTTGGCCACACCGGCAGTGTGGCAGGCCGAGCATTGGGCCTTGAACACGGCTTCACCGGTTTGCAGGGCGCGGTTGGCGTCGCGGATTTCCACCATGCCGACCTTCTGGATGCGCGCGGCCAGGCCCTTGGCACGGTCGTCTTCGCTGACGCCGCCCAGGCTGGTGGGCGCGGCGCTGGTGGAGGGCTTGGACTCCGAAGACACGTAATACACCAGGCCAATGATGGCGAACACAGGGACGACGAACGAGAAAAACACCGCCAGCAGCAGCTGCTTGGGGTTCTTGATCGGGCCGGTGTGGGCTTCTTCGTGGGTGTTATCGCTCATGGCGTCCTCAAATGCGGGGCTTTGAAATCAACCCGCGATTATAACGGGGGGCTGCGGGGAAACCCGCAGCCTTGCGGGATCAGCGCGCGGCCCCGTCCTTCCAGCCACCGCCCAGGGTCTTGTACAGCGCGACCTGGTTCTGCAGCTGGGCCAGGCGCGTCTGCACCACAGCCTGGCGCGCGGTGAACAGCGCGCGCTGGGCGTCCAGCAAATCGAGGTAGCTGGCCACGCCGTTGCGGTAGCGCAGATCAGACAGGTTGAAGCGCGCGGCTTCGGCGTCGGCCTGGGCCTGCTGGGCACGCAGCTGTTCGCCCAGCGTGGCGCGGCCGGCCAGGGCGTCGGCTACCTCGCGAAACGCCACCTGGATGGCCTTTTCATACTGGGCCACGGCCACTGCGCGCGCCGCAGTCACCGATTCCAGGTTGGCCTGGTTGCGCCCGGCGTCAAAGATCGGCAGCAGCGCCTGCGGCGCCAGCGTCCAGCCCCAGGAGCCGCCACTGAACAGGTTGGACAGATGGCTGCTGGCGCTGCCCACGCCCGCCGTCAGCGCGATGCGCGGGAAAAACGCCGCACGCGCCGCGCCGATGTTGGCATTGGCCGCCAGCAACTGCTGCTCGGCCTGGCGGATGTCGGGGCGGCGCACCAGCAGCTCGGACGGCAGGCCGGCGGGCAGCTCAGGCAGCGTCAGGGCGGCCGTATTGCCGGTCAGCGTAAAGCCTGCCGGCAGCGGTTGCCCCAGCAGCAATACGAGCGCGTTTTCGTCCAGCGCGCGCTGGCGCTGCTGCTGGGCCAGCGCGACGCGGGCCGCCTCGGCCAGCGACTGGGCCTGGCGGTAATCCAGCTCGGACGTAGCGCCGTTGTCAAAGCGCAGCTTGGACAGGCGCAGCGATTCCTCGCGCGTGGCCAGCGTCTGGCGCGTGATGGCCAGCAGCTCTTCGTCGGCCAGCAGGTTCAGGTAGCCCGTGGCCACCGCCGCCACCAGGCTGATCTGCACGGCCTTGCGCACCTCTTCGGTGGCCAGGTATTGCGCCAGCGCAGCTTCCTTCAGGCTGGCCAGTCGGCCAAAGAAATCGATCTCCCAAGCGCTGACGGTGAAGCCGGCGTTGTACGCGCTGGTGATGCCGCCCGCCGCATTGGGCGTGCGCGAACCGGTGACGGCGGCGTTGACCGTGGGAAAACGGTCCGCGCCGCGCACCTGGTACTGCGCGCGGGCCTGCTCGATGTTCAGCGCGGCCACCCGCAGGTCGCGGTTGCCCTGCAGCGCCAGCGTGATGAGCTGGCGCAGCTGCGCATCATTGAAATAGCTTTGCCATTCGATGTCGGCCGCGGGCTGCGCCGCTGGCGTGCCAGGGGTGCCGGCCCAGGCGGGCGCCACCGGGGCGGCGGGCCGCTCGTAGGCGGGGATCATCGAGCAGCCGGCCAGCAGCGCGGCAGCGGCCAGCGCGGCAAGGCGCGGGCGCATGGCGGAAACAGCGGTGGTGGCTTTCATACCTGGTCTCCCGCGCTGGCGCCGGGTGGCGGTTCATGGTCCAGCTCATGGGCATGGATGCGGCGCTGGCGCTCGCTGTCCTTGAAGAAGCCGCGTATCAACACGAAGAACACCGGCACAAAGAACACCGCCAGCGCGGTGCCGGTCAGCATGCCGCCCAGCACGCCGGTGCCGATGGCGCGCTGGCTGGCCGAGCCCGCGCCGCCGGCCAGGGCCAGCGGCAGCACGCCCAGGCCAAACGCCATGGAGGTCATCACGATGGGGCGAAAGCGCAGATGGGCCGCCGCCAGTGCCGACTCGATCACGCCCTTGCCCTGGGCCTGCAGGTCCTTGGCAAATTCAATGATCAGGATCGCGTTCTTGGCCGACAGGCCGATGATGGTGATCAGCCCCACCTGGAAATACACGTCGTTCGCGTACCCCCTGAACAGCGTGGCCAGCAGCACCCCCAGCACCCCCAGCGGCACCACGAGGATGACCGCCAGCGGGATGGACCAGCTCTCGTACAACGCGGCCAGGCACAGGAAGACAGCCAGGATGGCAAAGCCGTAAAGAATCATGGCCTGCGAGCCGGCGAGCTTTTCCTCGCGCGACTGGCCCGTCCATTCATAGCCGAAGCCCGCGGGCAGCTGGGCGGCCAGGCGCTCCATCTCGGCCATGGCCGCGCCCGTGCTGTAGCCGGGCGCCGGCGCACCCGAGATGCGCATGGCCGGGTAGCCGTTGTAGCGCACCGTCTGCATCGGCCCGGTGATCCAGCGGGTGCTGGCAAACGCCGACAGCGGCACGGCGCGGCCCTGGCTGTTCACGGCGTTCAGCCGCAGCAGGTCAGCCGGCTGCATGCGCGCGGGCGCATCGGCCTGCACCACCACGCGCTGCAGCCGCCCGCGGTTGGGGAAGTCGTTCACATAGCTGGAGCCCAGCGCGGTGGACAGCGTGGCGTTGATGGCGTCAAACGACACGCCCAGGGCGCTGGCCTTGTCGCGGTCAATGTCCACCTGCAGCTGGGGCGCGTCCTCCAGCCCGTCGGGGCGCACCTGGGCCAGCACCTTGCTTTGCCCGGCCAGGCCCAGCAGCTGGTTGCGCGCGGCCGTCAGCGCGGCCTGCCCCGCGCCGCCGCGGTCCTGCAGGCGGAAGGTAAAGCCTGACGCCGTGCCCAGCTCGGGGATGGGCGGCGGGCTCAAGGGGAAGATGAACGCATCGCGTATGCCTGACAGCGCGCCGAACGCGCGCCCCGCCAGCGCCTGGGCCGACTGGCTGGCGTCGCTGCGCTCGGACCAGTCCTTGAGCGTGATGAACGCCAGCGCCGCGTTTTGCCCCTGGCCCGAGAAGCTGAAGCCCAGCACGCCCACCATGCTCTGCACCTCGGGCTGCTTGAGCACCCAGGCCTCGACCTGCTCCATGACGGCGCGGGTGCGCTCCTGCGTGGCGCCAGGGGGCAGCTGTACGTTGACGAGCATGTTGCCCTGGTCTTCGGCCGGCAGGAACGAGGTGGGCAGGCGCGTGTACACCAGCGCCACCACACCAATGATGGCCGCGTAGATCACCAGGTAGCGCGCCGCGCGCTTGAGGATGCGCGCCACCAGGCTCTCGTAGCCCTTGGCGGTGCGCGCGAACACGCGGTTGAACCAGCCGTAGAAGCCCTTCTTCTCATGGTGCTGGCCGGCCGGGATCTGCTTGAGCAGCGTGGCGCACAGCGCCGGCGTGAGCGACAGCGCCATGAAGGCGGAAAAGCCGATGGACGCGACCATCACGGCCGCAAACTGCCGGTAAATATTGCCCGTGGAGCCCGCAAAAAACGCCAGCGGCACGAACACGGAAATCAGCACCACCGTCACGCCCACGATGGCGCCCTGGATCTGGCCCATGGCCTTGCGGGTGGCCTCGCGCGGGGGCAGGCCTTCCTCGCTCATGATGCGTTCGACGTTCTCCACCACCACGATGGCGTCGTCCACCACGATGCCGATCACCAGCACCATGCCGAACATGGTGAGCACGTTGATCGAAAAACCCAGCGCCAGCAGCGTGCCGAAGGTGCCCAGCAACGCAATGGGCACGACCAGCGTGGGGATGATGGTGTAGCGCCAGTTCTGCAGGAACAGGAACATCACCAGGAACACCAGCGCCACGGCCTCCAGCAGCGTCTCGACCACCTGGCTGATGGAAATACGGATGAAGCGCGAGCTGTCATACGGAATGGCCCAGGTCATGCCCTGGGGAAAGAACTGCGACAGCTCGCCCATGCGCTTCTTGATGGCGTCGGCCGTGGCCAGCGCGTTGCCCGTGGGCGACAGCTGCACGCCGATGCCGGTGGACGGCTTGCCGTTCAGCCGGGCCGAGGTGGCGTAGTTCTGCGCGCCCAGCTCGATGCGGGCCACGTCGCGCAACCGCACCGAAGAGCCGTCGGTGTTGGCGCGCAGCACGATGTTGCCGAACTGCTCGATGGAATTGAGCTGGCCGCTGACCACCACCGTGGCGGCAATGCCCTGGCCGGCGATGTTGGGCAGCTCGCCGATGGAGCCGGAGGACACCTGCGCGTTCTGCGCGCGGATGGCGGCCGTGACGTCGGCGGACGACAGGTTGAAGCCGACCAGCTTGGCCGGGTCGATCCACACGCGCATGGCGTGCTCGGTGCCAAACAGCTGGGCCTGGCCCACGCCGGGGATGCGCTGGATCTCGGGCAGCACGGTGCGCGATGCATAGTCGCCCAGCTGCACCGGCGTCATGTTCGGATCAGTGGACGACAGGATGGTGAACAGCAGGAAGTTGGAGCGTGCCTTGTCCACGCGCACGCCCTGCTGCGTCACGGCCGCGGGCAGGCGCGGCGTGGCGCGCGACAGCCGGTTTTGCACATCCACCTGGGCCAGGTCGGGGTTGGTGCCGGGCTGGTAGCTCAGGGTGATCTGGCCGCCGCCGTTGGCCTGCGTAACAGACTCCATGTAGATGAGGCCGGGCGAGCCGTTCATCTCCTGCTCGATCACGCTGATCACGCTTTCTTCCAGCGTCTTGGCCGAGGCGCCGGGGTAGGTGGCCGACACCACGATGGACGGCGGCGCCACTGGCGGGTATTGCGCAATGGGCAGTTGCGTGATGGCCACGCTGCCCATCACGCTGATGAACAGCGCAATCACCCACGCGAAGATGGGGCGGTCGATGAAAAACTTGGCCATGCTGCTGGCCCCTTACTTGGTGGCAGGGGCCGAAGCGGAGGCGGCCGCAGCGGCGGGCTTGGCGCCCGCAGGCTGCCAGGGCACGGGCTTGACCGGTGCGTTGGGCCGGATCTTCTGGAAGCCGTCCACCACCACCTGCTCGCCGGCCTTCAGGCCGTCCAGCACGACCCAGCGGCCGTTTTGCGATTCACCGATCTTCACCGGGCGCGGGCTGACCTTGCCGTCTGCCGCCACCACCATGACGCTGTCGCCCGCGCCCGAGCGCGTGACGGCCTGCTGCGGCAGCAAGATGGCATTGCCCGCGCGGGCCTGCTCCAGCCGCACGCGTACATACAGGCCGGGCAGCAGCGCGCCGCCGGGGTTGGGCACCTCGGCGCGCAGCGTGATCTGACCGCTGGAGGCATCCACCGTCAGGTCAGAGAACAGCAGCTTGCCGGGGCGGGTGTGTTCGGTGCCGTCTTCCAGCACCACGCGCACGCTGGCGGCACCCTCGCTGGCGCGCTTCAGCTGGCCAGCTTCCAGCGCGCGGCGCAGCTTGAGCACCTCGGCCGCGGGCTGGGTGAAGTTGACGTACATCGGGTCGATCTGCTGGATGACGGCCAGCTGCGTGGCCTCGCCCTGGCCCACCAGCGCGCCTTCGGTCACCAGCGCGCGGCCAATGCGGCCCGAGATGGGCGCGGTGACGGCCGCGTAGTCCAGGTTGATTTTGGCGGTCTGCACCGCGGCCTTGCCCATGGCCACATCGGCTTCGGCCTGCTTTTGCGCGGCCACGGCGTTGGCATAGTCCTGCTTGCTGATGGCGTTGGCCTCCACCAGCGGCTTGTAGCGCTCGGCCAGCGCGCTGGCCTGCGCCAGGTTGGCCTGGCCCTTGGCCAGCGTGGCCTGGGCGCTTTCATAGGCGGCCGCATACGGGGCCGCGTCTATGCGGAACAGCGGCTGGCCGGCGCGTACGTCGCTGCCTTCGCGGAAGAGGCGCTGCTGCAGGATGCCCGTGGCACGGGCGCGCACCTGCGCCACGCGCGAAGCCTCCAACCGGCCGGGCAGCTCGGTGACCAGGCCCACGTCGCCAGGCGCCACGGTGATCACGCCCACCTCGGGCGGGGGCGGGGCGGCGCCGGCGGCGGCCGGGTCCGCACCCTTGCCGCAGGCGGACAGCACCGCCACGGCGGCCAGCGCCAGCGCAAAATGGCGAACCGGGGAAGAAGCGTGGGCAATGCCGGTAGAGGCAAACGCGGGCAAGGCGGGCATGGGGATTCCTTGTGGGAGCGGCATGGTGGCGAACCGGCCACACCAGCGGGATATTAGCGGACACGAGTATATACATACACCCATGCATGTATAGTGCCAGCTCCTGCCCAACCCCGGAAAAGACAAGCCCATCCCCATCCCCCATGGCCCGACGCACCAAGGAAGAAGCCCAAGCCACCCGCGCGCGCCTGCTGGACTGCGCCGAGACGCTGTTCCAGGCGCAGGGCGTGTCGCGCACGTCGCTGCACGACATCGCGCAGGCGGCGGGCGCCACGCGCGGCGCGGTGTACTGGCATTTCAAGGACAAGGCGGACCTGTTCAACGCCATGCTGGAACGGGTGACGCTGCCGATGGAGTCCGCCCTGCTCAGCGGCCCGCCCACCTGCGCCGACCCGCTGGCGCACGTGCGCGGCTCGGTGCTGGATGCGCTGGGCCGCATTGCCAACGACGCACAGACGCGGCGCGTGTTTGACGTGATCACGCACAAGGTGGAATACATCAGCGAGCTCAATGCCGTGCGGGACCGCCATCTGGCCGCGCGCGGGCGCTGCCTGGACCGCATGGCCGGCGACCTGCGCGCCGCCGCCCGGCTGCGCGGGCAGCGCCTGCCGGTGCCGGCGGCCACGGCGGCGCAAGGCCTGCTGGCGCTGATCGACGGCCTGATCCAGAACTGGCTGCTGGAGCCCGGCGCGTTTGACCTGGTGGCCACGGGCCGGCGGGCGCTGGACACCTACGCAAAGGGCCTGGGGCTGGGACCAGCCGGGCGGAATGGGGGATAATGCGCGGCTGCCCTCACGGGGCAGAAGCAACATGCACGCGGCTGTAGCTCAGTGGATAGAGTATTGGCCTCCGAAGCCAAGGGTCGTGGGTTCGATCCCCGCCAGCCGCGCCAAATCAGTGTTCCCCAGCAAGCAAGCACCAAGTGAGCTTACCTTCGGCGCTGCCGGCTTAAGATTGCGCAATGAAAGCGCCTACTGATCCTGAGGGCCGCTATGGCCCGCGGGTCGGCGTAGGGCCCGGAATGCGCCATCAGTTCGGCCTTCCATGGGCGCCATGAACGCATGCCATGCGCGCTGCTCTACCCGTTGAATCCCACGAAGACGGCCGCCTCCGCAACGCTCTTGCGTTCGGAAACCACCGCATTGGCGGGGAAGGTTTCGTCAGGCCATCCGAGTGCGATGCTCTTCATGATGACCTGGTCGTCGGCGATGCCGGCGTGCTCGCGCACCACGGGCGATTGCATGATGCCCTGGCTGTTGATCACGCAGCCCAGGCCGCGCGACCAGGCGGCGTTGACAAGCGCCGTGGTCACGGCGCCGCAATCGAATGGCGTGTCGTCGCTGCCATCGACTGCACGGTCGTAGGTGACGATGATGCACACGGGCGCATCGAACTGGCGGAAGCCGCGCATCACCCAGTCCTGACGCATCGCCTGGTCGTCCCGTGCAATGCCCATGGCCGCGAATAGTTGCTTGGCCACGCCGATCTGCCGCTCGCGATGCGGGCCCGCGAACGGCTGCCCGGTGCGGAATTCGCGCGACTGGGGTACGCCAGCGGCCATTCGCTCCGTGTTGCCCTGGCGTATTCGTGCCAGCGGTTCGCCGGTGATGACGTAGAAGTTCCACGGCTGCGTGTTCATGGACGACGGCGCCCGCATGGCGAGCCCGATGATTTCCTCGATCAGCGCGCGCGGAACCGGATCCGGCTTGTAGCCGCGAATGCTGCGCCGGCCGAGAATGACGTCGTCGAACTCCATGTGGCTTCCTGGTGACTTGGGTGTCTGCGGGCCGGATCATAGACACCGGGCCACGGTGTTGCTGTCACCTTTGCTCTGCGGGGCCAGGCATCCCGTCAACCCACAGCACCTCAAACTGCTGCCGGTTGGGGCCGATCTGTATCGACACCTCGTCACCCTCGCATTTGCCCAGCACAGCCCTGCCCAACGGGGCTTCGCCGCTGATCACCTGAATCAGCCGGGTGCCGCTGACCAGCTTCATGCTGCCCCCTTCCGGGCCAAGAAAGAGGTGTTGCTCTTTGCCGTCGGCGTTGGCCAGGTAAGCGGCCTCAAGTCCCAATGTGTCGTACTTGTTTTCGGCGATGTTCTCTTCGTGGGTCGCCGTCTCGTGGGCCGTCTGCGCCGCCTGTTCGGCCTGCAACAGGTCTTCGGCGAGCCGTTCCAGCACCTGCAGTTGCAACAGGAATTTATCCATGATGCTGGCGATGGAACTGCAGCGTCGCTTCCCCCGGCCCCAGGGGGTTCACTGCCGCGGCACCCCCGAACGCGCAATCACCTCCGCCCAGCGTTTGATTTCCGAGCCCAGCAGCTCGCGCAGTTGCTCGGGCGTGCCGCCGGCCGGCGCCACGTTGATGTCGGCCAGCTGCTTGCGCAGCTCCGGCTGGGCCAGCACCTTGTTCACCGCCGCGTTCAGCGTGGCGATCACCGCGGGCGGCGTGCGCGCCGGCGCGGCCAGCGCGTTCCATGAAGCCACATTGAAGCCGCGCACGCCTGCCTCGGCCACCGTGGGCACGTCGGGCAGCGATGCGGATCGCCTGGCGCCCATCACGGCCAGCGCCCGCACGGCCCTGGCGCTGATCTGGCCCATCATGGGCCCCAGGATTTCGACGGCCACGTCCACCTGGCCGCCACGCAGCGCCGTCAGCACCGCTGGCGATCCGTTGAACGGCACCACCTGCACGTCGATGCCCGCCATGCTCTTGAACAGCTCGGCCGCCAGGTGCTGCGTGCTGCCGATGTTGATGGATGCGACATTCAGCTTGCCCGGGTTGGCCTTGCCATAGGCCAGCAGCTCGGGCAGGGTCTGGAAGCGGCTGTTGCCATTGGCCAGAATCGCAATGTCGAAAAAACCCAGCGTGGCCACGGGCGCAAAGTCTTTCTGCGCGTCAAACGGCAGCGCCTTGAACAGCCCCGCGCTCACCGCCGTGCCGTTGCTCATGAGCAGCAGCGTGTGTCCGTCGGGCTCGGCCCGGGCCACGGCCTCGCCGGCCACGATGCCGCCCGCGCCGGGCTTGTTCTCGATCACCACGCCCTGGCGCAGCTCGTCGGCCAGCTTTTGCGCCACCGCGCGCGCCGTCAGGTCGGCAATGCCGCCGGCGCCAAAGGGCACGACGATGCGGATGGGTCGCAGCGGAAAAACCTGCGTCGCGCCCAATGACGGCAGGCAGGCGCCTACCATCAGCACGCTTCGACGGTTGATCATGCCTCGTCCTTTTTTTGGGAGTTACGTCGCTCTCTTCTGTACTGGTACCACTGCTTCGCTGCCTTCGATGCGAACAAAGACGCCGCGGCGCTCCAGGTCCTTGCGCTCCTCTTCGGGTAGGCCGGCGTCCGTGAAAACTTCATCGAAATCCGACAGCGGCACTACATCGCAGAAGCCCGGACCGCCGAACTTCCAGGAATCAATGAGCAGGTATTTGGTGCGCACCGCTTTCATCAACAGGCGCTTGGCGCTGGCACTTTCGATGCGGCTGTCGGTCAGCATGCCGCCGCTGGCGCTTTGCGCGCCGATCAGCGCGATGTCGGCATGCAGATGGCTCAGGAAGCTGTCGCCCGGCTCGCCCGCCAGCAAGTTGGTACCGGGACGCCGGGTACCGCCGGGGATGATCAGACGGATGTTGTCGGACGTGGACATCAAATCCGCAATACGAATGTTGTTGGTCACCGCCGTGATGCGCAGGCGCGCCTGCACGATGGCCCGCGCGGCCTCCAGCACGGTGGTGCTGCTGTCGAAGATGACGCTGTCGCCCTCGCGCACCCGATGGGCGGCGAGCCTTCCGATGGCTTCCTTGGCACCCTTCATTGCACCCGAAGTGGCCCGCGTTTCCTCCGTTTCAACATGCGCCTTGGATAGTGAACCCAAGATCGCGCCGCCATGCGTGCGCTCAACCAGCTTTCGGCTTTCCAGGTCGTCCAGATCGCGCCGCACGGTGGAAAACGACGCGCCCAGCCGCTCCGCCAAGTGCTGCAGCGACACCACGCCGTGTTCGGTCAGTACATCAAGGATGAAGGATTGCCGCTGGCGCGGCAGCAGGCGTTCCGCCCGAGGCGCGGCTGTCGAAGTCATGGCGTCTGGTACATTCTGAGAGATTTTGTTTGATTTGGTATCTTAGCGCATGCAAAGTCTCTACCGGACGTTTCAGCCAGCATGGAAACTTAGTGACACCTTCCTCCAAATGGCGGACGGCCGCCACTGGACGTATGCCGACCTCGATCTCCAGACCACCCATCTGAGCCTGCGCCTGCAGGGCGCGGGCCTGGCGCCCGGGGATCGCCTGGCTGCCGTGCTCGAACGGTCGGAATGGAATATTTTCCTCTACCTCGCCTGCGTGCGCGCCGGCATCGTGTACGTGCCGCTGAACCCGCGGCTGACACCACACGAGCTCGCCCCGATGCTGGCCGATGCGGCGCCCGGCCTTGTCGTCTGCGACCCCGGGCTTGAAGAGACGGTACGCGGGCTGGCCGGCGGCGTGCCGATACACACAATGGACTCAGCAGGCGTTGGCACGTTGGCCACGCTGATGGGCCAAGCCAGTGAGCCCGACGTGAACCTGCCGCCCGGTCATGCCGCAGCAATCATCTTCACGTCGGGCACCACCGGGCGACCCAAAGGCGTGCTGATGCGCAACGAGCTGCTAGCGGGCAAGGCGTACGCACTGGCCGGGGCGTTGGGCTACACCGCAGGCGACCGGCTGTTGCACACGCTGCCGCTGTACCACGCACATGGTCTGTTCATGACGTTGCACTGCGTGCTGAGCGTGGGCGCGTCGCTGCTGTTGCTGCCGCGTTTCGACGCCACCGAAGTGGTGCGGCACCTGTCGCAGGCGTCCGTGTTTTCGGGCGTTCCCACCATGTACCGGCGGCTGGCGGACGAGCCGGGCCTGCGCGCCGCCGCGGCCGGCGCGCGGCTGTTCATCTCGGGCTCGGCGCCGCTCGCGCGCGAGGTGTTCGACGCGTTCGAGCAGCAGTCAGGCCACCGGCTGCTGGAGTGCTGGGGCATGTCCGAGACCATGACCAACACGGCCAATCCGCTGCGGGGCGAGCGCCGCGCGGGCAGCGCCGGCAAGCCCTTGCCCGGTGTGGTCGTGCGCGTGGTGGATGCAGCCGGGCAGCCCGTGGCCGCCGGCGTGCCGGGCGTGCTGGAGGTCGGTTTCTCCGATCCTGCTTTCGGCAGCTACTGGCAGCGGCCCGCGGCAGAGCAGCCGCTGCTGCGCGACAGCCGCCTGGTGACCGGTGACATCGGCCTGCTCGACGGTGACGGCTACCTGCACATCGTGGGCCGCACCAGCGAGGTGATCATCAGCGGCGGCTACAACATTCACCCGCGCGAGGTCGAGATCGCGCTGGAAGAACTGCCGGGCGTTGCCCGCGCCGCGGTCTTCGCCGTGCCGCACCCTGACTATGGCGAAGCCGTGGTGGCTGCCATCGAGCCCGCAGAAGGCGCGACCGTGCAACCCGTCGACGTGTTGGCGGCCCTGCGCAGCCGTCTGGTGGGCTACAAGCTGCCCAAGGCGCTGTTCATCGAACCTGCCCTGCCGCTGACCGAACTGGGCAAGGTGAAACGTGCAGCGCTGGCCCAAACCTATATCCGCCACTTCGAAAGAATTTGATCGATTTCGGAGGATTTATCTTTGACAATGTCTCAAACTCATCCATACTCTGGCAAAAAGAAGGAGACATTGCCATGCCCGTACTTTCCCCCATCACCCGGCGGCGCAAGGTCGCGCTCGGACTGCTGGCGGCCGCCACGTGCTGCCTGCCCCTGGCGCAAGCCACCGAGTTCGGTAAAACACCCGTCAAGCTCGTCGTGCCGTTCGCGCCGGCGGGCGCCACGGATTTCATCGCACGCACCATCGCACCGCGGCTGTCCGAGAAGTTCGGCACCCAGTTCGTGGTGGTGAATACTGCGGGCGCCGCAGGGACCATCGGCGCCGCTTCGGTGGCCAACGCCGAACCCGACGGCAACACCCTTCTGGTCTATCACATCGCCATGGTCACGACGCACCATGTGCAGAAGAACATGCCGTTCGATCCGCTGAAGTCGTTCACGCCCATCGGCATGCTGGCCGAGGGCTCCAACGTCATCTCGGTCCACCCCGGCGTGCCGGCGCGCACACTGGCCGAACTGGTGGATTACGCCAAGCGAAACCCCGGTCAGATCAACTTCGGTTCTTCGGGCATCGGAGGGTCGGACCATCTCGGCGGTGAGCTCATGCAGATGGTCACCCAGACCAAGTTGACGCATGTGCCCTACAAGGGCGGTGGTCCGGCGACCGCAGCGGTCGTCGCCGGAGAGATCCAGATGAATGCCGGCACCGTCGCCCAGGTGGTGCCGATGATCAAGTCCGGCCGCCTGCGCGCGCTGGCGGTCATGCAGCCCGAGCGCAGCGCCGCCTTGCCCGACGTGCCCAGTGCCAGCGAAGCCGGTTTTCCCGCGCTGGACCACAAGACGTGGCTCGGCCTGTGGGGCCCGGCCAAGATGCCCCCGGAGCTGGTGACGCGCATCAACGCGGCACTGCGTGAGGTGCTGGCAAGGGATGACGTGCGGCAGGCCATGGCCAATGTCGGCATGGACGCGAGGTACACCACCCCGCAGGAATTCGACACCTACATCCGCGCCCAGCACGCGCGCTGGGACAAGGTGCTGGCGGGCCGCTTCGTGCAATGACGCGGCCCGCATGACCCAGGACGCCGTCAGCTACCGGATCGACGCCGGCATCGCCTATGTCTGCCTGAACCGCCCGGCGGTCCACAACGCGTTGTCGCCCGCGTCTGTGCGGGCGCTATCGCGTGCCTGGCAGGCGATCGCGCTGGACCGCACGGTGAAGGTGGCGATCCTGCACGCCAGCGGGGACAGTTTCTGCTCAGGCCGCGATCTGCGGGAGACCGATCTGGGCTTCGGCCCACGCGCGCGCGCGGGCGAGCCCGCGCCGCAGGACGACGAATGGTCCAGCCGCGAAGGCGAGGCGCGCCGTATCCACTACGTGCCGCCAGCGACGCTGCACAAGCCGGTGATCGCCGCGGTGCAGGGGCTGGCATTGGGGGGCGGGCTTGAACTGGCGCTCAACTGCGACATCCGCGTGGCTGCGGCCGGTGCGCGCTTCGGCCTGCCCGAAGTGACCAAGGGCGTGGTGCCCGGCAGCGGCGGCCTGTACTGGCTACCGCGCCTGGTGGGCATGGGGCTGGCGATGGAGATGCTTTTGACTGGGCGCATCATCGACGCCCAGGAGGCGCTGGCCATGCGGCTAGTGAACCGGGTCGTCGAACCCGGTGATCTGCTGCCCGTGGCGCAGGACATCGCGGCGCGCATCGCCGCGCTGCCCACGCTGGCCGTACAGGCTGCCAAGGAGACAGTCTGGCGCACCATGGGTGCCGGCGTCGAGGAAGGCCTGCGTGTCGGCGAACACCAGAACCGCGTGCTGCGCATGACGCAGGACGCGCTGGAAGGCGCGCAAGCGTTCGAGGACCGGCGCGCGCCCCGCTACGAAGGCCGCTAACGCCACCGGCGCGCAGCCCCAAGGCCGCAACGAAGGACCATCATGGAAAAATCGAGATACTTTGAAGAACTAGTCGTGGGCGAGGAGTTCCGCTCCCCGTCGCGCACGATCGCTGAATACGACCTGTACGTCTTCGCCGGCCTGACCGGTGACCTGACCGACTTCCACATCAGCACCGAGGCTGCCAAAAACTCGGTGTTCGGCCAGCGTGCGGCGCACGGCATGCTGCTGGTGAGCATCGCCAACGGCCTGTACAACCGCATCGGCATCACGGATGAGACCGGCATGGCGCTGGCGGGTATCGAGTGGCGGTTCCTGGCGCCGGGCTTCATCGGCGACACGGTGCACCTGGTGGCGGCGGTCAAGGAAAAGCGCGACGTCAGCAAGAAGGACCGCGGCCTGGTGTTCTGGGACGCGCGCCTGGTCAAGCATGACGGCACCACCATGTGCCAGGGCCAGATGGTGCGCATGGTGCGGCGCAAGAACCCGGGATGAGCGGCGCCCCGCTCACAGGCAGAATCGCGCTGGTCACCGGCGCGGGCGCCGGCATCGGCCGCGGCATCGCGCTGCGCCTGGCGGCCGACGGTGCCACCGTGATTGCCGCCGACATCGATCCGCAACGCGTGACGCGGGCGCTGGAACAGTTGCAGGGCTCGCCCGCGCCGGCCCATGGCGCCGTGCTGGACGTGGCCGACCCGGCGTCGGTGCAGCGCGTGTACGCGCAGGTGGCCGAACGCCACGGCCGGCTGGACCTGCAGATCAGCAACGCCGGCATCGCCGAACGCACACCGTTCCTGGAGACGACGTTGCCACAGTTCCAGCGCGTGCTGCGCGTCAATCTGGCGGGCGTGTTCCTGTGCGGGCAGGCGGCCGCGCGGCTGATGGTGCAAACCGGCGGCGGGCGCATCGTGAACCTGTCGTCGGTGTCGGGCCAGGCCGGCGGCATCGGGCGCGCCGCCTACGGCGCGTCCAAGGCCGCCATCATCAACCTCACGCAGACCATGGCGATGGAGCTGGCGCCGCACGGCATCCTGGTCAACGCCGTGGCGCCCGGGCCCACGCAGGTCGAACGCACCGCCCACGGCCCGGCGCAGCGCGAGGCGTTCCTGGGCCGCATGGCGCTCAAGCGCTACGCGACGCCGGCCGAGATCGCGGGCGCGGTGAGCTTCCTGTGCTCGGACGATGCGAGCTTCGTCACCGGCCACGTGCTGAATGTGGACGGCGGCTTTGCCGCGGCCGGTGTGCTGTACGACGCGGCGCGCGGCGAACTGCGCTGAGGGCGCTACTGCCGATACCCCAGCTCGTACTCCGCGATCAGCCCGCGGTGAATCTCGTTGCTGCCTTCGATTGTCTGCATGAACTTGGCGTCGCGCCAGTAGCGGCCGATGTCGTATTCGTCCGAGCAGCCGTAGGCGCCATGGATCTGCATGGCGTCCTCGGCGGTGCGCATCAGCGCGTCGCTCGCGTACATCTTGGCCATGGACATGTCGGCCCGGGCGCGTTCGCCGTTGTCCTTCTTCCACGCGGCCTGCAGCACCAGCAGGCGCGCCGTCTCGTAAGCCACGCGCATGTCGGTGATCTTGGACTGCACCAGCTGCCGCTGGCCGATGGGCTGACCGAAGGTCTCGCGCGTCTTCGCATAGTCGCTGGCCAGGGCCAGGCACGCGCGCATCATGCCGACGCAGCGCGCGGCCACCGTGAGCCGGCCGCTTTCCACCGACGACATCGCGATCTTGAAGCCCTGGCCTTCTTCGCCCAGGCGGTTGGCCACCGGTACGCGCACGTTGTCCAGCACCAGCTCACCCGATTCCAGCGGGCGAAAGCCGACCTTGTTCTTGAACGGTGTGCGCGTGATGCCGGCCCACTCGGGCTCCAGCAGAAACGCCGTGATGCCCTTGCGCCCCGCGCTGGCGTCCAGCGTGGCAAAGGTCACGATCCAGCGCGCCACGGCCACGGCCGAGATCCAGGTCTTGGTGCCGTTGAGCACGTAGTGGTCACCGTCGCGCACGGCGCGCGTGCGCATGGACGCGACGTCCGAGCCGGTGTGCGTCTCGGTCAGCGCAAAGGCCACGGGCCCCTGTCCGCGCGCCAGCGGCGCCAGGTACTTCTGCTTCTGCTCCTCGGTGCCGAAGTTCAGCACACTGAGACCGCCCACGCCGCTGGCCCAGGTGGCCGCGCAGGCCATGACCTGGCAGACCTCGGCCAGCTCCATGACCATCAGCGCATACGTCACGAAGTCCATGCCGGCGCCACCATAGGCCTCCGGGATCACGCCGCCGGTCAAGCCCAGCGGCCCCATCTCGGCATAAATCTCCAGCGGAAACCGCTCGTCGCGGTCGTATTGCCGTACATGCGGGCGGATGCGCTCGCGCGCAAAGCGCCGCGTCATGTCAAGAATCGCCGTCTGCTCTTCCGAAATTTTGAAGTCCATGCCGGGCCTGCCGTTTCGTTCAAGCGTTGCGCAGCGAGCGAATGCCGAGGTCGCGCACGCGCACGCCGTCGGCATTCAACGCATACAGAGCGGCCAGGAAGCCCTGGCCGTAGGCATTGCCATGGTCGTGATGGCGCGGGTTGGCGCTGGAGACGTTGACGATCATCGGCCCGTACTGCTGGTCGCGCAAGATCGCGTTCTTCCAGTCGAAGTGGTGGCGCATGACACGTTCCAGCGCGGCAAAGCTGGCCTTTTCAGCCTTCTCGCCGCCCAGGCCGAGCTGCGCGCCCTTGGCCAGCGCGTAGCCGATCATCACCGTGGCACTGGTGTCCAGCAGCGAGTATGAGTCGTCGATGGTCGCACGCCAGATGCCGTCGTCCTGACATTCGATCAGACGCGCCACGGTCTTTTCGTACATGGCCACGAGTTCCGCATCCCACGATGCCTGCGGAATGACTTCGAGCACGTCCACCACGCCCGCCGTCCACCAGCCGTTCGCGCGGCCCCAGGCAGTGCCATCGATCCACAGGTCCAGGTCGACGTAACTTTCCTCGGCCGGCACGCCCGCGTTGAACACGTGGCGCATCAGCCCGTCGGGCTGAGCCAGGATCTTGTGATAGCCCTTGAGGTCGGCGAACGCCAGCTCCCAGTTGCCCAGGATGGCCTGTGAAGGCGGCACCATGTAGGCCGTGTCGGCAAAGACCCAGCCGTGGGTGCTGCGCGCTGTGGTGTGCTGCGTCACGCCGCCAGCCACCACCCGCTCTTTCTGGAAGACGTCGTTGGCCGCGCGGGCTTCGGCCGCCTTGCCGGCCAGCACCAACGGGCGCATGCGCGACGAACTGTCCGCCAGGTTGGGATGGGTGATCACGGGGCCGGCCAGCACCTCGGCCACCCGTTCGTCGAAGCCCTTGCGCAGGCCCGCCGTGTACATCGCGTTCAGCAATCCGGAGTGCTTGCCACCGGTGTTCACGCCACGCCATCCGTAATCCACGATGCGCTGGACGATGCTGCTTGTCATTCGTTGTGTCTCCACTTTTCGGCCCACCACTGGTCCGTCGCGCTGGAGTATATGGAATATTTTGGTAGATTGAAAAGCATATCTGGATGAATTTGCTCGAATTTGCTTGACCTTGCTACCGATAACTTCCATACTGCACCGAAGACAGGAGACAAGCAGATGAACAAGGGGCCGCTCAGCGGTGTTCGCATCGTGGAGTTCGGTGGCATCGGGCCTGGCCCCATGTGCGCCATGCTGCTGGCCGATCTGGGCGCGGACGTGATCCGCATCGACCGGACCGAGCCGCACGGCCTGGGTACGCCCCGGCCCGACCGCTACAACATCCTCAAACGCAGCCGGCCGTCGGTCAGCATCGACCTGAAACACAAGGACGGCATCGAGGCCGCGCTGAAGCTGATCGAACAGGCCGACGCGCTGATCGACGTGTTCCGCCCCGGGACGCTGGAGCGCATGGGGTTCGGCCCCGACGTGTGCTTCGCGCGCAACCCGCGCCTGGTCTACGGCCGCATGACGGGATGGGGCCAGGACGGCCCGCTGGCCATGGGTGCCGGCCACGACATCAACTACATCGCGCTCAGCGGCGTGCTGCACTCCATCGGGCGCAAGGGCCAGCCGCCCACGCCGCCGCTGGTGCTGACCGGCGATTTCGGCGGCGGCGCCATGTACCTGGCCCTGGGCCTGCTCAGCGCCGTGATCGAGGCGCGCACCTCGGGCCAGGGCCAGGTGGTGGACGCATCGATGGTGGACGGCAGTGCGTCGCTCATGACCGACTACTACGGCCGCTATGCCGCGGGCCTGCACAGCGACGAACGGGGCACCAATGCCACCGACGGCGGTGCCTGGTATTTCGACACCTACCTGTGCGCGGACGGCAAGTACGTGTCCGTCGCGCCGGTGGAGCCGAAGTTCCGCGCGCTGCTGCTGGACAAGCTCGGCCTGAAGGACCGCCAGCCCGCGCTGGACGACCTGCCCAACGACGAAGCACGCGACGTGCTGCAAGCCGTCTTTGCCACGCGCACACGCGACCAGTGGTGCGCGCTGCTGGAAGGCAGCGATGCCTGCTTCGCGCCCGTGCTGAGCCTGGCCGAGGCGCCGCGTCATCCGCACAACGTGGCACGCGGCACCTTTGTCGAGGTCGACGGCATCGTGCAGCCCGCGCCCGCGCCGCGCTTCAGCCGCACGCCCAGCGGCATGCCCACCAAACCCGACATCCCCGGCCAGAGCACGGCCACCGCGCTGGCGGCTTGGGGCTTTGCGGCGCAGGACATCGACACGCTCACCCGCGCAGGCGTGCTGGGCGCCAGGGCAGCCGGCTGATCACACACAAGGAAAAGAGATGGAGCACCTCACAGGCCTCGGCCTTCGCATCAACCCCGACTGGCCGCGCGTGGACGCCGCGCTGGTCGAGCGCTACCGGCAGATTCCGGCGGCCGTGATCGGCGATGCCGCCAACCGGCTGCAGGCTTTCCCCGCGGGCTTCATCGCCTACGGCGGGCGCAAGAGGTTTGCCGGCCCCGCCTTCACGGTGCGTGTGCGCCCCGGCGACAACCTGTTTGTGCACCGCGCGCTGGACATGGCCCGCCCCGGTGATGTGGTGGTGATCGACGCGGGCGGCGTGCCGACCAACGCCATCCTGGGTGCCATGATGTCGCGCCACGCCGTAAAGCGCGGCATCGAGGCGTTGGTGGTGGACGGCGCCATCCGCGACGTGGACGAACTGGCCGCGATGGACTTTGCGGTTGTGGCGCGAGGCGCCACCCCTAACGGCCCCTACAAGAGCGGCCCCGGTGAGATCGGCTACCCCATTGCCGCAGGCGGGCTGTCCGTCGCACCGGGTGATCTGCTGGTCGGCGACAGCGACGGCGTGGTGCTGATCCCGCGCGACCAGGCCGACGCAATCGTGGATGTGGCCGAGGGCCGCCACCGCGACGAACAGGCTCTGGAGATTGATATTGAAGCCGGCCGCTGGGACCGAGGCTTCGTCGAGGCGGCGCTGCGCAAGCTCTGACGCACCCGCCGACCCACCCCAACGACCCAAGGAGACATCACATGGATTCAACGCGCAGACTCATCGTGCTGGCCGGCGCCTCGCTGGCGGCTGCCCCTTCATTTGGCCAGGCCTGGCCGCAACGGCCGGTGACCATGGTCGTGCCGTTCGCGGCAGGCGGCAACACCGACATCATGGCCCGCGTGGCCGCCGACCGCCTGCGCGACCTGCTGGGCCAGCCGGTGGTTGTGGAAAACCGCGGTGGCGCCGCCGCAAACATCGGTGCGGCCTACGCCGCCAAAGCCGCGCCCGACGGCTACACGCTGCTGATGATTTCCAACACGCACGCGACCAATCCCAGCCTGTACAGCAACCTCACTTACAGCCTGGAAAAGGACTTCGTGGCGATCAGCCCCATGGCCATGATCCCCAACATGCTGGTGGTTAGCAACGAGCTGCCGGCCAAGGACATGCGCGAGTTCATGGCGCTGGCCCGAGGCGGCAGCACGGTCATCAACTACGGCTCGGGCGGCAGTGGCACGTCGCAGCATCTGGCGGGCGCGCTGTTCAACAGCATGGCCAACGGCAAGATGATCCACGTGCCCTACAAGCAGGGCAGCGCCGCGCTGGTAGACGTGATGGGCAACCGCGTGCAGGCGTACTTCGGCGGAATCTCCGAAGTGGCGCCGCTGATCGACTCGGGCAAGGTGCGCGCGCTGGGCGTCACCACACAGGCGCGCAGCCCGCGCTATCCCAATATTCCGGCGATCAGCGAGTTCATCCCCGGCTACGAAATCCGCATCTGGGTCGGCCTGGTCACGCGCACCGGCGCGCCAGCCGACGCCGTGGCTCGCGTCAACGCCGCCATGAAAACCATCGTGGCCGAGCCCGAGACGCGCCGCAAGCTGGCCGAGATGGGTGCCGTCCCCATGAACGCCACGCCCGAGGAGTTCAGTGCGTTCATCCGCAAGGAGATCGCTGACCTGGGCAAAGTGGTGCAGCTGTCGGGCGCGAAGGTCGAATAACAATCAAGGCAGAGGCACAGGATGCAGGAGCAGGCAGGCAAGTTCGTCACGGCTCAGCAGGCGGCCTCGGCCGTGAAGCCCGGCGCGACTGTGGTGGTAGGCGGTATGGTATCCATGGCCGTACCCGAGGTCGTGTTGCGCGCGCTGGGTGAGCGCTTCGAGGCGCAGGGTGCGCCGCGCGACCTGACGCTGTTCCTGCCTAACCGCCAGGGCTGGCGGGCCGACCCCAAGACCGGTCTGGAGCATCTGGCGCACGAGGGCATGGTGCGCCGCGTCATTACCGCGACCTTCAGCCACCGCGACTCGCCGCGCTTTGCCGACATGGCCAGCAGCGGCAAGTTCGAGGCGTACTCGTTCCCCATGGGCTGCCTGTTCAAGCTGCTGCGCGAGCAGGCGACCGGCTCGCCGGGCTTCCTGACCGAGGTGGGGCTCAACACCTATGCCGACCCGGCGGCCGTGGACGCGGGCCGCACGCCGGTCAACGACCGCACGCCGCCGCCCGACTTCGTGCGCCGCATGGAGCTGGACGGCAAGCCGTATCTCTTCTTCAAGACGTTTCCCATCGACGTGGCCATCATCCAGGCGACGGCCGCCGACCCCGACGGCAACCTCAGCATGGAAGGCGAGCCGGTGGACGTGGGCATCAAGTACCAGGCGATGGCCGCGCGCAACTCCGGCGGCATCGTCATTGCCGTGGCGCGCGAACGCGTGGCGCGTGGCGCGATCAACCCGCGCATGGTCGCGGTGCCGGGCATCTGGGTGGACCATGTGGTGATCGACCCCACGGCGATCCAGACGCAGCTGGGCGGCCACGATCCGTTGCTGAGCGGACAGGCGCGCGGTGAAATTCCGCCGCTGGAGCCGTTGCCGCTGGACGTGCGCAAGGTGGTGGCGCGCCGCGCCGCCATGGAGTTGCGCGCGGGCGACGTGGTGAATCTGGGCGTGGGCATGGCGTCGGGCATTCCCGCCGTGGTGCAGGAGCAGGGGCTGGACGGCCCGTTTCACTTCAGCACCGAACACGGCGGCCTGGGCGGCATGCCAGCCATCGGCTCGCCCAAAAAGACCGGCGCGTTCGGCGCACACTACAACGCGGATTGCATCCTGGACTCGATGGAGGTGTTCGACTTCTATCACGGCGGCGGGCTCGACGTAGCCGGCTTGGGCTTTGCACAGATAAGGTCCGACGGCAGCGTCAACGTCGGCGACTTCCAGGGCAACCTGCGCGGGCCCGGCGGCTTTGTCGACATCTCGCACAAGGCGCGCACAGTGCTGTTCTGCGGCGAGCTGACCGCCGGCAAGTCCGAGATCCGAGTGGAGGCCGGCGCCGGCCTGCGCATCGTGCGCGACGGCCGCCACCGCAAGTTCCTGAACCGGATCGACCAGGTTAACTTCCACGGTCCGTCGGCCATTGCCAAGGGGCAAACGGTGCTGTACATCACCGAACGCGCCGTGTTCCGCCTGACGGCAAAGGGGCTGGAGCTGGTCGAGATCGCGCCCGGCGTGCAGATCGACGCGGTGAAGTCGGCGGTTGAATTCGAGTTTGCGGTGAGCCCCGCGCTCAAGCGCATGGACAGCACCCTGTTCAGCGGCGAGGCCGGCGGCGCCTGAAGCTCCCGATGCCGAAGTTCTCCGCCAACCTGTCCATCCTGTTCCAGGAAATGCCATTTTCCGAACGGTTTGCCGCCGCGCGCGGCGGGCTTCGACGCGGTGGAGTGCTGGTTTCCGTATGCGCACCCGGCTCTTGAAATCGCAGGCTGGCTACGAAATGAAGGGCTCTGCATGGTTGGCATCAACTCTGCACATGGCGGCTTGGCCGACTGGGGCCTGGCCGCGCTCCCCGGACGCGAAGCCGAATTCATGGCGTCCGTCGAACAGGCACTGGCGTACGCCGATGCGCTGGGGCGCTGCGCCGTCCACGTCATGGGCGGCCTGGCCGGCGGCGTGCCGCGCGCGCTGGCCTGGGACACCTATGCCCGCAACCTCGAGGTTGCAGTGCGCCGCGCGCACGGCTCGGGCATCCAGCTGCTGATCGAGCCGCTCAACGGGCGCGACCGGCCCGGCTATGTGCTGCATTCGGTGGAACAGGCGGCGGCGCTGATCGACCGCGCGGGCCTGCAGACTCTGAAGATCATGTTCGACTGCTACCATGTGCAGGTGGAAGAAGGCGACCTGGTGGCGCGGCTACGCCGCCACTGGCACAAGATCGGGCACATCCAGTTCGCGTCGCCGCCCGCGCGCAGCGAGCCGGGCACCGGCGAGATCGACTACGTCTATGTGTTTGCAGAAATTGACCGCTTGGGCTGGGAGGGCTGGGTAGGGGCCGAATACAAACCCAGTTCGACGACCACAGACAGTCTGAGCTGGTTCAATCGCGCGGCGAGCTGATCCCCAGCAGCGAAAAATACCGCGTGAGGTCGCCTTCTTCGCGCACGATTTCCTGCATCAGGTCGGCCAGTGACATCTGGCCCCAGCTGACCGCGCGCTTGACCAGGTACGGCGTGGGGCTGTGCGGTTCGGTGCGCTGCAGGAATTCGGCCGCGGCTTCCAGCAGGCGGTAGGCGTCCTCGCGGCTGGTGATGGGGCCGGACGGCAGGCTGGCCTGCGCCTGCGGGGCACCTGCACCGGCCACGGGGGTGCTGTCGTCCGTCATGGTCTGCTCCTGGAGAGGGTCTTGTTCGGGCTGCGCGGCGGCGGGAGCCGGCGGCGCGGGCGGGTGCGGGCTGCGCCCGTTCATCAGGCTGGCGCAGGCGCGCTGCAGGCGGCGCAAGGTGTCGCTCACCTTGCCCAGGCTGGGCGCTTCCAGCGCCAGCTTGTCGTCCAGCTTGCGCGACAGCGCGTCCCAGCTCTCGGCGGCCTGTTGCACGCAGCGGCCCAGGTCGTCCAGCCACAGCAGGCCGCGCGCGTCGATCGCCTCCACCACCTGGTCGCGGTCCAGCGGGGCTTCGTCTTCGCGGCGCTCGGGCACCACGCCGGCAATGAGCTGCTCCCATTCCGCCAGGTTGATGTGGGGCGGCCTGCGCTCGGGCAGCAGCGCCACCGGCACATGCAGGCGCAGCAGCAGCGACAGGTTTTCGTTCATCCAGACGAAGGACGCCACGCGCGCGTCCACGTCGCCGTCCTCGATCTGCGGGTGCACGCTGTCCCAGTGCTGGTCCACCAGGCCATTGAGCAGCTGCACGCCGGCCATGAAGCCGTCCATGCGGTGCTGGCGCGTCCAGGCCTCGCACAGCCAGGCGGCCAGCTGCAGGTCCTTGGAGCGCGACGACAGCAGGCCTGCACACTGGTTGGCAATGGCGCGCCAGTCGGCCTTGCGCAGGGGGCGCTCCCATTCGCCCATGGGCAGCGTGGGGTCGTCTTCCTCGCGGGCCTGGCGCAGCTGCAGGAACACCGGGTCATAGCGCAGCGACGCGCCCGACGGCGCGTCCGCGGCAATGGGCAGCAGCAGCGGCTCGATCTCGGGGGCGAAACGGTCTCGCTCAAGCATGGATGTTCAACGTGTGTTCCATTCCGGCGCGCGCACCGGGAAAAGGCCTGGCCAGACCAGCGGTGTCTTCTTGCCCACCGGCGACAGCGTCAGGCGCAGGTACACGCGCGAGCGCGCCTCCAGCCCCTGGCCGCGCGGGTCTTCACCCGTGGCACCCAGCAGCGGGAATTCCATGCGCAGCAGCTGCGAACGGCCGTCAGCGCGCAGCGATCCATCGGGCTCGCGCTGGCGCTGGATCATGGTGATCAGCGCCCAGGGGTCGGTGTAGCGGAAGCTCACGGCCTTGCCTTCGGCCAGCATGGCGGGTTGCTGCGGGTCGGCCACCACGTTCAAGGGTGAATCCTTGGCCAGGCGCAGCGTCAGCGTCACGGGGGTGCCGGGCTCCCAGCGCAGCACCTTGGGACCGTCGCGCAGGCGCAGCACCTGGCCGCCGATTTCCAGCGTCCAGTCGATCACCTTGTTGCCGTCGATTTCGGCGGCCTGGTTGGCGCGCAGTTCGGCCGTGACGTCATAGCCCGCCACGATGGTTTCCTCGGCCGGGTACAGCGGCGCCAGGAAGTTCTTGACGCGTTCGAACTGGTCCACGAAGCGGCGCGCCTGCGGTGCCTGCGGGTTGTTGCGCTGGGCCGGGTCGGCCTGGATTTCCTTGAGCGTGCGCGAGGCGCGGTCAAAAGTGCGGATGAGCTGGCCGACTTCTTCCAGGTCGGCCACGCCCACGTCGCGCGACAGCGACTGGCTGAAGGGCAGCCGCCCGGCGGCCACGCGGTTGAAGTTGCCGGCAAACAGGGCCCACTGCTCCTGCTGGTCGCGCGTGCGCAGTTCGTTGCAGCGCGTGACCAGGGATGTGTAGATCTGCAGGTGACGGTCGGCAAAGTAGTCCGCCGGGCGGCTGCCCGGGCCCTTGCCCGCGAGCTTTTCGCTGCAGTTGTAGCGGTCCAGCTCCGGCCCCTGCGTCAGCAGGAATTGCTCCAGCATCACCAGGCTGCTGTTGGGGTTCTTGAGCTTGTAGCGCTCCAGGTCGCGGCTGATGGCCTGCCAGCGCAGCGTGATCGGGCCGGGCGCGGGCAGGTCCAGAGAAGCAATGTAGTTTTCAGCCTGGCGGGCCAGCGTTTCGGCGCGCGCATGCTGCTGGGCCAGATACTGCTGCATGCCGGCAGCGTCCTGCACGCCAAAGGCCTGCAGCAGCGGGCCCTTGTCGCCCATCCAGCCGCGGAAGTCGCGCCCGCGCACGGAATACAGCTCGGCGCGCGACAGGCTTTCGTCCACCTGGCGCAGCCGCGCGATGGCGTCGCGCGAGATCAGGCCGCGCAGCTCGTCGGCCTTGCCGCGCGCGTTCAGCTCCATCAACAGTGCCTGGACCTTGATGAGGCGCGAGCGCGAGGCATCGAAAGCCAGCGCATCGGCCTGCAGGCCCGGCTCGGCCCGGCCGGTGACCGACAGGGCTTCCACCACCTGGTCATTCACCAGCCGCGCGAACTGCTGGTTGACGAAGTTCTCCACGCTGGGCCGCACGGCCGGCGGGAACTTGAGCAGGCCTTCGGCGGTGAAACGCTTGCGTACGTCACCCAGCGCCAGGGCCTGGTCCAGCCGCTGCGCGTCCCAGGCGATGGAGCCCTGCACCGGCACGTCGGGCAGCTCGCGGTCGCGCGGGTTGGTCATGAACGGCTGGTTCAACAGGTTGCCCAGGGCATCGCGTACGGCAATGCGGTCAGCCGACAAGGCGAAGCGCGCCTCCTTGTCTTGCCAGACCACGCCGCTTTGCGTCTCGGAGCCCAGCCGCGCCGAGAATTCGGCGCTGAATTTCTGGAAGGCCACCGCCGCCTGCTGGCGGGTCTGGTCGGCCACGTCGGCGCCCAGCAGGCGGATCTGCGCGATGCGCGCCATCACGCGGTCGTAGGCCGGGCCCAGCGCCAGCGCGTTCTGGCGCATCCAACTGCCCTTGCCGGCGGCCAGCAGGGTTTCCTGTTCCTTCACGGCCGCCAGCACTTCACGGTAGGCGTCCACCGTCTGGCCGTAGGTGCCGGCGCTGCCGTCGGTCACGAACAGGCGCACGGCCAGCTTGTTCAGGCGCTGCTCGGACACCAGCAGGTCGTTGTTGACGAACAGCCGGGCCTCCAGCGCGTTCATGCCCTTGGCCAGGCTGCAACGCACGGCCTGCTGCACCGGTGTGACGCTCAGCGTGGCCGGGCCGCCGCGGAAGAACTTCACGCTGCGCGAGATGCTGCCGGGCAGCTCCGCGCCCAGCGTGTACTTGACCAGCATGCGCAGGTCGGCGGCTTCGTTCTGGCTGGGCTTTTGCAGCCGCTGCATGGCGGCAATGGCGTTGTCCAGCTGCTCCAGCTGCGTCAGGTACTGCAGCAGGGCCGAGAACTCGTGCAGATCCTCCACCGCCAGCGAGGGCTTGCGCGGCAGCTCGGCAATGGCGGCAAAGCCGGTGGGCGCGGTGCATTCGCCGCCAATGATGAGTTCGCCCGTGCTCACGTCCTGCGCCACGCCGGTCATCTCGCTGGCGCGGGTGTACAGCTCGCGGCGCAAGGTGTTGATGGCGATTTCGCCGAACTCGCGCTCGATGCGTTCGCCCGCGCGCTCTTCCAGGTCGTCAAACACGCGCCAGGAGCCCGGCATGAACACGGTCCAGGGCGTGTCGATGCTCAGTTTTTCAATGGCGGCCAGCAACGACAGGGCCTTGCGCCGGTACCAGTCGGAAGGGATGATTTCGCCGCGTTCGGCCGCACGGGCGCGGTAGTCGGCGTCAGCCTGGATCTGCTGCAACGCGCGGGCCAGGTCGGTGTGGCGGGTTTCGATCTGCACCGTGGCCACTACGAGCCCCACGCTCCAGGTGCCCAGCACCGCGATCGCGCCCCAGCGCGCGGCGCGGCTGAGCACCGGCCGGCTCAGCTGCTGGCGCGACGGGCGCGCCAGGCCGTATTCAGAGAAGACTTTCTTTTCAAACAGGTCGCGCAGGAAGGCCGGCTCGCGCATGAGCTGCGACACCAGGTCGGGGCCGTGTTCGCCAGCGCCCGCGTCCATGTCGGCGGCCGCATCGGCCACGTCCATGGCCAGCGCCTTTTGCGCCGATTCGCTGCTGTCGCCGGTCAGGTAGATGCCACGGAAGAAGAACGGCTCGTGGTAGGCGCTGGGGCGCATGAGCTCGTCCACATACAGCTGCAGCTGCGCGCGGATGCGTTCGATGCGCGAAGGCAGCAGGAAGAACTTGCCGGCATCGCCCGCGGGGTTGTTCTGCGCGAACAGTTCGGCGCTGGTGTCCGAGACGGTGCGCACCACGGTGTCCACCGCCTCGCCGACCCATTCAGACTGGTAGGTGGTGGACAGGTCGAACGGCGACGACCAGCCCAGCATGCTGGCACGCATGGAATCCGGCACACGCCGCGCAAACTGCGCAAAGCCCTCGATCTGCTCGCTTTCAGATACCACCACATACACCGCAAAGCGCATGGCAAAGCGGTTTTGCGCCAGCCACAGGCGCCGGTGCGCGAGCTTGGCCAGCTTGCCCAGTTCCAGCCGGGCGTCGGGGTTGTCGTCCAGCAGCAGGCTGGCCGGCACGGTGATGACCACCGAATCAAACGGGCGCTGGGGACGGTATTTGCGGCACAGGCCCAGGAACTCGTCCCAGGGCTTTTCGGCCGCGTCCTCATCGTCGGGCGAACCCAGGTAAGTGCCCTGCAGGTCGATGACCACGCCGCGGTCAAAAAAGTGCCACGAAATGCCCTGGGCCGAAGCGGCCATGGCGGCCTCGGAACTGAGCGCGCTGGCCACGCCGGACTGCTCGATGGGCAGCTGGCGCTGGCCCTTGCCTTCGTTGAGCACCATCACCCACGGGATGCTGTAGCGCTCGGAACGCGAGGCGATGTTCTGCTCGATCAGCTCCACGGCCTGCTTGAACGAGCTGCGCAGGGAATCAAACCGCAGCTTGGTGATCTTGGGGTCGGCCGATGTCTTGGCCGACGAACGGCGCACCGCGAAATACAGCACCAGCCCCAGGATGACCAGCACCAGCACGATCAGCACGGCCAATGAGGCCAGGAACAGGTTGTCCCTCAACATGACTGCCCCCTGATATTGCTGCGCGGGCGGTTCATCGCTGCACCTCCGTCACGGGGGCCGGGCCGCCCTGCAACACCTGGCGCACCGGCCAGGACTGCCACAGCCACAAAATTTCAGAGATGGCCAAGAGCCCCAGCATGCCCAGCAGGAAGATCACCGTCCAGCGGCTGAGCGTGGGCAGCTTGCGCGGCGCAATGTGCGACAGCGTGCTGGCGTAGGCGCGCTCGGACAGCACGCGGTCGCGCGTGCCGATGGACGGTGGGCGCTGGTACACAAACTGGAAGAGTTCCTCGCGGTAGCCGGCAAAGCGGGCCGAATCAGCGGCCGCGCCGCGGTACTTGCCCTGGTAGCCCAGCGCCAGCGCAAACAGGTACAGCCGGGCGATGTCGCGGCGCGAGGGTTCGCGGCTGGACAACACCTCTTCAATGCGCTCGAAGATCCTCTCGCCGGCAATGCTGGTGCGAAACAGCGAGGCTTCCAGCAGGTGCTCGGTCCAGTGGTCGCGGCCGATCCACTGGGTGTTCAGCAGGATCTCGTCGGCCAGCGCGGCCTTGAGGTAGCGCGCATCCGCGATGCTTTCCAGCTCGAAGCGGCTGCCGTCGCGGCGCGACTCCAGCGTCTGCAGCTCGATGAGGTTCTCAAGATGGCGGCTCAGGTTCTGCGCGGCCATGGCCGGGTCGGTCTCGCGCATGTCGATGGCGCGGGCCTGTGCCTTGGAGACCTCGTCAAAAAAGGCACGGAATTGCTGAACCAGGTGATCGTCGTCTGACTTGTCCGTGGATTGGCGTGCCATGGTGCGGTGCGGTCCTTTGGCCTCAGCCCTTGACGAACAACACCAGCTCCTGCGGGCGCTGCGCCGCGGCGCTCTCGGCGGAGTTGCTGATGATCAGGGGTTGTGCGGGCAGCGTAAGGCCGGGGGTGGCCTGGATGGCAAACAGCGTGTAGCCCGAGCTGGTGCGCACGCCCAGCTCCTCGGCCACCTCGATGGGCGCGCGCACCGCGCCCAGCACGCGCCGCTCGCGCAGCGATGCATAGACCGACTGCGAGCCAATGATGGCGCCTTCCAGCCAGGCGATCAGGTCTTTTTCGGGCTGGCCGCGCAGGCCCACCACCAGGCGCTTGTCGATCCATTCGGGCAGCAGCGTGAGTTCGTAGGCACCGTGCCTGAACTCGAACTTGACCTCGCGGTATTCCTGGCTGACCTCCTGCAGCGCATCCTGCAGCGAGGCGACGAGCGGCTCCAGCGTGGCCGACGGATCGGCATGGTCGTAGGCCGGGGGCACGGGTGGCAGCGCGCCGGGCTTGAGCATGCTCAGCGGCCCGAGCAGCGCGCACAGCGCCAGGTAAAGCGAGTACGGGTGCAGCGACGGCGTGCGCAGCACGGCTTCGATCTGCGGCAGGCCGGACAGCAGGTTGCGCAGGCGCTCCTTCTGCTCCATGTAGGCCAGGCGGTCCTCGGTCTTGGACGAAGGGATGGCCGTCTGCTTGGCCACGAACGCGGCCTTGGCCCGCAACTGGCCGACGAAGCCGGCCACGCGCTCCCACAGCTCGCCGTCCTTGGGCAGGTCAAGAAGAGGGGGCAACGCGGCCCCCATCTTGATCAGCTCGTTGTCCTTGTAGACCGTGGCCAATCGGAAGTGGGTGTACAGGCCCGACGGCGTGGCACCGGCCGACAGGCTCAGGTTGGGGACCAGGCGGGGTACGTCGGCGGCTACGGCCTCGGAGACTTCGTCTTCCACCGGCTGGCCCGCCACAGAGCGAAAGCGCGACGGCGTGCCGCGTTCGCGGGTGCTGCGCGACAGCGGCAGCACCAGGTGGATGTCCAGCGGCCCGGCGTCCAGCTGGGTGGCAAACGGCGCCAGGTCCAGGTCGAGCGTGCCGTGCAGCGGGTCGTCGGCGCTGAAAAAGACGGCGGTGCCGTCGGGCAGGATGGCTTCGAGCTGGCGCACCCGGAACAGGCCCGCGGGCAGCAGGGCTGAATCCAGCGCCAGCCGCCGCACCCCCCAGCCGAACGGCGAAACAGCCAGGGTATGCCAGGCCACCAGCGCGTCCAGCCGGGCCGAGACCTGCTGGAAATGCTGCGGCGCGAGCAGCATGCCCTCATGCCATTCGATGCGTTGCGGTACGTTCTGGGGGTTCAATCGGCCTCCTTTAATCCGGCTTGTGCGGTTGCACGGTAAAGCCCCGCGCCGCCAACTGGATCATTATCCCGTTTTGCAACTGATCTACTCTCATTCTGTGCTCTCCGGGCGCCAGGTAGTCCGCAAAAACAAACACTGTCAGCACATTGGGAGAACCAAAGACCGAGCCGGGCAGGCGCAGGATCTGGCCCGGCGTGATTTCCCAGCTCTTGTAGCTGAACTCGCCGGGGAAGGTCTTGAGCAGGTCCGCCCGGCTGGCAAACCATTTCGGCGCCGGCAGGGCCGACAGCTTTTCGATGGCGGCCTCTTCCAGCACGAGCACGATGTCCACGGCCACGGCGCTGTTCTGGTTGGCGCCATCGGCCGCGGCGATGACGATCTCTTTCCAGGCCAGCCGGGTGCCCTTGAAGCCCACCAGGTTCATCAGGCGGTTGACGCTGCCGCAGCCGGCCAGCAGGCTGGCGCCCAGGCCCCCCAGGGCGGCGGCGATAAAGCTTTTTCGGTTCATCACGTTCGGGTTGTTTCCGCTGTCCATACATGGCCCAGGCTCAGTCCGGGGGCCTGCGCGCCCTCGCCACGGCGCAGGCCAACGCCTATGCCCAGCATGACGATCAGCAGCGCTGCCGCCATCGAGCATGCCGCGGCGATCATAAGGTCGCTGCGGGTGAATGCAAAACGCACCGGCAGCGCGGCCACGGCGGCGCCCGGCTCCTGCGCGGCCTGGCGCTCGGACGGCAGGCCGCGCGAGACCAGTGCCATCAGCGCGCAGGAGAACATCAGCGTGAGCCAGTTGCGCGGTGCCTCGCAGATCAGGTCGATGGCCAGGAACAGCGCCAGGGCAGCTTCGGCAGGCAGTTGCAGCAATGCGAGCACCATGCTGGCATAGGCCACGTTGGCCAGGCTGTTGCTGCCCGCCGAGGCGAAGGCCGCCACGGCCGAGCCCGCGCAGATCAGGGCCAGCTGGTCGGGCGTGAGCGCGCGGCCATACAGGTTGGCCACGAACACGGTCAGCAAGGCGTAGTACAGGGCCGAGCCCGAACGCAGGAACACCGAAGAGATGGGGGTGACCAGTTCGACCACGCCCCGGCTGAAGCCCAGGCGCGTGCTCATGGCTTCGATGGTGTCAGGGATGCTGGCGGTGGTGCTGGCCGAGGTCAGGCTGATCAGCGCGGGGGCCTTCAGGGCCTGCAACACGGCCAGCACCGGCAGCCCCGACTGGCGCGCGATCAGCCCGACGGCCAGCGCACCCAGCACCAGCACCATCAGCATGAAGCTCCACAGGAAGCTTTGCATGGCGGCCACCGTGCGCGGCTCGGTGACCGCGAAGAACGATGCCGTCACGCCAAACACCAGCAGCGGAATGAACAGGTTGACCCGAGAAATGATGATTTCAAGCGCGCGGTAGATCGCCTCGAACACCTGCGTGAGCGGGTTGTTCTGGGTCTTGCTCAGCGCGGCAAAGGCCAGCCCGAACAGGATGGCGCACAGCAGGATGCCCAGCGACTTGCCTTCGGCCAGGGCACGAAAGAAGTTGTCAGGGAACACCCCGGACAGGAACGGCTTGTCGCGGGCTGGCGGCTCGCCGCGATCCATGAGGGTGATCTCGGCGCTGGCTGCGTCGCCCCCGGCGCTTTGCACCATGCCGCCCAGGTATTCGCGCGTGTCATGGCTCAGGTTCTGCCCCGGCGCCGCCACCACGCCCATGAGCGTGCCGGCAGCGGCACAGACGACCACCAGCACCACGGCCAGCGCGGCGATCATGAGCACCCGCAGGCCCGGCTGGGGCAATGCCATGGTCTGGCGCAGGCCAAAGAACGTGGCCACCAGCAGCAGCGGCAGCGCCGCCATGCTGACCACGGACAGGTACAGCTGGCTGAGCACGGCGGCGCCCGTGCCCAGCTCGGGCAGGAAGATGCCCACCAGCGCGCCGGCGACCACACAGGCCAGCAGCGCCAGCGGATTGGCTGAGAGCCGGCTCAGGAATCCCATCCGGGCCTGTTCCAGCCGCGCGCCAGCGCGTAGTTGACGCTGGCACGGGCCAGCTCCAGAGAACTGTCCACCAGCGTCAGCGGGGTATCGCCCGCGTGCTGCGCGGCGATCGGGATTTCAGTGCAGCCCATGATGACGGCAGTCGCGCCATGCGCATGGGCATCGGCCAGGGCCGCCGCCAGGTGCGCGCCGCCCGCGGCCATGTTGCCGGCCTTGATTTCGCGGATGCAGCTGTCCACCTGCGCCTGCGCGGTGTCAGGGTCCGGCACCACGAAGCCGATGTCACGGGCTTGCAGCGCGCGCTGGTAAAAGCCCGAGGCCAGCGCCCCGCGCGTGGCAAAAACGGCGACCTTGCCGGCGGATTGCGCCATGGCCGCGACGCAGGTCTGGGCAATGTGCAGGATGGGCACCGCGCTGCGCTGGCTCATCTGCTCATACCAGTGGTGCGAGGAATTGCAGGGAATGGCGATGACGCCCACGCCCGAGCTGTTGAGGAAATCAATGCCCGACAGCAGCATGGGCAGCGGGTCGGGCCCGGTGCCCAGGATGGCGCGCGAGCGGTCGTGGATGTGTGGCAGGCTGGCCACGATCACGGGCAGGTGGTCCTGGTCACGCGACGCGGGCGTGAGCCGCACGAGCTTGTCCAGAAAATCGACCGTGGCCTGGGGACCCATTCCGCCGAACACACCGATGCGCGACATGGCAATCTCCCTAGATCTTGAGTGGTTTGGGACAGATCAGCGACACGGCGGCCGTGTTGCCGATGACCAGCACCAGCGTGCGCAGCATGTCGCAGATCGGGTCCACCGCCAGGAACAGGATGAACGCGGCCTCGAACGGCAGGCCCAGGTAGGTGCAGGTCATGCCCACCAGCGAGACGGTGACCAGGCCGGTCATGCCGGCGGACGCAAAGCCGGCCAGGATCGAGGCGGCCATCACCACGGCCACGTCGGCCGGGCTCAGCGCGCGGCCGTATAGCTGGGCAATGAACAGCGTGGCGCAGACGTAGTACACCACCGGCCCGGTGCGCAACAGCGACACCGCCAGCGGCACCAGCAGCTCCACGCGCGAGCGGGCAAAGCCCAGGCGGTCGGCCAGGCTCTCGATCATGATGGGCATGCAGGTGGCGCTGCTGCGCGTGGCCAGCGCCAGCGCGAAGGGTCCGCGCAGCGCATTCAGCGTCTGGCCGAACGAGTTGTTGGAGCGTTGCCAGATGATGACGGCTGCGATCACCAGGATGACGATGGAGGCCACGAAGAACGCCACCACGAACTGGATCATGGCCTGCAGGGGCTCCATGCCGGTCTTGCCCAGCTGCGCCGCGCTCATGCAGAACAGCACGATGGGCAGCGGGTAGTTGAGCCAGCGCACCAGCGTCTGGCACGAGTGGTAGATGGTCTCCAGCGAATGGGTCAGGCCGTCGGAGATGCGCGAGGGCACATGGCCCACGGCCAGGCCGAACAGCATGGCAAACACCAGGGCCTTCAATGTGTCGCCGCTGGCCAGGGCCGAGAAGATGTTGGTGGGCACCAGGCTGAGCAGCACTTCCGAGAAGCCGACGGTCTTCTGCACGGCGTCCACGCCCTTGAGCTCCATGACCGTGTCGCTGGAGTTCAGGTCGTTGCCCACGATCTGGCCAAAGGTCTGCATGGTCTGGGGCGACAGGTTCTCGCCCGGCCGCATGATCAGCAGCGTGAGCGCACCCAGGATGGCCACCACCGCCGAGAACGCCAGGAACACCACCACCACCCGGCCCAGCAGCTTGCCCGTGCCGCCCTCGCGGAACAGCCGCTGCAGGCTGAAGATCACCGCCGACACCATGAAGGGCAGCGTGATCATCTTGAGCAGGTCCACATAGACGTCGCCGATGAAGCCCAGCTTGACGGCAAAGGCGGGCGCCATCATGCCGACGGCAAAACCGGCGGCCAGGCTGCCAATCACCACCCAGGGGTTGAGTGCGAGCGCGTAGAGTTTTTTTGCGTTCATATCGTGCCTTGCCGGTTATTTTTCGAGGGCCGCGAGCACCTTGTCGGTGGTCAGCTTGTCGGTGCGCTGGGTCAGGTATTCATTGACGAATGCCAGCAGCACCCGGTCCGTGATACCCACGGCGATGCCCAGCGTGTCCTCCAGGTCCTTGAGCGTCACGGTGCGCAACACCAGCGAAGCGGTGGGGTCCGCCTTGAGGATGCGCTTGACTTCGAATTCGTCGCGGTAGGCGCCGATGACCTCGCCTTTTTCCAGCGCCTTGAGCACGTCGCCCCAGCCCGGGTATTCCTGGACCTTGGCCTTGGGGAAGTTGCGCTGGGCATAGTCGGAGAACGAGGACTTGGCGATCACGCCGATGCTGCCCGTGAAGTTGCGGATAACCTGTGGCAGCGGCTTGTCCTTGGCGTATTGCGCGAACTTCACGCGGTTGAGGATCAGCGCGTGGTTCAGCGTGAGGTACGGCTGGCTGAAGCTGATGACCTGGGTACGTGCCAGCGTGCGCGACAGCTTGCTGATGGCCATGTCGGCTTCGCCGCGGGCAATGATGTCCACCACGGCGTTGAAGGTCTTGGCCTCGCGGTTGAAGCGCACCTTGACGCCCAGCTCCTTGCCGATGGCGCGCGCCAGGTCCACCTCCAGGCCGACCAGCTCGCCCTTTTTCTCATAGAAAAAAGGCGGCGTGTCCACGCCCAGCATGGCCACGATGAGTTCCCCACGCGTGACGATGCGGGCGATGTCGGGCGCGAGCAGCCGGCCGTCGGGCACCTTGACCAGCGCTGGCGCGGGCGACAGCGTCACGGCGGCCTGCGCCGCCTGGGCGGCACCGCTGGCGGCGGCCGCCGGGACCGGCGCCGCGGCGGCGGGCGCGGCGGCGCCTGGCGCGGGCGCAGGTTTGGCCGCGGGGGTGGCCGCAGCTGCCGGTTTGGCTGGTGGCGTCTGGGTCAATGCAGCGCCGCTGGCGGCAATGCCCAGCGCCAGGACGGCCCAGCGCAGCCAGATACCCCCCTGGCGGCGGGCATGGTGAAGGAAGTGGTTTGAGAACATGGGTCTTCCCAGCCTTATGGTTTTATGGAAATCGGGGCCGACGACGGCACCTGCATCGCAGGCGCCGTCTCGGCGGGGGTGATGCGCTCGGCCACGGGGGCTGGCGCGGCGGGCGTGGCAAAGCGCTTGCCCAGCTCCACACCCAGCAGGAACAGCAGCACGCACAGCAGGAAGATGCACAGCGCCGCCAGCGCAAGCATCCGGGAGGTCATGGAGATGGTGTATTGCATGGTGTTGGCGGTGTCAGGGGACCATCACGGTGAACTGGCCGGGCACCAGCATCTGGATGACGCCACCCCAGTTGCACATGAGCTTGCAGGAGTTTTGCAGTGCCGGCATGTTGCCGATCAGCACGGTGGGGGCGCCCGGCACCCAGGGCGCGGCTGTGACGGGAATGCAGGGCATGGGCGTCAGCACGCCCAGGGCGGCGGCGGTGGCCGCGGCCACCATGGGGTTGGACGGTGAATTGCACATGCCGAACGGCAGCACGTTCACCATGGGCTTGTTGTCCATGATGTTGCCGCCGGGCACACCCCCGGTCATGACCAGGTTGGCGGGCAGCACCATCAGCGTGCCCGGCGCCACGCCAAAACTGCACTGCAACGTCGCCCCCATGGCTGCCTGTATTGCCATGCCCTATCCCCTCACGAGTTTCTCGAGCCGCTGCATCAGGCTGGCCTGGCCCGCAGCGTCATCGTGTTGTTCGGCCCCCTTGCTGTTGAAGCGTTTCGGCTTGCCCAACGGCTTGCCCGCTTTGTACTGCAGCTCTTCCATCACCTCGCCGTTGGGCCAGTACCGCCGCAGCCATCCGTCCAGCAGGTTGGCCTTGTAGTCGGCGCTTTGCACCTTGGCACCGTCCCGATCGTAGTCGATCGCCTGGCCCTCCAGAAGGCCCTTGCGGTAATTGGCACGCCGCACCAGCTGGCCCTCGTGCATGAAAAGCGCCTCGCCCTCGATCTCGCCACGCTGGAACATCAGCTTGCAAGTGGGCACGCCAGCCTCTGAATAGGACGTCATCTCGCCGTGCGGCAGGCCAAACGCGAACAGCTGCTCGGACAGCAGCCGGCCCGCGGCGTACACCCGGGTCAGGCCATGCTGCTGGCCGGCGCGGTAACTGGCCTCCTGCACGAGCTGACCCTTGTCGTCCCACAGGCGGGAGGTGCCGTTCAGCACGCCGTCCTGGTAGCTGGCCTGCGCCACGGGGCGGCCGTCCGGGCTGAAGCGCGTCATCTCGCCCTGGGGCACGCCGTCTTGCAGCTGTGTGCGGCTGAGCAGCACGCCCGCCTCGTCGCGTTGCTCGAACACGACGATCTCGCCCGTGGGGGGCAAGGGGGCCGGTGTTGTGTCGGTGGCTGCCATGTCAGTTGATCTTCACCAGGCCGCCCTTGAGCGTCAGCATGCCACCGCCGTCCACGGTCTGCATGGCCGAGCCCTTGTTGGTGACCATGGCGCCCTCGTTGTCCAGCGTGGTGCCGGCCTTGTTTTTCAGGCCGGTGCCCGCCTGGTTGGTCAGGTCCAGGCTGGCCTTGTTGGTCAATGACGTGCCGGCCTGGTTGGTGAGCGCCGTGCCCGCCTTGTTGGTCAGGGCGGTGCCGGCCTCGGCGTCCAGCGTGGTGCCGGCCTTCACGCCCACGTCCTTGGCGCCCTTGATCGTGACGGAACCGGTCACGTCGATCACCAGGTTGCCGGTGACCTTGAGCTCGTAGTTGCCCGTGACCTTGTGGGTGAAGTCGGCCTTGTCGGTATGGGTTTCGTTGCCGGTGACTTCCACCTCGCGCGTGCCCTTGACCTTGTGCACTTCCTTGCCGGTCTGCACGTCCACGGTGCGGTCGCCCTTTTCAAGCGTGTGCACTTCGTGGCTGGCCTTGACGGTGGTGGTCAGGGCGTTTTCGATCTCGACCTTCATGTCCTTCTGGGCATGGAAGTAGAACTCCTCGGCATCCTTCTTGTCCTCGAAGCGGATTTCATTGCCGGCCGCGCCCTGCTTGGACGAGCGCGACTTGATGGTGCTTTGCGTCTGGTTGGACGGCAGCGTCACCGGCGGCGTCTTTTCGGCGTTGTAGACGCTGCCCGTGACCAGCGGGCGGTCAGGGTCGCCATCGATGTAGCTGATGATGACTTCCTGCCCGATGCGCGGCAGGAACAGCGCGCCCCAGCCCTGGCCGGCCCAGGTCTGCGACACGCGCACCCAGCACGAGCTGTTCTCGTCCTTCTTGCCCAGGCGGTCCCAGGGAAACTGCACCTTGATGCGGCCGTGCTTGTCGGTCCAGATTTCCTCGCCGCTGGAGCCCACCACCGTGGCGATCTGGCTGCCAGCCACGCGCGGGCGCGGCGTACTGCGCGGCGGACGGAACGGCACCGTGGCCGGGAAGGTCTCGAATGCGTTGCTGTAGTGCTGCTCGCTGGCCGTGTGCGTCACGGTGCGCAGCACATGGGCGGTGTTGAGCGCCGTGCGGGTGTGGCCCGACAGGGTGAACTTGGTGCCGGCCGCCAGCGCATAGCAAAAGCTCTGGCCGCGCGCCACGGCGCTTTGCACCTGCTCGGCCTGCACGCGCACCTTGGCGCGCTGCGTGCCGTCGGCCGCCACGGTGTGGCCGCCCGGGTATTCGAACTGCGCGCCCTTGCCCGCCGTGCCGGTCTGGTCGGCCAGCAGCGAAGTGCTGGGCTTGAGGTAGTCGTAGTCGTTGGAGGTGTACTGCTGCGCCACCAGGCGGCTTTCGGACTCCATGCGCGTCACGGTGTCCACCAGCTCGCGCCCGCCGCCGGTGGGCGGCAAAAAGCGCAGCGTGGCGGCGTCGGCGCAGGCCGTGTGGGCGCTGGTGGCATCCGCCAGCACCATGGTGTGGGTGCCGCTGGCGAAGGTGAAGAAGTAGAAGATGCCTTCTTCTTCCATCAGGCGCGAGATGAAATCAAACGCCGTTTCATCATGCTGCACGCAGTATTCGCGCGTGGGGTAGGTGGCGGTGAGCTTGGCCTCGAAGGTCACGCCAAATTCACCCAGCACGGCCTTGATGATGTCGGCCGCCGTCTTGTTCTGCCAGATCACGCGGTTGCGGCTGAGCGTGAGCAGCCACAGCTTGGGCACCAGCTCGGCCGAGTAGGCCGAAAACTCGCGGTCGCCGCCCGAATGCACAAAGCGCGACACGATGCCGCTGAAGTAGCGCGTGGGGCCGTTGGCCAGCGCCATCTTGACGGTGGCCACCGCGCCCACGATGGTGGCCGCGTCCAGCGTGGCGCTTCCCGCGCGCATGGTCAGCGAAAAGCGGAACGGCTGCGAGATGGCTTCCGTCCCGTCGAACGCGTCCAGCAGCAGCACGTCCGCGCCGAAGGGCGTGGTGAGCGTGAGGAAGGCATTTGCCTGGGTGAAGCCGGTACGCATCTGTGTGGCCCCGTTCAGTCCTTGCGCACCGGGCCGAACCGGAAGCTGAACTGGCCGTCCGCGCCCAGGCCCATGTGCACGCTGCCAAACGGGTCGGCCATGGAGATGCGCTCCAGCACCAGGCGCGACACCTCGGGCAGCACCGACTGCGTGAGGATGTGGTCCACGTTGCGCGCGCCGCTGTCCACCTCGGTGCAACGCTCTGTGATGGCGCGCGACACCGCGTCGTCCCAGGTGAATTCGGCCTTGTGGTTGCGCGCAAAGCGTTGGGCCAGCTTGCCCAGCTTGAGGTTCACGATGGACTGGATCTGCCCGTCGCCCAGCGGGTAGTAAGGCGCCAGCACCAGCCGGCCCAGGAAGGCCGGCGAGAACTGCTTGAGCAGCGCCGGGCGCAACAGGTCCACCAGATGCTGCGGGTCAGGCCGTCGCCCGCCTTCGCAAGCGTCGGTGATCACGTCCTGCGCCGCGTTGGACGTGAGCAGGATCAGCGTGTTCTTGAAGTCGATCATCACGCCTTCGCCGTCTTCCATCTGGCCCTTGTCGAACACCTGGAAGAACAGCTCCAGCACGTCGGGGTGGGCCTTTTCCATTTCGTCCAGCAGCACCACGCTGTAAGGGCGGCGGCGCACGGCTTCGGTCAGCACACCGCCACGCCCATAGCCCACGTAGCCGGGTGGCGCGCCCTTGAGGCTGGAAACCGTGTGCGCTTCCTGGAACTCGGACATGTTGACGGTGACCATGTTGCGTTCGCCGCCATACAGCAGGTCGGCCAGCGCAAAGGCTGTTTCGGTCTTGCCCACGCCGCTCGGCCCCACCAGCATGAACACGCCCACCGGCTTGCCCGGGTCGTCCAGGTCGGCGCGGAAGGTGCGCACGCGCCGGGCTATGGCGTCCAGCGCCTGGTCCTGGCCCACCACGCGCTCGCGCAGCTTTTCCTTGAGGTTGAGCACCGTGTGCAGTTCGTCGGCCAGCATGCGGCCCACGGGGATGCCCGTCCAGCCCGAGATGACCTGCGCCACCACGGAGGAGTCCACGCACACGGGCACCATGGGCTCGTCGTCCTGCACGGCCTCCAGGCCTTTTTCCAGCCGCTGCAGGCTGGCCTTGAGCATGTCGGCGTCGTCGCTGGACGTCTGTGCGTCCACGCTGTCGGAAATGCGTTTGCGCAGGGCAACGATTTCGGCCACGGCATTCTTTTCGTCGCCCAGCTTGTCGGACAGGCGCTTGTGCTTCTGGCGCAGGCCTTCCAGCTCGGCCGTGAGCGTGGCAATGGCGCCGGCGTTGTCCTTGCCGGTGGCGGCTTCGTGGCGCAGGATGCGCAGCTGGTTTTCGGCGCTGCCGATGTCGCGGGTGATGTCTTCGATCTCCAGCGGCAGCGCGCTCTGGCCAATGGCCACGCGGGCGCAGGCGGTATCCAGCACGCTGATGGCCTTGTCTGGCAATTGGCGGCCCGAGATGTAGCGGTGCGACAGCTTGACGGCGTCGCGCACGGCATCGTCCACGATCTCCACGCCGTGGTGCTTTTGCAGTGTGGCGACCATGCCGCGCAGCATGTCGATGGCAATGTCTTCGCTGGGCTCCTCCACCTTCACCACCTGGAAGCGGCGCGCCAGCGCCGGGTCGCGTTCCACGTATTTCTTGTATTCAGCCCAGGTGGTGGCGGCCACGGTACGCAGCTCGCCGCGCGCCAGCGCCGGCTTCAGCAGGTTGGCCGCGTCGCCCTGGCCTTCTGCACCACCCGCGCCGATGAGCTGGTGCGCCTCGTCAATGAACAGGATGATGGGCGTGGGCGAGGCCTTGACCTCGGCGATCACGGACTTGAGACGGTTTTCAAACTCGCCCTTCATGCCCGCGCCGGCCTGCAGCAGGCCCAGGTCCAGCGCGCGCAGCGACACGTTCTTCAGTGACGGCGGTACGTCGCCCGCGACGATGCGCTGGGCAAAGCCCTCCACCACGGCTGTCTTGCCCACGCCGGCCTCGCCGGTGAGGATGGGGTTGTTCTGGCGGCGGCGCAGCAGCACGTCCACGATCTGGCGGATTTCGGGGTCGCGCCCGCGGATCGGGTCGATCTTGCCCTCGCGCGCGGCCTGCGTCATGTCAACGGTGTACTGGTCCAGCGACGGCGTGTTGCCGCTGCCTTTGCGCATCGTCGGCATCTGGCGCGGGGCGTCTGCGCTGGCACCGGGCTGCCCTGCGGCGGCCGGCGCTGGCGCGGGGCCGGCTGCGCGGGCCGCGCCACCGGCGTCTTCCGCCGACGTGGCCAGCAGGTCGGCCAGGCCGTTGCGCAAGGTCTCGCGCGGAATCTGCAGCAGGCTGGGTGCAGACTCCAGCAGCAGCCCGCGCAGGCTGTCCACCTCCAGCAGGGCCAGCAGGATGGTGCCCGAGCGCACCTGCTGTTCACCCAGCAGCATGGAGCTGAGCAGCCAGGCCTCCTGGAACAGCGGCGCCAGGTTGGGCGAGAACGACGGCGTGCGGCTGTTGCCGCGCTTGAAGCGGTCCATGGCCTGCTGCAGCTGCGCCTGCAGCGCGTCGGCCTTCAGGTCAAACTGCGCGAGGATCAGACCGACGTCAGGCGCAGGCCCTTCGAGCAGCTTGAACAGCAGGTGCTCCACATCCACGTTGTAGTGGGTCTGCTGCACGCACAGCTCGGCTGCATGATTCAGCGTGCGCTTGCACTCGGGGTTGAGCCTGCCTAGCAGTGTCCGGATGTCGATGTCCATGGGTGTCAGTATCCGTGGGTGGAGTGGCTGGGCTGCAAGGCGCCCAGGCGCAGGCGTACAGGGGGCAGGTGACGTGCGTGGGCGCCTGATCGGCCACCGGCCAGCCAGGTCGTCCATCCCAGCCGGGGCGGTTGCGCGCTGGCGGTGGTGGTGCCTGCGGGGGCGGCGGTAGCGCCCGCGCGTGGCCACGCCAGCTGCAGCGGCTTGACCTGGGCTGCGTCCACGCCCAGCACCAGCGTGACGCCCATTTCCTGCTGCACGTAACGATCGATCAGCCACTTGAGCAGCTCGTGCTCTTCACCGCCGGGCTGCAGCTTGCGCAGCCGTGCCAGCGCGAGGTGGCTGAATTCCACGATGATGCCCGCGCCCTGGTACCAGGCACGCCGGCCCAGCACGGCCGTTTGCCCCAGCCGGGGCGCGGCGGCGCCGGTGGCGCCCAGGCGTGACAGGTCGGCGGGCTCCAGCTCACGCCATTCGCCGCGAAACTGCGAGCCGCGCACGCGCAGGCCCAGGCGGTCACCCAGCAAGGCCAGCAGCCCGGTCATGGAGCGCGGCGCGCCGCCCAGCAAGCCCGCATGGCGCAGCCACGGCGTCACGCCACCCGGGCCGTGCACCCCCGCGCGCAGGCCCAGCGAGCTCAGCGCGTCCAGGCTGCCAGCCAGCGCGGAGTCCTGCGGGTCGCGCCAGTTCAGGCCCATGTGGTGCTTCTTGCGGCTGCGGTACAGGAACGCCAGGAAGCGGTGATTGAAGATGTCCAGGAAATCGGCGGTGGCGTGGTCGCGCGCGGCCTTGCGCTCCAGCACCATTTCAGTGAATGGCAGCGGCAGCGGGCCCTGGGCGCCGGCCAGTGACATCACGGGCGACAGCAGGGTGTAGGCCTCGCCGGACTCGGCGCCGGGCTTCACCGCGCTGACGTCGCTGGCCTGGAAACCCAGCGACACCACGGCGTTCAGGCGCACGGCCTCGGGCTCGCCGTGGCCCTCGCCGACAGCGGGCATGTGGGGCGCGGCCCGCTCCAGCAGGCTGATGGCCTGGAACAGGTTGAACCCGTGCGGGCGGCTTCCCAGCCGCGCCGTCAGAGTACCTGCTGGCGGCCGCTCATCGGTTCCCATTGCTTCCATACCTCATCACCGCGGCGCACGGCCAGCCGGACAAACGAATTGACCGAGGTGTACATCGCAAAAAAACGGGCCAGCACGGCAGACATCAGCAGCGGTGAGCCGCCAACGAAGGCTTCCTCGTCGTAATCAAGCACCACCTCGGTGCCGCGGCAATAGCCGCGCCAGGCGTCCTGCCCGATGCGGGCGGTGATGCTGCGCGCCTCCAGCCCGCGGATGCCGCGGATCTGCTCATGGTCACGCATGCTGTCGGAGGCGAACAGCATGAGCATTTCGCGCAACTGGTCCGTGCCCGTGGTGCCGCTGACCAGCGACTGGTGGTTCAACGTCAGCAACGACACCAGGCGCCACAAGGTCTCGCTGCCCAGCGGCGGATCGCGCTGGCTGGTGGGCTCGTACAGGCAGCTGACCTGGATGCTTTGCGACACGCCTTCCACCACCATGCGCGCGCCCACCGGCACCTGCTCGGCCAGGCGGCGGTTGGTGCACAGCAGGTTGGCATAGACCACGGGCTCGCTGGGTGGCTTCAGTGCGTTGGCCTGGTCCACGAAAGTCAGGAAGACATCGCTGCCGGAAATGTTTTCGCGCAGGCTCTGTTCACGCCGCGAGGCCCAGAACGTGGTGTCGCCCCCGTCCCGGTTGGGGCCCATGGCCGCAAAGCTGGGCACGATGACGGGGCGGTCCGCGTTGGGGTCCGACGCGGTGACCGAGACAATGGAGTGCACTTCGGTCGTGGCACCGCGCTGGCGGTCAGCCGACAGCAGGTACTCGTAGTGCCGGTGGTCGATGACGATGGGCTCGCTGGTGCGCGGGAACAGGTTGACCGCGGGCACACAGCCCAGGCGGAAGTTGTCGGCACTGACGGTGCGCAGCCCGCGCTGCGGCCGGTCCAGCGTCAAGGTGAGATCGCAGCGCGTGCCCTGCCCCAGGCGCCCACGCAGGCGGTTCAGTTCAAAGAAATGGAACTTGCGCGGGAAGGCAAAATATTCCTGCATCATGCCGTAAGCGGGCTGGGCGTGGCCGGGCAGGGGCAACACCTCTTCGTCATCGGCATAGCCCACCTCGCGCCAGGCGCCGCTGCCCAGCGTGTGGCGCACGCCGTCGGCGCCCTGCGTGGTGACGTTGGCAACACCGGACACCAGCAGGTCATACAGCGGCATGGCCGCCATCCAGTCACCGTGCACATGCAGGCGCAATGAATCGATTTCCAGCTCGGAAAAATCGGCGCCTGGTTCACATTCGAGCGTAAGGCGCAGCGTGGAATCACCCGGAAGGTTGGCAGCTACCACCGACACCGGCCACAACGTGGTGTCCCACGCCGTGCGGAAGCGGCATTGGTCACCGCCAGAGGTGGACGCGTACAGGATGGTGTGGCGTGGCACCCGGTAACCCGCCGTGACCTTGCCCTGGGAAGGGTCCAGCGCGAACTGCGCCACGGTCATGGACGGGACCGGCTGGATCAGCGACGGGCACAGGTTGTCCAGCAGCGCAGCGGCAATCTGGGGAAACTCACGGTCCAGGTCGCGGTGCACCCGCGCGGCCAGGAAAGCCACCGCCTCCACCAGCCGTTCGGTGTGCGGGTCAATCGACTCCGAGCCATGCAATGCGAGCCGCGAAGCCACCTTGGGGTAGCGGCGTGCGAAGTCCGCGCCCTGTCCCCGCAAATAGGACAGCTCGCGCTTGTAGTACTGCAACAGGTCGTTGTGAAGGATTTCAGCCACCGGTCATGCCGCTTTCACACCGTGTCCGAAGGGTTCATTTCCAGCTCGAAACTCACACGCTGGGCTTTCAGCCCGATCATGACATCGCCACCGACCGTGACCGCCGCGGCATCGGCCCGCTGGGCCATGCCCTGGACCTTGACGGTCACGTTGGACAGCCGCGGCTCGAACAGCGTCACGGCCTGGGCCAGCGCGGATTCGAGCACGGCCACGTCGTCGCCGCGGCGCGCGTAAAGCGCCGAAAAGTCCGGCACGCCATAGTCAATGACCGTGCCGGAGTTCTGGTGAAACTCCGAGGGTGGCAGGCGGCTGCGCGTGTTGAACAGCCGTGACAACTCCCTGGCTATCGATGTCTGGAGTTGTTCGGGCAGCAACAACCACGAGGCATCCTTGCCTGTGGCTTCCTGGGTAGCCAGCCGGTCAAACAGCGGGACGGATGACCCTCGGACAAGCTCCGACATCTTCTAGCCCCTTTCATGAAAATGAAGGGGCCAGGGACGAGTGACGGAGTAGTCCGCGATGCTCAGGCCGCCTTGTTGGTCGTGAGATCCCAACCGAACGTTGCCGTACCCTTCTTGGTCGAGTCGGGGTTCTGCTGGGTGAACTCGGACGTGATCTTGGTGAAGTTCAGCGAGAACGAATCGGACGGGATGCCGCCACCGCCAGAGGTGTTGATGTTGGACACCATGGCGTTGGTCATCACGTACTTCATGAGCGACATGAACTTGCCGCCCTCGTTGCGACCGATGTGCAGCGTGGCATCGCCCAGCTTCTTGCCTTCCGTGCACGCGGCGTACAGGGCCGGCGTGGACTGGTCGGTCATCTTCGAGAAGTTCATCTCGGAGAACATCGGCTTGCCTGCCGTACGCTCGGTGTTGGCCACGTCCATGCTCATGGGCAAGGCCACACTGTGGCTGTACGAATTCAGGATGATTTTGTCGGCGTAGCCATCAATGGTGCAATTGCCCTTGATGTCTTTGATGTCGAGAATGATGACGTCCATTGTTTACTCCTGGAATATTGAAAGTGGCAGGTATCACGCGGCGGCCGGCGGCAGCTCAGCCACCAGACGGATGGACGCCGTCAGTTCTTCCATCTGGAAATGCGGGCGCAGGAAACAGGTGGCCTGGTAGGCGCCGGGCTTGCCGGGCACCTCGGTCACGTCCACGCGCGCCTGCCCCAGCGGGAAGCGGGCCTTGGTGGCCTGCGGCGCGGAGTCATTGATCAGCACGTAGTCGGCAATCCAGTTGTTCAGGTAGGTTTCCACCTCGCCGCGCGTCTGGAAGCTGCCGACCTTGTCACGCATGATGACCTTGATGTAGTGGGCAAAGCGGGAAGCCGCCAGCACGTACGGCAGGCGCGCCGACAGCTGGGCGTTGGCGTTGGCCGCGTCCTTGTTGTACAGCTTGGGCTTGTTGACCGTCTGGCCGCCAAAGAAGGCGGCGAAGTTGGAACCCTTGGAGTTGACGATGGCAATGAAGCCCAGGTCGTTGAGTTCCTTTTCGCGGCGGTCGGTAATGGTGACCTCGGTGGGGCACTTGAGCACCACGTCGCCCTCATCCGTCTTGTAGGCGTGGGCAGTCATGCCCTCGACCTTGCCACCGCCTTCGACGCCGCGGATCGCCGTGGACCAGCCGAACTTGGCGAACGCATCGGTGATGCGCAGGCCCAGCTGGTAGCAGGAGTTGGCCCACAGGTACTTGGAGTGGTCCTTGCCGTCCACGTCTTCTTCGAAATTGAAGTTGTCCACGGGGATGGTCTTGGCGCCATACGGCAGGCGCGCGGCATAGCTGGGCAGCACCAGCGACACGTAGCGGGAGTCTTCCGATTCGCGGAAGCTGCGCCAGGTGGCCAGCTCGGCGCTTTCGAAGATCTTGGACATGTCGCGCGGAACGCCCAGGTCGGTGAACGACTTCATGTCGAACAGCGCGGGCGACGCAGCCGCGATGAACGGCGCATGCGCGGCGGCGGCCACCTTGGAGATGCGCTCCAGCAGGGCCATGTCCTGCGGATGGCGGCCAAAGGTGTAGTCACCGATCAGCAGCGAATAGGGATGGCCGCCGAAGGTGCCGTATTCCTCTTCGTAGATCTTCTTGAACAGAACGCTCATGTCGTGATCGACGGCGGACTCCAGGTCCTTGAGCAGTTCTTTCTTGGTGACGTTGAGCAGGCGCAGCTTCAGGCGCGAGCTGGTTTCCGTGCCATACACCATGTCGTGCAGGCCGCGCCAGGACGCCTCAAGCGCCTGGAACTTGGCGTCATGCATGATCGCGTTGAGCTGGTCCGTGAGCAGCTTGTCGATTTCCGCGACGCGCTCGTTGATCATGGCCACGACGCCCTTGTCCGGCGCGGCCTTCATGCCCTCGTCCAGGATCTGCGATGCAAATTGCCCGATCAGCTTCTTGGCGTAGGGGCCTTGCGACGGTTCGACCGCCATATTGCCTTCGTGGACGATCTTGTCCAGAAGAGTCATGTCTGCGGTTGCGGTTGCTGCGCCGCCTTCAGCGCTTGCTTGGGTTTCTGCCATTTTGTTTCACCGTTCCAAATTGTTGCGGCGCACCGAAAAGGGTGCACCAGAATGGTTTGATCAGGCCGCCGGGGCCGATTCGTCTGCAGGCGCTTCTGCGCCGGCATTGGCTTCCGACTGGACCTTCTTCAGGTCCTCGGTGTTGGCAACGATGTTTTCGAGCAGGCTGTCCAGTTCGTCATTGCCGTCGAGCTTGGCCAGCAGGTCGCGCAGTTGCTGGCGCGCTTCAAGCAGCTTGGCCAGGCGCGGGACCTGCTTGACGATGGCTTCGGGATGGAAATCGTCGAACTCCTTGAAATTGAGTTCGATCTTGAGGTTGCCCTCGCCTTTCATGGTGTCGGGCACCGACAGGTCCAGGCGGGGGCTGATCTTGCCCATGATTTCATTGAAGTTGTCGCGGTCGATCTCGACCAGGCGACGGTCCTTGAGCTTGGGCAGGGGGGTTGCCGGTTGGCCCGACAGATCGGCCAGCAGGCCGACCACCATGGGCAGCTCCTTTTTCTCGACCGCATCGCCGATTTCGACGTCATACGTGATCTGGACGCGCGGCGGCCTGTTGCGGCCAACCCATTTTTGCAGACTGTCTGCCATGGTTTTCCCCTCTAGAATTGTTACGAAAGTGGTGGTTCAGATTGAGCTGTTGCGTAGAACAGTCACAGGCGTGAAATTCATTCTATGAACCTTTCAGGGCTTGTTTCTAAATACTAACCCTTACGAAACTAGTGCAATATTCACGCCTGAATCTGATCGACTGTGGCATTAAACAATGACATCGCGGTGACGCCTAGGCCAGTTACAAAAAAGGGCAAAAAAACGGCGGCTCAAGGCGCGAATTGCGTCCGCCGCGCCTGCGGTCGGCATGCCCCCCTGTGCGATCGCATGGGCAACATCGGCAATGACCCCGGCAATCTCCACGAACTCGTCTTCGCCCATGCCCCTGGTCGTCAGCGAGGATGCGCCCAGACGCAATCCTCGCGCCTTTGCAAAGTCAATGTCCCCGGGGACTGGGGCAGCGTTGCAGCCGACATTCAATGCGTCGAGCGCGCGGACCAGCGGATCGGCGTCGATGCCGAGCGGCCGAAGGTCGGCTATCAGGAATGGAACATCTGTACCGCCAGTGAGCATTGGGATGCCGCGTTGCGCAAGCGCGGCACCCAGTGCCCGCACGTTGCGCAACACTTGCTCACTGTAATGGGCGAACTCAGGCTGCAGCGCCTCCTTGAACGCAACGGCCTTGGCCGCGATCATGTTCATGCTGGGCGTTCCCTGCAGGCCGGGGCAGACAGCGGCGTCGATTCGCTGCGCCAGGACAGGGGCATTGCACAGGATCAGTCCGCCGCGCACGCCGCGAAAATTCTTGTACGTCGTGCTTGTGACAATGTCGGCATGCGGCAACGGGTTCGGGAAGTGCCCTGTGGCCACAAGCCTCCCGGGTCACCCGATCTTTTCCACCGCACCGTACTCAACGAACCCGTGCTTGTGTATCGCACCTCCAGTGGCGGTTTGGCCGCGCTGGCAGACCGATGCTGTCACCGCTTGGCTCCCCTGTCGCGCGGCCGCCTGGAGGGCGACTGCGTGCGCTGCGGCTATCACGGCCTGAAGTTTGACCCCAGCGGCGCCTGTGTCGAGGTTCCAGGTATGACGACGGTGCCACCCAAAGCGCGGGTCCGAAGCTATCCCGTCGTGGAGAAAAACAAGTGGGTGTTCATCTGGATGGGCGACACAGAACGGGCCGATGAGGCTCTTTTGCCGGACAACTTCTCCTGCGACCATCCCGAATGGCAGTACAAGCCGGGCTATCTGCACTACCCCACCCCCTACCTGCTGATCTGTGACAACCTGCTGGATTTCTCGCACCTGAGCTACGTTCACGCCGGCACGCTGGGCGGTAGCACACGCATCGCAGAAGTCGCTCCGACGGTGAAGCCATTGGCGAATGGGGTGAACGTTTCGCGGCGTATCGACAACGTGCCACCACCTGCCTACTACGACTTCCGCGGCTTCGATACCCCTGCGGACCGCTGGATTGACTACGACTTCGTATTGCCTGGCACGCTACTGATGGGATCGGGCAGCAAGCCCACTGGTGACGTCCATCTGGACCGAGCCATCCTGTTCCACAGCTGCCAGACGCTGACACCCGAAACACACGACAGCACGCATTATTTCTTTCAGGAGTCACATCGCAGCACTGACGGCAACGCCGACCTGAAGGAAACCATCTTTGCCAATCTGCTGGCGGCGTTCCACGAAGACCTGGAGACGATTACGGCCCAGCACGAGAACATCAAGCGTCACCCGGATGCACCCATGCTGCCGTTGGCCATGGATTCGGCACTGGTGCAATTTCGTCGAATCCTGGCCCGCCGTGTCGCAGAGGAAGCGGAGATTTGCAGCCAACCCACCTGAAGGAAAATCTGAACATCTCGTGAATTCCGTTCACGACACGCGTCCTCGCTTGGAATCCTCGCTTGGAACAAGGTGGGCACAAAAACAAAAACGCCCACTGGTTAGTGGGCGTTTGCTTTCAGCGGAAGCCGCTGGAAGGTTATGAGGCCACGCCAAAGACCAGCATATAACATGTTGAGAATAGGCGTATAACCGCTAAAAAAGCGGTTCTACCTCTCAAATAGGGGTACAGTCAACGGCAACATCAGCTCAGCCTGACATGCCAATTGGAACCAACTGATCCCAACATCGCTGCCCCGCCCGCCAGCAACGCCGGTCGTCAGGTCAGCTCTGGTGTGACCATTGGGTCAAAACTGGCCAGCCTTCTACACTGGGCAAGCAAGCTTGGTCTCCAGCCAACGCTGGCCCTCGTCATAGATGCCACCCGGACGCTCGAATACCCCCAGCAAATCGGCACCGCCCTCGGTTACCTGCGGATGCCCGAGTCGCAGCGTTACCTGCGGACTTGGCAAGATGAAGTCCCTCTTTTGCCAGATCTCCTGGAGTTGCTGGAAGCCAGCAGCATTGCGCCATATATATATGTGCAGAATCCTGCCGCCCCCGGGCAACGGGCCATCGAGCGTCAACTGGTCGGTGGTTCGCTCAGCGATCTGCCACTTCTAGCGCTCCTTGCGCGGCCGCTGCCGCCATGCCCGCAGGAGGATTCGACTTGGATTGAGGCGCTACGTTGCTGGTTTTTTGTACAGTTTCTCAATGCCGCCTTCACGGGGTGCCAGCCAAACCCATACCTCGTCAACGCCGCAGAAAAGCTGCGCATGGGGATTGACACAGAGCCGGCCTGGCTGACCTTGTTCAGTCGACTAAGGGGGCCATTCGATTCGTTCCACGGGATCACGCGACATTTGGCCACCCGTGCGGGGGCGCTGCGCGGTGAACTGGCGCACGCCCGGCCGATCGAGTTGACCACGCTGCGCGAGCTGGAGAAGTTTGCGCAAGGTAAGTGGCCATCTGGTCAAAGTGCGACCCCGACTGAATCCGGGAGGCTGTTTTCTAAGGAGTGGCAAGCATCTCCTGCCAGTCAGAACTGGGGCTTGAGCACCCAAACGCCTGAGACCGAGGAGGATGAACCAGGTCTTTACGGGGAATCGGCCACTGATCTTGGCCTCATCCCGCTGGGCAATGCGGGCGTGGAGAACAATGCCTGCCAAATCGTTGGCGTCGACGAGAACGAGACACCTGTCGAACAGGAGCGTAAAGCCACAGGCGTTCTGCTGGCATCGATCGAAGACCGGCAGGTCCTGCCGTTCAGCTGGAACCGTCCCAATACGGCTGAGCGCAAAGCCCTCCAAGCGTGGCTCAACCAAGTTTGGGCTGGCAGCGATGCCGACCTGCAGGAATTGGCAGCGTTGGTCTGGCTGTCTGCCCTGAGTAGCAATTCACTCCGGACGGTCATGCGCCTGGAGCTGGGAGCGGAGCCAGCCAAGGACTGGCGAATCGATGTTGCCGACGGTCTTCTTCATCGCCTACCTCCTCGGCGGTACAACAGCTGGCACGCTGACGGCGCGGCGAGCAACTGGGTTTCACCGTTAGCGCCAGCCATACAGATTCCACTGCCCGAACCCGTTGCCCGAGCGGTCCGGGCCATGCACGCCCGTGCACAGGACAGCACCTTGCTGGGTCAACTGTGGCGTCATGCGACGACAGCCGAGCAACAGTTCAACCAAGCTTGCGCTGTCGACCCGGATCTGCAGCGCGTCACCTCCGGGATGCTGTCGCGCCTGCTGGGTCAACTGATATTTGAGTCGACGCAGGATCAGACCTTGGCGCTCCTGCTGTCAAGCCACCCCCATTCCGGACTGCCTGCAGCCTGTGCGTACAGCGCGTATTCCGCCGAATTTGTTCTCTCGGCCCTGCAGGCGGCGACCGGCACAACGGCAAATCCACCGGAACCGTCGTCTGACAAGAAACGCAATGCCGCGGGGAGTGAACTTGACCCGATTGAGGAGCTGCTGAAGCAGGCCTGCGCCGATGCAATCCACAAGGTCAACCGGTTGGCCACCGATCCGAGAAGTTGGGCGGCGCACCACAACGCCTTGATTGCCTACGTCGCGGTGATACTGATGTCAGCCACCGGCGCGCGGCCCATTCGCTCGCCGTTTGAGTCCATCGACTGGATTGATCTGCAAAACTGGCGGATCTTTATCGCCGACAAAGTGTCCTTCCAACTGCATGATGGACGTCTTGTTCCGCTTCCCCCGTTGGTGGTGGACATCCTTGAGCATGTGCTTCGGCCCCACCTGAAGCGCCTGTCCAGGTTGCTGAAGCCTATTGACAGCTTGTTTTCAAAAGAAATCGAGCGTCTGGCAGATTGGCAAGCCAGCACATCACTGCCCCTGCTGTTTCTCATCAGCACCAAACCGGAACTGGCCTGGACGGAAGTCAGCGAAAAAACTTTGAGCGCGCTTGAGATCTTCGAGTGGCCGCTGCCCTGGAACCTGATGCGGCATCGTCTGGCCACAGCCTTGACCCGACGGAAAGTCGACCATGAGATCGTCAACGGCCTGATGGGTCATTCTGAACAGGGGACTTCGCCGTACGGGCCCTACTCCCTGCGCATCTTGGCGGACGACATCCAAGCATGTGCGCCGGCTCTGGATGAGCTGCTTGCGGGTTTGCAGTTTTCCCGGCCGATTGCCCCCATCTGGCCGGAAAGCGAGGCGGCGCATGTGCCCAAGCCGTCGGGAGGAACTGCTCTGAGATCTGACGAGCAGTTTGGTCAGGAAGCCCGTACAAAACAACGCCAAGACAGTCACCGCCGGGCCAAGGAGGTAGCGCGTCAGGATATCGACGCCTTTTTGGCCGATCGCCCGGTGGACAGCCTGTCCGCTGACGATTGGGAGAAATTGAGCCAGCGAATGTTGCTGACCACTCAGGGGCTTCCACATCCGATGGGCAGTCTGCGTTACGACGCCATGCGCTATTGGATCTCGGACCGATGGCAAGCAAGCGGGTCAGGCCCCCGACTGAAGAAGCGGTACTTGCCGCTGCTGGAGGAATCCTCGCCAATCACCGCGCTGTCCATCCGAGCGCCCCAGCGCCTGAGAGCCGCCGCCAAGGCATTGGCGCAAGAGCTCGCATCGATCACGCCAAGCAAAGTCTCAATAGGCCAAAGTCTGATGCTGGGCATCGCGTGCGTAGCCTGCGAATCACGTGTCGCTGACAAGCGCGTCCTTGATGACCTCGCGAACAATCGAAATTACCAATTGGTCACTTTCACGGGCCTGTACTACCTGGAGCATTCCCCCGTCCTTCACCAAAATGCCCAGTCCCCGAGGGTTCGATACCGAATTCCCGAAATGGCTGCAGCGCTATTGTCCCGGGCGGTCGGCTCGACAATCAAAATCGACGCTGCAACGACGCCGCTGCCCAAGACGCTCCACGCTGTCGCCGAAGCTGCTCAGACCAGTGGTGGCACTTCGGGTGATTACGCGAAATTCATACAGTCTTTGCGCACCATCATCGACCAGGTGAATTGGCAGGAATATCCCGGCTTGGTCGCCGCCTACCTGGGTGGCCACGTAGTTACTGCTGCGCTCAACCATGCGGACTGGGTACGTGTGCATCGTGGATACGCCGTCAGCCTGCTGCCAACCACCCCGGAAGCCAATATCAAACCGACCGATCCCGCAACCGCGGATGAGGAGGACGTTGACTGGATCGTCACGCCAAGCAACGGTCAGGCTGACGAGTACACCTTTTTGGGTGACGTCCTGGTAGAGACGACGGGTAGTGTGAGGCTCAGTGAATCCGTCTCCCACGGGTCAAAAGACGCTACCGCCGCGGCGCGGAAAGCAAAGCTACAACAGGATGCACACGCTTTCTTTGCGGAGGTTCGAAAGGAAATCAGCAACTGCACAAGCAAGAAAAGCAGTCCCCGGAAAAATCTGGATTCCGCACTGCGCAAAGTCATCACGGCCAATCCTGATGTAAGTCTGTCCTGCCGACTACTGGCTGAGTGGGTTCGGTCACTGCTTTGGCGCCGCACCTCTCGCGGCGACTTGAAGCTGCGCTCGGTCCTGCGCTATTTCAATGCGCTGTCCACCTGTTTCGAGGCAGTGGCTTACGAACATGACCTGAGTACTTGTGACGCCAAAGACGTCACAGAGTTCTATGTTCAGATCATGCAAGCGCGTCTGTCCCTGCCTCCGCAAGAACCGATACAAACTGCCACTGACGCAACTGAATCAAATGAGTCGACCCAGGATCAACCTGCTGCTAACTATCGCACCTGGCGGCTAGCGCTGATGTTGCTGCGCAATTTTCACGGCCTGGTCAGTCGGGAAATGGCTGTCGACGATCCTGACTGGTCCGAGGTGCCCGGCGGCGAAGAGCTTCTGTCGATTTCACCGGGGTATATCCTCGAGAAGGAATACCAGTATGCGCTGGGCGTGCTGGTCACCAACCCCCAATCAGCCTCCTTCGACGATCTCGCAACTGCGTTTGTGCTGTTGCTGTGCTATCGATTTGGTCTGCGCGGCGCAGAGGCATGCGGACTGATGCGCTCCGACTGGGTCGACGCTGTTTCCGACAATCCCCTTGTTCTGGTGCGATCCAACAAGTTGCGCGCCCTGAAGACGATCAACGCCCGACGTCAGGTACCGCTACTGTTCCAACTCAGCGAACTCGAGCACGAGATCATTGATCGCTATCTCGCACTCTGGCAAGGCCACGCAATGGGTCAATTTGATCTGCCGCTTTTTTTCGAACCCGGGAACGTTGCCCAGTTGATTAACGACCGACTTGTGCGTGTGAAGCTGTCGAAAATCCTTAAAGAAGTAACGCGCAACTCAAGTATCAGCCTTCATCACGCTCGACACTCGTTTGCTTTTCGCGCGGGGGAGCTTCTCATTGATGACTGTGAGGGGGTATGGCCGCACGCCTCATCGAAGAACCCACCGAAACGATCTGCCGCTTCATCGCACAGCAAGCAAGAATGGTGCAGCCATGTGCGCAAGCTGTTGCTGAGCCACGATCATGTCACGCACCGGACGCTCTGGGCAATCGCAAGACTGCTAGGACACGCGCACCCGACGACGGCCGTCAGGAGCTACCTGCACATGGTGCCGGAGCTCGCTGAACGGCGGGTTTGGTCGACCACCAAATCGCAAGCCAAACGTGGCTTCACGGTGGATGCCTTCAACTTGGATGAGATGACAAAGGACCCGGCATACCTTGGCGAATACGTCATCCCGGTCCAGCCTCCTCGCACAATCACTGCAGGGCAAGTCCTGCGTTTGCTTCATTTGTTGGGTCAAGGCGTCCCACTTGAGCGGGCCGCCTTCAGAACAGACATGTCTATCAGCGCCGGCGAAGAGGTGCTGAATGCCCTGAATGTGATCGATACGATCTTGCGCCGTCGTCTGAAGTCTCTTGCTGAAAGTCCACACCCGGTTTCTGATTTGCTTAGCAATATCCGCCCCGCGCGTTGGGTCGTGCTGGTGCGCCGGGCGAACGATTTGACTGCTGGTGTACCTGAGCTGGCACCGCGCTCAGCAGTCGACGAACTCCTGAAGGAGATGGTAGGTCCCTCCAGGCACATCCTCCTTCATAAGGAAGAGCACTTCAAAGTTCTCAAGGGCGTTTTGACTGCGTGGAACATCGCCACGGAAGCAGTGACGCTGGTCAGCGCAAGGAAAGACTTGCACCCAAGCCTTGCCTCGTACGCAGAAAAACATCAACTTCCGGTTTCAATCAATGTTGATAAGGATGCGGAACTCTCCGGTCTACAAGTAGATTCCGTGGAAGTTGGTGATCCGCCTGTGCGCGTGCAGCATCGCGTTGGCGCCATTGCGCGGCGCACCTATCAGGAACGACTTAGTTCTTATGAATTGGTCCTATTGTTAATCGTCAGCGCCCTATTGGACGGCCAGTAAAGCCTCAGGCGGTGGCTCAGCTTTAATTTGGCTGAAGCTATAAACAGCCTGCCCACGTGGGCCGACGGTGACAAATACCGTCACCGCGCACGGTGTTTGGAACTTGTTGAGTTGCGCGATTAGTTCCAGATTAATCTGTGAGTCAATCTGGCCTTCTTCAAAGTGTATTTCGATGACCGCGCCTTCACTGGGTCTAAAAAGTAGGCATCGCTGGCTGGGCTCATTGATCAAACCCCGGATTGTTCCCGAAAACATTTTCGACTCGGGGGTGTAGTCAGATTTGTCTCGTCGCCGCCCGAGTGCCCCATCCAAAATGACTGGCGCACGACCGGGAATTTCGCCCCTTACTTTTGCCTTCAGGTTGCGTCCACCGAACCGATCGAGGTCACGCTCGATTGACTCAAGAACAGCAGTATTTGTGACTTGATCGTCAAACAGAACGTGCTGGTTGTCTGCGCGCTCCGAGGGCTTTTTCATGATCGCATTTAGCGTGTATTCCACCTGTGCGCCCAGCTTGACCAATGTACCGGCATCAATTTGCTCTGAAATTGTCAACTTCAGGTTCGGATTCATGCCATGACTGCCGCGCAGGATTTGTTCAACAGGCTTTATTACCTCTGCTCCCACAAGTCCGGTATTGACCAAGGCGTTGACCAAGATGCTCCCGACAAAATGAAGTGATGTCCAGTCCACCGCAAGGTTTGGACCATCAATTGCTACTGTTCGTCCGTTCAGGACAGTCGCTTTGAGATCCAGATTTTGTTCTTGTTGTAGCACGATCAAAGTCTGACAACCTGATGTTGTAGCCGCGAGTACGTTTGCGTCGTTATGTGCAGCCATCTATTTCTCCTTTATGGAAATGGCAGGCACCACCTTTCCGCCCTGGTGGTTGTTAGGAGCGACTTTTATTAATCCGTCCTTCGCACGCGCTCAGAATTTGCGAAGGAATACGCCAATGGCGAGATGTAGTAGCTTGCGATTACCTGGTCGGAAAGTAATTGCTAGCATGTCCGGCAGCAGCAGTGCCGGGAGCTGGGGCATCAGTCGATGATGTGCATACGCAGTCAAGCGCCCATGACAAAAAGGGACATCCGACAGACGTACGAATCCGAAGTGCGCGAAGTTTTGTTCTCGGCCTTACCTGCAAGGCGAGCCCTTCGCTATCGCAATGCAACAAGATTGGCTCGCGCGAGAGTGCGAGCCAGCACGTTACATTCATTCCTATATGGCTGGTTCGCCAGCTCGTCGCAACGCTTGCGCCTAGCGAGCTTCCAATTTAGCAGTTTTTTTGCCGAATGCTAATTTTTCGTCCGCTCTCTAATGTCTGCTTTCGACCCAGGCCGGGTAGAAACTCTCAGCGTAAAGAGTCGAGCGCCGTATCGGCTTCCTGATGGAGCCTAAGTTCATACACCTAAATTTCTACCGGAACACCATCGCCCAGGCGTAGAACGTTCGGAAATTGCGCCCCAGCTACGTCCCAGTGCATTCCGTGAATCGGTATCAATCGCTTGGCTTTCATCGCCAAAGCAAATGACATCAAATCCGCCGTTGACGCATGACCCGAGGTGTGAATGTGGTCGGCTTGGGCCATGCCGGAGTCAAACCACGACTGCAGCTTATGCCCGTCCGGTTGGCCAAGATATCCACGCCATTGCGAGAAACTCCATGCATCATGTGCGGTAGGCCGTACGCCCTTTTGCTCGAAGTCCCTTAACAACGATGGTCGAATCATGATGACCCAGCGCTCATGATCAGAAGCAAGGGCTTTCGCGGAAATACCATAGGCTGCCATACGCTCAACGAACGCTTCATCGCCGCGGGCCTTGTACAGGCGCACGAAGGTGCGGGTTACTACCACCCTCAACTGCTTCAGCCCAGGGCGAGGAAGCCGACCACTCTCCGCGAGCAACTCCAAAACCTGTGCGGTGTACAGGTCAACCACCAGTGTCCGGCCGCTTCGAAGGCATGCGCGGTACAACGTGACTGTACGATCAATATTCTGAGCGGACCAACTCACGAAAACGCGCCCCTCCGTCCGATGGAACAAGGTACAGAAGGAATGTTCAAGTTCGCTTTCCGCTGCGGTGGCCTTTTCGCTACCCAGGTTGGTGCCTTCTAGCAGTAGAGCATCAAGGTTTTCCGGAGGTCGCCGCATCAGCGCTCGCACAAGACTGGCTTTACGTCCGTGGGCACGAAAATCGCCAGAGTAAAGCACCTTTTTGCCGTCCGCCTCAATCAGCAGCATGTAGGCATCAAAGGCGGAATGATCGGTTAGCAGCGGAGTAACTCGAAATGGCCCGATCTGCAAAGGTTCTCCACTATTCCAGTACCGATAGTCCCTGACTGGTACCTTTCCATGAATCCCGGCTGTCAACGCCATTAACCGCCCAGCCATGGCGCCCGAGTACACCGGCCACTGCGGGGGCGTCTCTGGCAAGAGACCGTAGTGATCTAGATGTGGGTGGGATATCAGCAATCCTGCGGTTGGTGCTGCAAGGTCCAAGGAAGACGGCAAAAGTCCCGATGCGTCCTTTGGGGAGTCCAGCGGTCGGCCTACATCCAAGATCAGACGGCTCCCTGCCTCTGCAAGCTCAATGCAGTTGCCACCAATCGTCTGGGTTGCCCTGAACCGCCCCGAGTTTCATGGAGGCCCGTTGGTTTAAGTCAGGCCGCCACCGTGGAGGGCTGACTGGCGAGTTGCCGGTAGTAGTTTGCCTCAGCTTCTGCCGGCGG
>Ga0209460_1000157_pt1 | contig 92430 bp, 86 predicted proteins | sample EBPBio132013_DNA_FD_185868 | JGI IMG/M metagenome (GOLD analysis project Ga0209460, IMG submission 185868) | Wastewater treatment Type I Accumulibacter community from EBPR Bioreactor in Madison, WI, USA - Reactor 2_5/13/2013_ DNA (SPAdes)... | ecosystem: Engineered > Bioreactor > EBPR >... | reverse complement strand
CGTTGGAGATTTTCGGCAGCGCCGCACTCCTGGCCGCTATGGCCGCATTCTTCAGCTTCGTCTTGCTTGGCATAAATGGTCCTGTAGATCATATTTATGCCTCAAACACAAAATTCAGGACAGGCTCCGAGATGGAGCTAGAAAAGGTCCGTCCTAGGCCAAAGACTGGACTAGGATTTTCAATACAAAGAAAGCCTGGTCTTCATTCGGGGTCACACCCAAAATGATGCTTTATCAAGACCAACTGCGCTTTGAGTAGGTTTGAATTCTGTTGAACACTGCTTCAGCCACATCTGAGTTATTTGCATAACCTAGGTAGACCCGTGTTCCAGAACACACCACATATACGCGGGCATTCTCATACCCCACGGTGTCAATTTCTGTGAAGGGAATCTTCTTATCCCCGAACTCCAGTTTTTCGGGTGAAACAATAATTTTGTGTGTGGCTCTCACGAACCAGAAGGCCAGCCAGACGGCGAATGCCGCAAGCAGGAATAGGCCAACTGCAATGGCTCCATCTCCTTTTCTGGCCGTTGCGGCTAGCAAGGCGGTGCAGCCAGCAGGTAGCGCCACAACAATCAAAATTGCCGCCCCAAACAGTTGATAAATCTTGTGTCCGGCCCCTTTGTACGAGATTTCATAGCGTCCCTCCCCAAGGTCTTTGACCTCTACTGACTTGACCACATCACTGCTCATTGCCTGTACCTCCTAAGTTGTGGCGAAGCATCATAACCTAGCCTATAAAGGCTGTTTTTATAAGTGAAGTTACGGTCTCATATGCCCCAACCGTATGAGACCCAAGAAGACAGATCGCGTGCTTACTGCCTTTGGGCAGTCCCTGCGTGCCTACAGAATTGCTGCTGGTATGACCCAAGAGCAGTTAGCTGAGGCAGCAGACCTGCACGTAGGTTTTTTGGGGTCAGTGGAGAGAGGTGAAAAGAATATTTCACTCTTGAACATCGTTGAACTGGCTAGGGCGGTGCAGGCCACGCCCTCAGAGCTTTTGTCAGTGCTCAAGGTCACGATGACAAAAACTTGACAAATATAAATAGTGACTTACTTCTTCTGTTGAGGAGAAGTATTGATGAAAAAGAACGTTAACGAAATAATTATCTGCGTCGTAACCCTGCATGCGCTTTCTGCGTCATTGTTGGCGTACTACTTGTGGAACCAACCATGCCAGACTGCCATTGCAAAAAAAGCTACCGCCGTGAATCCGAGTAATACCTTGGAACTTCCGAGGCCATAGAAACTATCGGTCTTGCTGTCCCATCCCCATGCGAGGATTGCATATATCACGCCAAAGATGGCAAACCCGATTCCCATCGTGATCTCAGGTGTCATATCCCACTCCCTTTGAAGTTGTTGCAGCCTTGGTATCATATGTGGGAACAACTTCTTTCCTTGAATCGCTGCTAAGTCCTTGATTTTATTGAGCATTGGGGAGAACAAACGGAATCCCTCCGTTTCCGCCAAGACAAAACAGAACGCCCCGAAAGGGGCGTTTTGCATTGAAGCTCGTATCAGGCTTACTGCTTCACTGCTGCCCCGGCCGCTGCTTCGGCCTTCACCTTGGCGTTGGCATCCGTGCCGGGGATCTTCTCGGCGATCTTGTTGCCGGTGCGGCGCGTGGCATCGGCGGCGTCCTTGCCGGCTTCCTTGGTGAACTCCACGGTTTTTTTGGTGGTGTTCTTTGTGGCTTCGATGCCCTTGTCGATCTTCTGGCCGACGGTGCTCGTGGCCTTGGTGCCGACGCTGGCGCTGGCGTTCACGTTGGCATTCACGGTCTGTGCCTGCACGCTGAGGCCGTAGGACGCCGCAGTCACGGCCAGGATGACGCTCACGCGTTGCAGTACGTTGGTGGTTTTGCTCATGATGGCTCCTTGTTCTTGGTCAAAGCAGGAGCGCAGTATGGCGGGCCATGCCGCTGCGCGGGGCCGTTTGGCGCCCCGGTGTTCACAAATGGATCGTGTCCCACAGCCCGTGTCAGCGGGGGCTGACAGGGCCGTCGGACGGCGGCGCAGCGTCGGTGCAGTGGCCGTGCGGCGCCGCTCAGGCCGGCGCCGGGGCCGCGCCCGCTTTCACCCGCCGCCACGCCGCCAGCTGGCGCATCAGCATCGGGATGGTGATGGCCACGCCCATCAGCGTGACCGTGAGGCCCGGCGCGATCAGCAGCAGTGCCGCCACGATGCAGACCATCTGTTCCCAGCGCTTCATCTCCACCAGGAAGAACTTGCTCAGCGCCGCCGCCAGCACGGTGATGCCAAACACGCAGCCCAGGAAGGTGACGGTGAAGTCGAACCAGGTGAAGCCCTTGGCCACCAGCAGCAGCGACGGCGAGAACACAAACACGAACGGCACCAGCACCTTGGCCATGCCCAGGCGGAACGCCATGTTGCCGGTCTTGAACGGGTCGCTGCCGGCCATGCCCGCCGCGGCATAGGCAGCCAGCGCCACCGGCGGCGTGATGTCGGCCAGCACGCCGTAATAGAACACGAAGAAGTGCGCCACCAGCGGCTCCACGCCCAGCTGCACCAGCGTGGGGGCGGCCACCGTCACCATGATGATGTAGTTGGCCGTGGTTGGGATGCCGCAGCCCATCAGGATGCAGACCACGCCCGTCATCACCAAGGCGGCAAACAGCGTGAGGCTTTGCGTGCTGGCCATGAAGCTGGGCACCACCGCCGACAGGCCGCCCGCGATGGCGGTGGCCCAGGTGGTGATGATGTAGCTGATCTTGAAGCCGACGCCCGTGAGCGTGACCACGCCGATCACGATGCCCACCGTGGCCGCCGCGGCGCCCACGGCCAGCGCGTACTTGGCGCCGGTTTCAAACGCTTCCACCAGCACCGCATGCGGTATGCGCCCGGTGATGCCGGCCAGCTTCCAGCCGGCCAGCGCGATCGCCACGCCCACGGTAAAGATGCCCAGCTTGATCCATTCGCTGTGGGGGCCCAGGTCGCCAAATGAAATGACGGCCAGCATCAGGTGCAGCACCACCAGCAGCACCCAGTTCTTGGCGGTGTTGCCGCTGACCTGCGTGGTCAGCCCCACGATCATGCAGGAGGTGATACCGGTGAATGCGGCCAGGTAAGGCGTGCGGCCCGACACCAGCAGGCCGATCAGCAGCACCAGCGGTATCAGCGTGGGCCAGCGCTGGCGCAGTGAATCCTTCAGCCGGGGCATTTCCTCGTCGGTCAGGCCGCGCAGGCCGTAACGCTTGGCCTCGAAGTGCACCTGCATGAACACGCCAAAGAAGTGCATGAACGCCGGGATCATGGCCGCCGCAATGATCGTCTGGTAAGAGACGTTCAGGAATTCGATCATCAGGAATGCCGCCGCGCCCAGCACCGGCGGCGTGATCTGCCCGCCGGTGGAGGACGCTGCCTCCACCGCACCGGCAAATTCACGCTTGTAGCCCACGCGGATCATGGCTGGGATGGTGAGCGAGCCAACCGTGACCGCATTGGCCACCGACGAGCCGCTGAGCATGCCGAACATGGCCGAGCCAAACACGCTGACCTTGGCCGGGCCACCCGCATAGCGGCCCGCCACGCTGGACGCGATGTCCAGGAACAGCTGGCCCAGGCCGATGCGCGTGGCCATCACGCCAAACAGCACGAAATGAAACACATAGGTGGCCACCACGCCCACCGCCACGCCATAGATGCCCTGGCTGGTGAGGTACTGGTGGTTGATCATCTGGCTCCAGCTCGCGCCCGCGTGCTTGAGCAGGCCGGGAAAGTACGAGCCAAACAGCGCATACAGCGTGAAGCCGATGGCAATGAGCGGCAGCGGCCAGCCCATGGAGCGGCGCGTGGCCTCCAGCAGCGTCACGAACAGGATGGTGCCAAACACCACGTCCGACAGGTCGGGGTTGCCCACGCGAAAGGCCAGGTCGGCAAACACCCAGGGGATGTACAGCACGCTGGCCGCGCAGGCCAGGCCCAGCAGCCAGTCCACCAGCGGCACGCCGCCTGGCGCCAGCAGGCTGCTGGGGCGCGGGTTGTCATGGGCCTTCTTGCTGGCCGCAAACACCAGGAAGATCAGCCCCAGCACAAAGGCCAGGTGCACGCCGCGGTGCGTGGTCTCGCGCAGCAGGCCGAAGCCGGCGGTGTAGAAGTGAAAGCACGACAGCGTGATCAGCAGCCACTTGATGATCTGGGTGGCCGGCGGCACCGAGGGCCGAAAGCGCATCTCGGGGTCGAATTTCTCTTCCAGTTCCTGGAGTTTCTTGTCGTCTAGCGTCGCTGCGGTCATGAAGGGGGTGCGTTTTATTTGAGGGCCCCCGTGGAACCGGCTTTGCCGGGCCACTGGGGGCGCCCCCTTGGGGGGAGGCGCCGGAGGCGCTTCGGGGGGTTACTTCAAAAGGCCAACTTCCTTGTAGAACTTCTCGGCGCCGGGGTGGTACGGAATGCCCACGCCCTTGACGGCGTTTTCCTTGGTGATGAACTTGCCCTTGGCATGGCCGGCCTGCAGCGCCTTTTGCGCGGCGTCGCCAAACATGGCCTTGGTGATCTGATAGACGGTTTCAGTGTCCACCTTGGCATTGGTCACCAGTTGCGCGCCCACGGCCAGCGTCTGCACGGCGGGCACGTCCTTGTAGGTGTTGGCGGCGATGGTGTCCACGGCAAAGTACGGGTTGGCCATGCGCAGGCCGTCGGCCGACGCACCCGTCAGGGGCACCAGCTCGATGCCAGCGCCGCCCGATGCCAGCTCGGCAATGGCGCCCGCCGGTGCGCCGCCCACGAAGAAGAACGCATCCAGCGCACCGTCCTTGAGCTTGTCGCCGGCCTGGTTGGGCTTGATGTATTCGGGCTTGATGTCGGCTTCTTTCACGCCATAGGCGGCCAGCACCATGCGGGCGTTGATCAGCGTGCCCGAGCCCGGCTCGTCCAGTGCCACGCGCTTGCCCTTCAGGTCGGCCACGGTCTTGATGCCCGAGCCCTTCTTGACGACCAGGTGGATGCTCTCGGGGTACAGGTTGGCAATCATGCGCAGGTCGGTCACCTTGGGCTTGCCCTCGAACGCGCCGGTGCCGGTGAAGGCCCAGGTGGCCACGTCAGACTGCGAGAAGCCGGCCTCCATGGCGCCACTGGCCACGGCATTCACGTTGGCCAGCGAGCCGTTGCTGGCCTGCGCGGTGGCCACGATCTTGCCGGGCTGCGACACCGCATTGGCGATCATGCCGCCCACGGGGTAGTAGGTGCCGGCGGTGCCGCCCGTGCCGATGCGAAAGAACTGCTGGGCCTGTGCGGCGCCGGTCAGGGCGACGGCGGCCACCACGGCGGAAATCAGATGCTTCAATGTCATGGAGTTGCTCCTGAATAGATCAAAAAGAAATGCAGCCTTGCAGTACACCACAGTGGTGCGCAACCGTGCCTAGTGAAAGCCCCCATGCACGAGGCATGCCCGCGCGCCCGGCATCCGGTCCCAGAGCGAACGCCTTCAGCGGCGACGCCCGCGCGGTGTGCCGGGCGCCAGCGACGCGCTCCAGCGCTCGTCCCATTGCCCGGCGCTGTCATGGCGCGCGCCGTCCAGCTCGCGTCGTTCGCGTTTGGTCGGGCGGCCATGTTCGATGCTCAGGGCGGGTTCGGGCGCGTAGCGGCGCTGCTCGGCGGCCTGTTCGCGCGCCTGGATGCTTTCGGGCGTTTCTTGGTACAGCTGCTGCGCCACCGGCGCCGGGCCGCGCGTGCCGCTCAGGGCGCGCACCGCCACCACGCGCGTCACCGGCCCCTGGCGCAGGGTCACGGTGTCGCCGGGGCGCACTTCGCGCGAGGGCTTGGCGTCCTGGCTGTTGACCTGCACGCGGCCCTTGTTGATTTCATCCGTGGCCAGCGACCGCGTTTTGTAAAAGCGCGCGGCCCACAGCCATTTGTCGATCCGCAGTTTGTCCATCAGCCGGGATTCTGCCCCGGTTCGGGTGCCGGCGGGGGCGCCAGCGGCAGGCGCACCGTGGCGTCCAGCCCAGTGACGCGGCCATGGGCCTCGCGGTTGTCCAGCGCAATGCTGCCCCCCAGCGCCGCGGTGATCTCGTGGCAGATGGCCAGGCCCAGGCCGGAGCCGCTGCGCACGTCGCCCGCCGAAAACGGCTGGAACAGCCGCGTGCGCAGCTCGGCGCTGATGCCGGGCCCGCTGTCGGCCACCGTCAGCGCGGCGTGGTGCGCGTCGGCCACCACGCGCACCGACAGGCTGCAGCCCGCCGGTGTGTGCTTGATGGCGTTGTGCAGCAGGTTGCGCGTCAGCTCGCGCAGCATCCAGTCGTGCGCGCGCACCGGTGCGGGCACGGTGGCAATTTCAAAGTCGATGTCCTTGTCGGCCAGCAGCGCGGACAGGTCCAGCGCCACGGCGCGCACCACGGCGGCCAGGTCGGTCACGTCGTCGTCGCCCTGGTGGCGCAACTGCTCCACTTTGGCCAGCGCCAGCATCTGGTTGGCCAGCAGGGTGGCGCGGTCCACCGTGGCGTTGATCTCCGTCAGGGCCTGGTGGGGCTGCACGTCGCCGCGCAGCGCCGACTGCACCTGGGTCTTCAGTACCGCCAGCGGCGTGCGCAGCTGGTGCGAGGTGTCGCGCACAAAGCGTTTCTGGTGGTCCAGCAGGTGCTGCAGCCGCTCCATCACCTGGTTGGTGGCGTCCACCAGGGGCAGCAGCTCGCGCGGGGCATCAGGGGCTTCAATGCGGCTCAGGTCGCCCTCGGGGCGGGCCTGCAGCGCCGCGCTGATGCGGCGCACCGGGCGGGTGGCGCGCTGCACCACCACCACCGCCACCAGCGCAATCACGGCCACCAGCACGGCCTGGCGCCACAGGGTGTCGATCAGGATGCGCCGCGCCAGCGCCTCGCGCAGCTCCAGCGTCTCGGCCACTTGCACGACCGCCATGCCACGGCCATTCGCGCTGGCCACCGGCTGCAGCAGCACGGCCACGCGCACCGGCTCGTCGCGAAATCGGGCGTCATAAAAGTGCACCAGCGCGGCATAGGCGTTGCGCTCGGGCAGGGTGCCGCGCCACACCGGCAGCTCGGCAAAGCCCGACACCATTTCGCCGCCCAGCGTGGACACGCGGTAGTACATGCGGCTCTGGTTGTCGGCCTCGAAGGCTTCCAGCGCGGCATAGGGAACCGTCACGCGCAGCTGGGCCGCTTCGTCGTAGCCTTGTACGTCCAGCAGTTCCCCGATGGATTTGGCCGATGCCAGCAGCGTTCGGTCGTAGGCCACGTTGATCGCGTCCAGCGCCTGGCGGTACAGGCTGACGGTGTTGATGAACACGAACAGCCCTATGGGCAAGAGGATGCCCAGCAACAGGTAGCGCCTGAGGGATAGCGGTCTGGCTTGGCCTGTCACGTCGCGGTCTTCAGCAAATACCCCAGCCCGCGCAGCGTCATGAGCGTCACGCCGGTGTGGGCCAGCTTCTTGCGCAGGCGGTACACCACCACCTCGATGGCCTCGTACTGCACATCGGATTCGCCAGGGAACACCAGCTCGAACAGCTTTTCCTTGGACACGGCGTGGCCGGGCTTGGCCATCAGCGCGTGCATCAGGGCCGCCTCGCGCGGGGTCAGCTCCATCACCTGGTCACGGTGGTACACCGCGCCGCTGTCACGGTCGTAGCGCAGCGCGCCCACGCTCAGGCTGCCGCTGGCCGGGGCGGGCGATGCGTCCGCGCGGCGGCGCGTCAGCGCGCGCAGGCGCGCGTCCAGCTCGTCCAGGTCAAACGGCTTGGGCAGGTAGTCGTCCGCGCCGGTGTTCAGGCCGATGATGCGATCACCCACCGTGCCGCGCGCGGTCAGGATCAGCACCGGCGTCGTCAGGCCGGCGCGGCGCGCCTGTTCCAGCACCTGCAGCCCGTCCAGGCCGGGCAGGGTCAGGTCCAGCATCACCACGTCGGGGTGGCTGCCCTGCCAGGCGGCCAGGGCCTGGCGGCCGTCGCCGCAGCAGGTCACGTCCATGCCGCGGCGGCTCAGCGTGCGCTGCAGCGTGGCCTGCATGGAGGGGTCGTCTTCAACCAGGAGCAGTTTCATGGACCCTGCACTTTAGTACTTTCCCCAATGCAGCGGACAGCCGAATGACAGCCAGCGGGCGCATGATGGCGGAGTTGTCAAAAACCCCAAGGAGACCTTTCCATGCGTCGCGATACCTTCCTCAAATCCATGGCAGCCCTGGCGGCCGCCGGCGCTCTGCCGATGACCGCGCATGCGGCGGCCAACCTCAAGATGATGATCCCCGCCAACCCGGGCGGTGGCTGGGACACCACGGGCCGCGCGCTGGGCAAGGCCCTGCTGGACGCCAAGGCGGCTGACAGCGTGACCTATGAAAACAAGGGCGGTGCCGCCGGCGCCCTGGGCCTGGCCCAGTTCCTTAACCAGAAGGGCGACCCGAATGCCATGATGGTGATGGGCGCCGTGATGCTGGGCGGCATCATCACCGGCCGCCAGCCGGTCACGCTCACCCAGTGCACGCCGCTGGCGCGCCTGACCAGCGAATACAACGTATTCGTGCTGCCGGCCAATTCGCCGCACAAGACCATGGCCGATGTGATCGCCCAGCTCAAGAAGGACCCGGGTAGCGTCAAGTGGGGCGGCGGCTCGCGCGGCTCCACCGAGCACATCGCGGCTGCCATGATCGCCCGCGAAGTGGGCGTGGACCCGGCCAGGATCAACTACGTGGCCTTCCGTGGGGGCGGGGAAGCCACCGCGGCCATCCTGGGCGGCAACGTCACGGTGGGCGGCAGCGGCTACAGCGAATTTGCCGAATACATCAGCAGCGGCAAGATGCGCGCGGTGGCGGTCACCTCGGCCACCCGCCTGAAGGGCACCGACGTGCCCACGCTGAAGGAGCAGGGCATCAACGTGGAGATCGGCAACTGGCGCGGCGTCTATGGCGCCCCTGGCATCACGCCGGCCCAGCGCAAGGACCTGATCGACGCGATCAACAAGGCCATCAAGAGCAAGGCCTGGGCCGAGGCCATGGACAAGAACAGCTGGACGCCCGCCGTGCTGACCGGCGACGCCTTCGGTGAATTCGTTGACCGCGACTTTGCCAGCCTGCGCGCCACCATGGTCAAGTCCGGGATGATCTGAGGCGGAGGCTGAACCTGCCGCGCCGGCCCGCAGGGGCCGCGCGGCATTTTTCATTGGACCGTTGCACCGGCCAACCAAGGCAAAAAAACCAAGGCAAAACCATGACACAACAAGCCCTGAACCCGTGGCCGCAGACGCTGGTAGGCGCTGGCGTGCTGCTGATCGGCCTGGCCCTGGCGGCCGGCGCGCTCGCCATCCCCGGTGACGCCGGCTACGGCGGCGTCGGCCCCAACTTCCTGCCCTGGGCGGTGGCCGTGGTGCTGACCCTGTGCGGTGCCTGGATCGTGTGGGAAGCGCGCACCGGCGGCTTTCGCCAGATGGACGAGCCCTCGGGGGACGCGGCGTACTGGCCCGCGTTCATCTGGGTGTCGGCCGGCCTGCTGGCCAACGCGGCGCTGATCACCGCCATCGGCTTCATCCTGAGCTGCACGCTGTGCTATGTGCTGGCGGTGCAGGGCCTGCGCCGCGCGGCGGGGCAGGCGGGCGCCAACAGCCCGCGTGCCTGGGCCACCGACGTGTTCACCGGCGCGGTCATCTCGGCACCGGTGTACTGGATGTTCACGCAGTTCCTGGGTATCAATCTGCCCGGCCTCACATCAACCGGCTGGCTCTGAGGCGCTGAACATGGAAACAGTCAATGCATTGGTGCAGGGCTTTGCCTCTGCCATAACCGTCGGCAACCTGCTGTGGTGTTTCGTGGGCTGTGCGCTGGGCACGGCCGTGGGTGTGCTGCCGGGCATCGGGCCCGCCGTGGCCGTGGCCATGCTGCTGCCCATCACCGCCAAGGTGGACGTCACCGCCTCCATGATCTTCTTTGCCGGCATCTATTACGGCGCGATGTACGGTGGCTCCACCACCTCCATCCTGCTGAACACGCCGGGCGAAACGGCCACCATGGTCACCGCCATGGAGGGCAACAAGATGGCCAAGAGCGGGCGTGCGGGCGCGGCGCTGGCCACGGCCGCCATCGGCTCGTTCGTGGCGGGCACCATTGCCACCGTGATCGTCACGCTGTTTGCGCCCTGGGTCGCGGATTTCGCCGTCAAGCTGGGCCCGCCGGAATACTTCATGCTGATGGTGCTGGCCTTCACCACCGTGAGCGCGGTGCTGGGCAAGAGCACGCTGCGCGGCATGACGGCGCTGTTCCTGGGCCTGGCCATCGGCTGCATCGGGCTGGACCAGATCTCGGGCCAGCCGCGCTACACCATGGGCAAGGCCGAGCTGATGGACGGCATCGAGATCGTGCTGGTGGCCGTGGGCCTGTTTGCCGTGGCCGAGGTGATGTACGCCGCGCTGTTTGAGGGCCGCACGGTGGAAAGCCAGAACAGGATGAGCAAGGTCCACATGACCGGGCGCGACTGGAAGCGCTCCGTCCCGGCCTGGCTGCGCGGCACCGCCATTGGCACACCGTTTGGCTGCATTCCCGCTGGCGGCACCGAGATACCCACCTTCCTGAGCTACGCCACCGAAAAGAAGCTCGCCAAACCCGAGAACCTGGAGGAATTCGGCAAGACCGGCGCGATTGAAGGCGTGGCGGGGCCCGAGGCCGCCAACAACGCCACCGTGACGGCGGCGCTCATCCCGCTGCTGACGCTGGGCATCCCCACGTCCAACACCACCGCCATCCTGCTGGGTGCGTTCCAGAACTACGGCATCCAGCCGGGGCCGCAGCTGTTCACGACATCGGCCGCGCTGGTGTGGGCGCTGATTGCCTCCCTGTACATCGGCAACCTGATGCTGCTGGTGCTGAACCTGCCCATGGTGGGCCTGTGGGTCAAGCTGCTGAAGATCCCCAAGCCGCAGCTGTACGCGGGCATCCTGATTTTTGCGACGGTGGGTGCCTATGGCATGCGCCAGAGCGCGTTCGACCTGTTCCTGCTGTATGCCATCGGTGTGCTGGGTGTGCTGATGCGCCGGTTTGACTTTCCCACGGCACCGGTGGTGGTGGGCATGATCCTGGGCCCGCTGGCCGAGGCGCAGATGCGCAACGCGGTGTCGATTGGCGAAGGCAGCTTCGCGGTGTTCGTGCAGCGGCCCATGTCGCTCACGCTGATCATCATCGTGCTGGCGGTGCTGATCCTGCCGCGCGTGATGAAGCGGCGCGCTGCGAAACTGGCCGCAGGGTAGGTATTTCTCCCTCTCCCTCTGGGAGAGGGCTGGGGTGAGGGCGGGTGCCGCAAGAGCTCGCGCCACTCGAACCATGGTTGGCCAGCGCGCCGGCCGTCCACACCCGTTCTCCGCTACGAGCTCGCGCAGATGTTCTTGTAGAGCGCCTGCATGGCTGGCGCTGCCCCCGTGGTCTGCACGCGAAACTCTTGTACGCAGCGCGAATCCTGCGCTACGCCCGGGTGTGGCCGGCCGCCGCGCCTGCGAGGTTCGTGGATCAACGCCATTTCACTCGGCTGATTCGAATCCAAGTGCTTTTCGAATCGCTGCTTCCCGCTTTTCGGCGTGGTCGAAGTCTGTGGTGTTGGAATATCCGATGAGGTGGCGTGCGGCTTTCTCTGGGGATTGACCGCGGCGGTGCAACCACCATTTGTACCAAGCCGGAAGCTCACGCACGCAGGCGGCCAACTCAGCTGCGTGCCGTCGATTTGAGAGAACGCGTTCATCGAACAACTTTTGCATGCGCTCATTCAGCCCGTCGGCATTCACAACTTGAGCGTAAAAGATAAGGTCAGCGAAAACCTTCGAGCGAAGCTCCCGGTATTGAAGAATGGGCTTCATCCAGAACGTCGTAAACCAATAGCCCGCTGTTCCGGCTATCACGCCGAGCAACACGGAGATCAAGCCTTTCTCCATTGATGAATGCCCTTCATAGTCAGTCGGCCCGAGTATCCACGATGCAGATAGTCCGAATGCCCAGCCACGCCACGCAGGCGTGCCGGGCGGCCATGCCCGGGCGTAGCGCAGGATTCGCGCTGCGTACAAGAGTTTCGCGTGCAGACCACGGGGGCAGCGCCAGCCATGCAGGCGCGCTACAAGAACATCTGCGCGAGCTCGTAGCGGAGAACGGGCATGGCCGCCCGGCGCGCTGGCCAACCGCGGTGGAGTGCCGGCAACTGCCACGCGGCGCCTGCCCTGACCCCAGCCCTCTCCCAGAGAGAGAGGGAGCAAGAGAGGAGTCATCGCGGTCACCGCGTTAACATCCGCGCATGGAGCAAGACAACACCCTGCCGCGCGACGGCCAGGCCATCCTGGCGCTGGCCGCACGGTCGATGTTCCAGCTGTTTTCCAGCGTCAGCCAGGGCATGTTCCTGGTGGACCGTACCGGCCGCATTGTCTGGGTCAATGACGGCTACAAACGGTTCCTGCCCGACCTGGGCTTTTCCTCGGTGGACCAGTTCGTGGGCCACATGGTCGAGGACGTGGTGCCCAACACCCAGATGCGCCGCGTGCTGGAGACCGGCCAGGCCATCCTGATCGACCTGCTGACCAACAAGGCCGGCACCTTCGTGGTCAGCCGCATCCCGCTGCGCGACGACGCCAGCGGCGAGCTGATCGGCGCCATCGGGATCGTGCTGTTTGACCACCCCGAGACCACGCTGCAGCCGCTGATCAGCAAGTTTGCCCACCTGCAGCGCGACCTGGACGACGCACGGCGTGAGCTCGCCACGCAGCGGCGCACCAAGTACACCTTTGCCAGCTTCGTGGGTGCAAGCCCGGCGGCGGTGGAGGTCAAGCGTCAGGCGCGCCGGGCCGCGCAGTCGTCCAGCCCGGTGCTGCTGCTGGGCGAAACCGGCACCGGCAAGGAGTTGCTGGCCCATGCCATCCACGCCGCGTCGGCGCGTGCGCGCGGCCCGCTGGTCAGCGTGAACATCGCCGCCGTGCCCGACACGCTGCTGGAGGCGGAATTTTTCGGCGTGGCCCCGGGCGCCTACACCGGCGCCGACCGCAAGGGCCGCGACGGCAAGTTCAAGCTGGCCGATGGCGGCACGCTGTTCCTGGACGAAATTGGCGACATGCCCCAGGCCCTGCAGGCCAAGCTGCTGCGCGCGCTGCAGGAAGGCGAGATAGAGCCGCTGGGCTCCAACAAGCTGGTGCCGTTTGATGCGCGCGTGATTGCCGCCACCTCGCGCGACCTGGGCGCGCTGGTGCGCGAGGGCCGGTTCCGTGAAGACCTTTACTACCGCCTGAACGTGCTGCCCATCCGCGTGCCGCCGCTGCGCGAGCGGCGCGGCGACATTGCCGCGCTGGTGGAGGTGCTGGGCGAAGACATGGCCCACCGCAGCGGCTCGGCCCCGCCAGAGCTGAGCCCCGAGGCGCTGGCGCTGCTGCAGGCGCAGGTCTGGCGCGGCAACATCCGCGAGCTGCGCAATGTGCTGGAGCAGGCCGCCATGCGCAGCGATTCGCAGCACATTGAAACCGCCGTCCTCGAAGAAGTGCTGCGCGAGTCCGGCGTCAAGCAGATCGCACCGGCGCGCTGGCCTGAAATGGCCGGGCAGCCTGCGGCGGCATCACCGGACGCCGTGCTGCGCCCCCTGGCGCAACAGGTGGCCGAGCTGGAGCAGCGTGCCATTGAGGCCGCCCTGGCCAGCACCGGCGGCAACAAGGTGGCGGCCGCCAAACTGCTGGGCATCTCGCGCGCCAAGCTGTATGAGCGGCTGGATGTAATTGCCTGAAATTCAGACAATGCCTTAAAATCAGACATTTCAATGTGTCTGAATTTCAGGCATATCAACGGCAAGACTTTAAAAAGTCCAGCGAAATCAATACCTTACAACCTGGCACGCACTGTGCAATAGTGGTGCGACCGTTTTCGCGTTCCCATTACAACAGGAGACTTCCATGCATCGTCGCACTTGGGTAGCCATGGCCGCACTGGCTGCCACCACCTTTGCAGCCCCCCTCGTCCATGCCCAGGGCAAGGACATCAAGATCGCCATCATCGCCAGCAAGACCGGCCCGCTGGAGGCTTATGCCAAGCAGACCATCGTGGGCTTCAACATGGGCCTGAACTACGCTACCGGCGGCACCATGACCGTGGGCGGCAAGAAGCTGGTGGTCATTGAAAAGGACGACCAGGGCAAGCCCGACGTGGGCAAGGCAGCCCTTGCTGCCGCCTATGCCGATGACAAGGCGGACATCGCTGTCGGCCCCACGGCATCGCCCGTGGCCCTGGCCATGCTGCCGGTGGCCGAGGAATACAAGAAGATCCTGCTGGTCGAGCCCGCCGTGGCCGACAGCATCACCGGCGACAAGTGGAACAAGTACATCTTCCGCACCGGCCGCAATTCGTCGCAGGATGCCGCCGCCAACGCCGCCGCGCTGGACCAGCCGGGCAACGTGGTGGCCGTGCTGGCCAACGACAACGCCTTTGGCCGTGACGGCGTGAAGGCCGCCAAGGAGTTCACCAAGAAGGCCAAGATCGTGCACGAGGAGTACCTGCCCGTGGGTACCACCGACTTCACCGCCGGCCTGCAGCGCATCATCGACAAGCTCAAGGACCAGCCGGGCAACAAGTACCTGTCGGTGGGCTGGTCGGGCAGTCCCACGCCCTTCCCCAAGATCGCCGACCTGGACCTGGAAAAGCGCTACGGCATCAAGCTGGTCACCGGCGGCAACATCCTGCCGGCCATGGTGGCCTACAAGAACTTCCCCGGCATGGAAGGCGCGCTGTATTACTACTTCGGCATCCCCAAGAACCCGGTGAACGACGCGATGGTGTCGCAGCACTACAAGGAGTTCAAGCAGCCGCCGGACTTCTTCACCGCGGGCGGTTTCTCGGCCGCCATGGCCATCGTCACTGCGCTGAAAAAGACCAACGGCGACACCAACAGCGACAAGCTCATTTCCACCATGGAAGGCATGAGCTTTGACACGCCCAAGGGCAAGATGACCTTCCGCAAGGAAGACCACCAGGCCATGCAGAGCATGTTCCATTTCCGCATCAAGTCCGACCCGGCATTTGCCTGGGGCGTGCCCGAGCTGGTCCGCGAGATCAAGCCCGAGGAAATGAACATCCCGATCCGCAACAAGCGCTAACCGGTTGGGGGCAACCCGGGCGCCATTCGTGCCCGGGTGTGCTCCGCGGGGCGGCCGCCCCTCTTTTTGTGCCCGTTCAATGAGGAACCCCCGGCGACACGGGGGCAGGTGATGTTTTTTTCAAAAACTCTCCAGGAGACAACTCAATGACGTTCAAATTGGTTCGCACGCTCGCCGCGGTCGCCGCGCTTTCATCCGGGGCGGCCATGGCTGCCATCAACCTGCCCGCCTACAACGTGGACACCAGCCAGACCACGGTGTCCGGCCTGTCCTCGGGCGGCTTCATGGCCAACCAGCTGGGCATTGCCTATTCGTCGCTGTTCAAGGGCGTGGGCGTGTTCGCGGCCGGCCCGTACATGTGCGCGGGGCTGTCCAACTACACCTCGTGCATGTACAACGCCAGCATTTCCAGCACGGCGCTGACCAACATGCAGAACAGCCTGAACAGCTACAGCAACAGCGGCGCGATCGACAACAAGGCCAACATTGCCAGCCAGAAGGTGTACCTGTTCATCGGCACCAGCGACACCACCGTGGGCCAGAACCCGGTGACGGCGCTGAAGACGCAGTACACCAACAACGGCGTGACCACGGCCAACATGGAGCATGTGGTGCGCAGCGGCGCGTCGCACACCTTCCCGACCGACTTTGACAGCACCGGCAACAACGGCTGCGGCAGCGCCGCGTCGCCCTACATCAGCAACTGCAGCTACGACGGCGCCAAGGCCGTGCTGCAGAAGTTCTATGGCACGCTGAACCCGCGCAACAACGCGCCGGCCGCGGGCAACTACATCGAGTTCAACCAGACGCAGTTCACGACCAACCCCGGCATGGCCGCCACCGGCTGGGCCTATGTGCCGGCCAACTGCGCCAGCGGCAGCCAGTGCAAGGTGCACGTGGCGCTGCACGGCTGCCAGCAGAGCACCGACAAGATCGGCGACAAGTTCGTGAAGAACACGGGCTACAGCCGCTGGGCCGACACCAACAGCATCATCGTGCTGTTCCCCCAGACCAAGGTGGACAACACCAGCCGCAGCACCTCGGCCAGCGGCTCGCTGGCCAACCCCAACGCCTGCTGGGACTGGATCGGCTGGTACGGCACCAACTTTGCCCAGAAGGCAGGCACCCAGATGGCCGCCATCAAGGCCATGGTGGACCGTGTGTCGTCGGGCAGCGGCTCGGGCGGCGGCGGTGGCGGCACCACCACGCTGGCGGCACCTACCGGCGTGGCCACGTCCAACGCGACCACCACGACCATGCAGATCAACTGGAACGCCGTGAGCGGCGCGGCCAGCTACAACGTGTACCGCAACGCCAACAAGACCAACGCCCTGCCGGTGACGGCCACCAGCTTCACCGACACCGGCCTGGCCGCCGCCACGCAGTACAGCTGGACGGTGCGCGCCGCTGACGCGAATGGCGTGGAGGGCGCCGCCTCGGCTGCCGCCACCGGCACCACCACCGGCAGTGCACCGCCGCCGGCCACCTGCTACACGTCCAGCAACTATGCGCACACCACGGCGGGCCGCGCCACGCAGTCGGGCGGCTATACCTACGCCAAGGGCTCCAACCAGAACATGGGTCTGTGGAACACCTTCACCACCACCACGCTCAAGATGACGGGCACCAATTACTACGTGATTGGCACTTGTCCCTGATTGCACCCCTGAGGCAACTGAGAGCACGCAAAGGAGATCATGAGTCTGCTAGCTACCCAGGACTTGACCATCCGCTTTGGCGGCCATGTGGCGGTCAACAACGTGACCTGCGCTTTCCAGCCGGGCACGCTGACCGCCATCGTGGGCCCCAACGGCGCGGGCAAGACGACCTACTTCAACCTGATCTCCGGCCAGCTCAAGGCCACCAGCGGCACGGTGTCGCTGGATGGCCGCGACCTGTCTGGCCTGACCCCGTCGGCGCGCACGCGCGCCGGCCTGGGCCGGGCTTTCCAGCTGACCAACCTGTTTCCCAACCTCACGGTGCTGGAGAACGTGCGCCTGGCCGTGCAGGCCACGCGCGACGGCAAGCACCGCCGGGGCCTGAACCTGTGGAGCATCTGGAGCGACCACGCCGCGCTGACGAACCGCGCGCTGGAGATCCTGGACGCCGTGTCCATGGCCGACCGGCAGCAGGCCACGGTGGCCAGCCTGCCGCATGGGGACCAGCGCAAGCTCGAAGTGGCGCTGCTGATGGCGCTGGAGTCCACCGTCTTCATGTTTGACGAACCCACGGCCGGCATGAACGCGGCCGAGGCGCCGGTGATCCTGAACCTGATCCGCCAGCTGAAGAACGACAAGACCAAGACCATCCTGCTGGTGGAGCACAAGATGGACGTGGTGCGTGAGCTGGCCGACCGCATCATCGTGCTGCACAACGGCACCCTGGTGGCCGATGGCGACCCGGCCACGGTGATCGCTTCCCCCGTGGTGCAAGAGGCTTACCTGGGCGTTGCCAAGGAGGCCGCATGAGTCGCAGGGCCGCTCCCAAGACGAATAGCACCGCAGCGCGCAGCGCGGAGGTTTTGCTATGAGCAATAACCTTTTGGAGCTTTCCGGCGTGCACACGCACATCGGGGCGTACCACATCCTTCATGGCGTGGACCTGGCCGTGCCGCGCGGGCAACTGACGATGCTGCTGGGCCGCAACGGCGCGGGCAAGACCACCACGTTGCGGACCATCATGGGCCTGTGGCAGGCATCCCAGGGCAGCGTGCGCTTCAACGACAACGACATCACGAAGCTGAACACGCCGCAGATTGCCGGCATGAACATCGCCTACGTGCCCGAGGCCATGGGCATCTTCTCGGACCTGACGGTCAAGGAAAACATGCTGCTGGCCGCGCGCGGCGCCAGGACCGCCAGCCAGATGGACGACGCCCGGCTGAAGTGGATCTTTGGCCTGTTCCCGGCAGTGGAAAAGTTCTGGAACCACCCGGCCGGCAAATTGTCGGGCGGGCAAAAGCAGATGCTGGCGGTGTCGCGCGCCATCGTGGAGCCGCGCGAGCTGCTCATCATCGACGAGCCCAGCAAGGGCCTGGCGCCCGCGATCATCAACAACATGATCGACGCCTTTGCCCAGCTCAAGGCCAGCGGCGTGACCATTTTGCTGGTGGAGCAGAACTTCAACTTTGCCAAGCGCCTGGGCGATACCGTGGCCGTGATGGACAACGGTGTCGTGGTGCACGCGGGTGGCATGAAAGAACTCGCTGAAGACGAAGCCCTTCAGACCTCGCTGCTGGGGCTGGCACTATGAAAAACCTTGATTTCGACTGGAAGCCGCTGGCGCTCGTGCCGGTGCTGTCGCTGCTGGCCCTGCCCCTGATCGGCTCGGGCTCCACCTGGCTCACGCTCACCGTGGCGGGCCTGGCCATGGGCATGATCATCTTCATCATTGCCTCGGGCCTGACGCTGGTGTTCGGCCTGATGGACGTGCTGAACTTTGGCCATGGCGTGTTCATCGCCTTGGGCGCGTACGTCGCCACGTCCGTGCTGGCCGGCATGGGTGACTGGACATCGTCTGCCGAGCTGTGGCGCAACCTGGTGGCGCTGGCGCTGGCCATGACGGTGGGCATGATGGTGGCCGGCGCGGTCGGCGTGGCGTTCGAGCGTGTGATCGTGCGGCCGGTGTATGGCCAGCACCTGAAGCAAATCCTCATCACCATGGGCGGCATGATCATTGGTGAAGAGCTCATCAAGGTGATCTGGGGCCCGCAGCAGATTGCGCTGCCCATGCCCGAAGCGCTGCGCGGCTCGTTGCTGCTGGGTGATGCGTCCATCGAGCGTTACCGCGTGGTGGCGGTGCTGGTGGGCGTGGCGGTGTTCGCGATTTTGGCCTGGACGCTGAGCCGCACCAAGATCGGCCTGTTGATCCGCGCCGGCGTGCAGGACCGCGAGATGGTCGAGTCACTCGGCTACCGCATCCGCCGCCTGTTCGTGGGTGTGTTCGTGGTGGGCAGCGCGCTGGCCGGCCTGGGCGGCGTGATGTGGGGCCTGTACCAGCAAAGCGTGACGCCGCAGATGGGCGCGCAGGTCAACATCCTGATCTTCATCGTGATCATCATTGGCGGGCTGGGCTCGACCGGGGGGGCGCTGATCGGTGCGCTGCTGGTGGGGCTGATGGCCAACTACACCGGCTTCCTCGCGCCCAAAGTGGCGCTGTTTTCCAACATCGCGCTGATGGTGGCGGTGCTGTTGTGGCGCCCGCAGGGCGTGTACCCCGTCACGAACCGATAGGGGACAACATCATGCTCAACCGAATCCTCTCCAACGATTTCCCGCGCAGCAAGTTCCTGGCCGCCATCCTGGTCGTGCTGCTGCTGGGCCTGGCGTTCGCGCCGTTCATCTTCCCCGGCGTCAAGGCGCTGTCGGTGGCCGCCAAGGTGCTGGTGTTCATCGTGCTGGTGGCCAGCTTCGACCTGCTCCTGGGCTACACCGGCATCGTGAGCTTTGCGCACACGATGTTCTTCGGCATCGGCGCCTACGGCATTGCCATCACCAGCACGCGCTATGGCGCGAGCTGGGAATCGCTGCTGCTGGGGCTGGCCGCGTCGCTGGCCGTGTCGTTCGTGCTGTCGCTGGCCGTGGGCCTGTTCTCGCTGCGCGTGCGGGCCATCTTCTTTGCCATGATCACGCTGGCCGTGGCGGCGGCGTTCCAGACCCTGGCGTCGCAGCTGTCGGACCTGACCGGTGGTGAAGACGGCCTGAGCTTCAAGCTGCCCGCGCTTTTGATGCCCAGTACCCAGTTCATGGAGCAACCCCTGCTGGGCGTCAGCGTGGACGGCCGGCTGCTTACCTACTACCTGCTGTTCATCACGGCGCTGGTGCTGTTGCTGGCGCTGCTGCGCATCGTGAATTCACCGTTTGGCCGCGTGTTGCAGGCCATCCGCGAGAACGAATTCCGGGCCGAAGCCATCGGCTACCGCGTGGTGGTGTACCGCACCACGTCCAGCGTGCTGTCGGCGTTGTTTGCCTGTGCTGCGGGCGCCATGCTGGCGCTCTGGCTGCGCTACAACGGGCCCGATACGTCCCTCAGCTTTGAAATCATGATCGACGTGCTGCTGATCGTGGTGATTGGCGGCATGGGCACGATGTATGGCGCGGCCATCGGATCGGTGGTGTTCCTGGTGGCCCAGAGCTACCTGCAGGACTTGTTGCGCCTCGCCAGCCAGGCCGCGTCCGGCATTCCCATGCTGTCTGCCTTGCTCTCGCCCGACCGCTGGCTGCTGTGGCTGGGCCTGCTGTTCGTTCTCTCTGTTTACTACTTCCCCACCGGCGTTGTGGGGCGGCTTCGTGCCGCGACTGCCAGGGATTCATTGAAGAAATAACTGGAGACAAGCCATGACATTCTGGAAATCACTGGGTACCTGCGTGCTGGCCTCGCTGGCGCTGGTCATGCCCGCCGCCAAGGCGCAGGACATCGTGGTCGGGCAGGTTGCGCCGCTGTCGGGCGTGCTGGCCAGCACCGGCGCGCAGATGGTGCTGGGCGGTCGCATCTACTTTGACCACATCAACAGCAAAGGCGGCATCCACGGCGCGAAGATCCGCCAGGTGGTGATGGACGATGCCTACAAGGTCGATGAAACCGTGCGCCTGACCCAGGAACTGTTGGCCCGGCCCGAGGTGGTGGCGCTGTACGGCTTTGCCGGGACCGCCAACGTGGGCAAGCTGCTGGCCGATGGCGTGCTGGAGCAGGGCGGGGCGGCGCTGGTGGCGCCCTACACCGGTGGCGAGCCGCTGCGCAGTCCGTTCAACCCCTGGATCTACCACGTGCGCGCGGGCTACGCGGACGAGGCCGAGCACATGGTGCAGCAGGTCACCACACTGGGCATGAACCGCGTGGCCGTGATGTACCAGGACGACGGCTTTGGCAAGGCCGGCCTGGTGGGCGTGGAGGCAGCGCTGGCCAAGCGCGGGCTGAAGCTGACCGTGGCGGCCGGCTACGAGCGCAACACCGACAAGGTGGACGACGCCGTGAAGAAGATCAAGGCGTCCGATGCGCAGGCGATCATCATGATCTCCATCAACAAGCCCACGGCTGCGTTCATCAAGCGCTACCGCGAGTCGGGTGGCGGCGCGCAGCTGTACAACATCTCGGTGGTGGACCCGGCGGAGCTGGTCAAGCTGGCGGGCCTGAAGAACGCGCATGGCCTGGGCATCAGCCAGGTGGTGCCGTACCCCTACATGCCCAACCTGCCTGTGATCCGTGAATACCAGGCGCTGCTGGCCAAACATGCGCCCAACGAACTGGTGAACTACACGAGCTTCGAGCAGTTCCTGGGGGCCAAGGTGCTGGTGGAGGCGCTGCGCCGCGCCGGCCCCAAGCCCACGCGCGCCAAGGTGGCAAAGGCCCTGGAAACACTGGGCGCCTACGACCTGGGCGGCGTGACGGTCAATTACTCGCCCGACAACCGGGTGGGGTCGCGTTACGTGGAAGTGACCGTCATCGGCAGCACCGGCAAGCTGCTGAAGTAACGGCGCGCGCCCGTGTACGGCACAAGCACAAGAACAAACACAACAGCAAAGCGGAGGCACACGCCATGACCTGCACATCCAGCTACGCGACCTGCGCAGGCCGCGAGATCCACTACACCGAATGGGGCGCCCAGCACGGGCGCACCGTGATCGCCTGGCATGGCCTGGCCCGCACCGGGCGCGACATGGACGAACTGGCCGCGCACATGGCCGGGCGTGGCTGGCGCGTGATCTGCCCCGACACCATTGGCCGCGGCCTGAGCCAGTGGGCGGCGGACCCGCACGACGAATACCGGCTGGCGTTTTACGCGCGCATCGCGGCCGACCTGATGGACCGGCTGCATGTGGATGAAGCCCATTGGGTGGGTACGTCCATGGGCGGCGCCATTGGTACCGTGTGTGCGGCCGGCTTGCTGCAGCCCCAGCTCAAGGGCCGCATCAAGAGCCTGGTGCTCAATGACAATGCGCCCAAGCTGGCCGCGCCCGCGGTGGAGCGGATCAAGGCCTACGCAGGCAACCCGCCCGCGTTCGCCACCATTGCCGAGCTGGAGGCCTTTTTCCGTCAGGTGTACAAGCCCTACGGGTTTCTGACCGACGCGCAATGGCGCCGGCTGACCGAAACCTCCACGCGCCGCCTGCCCGATGGCCGCGTGACGCCGCATTACGACCCGGCCATGGTGCGCCAGTTCATCGACCACCCGGCCGACTACGACCTGTGGGAGCACTACGACGCGCTTGAGATTCCCGTGCTTTGCCTGCGTGGCGAGGACTCGGACCTCGTGCTGTCAGAGACCACCGACGAAATGCGCCGCCGGGGGCCGGGCGCGCGCGGCCTGGCCCATGTGATCGAAGTGCCCGGCTGCGGCCATGCGCCAGCCCTGAACGTGAGCGCGCAGCTGGACGCGGTGTCAGGCTTTATTGAATCGGTCTGCGAGCGCGAGCTGCTGTCCAATCACTGAGCGGCGCCCAGCGCCAGCGCCGCCGCCCGGCTGCCGGCCAGTGCCGCGCCGTCCGCGCTGCCTTGCGTGGGCCAGCCGGCCAGGTGTTGCGCGCTGATGCCCGCCAGCGCCTCTATCCAGGCCGCGTCGCCGTTCAGGCAGGGGATGTAGTGGAACGCCTTGCCCCCTGCATGCAGGAAGGCCTCGCGCGCTTCCATGTTGATTTCCTCCAGCGTCTCCAGGCAGTCGCTGGTGAAGCCGGGGCACACCACGTCCACCCGCTGCGTGCCCGCCTGGGCCAGCGCCACCAGGGTGGGCTCGGTGTAGGGCTCCAGCCATTTGGCCTTGCCAAAGCGTGACTGGAAAGTGACCTTGTAGCGGTCCTTGCCGATGCCCAGAGCGCTGGCCAGCAGCCGGCCTGTCTTGTGGCATTCGCAGTGATACGGGTCGCCCAGTTGCAGCGTGCGCTCGGGTACGCCGTGAAAACTCATCACCAGCTGGTCAGGTTGGCCGTGGGCATCCCAATGGGTGCGGATGCGCGCTGCCAGGGCGGCGATGTAGCCGGCGTCGTCGTGGTAACGCTGCACAAAGCGCAGCTCGGGGATGTTGCGCGTGCGTGCCGCCCACTCATAGACCGCGTCACACACGCTGGCGGTGGTGGTGCCACTGTACTGCGGGTAGGCGGGCACGATCAGGACGCGCGTGGCGCCATCGGCCTTCAGGGCGTCCAGTTCGGCGGCAATCGACGGGTTGCCGTAGCGCATGGCATAGCGCACCACCACGTCATGGGCCTGTGCCGCCAGGGCGCTGCCCAGGGCCTGCGCCTGCCGTTCAGTCCACACCTTCAGGGGCGAGCCCTCTGGCGTCCAGATGCTGGCGTACTTCTGCGCCGATTTGGCCGGCCGCACACGCAGGATGATGCCGTGCAGGATGGGCAGCCAGACGATGCGGGGGATTTCCACCACGCGCGGATCGCTCAGGAATTGCGCCAGGTAGCGGCGCACCGCGGCGGCCGTGGGCGCATCGGGCGTACCCAGGTTGCACAGCAGCACGCCGGTCCGGCCGGGCTGGCCGTGCTGGTAGGCCGGTTCGCTTCGATAGGGGGAGGGCAGGGGCATGAGGTATTCTCACAGACCATGCTGGACATCTCAAAAATCAGGGCCATTTCCCTGGACCTGGACGACACCCTGTGGCCGATCTGGCCCACCATCGAGCGTGCCGAGAAAGTCCTGCACGACTGGCTGAACGACCACGCCCCCATGGCGGCCGCGCTGTTTTCCAGCCCGACGGCGCTGCGCGAGATCCGCGACTACATGGCGGCCAACCGGCCTGACCTCAAGCACGACCTGAGCGCCGTGCGGCGCGAGTCCATCCGCCTGGCGCTGTACCGGGCTGGCGAGAACCCGCTGCTGGCTGACACCGCGTTCGAGGTGTTTTTTGCCGAGCGCCAGCGTGTGGAACTGTTTGACGACGTGCTGCCCGCGCTGGCGTTGCTGGCGCAGCGGTTCCCCGTCGTGAGCCTGTCCAACGGCAATGCGGACGTGCACCGCGTCGGCTTGGGCCAGTACTTCCAGGCGTCCATCACCGCGCGCGAATTTGGCGTGGGCAAACCCGATCCGCGCATCTTCCATGCCGCTGCGGGCGCGGTGGACGTGAAGCCCGATGAGGTGCTGCACATCGGCGACGATGCCACGCTGGACGTGCTGGGCGCCATCAATAGCGGCATGCAGGCCGCCTGGGTCAACCGGGCCGACCACATGTGGCCGCATGACCAGGAGCCCCACCTGGTGCTGACCAACCTCACGGAGTTGTGCGAGCTGCTGCGGGTTTGATCACAGCTTGCCCAGCGCCTGCACCCGCCAGGCCAGCCACAGCTTGCGCAGCGGCGTGAGGCTCACGCGCTGGTGCAGCACCTGGAAGTCATCGCGCTCGATTTCGCGCAGCAGGGTGCGGTAGATGCTGGCCATCATCAGCCCGGCCTTCTGCGGGCGGCGGTCGGCCTCGGGCAGCAGGGACAGGGCTTCGTCGTAATAGCGGTGCGCGCGCTCGGCCTGAAAGCGCATGAGCGCGACGAAGCGGTCTGAATAGGTGCGCTTGAGGATTTCATGCGCCTTCACGTCAAACTGCTGCAGCTCATTGACCGGCAGGTAGATGCGCCCGCGCAAGGAGTCTTCGCCCACGTCGCGGATGATGTTGGTCAGCTGGAAAGCCAGGCCCAGCTTGTGCGCATAGGCCGTGGTCTGTGCGTCGCTCTGGCCAAAGATGCGGGCCGACACCTCGCCCACGATGCCGGCCACCAGGTGGCAATAGCGTGACAGGCCGGCAAAGTCCAGGTAACGCGTCTGCTCCAGGTCCATCTGGCAGCCTTCGATCACGGCCAGCAGGTGGCGCGCTTCGATGCCGTAGTCAGGCGCCAGCGGCATCAGCGCCTTCATGACCGGGTGGATGGGTTCGCCCGCATAGGCGCGGGCCACTTCGCCCTGCCACCAGGCCAGCTTGGTGCGGGCAACGCCGGCGTCTTCCACCTCATCCACCACGTCATCGACCTCGCGGCAGAACGCATAAAAGGCGGTAATGGCGGCGCGCCGCGGCTTGGGCAGGAACAAGAAGGCGTAATAGAAGCTGCTGCCCGACGCGGCGGCTTTCTCCTGCACGTACTGTTGCGGTGTCATGCGGGTGATTGTCCCATCGGGCGCGCGCGTTTCAGCCGCGCAGGCGGATAAACCCGGCTTGCAGCGGCCCGCGGGCCGCCAGCGTCACCGCCAGGCGCAGCAGGATCGCACGGACTTCGTGGCGCGGCACTTTCACGCGTGTGTGCAGTGCGCCGGGGCCCGCCTGACGCAGCAGGGCCAGCGTGCGCGCCCCGATGAGCGCGGGCAAGGCGCTGGCGGCCCGCACGCGCCGGTGGTTCACGGCCATGCAGTAGGCCATGCCCTGGTCCAGCCGGGCGCCAGCCTGCGCCAGCCAATGGTTGTACACGGGGGCCAGATGCGCCAGATGCGCCGGATCGCGCGCCAGATCGGCCGGCGTCAGGCCGGCCGCCGCCAGCGCATCGGCCGGAAGGTAGCAGCGCCTCGCCGCCAGGTCCGCGCCCATGTCACGCAGGATGTTGATGAGCTGCAAGCCGCTGCCATAGGCACGGCCCAGCGCGCGCATCCGGTCCGCTGGCAGGCTGGCAAAGCCGGGCAGGTGGCGCATGCACAGGTCGGTCCAGAATTCACCCACGCAACCCGCCACCAGCCAGGTGTATTCGTCCAGCGCTTCGGCGTTGGCCAATGCGTGCACGGCGGGCCCGTTGCCAAAACGCGTGATGTCCAGCAACTGGCCGCGCGTGATGTGGCGCAGCACGGTGCGGATGTCGGCCTGGTCGGCGCCGTCCAGCGCATCCAGCCAGGCCAGGCATTGCGGCAGCGCCAGGATCAGGTCGCGTTCCTGCGGGTCCTGTTGCCGTGCCGCGAACGCGGTGGACAGATCGCCGATGGCTGCGCGCGCGCCAGCATCGCCCTCAATGGCCGCAGCGAGGACGCAGAGTTTTTCATGCCGCTCGGCGGCTGGCAGCTGCGCGGTGTCTGCGATCGTGTCTGTGGCCCGTGCCAGCAGGTAGGCGGCGGCCACGGGCTCGCGCAGCGGTGCCGGCAACAGACGGATCGAGACATAAAAAGACCGCGACACGCCGCGCAGAAGTGCCAGTTTGTCGGTGGGGTGAGGGGTGGATGTGAGCATGGTCGTCGGGCCTGAGATTGTCGCTTGACATGCATCAAGGTTTTCCCGTAGATTACTAACCGGTCAGTCATTAATGACGCTTCTGCATACTTTTCGCTCAGGTTTGCCATGCCTACTTTGTTGTTCCAACGGTCGCACCGGACGGTGCTTTTGACGCTGGGGGCTGCCCTGGTGCTGGCAGCCTGCTCCCGGACCGCGCCGCCTGCGGAGCCGGTCCGGTCGGTCAAGTTGCTGACCGTGGGCACCAGCGCGTTTGAGTCAGGCTCCGAGTTTGCAGGCGAGGTCCGCGCGCGCGTGGAGTCGCGCCTGGGCTTTCGGGTGGCGGGCAAGATCGTGCGGCGCCAGGCCGAGCTGGGCCAGCGCGTGAAAGCCGGCCAGGTGCTCGCCCAGCTGGACGCGCAGGACTACAAGCTGGCCGCTGACGCCGCGCGCGCCCAGGTCGCCGCCGCCCAGACCAACCGTGACCTTGCCGCGGCCGACTACAAGCGGTTTGCGGCCCTTAAAGACCAGAACTTCATCAGCGGCGCCGAGCTGGAGCGCCGCGAAGCCACGCTCAAGGCCGCGCAGGCCCAGCTGGAGCAGGCGCAGGCCCAGCTGGCGGCCCAGGGCAACCAGGCGGGCTATGCGAATCTGGTGGCCGATGTGTCGGGTGTGATCACGGCGGTGGAGGCCGAGCCGGGCCAGGTGGTGGCCGCCGGCACGCCGGTGGTGCGCATTGCGCAGGATGGGCCGCGCGACGTGGTGTTTTCGGTGCCCGAGGACAAGATGGCCGCCATCAAACCCGGCTCCGACGTGGCGGTGCGCCTGTGGGCGGCCAATGCCAGCGTGACCGGCAAGGTGCGCGAAGTGGCTGCCAGCGCAGACCCGGTCACACGGACCTTTCCGGTCAAGGTGTCCTTGCCCGCTGGTGATGCCGCGGCGCTGGGCGCTACTGCCTACGTGAGCCCGGCGTCTTTGGGCCATGCGGGCGCCCAGGTCATCAAGCTGCCGACCAGCGCGCTGCGCCAGGAGGGCAAAGCAACGGCCGTGTGGGTGCTGGAGCCAGCCAGCATGACGGTCAAGTCACAGCCGGTCCAGGTTGCCACGGCCGACGGCAACCAGGCCGTGATTGCCGCAGGGCTGACGCCGGGCATGCAGGTAGTGGTAGCCGGCGTGCATGTGCTGCAGCCCGGCCAGAAGGTCAGCATCTACGCGCCGCCGGCCGCCAAGTGAGCCTCCCATGACGCAGACCGAACCGAAAGAGGGGTTCAACCTCTCCAAATGGGCGCTCGACCATCCGGCGCTCACGCGCTACCTGATGGTGGTGCTGATGCTGCTGGGCTTTGCGGCCTATTTCCAGCTGGGGCAGGACGAAGACCCGCCCTTCACCTTCCGCGCGATGGTGGTGCGCACCTACTGGCCGGGCGCCACGGCGCAGCAGGTGGCCGAGCAGGTCACCGACAAGATCGAACGCACGCTGCAGGAGGTGCCCTACGCCGACATCATCCGCAGCTACTCCAAGCCGGGGGAGTCGCAGATCATCTTCCAGATCAAGGACTCGTCCAGGGCCGCCGAAGTGACCAACGTCTGGTACCAGGTGCGCAAGAAGGTGGGCGACATGCGCTTCACCTTGCCCGCGGGCATCCAGGGGCCTTTCTTCAACGACGAGTTCGGCGACGTGTACGGCGTGATCTACGCGCTGGAGTCCGACGGCGGCTTCAGCTACGCCGAGCTCAAGACCTTTGCCGACGACGTGCGCCAGCGCTTGCTGCGCGTGCCGGACGTGGCCAAGGTGGAGCTGTTCGGTGCGCAGGACGAAAAGCTGTTCATCGAAATCTCGCAAAAGCGCCTGGCCCAGCTGGGCCTGGATCTGAACCAGGTGCTTAGCGCAATGGGCCAGCAAAACGCCGTGGAAAGCGCCGGCGCGGTGCAGACACCACTGGACGTGGTGCAGGTGCGCGTGGGCGGACAGTTCAACGCGATGGAAGACCTGCGCAACATGCCGGTGCGCGGCAGTTCCGGCAACCAGCTGCGCCTGGGCGATTTTGCCGAGATCAAGCGTGGCTATGTGGACCCGCCGGCCATCAAGGTGCGCCATCAGGGCAAGGAAGTCATTGCGCTGGGTGTGTCCATGGCCAAGGGGGGTGACATCATCGCCCTGGGCCGGTCGCTGGCCGAGGGCGTGGCGCGCATCGAAAAGGACCTGCCCGCAGGCGTCCGGCTGGTGCAGGTGCAGGACCAGCCCCGCAACGTGGCAACGTCGGTTAATGAATTTGTCCGCGTGCTGATCGAGGCCGTGGTGATCGTGCTGGCGGTGAGCTTCATCGCCTTGGGCTTTCACAAGCGGCATGAGCCTGGCCTGCCGCTGTGGCGGCGCTATTACATCGACGTGCGCCCGGGTCTGGTGGTGGGCATCACCATTCCGCTGGTGCTCGCGGTGACGTTCCTGGCCATGAACTACTGGGGCATCGGGCTGCACAAGATATCGCTGGGCTCGCTGATCATCGCGCTGGGCCTGCTGGTGGACGACGCCATCATTGCGGTGGAGATGATGGTGCGCAAGATGGAAGAGGGCTACGACAAGGTGCGCGCCGCCACCTTTGCCTATGAAGTGACGGCCATGCCCATGCTGACGGGCACGCTGATCACCGCGGTGGGTTTCCTGCCGATTGGCCTGGCCCGCTCGACCGTGGGCGAATACACCTTTGCCATCTTTGCCGTGACGGTGATTGCGCTGGTGCTGAGCTGGCTGGTGTCGGTGTATTTCGTGCCGTACCTGGGCACGCTGCTGCTCAAGGCCAAGCCGGTCTCGGCCGAACACGAGGAGCATTTCGACACGCCGTTCTACCGCCACTTCCGTCGCGCGGTTGGCTGGTGCGTCCAACACCGCTGGATCACCATTGGCGCCACGTTGTTGACCTTTGCGCTGGGCATCGTGGGCATGGGCCGCGTGCAGCAGCAGTTCTTCCCGGATTCCAGCCGCCCCGAAATCATGGTGACCCTGTGGTCGCCCGAAGGCACGGCCTTCGCCGCGTCGGAAGAGGTGGCGCGCCGGGTTGAGCAGAGGCTGATGGCCGAACCCGGCGTCAACACGGTCAGCACCTGGGTGGGCTCGGGCGCGCCGCGCTTTTACCTGCCGCTGGACCAGGTGTTTCCGCAGACCAACGTGTCGCAGATGATCGTCGTCCCGGCGGACCTGCGCACACGTGAGGCGCTGCGCGTGAAGTTGCCTGCCTTGCTGGCCCGGGAGTTCCCCGAAGTGCGCGGCCGCGTGACGCTGCTGCCCAACGGACCGCCGGTGCCGTACCCGGTGATGTTCCGGGTGCTGGGGCCCGACCCAGGCGTACTGCGCGAGCAGGCCGACCAGGTGAAGGCAGTGATGCGCCAGAGCCCCAACACCCGCGGCGTCCACGACAACTGGAACGAATCAGTAAAGGTGCTGCGCCTGGAGGTGGACCAGGCCAAGGCGCGCGCGCTGGGTGTGACCAGCCAGTCCATTGCGCAGGCGTCGCGCACCATGCTGGCTGGCACGCCGGTAGGCCAGTTCCGCGAGGGCGACAAGCTCATCGACATCGTGCTGCGCCAGCCGCTGGATGAGCGCAACGCGATCTCCGACCTGGGCAACGCCTACCTGCCCACGGCGTCTGGCCGCGCGATCCCGTTCACCCAGATTGCCAAACCCGTTTTCAACTGGGAGCCGGGCGTGATGTGGCGTGAAGGCCGCAGCTATGCGATCACGGTGCAGTCAGACATCGTCGAAGGCCTGCAGGGCGCCACAGTGACCCGCGAGTTGCTGCCGCAGCTGCGCGCGCTGGAGGCCAAGTGGCCGCCGGGCTACAAGATCCAGGTGGCCGGCGCGGTGGAGGAAAGCTCCAAGGGCTCGTCGTCCATCGTGGTGGGGGTGCCCGTCATGCTGTTCCTGACCTTCACGCTGCTGATGCTGCAACTGCACAGCTTCAGCCGCGCCATGCTGGTCTTCCTGACCGGGCCGCTGGGGATTGCCGGCGTGGCGGGGGCCCTGCTGGTGCTCAACCGCCCGTTTGGCTTTGTGGCGCTGCTGGGTGTGATCGCGCTGATGGGCATGATCCAGCGCAACTCCGTGATCCTGATCGACCAGATCGAGCAGGACCGCGCGCGGGGCGTGCCGGCCTGGGACGCCATCGTCGAATCAGCCGTGCGCCGGCTGCGCCCGATCGTGCTGACCGCGGCGGCGGCGGTGTTGGCCATGATCCCGCTGTCGCGCAGCGTGTTCTGGGGCCCCATGGCCGTGGCCATCATGGGCGGCCTGATCGTGGCGACCGTCCTCACGCTGCTGGCGCTACCCGCGATGTACGCCGCCTGGTTCCGCGTGAAACGTCCCGGTGATCAGCTCCCCGCAGCGGGCGCCGCCGGGTAGCGGGAGGCTGTCGCCATGGCGATTTCAGCCGACGCGTCGCCTGGCGACGCATAGGCTTGCAGCAGAGGTTGAAGCTGCTGCGCGAGCTCTTTCGCATTGGACGGCCGGTCGGCCAGCCGGGTGCTGGCCTGCAGCGCCAGGTCGCTCGCGAGCGTCACGTTGTTCAGCCCACCCAAAACGAGTATGGGTACCACGGCGCCTGCCAACGTGCTGCGCATTTGCATGAGCAGGCGCGCCCGGTCAGACAGCAGCTTTTCCACATCCACCACCGTCAGGCCGGAATCGGTGTGGTGTCGCATGGCGGCCAGCACGCCCTGTTCGTCGGACGCTTCGACGATCCGGCTCCAGCCCAGCTCACGCAGCCAACCCGCGAGCGTGGTGCGCCAGGCGTCGTCCTTGGCGATCAGGAGGACTTCGCCTTGCAGGTCGTCTTGTGGTGTGCGGACCATGCCCAGCGCTCCTGGCGAGGGCAGGTTTGCCACTTCGGCGAGCGAGCGCCAGAAATCCGTTCCCATTACCCGCAACACTTCCTGGACGCTGGTCTGGCCCCGTTCGATGCGTTCGAGCGCGCTTTGCGCCAGCAGGCGCATGCCCTGTCCGGCGACGTGCTTGCGCAACTCGCTCAACGGGGCCCCGTGGTCCAGCAGGTGCGCGACCTCAGGTGTCACGGTCAACACCTGCATCACGCTGCGCCGGCCCCTGTAGCCGGTTCCGTGGCACACCGCGCAACCGACCGCACGACGGCTGGTGGTGAGTCCGGCATGTTGCATGAGCCACCCCTCCGCTGGCGTCCAGGGCGCCGCCGCAGGCGCCGCGCATGCGTTGCACAGCGTGCGTATCAGCCGCTGCGACACCACACCGCGAACAGCTTCACCCACCAGATCGCTGTTGACGCCGAGCTCGCGCAGGCGTGGCAATACGCTGACCGCGTCGTTGGCATGAACGGAGGCGAAGACCAGGTGGCCGGTGATGGCAGCCTGCATGGCGATGGACGCCGTTTCCGTGTCGCGGATTTCGCCGATGAGCACGATGTCAGGGTCCTGCCGGACCACCGAACGAAGTGCGTTGGCAAAGTCGAGGCCGCTCTTGGCGTTCACTTCGGTTTGGGCCAGCCTTGGCATCCGGATTTCGACCGGGTCTTCCACTGTCACGATGCTCACGTCGCTGGTGTTTTTCTCATTCAGCACGGCATACAGGGTGGTTGTCTTGCCGGAACCCGTGGGGCCCGCCACGATCACCAGCCCCATGCTGGCTTCGACCAGGTTCTGCAACTGCCCGAGTTCGGTTTCGGTGAGATCAAGGTCCGCGAGCGTGAGCGGGCGGTGCCCGCCCAGCAGCCGGATCACGAGCTTCTCACCGCCGATCACCGGAAGCGTCGAAATGCGCATGTCGAGGGTGCGATCCGGGGCGACTGCCCGCGCGTGGGCGTCCTGTGGATGCAGCCGGTCGGTCGGGTTCATGCCTGACACCGCCTTCACCCGGCCGATGAGCCGGCGCATGACGGCAGCAGGCAGCCGCCCGGCGTTGTGCAGCAGGCCGTCCAGGCGCATGCGGACGATGCCGCCGTCACCCAGCGGCTGCACGTGGATGTCGCTGGCGCCCTGTTCGATGGCGTGGCGCAGCATCACGTTGCACAGGGTGATGATCGCGCTGTCGCCGGGATGGTCTTCGAGGTGGAATTCGCTCGGTGCTTCCTCGTGGGGCGGCGGCTGCGGATCGGCTTCAGCGGTACCTGGTGTTGAGCCGCGCATTCCGATGCCGTCGTAGTGGGCACGCAACTGCGCAGGCGGTGCGATCGTGAGCACCACCGCGACGCCGAAGAGGAAGCTAACGCGCTCGACAAGGCCTTCGGCGGTGGGGTTGGCGACCGCAACAACGACATGCTCGTCACCGCGCCGCAGCGGCACGGCCAGGTAGCGGCGCATCCATGGGGAGCGCAGGTGGACCGCCATTTCGGCGGGCACATCGTCTGGCAGCGGTTCGCAGTGCAACCCGAACTGGCGGGCGATCTCCTGGGCGAGCTCCCATTCGGTCCAGCCGCAGAAGCCCGCCACCAGATCCCAGGCCCGCTCGAGATTCGGAGGCAGCTGCGGTGGCGCGACTGCGTCGGGCCTCGCGTGCTGCAGGACCTGTTCGAGCCAGGCGGTCGACGTCCCCGGGTCGGATGGAGGTTGCGCTTTGGCTTTCATGGTTTCTTCACCTTGACAAGCTGCCCATCGCTCAGGCGCACGGACGCTTCATAACCGTCTTGCGTGCGGCGATAGCCCACCTCGACCTGAATCGGCAGCACGGCGTTGAGGTCCTCCGGGTATTCGCCATGCACGCGCAGATGCTGTTCTCGCGAACTGTTGATCAGCGCCAGCAGCGCACGGCGGCCGCTGTCCAGCTCCGCAGGCGAGGGCGGGGGGGGCCTGCGTCAGGTGTTGAACGGAAATCCCCGCCACCGCCGCCAACAGCAGCAGGGCGGCCGTCCACGCGCCGTGCTTCCACCCGGCGTGGTAAGCGGTTGCCCGTGCTGCGTGCTCCTGCGGCGGTGTTTCTTTCTCCGCGCGAGTCACCAGGGCCGCCCACTGCGGCGGCGGCTTTGGAGGCACGTTTTCCTCGGGCTTCATGGCTTGCTTCCGGGCATGGGCAAACGTATGGTGGCGAGCTTGCCGTCCCAGGGCACGGACGGAGTGCCCGGCGGGTTGTAGTCAATGCCCAGGACTTCCAGCCGGCAAGCCGTGACCACCTCACCATTTGACGGGCTGGCGCTCAAACGGTCCATCCGCAAGGAGATGACGCCGTTCACGATCTTGCCCTTGACGTTCTTGCTGCGGGTGATCGCTTCGCCATTTCGGGTTGTGACCTCCATGACGGTCCTCACACGCATGCTGCCCTTCACGTTTTGCAAGGGCAAGGCGTCGGTGCCGTAAACGTAGAGCTTTGCCAGGCAGGACCATGTGTTCCGGGGCCCCGCAATGGCCTGCCCGTCCCAGCGCGTCTGCGCCTGTGGTGGGGGCGGGCCGGATGGGGGTGATGTGGAGCCTGGCTTCGCCGCGTCGACCGGGGCGCTGAGGGGGAAGGCCAGTTGCCCCTCACCCAGCCAGAGCTTGTCGCCCGGACCGAAAGGCAGAGCCTGGCGCACTCGGCCAGCCGCGAACTGGTGGCGCTGCCCGTCAAGTCGCCTACCAGGCCATACCGCTCCTGGTCGGGCGACGATGCAAAAAAACCAGCTGGGGCCCGGATCTGCGTGAGCCGCTCACCGCCTGGCTCGCTGAAGGCACTGTCCGGCACCACGCGCAGGCCCGGGGGGGCCTTGCCTGGCACTGCTCCTTGTTGCAGTGCCTTGACGCCGGTGGCGTCCTCAATCTGTGGACGGCCGTGGAAATCTGGTCGATTTGCGTGAGCAACCGGGCAAGCTCGGCCCGCTCCACGTAGCGCAGATAGAGGGGCAGGCTGACGGCGCTCAGCACGGCGACAACGCCAAGCCCAAACACGAGTTCGAGCAGGGTGAAGCCGTTTGAGGGGAGCGCGCGATTTGAATGCACGGTCGTCGGGAGCCTCCTGATTTTTCCGGAGTATGCGCGCTTGGCGCCTACGCGGGCAAACCGCGGCTGCGGCCCGTCACGGCAGCTATAATCGCGGGCTGACCGGATTCAAGCGGGTCGTCGGGTTCGTCCCGGCCACCCGCTTTTCCCTTTTCCAGTGACCGCGCGGGTGGCGAAATTGGTAGACGCACCAGGTTTAGGTCCTGACGCCAGCAATGGTGTGGGGGTTCGAGTCCCCCCCCGCGCACCACCGCAATTGACCCAAGAGAGAAGACCATGGCCGTGACCGTTGAAACCCTTGAGAAGCTCGAACGCAAGATCACCCTCACGCTGCCCGTCAACGTGATCCAGTCGGAAGTGGACACGCGCCTGAAGCGCCTGGCCCGCACCGTCAAGATGGACGGCTTTCGCCCCGGCAAGGTGCCCATGAACGTCGTGGCCCAGCGCTATGGCTATTCGGTGCACTACGAGGTGATGAACGACAAGGTGGGCGAGGCTTTTGCCGCGGCCGCCAATGAAGCCAAGCTGCGTGTGGCCGGCCAGCCCCGCATCACCGAAAAGGAACAGGCCCCCGAGGGCGAGCTGGCGTTTGACGCAGTGTTCGAGGTGTACCCCGATGTCAAGATCGGTGACCTGACCACCGCCGAGGTTGAAAAGATCACCACCGAAGTCAGCGACGCGGCCATCGACAAGACGCTGGACATCCTGCGCAAGCAGCGCCGCACCTTCGCCCAGCGCCCGCAGGACGCCGCCGCGCAGGACGGCGACCGCGTGACGGTGGACTTTGAAGGCAAGATCGACGGCGAACCCTTCCAGGGCGGCAAGGCTGAAGCTTTCCAGTTCCTGGTGGGCGAAGGCCAGATGCTCAAGGAATTCGAAGACGCCGTTCGCGGCATGAAGTCCGGCGAAAGCAAGACCTTCCCGCTGGCCTTCCCCGCTGATTACCACGGCAAGGACGTGGCCGGCAAGACGGCTGACTTCCTGGTTACGGTGACCAAGATCGAAGCGGCTCACCTGCCCGAAGTGAACGAGGCGCTGGCCAAGTCGCTGGGCATTGCAGACGAAACCGTCGAAGGCCTGCGCGCCGACATCAAGAAAAACCTGGAGCGCGAAGTCAAGTTCCGCCTGCTGGCGCGCAACAAGAACGCCGTGATGGATGCGCTGGTGGCCAAGGCCGAACTGGACCTGCCCAACGCCGCCGTCCAGGCCGAGGTGGACCGCATGATCGAAGGCGCCCGTGCCGACCTCAAGCAGCGCGGCATCAAGGACGCCGACAAGGCGCCGATCCCGGCCGACGTGTTCCGCCCGCAGGCCGAGCGCCGCGTGCGCCTGGGCCTGGTGGTGGCTGAGCTGGTGCGTACCAACGAACTCCATGCCAAGCCCGAGCAGGTCAAGGCCCACGTCGAGGAACTGTCCGCCAGCTACGAAAAGCCCGCTGACGTGGTGCGCTGGTACTACAGCGACACACGCCGCCTGGCGGAGGTGGAGGCCATCGTGATTGAAAACAACGTGACTGAATTCGTGCTGTCCAAGGCCAAGACCGTGGACAAGACGATCTCGTTTGACGAGCTGATGGGCCAGCAGGGCTGACCTGCGCTGGACCATGCCGGTGGGGCTTGTGCGGGCTTGCAGTCCGTCGCACAGGCCCCATCTGCCTTTTTGGATACAGTAAAGGCTGAACGGAGCAAACAATGAGCGCACTTGAAACCCAGGCCCTCGGCATGATCCCGATGGTCATCGAACAGTCTGGCCGCGGCGAGCGGTCCTATGACATCTATTCGCGGCTGCTCAAGGAGCGCGTGATCTTCCTGGTGGGCGAGGTCAATGACCAGACCGCCAACCTGGTGGTGGCCCAACTGCTGTTCCTGGAAAGCGAAAACCCCGACAAGGACATCTCGTTCTACATCAACTCCCCGGGCGGCAGCGTGACCGCGGGCATGGCGATTTACGACACCATGAACTTCATCAAGCCGGATGTGTCCACGCTGTGCTGCGGCTTCGCGGCAAGCATGGGCGCCTTCCTGCTGGCGGCCGGCGCCAAGGGCAAGCGTTTTTCGCTGCCCAACTCCAAGATCATGATCCATCAGGTGCTCGGTGGTGCCCGTGGCCAGGCCACGGACATCGAAATCCACGCCCGCGACATCCTGCGCACCAAGGACCAGATGAACCGCATCCTCGCCGAGCGCACGGGCCAGCCGCTGGAGAAAATCAAGGCTGACACGGAGCGCGACTACTTCCTGACGGCCGAGGAATCCCGTGATTACGGCCTCATCGACCAGGTGATCGCCAAGCGGCCCTGATCCTGAACAGCCCCGGCTGCATTGCAGCAACGGCGCTTTCTGTAACAGAAAGCGCCGTTTTTATTTGGTTATCATCCAGAAACCCCCGTAACAAGGCACTGCACACATGGCCGAGAAAAAAGGCGCTTCCAGCGAAAAGACTCTTTACTGCTCCTTTTGCGGCAAGAGCCAGCACGAGGTGAAGAAGCTGATCGCCGGTCCGTCCGTGTTCATCTGCGATGAGTGCATTGACCTGTGCAACGAAATCATCCGCGACGAACTCCCTGCAGGCGAGGAAGCGCGCGAAGGGCGGGGCGACCTTCCCACGCCGGCCGAGATCAAGGCCAACCTGGACAACTACGTCATCGGCCAGGAAACCGCCAAGCGCACCCTGGCCGTTGCCGTGTACAACCACTACAAGCGCCTGCGCCACAAGGAAAAGGCTAAGAAGGACGACGTCGAGCTGGCCAAGAGCAACATCCTGCTGATCGGCCCTACGGGTTCTGGCAAAACGCTGCTGGCCCAGACCTTGGCGCGCATGCTGGACGTGCCGTTCGTGATGGCTGATGCAACCACCCTCACCGAAGCCGGTTATGTGGGCGAAGATGTCGAAAACATCATCCAGAAGCTGCTGCAAAGCTGCAACTACGAGGTGGAGCGCGCGCAGCGTGGCATCGTCTACATCGACGAAATCGACAAGATTTCGCGAAAGTCCGACAACCCGTCCATCACGCGTGACGTGTCAGGCGAGGGCGTGCAGCAGGCATTGCTCAAGCTGATTGAAGGCACCATGGCCAGCGTGCCGCCGCAAGGCGGGCGCAAGCACCCCAACCAGGACTTCCTGCAGATCGACACGACCAACATCCTTTTCATCTGTGGCGGCGCGTTCGCCGGCATGGAAAAGGTCATCGAAAACCGCACGGAAGCGTCCGGTATCGGCTTTGGCGCGGCCGTGCGCAGCAAGCAGCAGCGCAGCCTGACCGAGGTCTTCAGCGAAGTCGAGCCCGAAGATCTCATCAAATTCGGCCTGATCCCTGAGTTGGTCGGCCGCATGCCCGTGGTCGCAACGCTGGCCGAACTCAGCGAAGACGCACTGGTCCAGATACTGACCGAACCCAAGAATGCCCTGGTCAAGCAATACAGCAAGCTGCTGGCCATGGAAGGCGTGGACCTGGAAATCCGGCCCAGTGCACTCAAGGCCATTGCCCGCAAGGCGCTGGCGCGCAAGACCGGCGCCCGGGGCCTGCGCTCCATCCTGGAGCAGTCGCTGATTGACACCATGTTCGAACTGCCCAACACCTCGAATGTGGACAAGGTCGTGGTGGATGAGTCCACCATTGACGAGAACAAGCCGCCGCTGCTTGTTTACCGGGAAGCCGCCAAAAAGGCGTAACTTTCCTTCCAGGCCACCGCCGCCAGTGATTTTTTGCACGGCAACAACCCTGAAAGCCGCATTGCGATGCGGACGGGTTGAAAATCCCCATTTGCCGCCGATATTCAACAGGTAACGAAAAGGATATTCATGTCCGGACACATTCCCCTGCCTGCCGACCCCCTCGACCTGCCGCTGCTGCCCCTGCGGGACGTGGTGGTGTTTCCCCATATGGTCATCCCGCTGTTTGTCGGCCGGCCCAAGAGCATCAAGGCGCTGGAAGCTGCGATGGAGGCGGAGCGCCGCATCATGCTGGTGGCCCAGAAAGCCGCCGCCAAGGACGAGCCTTCGGTGGCCGACATGTTCGACGTGGGCTGCGTATCCACCATCCTGCAGATGCTCAAGCTGCCGGACGGCACGGTCAAGGTGCTGGTCGAGGGCCAGCAGCGCGCCCGGGTGAACCGCATCGATGAAGGTGAAAGCCACTTCAGCGCCAATGTCACCCCGGTGGTTGCCGCGGCGGACCAGAAGACCAGTGAAATCGAGGCACTGCGTCGCGCCGTGATGCAGCAGTTTGACCAGTACGTCAAGCTCAACAAGAAGATTCCACCCGAGATCCTCACCTCGATCTCCAGCATCGACGATCCGGGTCGCCTGGCTGACACCATTGCCGCGCACCTGCCGCTCAAGCTGGACAACAAGCAGATCGTGCTGGACCTGGCTGACGTGAAGCTGCGGCTGGAAAACCTGTTCGAGCAGATCGAGCGCGAAGTTGACATCCTGAACGTTGACAAGAAGATCCGCGGCCGCGTCAAGCGCCAGATGGAAAAGAACCAGCGCGACTTCTACCTGAACGAGCAGGTCAAGGCCATCCAGAAGGAGCTGGGCGAAGGCGAAGAGGGCGCGGACATCGAAGAGATCGAAAAGAAGATCAAGGCTGCCAAGATGCCCAAGGACGCCCGCAAGAAGGCGGACGCGGAGCTCAAGAAGCTCAAGCTCATGTCGCCCATGTCGGCCGAGGCCACCGTGGTGCGCAACTACATCGATGTGCTCACGAACCTGCCCTGGGCCAAAAAGACCAAGATCAAGCACGACCTGGCCAATGCCGAAGGCGTGCTCAACGAAGACCATTACGGCCTGGACAAGGTCAAGGACCGCATTCTTGAGTACCTCGCGGTGCAGCAGCGCGTGGACAAGGTCAAGGCGCCCATCCTGTGCCTGGTGGGGCCGCCCGGCGTGGGCAAGACCTCGCTGGGCCAGTCGATTGCCAAGGCAACGGGGCGCAAGTACGTGCGCATGGCGCTGGGCGGAATGCGCGACGAGGCCGAAATCCGTGGCCACCGTCGCACCTACATCGGCGCGTTGCCGGGCAAGGTGCTGCAAAGCCTGAGCAAGGTCGGCACGCGCAATCCGCTGTTCCTGCTGGACGAAATCGACAAGCTGGGCACCGACTTCCGCGGGGACCCGTCCAGCGCGTTGCTGGAGGTGCTGGACCCGGAGCAGAACCACACCTTTGGTGACCACTATGTCGAGGTGGACTTCGACCTGAGCGACGTGATGTTCGTGGCCACGTCCAACTCCATGAACATCCCGCCGGCGCTGCTGGACCGCATGGAAGTCATTCGTCTGTCGGGCTACACCGAGGATGAGAAGACCAACATCGCGATGAAGTACCTCGCGCCCAAGCAGATGACGAACAACGGCGTGAAGGAGGACGAACTCCTCATCACCGAGGAAGCCATCCGCGACATCGTGCGTTACTACACTCGCGAAGCTGGCGTGCGCTCGCTGGAGCGAGAGCTGTCCAAGATCTGCCGCAAGGTGGTCAAGGGCCTTCAGCTGAAAAAGATGGCGCCTCAGGTGAAGGTGACGGGCGACAACCTCAACGACTTCCTGGGCGTGCGCAAGTACACCTATGGCCGCGCCGAGCAGCAAAACCAGGTGGGCCAGGTCGTGGGCCTGGCCTGGACGGAGGTGGGCGGCGACCTGTTGACGATCGAGGCCGCGCTCATGCCCGGCAAGGGCGTCATCACCACCACCGGCTCGCTCGGTGACGTCATGAAAGAATCCGTGGCCGCTGCCCGCACCGTGGTGCGCAGCCGCGCGCGCGGCTTGGGCATCAAGGATGACGTCTTCGAGAAGAACGACATGCACATCCACGTGCCCGACGGCGCTACGCCCAAGGATGGCCCCAGCGCCGGCGCGGCCATGACGACGGCGATCGTGTCGGCGCTCACCGGCATCCCGGTGCGCGGTGATGTGGCCATGACCGGCGAGATCACCTTGCGCGGCGAGGTAACGGCGATTGGCGGCCTGAAGGAAAAGCTGCTGGCGGCATTGCGCGGTGGCATCAAGACGGTGCTGATCCCGGAAGAAAACGCCAAGGACCTCCAGGAGATCCCGGACAACGTGAAGCAGGGGCTTGAGATCGTGCCGGTCAAATGGATCGACAAGGTGCTGGAGGTTGCGCTGGAACGCCTGCCTACGCCCCTGCCCGACGAAGAGCCCGTGGCCGCCGCGCCGCTTGCCAAGGTACCTGAAGCGCCGGCTTCGATAAAACATTGAACGGGCTTGCGAAAGTCCAGAAAACTACGCTATAATTTGAGGCTTGAAACGCGGGAATAGCTCAGTTGGTAGAGCGCAACCTTGCCAAGGTTGAGGTCGAGAGTTCGAGACTCTTTTCCCGCTCCAAATTTCCAAAAAGGGAAGCCCAGGCTTCCCTTTTTTGTCAGTGAAAATCCGAAACTACCCGGCGCGATAGCAAAGCGGTTATGCACCGGATTGCAAATCCGATCAGCCCAGTTCGACTCTGGGTCGCGCCTCCAGTCAACAGCCCCGTCAACCCCGTTGCCGGGGCTGTTTTGTTTGACAATAGATTGTCCGCCCGGATGGTGAAATTGGTAGACACAGCGGACTTAAAATCCGCCGCTTGCTGAAAGGCGGCGTACCGGTTCAAGCCCGGTTCCGGGTACCAGATGAAAGCACGTCATGCCACGCTACAACGCCCCCTTTGAAATCCATGTTCATGGTGACGTGCCCTTGCGCGCCGACGTGGTCTTCGCCCAACTTCAGGACGCGCTGAAGCCGCTGTGGAAATACGCTGGCGCCAAATCGCTGGCCGATGGCGCACACAGCAGCTATGAGGAAGAGCCGGGCATCAAGTTCGACGCCCAGGAGCACCTGCTGCAGATGTGCTGGACGGTGCCGGGCGATGAAGACTTTCGCCAGTCTCTGGACGAAATGTGCATGAACCTCAACGAGCTGGCGCGTGAAGGCGCGGCGATCGAGGTGACGTTCTATGACGCCGATTTTGACGAGGAAGAAGAAGCGCCCGGCGCCGAATCCCGCGACGATTTCGTGATGCTGTTTGTCGGCCCCACGCCTGCGGCCATCATGCAGGTGCAGCGTGACCTGTTGGTGCAGGACGTGGTGAACATGATGGAGCGTCACTTTGACGGCTCCGAGCTCGGCGGCGTGGTGGCCGAAATCGACAAGCTGTTCGGGCAGCGCTTTGACGAGCTGGTCAACTCGCTGGAACTGGGCCGGCCGCCGCGTGGCTCTGGCGGTTCGGGTGGCGCAGGCGGCCACGGCGGCGGCCGCCGCCCCCGCCACCTGCACTGACCGCGCGCTGACACGCGGCTCAGCTATGCTGTGCTCCGCTTCAGGAGACAGCAATGGCCCTTTTCCCGCAGGAAGCCCTGCAACCCGGCGTGCGCAAACGCGAGGTGTTTGGCTGGGCGATGTACGACTTCGCCAATTCGGGCTACACCACGGTCGTGATCACCGCGGTGTTCGCGGCCTATTTCGTCGGGGGCATTGCGCAGAAGGCCGATTGGGCCACCTTTGCCTGGACCGCGGCGCTCAGTGTGTCGTACGCGATCGTGATGCTCACCATGCCCAGCATCGGGGCTTATGCGGACCTGCGTGCCGCCAAGAAGCGGCTGCTCATGATCACCACCGCTGGCTGTGTGGCGGCTACGGCCGCGCTGGCGTGGGCCGGGCCGGGCAGCGTGGCGCTGGCCATCGTGCTGATCATCGTCTCCAACACGTTCTACAGCTGGGGTGAGTCGCTCACCGCCGCTTTCCTGCCCGAGCTGGCGCGCGCTGAATCACTGGGCAAGGTCAGCGGCTGGGGATGGGGCTTTGGTTATTTTGGCGGCATGCTGGCGCTGGGCATTTGCCTGGGCTATGTGATCTGGGCGCAGGGGCAGGGCATCAAGGCTGAGCAGTTTGTGCCGGTCACCATGCTGGTCACGGCGGCGATCTATGGCACGGCATCACTCGTGACCTTTCGCCTGCTGAAAGAGCGCGCGCAGCCCAACCCGGCGGCGCTGCGGCAAAACGGCCTGCGTGCATCGCTGGCGCAGTTGCGCCGCACCTTCGCGCAGGCCCGCCACTACAGCGACTTCATGTGGCTGCTGGCGTGCGCGGTGTTCTACCAGGGCGGCGTGGCGGTGGCGATTGCGCTGGCTGCCATCTATGCGGAGCAGGTCATCGGCTTCCAGCCGCAGGAGACCATGGTGCTGATTTTTGTGCTGAACCTCGCCGCAGCGGGGGGGGCGCTGGCGTGGGGCTATTTTCAGGACCGCATTGGCCACAAGCTGGCGCTGGGCATCACGCTGGTGGGCTGGGTTGCCACTTGTGTCATTGCCGCCGTCACCACGACCAAAGGTGGCTTCTGGTATGCCGCCGCGATCGCCGGGCTGTGCATGGGGTCCAGCCAGTCGGCAGGGCGGGCCATGGCCGGCATGTTCGCGCCGCAGCGGCAGTTGGGCGAGTTTTACGGCCTGTGGACGTTCGCGATCCGCCTGGCCAGCATCGTCGGCCCGCTGAGCTACGGTGCCATCACCTGGGCTACCGGCGGCAACCAGCGCACGGCCATCCTGTCCACCGCCGTGTTGTTTGTGGTGGGCTTGCTGCTGTTGCAGAAGGTGAATGTGCAGCGTGGCCGTGCGGCCGCGCTCGCCGCGGATGCCCGTCAGGCCTGAACAGCCAGCCAGCGCGTGGCCGCTGCTTGCAGCGCCATCAGCGGCCCGGTGGCCAGCAGGGTGAGCCCGCCTTGCGTGCGTTGTGCCAGCAGGCCCCGTGTGGCCAGCAGGCGCTGCGTTTGCCGCGCCACGGGTTCGCCGGTATCGACCAGCCGCACATCGGGCCCCACCACAGCGCGCAGCACGCCGGCGGCGAACGGGTAATGGGTGCAGCCCAGTACCAGCGTGTCCATGGCGCCCGGCCTGCCGCCGAACGGGCCCATGGCTTGCACGTAGTGGGCACACAGCGCCTCTGTTTTTGCCGCGTCGTCGTGCTCAATGGCTTCTGCCAGGCCATCGCAGGCCTGCAGCACAAAGCGGGTTTGCCCGGCCAGCGTGCCGTGCAAGGCGGCGAACTTCTGGCTGGCCAGTGTGCCGCGCGTGGCCATCACACCTACATGGCCGGTGCGCGTGTGCGCGGCAGCTGGCTTGAGCGCGGGCTCCACCCCCACCAGTGGCAGGCCGGGGTGGGCGTCACGCAGCTGCGTGATGGCTGCCGCCGTGGCGGTGTTGCAGGCCACCACCAGCGCCTTGATGCCGTGCGAATCGCGCAGCTGCCGCGCCACCGCCAGCGAGCGGTCGGCAACGAACGCATCACCGCGCTCGCCATAGGGCGCATGGGCGTTGTCGGCCAGGTAGACAAGGTTTTCACCCGGCAGCGCGGCCCGCAGCGCCCGCAGCACGCTCAGGCCGCCGACGCCGCTGTCAAAAACGCCGATGGGCGCGTCGGCGTTCAACCCGCGGCGACAGGAATATTCTTGAACTCACCCGTGGCAATGCGCTTTTGCCATTCGGCCGGGCCGGTGATGTGGGCGCTGGTGCCGCCGGCATCCACCGCCACCGTCACGGGCATGTCCACTACGTCAAATTCATAGATCGCTTCCATGCCCAGGTCGGCAAAGCCCACCACCCTGGCGGCCTTGATGGCCTTGGACACCAGGTACGCCGCGCCGCCCACGGCCATCAGGTACGCGCTCTTGTGCTTCTTGATGGCCTCGATGGCCACCGGGCCGCGCTCGGACTTGCCGACCATGGCGATCAGGCCGGTTTCGGCCAGCATCATTTCCGTGAAGCCGTCCATGCGCGTGGCAGTGGTCGGGCCCGCGGGGCCCACCACCTCATCGCGCACTGGATCGACCGGCCCGACGTAGTAGATGACGCGGTTGGTGAAATCCACCGGCAGCTTCTCGCCCCGCGCCAGCATGTCCTTGATGCGCTTGTGCGCGGCGTCGCGGCCGGTGAGCATCTTGCCGTTGAGCAGCAGCGTGTCGCCGGGCTTCCAGCTGGCCACTTCTTCGCGGGTGAGCGTGTTCAGGTCCACGCGCCGGCTCTTCTTGGTGTCGGGCGTCCATTGCACATCCGGCCACAGGTCCAGCGACGGTGCATCCAGGTACACGGGGCCCGAGCCGTCCATCACAAAATGCGCGTGGCGCGTGGCGGCGCAGTTGGGGATCATGGCCACGGGCTTGCTGGCCGCGTGCGTGGGGTACATCTTGATCTTGACGTCCAGCACCGTCGTCAGGCCGCCCAGGCCCTGGGCGCCAATGCCCAGCGCGTTGACCTTTTCATACAGCTCCAGGCGCAGTTCCTCGGTCTTGTTGCGCGGGCCGCGGGCCTGCAGCTCGTACATGTCGATGTCGTCCATCAACGACTCCTTGGCCATCAGCATGGCCTTCTCGGCCGTGCCGCCGATGCCGATGCCCAGCATGCCCGGCGGGCACCAGCCCGCGCCCATGGTGGGCACGGTCTTGAGCACCCAGTCCACCACGCTGTCGCCAGGGTTGAGCATGATCATCTTGCTCTTGTTTTCGCTGCCGCCGCCCTTGGCGGCGACGGTCACGTCCACCGTGTTGCCGGGCACGATCTCGGTGAAGATAACCGCTGGCGTGTTGTCCTTGGTGTTCTTGCGCTCAAACTGCGGGTCGGCCACCACGCTGGCGCGCAGCATGTTGTCGGGGTGGTTGTAGCCGCGGCGCACGCCTTCGTTCACAGCGTCTTCCAGGCTGCCGGTAAAGCCCTCCCAACGCACGTCCATGCCGACCTTCAGGAACACGTTGACGATGCCGGTGTCCTGGCAGATCGGGCGCTGGCCGGTTGCGCTCATCTTGCTGTTGGTCAGGATCTGCGCAATCGCGTCCCGGGCCGCCGGGCTTTGCTCGCGCGCATAGGCGCGTGCCAGGTGGGCGATGAAGTCGGCAGGGTGGTAGTAGCTGATGTACTGCAGGGCGGCGGCGACGGATTCGATCAGGTCGTCTTGCTTGATGGTGGTTGTCATGGGGCAGGCAATGAAGTCGTGGAGCCACGTGCATTATCCCAAACGCTGCCCCACGGACTTCGCGGAAGTTCGGCGCCCCAAATCAAGGCGTGTGCACCAAAGTGTTCCATTGGTTGAGCACCGGGTTGGCGCAGCAGCACCAGGAGCGTGCAAAATGGATGGTTTATTTTTTTCAGCCCAGCCCCTCCATGAAATACAAAACCTGTGAAGACTTCCTGGCGCACGTCGCGTCGCGTAACCCTGGCCAACCGGAGTTCCTCCAGGCAGTGACCGAAGTCATGGCGAGCCTGTGGCCGTTCATTGCGGAACATCCCCGGTATGCCGAGCAGGGCTTGCTGGACCGGTTGGTCGAGCCCGAGCGTGCGATCCAGTTCCGGGTGTCCTGGGTTGACGACCATGGGCAGGTCCAGGTGAACCGTGGCTATCGCATCCAGCACAGCTCGGCCATCGGCCCGTTCAAGGGGGGCCTGCGGTTTCATCCGTCGGTGAACCCGTCCATCCTCAAGTTCCTGGCCTTCGAGCAGACCTTCAAGAACGCGCTGACCACGCTGCCCATGGGCGGCGCCAAGGGTGGTTCGGATTTCGATCCCAAGGGCCGCAGTCCGGGTGAGGTCATGCGCTTTTGCCAGGCTTTCATCAGCGAGCTTTTCCGCCACATTGGCGCGGACACCGACGTGCCGGCGGGCGACATCGGCGTGGGTGGCCGCGAAGTGGGCTTCATGAGCGGCATGATGAAGAAGCTGAGCAACCGGGCCGACTGTGTGTTCACGGGCAAGGGCCTGTCCTTTGGCGGCTCGCTGATCCGGCCCGAAGCAACGGGCTATGGCACCGTGTACTTCGCTCAGGAAATGCTCAAGGCGTCCAGCAGGTCCCTGGACGGCCTGCGCGTCAGCGTGTCCGGTTCTGGCAACGTGGCGCAGTACGCCATTGAAAAGGCCATGGCGCTGGGCGCCAAGGTAGTTACCGTGTCTGATTCGAGCGGCACCGTGGTGGATGAGGACGGCTTCACACCGGCCAAGCTGGCCGAGCTCATGGAGGTCAAGAACCATCTGTACGGCCGTGTGGGCGACTATGCCCTGCGAACCAAAACGCAATTCCATCCCGGCGTGCGTCCCTGGGCGGTGCCGGTGGATGTGGCCCTGCCTTGCGCCACGCAGAACGAGCTGACCGATGAAGACGCGCGCACGCTGGTCAAAAACGGCGTGCTGTGCGTGGCCGAGGGCGCCAACATGCCTTCCACCATCGACGCCGTGCATGTGTTCGAGGCCGCCAGGGTGCTGTTTGCGCCGGGCAAGGCCAGCAACGCCGGTGGTGTCGCCACATCCGGGCTGGAGATGAGCCAGAACGCCATGCGCATCAGCTGGCCGCGCGAAGAGGTCGATGCGCGCCTGTTTGGCATCATGCAGGGCATCCACAACGCCTGCCTGCAGCACGGCCGGCGCAAGGACGGCAGCACCAGCTATGTGGATGGCGCCAACATCGCCGGCTTCGTGAAGGTGGCCGACGCCATGCTGGCGCAGGGCGTGGTCTGACAGCGGCGGGGCAAAGTCTGCTACGGTGGCACTTGCGCCATGTCGGCGCGCCAACCCACCCGGGAGGGACACCATGACCAGCGTCCAGACCCGGACCGAACACGACACCTTCGGTCCCGTTGAAGTCCCCGCCAACCGGCTATGGGGCGCGCAGACCCAGCGCTCGCTGCAGAACTTCGATATTTCCGGCGAACGCCAGCCGCGTGAAATCATCCGCGCGCTGGCGCAGGTCAAGCGCGCGTCGGCCACCGTCAACCATGCGCTGGGCCTGCTGGATGAGGCCAAAGCGCTGGCCATCATCGCCGCGGCTGACGAGGTGATTGCCGGGCAGCATGAGGACGAGTTTCCGCTCGTGGTCTGGCAGACCGGCTCGGGCACGCAGACCAACATGAACGTCAACGAGGTGCTGGCCAACCGCGCCAGCGAGCTGCTGGGCGGCGCGCGCGGCGAGGCGCGCAAGGTCCACCCCAACGACGACGTGAACAAGAGCCAGTCGAGCAACGACGTGTTTCCCACAGCCATGCATGTGGCGGCGGTGGATGCCATCACCCACCGGTTGCTGCCGGCTATCGACAAACTGCGCACGACGCTCGCGGCCAAGGCGGCCGGGTTCGATTCCATCGTCAAGATCGGCCGTACCCACCTGCAGGACGCCACGCCGCTGACGCTTGGACAGGAGTTTTCTGGCTATGCCGCGCAGTTGGTGCACGGCGAAGCCCATGTGCGCGCCGCCTTGCCGCACCTGTGCGAGCTGGCGCTGGGCGGCACGGCCGTGGGCACGGGGCTGAACGCGCCCAAGGGCTATGCGGTGGCCGTGGCGGCCGAGCTGGCCCGCCTGACCGGCCTGCCGTTCGTGACGGCGCCCAACAAGTTCGAGGCCATGGCCAGCGTGGATGCGCTGGTGCATGCCCACGGCGCGCTCAAGACGCTGGCGGCCAGTCTGACCAAGATTGCGAACGACGTACGCTGGCTGGCCAGCGGGCCGCGCAGCGGCATTGGCGAGCTGAGCATCCCCGAGAACGAGCCGGGCTCGTCCATCATGCCCGGCAAGGTCAACCCCACGCAGAGCGAGGCGCTGACCATGCTGGCCGCGCAGGTCATGGGCAATGACGTGGCCATCAACATCGGCGGCGCGTCGGGCAATTTCGAGCTCAATGTATTCCGGCCCATGGTGGCGCACAACTTCTTGCAAAGTGTGCGGCTGCTGGCCGATGGCATGGTGAGCTTCAACGACCATTGCGCCGTGGGGATAGAACCCAACCGCGAGCGCATTGCCGAGCTGGTGGACCGCTCATTGATGCTGGTGACGGCGCTGAATCCGCACATTGGCTACGACAAGGCGGCGGCCATTGCCAAGAAGGCCCACAAGGAAGGAACCAGCCTGCGCGAGGCGGCGCTCACCACGGGCTACGTGACGGCGGCGCAGTTCGACCAGTGGGTACGGGCCGACCAGATGACCGGCTGAAGCCTCAGTGCTTGCCGGGGCCCGACATCAGCTTGTCGGTGTACGCGATGGCAATGGCCGACAGCAGGAAAGTGATGTGGATTGCCGTCTGCGCGATCAAAACACGGTCGCTGTAGTTGTCCGCATTGATGAAGGTCTTCAGCAGGTGGATGGAGCTGATGCCGATGATGGCGGTGGCCAGCTTGACCTTCAGCACCGACGCATTCACATGGCTCAGCCATTCAGGCTGGTCGCGGTGGCCTTCGAGGTTCATGCGGCTTACAAAGGTTTCGTAGCCGCCCACGATCACCATGATCAGCAGGTTGGAGATCATCACCACGTCGATCAGCGCCAGCACCACCAGCATGATCACGGTCTCGTTCAGTGACGTGATGGGGGCCGATGCCTTGTAGCCGATGCTGGTCACCAGCGCCTGCAGTGCCGTCTGGCTGCCAAACGCGGCGGCGATCAGGTGCTCCAGCTCCACAAGGAAGTGCACCACATAGACCGCCTGCGCCGCGATCAGGCCCAGGTACAGCGGCAGCTGCAGCCAGCGGCTGGCAAAGATCAGGTTGGGCAGCGGACGCAGGGGAGAGTTCTTCCGTACGGTCGGATCATGGGGTTCTGACATGGGGCATTCGGGTTACTACGGTGCTGCGGATTGTAGGTTGCCCATGTGACGGCCAGTGCATGCGGTAAATTTGTAAGCTTTGAGCCAGTCAGTGGCCTGTAAGTGGCAAGCCTGACATTACCGCGAAATTCCCGTCAATCCTTGAGGAGACAAGCTCATGAGTGCCATCGAGTCGGTGCTGGTCGAAAACCGCGTATTTCCCCCGGCAGAAGCATCCGTCAAGGGGGCCCGCATTTCAGGCATGGATGCCTACAACGCGCTGTGCAATGAAGCAGCGGCCGACTTCGAAGGCTTCTGGGCCCGCCTGGCCCGCGACAACGTGGTGTGGACCAAGCCATTCACCCGCACGCTGGACGAGTCGAATGCGCCGTTCTACAAGTGGTTTGACGATGGTGAGCTCAACGCATCGGCCAACTGCCTGGACAAGCACATCGGCACGCCGACCGAAAACAAGACCGCCATCATCTTTGAAGCCGACGACGGCGCTGTCACCAAAGTGACCTACAAGGAGCTGCTGGCGCGCGTGAGCCAGTTTGCCAATGCGCTCAAGGCCCAGGGCATCAGGAAGGGCGACCGCGTCATCATCTACATGCCCATGACCGTCGAGGGCGTGGTGGCCATGCAGGCCTGCGCGCGCATCGGCGCGACGCACAGCGTCGTGTTTGGCGGCTTCTCTGCCAAGGCGCTGCAGGAGCGCATCATCGACGCTGGCGCGGTGGCGGTGATCACCGCCAACTTCCAGATGCGCGGCGGCAAGGAGCTGCCGCTCAAGGCCATCGTGGACGACGGCATTGCGCTGGGTGGCTGCGACACGCTGAAGACCGTACTGGTGTTCATGCGCACCCCCACCGCCTGCAACATGGTGGCCGGGCGCGACAAGACCTTTGACGAAGTGCTCAAGGGCCAGGGCACGGTGTGCGCCGCCGAGGCCGTGGGCGCCGAGCACCCGCTGTTCATCCTGTACACCTCGGGCTCGACCGGCAAGCCCAAGGGCGTGCAGCACTCCACGGGCGGCTACCTGCTGTGGGCCCGGCTCACCATGGACTGGACGTTCGACCTCAAGCCGTCAGACGTGTTCTGGTGCACGGCCGACATCGGCTGGATCACCGGCCACACCTATGTGGCGTATGGCCCGCTGGCGGCCGGCGCGACCCAGGTCATCTTTGAAGGTGTGCCCACCTATCCGAATGCCGGACGCTTCTGGCAGATGATCGAAAAGCACAAGGTCACGATCTTCTACACCGCGCCCACGGCGATCCGCTCGCTCATCAAGGCCGCCGAGGGGGATGAGTCCGTGCACCCCGCGCGCAGTGACCTGAGCAGCCTGCGCATCCTGGGTTCGGTGGGCGAGCCCATCAACCCCGAAGCCTGGATGTGGTACTACCGCCATGTGGGGGGCGAACGCTGCCCCATCGTGGACACCTTCTGGCAGACCGAAACCGGCGGCCACATGATCACGCCGTTGCCGGGCGCCACGCCGCTGGTGCCGGGTTCGTGCACGCTGCCGCTGCCCGGCATCATGGCCGCCATCGTGGACGAGGTGGGCAACGACATTCCGAACGGCTCGGGCGGCATGCTGGTGGTCAAGCGTCCCTGGCCGTCGATGATCCGCACCATCTGGAACGATCCGGAGCGTTTCAAGAAGAGCTACTTCCCCGAGGAAATGGGCGGCAGGCTGTACTTGGCCGGCGATGGCGCCGTGCGCAGCGCCGACCGCGGCTATTTCCGCATCACCGGCCGCATTGACGACGTGCTCAACGTGTCGGGCCACCGCCTGGGCACGATGGAAATTGAATCGGCGCTGGTGTCCAAGACCGACCTGGTGGCCGAAGCCGCCGTGGTGGGCCGCCCCGACGACCTGACTGGCGAAGCCGTGTGCGCCTTCGTAGTGCTCAAGCGCTCGCGTCCCACGGGTGAAGAGGCCAAACAGATCGCCAACGAGCTGCGCAACTGGGTGGCCAAGGAGATTGGCCCCATCGCCAAGCCCAAGGACATCCGCTTTGGCGACAACCTGCCCAAGACCCGCAGCGGCAAGATCATGCGCCGCCTGTTGCGCAGTATTGCCAAGGGCGAGGCGATCACGCAGGACACCAGCACGCTGGAAAACCCGGCGATTCTCGAACAGCTGGCAGAAAAGCTGTAAGAGGTAGCGTCCAGTAAAAAGCCACCGCATGCGGTTGCTTTTTTGTTCCAGTGCCACCGTGGAACCGGCTTCGCCGGGCCACTGGTGGCGCCCCCCAGTGGGGGGGAGGCGGCCGCAGGCCGCTTCGGGGGGCGTCTTACTTCACCGTCATGATCCAGGCGGCCAGTTTTTTCGCCTCGGCGTCATTGACCTGCGCATTGGCGGGCATGGGCACGGGGCCCCATACGCCGGAGCCGCCCTTGATGATCTTGGCCGCCAGCTTGTCCACGGCGGTCTTGTCGCCGGCGTACTTGGCGGCAACGTCCTTGTAAGACGGGCCCACCAGCTTCTTGTCCACGGCGTGGCAGGCCATGCAGTTCTTGGCGGTGGCCAGGGCCTGGTCGGCAAAGGCAGGAGCGGTGGCGGTCAGCGTGACGGCCAGGGCAAACAGAACGCGTTTCATCGATATCCTCGTGGGTTGGGTTACAGTCGTTTTAACGCGATTGTAGTGACTGGGGTTGACCGGCCGGTAACCCGTGGGTAAAGCCGGTAAAACCGCAAAGCCCCTTAACCGTTGGAGAGAATGTCATGTATTTCCTGCTGATTGGTATTGCGCTGCTGGCCATGAAGTACCTTGAAATTGGCCCTGTGGCGGCCTTTCCCTGGTGGGTGGTGCTGTCGCCGTTTGCCATGGCGGTGGCATGGTGGTCGTGGGCTGATGCGTCGGGTTACACCAAGAAAAAAGCGGTGGAGCGTGAAAACCAGAAGAAGCAGGCCCGCATCGACAAGAACCGCGAGAACCTTGGCATGGGGGCCGCCCCCACGCGCAAGAAGCGCTGAAACCGGCCTGCAATACACCATGGCAAAAAACCCGCTTGCTTGCCTGCGTAGCGGGTGGCCGGAAAGAGGGGCTATTTGTTCAGCACCACGCGGCCTGAGGCCACTTCCAGCCGCAGCCGGGCCTGGGCATGTCCCAGCTGCGCCTGCGTCAGCTGGGACCGGGCATTGGACAGCGCGACCTGGGTGCTGATGAGTTCCAGGATGGAGCCCACGCCAGCCTTGTAGCGGCCAAAAGTGATCTGGTAGCTCTGGCTGGCCGCGCGCAGCAGCATCTTGGCGGCGTTCAGGTTCTGCGCCTCCGTCTCCAGCAGCCGGGCATTGCGCCACAGGTCGGATTCCACGTCGCGCTCCACCTGCGTCAGCGCGGCCTCGCGGCTGGCTACCTGGGCCAGCGCCTGGGTTTCACGGGCCTGCTGCTCGGTGTGGTTGAACAGCGGAATGCTGGCGACCACGTAGCCGCTCAGGCTGTGTTCAAACCGTCCGCCGGGCGTGCCCAGGTCGCGCGTGCTGCCCGCGCCCAGCGACAGCTGCACGTTGCCCTTGCCTTCGGCCCGCACCGCGTCCACGCGGGCCTTGAGCGCCAGCACGTCGGCGCGCGCCACCCGCACACGGGGGTGGTCGCGCCGGGCGTCGGCGATCCAGTCGTCCAGCGGCCCGCGCGCGCTGATGGCCGGAAAGGCTGCGCTGATCGGCGCCAGCGACAGCGGCGTATCAACGGCAAAGCCCATGGCCACGGCCAGCAGCCCGCGCGCGGTTTCCCAAACGCCTTCGGCGCGCACCCGGTCCAGGGTGGCCTGCGCCAGTGCGGTTTGCGCCTGCAGTTTCTCGGACAGCGACGCCACCTGCGCCGCATGCTTGGCCTCGGCGGCCTCCAGGCTCTGGCGCGCGACTGTTTCGGTGTCGCGCAGGGCTTCCAGGCGCGCCCAGGCGGTGGCTGCTTCCACATACAGACGCAGGGCCTCGTTGACCGCGTTGATGGACGACACATGTTGCGCCGAACGGGCCGATGCCAGCAACTGGCGCGATTGCTCCAGGTTGGCGTTGCGCACGCCGGCGTCGTACAGCACCCAGCTCACGCCCAGCGACCCGGTGAGGCTGGAACTCAACGAGCCGGAGCCGCTGTTGCTGGACGGAATGCGGTTGCTGGCAACCTCGGCAAAGGCTGACACGCGGGGGCGGTAGGCGGCGCGGGCCAGGTCCACCCCGGCTTGCTGCTCATCCACCAGCAGCAGCGCCTGGTTGAGCAGCGGGCTCTTGCACAGCACATGCTCCACGGCGGACATCAGCGTCAGCTCCTGCAGGCCCTGGCCCGTGAGCTCGCGGCAGCCACCGCGGCCGGGCAGGGACGCCGCCACCTGCTCCAGCCCGGTCTGCGCGGCAGCGGGCCAGGGCGCCCATGCGCCACAGCCCAGCAAGGCGGCGGCGGCCACCCGCGTGAGCCGGGCGCGCACGGGTTTCACGCCCTGGCGGCGGGACGGGGCACGCCCAGCCGCTCAAAGTAGCCGTCAGGCGGGCCGTCATAGACGATCCTGCCGCGCTTCATCTCGATCACCCGCTGCGCCGAGCCAATGGTTTCGGGCCGGTGCGCGATGACGATGCGCGTCACGTTCAGCCCTGCGATGGATTCGTTGACCTGCGCTTCGCGCTTGACGTCCAGGTGGCTGGTGGCTTCGTCCAGCAGCAGCACCTGCGGCTGCTTGTACAGGGCGCGCGCCAGCGTCACGCGCTGCTTCTGGCCGCCGGACAGCACCGTGCCCATGTCGCCCACCAGGGTCTGGTAGCCCATGGGCATGGCTTCGATGTCCTTGTGGATGGCTGCCAGCCGCGCGCATTCCTCGATGCGTTCGTTGTCCGGGCGCGGGTCGAAGAAGCAGATGTTTTCCGCGATGGAGCCGGCAAACAGCGTGTCGTCCTGCATCACCGTGCCCACCAGGGAGCGCCAGGCGTCGTTGCCCATTTTTTCCAGTGGCACGGATCCCACCAGGATGGCGCCTTCCTGGGGTTTCAGCACGCCCAGCAGCAGGTTGGCCAGCGTGGTCTTGCCGCAGCCCGACGGGCCGGTCACGGCCACGGCATCGCCCGGCTGGATGCTGAAGCTCACGCCGTCCAGCACCCACGGGTCCTGCTCGGCATAGCGAAAGCGCAGGTCGCGCACCACGATCTCGGGCGCCTTGTCGGGCACCTGGTCGGTCAGGGTGCGGCGCACTTCCTCCTCACCCGGCGTCAGCACCACGTCGGCCAGGCGTTCGCCGTACAGGCGCAGCATCTTGATGTCGATGAACTGGTCGATCAGCCCGGTGACGCGCGAGTCAAACTGGCTGCGGTAGGCCAGGAATGCCATCAGCATGCCCACGCTCAGCTGGCCCGACAGGATCTGCGTGGCGCCCATCCACAGCAGCACGATGTTGAACACGCCGCTGAGCATGGAGCGCGCCAGGCCATACAGGATGCGCAGCTTCTGGATGCGCAGCGTGGCATTGGTTTCGTTGACCAGCAACGTCTGCCAGGCGCTGCGCCGCACCAGCTGGCGCGCAAACAGCTTGATGGTGCGCATGCCCCGGATGGTCTCCAGGTAATGCGTGGACAGCGTGGCGCCGCGCACGATCTGCTCTTCGGTGGCCAGGTACAGCGGCTTGAACCACAACAGGCGCAGCGCCAGGTACAGCCCCACGGCCACCAGCGCGATCCAGGCGAGGGTGGGGTTGTAGATGAACATCATCACCATGGTGAGGATCATCATCAGCCCGTCCAGCAGCGACTCCACAAAGGCGCTGGTCAGCACGCGCTGGATTTCGTCAATGGAGTTGGTGCGCGACACGATGTCGCCCAGGTGGCGCTTCTGGAAGTATTCCAGCGGCAGGCGCAGCAGGTGGGTGAAGATGTTGGCCTTCCACTGCACGCGGATGGAGGTGTTGATGGCCAGCAGCATCCAGGACCGCAGGATGCCCACGCCCTGCTGGATGAACAGCAGCAGCAGGAAGCCCAGCGCCAGCGTGGTCAGCAGGTTGGTGTCGCGCGAGACGATCACGTGGTCCAGGATCCACTGCATGAACAGCGGCCCGGTCAACACGAAGATCTGCAGCACCAAAGACAGCGTGAGGATTTTGGCCAGCGCCGGCCAGAAGCCGGTAACCTGGCCGATCAGCTGGCCCAGCGCAATGGGTTTGGACTCCTTGCGCGGCTCGAAGCCGGGGTCGGGCCACAACTCCAGCGCTACGCCGGTGAAGTGCTCGTTGACCTCCTGCATGGTGTAGCGGCGCTCGCCCACGTCAGGGTCATGCACCGTGACCTGGTTGCCGCGCACGGACTTGAGCACCACGAAGTGATTCAGGTCCCAGTGCAGGATGGCCGGCGTGCTCAGGTTGGCCATGTCCTTGAGCTGCAGGCGCACGGCGCGAAAGCCCAGGCGTTCGTCCTGCGCCAGCTTGGCCAGCGACGCCAGCGACATGCCCTTGAGCGAAATCGCGTGGCGCGCGCGCAGCGTGGCCAGGTCGGTGATGACGCCGTGATAGCCCATGACCATGGCCAGGCACGCCAGGCCGCATTCGGCGGCCTCGGTCTGCAGGATCACCGGCAGGCGCCTGCGCAGGCCGAGTGAAAGCGATTCAAGCCAGGCCATGCGTGCTGCGTCCCTTCATCACATGGACCCCGTGATGCTGTAAAGCGGCTCCAGCATCCATTCCCACAGGCGCCGCGTTTCCTGCAGGATGTCGGCGTCCAGCCGCATGCCGGCCGACAGCGGCCACTGCTTTCCGTAGGCCGTGACGTTCTGTGCCTTCAGCGTCACCACGATGGCATACACCGGCTCGCCCGGGGGTACATCGGGAATCTGGAAGCCCGCCAGCTCGGTGCTGGTCACGGCGTTGTTGGACACCGACGCCACCACGCCCTCGTGCTGGCCGAACTTCTGGTACGGGAATGACTGGTAGCGCAGCAGCACCGCGTCACCGGGGCGCACGAAGCCCATGGTGCGGCTGGGCGCGTAAAGACGCACTTCAAGCTTCGCGTCGCTGGGCACCAGGTTCAGCAGGGGGCGGGTGGTGTCCACCGATTGCCCGGCCTCGCCGCTGACCAGCGTGGCGCGGCCTGATTCAGGGGCGGTGATGACCACGCGCCGGCGCGCCTCCACCTCGGTCAGCTCCTGCTGGGCGGATGACACGCCGCGCTCAAGCAGGCCATTCTGGTTGGCATAGCGCACGCGGGTGTTTTCAATCTCGCGCAGCGTGGTGGCCAGCTCGCGCTGGGCCACCAGCGCATCGCGCTCCAGCGCCTGCAGGCGTGACTGCTGCTCGCTGAGTTCGGCCTCCTTCTGGAACAGCTGCTCGCGTGCAATGTAGTCCTGGTCGGCCAGGCCCTGGTAGCGCTTGCGCGCGTCCTCGGCCAGCTTCAGGCGGATGCGCTGCTGCTCCATCTGGCGTTCAATGGACTGCTGCTCGGCGCGCAGCGTGCCGGCGCGGCGCTCCAGGTGGCCGATCTCGGCGGCTTCCACGCCCTTGTTGCGCGCCAGCTCGGCCTCCAGCGAGCGGCGCCGCTCATCCACCTGCTGGCCGATGTCGGCCTGGAGTTCACGGGCCCCCGGGCCCAGGCGGTCGCTGTTGAGCACAAACAGCACATCGCCTTTTTGCACCACCTGGCCTTCATTGACTTTGCGCTCCAGCACCACGCCGGCCTGCGGCGTGTGCACGCGGATGACGCCTGTGGATGGCACGAGCTGCCCGGTCACGGTGGCCCGGCGCGTGTAGGTGCCAAAGGTCAGGAACAGCACCACCAGCAGGCCCAGCACGGCGGCAATCACCACCAGCCAGGTGGTTCGGGGGTGGGGCGTGAGGATGATCTGGCCAAGCGAGCGCGCGCTGCGCGCCTTGAGCACTGCGTCTCGGAACAGCTTGGTATCCGCCGGCGGCGGTGTGTCTGGTTTCAAGGTGTTGCGGCTTGCGAGATGCTGGATGAACTCTTGAACACAAGCCGTTGATTTTAATGAAGTTTGCCAGCATCACCTAGCAACCTGTCGCGCCAATCACACGCGTTGCAATACCCCTCACGCGGGTGTGAGCACCCTCACACGCGCGTGAACACCAGATCCCAGACGCCGTGGCCCAGCTTGAGGCCCCGGTTTTCAAACTTGGTCAGCGGCCGGTAGGCCGGCTTGGGCGCAAAACCGTCCGCCGTGTTGCGCAGCAGCGGCTCGGCGCCCAGCACCGCCAGCATCTGGCGGGCGTACGGTTCCCAGTCGGTCGCGCAGTGCAGGTAGCCGTCCGGGCGCAGGCGTTGCGCCAGGCGCGCCACCAGCTCGGGCTGGATCAGCCGGCGCTTGTTGTGCTTCTTCTTGTGCCAGGGGTCGGGAAAGAAAATATGCACGCCGTCCAGGGTTTGCGGCGGCAGCATGTTGTCCAGCACCTCCACGGCGTCGTGCTGCAGGATGCGGATGTTGGCCAGCCCCTGCTCGCCGATGCGCTTGAGCAGGGCGCCCACGCCAGGCTCATGGACTTCACAGCACAGGAAATTGGTGTCCGGCATCAGCCCGGCGATGTGGGCCGTGGCCTCGCCCATGCCAAAGCCGATTTCCAGCACCACGGGGGCGTTGCGGCCAAATGCAGCGGAAAAGTCCAGCGGCGCGCCGGTGTACGGCAGCAGGAAGCGCGGGCCCAGTTCCTCGAAGGCGCGTGCCTGGCCGAAGGTGGTGCGGCCCGCCCGGCGCACGAAGGTGCGCACGGTGCGGGGGTGGGCGATGTGCTCCGGCGGGCCGGGCGGGGAGGTGGGTACGGCGTCAGTCACGACCGGGATTGTAGGAGTCACGCCATTGCGTGACCCACCGGGCCAGCGCTTCGGCCAGCGTGCCCCGTGTGGCGGTGGGCAGTCCCAGCACCTGGGCCGCAGCGCCCAGCGCCGCCAGCGGGGCCGACAGGTCCAGCGCCCGCGCGCCGTTTTGCTTGGACAGCTTTTCGCCATTGGCGCCCAGCACCAGGGGCACATGCAGATAGCGTGGCAGCGGCAGGCCCAGGGCGCGTTGCAGCACGATCTGGCGCGCGGTGTTGTCCGCCAGGTCGGCACCGCGCACCACATGGGTCACGCCCTGCGCGGCGTCGTCCACCACCACGGCCAACTGGTAGGCCCACAGTCCGTCCGCGCGCCGCAGCACGAAGTCGCCCACCGTCGCGGCCACGTCCTGCTGCTGCGGGCCCAGCCGCCTGTCCTGCCAGTGCACGGTGCCCGCCGGCACGCGCAGGCGCCAGGCTTGCGGCCGACCGGGCCGGGTGGGGCCGTTGCGGCAGGTGCCGGGGTACACCAGCTCGGTGAACCGGCTGCGTTCGATGCCACGCGCGGCCTGCGCCGCTTCAACGTCCTTGCGGGAGCAGGTGCAGGGGTAGGCCAGGCCTGCGTGGGTCAGTGCGCCCAGCGCGGCCTGGTACAGCGCGCCGCGTTGCGATTGCCACAACGGGGTTTCATCGGGCATGAGCCCGCAGGCGGCCAGCTGCTGCAGGATGAGTTGGTCTGTACCGGGAATACAGCGCGGTGTGTCGACGTCCTCCATGCGCACCAGCCAGCGGCCGTCATGCGCGCGTGCGTCCAGCCAGCTGGCCAGCGCTGCGACCAAAGAGCCTGCGTGCAGCGGCCCCGTTGGCGACGGCGCGAACCGGCCGATGTAGCTGTCGCCCACGCCCGTCAGCAGGCCTTCAGCGCCAGCTCCAGCCCCGACACAAACGCGTTTTCCACGCGATGCCCCAGGCACCAGTCGCCGCAGATGCCGATGCGTGCGCGCGCGTCCCAGAGGAAGCTCTTGCCCAGCGGCGTTTCGGTCTTCGCATAACGCCAGCGGTGCACTTCGGCATGGGCCGGTTCGGCCCGGATGCCCGTGACTTCGGCAAAGGCCTTGAGCAGCTTGCCCTGCACACGCGGTGCGTCGTCTTCCAGGTGCTCGCGCGACCACGCGGCGCTGGCCTGGACGGTCCAGCGTTCGATCGGGTCGCGCCCTGGCTTGGACGATTCGCGAGCCAGCCAGGCAATGCGGTGGTGGGTGCTGAGCGCGGCATTCCACTGCGGGCCCAGGTGGGCCAGGTTGGGTTGCACGGCGTTGGGATAGGCCAGCATCAGCGTCCAGCAGGGCGCAACCTGCACGCCGGCTACCTGCTGCGCCAGCGCCGGTGCCAGGGCCGACGCCTGCAGCAGCGCATGGGCCTGGGCGCTGGGCAGGGCCAGTACCACGCCGTCAAAGCCGGAGTACACATGGGTGGAATCGGCCGTGCCCGTGGTGCGCAGCTGCCAGCGGCGCGCGTCCAGCGCGTCGCGCTCCACGCGGGTCACCTGCGTCTGCAGTTCCACGCGGCCTTGCTGCGCCAGCGGCTGGGCCCAGGCGCGCACCAGCGCATTCATGCCGGGTGTGCCGACGTAGTGGGCTTCGGGCGAGGGCAGGGCCGCTTCCGCCACGCGGCCATGGGGGTCCAGCACGCGCACGGCGTTGGCGCTCCAGGGCTTGACCGTGGCGCTGGCCGTGGCAATGGCCTGGGCAAAGCGCGCGTCGCGCACGGTGAAGTACTGGGCGCCGTGGTCAAACGTGCCAAAGGGCGAGCTGCGGGTGGACATGCGCCCGCCAAACCCGCGGCTTTTCTCGAACACCGTGACCTGGTGGCCGGCCTGCGCCAGCGTGCGCGCGCAGGTGATGCCGGCCATGCCGGCGCCAATGACGGCAAAGTGTTGGGGCCGGAGGGGAGCAGCGGGTCTGGATGGCATGAAAGCGTCTCGTGTTGTGGTGCAGGCAGTTTGCGAAAGCCGGTGGGCTTACTCTACACGGTGATCTATGCGGTGATGTTCCAGCAACGCCGTGCGCGTGGTCTGGCTTTCCAGCTGGCCCAGCCACCACTGCAGCGCGCGGCCCTGGGCGGTGCTGGCGCCGGCGCCCCGCCAGGCATAGCCCACGCGCACGATGCGCGGCGGGCGTTCCACCCGGCGGGCCACCAGCCGGCCGGTTTCCAGATAGGGCCGCGCCATGGGCTCGGGAAGGAAGCCGCAGCCCAGTCCGCGCAACTGGGCGTCCAGCTTGGCGGCCATGCTGGGCACGGTGAAGACGTCCTGCCCGCCCAGCAGCCCGATGGTGACCCCACGGCCGCGCTGCACCGAGTCGGCCACTGCCACGGCGCGGTGCTTTTGCAGCAGTGCGTCGCGCAGCGGCTCGGCCTGTGCGGCCAGCGGGTGGTGCGGCGCCACGGCAAACACGAAGGAAAGCCCGCCCAGCGGTTTGCCGTGGATGCCTGCGGCGTTGCCGGATTCCAGGCTCACGCCCAGGGCCAGGTCGGCCTGGCCGGAGGTCAGTGCCTCCAGCGTGCCGCTGAGCGTTTCGTGGCGGATGCGCAGCTGGGTGGGTGGCGCCAGTGCGAAAAAGGCCTGGGCCAGCTCCATCAGGGTGGCGTGCGAAATGACGCTGTCAGCGGCGATGGTGAATTGCGGCTCCCAGCCGGTGGCCACGCGGCGCACGCGGTTGGCCACGGCGTCAATGTCGTCCAGCAGCCGCGCGCCCTCGCGCAGCAGCTCGGTGCCGGCCTCGGTCAGCCGGGCCTGGCGCGAGCTGCGGTCAAACAGCAAGACGTCCAGCGCGTCCTCGATCTGGCGCACCCGGTAGGTCACGGCGCTGGGGACCAGGCCCAGGTCGCGCGCCGCGGCGGCGAAGCTGCCGCTGTGCGCCACGGTCTGCAGCAGGTCCAGGGCGTCCGGGGTTAATGCGTTGCGCGCTCTTTGCATATATCGGCTATTTATATTCGAATATTTTGAATGATGCCATCAATTCCGGCTGCTCACCGGCGGGCCGCGCCACCCCTACATTCATCACCAGACCACGCCATCCACAAGGAGCTTCCATGCTGACCCTTCGCAAATCACAGGACCGCGGCTTTGCCGACCACGGCTGGCTCAAGTCATTCCACAGCTTTTCCTTTGCCGGCTACTACGACCCCAGGCACATGGGTTTTGGCAACCTGCGCGTCATCAACGAAGACCGCATTGCTCCGGGCACCGGCTTTGGCACGCACGGCCACCGCGACATGGAGATCATCAGCTACGTGCTACAGGGCAATCTGGCGCACAAGGACACGCTGGGCAACGTCAAGGGCATCCCGCCCGGCGACGTGCAGCGCATGAGCGCGGGCCGTGGCGTGCAGCACAGCGAGTTCAACCATGCGCCGGACGAGACCACGCACTTTCTGCAGATCTGGATCGAGCCCAATGTGACGGGCATTCCGGCCAGCTACGAGCAAAAGAGCTTTGCCGAGGCTGAAAAGCGCGGCGCGTTGCGCCTGGTGGCCTCACCCGACGGCGCGCAAGGCTCGGTGACGATCCATGCCGACGCATCGCTGCGCGCGGGCCTGTTTGATGGCGCCGAATCGGCCAGCCTGACGCTGGACCCGGCGCGCAAGGCCTATGTGCACCTGGTGCGCGGCGCGCTGGAGGTCAATGGCCAGCAACTGCACACCGGCGACGCCGCGCTGATCGAGAACGAGTCACAACTGACCCTGGCCCATGGCAAGGACGCCGAGGTGCTGGTGTTTGACCTGGCTGCCTGATTTCCCGTTTTTTTCTTTCATCCAACCGAGGAGCTTTTCCATGAATCCGTCCGTATCCACCCAGAACACGCTGGCCCTCATCGGCCGCGCACTGATTGCCCTGCTGTTCGTGCCCGCGGGGTTCAGCAAGATCGCCGCGTTTGCCGGCGTCACCGGCTACATCGCGTCCAAGGGCGTGCCGCTGCCCGCGGTGGCAGCCGCCATTGCCATTGCCGTGGAGCTGGGCCTGGGCCTGCTGGTGCTGGTGGGCTGGCAGACGCGCTGGGCCGCGCTGGCCATCGCGGTCTTCACCGTGGTGATCACCTTCATCTTCCATGCGTTCTGGTCCGTGCCGGCCGAGCAGGTGATGCAGCAGCAACAGGCTTTCTTCAAGAACATCGCCGTCGTGGGTGGCCTGCTGGCGCTGGTGGCCTTTGGCCCCGGCGGCTTCAGCCTGGACGCCCGGCGCAAGTGATTTCCCGCAACCCTTTCATCAACTCCCAAGGAAACTGACATGGCAAAAACCGTTGTTGTCTATCACTCTGGCTACGGCCACACCCAGCGCATGGCCCAGGCCGTGGCCGAAGGCGCAGGCGCGCAGCTTCTGGCCATCGATGCCGAAGGCAACCTGCCCGAAGGCGGCTGGGAAACGCTGGCTGCGGCCGATGCGATCATCTTCGGCAGCCCCACCTACATGGGCAGCGTGAGCTGGCAGTTCAAGAAATTCGCCGACGCATCTTCCAAGGTGTGGTTCGCCCAGGGCTGGAAAGACAAGGTCGCCGCCGGCTTTACCAACAGCGCGGGCATGAACGGCGACAAGCAGGGCACGCTGACCACGCTGTTCACGCTGGCCATGCAGCACGCCATGATCTGGGTCAGCCAGGGCCTGATGCCGTCCAACACCAAGGCCGCCAAGCGTGACGACGTGAACTATCTGGTCTCGTACAGCGGCGCCATCGCGCAGTCGCCGTCGGACAGCGGTGCCAACGACATGGCCGCGGGAGACCTGGAAACGGCCCGGCTGTTCGGCAAGCGCGTGGCCGAGGTTGCAGCGCGCGTGCGCGGCTGATACGCTGGCCAGATCGCCACTCGCGCAGGACCACCGTCATGGGCATTGAAGACATCCTGAACGGCCACACCAAGGACCTTGGTGGCGGCTTTGCCGTGCGCCGGCTGCTGCCGGCGGCGCGGCGCCGCTCGGTGGGGCCGTTCATCTTCTTTGACCATTTCGGCCCTGCCACCGAGCGGCCCCAGGACCACCGCGATGTGCGGCCCCACCCGCACATCGGCCTGGCCACGGTGACCTACCTGTTCGAGGGCGCGATGATGCACCGCGACAGCCTGGGCGTGGTGCAGCAGATCGAGCCCGGCGCCATCAACTGGATGACCGCCGGGCGCGGCATCGTGCATTCGGAGCGCAAGCCCGACAACCTGCGCGGCAGCACCTATGTGAACCACGGCCTGCAGCTGTGGGCGGCCCTGCCGCGCGAATTTGAAGAGGTCGAGCCCTCGTTTACCCACACACCGGCGGCAGACATCCCCGAGCTGGTGGTGGATGGCGCCAAGGTGCGCGTGCTGATTGGCGAGGCGTTTGGCCGCAAGTCGCCGGTGGCCACCTTCTCGCAGACCCTGTACCTGGACGTGCAGTTGCCCGCGGGCGCGATGCTGCAATTGCCCCCCGTGTGTGCCGAGCTGGCGGTATATGCCGTGGACGCCAGCCTGGGGGTGGATGGCAGCACGCAGGCCGCGCAGACCATGGCGGTGCTGACGCCGGGCGTCACCAGCACCCTGGCCGCGCCGGACGCTGCCGCGCGCTTTGTGGTGATCGGCGGCGAACCGCTGGATGCGCCACGCCACATGTGGTGGAACTTCGTCTCCAGCCGCAAGGAGCGCATCGTGCAGGCCGCGGACGACTGGGAGGCCGGCCGCTTTGCGCCGGTGCCCGGCGAGACGGAGTTCATCCCTTTGCCCGAGCGGCATTTCACGGCTTCCTGAACCCGGCGAACGCCCGTACCATGCGGGCATGAAAGTCCTTGAGATCCTGCCCTGGTACGACTGGGCTGCCGTCATCTGGTTCTTTGCCGCCTGGTCCGGCTATGCCTGGTTTGCGCGCCACCGTGGCGAACGCTATGCGTCGCTGCTGCAGACGACCAACCGCTACCGGCGCTACTGGATGCTGCAGGCCACCGCGCGCGACCCGCGCGTGCTGGACGGCATCATCACGCAGACGCTGTCGACCAGCCCTTCGTTCTTTGCGTCCACCACCATCATCATCATCGGCGGCCTGCTGGCCCTGCTGGGCACGACCGACAAGGCCGCCGACTTTGTGCGCGAAATCCCGTTCGCGGTGCGAACCACCATGCTGGTGTTCGACCTCAAGGTGCTGGTGCTGCTGGCGATCTTTGTCTATGCGTTCTTCCGCTTCAGCTGGTCCATGCGGCAGTACACCTTCGCGGCGCTGGTGATCGGCTCCATGCCCGACCCTAAGGACTTTGACAGCGGCAAGTTCGACCGCGCGCACTTTGCCGACCGCGCCGGGACGCTGCTGGGCATGGCGGCGGAGACCTTCAACGACGGGGTGCGGTCCTATTACTTTGCGTTTGCCGCCATCGCGTGGTTCTTTTCGCCACTGGCCTTTGCACTGGCGGCCGCGATGGTGGTGCTGATCCTGTACAGCCGCGAGTACCGCTCCGAAGTGCTGCACGTGTTGCGCGACTGACAAGCCTCAGCGCGGCGCCACCCGGCTGGCCAGCGGCGGGCTCTGGTAATCCGGCAACAGCTTGCAGGCGCTGCTGTAGGCCGCTTCATAGCCCTTGCACAGCGCCAGGATGGACTGCGGCGTGGGCTTGGCGCCCCGGTCCACCCAGTCCAGCAGGGCCGTGAACAGGGCGGGGTATTGCGCTTCGGCCAGGTAGCTGTGCTCGGCTTCATCGCTGTAGGTCTGCACCAGCAGGTGGGCCGTGCCGGCGCGCTGCAGCACATCGCGATAGGCAGACTGCAGTTCCACGAAGGCGGTCGGGTCCTTGATGGCGTGCAGCGACAGCACGGGCACATTCACCGTACCTTGCGGATCGCTGTCCCTGGCAAGCTCGGCCACGGCGGCCGGGTCGGGCGTGTAGCGCGGCACGCCTGCGTTCAGCGCCGCGTCATTGGCCGAGCCCTTGTACACCACGTTGGCATTGCCGAACGGGTTGCGGTTGCCCAGGCGCAGCTGCGTCACGTCGCGAAACAGCCAGGTGGCCCAGTTCAGGTGGCCGATCAGCGAGCGTTCCTCGATGCGGATGACGTTGACGATGGTGGCCAGGTTGGCTTTCTGCGCGTCGGTGCGCTGCGCCGCCGGCTTGCGCACGCCAGTGCATTCGTCCACGCGTGTGGCCAGTTCGGCACGGGTGAGCTTGCTGTCCATCGGCAGGCCCTGCCACAGCGGGTATTGAGGCTCGTCGGCCTTGGGATGGTTTTTGCAGACGTACTGGTACACCGCGCGCAGGTCCAGGCGGAAGTCATAGGCCCGGGTGCCGCCGCCCAGCACGCCACTGGTCAGCAGCACGGCGTCGTAAGGGCCGCGCACCTTGCCGCCGGGCCCGTCCACCGTGGCATACAGCTCGGCGGCCCTGGACGCCACACCGCCGCCATAGCTCTGGCCGTGCAGCAGCGTGCGCCGCGGCTGCCCGAAATGCTGCACAAAATACTGGCGCGCCCGCTCGGTGTCCTCGGCCGCCATGGTCACGCCAAAGCCGCCACGCCGGTAGGTGTGGCCTACCCAGGCGTAACCGGCGCGCACCGTGATCGCCCAGCGCTTGAGGTCCTCCTCGCCGCGCTCGAATTTGGCGGGGCCGGTGTCGGCCGGGCCGCCATGGGCATGCACCACCAGCACGCCGCTGTCCTTGTTCCAGCCGGCGGGCAGGGCCATCCAGTAAAAGCCGCCCAGCGGGTCTTCGCTGGTAAAGCATTGGCTGCCCGCCGGTACTTCCTTCGGGCAGGCCAGGGGTTTCGGGGCGGTCTGGGCGTGGGCAGCAACGCTGGCAACCAGGGCCAGCAAAGCCAGCAGCCGCGCGGGCATCGATGGGTTCATGCATGTCTCCTTGTGAGCAGGACTATGGGCCGCACCATAGGTGGCATTGCACCTTGCGTCAAATATACTGAGCAGCTTGTCCTGATACTTTATAAATATGGAGTTGCGCCACCTTCGGTACTTTCTCGCGGTTGCCCAGGCCGGTCACATGACGCGCGCGGCCCAGGCGCTGGGCATCCAGCAGCCGCCCCTGAGCCAGCAGATCAAGGCACTGGAGGCCGAGCTGGGCGTGGTGCTGTTGCAGCGCCATCCCAAGGGCGTGTCGCTGACCGAGGCTGGCCGGCAGTTCCAGCTGGAGGCGCAGCGCCTGATGGACGGCGTGGCCGCCATGACGCAGCGCATGGCAAGGGTGGCGCGCGGCGAGCTGGGCCAGCTCAACATCGGCTTTACCAGTTCGGCGGCAGCCCATGCGTTCACGCCCGAGGCGCTGCGTGAATGCCGGCGCAGCCAGCCCGGCGTGACGCTGTCGCTCACCGAGGACAACGCCGCGGGCATCACTGAATCGGTGGCGGCGCAGCGGCTGCATTGCGGGCTGATCCGCGTGCCGGTGGCGCGTCCGCCGGGGCTGGAATTCGAGGCGCTGCTGCGCGAGCCGGTGGTGGTGGCCGTGCCGCGTGACCATGCCCTGGCGCGGCGCAGGCCGGCCCGAGCGGCGCCCGTGGCGCTGGCGGACCTGCGCGATGACGGCTTCATCCTGGTGCGCCGGCCCGGCGCGCCCGGCCTGTATGCCAACCTGCTGGCGCTGTGCGAGGAGCAGGGCCTGCAGCCGCGCATTGCCGCCGAAGTCGGCCGCATGGGCACCAGCCTGAACCTGGTGGCCGCGGGTGCGGGCGTGTCGGTGGTACCGGCGTCCATGCAGGGCCAGCACAGCCAGGCCATCGTGTACCTGCCCTTGCTGGAAAGCGCGCGGCTGGACGCGCCGCTGACGCTGGTGTACCGCGGCACCGACATCGGTGGGCCGGTGGCCCGCTTCCTGGCCATTGCGCGCAAGACCGCCGCGCGGCTGGCGCGCCGGGGCGCTGCGTGAGGCGCCGCCAGGTCGTGGCCGGGCTGGCGCTGGCGGGCGCGGCAGGCGCGGCGGCCACCGTGGCCAGCCAGCGCCGCTGGCCCTCGCAGCCGCTGCGCATCATCGTGGTGTACCCCCCGGGGGGCCTGAGCGACGGCATGGCACGCGCCCTGGCGGATTCGCTGCAAACCCGCCTGGGCGTCCCGGTGCGCGTGGAAAACCGCGCCGGAGGTGGCGGCAGTGTGGGGCTGCAGGCGCTGGCCCAGGCTGTGCCGGATGGCCACACGCTGGCGTTCTCGGCCATCAGCCCGCTGACCTTGCGCCCGCACCTGGGTCCGGTGGGGTATCACCCTTTCCATGACATTGCGCCGGTGGCGGGCGTGATGTTCACGCCGGTGCTGCTGGTGGGCACGCCTGCGTTTGCCGGGCGCGACTTTGCCGGGTTGCTGGCCCAGGCCAGGGCGCGCCCCGGCGCGCTGCGCTGGGCCACGTCGGGCGTGGCTACCGCCGGGCATCTGGTGCTGGAGCAGGTGCAGTCGGGCGCGGGGGTGCGGGTGACGCATGTGCCCTACAAGGGCGGCGGCCAGCAGATCAACGATGCGCTGGCCGGGCAGTTCGAGCTGCTGTCCACCAACGTCGCGCCGGCGCAGCTGGGCCATGTGGCTGCTGGCCGGCTTGCACCACTGGCCGTGGGCGCGCCGCAGCGGCTGGACGTGCTGCCGGGGGTACCGACCTTTGCCGAACTGGGCCTGCCGCAGGCCAATATTTCGTCGTTGTTCGGGGTGTTTGCGCCGGGGCGCACACCGGCGGTGGTGCTGGACCGGCTGCATGCCGGGATCCACGGTGCATTGGCCGAGCCGGCTTTGCGCGAACGCATTGTTGCGTCTGACAACCTGCCGTTTGACGGCAGCCGCGCTGAATTTGCCCGCCGCATTGCACAGGAATGGGCCGGCAACCGGCGCCTTGGCGTGGCTGGCATGCGCATGGAATAGCAGCGCAGGGCCGCATCGCACGGTGGCTTCGCAGAATTAATAAGCATGCGTATGATATGGCGCAGGAGACGCCGCCATGAACGCACCTGACACCTTGTCGCGCTGGGCCACGCCTGGCTCCAGCCGCGTGCCCTTCTGGGCCTATACCGACGCGCAGCTGTACCAGCGCGAGCTGGACAAGATCTTCTACGGCGCGCACTGGTGCTACGTGGGCCTGGAAGCGGAGATCCCCAACACCGGCGACTTCAAGCTGAGCTTTGTTGGCGAGCGCCAGGTGATCATGGTGCGCGACCGGGTTGCGCCCAGGGACCGCGGCACCGACAGCGGCGTGCGCGTCGTTGAAAACCGCTGCGCCCACCGTGGCGTGCGCTTTTGCCAGCAGCCGCACGGCAATGCGCGCAGCTTTGTCTGCCCCTACCACCAGTGGACGTACAAGCTCAACGGCGAGCTGGCCGGCCTGCCGTTCAAGGATGGCGTGAAGGACGGTGAGTGCGTGAACGGGGGCATGCCGGCGGACTTTGACCTCAAGGCCAACGGCCTGACCCGGCTGCGCGTGGCCGTGCTGCACGGCCTGGTGTTCGCCACCTTCAGCGACACGGCCGAGCCGCTGGAGGACTACCTGGGCGCCGATGTGATGCCCTGGCTGGACCGCATTTTCAAGGGGCGCCAGCTCACGCTGCTGGGCTACAACCGCCAGCGCATTCCGGGCAACTGGAAGCTCATGATGGAAAACATCAAGGACCCCTATCACCCGGGCCTGTTGCACACCTGGTTCGTGACCTTCGGCCTGTGGCGCGCCGACCAGAAGAGCCGCATGGTGATGGACGCGCATGGCCGGCATGCGGTGATGATCTCCCGCCGCAATGAAGGTGGCCAGAACACCGCCGTGACCGAGGGTGTGACCAGCTTCAAGGCCAACATGACGCTGCACGACGACCGCCTGCTGGACGTGGTGCCCGAGCCCTGGTGGAAGATCCCCGACCCGCAGAAGCGTGGCGAGGACATCATGCCCACGGTCACCATGATCACGCTGTTTCCCAGCCTGATCATCCAGCAGCAGGTCAACTCACTGAGCACGCGCCACATCGTGCCGCGCGGCGAGGGCGAGTTTGATTTTGTCTGGACGCATTTCGGCTTTGCCGATGACACGCCCGAAATGACGCAGCGCCGCCTGCGCCAGGCCAACCTGTTCGGCCCCGCGGGTTTTGTGAGCGCCGACGACGGCGAAGTGATCGAGTTCAGCCAGGACGGCTTTCGCCAGGCGGGCGAGGGCGGCAGCACGCTGTGCGAGCTGGGCGGCACCGGCACCGAGATGACCGAACACATGGTGACCGAGACACTGATCCGCTCGATGTATGCCTACTGGAAGAAGGTGATGGCGGTATGAACGAACCCGCAAGCACAACCGACTGGCAGCTGCATGCCGAGATCAACCGCCTGAACGCAGACTATGCCGCCGCGCTGGACGAAAAGCGCTTTGGCGACTGGCCAGAGTTCTTCACCGACGACGGCTGCTACCACGTGCAGGCACGCGAGAACTTCGACCGCCAGCTGCCGCTGTGTTTGATGGCGCTGGAGAGCAAGGGCATGATGAAGGACCGCGTGTACGGCATCACCCAGACCATCTACCACGGGCCGTACTACACACGGCATGTGGTGGGGCCGGCACGCGTGCTGGGCACGGACGGTGGCGTGATCCGCGCCGAGGCGAGCTATGCGGTGTTTCGCACCAAGCCCGGCGCCACCAGCGAGGTCTACAACGTGGGCCGCTACATCGATACCCTGGTACGTGGCAACGCCGGCTTGCTGTTCGCAAGCCGGCGTTGTGTGTACGACAGCGAGATGGTCCTCAACTCGCTGATTTACCCGGTGTAGGCCGGGCGGGCCCCGTGGGTTCGCGGTCCATTTACTTGCGGTCCTGGCGCTTGCCCAGCTCGTTGCCGATCAGGGCGCCAGCGGCGGCGCCACCCACCGTGGCGGCCGTGCCGCCCAGTGCGCTGCCCGCCACGCCGCCCACCACCGCGCCCACGCCGGTGCCGATCTGGGCACTGGACGGGTTGGACGAGCAGCCCGTCAGGGCCATCAGCGAAGCGGCGGTGGCCGCGATCATCAGTTTCGTCTTGGTCATCTTGTTCACCTCGTTGTTAAGTTGCAGGCCTTCGGGTGGCAAACCGGATGCTCGGCCTGTGGGTGAACTGTAGGGCCGGCACCTCGCGCGGCGTGTAGGAAAGCGCCGCCGTGCAGCGTCGGCGCAGCCCGCCTGCGGCCGGTTGCTTTCAGACCGGCCGGTTGCGCGCCAGCGGCGGGTTGGCGGCAAAGTAACGCCTGATGCCCTGCATCAGCGCGTCGGCCAGTTGCTCCTGGTAGTCCTCGCTTTTCAGCCTGGCTTCCTCGTCCGGGTTGCTGATGAATGCCGTTTCCACCAGCACGCTGGGAATGTCGGGCGCTTTCAGCACCGCGAAGCCGGCCTGTTCCACCCGGGGCTTGTGCAGCTTGCCGACCTTGCCGATCTCGCCCAGCAGCGCGCCGCCCAGCTTCAGGCTGTCGTTGATCTGGGCCGTGGTGCTCATGTCCAGCAGCGCGCGCTGCACCTGGGCGTCGCGGGCGCGCACGTTGAGGCCGCCCACGGCGTCGGCGGCGTTTTCCTTGTCGGCCAGCCAGCGCGCGGCCGAGCTGGACGCGCCGCGCTCGCTTAGCACGAACACGCTGGCACCTTGCGGGCGGGGCGTGAAGAACGCATCGGCATGGATGCTGACGAACAGGTCGGCCTGCACGCGCCTGGCCTTTTGCACGCGCACGTGCAGCGGCACGAAGAAGTCGGCATCGCGCGTGAGAAACGCGCGCATGGGGCTGCCGTTGATCGTGGTGGCGTTGATGCGCTCGCGCATGCGGTGGGCGATCTGCAGCACCACGTCCTTTTCGCGCGTGCCACCGGGGCCGATGGCGCCCGGGTCTTCGCCGCCGTGGCCCGGGTCCAGCGCGATGATGATGAGCCGGTCAGTGGCCGCCGGGGTGGTGGCCACGGCCGCAGGCTGGGCCGGCGCGGGGCTGGTTGCCGGGGCGGGCGGCACGGCAGATGGCCGGGTAGGTGCGCGCGCGGCCTGCCTGGCCATGAGCTCGCCCAGCGGGTCGGGCGCGGGCACCGCCGTTTGCGAAGGCCCCGGCGCTGGCGCGGAACTGTCCTTCAGCCGCTCGGCAATCAGCGCCGCCAGCGGGTCGGCGGCCTGGGCCGGGTACAGGTCCAGCACCAGCCGGTGCTGGTAGGCCGCCACCGGTGGCAGGGTGAACACCTGCGGCAGCACCGGCTGCTTCAGGTCCAGCACCAGGCGCACCACGCCGGGCGCGTTCTGGCCGGCACGGATGCCGGTGATGTACGGGTCGTCGGCCTTGACCTTCGCCACCAGCTCACGCAGCGCCGGGTTGAGCTCGATGCCTTCGATGTCCACCGCCAGCCGTGGCGGGCTGGCCACAAAGATCTGTTTGGTGCTGAGCTGGCCGTCGGATTCGATCGTCACGCGGGAATAGTCGGGCGCCGGCCAGATGCGCACCGCCAGGATGGTGGCGCCGCGGGCGATGTGCGCGCGCCCCAGCAGCAGCACCAGGGTGCCGGCCTGCAGCACGGCGCGGCGCGAGGGCAGGGGGCGCGGCGTCATGCGGTGGCGTCTTCCAGCAGGGCGCGGCCGGTGGCGGTCTGCGCGGTCAGCGTGGCGGTGCGGGCGTCGTCGGGCCCGGCTTGAATGCGGATCACCAGGTCGGCCACGGGCAGCACCGGCGCTGCGTTTTGCGGCCATTCGGCCAGCTTCAGGCCGGGGCTGGCGAACACGTCGCGAAATCCCGCGTCTTCCCATTCGCGCGGGTCGGTGAAGCGGTAGAAGTCAAAGTGCCAGATCGCCAGGCCCGGCGCTTCATGCGGCTCCACCACGGCATAGGTCGGGCTTTTCACCCGGCCTTGCACACCCAGGGCGCGCAGCAGGTGGCGCACCAGCGTGGTCTTGCCCGCGCCCAGGTCGCCGTGCAGCTCAATGAAGGCGTTGCGCACGGCGGGCGAGCCGGCCAGGCGCTGCGCAAAGGCGCGCGTGTCGTCCTCGGCCGGCCAGGCCAGCACCCGGGTCGGCATGGTTTCTACAATCGGCGCGTGGCGTTCAGCAGCAGTCAGATCGACGGTCCTCGTCTGGTGGAAAACATCCGGGCATGGGCCCGTTCGTTGGGATTTTCCCAAATCGGCGTGGCCGGTGTGGATTTGTCCTCGGCCGAGCCCGGTTTGAGCGCCTGGCTGGCTCGCGGGTTCCATGGTGACATGCACTACATGGCCGCGCATGGCATGAAGCGCGCCCGCCCCGCCGAGCTGGTGCCAGGCACCGTCAGCGTGATCACCGCGCGCATGGACTACCTGGGCCAGGCCACTCCAGCGGACTGGCAGGCGGTTGAATTTGCGCGGCTGGCGCGCCCGCATGAAGGCGTGGTGTCGCTGTACGCCCGCGGTCGGGACTATCACAAGGTGTTGCGCCAGCGCCTGCAGAAGCTGCAGGAACGCATCGCACAGGAGGTGGGGCCATTCGGGCACCGCGTCTTCACGGATTCAGCCCCCGTGCTGGAGGCCGAGCTGGCCGCGCGCAGCGGCCAGGGCTGGCGCGGCAAGCATACGCTGGTGCTCAACCGCGAGGCTGGCTCCATGTTCTTTCTGGGCGAGATCTACGTGGACCTGGACCTGCCGCATAGCGAAGCCGCCGGCGCGCACTGTGGCAGCTGCACCGCCTGCATGGACGTGTGCCCCACGCAAGCCATCGTGGCGGCGCACCAGCTGGATGCGCGGCGCTGCATTTCCTACCTGACCATCGAGCATGCGGGGCCGATTCCCGTGCCGCTGCGCGCCCAGATGGGCAACCGCATCTACGGCTGCGACGACTGCCAGCTGGCTTGCCCCTGGAACAAGTTCGCGCAGCGCAATGCCTTGCCTGATTTTGACGAACGCAAGGGCTTGACGGGCCAGCAACTGCTCACGCTGTGGGGCTGGAGCGAGGCGGATTTCCTGCGCCATACCGAAGGCAGCGCCATCCGCCGTATCGGCCACGCGCGCTGGCTGCGCAATGTGGCGGTGGCGCTGGGCAATGCACTGCGCGTATCGGATGACCCAGCGCTGCGCGCGGCCCTGCAGGCCCGGCGCGCGGATGCCAGCGAACTGCTGGCCGAGCACATCGACTGGGCACTGGCGGCGTAAAGCGCCCCCGCTGCCCGCACGGGCGCGCTCAGCAGCCCGCGTTCACCAGCGACTTCTGCACCGCGCGCCGCTCCTGCGCGAAGCGTTCCATGTCGGCAGCCGTGCCGCCAGCGCGGGCCTTGGACTCCACGCTGTCCAGCTGCGTGCCCAGCAGGGCGCAACGGGCCTTGCTGTTGCCGCTGGGTAGCGACCTGGCCGCTGCAACAGCAGCGGCGGCCGCAGCCGCAGCGGGAGCGGGAGCGGGAGCGGCCGACGGGGCGGGAGCGGGCGGGGCTGCCGGGGCCGCCTGCTTTGGCGCGGTCGGCGTTGCAGCTGCCACCGGCGGCGCGGCCACGACGGCGGGCTTGGCGGGTGCGGCGGGTGCGGCTGGTGCGGCTGGTGCGGCTGGTGCAACTGCTGCCGCAGGCGCTGGCGCAGTGGAGGGAGCAGCGGCAGGGGCAGGGGCGGCTTTGACAGGTGCAGCAGCCGCAGCCGGTGCAGCGGGCGCGGCCGGCTTGGGGGCGGGTGTGGCCGGGGTGACGATGACCGCGCCCGACTTCATGAGCTGCTTTTGTTCGACGCTGCTGTCGCAGGGGCGGTCCTGGTACACGCTGCCGCACCGGTACAGCGCATGGGCCTGCAGCCCGGTCAGTGCGAGGACGGCACACAGGGCGGTGCGCGTGAGGTGTTTCATGGGCAAATCCGGTGCAAGTCCTGAAGCCGCAGATGCTAACGCAACACGCCCAGCGCGAACGGCAGGCTCACCATGCCCAGCAGGGTGGACAGCGTGACCAGCCCGGCTACGTAGGCGCCGTTGTAGCCCATGCGCGCGGCCAGCACGTAGCAGCTGGACGCGGTGGGCAGGGCAGAGAACGCCAGCAGCACCGTGGTCTGCAAGAAATCCAGCCGGAACAGCAGCGCGCAGCCCTGCGCCATCAGCGGCATGGCGATGTGCTTGATGCCCAGCACCGCCACCGCCAGCGTCTTGCCGCTGGCCAGCATGCTGAACTGCATGCCCGCACCGGCGGCCATCAGGCCCAGCGCCAGCGACGCCGCGCCAATGCGCGTGACGGTGGGCTCCAGCCACACCGGCATGGAAAAACCCAGCAGGTTGGCGGCCAGCCCCGTGGCGGTGGCGATGATCAGCGGGTTGCGCACCAGCTCGCGCGCGAAGCCGCGCTGCGCATGCCGGGCCATGGGCCAGACGGCACCGGTGTTGAACAGCGGCACGCACACGCCGATCAGCACCGCGATCAGCAGCAGGCCCTGCGCGCCCGCCAGCCGCTCGGCCAGCGCCAGCCCGATGAATGAATTGAAGCGGAACGCCACCTGCGCGCTGGCCGCGTGGTCACGCCGGTCGATGTGCCGGCCCAGCAGCGGCAGGTGCGGCAGGCTGTAGGCCAGCGCAATGCCGCTCACGCCCAGCAGCAGCCCGGCGCCGATCAGGCTGGAGGCAGCGCCCAGGTCCAGCGGGCTTTTGACGATGCTGTGAAACAGCAGCACCGGAAACAGGAAGTAGTACACCAGGCTTTCCACCTGCTCCCATACCGTGCGGTTCAGGGCGGTGTAGCGGCATACCAGGAAGCCGCACAGGATGAGCGAGAAGTCGGGAAAGAGCAGTTGGGCGTAGTTCACCGGCCCGAGAATACCTGCTGTTTAGGGGTAAGCCCTTATGTGTAATCCACACCATGGCGGCACGGAATCTGCGTCTAGCATTCGCTGTCCCCGTTATTTCAAGTCATCAAGGAGAACACACATGCAACGTCGTCACTGGTTCGTATTGACCCTGGCCGCTGCGGCCACGGGCAGCGCCTTTGCCCAAGCCTATCCCAACAAGGTCATCCGCCTGCAGGTGCCGTTCGCGCCCGGTGGCACCACCGACATCATCGCGCGCGTCATTGCCGAGCCGCTGGGCAAGGCCCTGGGCCAGAGCGTGATCGTCGAGAACAAGGCTGGCGGCGGCGGCGTGGTGGGCGCCACCGAAACCGTGCGCGCCGCGCCCGACGGCTACTCGCTGGGCATGGCCACGGTGTCCACCACCGCAGCCAACCCGGCGATCAACCCCAAGATCCCGTACAACCCCACGACGGACTTCACGCCCATCATCAACATCGCGGCCACGCCGAACGTGATCGCGGTGCATCCCAGCTTCCCGGCCAAGGACTACAAGTCCTACGTGGCCGAACTCAAGAAGGCACCGGGCCGCTACTCGTATTCGTCGTCCGGCACCGGTGGCATCGGCCACCTGCAGATGGAGCTGTACAAGAACCTGTCGGGCACCTTCGTCACGCACATTCCGTACCGCGGCGCAGGCCCGGCCCTGAACGACACCGTGGCCGGCCAGGTCCCGATGATCTTTGACAACCTGCCGTCGGCGCTGCCCTTCATCAAGGACAACCGCCTGGTGCCCATCGTGGTGGCCGCGCCCCAGCGCCTGGCTGCGTTGCCCAACGTACCCACCTTCAAGGAAGTGGGCCTGGAGCCCGTGAACCGCATGGCTTACTACGGCATCCTGGGTCCCAAGGGCATGCCCAAGGACGTGGTGGACAAGATTTACCAGGCCACCGCCAAGGTGCTGCAGGATCCGGCCGTGCGCAAGCGCATCGAAGACACCGGCTCCATCGTGATCGGCAACACGCCCGACCAGTTTGCCGCCCAGATCAAGGCCGAATACGAGGTCTACAAGAAGGTGGTGGACTCCGCCAAGCTCAAGCTGGATTGAAAGGCCCCCACGCTTGTCACTGCGTGTACTGCGCTGCCCCCCCGAGGGGGCCGCAGTCGCCTTGGGGCGGCCCGGCGGCGACTGGGCCTTGCCTCCTTCTGTTTCACAGACCGCCTTCGGGCGGTCTTTTTTTGGGGCGCGCGCTGCGGTTTGCTATCGTGCGGGCATGAGCACCCCCGGCAGCGACAGCATTGACGCCTTCATCGACGCGCTGTGGCTGGAAGAGGGCCTGGCGAAGAACACGCTGGCCGCCTACCGGCGCGACCTCACGCTGTACAGCCGATGGCTGGCGCCGCACGGCACCGCGCTGGACGGCTCGTCAGAGGAGGACCTCAACGCCTACTTCGCAGCCCGCCACGCGCAAAGCCGCGCGACCACGGCCAACCGGCGGCTCACGGTGTTCAAGCGCTATTTCCGCTGGGCGCTGCGCGAGCGGCTCATCAGCGTGGACCCGACGATGAAGCTGCAGTCTGCCCGCCAGCCGCTGCGCGTGCCCAAGACGCTGACCGAGGCACAGGTGGAACTGCTGCTGGGCGCGCCGGACGTGGACACGCCGCTGGGCCTGCGCGACCGCACCATGCTGGAGCTGATGTACGCCAGCGGCCTGCGCGTGAGCGAGCTGGTCACGCTCAAGACCTTCAACGTCAGCATGAACGAAGGTGTGCTGCGCGTGCTGGGCAAGGGCAGCAAGGAGCGCCTGGTGCCGTTTGGCCAGGTGGCGGGCGACTGGATCACGCGCTACCTGGGGCAGGCGCGCGCGGCCATCCTGGACGGCCAGCAGAGCGACGACCTGTTCGTCACCGCGCGCGGCGCCGGCATGAGCCGGGTGATGTTCTGGATGATCGTGAAAAAGCATGCGAAAGCAGCCGGTATCACCGCGCCGCTGTCGCCCCACACTCTGCGCCATGCGTTTGCCACGCATTTGCTCAACCACGGCGCCGACCTGCGCGCGGTGCAGATGCTGCTGGGGCATGCGGACATTTCCACGACGACCATCTACACCCATGTGGCGCGCGAACGTCTCAAGGCGCTGCATGCGCAGCATCATCCACGGGGATAGGTGTAGGTCTTGATTTTGTACGCAAGGTTGTGGGTGGGGCTGCTGGCGCTTCACTGCAACGCCCTCCGCTGCGCTACGGGTTCCCTGCGCTGCTCGCCCTGCGGGGCGGGGTTTGAGCGCTTCGCAATGGCGCTGATGCGCGCCATTCCATAAATCGCCCAAACCCCGGTCCGCCCGGTGGGCGGACTGCCCCCACAGTTCTGCGCTGCTCGGCGCCGCAGAGGCGCGCCAGCAGCCCCACCCACAACCTTGCAGCCTGCGTTCAGGTGTACCCCCCGTCCTTGCCGACGGGAAGAAGTGTGCTCGTACCCTATTGGTAACCCGTACCGTGCTGTCGCTGTCCATAATGAAGCGGTACCTGCCAACAACAAACGGAGACACCGCATGAAGAAACTCATTGCCGGCGCAGCCTTGCTGGGCGCCGTGACTTTGGCCATGGCGCAGGCCTGGCCCACCGCCAAACCCATCCGCCTGATCGTGGGCTACCCGCCCGGTGGCGGCATCGACTTTGCGGCCCGCACCGTGCAGGTGCCGTTGCAGGAGGCGCTCAAGCAGCAGATCGTGGTGGACTACAAACCGGGGGCCGGCGGCATGCTGGCCGCCACCGAGCTGACGCGCGCCGCGCCGGATGGCTACACTATCCTGCTGGCCAACACCGGGCCGTTCGCGATTGCGCCCTACCTGCAACGCAAGATGCCGTACGACCCGCTCAAGCAGTTCACCTACATCGGCCAGATCAGCCAGGGCAGCTACATCGCCGTCACGCGGCTTGATCACCCGGCCAGGGACCTCAAGGAATGGGTGGCGTGGGCCAAGGCCAATGCGGGCCGCGTGAACTTCGCCTCCGGGGGCGCGGGCACCTCCACCCACCTGAACGGGGAGCTGATGAACCAGGCCGCGGGGCTGGACGTGACGCACGTGCCCTACAAGGGCAGCGCGCCGGCCATGCAGGACCTGATCGGCGGGCAGACGCAGCTGCTGATTGACGCGGGCACCGTGCTGCTGCCGCAGGTCAAGGGCGGCAAGCTCAAGGCACTGGCCGTGACCGGGCCCAAACGCGATCCGCAGTTGCCTGATGTGCCGACCGTGCGCGAGCTGGGCCTGGGCGCCATGGAGGCCGTGGGCTTCCAGGGCCTGGTGGGGCCCGCCGGCATGCCCAGGGAGGTGGTGGACAAGCTGGCCGCCGAGCTGGCCAAGGTGCTGGCCCAGCCCGAGGTGAAAGCCAAGTTCGCCGGTGCCGGGGCTGAAGTACATTCGCAGGGCCCCACCGGTTTTTCGGCCTTTGTGAAGGCCGACAACGAAAAGTGGGCCAAGCTGATCCGCGAGCGCAAGCTCGAACTTGACTGATACCTGCCGGAGCCTGTCTGAAGATGACCCTGCCGTCCCGCCGCCATGTCCTGGGTGCCGCCGCACTGGCGCTGCTGCCTGCCCTTGCCACCGCACAGGCCTGGCCTGCCAAACCCATCCGCCTGGTGGTGGCCTACCCGCCCGGCGGCGTGAGCGATGTGGTGGCGCGTGCGCTGGCCGACAAGCTGGCTGGCCCGCTGGGCCAGCCGGTGGTGGTGGAGAACAAGGCTGGCGCCAGCGGTGGCATCGGCATGGACGCGGTGGCCAAGGCGGCGCCTGATGGACACACGCTGGGCTTTGCCGCCATCAGCCCGCTGGCGCTGAACCCGCACCTGGGCAAGTCACCCTTCGACCCGGTGAAGGACATCGCGCCGGTGGCCAGCGTGATGTATTCGCCGGTGCTGCTGCTGGCCACCACGGCCACGCCGGCCAGGGACTTCAACGAACTGCTGGCCACGGCGCGCGGCAAGCCCGGTGCGGTGCGCTGGGCCACGTCCGGCCCCGCGTCGCTCGGGCACATCATGCTGGAGCAGCTCAAGGCGGGCGCGAAGGTGGACATCACCCATGTGCCCTACAAGGGCGGCGCGCAGCAGATGAACGACGCCCTGTCGGGCCAGTTCGAGATCCTGTCCACCAATGCGTCACCGGCGGTCATGCAGCACATCAAATCCGGCAAGCTGCGCGCGCTGGCCGTGGGCGCACCCGCGCGGCTGGACACCCTGCCCGACGTGCCCACGCTGGGCGAGCTGGGCCACGCCGCAGCCAACCTCACGTCGCTGTTTGGCGTCTTTGCGCCCGCGGGCGTGCCCCAGCCCGTGCTGCAGCGCCTGAACGCCGAGATCAACAAGGCGCTGGCATTGCCCGACATCCGCGCCCGCCTGACCGGCAGCGACAACGTGCCCACCGGCGGCAGCGCGGCCGATTTCGGCAGGCAGATCGCTGTCGAGTCGGACAACAACGCGCGCATCATCCGCGCGGCGAACATCAAGGCGGAATAGGCCAGGCCGAACGCAGGGGGCTCTCAGTCCTTGCCCATGGCGTCCTTCCAGACGCTGCCGAACACCTCGCAGAACGCCTGCTGCACCGCCGACATGGGCCGGTAGCGGTTGCGCAGGATGCTGACCACCAGCCGCTCGCGGCTGTGGAATGGCCGCACGGCCAGGCCATGGAAGCTCTGCCCCGCCACGGCGGCGCGGTCCACCACCGCCACGCCCGCGCCTGCCTGGGCATACCAGCAGGCCGAAGTGGATGAACGCACGGTCAAATCCAGTGCCAGGCGGTCCGCTTCGCGGCCGTAGGCGCGCAGCAGCGCCTGGCCGTAGGGTGAGTGCGGGCCCGAGGTGATGATGCGGTGGCCACGCAGGTCCGCCGCGCGCACGGTTTCAAGGCGCGCCAGCGGGTGCTTCTCGGGCATGACGCAGGCAAACGCGCAGCGCCAGTCCTGCACGGACTGCAGGTTGGGGTGGTCGTTGGGCTGCAGCGCCACGCCCAGGTCCACCGTGTTGTCCAGCAGCGCCTCCACCATGATGGGTGCGATCAGGATGTCCATGTGGCTCTTGAGCCCGGGAAAGCGGCTGCACAGCAGCGCGATGGTTCGCGGCACCAGGTAGGAGGCCAGGCTGGCTGACACGGCGAGGCGCAACGTGCCGGTGCGCGGCGCGGCCAGGCTGCGCGAGACATCGCGCACGCGCTCCACGCCCCGCCACAGGGCGTCGATTTCCTGGTGCAGCTGCTGGCCTTCGGGCGTGGGCAGCAGCCGGCCCTTGACGCGCTCGAACAGCGCAAAGCCGGCCTGCTTTTGCGCCTGGGCCAGCACCTTGCTGATGGCGGGCTGCGAGACATGCAGCAGCTGCGCCGCGCCACCCACGCCGCCGGTCAGCATGACCGCGCGAAAGACTTCCATCTGCCTGAGGTTCATGGGGCGATTCTGGCACGCATAACCTCGTGTTATGTGATTGGAAAATCTTTTCATTTGCCATCCTGCGCCGGCCGCCGCACCATGCAAGGCAGGAGACAAGACATGACTGACCTGACTGCATTCAAGCGCCGCACCGTGTTGCGCGGCATCGCAGCCGCCTTGTGCGCACCTGCCCTGGTGCGTGCACAGGCGCCGTTCCCGTCGCGCCCCGTGCGCATCGTGCTGCCGCAGCCGCCTGGCGGCGCCGCCGACCGCCTGGCGCGCATGCTGGCCGACCGGCTGGAGGCGCGCTGGAAGCAGCCCGTGGTGCTGGACAACAAGCCCGGTGGCGGGGTGGTGGTGGGCACGCTGGCCACCGTGCGCGCGCCGGCGGACGGCCACACCATCGGCCTGCTGGGCAGCTCGCTGAGCATCAACGCCGTGCAGCGCACCGACCTGCCGTACCAGGTGAAAGACCTGCAACCGCTGGCGCGCGTGGGCTACTACACCATGGCGCTGGTGGCGCCGGCCAGCTTCCCGGCCAATGACGTAAAGGGCCTGATCGCGCTGGCCAAGGCGCAGCCGGCCAACCACTTCTCGTTTGGCTCCAACGGCATCGGCACCTCGGCCCAGCTGGGTGGGGATTTGCTGAACCACATGGCCGGCATCCAGCTGCAGCATGTGCCCTACAACGGCGCGGCCAAGATGTACACCGACATGATCGGCGGGCAGGTGCCGCTGGGCTTTTCGGTCGTCAGCTCGGCCGAGTCGTTCATCAAGTCCGGGCAGATGAAGGTGCTGGGCGTGACCAGCGCGCAGCGCAGCCCGCTGTATCCGCAGTGGCCCACGATTGCCGAGACGCTGCCGGGCTACGAGTCCGTCAACTGGGCCGGCTTCTGCGCGCCGGCCGGGCTGCCGCGGGAGCTGGTGCAGCGGCTGTCGGACGACATCGTTGCGGTGCTGCGTGCACCCGAGATGGCCAGGACGCTGGCCGACATGGGCATTGAAGTGGCGCCGCTGGGCGTCGATGATTTCCAGGCCTTCATCCAGAGCGAGATCAGGCGCTTTGCTGCCGTGACGCGCCCGCTGGTGCCGGCCAAGAATTGAGCGCACGATGACATCCACACAGACCACTTACCAGCTGACGCGCAGCATTCCCGCCGAAGCGCCCTACGACCTGGTCGTGGCCGGCGGCGGCCCTGCAGGCACGGCCGCGGCCGTGTGCGCGGCGCGGCGCGGCCTGAAGGTGCTGCTGGCCGAGGCCACGGGCTGCCTGGGCGGCATGGGCACCAGCGGCCTGGTGTCGTCGTTCGGCCCGGTGTCCGACGGAGAACGCATGCTGGTGGGCGGCTTCATGAAGGAGCTGCTGCAGACCATGTGGGAGCGCGAGGCGTTCGCGCCGCAGGTCACGCAGGACTTTTTGCACCGCCAGCTCAACCGCTGGGTGCCGTTCAAGCCCGAGCACCTCAAGCGCATCCTGGATGAATTCGTCGTGCAGGCGGGCGTGGACCTGCGCTTTTTCACGCGCGTGGTGGAGGCTGACCTGGGGCAAGGCCGCATCAACGGCGTGGTGTTGAGCAATGTGGAGGGCCTGCGCTATGTGCCCGCCAGGACCTTCATCGACGCCACGGGCGACGCCGCGCTGGCCGCGCTGGCCGGTGTGCCGTGCAAGGTGGTGCTGCGCGACACCGACACGGTGTCACCCAGCACGCTGTGCTCGCTGCTGGCCGGCATGGACTGGCAGGACCCGGCCTATGGCAGCGACTGGCGCGGCATTGACGAGGTCAAGGCCAAGGTCAAGAACCAGTGGGTGCCGCAGGCCATTGAAGAGGGCTTTTTTACGCAGGACGACCGCTTTTTCCCCGGCATGAACCGCATTGGCGACAACGGTGCCACGCTGAACGCGGGCCATGTGTTCAACCTGAACCCGCTGTCCGTTCGCAGCCTGTCGGACGGCATGGTGTTTGGCCGCAAGCTGGCACTGGAATACGCGGAGTTCTACCGCAAGTACGTGCCTGGTTGCGCTGACCTTGAGCTGCTGACCACGGCGCCGGTCATGGGCGTGCGCGATTCGCGCCGCATCGTGGGCGAGTTCGAGCTGAACATCGAGGACTTCCGCGCCAAGCGGCAGTTTCCGGACCAGATCGCGGTGTACAACCGGCCCACCGACGTGCACCCCACCGACACCAGCAAGGCCGAGTTCGACCGCTTCATGAAGGACTTTCACGGCAAGGACAACCTGGGCCGTGGCGACTGCGTGGGCATTCCCTACAGCATCCTGGTGCCGCGCGGCTCGCACAACCTGTGGGTGGCCGGGCGCTGCCATTCCAGCGACACCAAGGTGCATGGCTCGATCCGCGCGCAGTCGGCCGCGTACATGATGGGGCAGGCCGTGGGCACGGCGGCAGCGCAGTCCATCGCCACCGGGCAGCCGGCCTGCGACCTGGATACGGCGGTGCTGGTGCAGCAGCTGCGCGCTGATGGCGCCTACTTGCCGCAGGAGGGGCTGTCTTCGCGGATGACGCGCGCCTGACGCGGGTATGTGCTGACTCAACCGAGCAGCCAGGCCAGCTCCTCATCACTGAAGCCCGCACGCTTGCGGGCTTTTTCATTGAACGGTGGATGCAGGCGCGGCGCCTGGTAGCGATCCACCAGCACGCCGTAATGGGCCACCGGGTCAAGAGCGTCGCGCGCGCATAGCCAGCGGTACCAGTGGTTGCCAATGGCCACGTGGCCGATCTCGTCGCGCAGGATGATGTCCAGGATGTCCACCGCGCGCAGGGCGTCGGCGGTGTTCACCTTGCGCAGCTTGTCCTGGATCTGCGGCGTGGCGTCCAGGCCGCGCGCTTCCAGCGTGCGGGGCACCAGCGCCATGCGGGCCACGACGTCGCCGCGGGTTTTCTCGCACATCTGCCACAGGTTGTCATGGGCGGGGAAGTCACCATAGCTGTGGCCCATGGCCTGCAGTTGCTCATGCAGCAGGGTGAAGTGATAAGCCTCTTCAGCGGCCACGCGCAGCCAGTCCAGGTAGAACTCGCGCGGCATGCCGTCAAAGCGCCAGGCAGCGTCCAGCGCCAGGTTGATGGCGTTGAACTCGATGTGCGCAATGGCGTGCAGCAACGCGGCCAGGCCTTCGGGCTTGAAGGGCGAACGCCGGGGCACCTTGGCCGGGTGGACCAGCACGGGCCGGGCAGGGCGGCCGGGGAGCAGCGGTGGCTCGGGCAGCCTCTCTTGCGCTATCAAAAGCGTAGCGGACTGTTCAAACAATGCGCGGGTAGCCACGACCTTGGCAGCGGGGTCAGCCAGGCTCAAGGCCGCAAGCGCACATTGGCGAAGTTCCATCCCTACAATTCTAGGTTTTTGGGGTGCACGCAATGGCAATCTACGAACTGGACGGCAAGGCGCCGGTGTTGGGCAGCGGCGCTTGGGTGGCCGACAGCGCGCAGGTGATCGGCGCGGTGGAGCTGGCGGACAACGCCAGCGTGTGGTTTGGCGCGGTGATCCGCGGCGATACAGAGCCCATCCGCGTGGGCCGCAACAGCAACATCCAGGATGGCTCGGTGCTGCATGCGGATGTGGGCATGCCCCTGACCATCGGCGCCAACGTCACGGTGGGCCACCAGGTCATGCTGCATGGCTGCACCGTGGGTGACGGCTCGTTGATCGGCATCCAGGCCGTGGTGCTCAACGGCGCAAAGATCGGGCGCAACTGCATCGTGGGCGCGGGCAGCGTGGTGACCGAGGGCAAGGAATTCCCGGACAACTCGCTGATCATCGGCGCGCCGGCCAAGGTGGTGCGCACGCTGGACGATGCCGTCGCGCGCAAGCTCGCGCAAAGCGCCGCGCACTATGTGGAAAACGCGCACCGCTTTGCGCGCGGCTTGAAAAAGATCGGTTGACCGCGTGAGTGAATTGCACAAGTTCCTGTTTGACGGCATGCCGGTGCGCGGCATGATCGTGCGCCTGACCGACAGCTGGACCGAAATCCTCGCGCGCCGCGCGGCCAACAGTGAAACAGGCGCCTATGCGCCGCCCGTGCGCGACATGCTGGGCGAGATGGCCGCCGCGGGCGTGCTGATGCAGTCCAACATCAAGTTCAACGGTGCGCTGGTGTTGCAGGTGTTTGGCGACGGCCCGGTCAAGGTGGCGGTGGCCGAGGTGCAGCCCGACCTGAGCCTGCGTGCCACGGCCAAGGTCATGGGCGACGTGCCGGTGTCGGCGCGGCTGCCCGACATGGTCAATGTGAACAACAAGGGCCGCTGTGCGATCACGCTGGACCCCAAGGACAAGTTCCCCGGCCAGCAGCCCTACCAGGGCGTGGTGCCGCTGTTTGGCGACAAGCACGAAAAGCTGGACAAGCTCAGCGAGGTGCTGGAGCACTACATGCTGCAGTCCGAGCAGCTGGACACCCGGCTCATCCTGGCGGCAGATGACAAGGTGGCCGCGGGCCTGCTGATCCAGCGCCTGCCCACGCAGGGCGAAAAGAACATCGCCGCGCTGGAAGAGGGCAGGGCGGGCGCCGACATCGGCCTGAACGAGGACTACAACCGCATTGCCATCCTGGCGGCCACGCTCACCCGCGAGGAACTGCTGACGCTGGATGTGGACACCATCCTGCACCGGCTGTTCTGGGAAGAAAAGGTCATCCGCTTCGAGCCGCAGTCGCCGCGCTTTGCCTGCACCTGCAGCCGCGAGCGCGTGGGCCACATGATCCGCGGCCTGGGTGTGGCCGAGGCCGAGAGCATCCTGGCTGAGCGCGAGCAAATCGAGGTGGGCTGCGATTTTTGCGGCAAGCAGTACCGCTTTGACGCGGTGGATGCCGCGCAGCTGTTCACGTCGCCGGGGGATCAGCCGCCCGCGACGCCAACAGTCCAGTGAACAGGCGGTGCTCGCAGTCGGGGTCTGCGCATTTTTCGCAGGTCCACGGTCGGGTTTCCGTACCGCTGCGCTTCAGCGCCTCCATCGCAAACAGCGCATTGGCCAGCCGCTGGGGGCCCTGGCCATACACCACCCGGTAGGGCACGCCCGCGCGGTCCAGCGCGGCGCGCACCAGCGCATCCACGGGTTCGCGCACATGCGGGCCGTCACGCTGCAGGCCGTCAGCCACCCAAGGCAGGTCCAGCCCGGTGACCAGCGTCAGGTCGTAGTGCCGCTGGTGCTGCAGGGCAAAGTCATACAGCGACGCATCGTCGAACAGCATGGCGCTGTAGATGGCGGTCATGAGCGGGGTGGTGTCGGCCACCAGCCAGTGGCCCGGCGGGACCTGCAGGGCGCGTCGGGCCTGCTCCTGCGCGATGCCCGGCTGCTCGTGCGGGTGCGGCGTGCGGCCCTCGCGGTCGCACCATTCGCGCAGGTATTCACCCACCGCATGCACTGGATGGCCCTGCGCGCGCCAATGGGCCGCAATGCCCATGGCCAGCGCCGTCTTACCCGTGCTTTCGGCCCCGAGCAAAGCGAGTTTTGTCATGACTGCAAAGCAAGCCTTGTCATGGCGTTCCCAGGCGCTGGCGCCAGGCACGCCAGCCCAGGGCCGCCATCACGGTGAACACGGCATACAGCGCCACGAACCACCACAGGCCCTGATGGGCAAACAGCGCTACGCTGACCATGTTGACCACGATCCACACCAGCCAGTTCTCGATGAACTTGCGCGCCAGCACCACCGTGCCCACGATGCTGCCGGCGGTCGGGAAGGCATCCCACCAGGGCACGGCTGAATCGGTGTGGTGGGCCAGCAGCCAGGCCACGGCAGGCCACAGCAGGGCCCAGGCCAGCACCACGGCGCCCAGGCCGCGGCGCCCCATGGCCGCCACCTGCAGTGCGCTGCCGTCCTCGCGCCGCCCGCGCAGCCACTGGAACCAGCCCCACAAGGCCATCACGGCAAAGAAGATCTGCAGCGAGGCATTGGCATAGAGCCGGCCCTGCCAGAGCACAAAGAACGACAGCACCGAGCTGGCGAATGCCAGCGGCCAGCCCCAGTGGATCACCCGGATATTGCAGACCACCATCGCGATGCCGAGCACCGTGGCCGCGGCCTCAAGCCATTGGTGCAGCGTCACTTCGCGACCTGGACGAAGATCTCGTTGGGCTTGACCATGCCGAGTTCGGCACGGGCCTTTTCCTCGACCATCTCCAGGCCTTCCTTGAGGTCGCGCACCTCGGCTTCGGCGCGCTCATTGGCCTGCCGGGCCTGCTCGTTTTTTTCCTTCTGGTCGGCCAGCTGTTGCTGCATCTGCGACACATTGGGCACGCTGCCCCGGCCAAACCACAGTTGCGCATGCACGATGACGAGCAGCGCAAGCAGCAAGGCCGGGACGACGCGGTTCGCCATAGGCTATGGCGTAGTCACTTGAGGTTGTAGAACGCGGCGCGTCCCGGGTAGCTGGCAATGTCACCCAGGTCTTCTTCAATACGCAGCAGCTGGTTGTACTTGGCCATGCGGTCGCTGCGGCTGAGCGAGCCGGTCTTGATCTGGCCAGCGTTGGTGCCCACGGCGATGTCGGCGATGGTGCTGTCCTCGGTCTCGCCCGAGCGGTGGCTGATGACGGCGGTGTAGCCCGCGCGCTTGGCCATCTCGATGGCGGCGAAGGTCTCGGTCAGCGTGCCGATCTGGTTGATCTTGATGAGGATCGAGTTGGCAATGCCCTTGTCGATGCCTTCCTTCAGGATCTTGGTGTTGGTGACGAACAGGTCGTCGCCCACCAGCTGCACCTTCTGGCCCAGGCGCTCGGTCAGCACCTTCCAGCCGTCCCAGTCGCCTTCGGCCATGCCGTCCTCGATGCTGATGATGGGGTATTTGTCCACCCAGGTCGCGAGGATGTTGGTCCATTCCTCGGACTTGAGCGACAGGCCCTCGGCCTCCAGGTGGTACTGGCCGTCCTTGTAGAACTCGCTGGCGGCACAGTCCAGGCCCAGCGCGATCTGCTCGCCTGCCGTGTAGCCGGCGGCCGAGATCGCCTCCAGGATCATCTGGATCGCGGCCTCGTGGTTGGCCACGTTGGGCGCAAAGCCGCCTTCGTCCCCCACGGCCACGCTCATGCCCTTGTCGTGGATGATTTTCTTGAGCGCGTGGAACACCTCGGCGCCCCAGCGCAGTGCCTCGCGAAAGCTCGGTGCGCCCACGGGGATGATCATCAGTTCCTGCAGGTCCAGGTTGTTGTTGGCATGCGCGCCGCCGTTGACCACGTTCATCATGGGCACCGGCAGGCTCATGCCGCCCATGCCGCCAAAGTAACGGTACAGCGGCAGGCCGGATTCTTCGGCCGCTGCGCGGGCCACGGCCATGCTGACCGCCAGCATGGCGTTGGCGCCCAGGCGGCTCTTGTTGTCGGTGCCGTCCAGGTCGATCAGGGTTTTGTCCAGGAAAGCCTGTTCGGAAGCGTCCAGGCCCAGCACGGCCTCGGAGATTTCGGTGTTGATGTGCTCCACGGCCTTCAGCACGCCCTTGCCCAGGTAGCGCGACTTGTCGCCGTCGCGCAGCTCGATGGCCTCGCGGCTGCCGGTGGACGCGCCCGACGGCACGGCCGCGCGGCCCATGGTGCCCGATTCAAGCAGCACGTCGCATTCGACGGTGGGGTTGCCGCGGCTGTCCAGGATCTCGCGGCCGACGATGTCAACGATTGCACTCATGGCGGTTTCTCTTCAAAAGTTGGTAAACGGTTCAGACACCTTCGACGACGAGCATGCGCATCACGGCCGCGCCTTCGCGGGCCTTCTTGGCGGCTTCGTATTCGACGGAGTTGTAAAAAGCCCGGGCCTGTTCGACCGAGGGGAACTTGAGCATCACGAAGCGCGCGGGGTTCCAGTCGCCCTCCAGCACCTCGACCTTGCCGCCGCGGATACAGACTTCGGCGCCGCTGGCTTGCATGGCGATGGTAGAGAGCTTTTTGTACTCTTCGTATTGTTCCGGGTTTGTAACGTCGACGTTGGCAATGATGTAGGCACTAGGCAAAGCTGTTCTCCAGGAAACCGTTTTTCTTGGTGACGCGGTCCAGCTCCAGCAGTGTTTCCAGCAGCGCCTTCATGTGCTTGAGCGGCACGGCATTGGGGCCGTCGGACAGCGCTTTGGCCGGATCAGGGTGGGTTTCCATGAACAGGCCAGCCACGCCCACGGCCACGGCCGCACGCGCCAGCACCGGCACCATCTCGCGCTGGCCGCCAGAGCTGGTGCCCTGGCCGCCGGGCAGCTGCACCGAATGGGTGGCGTCGAACACGACCGGCGCGCCGGTCTCGCGCATGATGGCCAGGCTGCGCATGTCGCTCACCAGGTTGTTGTAGCCAAAGCTGGCGCCGCGTTCGCAGGCCATGAAGCTGTCCTCGGGCAGGCCGGCTTCCTTCGCGGCAGCGCGGGCCTTGTCGATGACGTTCTTCATGTCGTGCGGCGCGAGGAACTGGCCCTTCTTGATGTTGACCGGCTTGCCCGACTGCGCCACGGCGCGGATGAAGTCGGTCTGGCGGCACAGGAAGGCCGGCGTCTGCAGCACGTCCACCACGGCGGCGGCGGGCGCGATGTCGTCCTCGGAGTGCACGTCGGTCAGGGTGTGCAGGCCCAGCTCGCGCTTGACCTGGGCCATGATTTCCAGGCCCTTGTCGCGGCCCGGACCGCGAAAGCTGGTGCCCGACGAGCGGTTGGCCTTGTCAAAGCTGCTCTTGAAGATGAACGGGATGCCCAGCGACGCGGTGATTTCCTTCAGTGTGCCGGCGGTGTCCATCTGCAGTTGCGCCGATTCAACGACGCACGGGCCTGCGATCAGGAAGAAGGGCTTGTCCAGCCCGATGTCAAAGCCGCAGAGTTTCATGCGACAGCCTTGAGTGCTTTGTTGCCCGCAGCCTGATGGTCCAGCGCGGCCTTGATGAAGGCGTTGAACAGAGGATGGCCGTCCCAGGGCGTGGACTTGAATTCGGGGTGGAACTGCACGCCCATGAACCAGGGGTGCTCGGTCTGCGGCAGCTCGACGATTTCGGTGAGCTGTTCACGCTGCGTCAGGGCCGAAATGACCAGCCCGGCCTTGCGCAACTGGTCCAGGTAGTTCACGTTGGCTTCGTAGCGGTGGCGGTGGCGCTCGGTCACCACGTCGCCGTAGATTTTGTGGGCCAGCGTGCCCTTGGCCACGTCAGAGCTTTGCGCGCCCAGGCGCATGGTGCCGCCCAGGTCGGAGTTTTCATCACGCTTCTTGATAGTGCCGTCGGCATCCTTCCATTCCGTGATCAGCGCGATCACGGGGTGGGGCGAAGCGGGCTCAAACTCGGTGCTGTTGGCGTCTTTCAGGCCGGCCACATGGCGCGCGAATTCAATCGTGGCCACCTGCATGCCCAGGCAGATGCCCAGGTAGGGCACCTTGTTCTCGCGCGCGAAGCGGGCCGCGCAGATCTTGCCTTCGATGCCGCGCTTGCCAAAGCCGCCGGGCACCAGCACGGCGTCGTACTTGGCCAGGCGTGATACCACCTCGGGCGTGATGGTTTCGGAGTCCACGTAGTCGATCTTCACGCGGGCGTGGTTCTTCATGCCGGCGTGGCGCAGCGCCTCGTTGAGTGACTTGTAGCTGTCCGACAGGTCCACATACTTGCCGACCATCGCGATGGTCACTTCCTTTTGCGGGTGCTCGGTCTCGTAGACCAGGTCGTCCCATCGCTTGAGGTTGGCCGGCGGCGTGTTCAGGCGCAGCTTGTCGCAGATCAGGCCGTCCAGGCCCTGCTCGTGCAGCATGCGCGGCACCTTGTAGATGGTGTTCACGTCCCACATGCTGATCACGCCCCATTCAGCCACGTTGGTGAACAGGCTGATCTTGGCGCGCTCGTCGTCGGGGATGGCGCGGTCCGCGCGGCACAGCAGCGCGTCGGCCGAAATGCCGATCTCGCGCAGCTTTTGCACCGTGTGCTGCGTGGGCTTGGTCTTGAGCTCGCCCGCTGCGGCGATCCAGGGCACGTACGTCAGGTGCACGAAAGCGGTGTTGTTTGCGCCCATGCGCAGGCTCATCTGGCGCGCGGCTTCCAGGAAGGGCAGGGACTCGATATCACCCACGGTGCCGCCGATTTCCACGATGGCCACGTCCGCTGCGTCCGCCTCGCCGAAGCGGGCGCCGCGTTTGATGTATTCCTGGATCTCGTTGGTGATATGCGGGATGACCTGCACGGTCTTGCCCAGGTAATCGCCACGGCGTTCTTTCTCGAGCACGGACTGGTAGATGCGGCCGGTGGTGAAGTTGTTCACCTTGCCCATGCGCGTCGTGATGAAGCGCTCGTAGTGACCGAGGTCGAGGTCGGTTTCGGCGCCGTCATCGGTCACGAACACTTCGCCGTGCTGGAACGGCGACATCGTGCCGGGATCGACGTTAATGTACGGGTCAAGCTTGATGAGGGTGACTTTGAGGCCCCGCGATTCGAGGATCGCTGCAAGGGAGGCTGAGGCGATTCCCTTGCCCAGGGAAGACACCACACCGCCGGTGACGAAGACAAATTTGGTCATGTCAGGACGAAGGGCAAGCCTTCGCTCGGTGGGAAATTCAAATTATACGCTGGTACATTTGGCTGCATGAACGATCTCCTTGGCAAACACATCGTGCTGGGCCTGTCCGGCGGCATCGCCTGCTACAAGGCTGCGGAGCTGTGCCGTGCGCTCATCAAGGAAGGCGCGACGGTGCAGGTGGTGATGACGGCCGCGGCTGAACAGTTCATCACGCCCGTGACCATGCAGGCACTGAGCAACCGGCCCGTGTACGGCTCGCACAATGCGTCGGGCTTCGACGCGCGCGAGGCCAACGGCATGCCGCACATCAACCTGTCGCGCGAGGCCGATGCGATCCTCGTCGCGCCGTGCAGCGCCGACTTCATGGTCAAGCTGGTGCATGGCGGCGCGGATGACCTGCTGAGCCTGATGTGCCTGGCGCGGCCGGTGGACAAGGTGCCGCTGCTGCTGGCGCCCGCCATGAACCGCGAGATGTGGGCGCACCCCGCCACGCAGCGCAACATGGCGCAGCTGTCGGCCGACGGCGCCACCATCCTGGGCGTGGGCAGCGGCTTTCAGGCCTGCGGTGAAACAGGCGACGGCCGCATGTTGGAGCCGGCGGAACTGTTGCAGGATGTTGTGGCCTTCTTCCAGCCCAAGCTGCTGGCGGGCCGGCGCGTGCTGGTCACGGCCGGGCCGACGTTCGAGGCACTGGACCCGATCCGCGGCATCACCAACCATTCGTCGGGCAAGATGGGCTTTGCGATTGCGCGCGCGGCTCAGGAGGCGGGCGCGCAGGTCACGCTGGTGGCCGGCCCGGTGCACCTGCCCACGCCGCGTGGCGTGCAGCGCATCGATGTGAAGTCGGCCCAGCAGATGCTGGAGGCCACCATGCGCGAGGCCGACCGGGCCGACGTGTTCGTGGCCACGGCGGCCGTGGCCGACTGGCGGCCCGCCACGCACAGCGAGCAGAAGATCAAGAAAGACGGCTCCGGCCAGCCGCCGGTGCTGCACTTCACCGAGAACCCCGACATCCTGCACACCGTTGCCCAAGGCGAGCGGGCCCGGGCGGGCCAGCTGTTCTGCGTGGGCTTTGCCGCCGAAAGCCATGACCTGGTCAACAACGCGCAAGCCAAGCGTGCGCGCAAGGGCATACCGCTGCTGGTGGGCAACATTGGCCCGCTGACCTTCGGCCAGGACGACAATGAAATGCTGCTGGTCGATGAACACGGCGTCCAGCCGCTGCCGCGCGCGTCCAAGCTCGCGCTGGCCCGCCAGCTGGTGGCCGAAATCGCCCGGCGCCAACACCCAACCACTTCATCATGAAAATCGACGTCAAGATCCTCGACCCGCGCATGGCGGACCAATTGCCCGCCTATGCCACGCCCGGCAGCGCCGGGCTGGACCTGCGTGCCTGCATGGACGCGCCGCTCACGCTGGCGCCCAATGCCTGGCAGCTGGTGCCCACCGGCATTGCCATCTACCTCAAGGACCCGGGCTATGCCGCGCTCATCCTGCCGCGCTCGGGCCTGGGCCACAAGCATGGCATCGTGCTGGGCAACCTGGTGGGCTTGATCGACAGCGACTACCAGGGCCAGCTCATGGTCAGCGCCTGGAACCGCAGCGACACGGCCTTCACCCTGCAGCCCATGGAGCGGCTGGCGCAACTGGTCATCGTGCCGGTCGTGCAGGCGCAGTTTCATGTGGTGACCGAATTCCCCGCCAGCGAACGCGGCGAGGGCGGTTACGGCTCGACCGGCAAGGCCTGAGCCTACGCGCCGCGCGGCGTTTTCCGACACTGCAAATCGCCCGCGCCTGATGCCTGGCACGGTGCGGCGCCCCTGTAATGGAGGCTCCAGAACAAGGAGATTTCCATGCGCACTACCGTCCGCACCACCGCCCGTTTCATGTCCGTTGCCACCGCCGTCACGGCGGCTGCCGTCCTCACGGCCTGCGGCACGGCCGATCCCTATGGCGCCAACAACTATCCGGCAGCCAGCCCGCCGGCGGCCAGCTACCCGTCCAGCCCGAACCAGCCCGTAGCCTACGTCGAATACGGCCGCATCACCCAGGTGGAAGTGCTCAACAGCGGTGCGCCCGCCAACCAGGGGACGGCCGGCACCATCATTGGTGGCGTGGCCGGCGCGGTGATTGGCAACCAGATCGGGTCGGGTGGCGGCCGTGCCGCCGCGACCGTGCTGGGTGCGCTGGGGGGTGCCGTGGTGGGCAACCGTGTGGACCGCTCGCGCAATCCCGCCACGGCCGGTGCGGTCTACCGCATCACGCTGCAGACCGACGGCGGCGCCTGGCGCACCTATGACGTGGGCAGCACCGACCTGCGCGTGGGCGAGCGCGTGCGGGTGGAAAACGGACAGATCTACCGCGCCTGACCGAGGCGCTGGCAGCGGTCCGCTAGTTGTGAAGTGTCAACAGGTTCTTTCGAGGAATCGAGAGACGAGACATAGGTGAGGCGAGGTTGATGCCGTGGTGCGGGCGGTGCCAGTTGTAGAAGTGGTTCCACACAGGCAGGGCTGAACGGCGCTG
>Ga0209460_1000155_pt1 | contig 94870 bp, 83 predicted proteins | sample EBPBio132013_DNA_FD_185868 | JGI IMG/M metagenome (GOLD analysis project Ga0209460, IMG submission 185868) | Wastewater treatment Type I Accumulibacter community from EBPR Bioreactor in Madison, WI, USA - Reactor 2_5/13/2013_ DNA (SPAdes)... | ecosystem: Engineered > Bioreactor > EBPR >... | reverse complement strand
GGCTGGAGAAGGTCCCAAGGGTTCGGCTGTTCGCCGATTAAAGTGGCACGCGAGCTGGGTTCAGAACGTCGTGAGACAGTTCGGTCCCTATCTGTTGTGGGCGTTAGTAAATTGAGGGGCCCTGACTCTAGTACGAGAGGACCGAGTCGGACGTACCGCTAGTGTACCTGTTGTTTCGCCAGAAGCACCGCAGGGTAGCTATGTACGGATGAGATAAGCGCTGAAAGCATCTAAGTGCGAAACTCACCTCAAGATAAGTTTACTTTATAAGGATCGTTGAAGACTACAACGTTGATAGGCTACAGGTGTAAAGGCAGTAATGTCAAAGCCGAGTAGTACTAATTGTCCGTAAGCTTTCTAAAAAAAGAGTTTTTAGTGTTTAGTTATTAGTTTAAACTAAAGGCTATTCACTAAAAACTCGAAAATAACTCGTGTCTTTTTTTTCAAATATGTTATCCTTTTATGGTGTCTATTGCGGCGGGGATCACCTCTTCCCATTCCGAACAGAGAAGTTAAGCCCGCCTGCGCAGATGGTACTTGGCCTAAAGCCCGGGAGAGTATGTCGATGCCAATTTTTCCGCCACGGCGGATGTTAAAGCCCCTACAGTAATGTTGGGGCTTTTTTGTTTTAAATAAATAGCGCTAGCAAAATTTTATCGCTTTTTATATGGATTACACACTTTTTTATACACTACCTATAAGTAAACTCTAAATAATATCTTTTCTTTTAGTAAGATTTATCGCTTCGGTTTTATTATGTACTCTTAGTTTCGCGTAAATATTTTCAATATGTTTACGTACAGTTGAAGGACTAATGTTTAACTCATCACCAATTTGTTTATAAGTGTTACCTGTAGCAATTTTTTCTATAATTTCAATTTCACGTTTTGTTAAACCAAATTCTTCATAAACGTTTTTTTCGGTTTTTGGTTTTGTGTTTTGCTTAATAAGTTGCATAGCTTTAAATGCAATACCAGGACTCATAGGAGCACCACCTTCTAAACATTCTAAAATTGCTTCAATAATTCTTTCAGACGGTGAGTCTTTTGTTAAATAACCTGCAGCGCCTGCTAATATTGACTCTAAAATTATGTTTTCAGCATCCATTACGGTTAACATAATTACTTTTATTGAAGGGAAATTTGTTGAAATGTATTTAGTTGTTTCTATACCATTCATTTCAGGCATATTTATGTCCATTAAAATAACATCAGGAATATTTTTTTCAAGTATTTCTATTGCTTCTTTTCCGCTTGAAGCAGTGTAAACAATATCAATTTTATTACTTAATAATAGATTTTTTTTAATGATATTGATAAGTTTAGTTTCGTTATCAACTATGGCAACTTTAATTTTAATTTCTTTCATTTTTAATTGAACAAGTTATTTGAATTGTAGTTCCTTTATTGTGTTCAGATTCAATTTTAATATTTCCTCCAATTTCTTCAATCCTATATTTTATGTTTTTTAAACCGTAATTTTCGTTATTTGTAGTTGCATCAAATCCTTTACCATTATCTGTTATTGTTATTTTTAAAACATTATTATTTATTTCGTAATTAATATTAACACTGCTTGCCATAGCATGCTTTACAATGTTTTGAGCAACTTCTTGTATTACTCTAAATAAATTTAATAAAATGGTTGGACTAACTTCTAACTCTTCATTTCCATTAAACTCTGAATTAAATTTAATGTTTTTTTGTATAGATAAATAATCGAGTAAATAGGATTTAACACGATGCGAAAATTCTCCTAATGAAACTTTATCATAACTTAATGCCCAAATTGTATTTCTAAGCTGCTGTACAGTATCTCTAGCATAATTTCTAACATCATCAATGTTTTCAATATTATTATTATGTTTTATATAATCTAAATTAGATATAATGTAAGTGAGTTGTGAGCCAATATTATCATGTAAATCCTTAGAAATTCTTTCTCTTTCAGTTAAAATTTTTTGTTCAATTTCTAACTTCTGCAGTTCTATTTTATTTTTTGTTTTTTGTTGATTGTAAATCCAATAAAATATAATACAACAAAATAATATGCTACTTAAAATTATAAAATAAATATTTTTGTAAAAGGGTTGTAAAATATTAATATTGAAATTTATTGGCTCAGATGAATTTTCATTATTTAAGTCAAACATTCTAATTTGCAATTCATAATTGCCATATTTCATATTCTCGAAAATAATTTGATTATTACCTTTTTGGAGAGTAGTGTAAACACTGTCCTTACCTTTAAATTTAAATTGATAAACTAAATTTTGATTATTAAGATGTGGATAACACATTTGAAGGGTTATTTTTGTGTTTTCGGATTTTGCATTAATCTCTTTAATAGTGTCTGATAATTGTTCACCACTTAAATACAAGTGTTTAATTATTGGAGGTTTTATTTTTTCAATAGAGTTTTTTTTGATGTTTGAAATAATATTTAAGCCTGAAGTTGAACAAACGAAAATATTATTTTCAATAATTGAAATTCCATTAAAATTAATTTCGTTACTTAATAAACCATTATTAATATTATAAATTTTACATTTTTGAGTTTTAACATCAAATTCATTTAATCCATTATAAGTTCCAATCCATAATTTGTTTGTGTTGTTTGATGTTATAGAAGAAACCATATCGCTACTTAAACCATTGTTAGTTGTAAATTTTTCAAAACAATTGGTTTGATTGTTATGCAAGCTTAATCCACCACCCAAAGTGCCTATGTACATTATATTATTATACGATGTTGCACTTGTTGTAATTCTGTGAGAAATAGAACATTTATTTAAGCTTGAATAGTGGAAGTTTTCTGAAGTTTTTGTAACTCTATTATATTTTGTTGTGCCGTATGTATGGCAAATCCATATATTATTTTTATCGTCATTTACAAGATTTAAAATATAATTAGTGCTTGTAATGTTTTTAAAAAATTCAGGAATTAGAGATTTTATTGAATAGCTATTTTTATCAATAGAGTACAGGCCGTTATCTGTCCCTATCCAAACGGTAGAATTATCGTATTCAAACAAACAAAATATATTATTACTTTTTAAAATACTATTTGTTGTATTAAACTGTTTAATAATTTTACCTGTTGTATCAATAACAATTAAACCAGCATTAGTAGCTAACCATATTTTATTATTAATTGCTTTTAATGTATTTATACTATATTCATTTATTACTGTTTTATTAAATTGAAAACTTTTATCTAATATAACAATTCCTTTATGCGTTGCAATATAAAATTTGTTATTAAACAAAATACAATTATTAAAAATATTGTTTTTAATTTCAGGATATTCAATTGAACTTACACTTTTAATGTTTGATGCTTTTAGTTCAGTTGTAAAACACCATGTCCAGCGGTTCCAACCCATAAAACACTATCTGATGTAATACTAATACTAACTACAACATCTGATTTTAATAAATAGTTTTCATCACCCGATTTTACTTTTTTAATTTCGAGTGGAGTTAAAATGTATAATCCAGAAGTTGTACCAATTAATAATTTATTGTTCGAAAATTTTTTTAATGATGTAATGCTGTTTTTTGGAATAATTTGATGATGTATTGGGTTTAATTCATTTTTTGTTTCATTTAATGCAAATAAGTTACCACATAATGAAATATAAGTGATAGAATCAATTCGATCAACTATAGGATAACATAGATTATTTAAGGTGTATAGTTTCTTTTTTTTGTTTTGATGTATTTTATAATATATATTTTCTTCAATTATATATTTTATATCATTTTCTTCAGAAATTAACCTGTAATTTAAAGTATCAATTTTTGGAATAGAGTTATTTAATTCGGTTTTATTTATTTTTAAATTATAACCTGCACATATATAAACTATATTTCCATATAAATCTTTTTGTAAATTTTTAATATCATTATGCCCTTCGTATATTCCTCCAAATTCTTTTGTTCCAATTTTTGTAAATAATTTAGTTTTTTTGTTGTATCTGTTTAAACAATGCCTTGTTCCTATCCAAATGTTTCCAAAATCATCTTCTACCAAACAAGTAATAAAATTATCTGTTAAACTATTTGTGGTATTGTTTTGTCTGTAAACATCAAATTCTTTACCATCAAAACAATTTAAACCATCTTGTGTGCCAATCCAATAAAAACCTTCTGTGTCTTTAATTACAGCTTGTACAGAGTTTTGAGATAAGCCATCATTAATATCAATTGCTTTAAATCTAAACTGTGCATTTACGCATGTAGAAAATAAAATAAATATAAAAATGAAATACTTTATAACTGCTTGTAAATTTATTAATTGAATATAAATAAAATAAATTATAAATCATTTTAATTTAAAAATACGTCATTTGACGTATTGCATAATTTTATGATTGTTTGAAATTTGTTTTCATAAAATCTTTATTTATGAAAAAAACATTTACTTTATTATCATTATTATTTTGTGGCTGTATTGTACAAGCACAATCGTTTTGGGCTAATTTAAATTCGCCTACAGGACATAGATATTATGCTGTTTCGCATGATGGCTCTAAATTTTTTAGCTCAAATGGTTTTGGAGGAGCAGCATTTGCTCAGTTAACTTTAAAACAAGGAGCAGGAACATGGAACGCAGTTACAATGTCTGGTTTTACAACAACTACAACATTTAACAATATTTATTGTGCAGCAAATGGTAATTTAATTGTAACTGGTAGTCAAGGTTCAAATGGGGTTGTGTTTAGAAGTACAAATGATGGTACTACATGGACACAATCATCTTATACTTTAACTGGTTTTAATCAAAACATACTTGAAGATGCAAGTGGAAATATTTACATATATAAAATAGGAGGTACTGGAGTAAGTTTTGTGAAAAGTACTGATGGTGGCTCTACATTTTCAGTTCCAAATGCAACATTTAACACAAATTTTATGGCTATATCTGGCAATACGTTGTATGCTTTACAATCTGGGGTAAGCGTTTGGAATGTTTATAAAAGTACTGATGGTGGTGTTAGTTGGACAATAACACCTAATAATTTATCGCTTTCTAGTCAAAGTTATATTTACGCAACACCAAATGGTAATGTTTATATAGATGATCAAAAAAAATCAACCGATGGAGGTGCAACATGGACTAATATGACTATAGCGCCAAGCGGAAGTGTGTTTTTTATTGATAAATCAAATAATTATTTTGTGAGAAATGAACCAACTAATTTATATAAATCAAATGATGCTGGAGTTACATACACAGATGTTGTTAATGGATTAAATTTATCCCCATCAACAAGTATGCAATACATAATTACTACAAACGATGGTAAATTATATGTATCTACAACAGGTGCAGGTAGTTATAGTTTATATATTCATGGCAACGCGCCAACAAGTATTAAAGAGTCAAATAATTTAGAAAATGAAATTAATGTGTTTCCTAACCCAGCTTCACAATTTGTTAGTATTGATGTAAAGAATTACAATATTGAAGAAGTATGCATGTTAGATGTTAATTGCAAATTAATAAATACAAATATTACTTTAAATAATACAACTGCTAAGATTGATGTTAGCGCATTACAAAATGGTGTTTACTTTGTAAAAGTTAAAAGCACCAACATTAAACCAGTTTATAAAAAAATAATAATCACACATTAAAACAAAATATAAAACATGAAATCAATTTTAAAAAATGCAATTTGCGTATCTGTTATTTGTCCATTTATTGTATTGGCTCAAGAACAAAAAGATTTTTATAAAGTAGCAGATTATAAACCAAAAGATATAAAAGAAATAAAAACTATTTATGCTGAACAGTTTAGAATTGTTTATAACATTAAAGACATGGCAAATGCTAATTCGTCATCTTTAGGAAGTAACCAACAAAATGGTGTTAAAGTTGCAGCTGTATTAGGTGTAACCAAAGAAACATTACAAGCTGTTACTGATGAAGCTTTTAAATTGTTTCAGGATAAAGCTAAGGCAAATGGTTATGAATTTATAGATAACAGTAAAATACAAGCTTTAGAAGTTTATAAAGATAAAACAGTTGCACACAAACCAATTGTTTATCCAGAAATTATGGATAAAGAAGATAAAGTTTGTATTTATGCAACACCACAAAATTTTGTTGGTTTTGAAAAAGTTTTTCCTATGAAATTAGCTAAAGCATTTAAAAATAATGATGTTTTAACTGCTAATATTAATTTAACAATGGGCTTTGTTAATTTTAATGCTAAAAGTAGCAAAATTGGAGTTCAAGCAAAAGTTAAAACTAATACTGAATTATCATTAGGTGGATACATTCCTTGTCAATCGGGTTTTATGGATAATAGTTTTGTTACTACAACAACCATTAATTCATATTCAAAATACACCGCTGGATATACATTTACTCATAAAGACCCGCTAACTTACGACAAAGAAATTGGGGAACTTGTAATTACAAATGATGGAAGTACAGATGTTGGTTTTCTTTCTTATGGAATAAATAATAAATACAGGGGTTACCTTTTTAAAGTAGATCAAGAGCAATATAAAAGCGCTGTATTAGAGTTAATAGGTAAAGAGTTTGATTTTTATTTTGAAACTTTAAAAGCTAACGCAAATAAATAATTATTTAAAACGAAATAAAAAAGTATGAAGTAAAAACTTCATACTTTTTTATTTTATAACTTTAATTAATTATTTACCCTTACTTGTTTTTGAATTTTTTGAAGGATTATCTTTTTTAGCTGGAACAACTTTATCTTGAACTTTATTTTTACTAAAAAATGCATCGGTTTCTTTTTTGTTTGCAGGTACTCCATTTATAAATAATTCTTTTTCTTTTACACTTCCGTTTTCATTTCTATAAATCCATGGACCTTTTTTCTTTCCGTTTTCGTAAAAACCTGCAGCAACCTCTACACCGTTAGGATAATAATGTACGCTTTTTCCAACTAATTCGCCATTTGTATATGTTCCTATTGCTCTAATTTTACCAGGACCAAAGTATTGTTTATATGGGCCATTCATTAAATCATCTTTAAATAATCTTTCTTCGGCAATGTTCCCATCAGGCATGTAAACAATTGATGTTCCGTTCTTTTTACCTAATTTATAATTGTCTTTAGAAATTAAAACTCCAGCTTCGTCATAATATTGCCATACACTATCTTTAACTTCATTTATGTATTTTCCTACTCCCATTCTTTTTCCATTAAAATGAAAAAGTTTTGCATAAGCTATTTTCCCTTCTAATTTAAAATTCATAATGGCTTTAACCGTATCATGCGGGTAATAATATTTAAAAACACCTACTGGTTTATCATTTTTAAATTCGCCTTCATAAATTAACTTATTTTTTGTGTCGTATTTTTTCCAATAACCTTGTTTTTTTCCGTTTGCATCAATAGTTTGTGATAATAACGTTTGAGTAAAAGTTAATACTAAAACAATTAAAAAATATTTTTTCATAATTAATAGCTATAATTAAATAAATAAAAAAAGTAACGTATTAAATTTAATTAAAATACGTGTCCCATTTTATTTTTTTTGGTTTCAAGATATTTTAAATTATGTTCATTTGGTTCAATTATAATTGGAATATTTTCAACTATTTCTAAACCATAACCAATTAAGCCAGCTCTTTTTTTAGGGTTATTGGTCATTAATTTTATTTTACTTGCGCCCAATGCACGTAGTATTTGAGCTCCAACGCCATAATCGCGCTCATCCATTTTAAACCCAAGTTCAATATTTGCTTCAACAGTATCTTTTCCTTGCTCTTGTAATTTATAGGCTTTTAGTTTATTTAATAATCCTATCCCTCGTCCTTCTTGGTTCATGTACAAAATAATTCCTTTCCCTTCTTTTTCTACCATTTGCATTGCTTTTTGTAATTGAGGGCCACAATCGCATCTGCAACTCCCAAAAATATCTCCAGTAACACAACTGCTATGAACTCTTACTAAAATTGGTTCGTCTTTTTTCCATTCGCCTTTTACAAGTGCTAAGTGTTCTAAATTATCAATTTTAGTTGAAAATGCTTTTAAATTAAAATTTCCCCAATTAGTTGGCATTTTAACTTCGACTTCTTCAACTATATTTGAATCTTTTGCTAAGCGATAGGTAATTAAGTCTTCAATGCTTATAATTTTTAAATCAAATTTTTGAGCAATTTTAATTAGATCTGGTAACCGCGCCATAGAGCCATCTTCGTTCATAATTTCAACTAATGCTCCGCACGGTTTACTGCCTGCTAATCTTGCTAAATCTACGGTTGCTTCGGTGTGCCCTGTTCGTCTTAAAACCCCTCCTTCTTTAGCAATTAGTGGAAAAATATGTCCTGGTCGCCCAAAATCAACTGCTTTAAAATTATCATCAATTAAAGCTTTTATAGTTTTACTTCTGTCGCTAGCCGAAATTCCTGTTGTACATCCATGCCCTAATAAATCTATTGAAACAGTAAAAGCAGTTTGATGCAAGGCGGTGTTAGATGGCACCATCATATCCAATTGTAAATCTTTTGCTTTTTGTTCTGTTATTGCTGTACAAATTAATCCACGCCCATGTGTAGCCATAAAGTTTACAACTTCTGGTGTTGCATTTTCGGCAGTGGTAATAAAATCTCCTTCATTTTCTCTATCTTCATCATCAACTACAATAATTACCTTACCGTTTTTTAAATCCAATAAGGCTTCATCAATTGTGTTTAATTTAATTTTCTCCATTCTTTGTTTCCTTTACAATACTGCAAAGTTATTAATAATTAGGGATTTTTAAGCTAATTTTTAAGTGTAATGTTGGATGTAAATTTGTTTAAAATCATTAAAATATTATTTAAAATAACTAATTTTATACAATTATATGTCGGTACATAAAGAACTTAAGAAGATAACTACCCATTCTCTTCAAGAAATGAAGAAAAATGGAGAAAAAATAGCCATGTTAACAGCTTACGATTATACTATGGCTAAAATAATAGACAATGCTGGTATTGACGTAATTTTGGTTGGTGATAGTGCAAGTAATGTAATGGCTGGACACGAAACTACTTTGCCTATAACGCTAGATCAAATGATATACCACGCAAGTAGTGTAATACGCGCAATAAATAGAGCATTAGTTGTAGTAGATTTACCTTTTGGTACTTACCAAGCCAACTCAAAAGAGGCTTTAAATTCGGCTATTAGAATAATGAAAGAAAGTGGTGCACATAGTGTAAAACTTGAAGGTGGAAAAGAAATAAAAGATAGTATTGAACGTATTTTAACTGCCGGAATACCTGTAATGGGACATTTAGGCTTAACACCACAAAGCATTTATAAATTTGGAACTTATACTGTAAGAGCTAAAGAAGACGAAGAGGCAGAAAGATTATTAGAAGACGCTCTTTTGTTAGAACAATACGGATGTTTTGCAATTGTTTTAGAAAAAATTCCTGCAAATTTAGCAAGTAAGGTTGCTCAATCGTTATCAATTCCTGTTATTGGAATTGGCGCAGGTGCAGGTGTTGATGGGCAAGTACTTGTTACACATGATATGTTAGGAATGACCCATGAATTTAGCCCGCGTTTTTTACGTCGCTATTTAAATTTATATGAAAATATGGGCAACGCTTTTAAATCGTATATTGCAGATGTGAAAAGCAAAGATTTTCCTAATGATAAAGAACAGTATTAATTAATAGATATTTTTTAAATATGAAAACTTGGAGTAAAGAAGAAATTTTAGAAGTGTACAATACACCATTAATTGAATTGGTTGCAAAAGCTGGCGAAATACATAAACAATTTCATAAAATTGGCGAGGTACAAGTAAGTTCGTTGCTATCAATTAAAACTGGTGGTTGCCCCGAAGATTGTGCATATTGCCCACAAGCGGCGCGATATAATACAGATGTAAAAGTACATAAATTGATGGACGTTAAAGAAGTAAGTGAATGTGCCGATAATGCAAAAATTGGTGGAGCTAGCCGTATGTGTTTAGGCGCAGCATGGCGCGAAGTTAGAGATAATAAAGACTTTGATAAGGTTTTAGATATGGTTAAAGTTATTAACTCTAAAGGCTTAGAAGTTTGTGCTACTTTAGGTATGGTTACCGAAGACCAAGCAAAAAAATTAGCAGATGCTGGATTATATGCTTATAACCATAATTTGGATACTTCCGAAGAAAATTATAATAATATAATTTCTACACGTAATTACGATGATAGATTAAATACAATTAAAAATGTACGTAAAGCTGGCTTAACAGTTTGTAGCGGTGGAATTATTGGTATGGGCGAAAAAGTTGAAGATAGAATTGGAATGCTACACACATTAAGTATTTTACGTCCACAACCCGAAAGCGTTCCTATTAATGCATTAGTACCAGTAGAGGGTACGCCAATGGAAAACCAACCACCTGTTCCAATTTGGGATATGGTTAGAATGATTGCAACTGCTCGGATTGTATTACCTCATACTGCTGTACGCTTAAGTGCAGGAAGATTAAACATGAGTATGGAAGGGCAAGCACTTTGTTTTTTAGCAGGTGCAAATAGTATTTTTGCTGGCGAAAAATTATTAACTACTCCAAATCCTTTGTATAATCAAGATATGGATATGTTTAAGATTTTAGGATTAACTCCAAAAAAATCAGTTGCCGAAAAAGTTGAAGCTTAATTTTTTTGCAAAATAATCCTTCAAATATTCAAAAGTTACTTAAACAAAGAATAGAGAACAATAGCTTACGTAACTTAAAAAATAATTTTCCAACTATAGATTTTTGTAGTAATGATTATTTAGGTTTTACAAAAATTAATAATCCTGAACTAACCGAAAACTCGCTAAAATCTGGGTCAACTGGTTCGCGTTTAATCTCCGGAAACTCTATTGAAACAGAATTAGTTGAAAAACAAATTGCAAATTTTCATAATGCGCAAGCCGCTTTAATTTTTAATTCTGGTTACGATGCAAATCTTGGATTGATTTCATCTGTCCCTCAAAAAAACGATTTAATTTTAATAGATGAACTTTGCCATGCAAGTATTTACGATGGTATAAGATTATGTTACGCCAAACATTTTAAGTTTAAACACAATGATGTAAATGCTTTAAATGAATTGTTACAACGCCATTATGTTAATTTTGAAACTATTTATATTGTTGTAGAAAGTATTTATAGTATGGATGGTGATGCCGCACCATTATTAGATATTGTAAGTTTAAAAAATAAACACAAAAATTGTTTTTTAATTGTTGATGAAGCACATGCCATTGGTGTATTTGGCCAAAATGGTAAAGGCTTATGCAACAAATTTAATATTGAAAATGAATGTTTTGCTAGAATTTATACTTATGGTAAAGCCATGGGCGCTCATGGAGCAGCAATAGTTGGAAATAATGATTTGCGTAATTATTTAATTAATTTTAGCAGACCATTTATTTACACAACTGCGCTCCCTCCAACTAGTATTAATGCTATAAATAACGCATATCAATTATTAAACTCAACTAATCAAATCAAAAAATTAAATGAAAATATAGGTTACTTTTTAAAACAATCAAAAAACATAAAGGGTTTTATTAAAAGCAACAGTGCTATACAAAGCTTAGTTTTAGGAAATAATTTAAAAGTTGATAATTTAGAAAATAAATTAGCAGAAAATAATATTTATGCTAAATCTATAAAAAGTCCAACAGTAAAATTAGGAACAGAAAGAGTTAGATTTTGTTTACACGCATTTAACACAGAAAATGAAATAGATTTATTAATTAAAATTTTACTTGAAAATAAATTGTAAAATTTGTTTTAAAAACATTTCATCTGTTTCATTAAAATGATTTAAAAATTCACTATCTATATCTAAAACACCAATTATTGTGTTATTTTTATCTTTAATTGGAATTACAATTTCACTTTTACTTAATGAACTGCATGCAATGTGTCCCTCAAACTCATCAACGTTAGGAACAATTAAAGTTTTGTTTAATTCCCAACTTTTACCGCAAACACCTTTACCGTAATTTATTCTTGTGCAAGCTACTGGGCCCTGAAAAGGGCCTAAAACTAATTGATTATTTTTTATTAAATAAAAACCAACCCACCAAAAATTAAAGCTTTGTTTTAAAGCGGCACAAACATTTGCCATATTGGCAATTAAATCTTCTTCGGTTTCTAATAAAGCTTTTAATTGCGGAATAAGTTCTTTGTACTTATCTTCTTTTGTAGTAGCAATTATTTTTAATTCATCAGCCATTTATAAAATTATTTGCATATCGTCAACCGCTAACTCAACATTTTTAGGCAAACTATTTTGTAAACTATCAAAAGTACCCAATTGATGCGATATATGAGTTAAGTATGTTTTTTTAATGTTTAATTCTTCGGCTAAATTTAATGCTTCTTTATAAGTAAAGTGAGATATATGTGCTTCGTGCCTTAAAGCATTTAAAACTAAAACATCTGCATTTTTAATTATTTTTTTATTCACTTCATCTATGTAATTGGCATCCGTTATATAAACAAAGCTGTTTATTTTAAAACCTTTTACAGGAAGCTTGTAATGTAATACATCAATTGGTTGTATTTCAATATCGCCAATACTAAATTTTTTATCATCAAAATTTACTATTTCTATTTGAGGTATACCTGGGTATTGGTTATTATCAAAAATATATGCGTACTCTCTTTTTAGTGCAGTTACTACTCTTTCAGTTGCATAAACTGGTATGGCTTTTTTTTGTACATAATTAAATGCTCTTACATCATCTAATCCAGATATATGGTCTTTATGTTCGTGTGTAAAAACAACAGCATCTAATTTACTTACTTTGTTTTTTAAAAGTTGTTGCCTAAAATCAGGACCAGCATCAATTACAATTGTAGTTGTACCGCTTTCAACTAAAATACTTGTGCGTAATCTTTTGTCAAAAGGGTTTTGGCTTGTGCATACTTCACAATTACAAGCAATAACAGGCACACCTTGCGATGTACCTGTTCCTAAAAATGTAATTTTTATTTTATCTGCAAACATTAATCTTCACGATTGTTACCCATAAAACGCATAATGTAATAAAGTAAAGTTGCAATAGAAGCTAAAGCGTTTACAAAATAAGTATATGCAGCCCATTTTAAGGCGTCTTTTGCATCATCAACTTCATTATAATTTGCTATTCTAGATTCTTCTAGCCAAACTAAAGCGCGTTTACTTGCATCAACCTCTACAGGTAAAGTTATAACACTAAATAAAGTAATTATAGATTGTATAACTATAAATAAAATTAACATAGTGTTTGTTAAACCTGGATTCATATATGCTAAAAAAGCTAATCCTAATGAAATCCATGTAGATGCCATGCTTGCAAATTGTACAACAGGAACTAGTTTACTACGCATAGTTAACCAAGCATATGCAGTGTTGTGTTGTACTGCATGCCCACACTCATGTGCAGCAACCGCCGCTGCAGCAATGTTGTTTCCGTTATAAACCGCAGAACTTAAGTTAACAGTTTTATCGGCTGGGTTATAATGGTCACTTAAAAAACCATCTACACTTTTTACAGTTACATCAAAAATACCATATTGCTTTAGCATTTTTTCTGCAACATCTTTTCCTGTTAAACCAGAACTTAAACGTTCTTTGGAGTAGTGATTAAATTTGCTTTTTAACCTTGCGCTTACAATAAAACCTATACCAGCAAATAAAATGGTAATAACTAATAAAATTGGATCGAAATACATAATTTATTTTTTATCTAATATATCAAAAAGAATACCAACTAAAGGTACAGACAAATTTTCATTAAGTTTTAAGTTTATTGTTAAACAAATTAACATATAATGTTTGGTAAATAGCTTGTTTCTGTAAAATTGGCAGTTGTTATAGTAGTAAATTTACAATATGAAGGATAGACCACTTATTTTAGTAACAAACGATGATGGTATAAGTGCTCCAGGGTTAATTCATTTAGCAGCAATAGCATCAAGGTTTGGAAGAGTTGTTGTTGTTGCACCTGATAAACCACAAAGTGGAATGGGACACGCAATTACTATTAATAGCACTTTAAGATTACACGAAACAAGTTACCATAATGCTGAAATGGAATTTGCATGTACCGGAACACCGGTTGATTGTGTAAAAATGGCGGTTAATCATTTATTAAAACAAAAACCTGACTTAGTTTTAAGCGGAATAAACCATGGAAGCAATAGTTCAATTAACGTAATTTATAGTGGAACAATGAGCGCAGCGGTTGAAGGTGCTTTAGAAGGGGCAAAAAGTATTGGTTTTAGTTTATGCGATTACTCCTTACATGCTGATTTTGCACAAGCCACGCCTTTTTTAGAACAAATAATTGAACATACGCTTTTAAACGATTTACCCAAAGGTGTTTGTTTAAATGTTAACATTCCTAAATTACAAACTAATCAAATTAAAGGTATAAAAGTTGTTAGACAAGCCAATGCAATATGGCACGAAAAATTTGATGAAAGACAAGATCCTTACGGTAGAAATTATTATTGGTTAACTGGCGAATTTGTAAATTTTGAACCTAAAGCTATTGATACCGATGAATGGGCATTACAAAATAATTACATTTCTGTAGTACCTGTTCATACTGATTTAACTGCGCATTTTGCTTTACAAAATTTAAAAACATTAGAAAAATGAATTTAAAAACTAAAATTGATAACATTTGGATTGGGTTAATAGTTGGAATAATTTTTCCAATGGTAATTTATTTTTTTATTTGGATGTTTACCAAAAGTTATATTAGTTTTCCGAGTAGATACACAAACTATTTAATAAATGGTCAATTGTTAAGTGGACATATAAAAATTTGTGGTATCGCCAATTTAGCTTTGTTTTATTTAGGTTTAAAAACAAAGTCAGATAAATTTACTCGTGGTATTATTTTTGCATTATTAATTTATGTGGTATTAGTTGCTTATGTAACTTATTATGTTGAACCCAGTTTTGAATAAATGAGATATTATTTTATTGCTGGCGAGGCCAGTGGAGATATGCATGCTGCAAATTGTATCAAAAACATTTATTTGTTTGATGCAAATGCAGAATTTGCTTTTACTGGAGGGGATCAAATGAAAGCCATTACAAATAAAACACCTGATATTCATATTACTCAAATGAATTTTATGGGTTTTATTGATGTGCTTAAACACATTAAAATTATAAAGCAAAACTTTAAAACCGTTAAACAAAGTATTTTAAACTTTAAACCAGATGTTTTAATATTGGTTGATTATCCAGGATTTAATTTAAGAATGGCTAAATGGGCTTTTGAAAATGGCATTAAAGTAGATTACTATATCTCTCCTACAGTTTGGGCATGGAAAGAGGGTAGGGTAGAAATAATTAAAAAATATGTAAAGCAATTATTTGTAATACTTCCCTTTGAAAAACAATTTTACGAAAAGCATAATTATAAAGCTCACTTTTTAGGTCACCCACTTTTAGATGCAATTGAAAATAAAAGAAAGGATTTAAAAAAGATTGAAGAATTTATTCGAGATAATAAATTAAACAACCAACCAATAATTGCGGTTTTACCAGGAAGCAGGTTGCAAGAAATTAATCATATGCTAAAAATTATGATTAAAGTTAGATCTAATTTTAAAGAGTATCAATTTGTAATTGCAGGAACAAATACATTACCTCAATCAGCATATAAACTTGCATTAGATAATAACATAAAAGTTGTTTTTAATCAAACATATGATTTATTAAATTTAGCAGAGGCGGGAATTATAAAATCGGGCACATCTACATTAGAAACAGCTCTTTTTAAATTACCGCAAGTTGTTTGTTACAAAGCTGGAGCGCTTTCAATTAAAATTGCTAAGTTTTTTGTAAACATTAAATTTATTAGTTTGCCTAATTTAATTATGGATAAACCAATAGTTAAAGAGTTAATACAAGCAGATTTTAGTGTGAACAATATTACTAACGAATTAAATTTATTATTAAAGAATAAAGAATATCGCAATAATCAAATTAAAGAGTATGAAAATTTAATTAATTTTTTAGGCGGAGCAGGGGCAAGCAATAAAATAGCAAAACAAATAGTTGAAGATATAGCAAAATGAAACATTTTAAAAAAAGCACATATTTTGTAATGTTAATGTTTGCATTTGTATTATGCACAAGTTTTTATATTAAAACAGAAACATTACAAATTAGAATTTATACTTCAACTAAATTAAATACTGTTAGTTTTGGTGTAAATGCAGGTAAATACAAACTTATAGGAGATGGCAGTTTAATATTAGAACCAAACATCGCAAATCATATTAAATTTACTTTAAAAAATGATAGCGTTATAGTTTTAGATGGCGAACAAAAATTAGGAACATTTAAATATGTAAAATTTAGTGGAGATGCTTTAAGTGAATTAAAAATTAAAATTATAAATCCTGATAGAAAAGCAAGATTATATCAAAACAATATAAGTTGTAGTGTTGTTGATGGAAATTTAAGATTACTTAATGAGATTTATTTAGATAATTATATTGCTGGTGTAACTGAAGCAGAGGCAGGCTCAAGAGCAGCTCAAGAATTTTACAAAGTACAATCCATATTAGCCCGCACTTTTGCATTAGCACATATTAATAAGCATGTAACCGAAGGTTTTAGTTTATGCGATCAAGTTCATTGTCAGGCTTATTACGGTAAACCAAAAGATTTAAGCATTTTTAATGCCATTGAAGCCACAAAAAATTTAGTTGTTGTTGATGAAAATTTAAATTTAATAGTTGCAGCTTTTCATAGTAATAGTGGAGGACAAACCGCAAATAGCGAAGATGTTTGGGGCGCAAAAACATCTTATTTAAGAAGTATAAATGATACCTTTAGTTTAAAAATGCCTAACAGTAAATGGGAACGTAAAATGTTAAAAGAAGATTGGTTATCTTATTTAAAAATAAAATACAATTACCCTACAGATAATGACGAGGCAATAAATCAAGCTTTAAATTTTAAACAAGAAGAAAGAAAAGTGTTTTTAGAATGTTATAATAGCAAAGTTCCTTTAAAAAATATTCGTAACGATTTACAATTAAAATCTACTTATTTTACTATTTCCGAGCTAAGTAAAGATAGTGTTTTGTTTAAAGGAAAAGGTTACGGGCATGGTTTAGGAATGTGCCAAGAAGGCGCAATGCGTATGTGTAAGTTAGGGTATAATTACCAACAAGTTTTAAATTTTTACTATAAAAATATTACGTTGATAGATTTACATAAGCTTAGTTTTTTTAAAGACGAGTAAAAACTCTTATAAATTAATTTTATCTTTATATCAGTGAAAATTAAATTAACATATCTTTTTTTTCTATTAAGTTTTTTTTGTTTTTCGCAACAAACAAACACAATTAAATTTAAAAAAGAAACCAAATTTGCAAAAGCAGTTTTTGATAACGTTGATTTAAAATTAATGGTTATTGATGTATACGGTAACCCAACCGAAGCAAAAATAGGAAAGTTTAAATTATACATTAAATCAAAAAAAGAAACAGCCGAGTTTGCTGCTTACTCAAACAATTTAAGTTCAGAAATGATTAATTATCTTAAAAAATTAAAACATTCAGCCAAACTTTTTTTTACCGAAATTAATGTGGTGGAAGATGACAGTCATCTCTCTAAATTACCCGATGCTATAGAACAATGGTTCCCTAATTGTGCTAATTGTAAACCTTAAGTTATTAACTTTAAATCAATCTAAAACGATTTAAGAATATTAATAAGTTTGTTAATCTAATAAAAAAGTTAAAGAAAAATACTTTAATTTTATATAAATTTAAAAAAAACATTATGCATATTCAAAATGATGGTACTTTTTTAATTCCTATTGATTATTCAAAACAATCGATAAATGCAATTAAACATTCGTTTAACTTAGCAAGATACACTAACTCTAAACTTCATATTTTATATGTTTTTGCCGAAAAGCAAGACCATTCAGAAGCTGAACTAAAAGAATTAGCTGCAAATACTGCTAAAGAAAGCGGTTTATCGTGCACTTGTTCTATAATAAAAGGAGATATTTATGAAGTAACAGATAAATATGCAACTGATAAAAAATGCACAATGATTGTTGCAGGGCTTGATACGCACGTAAAATTTAGAAGTTTTATGAGCAGAGCCTCATCAAGCAAATTTATTAAAAATGCACCTTGTCCAGTTTTAACAATTAGAAGTAATACGTTTTCGCCTGATTGTAAAAATATTTTAATGCCATTTGATTTAAGTCCAGAAAGTAGAGAAAAAGTTCCCGCAGTTATTCAATTAGCAAAGTTTTATGGTGCAGATATTAGAGTGGTTTCTATTTTTGATCCAGGCGAATCTGAATATGAAAATGCACTTTTACCTTATTTAAATCAAGTAAAAAAATACATAAAAGAAAACAATGTAAATTGTACAAATAAATCAATTCCTGGGCGAGATGTGGCCGAAGCAATTGTTGATTATGCAAATAAAAACAATTGCGATATAATTGTGCAAATGAATAAAAGAGATTTAAGCTTTGGCGAAATGTTTAGCGGAACTATGAGCCAAAAAATGGTTGATATTAGTAATGTGCCTGTGTTAACCATTAACCCAATGGAACGTAGAAATATGCCTTTGTCTTATTAGGCTTTTTTTATTAAAGTTTTTAAGTAAAATATTATTACAAATATAAATCCAATAATAAAAGGAATTATTGCGTAATGCCTATACAAATCATTTATAAAAAACTCGCAAATCATCCAAAAACTATTCGCTAAAATCCAAAAAAATACTGCAAAATTAATGTACACCTCTTTTAAAAATCGAGTTTTATAAATAATATAAATTGCAACACCCAAAGTTGGAAAAATCATTAATGCGCCTAATACTTTTAGCCCCAACATCCAACATGTATCTTTAATTAACCAAAATATAATGTGTAAATTTTCGTATTTTCTTATTTTATCAAAAATTTCCATTTTTAAATTAAACCTATGGGTTAAATTTACGTCTAATATTAATATACAAAGCAAATTTTGACAAAATTATCTGATAATGAAATACTTGTGCTTTTTAAGCAACCTAATTCTAAAGATAAAGCTTTGTCGGAGTTAATTAATAATTACCAACAAAAGTTATATTGGCACATACGTAAAATAGTTATAGAACATGATGACGCTGATGATGTTTTACAAAATACATTTATTAAAATTTGGAGAGGTTTAGAAAATTTTAAAGGTGAAAGTCAATTATACACTTGGTTATACCGCATAGCAACAAACGAAGCACTAACATTTTTAAGACAAAAACAAAAACAAAATACAACAAGCATTCACCCAATTGAGTATAGTTTAAGTAAAAGTTTAGAAAGTGATGTTTATTTTAAAGGAGATGCTATCCAGTTAAAACTTCAACAAGCAATATTAACTTTGCCCGAAAAACAGCGTATTGTATTTAACATGCGTTATTTTGATGAAATGCCGTATGAACAAATGAGTGAAGTATTAGAAACATCAGTTGGAGCCTTAAAAGCAAGTTACCATTTGGCAGCAAAAAAAATTGAAGAGCATTTATTAAACCAATCGTAAAAAAAAGAGTCTAAACAATAAATTAACATTAAATTGCAAAAATCAGATAAAAATAATCATCAAAACTTTAACCTTCCTCAAAATTATTTTAATAATTCTGCCCAATCTATTAAAAATAAAATTGAATGTATTGAAGAGTTAAAACAGTTTAAAATTTTATCTGCAAAAATTAAAACTGGGTTTAATATTCCTCAAAATTATTTTGAAAATAACGAACAAAATTTCGAAAATATAACTTACATAAACTTAAGTTTAAAACATTTAAAAACAAATTGCTTTAAAGTTCCTTTAAATTATTTTGAAAACACAGAAAGTATAATTTCTACAACGGTTTTAGATAAGAATTATGATTTTGAAAAAAATAATTCATTAAAACAATCAACTTTTCAAATCCCAGATAATTATTTTGAATTAAGTGCCAACCAATTAAAACAAACACTTAAACCAAAAAATAAAATCATTACTCTTAATTTTTCAAAAACAGTTTTAGCAATGGCAGCATCGGTAATTATTGTTTTATCTGTAGTTTGGTTTGTTAAATTTTATAATGTTAATATCGAAACTTGTGGCAGTTTAGCATGTATAGATGTAAATGAACTTAAAAACAGTAAAGTTTTAGAAAACATGGATTCAGAAGAATTATACAATGCTGTTAATGTAAATGAACTTGAAAATACTTTAAAAAATAAAATCACCACTAAAGAAAATAAAGTTGAAACGGATTCAATATTAGAAGAGTTTATAGATTAAATTGAAAAAAATATTTTACATATTTATTTTATTTTGCATTAATTTTTCAATTAAAGCACAACAAGGCACCGAAAAAATTGAAGCTTTACGAGCAGATTATATTCAAAAGAAAATTAGTTTATCAAGCTCTGAAGCAACTAAATTTTGGCCAATTTATAATGAATATAACGATAAATTAAAAGCGCTTAGAAAAAATTTAAGACAAGCTAATCGTAAACCTATTGAAAATTTAACAGATAAAGAGTGCGATGAGCTTTATTTATTAGATATCCAAACTAAACAAGCAGAAGCAGAATTGTATAAAAGCTATAGAGACAAATTAAAATTAATTATTGGAACAAAACGAATGGTTTTATTACATAAAGCAGAAAATGAATTTAAAAAAGAAATATTAAAAAACATTCAAGATAAAAGTGATTAAAAATTTAATTAAAATATTCACTTTTAATAAAAGAAAACAAGTCATTTGTCTTGTTTTCTTTTTTTGTATGTTAAGTTTTTATTCTCAGCCAATTTTTGATTCAATTAAACCAAAATTACCTAAACATTATTTTAACACAGTAATTATGGTTGATGGATATAAAAAAGGTAAAAATGATTTAGTTGATACCAATAAATTAATCACCAAAAAATTAAAAACATATTCTATTAATCAATTTAACTTATCTTTTTATACACCTTTATATACCAAAGAAGATACCAATTCATTAGTTCATTCAAACACACATTATTTACTTACCGGAAACTTTATGTTATTTCAACCTATTTTTGATGGCATTGCAACACACGATATTGTGCGTGGTGGAGCAGGGTTAAGAATAATACATAACCCAGGTAAAAAAGGTATATGGTTTTTTGATATTGCTCCGTATTTTATTAAAGATGTTTCCTATAATACAGAAACATCTATAAGAATGGCTTCAAGTATAATTTACAGCCATAATTTTAATACTTTTTTTAATTTAAGAGTTGGAGCAATAAAAACATTTTTATATGGAAATAGAAATTATATTCCATATTTTGGTTTTAGAATAGGTAAATTAGATAAATTAAATTTTAGTTTTCAATTCCCGCGTAGCATTTCAATTAATTTACCTGCAATTAATAAATTTAATTTTTCTATATACACTCGTACACAAGGTGGGATATATAATTTTAGCAATCAAAATAATTTATATTATTTAAACAATGATAAAAATTTTTATTTTGCTCGTCGCGAAATTAATACTGGGTTTAGGATAGATGTTAGACCAAGCCATAATTTTTTATTTTATGTTGCTGGTGGTTTAAGTACTGGTAATTACATTGCCTTTTATTCTAGAACTAAAAACGAATCAAATAAATTACGCTCGTATAAATTTTATTTTTATGAAAACAAATTACCTGCAACTTTATTTGTTAATGCTGGTTTTGTAATTAAATTAGGTAAAAATAAATCTGTTTATAATAATGTTAATCTTTTAGACGCTATTGATTTAAATAATCAAAATGATGTTGGTGATGGTAATAGCTTTAATGGCAACATTAATTTGCCTCAAAAACCTGATAAAAATTACAACTTAAAATCAATTGAAGATTTAATTGACATTAATGATTATTAATGCTTTTACATGCGAATAATTTTTCTTTTTAGAAAAAATATAGCTTCAAATAATTTTGCTTTTAATTTATCACTCGTATAAGCGTTTAATCCTGCCTGATCTAAATTATTAGCATAGCCATAAATTTCGTTTGCTTGATTATTATATAAAACTTGATTGTCTTTTGGATTAATTAATTGCAATTTTATATTTAATTCAGCTAATTCTACTTGATAGTTAGATTTTAAGATTTCGCTACTAATATCTTTTTTAGTATCAGAAACGGCATCAACAATAAAATCAGCATCTGCTTTGTTGCTAACAATTATCGTTTCATTTGAGCTAAGCTTTTGTTCAATAAATCCTTTTATAACTTGATTGTTAGTTGGTTTTCCTAAATTGTTTTCAGTGCAATTTAAATACAATTGAATTGGCCTAACACTTGCATTAACTTTTAAGCTTTGTGTATTTATAAATTGAGATAATACTTTTATAGCCGATTTGCTTACCGAGTCTGTCCCCATTAATCCATTAATATCAGGACTAAGCGAAAATACTACAACTTGATTTAATGGTTCAATGGTATTAATTTTTATTTGCATTTCGCCATTACTGTTAGTAGTAGATTTTTCTACTATTTTTAATTTATCTTCTTCACTTTTAATTGAAATTGGGAAATTGTAAAGAGATGTTTTACCATTTATTTGAAGGGTATAATTTAATGGAGCATAATTTTTTTGATAGGGCAATAATTGTGTTAATGCTTTAGGTTGTAAAACTGTAATAGTTTGTAATTGTTTTTGGATTAAACCTGTTAAATCAAAAACTGTTTTTACACATCCAGTTTGATTTGCATCAAAAGTTATTTCTTCACTTAAATAGGGAGTAAGCACCCCAAAAGCTTGAATTCTTTTTTTTAACGATGATGAAAAATCATTATTTTTTTCGTCGGTTAAACTCGAATTTATTAAAGCTGCAGCTTTACTTATCGTTTGTTGTTTTTTTTCTGCTTTCTTTTTAGCGTACTCTTCTTTATCTAACGAATAATAAATCCAATATTGTTTATCGTTTTCATAACTGTCAATTTGTTGATAGCCTTCTATATTTTCGTTATTAGATAGTTTTATCATTGAATTAAAACTTTCGTTAAACGATGAATTATTTTGTACAGTATATAAAACGGAATTGGAATTTATATCAACTTTAATTTCAGAAACTAAATCATACAATGCATTTTTTTTAGCTTCCATTTGATAATTATCGCCTTTAGCTTTATCTGCAAATCCAATTCCAATATATTTAAAACCGTTGTTAGGTCTGCTACTTACCCATATTGGAGCAGGTTTTGTTTCGTTTACAATTGGAGTATTTTGTAAAGCATCTTTTTTGCTTTTGCAAGAAACAAGTACTAAAAAGATTAGAGTTAAAAAATATATAATTTTATTTTGCAATGGAAGATAAATTAGTGTTATAAGATTGAATTACTTTATAATTAATATCGTTTTGCAATTCATCTAAACTTTTTAAATTTTTATTTGTTGTAAAACTATTTCGCCATGTTCTAGGATTATATTGATTTACTTGAGCTGTAACACTAGGATTATAAGGGAATAAATTATTTATATTATATTTATTGTTACTCGAAAATTCATTGTAATCAACCATATCGCTTGCTGAAAATAATTGAGAGTTTGTTTTTAAAATTTGATTATTAAATGCATTAATTAATTTAAAACTATAGGTAAGATTAATGGCTTTAGATTGTTTTACATTATTATACAAAAACTCTTTATATTCTGTTTTTACTGTAGAGTCATTAACTCTTGTTCTAATTTCTTGGTAGCCTTTTTGAGAATATTTTTTTGCACCTGGGTCTACTATTTTTATATCTGAAACATCAAAAATGAAAAAATAATCAGAATTAGATGCTTTTCTTATAGCCTGAATTAAATCGATATTTCCAACATTATTAATATCTGTAACTGTTTGAATTTTTGTAAATGGAGTATTATTTAAAACATTTATATCTTTAAGTTGTTGCGATGATTGACTAAATTGATTAAAATAATATTCTTCCAAGTCTTTTTCAGCTTTGTTGTTTGAGTTGCTCGGTTTAAATATGAGCATGTTTTTACTTAAGTTAGATTTTGTTAGTTCTATAAGGTCTTTTGTGTCTTTATAATCGATAGATTTATTAGCAATGTTTGTTAATGTATTATTAGCAGTTTGATAATTTTTATTTTCTATAGAACTAATTGCACTTTGGTATAACGGTTCGCAAGTTGAAATTACATCTAAATTAACTACATCTTTATAGGAAGGGTTATATTTTATAATGTTATTAATGTTTTTTCGGGCAAGTGAATAGTTTTTAAGGTTAACTAAATTGTATGCTTGGTTGTAATTTGTTTCACAATATTTTTCAATATCGTTTTTATAATCTTCTTCGTAGGCTTTAGGATAGTCTAAAGATACTTCAAGTGCATTTGTTTTTTTTGTAAAATCAATTAGTTTTTCAAAACTTTCAAGCGATGATTCTAATTGATTGGTACTATGGTTTCTGAAAAATTCAGAGGATAGATTGTTTACGTACTTTTGTCCTACTTGTTTTAACTTTAGTCGTGCATCTACATTACTTTTTTTTCTTTCTAAAGATTCTAAGTAATAACTAGCTGCTTCATTAACTAAGCCTTGTTTTTCTAGTTTTTCAGCCGCTTTAAAATATTTTTTAGAGCCAGAGCATGAAAACAATAATAGTGTTAAACAAGCTATAAATATGTAAGTAAATTTTTTCAATGTATAAAAAAAGAGCACCGTTAAACGATGCTCTTAATTGTAATAGTTTATTATTTGCCTTCGTCAGCCAATTTTTTCATTTCAGCATCAAAAATTTGTTGGAATTTTTGTTTATCGTAATCTAATTTAATAGAAGCATTATTAGAAATTTTTGCATCTAATTTATCAAAAACTTCTTTTTTACCTGCTTCAATTGCTATCCAATAGCTAAATGCACCATTTGATTCTTTAAAAATTTTCTCGCCAATTTCTTTAACGTTACTCATTTCTAAATTAACAACTTCGCGCGCTAATTCTTCAAATTTATTTTCAAATTCTTGAGTGTTGCCAACAGTTCTTTGGTTTGTGTATTGGTCTGTAACTCTTTTTACCATTGCATTAATGTTAGCTGCCATTTCAGCTCTTGCATTTTGAAAAGCAATTTTTTTAGCTGTAGCTAAATCTGGAGATTTCCCTACTTGTTTTGCACGAAATGCTTCATTATCCGAACGGTATTTGCTTTCGCTAAAAGGAACTGTAATTTCAACAGCGCCTGATTCTTTTTGAACAGTTTGTTTTTTAGATTTACAAGCAGATAATAATGCAATTGCAACTGCAGGTATTAAAAGTAATTTTGTTGTTTTCATATTAATGTTTTTTGTTATTTATAAATTTACATTTATTATGCCAAATATAATAAATTAGTTGATTTTAACGCTGTTTAACATTTAAATAAGTTATGTTAAATTACTTTAACATTTCGTTTTCAACATCTTGTTCAACTCTTAGGTTTTCTATTATAAACTCTTGTCTATCAGGTGTATTCTTACCCATGTAATAATTTAATAGTTCATTAATACTAGCTTTTTGGTCTAATAAAACAGGCTCTAATCTAATATCTTTTCCTATAAAGTGTTTAAATTCATCAGGACTAATTTCTCCTAAACCTTTAAAACGTGTTATTTCGGGTTTTGGGCCTAGTTTAGCTATAGCAGCTTTTCTTTCTTCATCGCTATAACAATAAATGGTTTCTTTTTTATTTCTAACTCTAAATAAAGGTGTTTGTAATATTTTTACATGGTTATTTTTCACCAAATCAGGAAAAAATTGTAAAAAGAATGTAAGTAACAATAATCTAATATGCATACCGTCAACATCAGCATCTGTTGCAATTACTACATTGTTATAACGTAATTCATCAAGGCCATCTTCTATATTTAATGCCGCTTGTAATAAATTAAATTCTTCGTTTTCGTAAACTACTTTTTTACCTAAACCAAAACAATTTAAAGGTTTTCCTTTTAAACTAAATACAGCCTGCGTGTTTACATCTCTGGTTTTTGTAATTGAACCACTTGCACTATCTCCCTCACAAATAAACAATGTTGTATCTAATCTTTTTTGGTCTTTAATATCATCAAGGTGTACTCTACAATCGCGTAATTTTTTATTATGTAATGAAGATTTTTTTGCTCTTTCTCTTGCTAATTTTTGAATTCCTGATAATTCTTTTCTCTCACGTTCATTAGCAATAATTTTAGCTTCAATTGCTTTTGCTACTTCTGGATTTTTATGTAAATAATTATCAAGGTGTTCTTTCATAAAATCGCCAATAAACGATCTTATACTTTGCCCTTGTGGCGCTATTTCGTGCGAGCCTAATTTTGTTTTTGTTTGAGATTCGAATATAGGCTCTTGAACTTTAACGGATACGGCTGCAACAATAGATTTTCTTATGTCTAATGGTTCAAAATCTTTTTTAAAGAACTCTCTAACTGTTTTTACAACAGCTTCTCTAAATGCACCTAAGTGTGTACCACCTTGTGTAGTGTATTGCCCGTTTACATAACTATAATATTCTTCACTAAAGTGTTCGTTGCTATGCGTCATTGCAACTTCAATATCTTCGCCTCTTAAATGAATAATTGGATAAAGTGTTTCTCCTGAAATGTTTTTTTCAAGTAAATCGCGTAAACCATTGTCTGATTTGTATTGAACGCCGTTTAAAGTTAATGTTAATCCCGTATTTAAAAACGCATAATTCCAAACCATCTTGTCAATATATTCATGCACAAAATGGTATTTTTTAAAAATGCTATCATCTGGTGTAAACTCTACATAAGTGCCGTTTTTTTCGTTAGGCGCAGAGACAAGTTTATACTCTTTTGTTAATAGACCTTTGCTAAACTCAGCCGATTTTGATTGGCCATCTCTAAACGATGTTACTTTAAAATTAATTGATAAAGCATTAACTGCTTTTGTACCAACGCCATTTAAACCAATAGATTTTTTAAATGCTTCACTATCGTACTTCCCGCCAGTGTTCATTTTAGAAACAACATCTACAACTTTACCTAAAGGTATTCCACGACCGAAATCTCTAATGCCAACTTTACCATCTTTAACAGTAATATCAATTTTATTTCCTTCGCCCATCATAAATTCATCAATAGAGTTATCCATAACCTCTTTTAATAGAACATAGATGCCATCGTCAAAAGCGCTACCATCACCTAATTTTCCAATATACATTCCTGGGCGAGTTCGTATATGTTCTTGCCAGTCTAATGAACGTATATTATCTTCTGTATAATTTGATTTTGCCATTTTTAATTTTCACAATTTAATTAGTTATTTTTTTAATCACCATCTAATAAGTTTCCTAGTCCTCCTAAAATACTACCTTCTTCTTTTCTATTACCAGTACCATAAGATAATATTCTACTTGCTAAACGACTAATTGGTAAAGTTTGTATCCATACTTTGCCTGGACCTCTTAACACAGCATAAAACATTCCTTCACCTCCAAACAATGTGTTTTTTACTCCGCCAACAAATTGTATGTCGTAATTAACATTACTTGTAAACGCTACAATACAGCCTGTGTCTATTTTTAAAATTTCGCCAGCTTGCAATTCTTTTTCAATTACATGCCCTCCACTATGAACAAATGCTAAACCATCACCTTCTAGTTTTTGCATTATAAAACCTTCTCCACCGAATAAACCAGTACCTAATTTTTTTTGAAATTCAATTCCTACAGCAACACCTTTAGCTGCACATAAAAAACTATCTTTTTGGCAAATTATTTTTTCTCCTAGTATAGATAAATCTAAAGGAATTATTTTGCCTGAATATGGTGCAGCAAATGTTACACGACGTTTATCGCTTGCGTTATTTGTATAAACTGTCATAAATAAATTTTCGCCAGTTAATAATCTTTTACCTGCCGAAAATAATTTGCTCATAAATCCCTTATCGTTACCATCTCCAAAAAGTGTTTGCATTTGTATGCCATCATTCATCATCATAAAACTTCCGGGTTCTGCAATTACAGCTTCTTGCGGGTCTAATTCAATTTCTACACATTGCATTTCTTCGCCGTACAGTTTGTAATCAATTTCGTGATTTTTCATAATTAATTATATATTGCTTGTGGTTCATTAAGTACATTTATTAATTCATTTGCGCTTGGTAAATATTTTTTTAAATTTTTTGGCACATCGTTACTTAGTTTATATTTAGATACTCCAATTGGTTTATTCATATCTGCAATAGAAAACTCAACAGTACTATCGTTTTTTTCTTTGCAAAGTACTATCCCTATTGATGGATTTTCGTCGTTTAATTTAATATACTTATTTAATAAACTTAAGTAAAAATTCATTTTCCCAGCGTATTCAGGTATAAATTTACCTCTTTTAATATCAACCGCAATTAAACACTTTAAGCCTCTATGGAAAAATAAAAGGTCAATAAAATATTCAATATCGTCATGTGTAATTCTATATTGATTACCCATATATGAAAACTCTTTTCCTAACGATAAAATAAATTGCCTTAAGTTTTTTATTATACCTTCTTCTATTTCTCTTTCATCCGGATTATCAGGATCTGAGATATTTATAAAATCCATTAGATATTCGCTTTTAAAAGCTTGTATTGCTTTATTTTGAATTGTTTTAGGAAGAGTTTTTTTAAAATTATTAGATAATTTGTTTTGTTTTTTAAAATAATTACTTTCAATTTGATATTCTAGTATGTTTACTGTCCAGTTATTATTTGCTGACTGTTGAATGTAAAATATTTTTTCATCAACGGATTTTATTTTATGAAGAATTGTAGTATGATGTGTAAATGAAATGGATAAAAAATCATCAAAAAAAGAAGGAGATAAATTTACCTTATTTTTAGATTTTGAATGCTTTGAAACCTTTGCTAAATCTGAAAAAATTTGTCCAGTCGCTGACTGGATAAATTCCTTTTTTTGAATGTTTTTTTGTAATTGTCCAGTTGCTGACTGGATTAATTCAAATTGAGAATAGAAACAAAAAAATTGCTTCATGTTTGCTAAATTACTACGCGAAAAGCCTCTTAATCCAGGGAAATGTAGTTGTAAATCGGTAGAAATATTATCTAACACTTTAGCACCCCATCCTTCATTAATAATTTTTTCATTTAGTAATTTACCAACTTCGTAATAAAGTAAAAGTTGTTCTTTATTTACAAGCTTAATTGCGTTATAACGACTATTTAAAATAGCCTGTTTTAATTGAGAAATAAATTGAATATAAATTTTTTTATTCAAAACAAATTTTAAACATTAAATCTAAAGTGCATTACATCACCATCATTTACTATATATTCTTTTCCTTCAACTTTTAATTTACCGGCATCTCTACATGCAGCTTCTGAACCTAAAGTTGTAAAATCATTATAACTCATTACTTCAGCTTTAATAAATCCTTTTTCAAAATCGGTATGTATAACTCCCGCTGCTTGAGGGGCTTTCCAGCCTTTTTCTATTGTCCAAGCGCGCACTTCTTTAACACCAGCTGTAAAGTAAGTTTGAAGGTTTAATAATTTATAAGCCGCCTTTATTAATTTATTTACACCTGGTTCATCTAATCCCATTTCTTGTAAAAACATTTGTTTTTCTTCAAAAGTTTCGAGAGCAGCAATTTCGCTTTCCATTTGAGCGGTTATAACTAATATTTCAGCATTTTCTCCTTTAACAGCTTCTTTAACAGCTTCTACATGTTTATTGCCTGTTTTTGCGCTTGCCTCATCAACATTACAAACGTATAAAACTGGTTTTATGGTTAGTAAATGAATATCTTCAATAAATTCAAGTTCAGTTTCATCTAAATTAGCAGCTCTGGCAGATTTTCCACTCTCTAAAACATCTTTTACTTTACTAAGTACACTGTAAGTTTTTACAGCTTCTTTATCATTGCCCGTTTTGGCTGCCTTTTCAAATTTTTTTAATTTTTGATCAACGCTTTCTAAATCTTTTAATTGTAATTCTGCATCTATAATTTCCTTATCTGCAACAGGGTTTACTTTTCCATCAACATGAATTACATTATCATTATCAAAACAACGTAATACATGTAATATTGCATTACACTCACGTATATTGCCTAAAAATTTATTTCCTAATCCTTCGCCTTTACTAGCGCCTTTAACCAAACCAGCTATATCAACAATTTCTACAGTAGTTGGAACAATGTTTTGTGGTTTAACAATATCAGAAAGTTTATTTAACCTTTCATCAGGAACAGTTATAGTGCCTACATTTGGATCAATTGTACAAAATGGAAAATTTGCTGCTTGCGCTTTAGCATTACTTAAACAATTAAAAAGAGTTGATTTACCTACATTTGGAAGACCTACAATTCCACACTTTAGAGCCATATTTTTATATTTTTATTTTATTTAAAACCATTTACATTATACATTTAAAAATTGAAAATTTTAAAGCAGTTAACCATAATTTTCTTAATTAATTAATTATAAAGTAAGGCATAAATATACGCATAAATTGAGCTTATATGTAATATAAGTGAAGTTTGAATTGTTGTAGTTTTTAACATCTATAAATGTTTTTAAACAAAATGGAATGAACATAAATATTTAATTAATTTTGAAATCTATTTATTATGACAAATACAAACGATTTAATTAAGCTTTCTACACAAGTTAGAAGAGATATTGTAAGAATGGTTCATGCAGTAAGTTCTGGACATCCGGGTGGTTCACTAGGTTGCGTTGAATATTTAGTTGCGTTGTATAATGGTGTTTTAAACCATAATCCATCTAAATTTACAATGGATGGCAAAAATGAAGATTTGTTTTTTTTAAGTAATGGGCATATAAGTCCTGTATTTTATAGTGTTTTAGCAAGGGCAGGTTATTTCCCTATTTCAGAATTAAACACTTTTAGAAAATTAAATTCACGTCTACAAGGGCATCCTACAACGCATGAAGGATTGCCAGGAGTTAGAATTGCAAGTGGTTCTTTAGGGCAAGGTATGAGTGTTGCTATTGGCGCCGCTTTAGCAAAAAAATTAAATAAAGATAACTCTATAGTTTACAGTTTACATGGAGATGGAGAACTGCAAGAAGGACAAATTTGGGAAGCAGCAATGTATGCAGCAGCCAATAAAGTAGATAATTACATAGCAACTGTTGATTATAACGGAAGACAAATAGATGGTGATGTTGAAAACGTATTAAGTTTAGGGAACCTAAAAGCAAAGTTTGAAGCATTCGGATTTACAGTTATTGAAAATAAAAACGGTAATAATATTACTGAAGTTATTAATAGTTTTACTGAAGCTAAAGAAAACATTGGCAAAGGTAAACCAATTGTAATTTTAATGAAAACTGAAATGGGACAAGGGGTTGATTATATGATGGGAACACACAAATGGCACGGCTCTGCTCCAAACGATGAACAACTTAATAAAGCTCTTGAGCAATTAGAAGAAACAATTGGAGATTATTAATTATTTAATTTATTTAAGTGTTACGTATTAATAGAATATTAATTTTTGTAATTATTTTATTTTCTATTAATAAAAATTACAGCCAAGTAACTAATAGAATACTTTTTATTTTTGACGATAGCTATAGTATGTATGGCTCGTGGAACAGCAACATTAAAATTGAAGTTGCCAAAAAAGTTATGGGAGAATTTTTAGACAGCTTAAAAAATATTCCAAACTTAGAGCTTGCTTTACGCTGTTATGGACATACTACTTTTATTAAGCCTGAACGTAATTGTAAGGATACTAAATTAGAAGTTCCTTTTGATGATGCTGTTACAAACTCTGAAAAAATAAAACAACGTATTAAAAAATTAGAGCCATTAGGCACAACGCCAATAGCATATTCTTTAGGAGAATGTGTTAATGATTTTACCCCTAAGGCTAATGTTAGAAACATAGTTATTTTAATTACTGATGGAATTGAAGAGTGTGGAGGTAACCCTTGCCAAGTAAGTATTGATTTGCAAAAAAAAGGCATTTTTATTAGACCTTTTGTAATTGGCGTTGGTTTAGATGTGAAATTTGCTGATGTTTTTGGTTGTATGGGAAAATTTTATGATGTAAGTAACGAAGCAAATTTTAAAGATGTTTTAAATTTAGTTTTAACAGAGGCAATAAACCAAACAACTGTACAAGTTGATTTATTAGATATACTTAAAAAACCTACTGAAACCGATGTAAATATGACGTTTTATGAAGCAGGAACAAATACTATTAAATATAATTATTTGCATACTATAAATCATAGAGGTAATTCAGATACTTTAGTTTTAAACCCAAATATAAACTATGATTTAGTTGTGCATACTTTACCAAATGCAGAGAAAAAAAACATTCATATTACAAAAGGCATACATAATGTTATTAAAGTTGATGCCCCACAAGGTTATTTAAAGCTTGAGTTAGATGGTTCTATTGAAAGATATTTACCTACTACAATTGTAAGAAAAACTGGAAGTTTAAAAACGCTTAATGTGCAGGATTTTGGTAAAACAGATAAATACATTGTTGGAAAATATGACTTAGAAATTTTAACCTTACCTCGAATTAAATTAAATGAAGTTGAAATTAAACAAAGTACAACTAACATTATTAAAGTACCCGCAAGTGGGGCTGTTACATTTACACGATTAGGAACTGGGTTTGGTAGTGTTTATGAAGATGATGGACAAAAATTAACTTGGGTGTGTAACTTAAATAATAATTTACAAAACGAAGTTATTTATCTACAACCTGGTAAATACAAAGCTGTATTTAGATATGAATTTGCAAAAGAATCTACTAAAACAGTTGAACGCAATTTTATTGTAAATAGTAGCAGTTCAATTAAAATAAATTTAAATTAGAATTAATCTATTTTTTTCTGTTAAACTTTAAAGCTTTTAACATCCATGATGATAAAGGTTTTTCTGCCGGACGTTTAGTTAAATCTAAGTACCAATTTAATTTTTTAAGTATTGGCATTTTTTTAGTTTCAACAAATTCTATTAATGCTCCATCAGGGTCTTCAATATATGTAAAATGCCCAGCAGCTTCTCCCATTTCAAATCCCGCTCCGCCATCAACTGTAAATGGATGTCCAGCATTAATACAAGCCTGTTCAAGTGCTTTCATGTTTTTAACATCAAAACATAAATGTATAAAACCTAAATCTCCCCAATATCTATTTTCAAATATTTTTTTAGGTGTGTAATCAATCGCTTCAACTAATTCAATGTAACTATTACCAAACAATTGGCTAAAAGGCCCAACTCTTTTTTTAGAGTGTGTTAAAATTGCACGTTTAAATTGATTTGAACCTTTTGGTAAATTTTCAAAATCATTAAATTTATTTTGTTCATTAAATAATACTTTATCGTAACCTAAAACATCTTTGTAAAATTTAATAGATTTTTCAATGTTAGTAACGCCAATAATCATGCCTATTGGTCCACCGGTAGATTTTTTACCTTTACCAAACCAAATATCATCTTCTATTATTTCAAATAAATTATTAAACGCATCTTTAATAAAAAAATGTTTTTTACCTAAAGGATTATTAAATATTTCGCTTATTATGTTTACATTATTAGATTTTAAAAAGTTGTACGATTCATTAATGTTTTCTGATTTTATTTTAGCACAATACAAACCCAAATCGCCTAATTGAGGATTAAATTTTGGTGCTTCGGGTGTTCTGCTTGTGTATTGCCAAATTTCAAATCCTCCGCCTCCTTTTAAGTTAATTGCTAAAATTGCGTGTCTTTTATGTGGTTTGCCGCCAGTATAAGGTAACATTAAATTAGCTTCGGCAGCTTCTTCAAAAATAGGAATATCCATCCCTAAAAATTTATTATACCAATCAAACCCTTTGTGAACGTTAGAAACGCCAATACCAACTTGTTGTATTCCCGAAATTATGTAACTCATTTTATTTATAAATTAATTCTATTTTTTTGTTTGTAATATTTAATTCTACTTTTTTTCCAAATATAAGAGCGTAATTTTTATCAATATGACCTGCCGGAAAATTAAAACATACAGGATAATTATATTCTTTTACAGCATCAAAAATTATTTCTTCAGCTGTTTTTCCAAAAGGTACATTATTATCTTTCATCTCTGTCATACCCCCAACAATTAAGCCTTTTAAATTTTTTAACTTTCCGCTTCGCTTTAATTGTAAAATCATTCTGTCAATATGATAAAGTTGTTCGTCAAGGTCTTCTATAAACAAAATTTTATTTTTTGTGTTTAGCTCATCAACACTACCACTTAGAGCATAAATTAAACTTAAATTTCCGCCAATAATTTTTGCTGTTGAAGTTCCTTTCTTATTTAATTTGTTTATTGGAATATTGTAATTAAATGTTTGGTTAAACAATATTTGTTTTAAACTGTTTGTTGCTTCATAATTTTTAGAAAATTGAAAAGCCATTGTGGCATGAATACACGGAATGTTTAATTTTAATAATCTTGCGTGTAAAACTGTGGTATCGCTATAACCAATAAACCATTTTGGTTTGTTTTTTAAATTATCAAAATTAACTAAATCAATAATTCTTAATGTACCGTAGCCGCCACCAGCAATTAATACAGCTTTTGCAGTTTTATGATTTATAGCCCATTGCAAATCATGTGCTCTTTCTTTATCTGTACCAGCAAATTGGTTGTGCTTTTTGTAGAGATTTTTTCCTTCAATTACATTTAAGCCCCATTCTTTTAATGTTACTATACAAAGCATTAAAGCTTCTTTGGTTCTAGCTCTGGCTGTGCCAATAATTAAAATAGTGTCGCCAACTACTAAAGATGCAGGTAACATTATTTTTTAGATTTATTTTTTAGGTAACTCAAATATTTTTTCGTGTCAGGCTCATTTTTAGTTTTAATATGAAACCAAATTTCACCACGTTTAATTCTATAAATTTGCATTTCGCTTACACCAAATTTTTCTGCAATTTGTTTAAAGCTAAGTTTTCTTTTATCAGACCAAATAAGTTCTTTAATCTTAATTACATCTTTGGTTTTAAGTATTAATCCACTTTTTTTAGTATCGTAATTTTTTGTAAGTCGCGCTTTTTTATTGTTAGGACTGTTTTTTACATGATTTCTATGCTCATCTAAAGTTGCCCATTTTAAGTTAGAAACTTTGCAATTACTATAATTAAAATCTTTACAAATAACACTATTTTGTTTGTTGTTTTTTTTAGGGATAAATGCGGTTGCAACAATTTTAGCTAACGAAATACTTACATCTTTACTACCAAATCTAATCCTTAACCTTATTCCTTTTTTGTTTGGCTTATATTTTTTTAATTTCTTTACTTTATTTTCAGTAATAGCAATGTTACCAAGGTTAGAAACCATGTATGGCACATTACTTGTTTTTCCATTTAGTTTAATTGGTTTCCATAATTCTTTAATTGTTTTCATTGCCTTATTTTAAGTATATTTGTACAAATTTAAAATAATTTTACACATCTGCTAAACGTTAGTTTTTATTGATGTGTTTTATTTAACATTTATGAGCAAAAAATTTAATAGAACTTTAGTTACCGCAGCTTTACCATACGCAAATGGCCCTGTTCATATTGGTCATTTAGCGGGATGTTATTTACCTGCAGATATATATGTAAGATATTTAAGAAGTGTAGGAAATGATGTGAAATTTATTTGTGGGAGTGATGAACACGGCGTTCCAATTACAATTAAAGCTAAAAAAGAAGGAATAACACCTCAGCAAGTTGTAGATAAATATCATAAATTAATGAGTGATGCTTTTAAAGAGTTTGGTATTTCGTTTGATATTTATTCTAGAACTTCATCTAAAACTCATCACAAAACAGCAGCAGATTTTTTTAAAGTTTTGTACGAAAAAAACAGCTTTACAGAACAAATAACAGAGCAATATTACGATGAAGAAGCTAAACAGTTTTTAGCAGATAGATATATTGTTGGTACTTGCCCTAAATGCAGTAATGATAATGCATATGGCGACCAATGTGAAAAATGCGGATCATCTTTAAATCCTACCGATTTAATTAATCCTAAGTCAACATTAAGTGGAAGTAAACCTGTATTAAAACAAACAAAAAATTGGTTTTTGCCATTAGATAAATTACAACCAAAAATTAAAGAATATATTGAACAACATAAAGATTGGAGAAGCACTGTTTACGGGCAATGTAAAAGCTGGCTAGAAAGTGGAGATGGATTACAACCTAGAGCAATGACAAGGGATTTAGATTGGGGCGTACCAGTACCAGTAAATGGAGGAGAAGGTAAAGTTTTATATGTATGGTTTGACGCACCAATTGGATATATAAGTGCAACAAAAGATTTATTGCCAAATAATTGGGAGGATTATTGGAAAAAAGACGATAGTAGGTTAATTCATTTTATTGGAAAAGATAATATTGTTTTTCATTGTATTATTTTCCCATCAATGTTAATGGAACATGGCGAGTTTATATTGCCAGATAATGTACCAGCAAATGAATTTTTAAATTTAGAAGGAGAGAAAATTTCAACATCGCGTAATTGGGCTGTTTGGTTACATGAATACTTAAATGAATTTGCAAATATGCAAGATGTGTTAAGATATACATTATGTAGCAATGCCCCCGAAACAAAAGATAATGATTTTACTTGGAAAGATTTTCAGACAAAAAATAATAGCGAGTTAGTTGCTATTTTAGGTAATTTTATAAATAGAACTTTAGTTTTAACACATAAGTTTTATGAAGGTAAAGTGCCAGCAGCAAATAAATACACAAAAGAAGATTTATTAATTCTTGAAGAACTTGCAAATGCGCCAGATAAAATATCAAAATCAATTGAGCAATTTAAATTTAGAGATGCAATATCTGAATTTATGAATGTTGCTAGATTAGGTAATAAATATTTAGCAGACACTGAACCTTGGAAATTAATTAAAACAGATGAAGAACGTGTAAAAACAATAATGAATATTGCTTTACAAATTTCTACAAATATTGCCATTTTAGCCGAACCTTTTTTGCCATTTACTTCTGTAAAATTGTTTCAATTACTTAATTTAAATCCACTTAAATGGGTTAGTTCAAAACAAACAAATAACATTGCAGCTGAACATAAAATTAATAAAGATGAATTGTTGTTTGCTAAAGTTGAAGATGATATAATTTTAAAACAACTACAAAAATTAGAAGAAAGTAAAAAAAACAATCAATCTACATTAAAAAATGTTTCTGAAATTAAAACAGAAACAACATTTGATGATTTTAGCAAAATGGACATTAGAACTGCTACAATACTTGAAGCGGAACGAGTACCAAAAACAGAAAAATTATTAAAATTAACTTTAGATACCGGTATTGATAAAAGGACTGTAGTAAGTGGTATAGCTCAATTTTATGAACCTGAAAAAATAATAGGACAAAAAGTTTGTTTACTTGCAAACCTTGCTCCTCGAAAAATAAAAGGCATTGAAAGTAAAGGAATGATTTTAATGGCTGAAAATACAAAAGGAGAATTATGCTTTGTTTCCCCTACAAATACTGAATTTAATAATGGTAGCGAAGTTAAATAGTTTATTAGTTGTTTTACTTTTTTTTGCCAATTTAATATCGGCTCAAAAAAATGCAAATTACACTGATTATAAAGACCAAAAAGAATACCAAAAATATTATAAAACAAGAAAAGCAGTTGCTAATTGTCAAATTGAAAAATTAAAAAATGGTGCATTAGTTGTTGTTCTTAAGGATAATAAACTACTAATTAATAGTTTAATTAAAAATAATAACATTGAACTTGCTAAAACAAAATTTTTAGAACAATATGTTATAAATAAAAACATATTATTTGCCTTTAAAAAAGTGTACAATTTTTCTAATCTTTATTTTATATACAGTAGTTCAATTGATAGTTTAACAAAAGGTTTACGAAATAATATTTTTTTAGATACAACTTTAACAGTAAATAATCAAATTCATATGAATGAAAGTTTTTACTTTTTATGTTTTAGAGATTTTGTTTATAGCTCTAGTATTGGCTTTATTAAAGAAGATACAGCAATGTATGTTACAGAAAATGGAAATTCTGGCGGTACTGAGTACTTTGTAGTTAAAAACAAATATGGACATCAATTAAAAAAGCCATTTCCGTTTTATAACGAAGGATTAAAAAATATGTATGCAGGTATTAAAGGGAAAATATTTGAAATACAAACCAAATTTGAAAGTGATTTAAAATTAGAACAAACATATTATACAATAAATCCAAATTACTTAAACGAGTTAAAAGAAATTAAAGAAGGTAAAAGAAAACCATTTAAATTTATAAATAACGATACAAATAAATCTGTAAAAATTTCAAAAGAATATTTATATGAAGTGTTGCTTTCGCAATTAGATAATTTTAACGAAAGCTTAAAAAACTTCCATAATGAAGCTAAAGAATATAATTCTAAAGAACAATCAAAAGAGTTTGATAAATTTTGCTATTAAATTGTGCTTTACAGATTAAACCCTGATAATATAAATTTCAAAACTGTTGATGAAATAGTTGAACTTCTTAAAAACGGGGGAGTCATCATTTATCCAACAGATACAGTTTATGCACTAGGTGCCGATATTACAAATCAAAATGCTTTTGAAAGAGTTTGCAAATTAAAAAACATTAAACCCGACAAAAGCAACTTTAGCTTTGTGTGTAGCGATTTAAGCCATTTAAGCAATTATACAAAACCAATAAATAATTCTGTATTTAGAATTATGAAAAAAGCTTTGCCTGGGCCTTATACTTTTATTTTAGAAGCAAATAATAACGTGCCTAAATTATTAAAGCAAAACAAAAAAACAGTAGGTATTAGAGTTCCAAAAAATACAATTTGTAAAGCTATAATCGAAAAATTAGGAAACCCTATTATTAGTACAAGTTTACACGATAATACAGATGATATATTAGAATATTTTAGCGACCCCGAAATTATTCATCAGCAATACGAAACTATTGTTGATGGTGTTATTGATGGTGGATTTGGTAATATTTACACTAGTACTGTAATTGATTGTAGCGGGAGCGAACCTGTTGTTGTTAGAGAGGGTTTAGGCAGTTTAGATGTTTTAAACTAAACAAAATTAAGATTTTTTAATTTCTTTTACTTGATTTTTCTCACTCTAAAATGATTAAAAAATTGTAATTTAGGCTTTTAAAATTATCATGGCACGTTTTCATACATTAAAAGTTAAAGACATTAAAAGAGAAACAACTGAAGCAGTTTCTATTGCATTTGAAATTCCTCCAATGCAACAACCCGAATATCAATTTAAACAAGGTCAATATATTACACTAAAATTATCTATTGGTGGCGAAGAAATTAGAAGAAGCTATAGCATTTGCTCTAGTCCATACGGTGATAAAGAATTAAGAGTTGCTGTTAAAGAAGTATTAGGAGGTAAAGCTAGTACTTATTTAAATAGAGAATTAAAAGTTGGAACTAGTGTTGAAGTAATGACACCAATGGGAAATTTTCACTCTTCTTTAAGTGGAGGAAACAAAAAACATTACGTGTTGTTTGCTGGCGGAAGTGGAATTACACCAATGATGAGTATACTTAAAAGTGTATTGTATGTTGAGAAAAATAGCACAATAACTTTAATTTATGCGAATAAAAATGAAGATTCAACAATTTTTAAAAAAGAAATTGATGAGATAAACAATGCGAATCAAGCAATAAATGTTGTATATGTTTTTGATGACAATTCATCAAATGTTCCTGAATTACAAAAAGGAATTATTACTAAAGAAAAAGCAACAGCATTAATTAATCATTTAAATATTTCAAAAGCTGATGAGTTTTTTATTTGTGGGCCTGGACCAATGATGGAAAATGTAAAAAATGCGTTAGAAGATTTAAAAATAGCAAAAGAAAAAATTAAAATAGAATACTTTAGTGGTGTTATTGATGCTGTAAATAAAGCTGAAAAAAGTGAAATTTCAGGTGGGAATGTAAACTCAAAAGTAACAGTTATACAATATGGTATCGAAACAAATTTTAATTTAGAAACAACAGGTTTAAGTGTTTTAGATGCCAGTATAGAAGCAGGAGTTGACGCCCCTTTTAGTTGTAAAGGTGCAGTGTGTTGCACTTGCAGAGCAAAATTAATAGAAGGAAAAGTAAAAATGGATGCGAATTTTGCTTTAACTGATGCTGAGGTTGAAGAAGGGTTTATATTAACTTGTCAATCGCACCCAATTACAGATAAAATTGTTGTAGATTTTGATGCTATTTAAAGTTTTTTAAGCCTAATATAAAAGGAATTCTTTCTTTACCTTTTGGTTCAAATTTTAAATTAGAAATAAATAACCAAGCACGTTCTGCTCTTAAGTTTGCGCTTTTAATTTTATTTGTGTAGTAAATTATATTTCTTTGTTTGCCTGGGGTTAAATCATTAAATCTTTTTTTTCCTTCAGGGTCTTGGTTTAAAACTTCTTGTAATTCTTCACAAATTGGCATTCCGTATTCGCTTTCATCTTTAATTAATTCAATCGTAAAAACATCAGTGTAATTTAATTTTAACTTTTTAAATTTTTCTTTAGAAAGCATTATAAAGTTTTTACCCTCACCCAAAGGCATAACCGCACATGGAAATGGCTCTTGGTTATTTATTTTACATAATAAACGAATTTTATATCCTCCAATTTTTTTTAATTGAATGGCGCTAATTGGTATATAAGAACTACCAAACATATTGGTATGTTCTAATATATTAGTTTTTAATTTAAGCATTAATATGCCAAAAGTTTTTCTATTGCTTCTATAACTTTATCAGCATTTGGAAGCATTGTTTTTTCTAAAGTACTATTTAAAGGAATTGCAGGTAAATTTTCAGCACCTAAAACTTTAACTGGGGCATCTAAATATTTAAAACAATTTTCGCTAATGCGAGCGGCAATACTTTGTGCAAAGCCATTAAATACAGGTTCTTCGGTAACAATTAACACTTTCCCATGTTTTTTTGCACTATTAAAAATTGTTTGTTCATCAATAGGTGCAAGGGTTCTTAAATCAACAATTTCTATTTTTTCGTTAAATTGTTTAGCTGCGCTTTTTGCCCAATACACACCCATTCCGTATGTAATTATGGTTAGTGTGTTTCCTTTATCTACTGCATCATTACTTGCTTCTTGCACAATACGCGCTTTACCAAATGGTATAACATAATTTTCATCAGGCTCTATTGTTTTTGCATCTTCTGTTCCTTTAATTTTACTCCAATATAAGCCTTTATGTTCTAGCATAACTACAGGATTTGGGTCGTAATACGCAGCTTTAAGTAAACCTTTTAAATCGGCACCTGTACTTGGGTAAGCAATTTTAATTCCTCTAATATTTGCTAATACACTTTCTACAGAGCTTGAATGGTAAGGACCACCGCTTCCGTAAGCGCCAATTGGTACTCTCAAAATCATACTCACAGGCCATTTACCGTTACTTAAATAACAACTTCTGCTTACTTCAGTAAACAATTGGTTTAAGCCTGGCCAAATATAATCTGCAAATTGAACTTCAACAATTGGCTTTAATCCAACAGCACTCATCCCTACAGTTGAGCCTACAATAAAAGCTTCTTGTATTGGAGTATTAAAAACTCTATGATCTCCAAATTGTTGTGCAAGTGTTGCGGCTTCTCTAAACACTCCTCCAAGTCTTGCTCCAACATCTTGCCCATATAATAAACATTCTGGGTGCTTTGTCATTAACTCTCTAATAGCAAATAAAGCACTATCAACCATTACTGTTGGTTGCTTTCCTGCTGGCGATCTTTCACCTTTTTCTTCTTTAATTGGTGTTTCAGCAAATTCGTGTAAAAATAAATCTTCTGGTTTTGGATCTTCTTCTAATAAAGCTTTTTTATAATCGTTTTCAACTTTTTCTTTTGCATTAGTTTCAATTTCTTTAATTTGCAAGGCTTCTACACCCGAAATAATAAGTTGATTTCTTAAACGTGGAAGTGGGTCTCGTTTTTCAGCCTCGGCTAAATCATCTCTGTACCATTCTTTTCTTACACCACTTGTATGATGATTTAATAAAGGCACTTTAGCATGAATTAAAAAAGGTCTTTGTTCGGTTCTTACTTTTTCTAACACTTCTTTTATAGTGTTGTAGCTTAAAATAAAATCTGTGCCATCAATAGTTCGTGTTTCAATGCCTTTAAAGCCTTTAGCAAATTCGGAAATATCTTGCGATCTAATTTCTTTTGCATGAGCACTAATATCCCATTCGTTATCTTGTACAAAAAATAAAATAGGCAATTGTTTAAGAGCGGCCATTTGAAAGGCTTCAGATACTTCACCTTCGGTACAACTAGCATCGCCTAAAGAACATACTGCTATTGCACTATCTTCGTTATTTGAAACCATATTGTTTTTTTGAATGTATTGTAATCCTAATGCAACACCTGTGGTTGGAATAGCTTGCATACCAGTAGCACTACTTTGGTGAGGAATTTTAGGCATATCATCTCGCTTTAAACTTGGGTGCGAATAATAGGTTCTCCCTCCACTAAAAGGATCATTTCGTTTTGCAAGTAATTGCAACATTAAATCAAAAGGTTGCATGCCAATTGCTAATAAAATACTATCATCTCGGTAATAAGCGCTTAAATAATCTTTAGGCATTAATTGTAAACCTAAAGCAATTTGAACAGCCTCATGGCCTCTACTTGTTGCATGAACATACTTTGCAGTAATCTCTTTATTTGCTTCATAAAGCTCAGCCATGCTTTTAGCGGTACACATTAATTCGTACGCTTTAACTAAAACTTCTTGGGTAATTTTTGTTTTCAAGGTAGTTGACTTAGTTGTAATATCTTCCATTTAAAAAGTGCTAAACCATAAAGATAACTATTAATTTAGTTTTTTTCAAACAAAATGTGGTTTTGGGTTGTTAACAATTGCTTGTCTAAAAATGAATTTAACTTATTAATAATTAGGTTAATACAATAGTTAACTTTAAGCAATAAAAATAAATAAAACATATTTAATTATAAGTGTTTTAATGTTAGTTTTTGTTTCGTGTAAACACAAAAAACATACACAAACAAAAAATAGCGTTTCAAATAACAATAATATTGCTCCTTCAAAAATCGCAATTGTTGAAGAAAAATTAGGTGTTAATAAACAAAACATAGAAAAAAGCAAACTTTATAGCTTTATTGCAGATTGGTATGGAACACCATATAAATATGGTGGTTGCGATAAAAATGGAACTGATTGCAGTTGTTTTACAAATATTTTATTTAGAAATGTTTACAATAAAAACACCGAAAGGAGCTCAGGCGACATTTACAAAACATGCGATAAAATAAAAAAATCAAATTTACAAGAGGGCGATTTGGTTTTTTTTGTAACAAATGGTAAATCAGTTTCGCACGTTGGTATTTATATAAAAGATGAGAAATTTGTACACGCAAGCACTAGCAAAGGTGTTATGATTAGCAGTTTAGAAGACGCTTATTTTAAAAAAACATATTACGGTTCAGGAAGATTAAATTAAAAAATGACAACTAAATTATTTACAATCCCCCAACGCTTAAAATTACTTAAAAACATAATTGTTATTAGTTTAATTTTTTCGTTTTGTTTAAGTTATAAATTATGGCTAAGCGAAAGGTTTTTTCCTACAACACCATTAATTCATTTAAATATTAATTTTAAAATTGATGGTTTACTTACTATATTAAGTTGTTTGTGCCTTGGTATGTCGCTTTTTTTTAAGTACGAAAGACTGTTAATTTTAATTAGTGTTTTAATAAATACATTTTTAGTTTTATTAGATTTAAGTAGATTACAACCATGGTTTTTAACTTATAATGTAATTTTAATTTTACTGCTTTTGTTTAATGGAAGAGTTGATAATCCTCATAAAAACACAGTAATTTTTATTTATCTGCAGTTACTAATTATTTCAATTTATATATGCAATGCATTGTACAATTTTAATGCATATTTTGTGGGTGATGTTTTACAACCATTTTTAAACCAATACTCAAACGTTTTTAGCGAAAGACAATTTTATTTTTTTATAAAAATTGGTAAAGCAATACCGGTTTTAGTTTTTTTAATTGGAATAGCTTTAATTTTTCCAATTGCTCGTTACCTTGCTGTAAGTTTGGGTATTATTTTTCATTTATTTTTAATTATACTTTTATTTCCATCGGCTACAAATTTAAATTATGCAAATTGGTTTATTAATTTTGTATTTATAAGTGTATTAATAATTTTGTTTTTTGGCGAAACCAAACAACGTTATTTTAGCTTAAGTATTTTATTACAAAAACCATTATTTTATGCTTGTATATTTGTGTTTTTTATAACACCAATAACAAACGTATTTAATAGAAATGATAATGTTTTAGATATCAATTTTGTTCAATATCCCGAAAATCAAAAATTGACTTTTGAGTTTAATTCAGATAAAAATATTCCATTGTTTGTACAGTCGTTTTTACAAGCCAATCAACAACAAGCACAATTAAAATCCAAACAATGGTGCTTAACCGAATTGCATTCATCATTAATTAATCACCCAAAAGTATATACGGCATTAAATAATTACTTTCAAAATTAGCATTACATCTTGTTAAAGTTTTTTAATTTATATACTATTAGCAATATATTTCTTTTTTAACGTATTAAACTGATTATATTTGTGTTAAAATTAACGGAATGAATAAAATTTTACTTACAGTTAACGGTATTTTAGTAATTGCAGTTGGTTACTTGTTTTACAAATCTTGTGCAAACCCAAATTCTGAAGTTTGTAGAAGTAAAATTATAAATTCAGATAGTTTAGCTAACAATATAAATTTAAAACCTAAAAAGGTTGAACAAATAGGTACCGAACCTACAGGTAAAATTGCATTTATTAATTTAGATATTTTAAACGAAACATCTAACGAAGTTAAAGATTTAGAAAAGGAAGCAAAAAACAGACGTTCTGCAATTGAAGGAAGTTTAATGGCGTTGCAACAAAATTATGAAAAAGAAATGATTGATTATCAAAATTCTGCAAAAGCAGGTATTGCTTCAGAAGCAGAATTGAATGCTAAGGCTAAAAAAATTCAACAAATTGAAAAAGATGCTCAAAATAAGCAATTACAAATTGATAATTTAACAATGGATATTGCAGAAAAAAATGAAAATTTTCAAAAAAATATTAAAGAATTTTTGCTTAAATGGAATGCAGGAAAGTATGATTATATCCTTTCTTATAGTGAGTCTGTTCCTACAATGTTATTAGGAAATGCAACTTTAGATATAACAAACCAAGTTGTACCTTTAATTAACGAAGCTTATAACAATAAAAAATCAACTAAAAAGTAATGGGTTCTTTAAAAGATAAAATAGATGCAGTTGCTTTATTTCACGAAACATTTAAAATTGGAAATGCAAATGAAATAACTTTAGTTGATGAAAAAACTTATAATTTAAGGCATGCTCTTATTAAAGAAGAAAATGATGAATATTTAGAAGCATGCAAAAATGAGGATATTGTTGAAATTGCCGATGCACTTGGCGATCAACTTTATATTTTATTTGGAACAATTTTAAAACATGGTTTACAACATAAAATTGCCGAAGTGTTTGACGAAATACAACGCAGTAATATGAGTAAATTAGATGCAAACGGGCAGCCAATTTATAGAGAAGACGGTAAAATTCTTAAATCCGAACTTTATTTTAAACCAAATATTAAAAAAGTTTTAGAAACTAAATAATTTTTTCTATAAACTTAGTTTTTATCCTAATCATTTGCTATCTTAACGCTTTAAATTAAAGTTATGAGTAGCACCCCCGAAGGAAGACAAATTATTTTTAGCATGGTGAATGTTAGTAAAATTCACCCCCCACAAAAACAAGTTTTAAAAGACATTTATATTTCGTTTTATTATGGCGCAAAAATTGGCGTATTAGGTTTAAACGGATCTGGTAAATCATCATTACTGCGTATAATGGCAGGTGTTGATAAAGATTATATTGGCGAAATACATCAATCTCCAGGGTACAGTATTGGTATGCTTGAGCAAGAACCAAAGCTAGATGAAACCAAAACTGTAATTCAAATTGTAAGAGAAGGAGTTCAAAAACAAGTAGATATTTTAAATGAGTTTGAAGAAGTAAATAACAAATTTATGGACGAAGAAATAATTAATGATCCAGATAAAATGGATAAATTAATTAATCGTCAAGCACAATTACAAGAGTTAATCGATCAACAAGATTTATGGAATTTAGATAATAGGCTAGAGCGTGCAATGGATGCTTTACGTTGCCCAGAAAGCGATACGCCAATTAATATTTTATCAGGAGGAGAGCGTCGTAGAGTAGCTTTATGTAGATTGCTATTACAAGAACCAGATATTTTGTTATTAGATGAGCCAACGAACCACTTAGATGCTGAAAGTGTTGATTGGTTAGAGCAACATTTGCAACAATATAAGGGTACTATTATTGCAGTTACACACGATAGATACTTTTTAGATAACGTTGCAGGGTGGATTTTAGAATTAGATAGAGGAGAGGGTATTCCTTGGAAAGGAAACTACAGTAGTTGGTTAGAGCAAAAACGCGAACGTTTAAAACAAGAAGAAAAATCAGAAAGTAAACGTCAAAAAAACTTAGCCCGTGAGTTAGAATGGGTGCGCGCCGGTGTAAAAGGTCGTGGCGTTAAACAAAAAGCACGTTTAAGTAATTACGAAAAAATGTTGGGAGAAGATGTAAAATCTAAAGAAGAAAATTTAGAAATTTTTATTCCTAACGGTCCGCGCTTGGGTAGCGAAGTTATTGAAGCAATAAATGTTGCAAAAGGATTTGGAGATAGATTATTGTACGAAAAATTAAACTTTAAATTACCTCCTGCAGGTATAGTTGGTATAATTGGCCCTAATGGTGCAGGTAAAACTACATTGTTTAAAATGATAATGGGGTTAGAAAAACCTAACGAAGGCGAATTTAAAGTTGGACCAACTGTAAAAATAAGTTATGTTGATCAAACGCATAAAGATATTGACCCTAATAAAACAGTTTACGATGTTTTAAGTGGAGGAACAGAAAGTTTAATGTTTGAAGGCAAATCTATTAATAGCAGAGCTTATATAAGTAGATTTAATTTTAGTGGAAATGATCAAAGTAAAAAATGTGGAGTGCTTTCTGGCGGTGAAAGAAATCGTTTGCATTTAGCAATGGCTTTAAAAGAAGGTGGAAATGTGTTGTTGTTAGATGAGCCAACAAATGATTTAGATGTGAATACTTTACGCGCTTTAGAAGAAGGTTTAGAAAGCTTTGCGGGGTGTGCAGTTATTATTAGTCACGATAGATGGTTTTTAGATAGGGTTTGCACTCATATTTTAGCATTTGAAGGCGATAGTAGTGTTTATTATTTTGAAGGAGGATATAGTGAATATGAAGAAAATAGAAAAAAACGACTAGGGAATATTGAACCAAAACGTCCTCGTTATAAAAAACTGGCTGTTTAATGAAAAATAAATTAGGAGCATTATTTTTATTACTTAGTATTATTTGTAAATCACAAATTATAAATGAAGGTGATATTACATTGTCTCCAAACGTTGGTGTGCCTCATGTATCATCGTTTGTATTAAAAACGGCTCTTAAAGTATATTATAAATCTAACATTCAAAATAAATATCAAATAGGGGTAAAAAACACACCTGTATTTAATTTTAAAGGCGAATATTTTGCTCAAAACGATGTAAGTATTGGTTTAGCCGCAAGCTATTGGAAAATGGACATAGATATTTCTGATATTTACGACGAATTGAACAAATCTACTAATGTTGTAGAAACTCAATTAGACAATACCACAATTAGTATTGAAGTTGTGGCTGTAGGCTTTAGAGGAAATTACCATTTTTTAGCAGATGAAAAAAACACCAAATGGGATCCTTATATGGGCGGTACGCTTGGTATTTCAAGATATCAAACAAATATTCAATTTAAATCCTCTGTTTTAGGGAAGGAAGTTCCAGAAAAAATGTTTAATTTTAAAACTGGTATAGCAACTTATTTTTCTTCAACCATTGGTGTAAGATATTATGCAACTAAAAATTTTGGAATTAATTTAGAGGCTGGTTGGGATAAAGGAGCATTATTTTTTGGAGGCATAGTTGTAAAATTTCCTACAAAAAAACAATTAGAAGAAGAACCTAAAAAAGAATTATAAAACAAACACAAACAAAACACAAACAAAACACAAACAAAACACAAACACAAACACAAACAAAAAAATAAAACTATGAATAACTTTAATCCTTCAAAAATTTTAATCCCTGTTGATTTTAGTTCAACATCTTTATTAGCAATTGAACATGGCGCATTTACAGCGCAATTAGGTAAAGCCGATGTTTATTTATTACATGTAATAAATTCGCAATTTCAAGCAGTTAATATGTTTTTACCAATGGTTAAAATAGAAACGCCTGCAAATTTTGAAAAAGAAGTTGATTCAAAACTTAATCAATTAGCAAGTGATATAACAAAAAAATATGGTGTTAAAGTAAACACAATTATTAAATCAGGTAGTCCAAGTCATATAGTTAATGAAACCGCAAAAGAAATTGGAGCCTCTTTAATTGTTATGGGTACACATGGTTATTCGCCATTAGAAGAGTTAGTTATTGGTAGTATTGCATTACGAGTATTAACTAAATCGCCTTGCCCAACAATGGTTATGAGCAGTAAAGCAACACATAAAGGCTATTCTAAAATATTAATTCCTATCGATTCAAGTGTAAACTCGCGTCAAAAAGTAAATTATGCTATTGATTTTGCGAAATGTTTTAGTGCACAATTGCAAGCAGTTGCTTTATTAGGATCGAACGAAATTGAATTAATAGAAGAGATGCACTTAATTCTAAAACAAATAGGAGATTTAGCTACAGCAAGTGGAGTGTCTTACACAGGCGAAGTAATTAAAGATGTTAAAAACAGAGCTAATTCTACAATTGAATTTGCTGAAAAAAATGGATCAGATTTAGTTATAATTATGACAGATCAAGATGCTGAATTAAGCGGTTTATTTTTAGGAGCATATGCTCAACAAATTATTCATATAAACAAAGTTCCTACAATTGCTATTAAACCAAAAGATCTTTCAGGTGGAAATGCAAGTATTTTAGGTGGAACATCTGGAGGCGGATCTTATTAATAATTTTAACTATGAAAGTTTTTAGTTTTTTTGCATTAGCATTAACTTGCCAATTTATTTACGCTCAAAAAGTGGCCGAAGTAAATTTAGATTTATTAGATGGTAACCAAATTAAAGGAACTACCACACTTAATGATGTTGAATTTTTTACTTCCTATGGCAAACTTAATATACCAATTTCTAAAATTAGTAATGTGAAAATAGGTTTTGGAAAAGATGCGTCTATTGCAGATAAAACTAAAAACTTATGCAAAATATTAACATCTTCATCAAATGAGGAAATAAAAAAAACATCGTATGCTGATTTAGTTAAATTAGGCCCAAAATGTTTGTTTTATATTCAAGAGTTTATTGATGATCCAAAAAACAATCTTGCAACTGAAGATGTGAGCGATTATACTGTTGATGCTGCTTATAATGAAATTAGAAGTAGTTCTAATTACAGTAATGATGTTAGCTTTGAAGATGAAATTTTAATTGACAATACTTATACAATGGGAGGAACATATAATTTTTCAAAATTAGATGTTAAAACTGAATATGGTAATTTAAGTGTACCTAAAGATAAAATTAAAAAGTTTGAAATTTTTATATCATCAGGAACAAACAATGCCAATAACTTTAAATTAAATGCTAACAAACATATTAGTGGGAATAATAATGGTGGTTGGCTTAAAACAGGTATTCAGGTAAAGGCAGGCCAAAAAATTTCAGTTACAGCAAACGGCGAAATTACTCTTGCAAGTTTAAGTAATAATAAATACAAACCAGATGGAAGTAGTAAAGGTGCATCAGCAACAAGTTATACTCCACCCTATAATGGAGGAGAAGGAGATGAGTATGACGCTGGTGGATACGCAAGTTATGGTCAAATTGTATTTAAAGTTGGCGAGGGCGAACTTAATAAAGTAAATGTAAAAGGTTCAAATAAAATTAAATCAAGTGGAATGCTTTATATTTCAATTTACGAAACTGTGTATAATGCTAGTAATAGTGGAAGCTACCAAGTAAACATTAAATTAAACTAAAACCAAAGGCACATTTTTTAAATTGTGTCTTACTCCTTCAACAGTAGTTCCAAGTAATAAATCTTTAAACGTTTTGTGACCGTGGGTTCCCATTACTAACATATTGCATTTACTTTTATGAATAATTTCCGGTATTGCAGTTTTAGGATTTCCAAAGCCAAGTTCATAATCGCATATAATCCCTAATTTTTGTAATTGTGTTTGATAATTTTTTAAATGTTCTATATCCTCTTCACGTTCTAAGTCATTAGTATCTTCACCATAAACAACAGCCCCAGTACTTTCTAATATATGTATTAAAATTATTTTTGCATTTGAGGAGCCAAGTTGAATGGCTTTGTTAATTGCTTTATTGTCGGCCTCACTAAAATCTACAGCAACTCCAATTACATTAAAATTAGTTTGTGTTATTAATTGCAATGCTTTTGGTTGAGTATGAAATTTAGATGATTTATTTGAATGTTTTTTAATAAATGGCACAAAGGTTACATACAATAAAACAATAAAACAAATTATGCAAATTGGAACTAGTGTAAAACTTACAATTATAGTGTAAGATGAGTTTAAAAGTAAATCTTTAATTTCTACATAAACTAATTTTATATTTAAAATTATTATAACCAAAGCGGCAATCCACGCAGCAATTTTTTGCCATGTAGGAATTGCAAATTGCCCCATTTTACTTTTATTGCTTACAAAATGAATTAAAGGAATAACTGCAAAACCAAGTTGTAAGCTTAATACAACTTGACTAAAAATTAATAATTGTCCTGTTGCGCGTTCTCCAAATAATAAAATTGTAATAAATGCAGGTACAATTGCAATTAATCTGGTTATTAATCTTCTAACCCAAGGCTGGATTCTTAAATTTAAATAACCTTCCATTACAACTTGTCCTGCTAATGTTCCTGTTACGGTACTGCTTTGTCCTGCAGCAATTAAAGCTAATGCAAATAAAATAGGAGCTAGGGTGCTACCTAACATAGGCGCTAATAATTGATGAGCATCTTGAATTTCAGTAACTTCATTTTTACCATTTTTATAAAATGCAGCTGCGGCTAATATTAAAATGGCTGCATTTACAAATAAAGCTAAGTTTAATGCTATGGCACTATCTACTGTATTGTATTTTATTGCTTTTTTAATTTCGGTAGGTGTTCTTTCAAATTTACGCGATTGGACTAAAGAACTGTGAAGATATAAATTGTGAGGCATTACTGTTGCTCCAATAATGCCAATTGCAATTAATAAAGCCTCATCATTTTTAATGCTTGGAATTAATCCTGTTACTATTTCGTTAGGAGAAGGGTTTGCAATAAGGAGTTGTATTAAAAATGAAAGACCAATTAATGCAACTAAACTAATTATAAATGCTTCTAGTTTTTTAATGCCTTTGTTTAATAAATAAAGCAATACAAAACTATCTAAAACGGTAATGCAAACGCCCGTCAATACACTAACCTGAGGAAATAACAAATTAATACCAATTGCCATTCCTAACACTTCGGCTAAATCGCAGGCAGCAATCGCAATTTCTGCTAAAGAGTATAAAAATACATTAATAAATTTTGGATAATATTCTCTTGATGCTTGTGCTAAATCTTGCCCACGTACAACACCAAGCCTAACACAAAAACTTTGAAGTAATAGCGCAATTAAATTACTCATTACTAATACCCAAATTAAACTGTACCCAAATTTACTTCCTCCTGCAATATCTGTAGCCCAATTTCCAGGGTCCATATAGCCAACACTAATTAAATAAGCAGGACCTAAAAAAGCTAATATTTTTTTTAATCCACTTCTATTACTAGTGTTTACGCTTGAGTTAACTTCTTCTAACGATTTATTCATCACTTAAATTTTATTTACTAATAATAAAGAAGCAACATCATTACTTATAAGTACTGCATCTCTTTTTTTTATTTTTAATTGAAATGAATTGTCTATTAAATTTATTTTTTGAATTAAAAAAACTTCATTTAAATTAAGCTTAATAGCATTTAAAAATTCAAGTAGCTTTTGATTGTGTTTTGTTAATCCAATTAATTTATAATTACCTATTGTTTTAATTTTGTTTAAAACCTTAGCTTTTATAGGGTGTAAAATTCCATTTTTATCGGGAATTGGATCGCCATGCGGGTCAAATTTAGGGTAACCTAAATATTTTTCTAATTTATTTAATAAATCATCGCTCTTAATATGTTCTAATTGCTCTGCAATGTCATGCACCTCATGCCAATTATAATTTAATTTATCTACTAAAAATTTTTCCCAAAGTCTATGCCCTCTAATAATTTTAATTGCAATATCAGATCCTTTTTTAGTTAAGCTTACTGGCTTGTATTTTTGATGTTTTATTAATTTTTTATCATTTAATTTTTTAAGCATCTCTGTAACTGAGGCAGGTTTTAACGAAAAATATTTTGATAATTCGTTGGTGCTAACTTTACCTTCAGTACTTAGGTGATAAATTGCTTTTAAATAATTTTCTTCAGTAAATGAAATTTGCATCAAACAAAGATACAAATTTCATTTTAAATTTAGGCAACCCTAAATTTTAATTATAATACCACCTAAAAAATTAATTGGCGCAGCTGGCGATAAAAAGTTTTTTGTAAACATTACATTATCGTAAATATAACTGTATGTATAGCCATTTGTTTCATATTTTGTATTTAAAATATTATTTATACTTAGCATTAAGCTAATTTCTTTTATTGATTTAGTTTTAATTAAGTAATTTATTTTAAAATCAACAATATTATAAGGATTTATACTTCTGTTTTTTGAAGTAGTGTTATCTAAATATTGTCTTGCAACATATTTGTTAATAAACGAAAATTCTAAATTTTTAATAGGTTTAATAATTAGTTGAGCACTACTTATAACATTTGGCGAAAAAGATATATCAGTACTCGAGTATTTATTTATTTTAGGAGAAATTGGATTATAATTTGAATCGTAATTACTTACAATTTCATTAAAGTTTAAAATTTTATTTTGCGACAAAGTTATGTTCCCTTGTAAGTTAAAAAATTTTGAAACTAAATAATTTAACTCAAATTCAATTCCGCGCCTATAACTTAAATCTACATTAAGCCTTTTAGGATTACCAACATTGTCTATTTCTCCATTTAAAACTAATTGATTTTTATAATGCATATAATAAAAGGTTGTATTGATAATAAGTTTATTGGCTGTATATCTATAACCACTTTCTACATCTAACATTGTTTCTGGGCCTGGTCTTACTGCAGGATAGTTTTTTGTTAAATCATCGCCGTTTGGTTCTTTGTTTCCAACAGCAACAGAAGCGTAAATGTTATTTTTATCGTTTATATTATAGCTTATACCTATTTTAGGATTAAAGAAATTATAATTGGCATCTAACATTTTAAAATTAATACTATCGTATAATCCATAATATCTGTAATCTACTTTACGATATTGCAAATCAATAAAAAAACTTAAGTTATCGTTTGGCTTATAGTTTGTTTTTAAATAAATGTTTCCGTCGTTTTTGTTTGTATTATACCCTGCGTATTGATAATCAATTTCTGAAGTTGATGCATATTGCATCCATCTGAGTTTACTAAAATGTTTACCAAAATATGTATTGTATCCTCCGCCAAGTATAATATTTAATTGTGTATTTATTGTGTATTTTAAATTAAACAATCCACCGGCAAAATTGTTGTCTAACCACAATCTTCTAATCAAATCAGTTTGCGTAATTGTATCTTTTGGAGTTATAACATTTGGTAAATTATATTTTGAAAAACTCTGTCCTTGTTTATATTGTTCGTAATATCCATTGCCATTTGTGTAATGACCAGTTAAATTTAAACTCAGTTTAGTGTTAAATTGGTGTATAAAATGTAATTGAAAATTATTTTGTTTGTAATTATCCGTTTCATTATTATAATATTTTAATTTACCATTTGCATCATAATATATTCCTGCAGGATTATCGGTTCTGTTTCCTTTTTTAATAGAATCTTCATCAACATAATACCAAGCTTGATATGTTTTTTCTTGTCCTAAAAAATTTATAAATCTTAAAACAGATTTTTTTCCATAATAACCAGCAGCCAAGTAATACGATTGTAAATTACTACTTGCCCTATCAATATAGCCATTACTAGTAATTTTAGAAGCACGAGCATCTAAAGTAAATTTGTTATTTATTAAACCAGTTCCAGCCATTAATGTGTTTCTAAAAGTATTAAAACTGCCTGCGGTACTAATAATTTTTGCGTATGCACTATCATTAAGTTGGTTTGTTTGAAAATTAATTGTTGCTCCAAATGCACCAGCACCATTGCTACTTGCGCCTACACCTCTTTGCATTTGAATATTATTAACACTCGAAGTAAAATCGGGCATGTTAACAAAAAACACGCCTTGGCTCTCCGCATCGTTTACAGGTACGCCATTAATAGAAACATTAATTCTTGTAATATCACTACCTCTTACTTTTATTCCGGTATAACCTACGCCATTTCCAGCATCGCTATTTACAACAACACTAGGTAATTGGTTTAAAATATATGGTGCATCTTGTCCTAAATTGTTTTTTTCAATTTCTTGTTCATTTAAATTACTAAAAGCCATGCCATTATCTTTATTTACCCTTGTTGTATTAATTACAACTTCGTTTAAATTAGAGCTGTTTTGATTTAAAACATAATTTAAACTTGAGTTGCCCGAAACCATAATGGTTTGTGTAATTGGTGAGTAGCCTATACAGCTAACATTAAGTATATAAGTTCCTGTTTTAATACTTTTAAATTCAAACTCTCCTTTTTCATTAGTTTGAGTGTTAAGTAAAGTGTTTTTAAGTGATACAGTTGCAAACGAAACACCTTTTGCGTCGTTTGTAACAACATTTCCTTTAATTTGATTTTGCGCATTTAAGTTAAATGCCAAGGCTATTGCAAAAAAAGCAATGCCAATTTTTTGTTTTTTCATTTTTATTTTTTCATTTTAATTAAACATAATAACACTAGGGGCGTGTATTATTTTAATTTATTTTCCCTACGCAGGCATTATCCTGTTCAGGTGCGCAAAAGTTTGTATTTGGGTACAAAACTTTTACTGGGTATAATCTCAGCCTTATATATAATATAAAGCACCCCTTAAGACCGCACAAATTTACAATTTCAAATAGAATTGTGCAATAACAAAATTATGTGCATTTTTGAGATCGTAAAAAATAATGCAAAAAAAACGAATAGCTATTTTAGGATGCACGGGGAGTATTGGTACCCAAGCACTAGAGGTAATTCAAGAAAATTCAAATTTGTTTGAAGTTGAAGTATTGGTTGCAAATAATAATGCCGAGCTATTAATAAACCAAGCAATTAAATTTTCGCCAAACGCTGTTGTTATTGCTAATGAAGATAAATACAAAATTGTTAAAGAATCTTTATCTTCTTATCCAATTAAAGTTTATGCTGGTAAAAAAGCAGTTGAGCAAATTGTAGAAATGGAAACAATTGATTTAGTATTAGCAGCAATTGTTGGATACTCAGGCTTAGCAAGTACTTTAAATGCAATTAAATACAAAAAGACTATAGCTTTAGCCAACAAAGAAACATTAGTTGTAGCTGGTGATTTGGTTACAAAATTAGCTAAAGAAAATGAAGTTAATATTTATCCAGTTGATAGCGAACATTCTGCCATTTTTCAATGTTTAGCTGGCGAATGGCATAATCCTATTGAAAAAATAATATTAACTGCAAGTGGGGGACCGTTTAGAGGGAAAACAACGGAGCAATTAGCTAATATTTCTAAAAACGAAGCGTTAAAGCACCCAAATTGGGCCATGGGCGCCAAAATTACTATAGATAGCGCAAGTTTAATGAACAAAGGCTTAGAAGTAATAGAGGCTAAATGGTTGTTTAATCTAAATCCTTCTCAAATAGAAGTTGTTGTTCATCCTCAAAGTATTGTGCATAGTTTAGTGCAATTTAAAGATGGAAGTATTAAAGCACAATTAGGATTACCAGATATGAAGTTGCCAATTCAATACGCAATGGCTTATCCTACAAGAATTGAAAATAAATTTGAACGGTTTAACTTTGCTAATTACCCCAATTTAACATTTGAAAAACCAGATTTAAAAACGTTTAAAAATTTACAATTGGCATTTGATTCACTTGAACAAGGTGGCAACAAACCATGCATTTTAAATGCAGCTAACGAAATTGCAGTAGAAGCATTTTTAAAGGATAAAATAAACTTTTTACAAATAAGTGACATTGTTGAACAAACTTTAAATAAAATTAAGTTTAAAAATAACTTAAATTATAATGAGTATGTTAGTTGCGACACCGAAGCCAGAGCAACAGCATCGCAACTTATAAAATAAAAAAATTAAGAACTTTTTTTAACTACATGCCTATGATGATGATGCCTGTTTTTGCTCTTATAATAAGACTTATTTTGTTGATTTTCTCTTTCTTCACTCTTATTACTAAAATAAGAGTAAATAACGTAAAATAACAAGCTTCCTATTACAATACTTGCAATAATAATTAAGCCACTGTATTCTTTAATGCTTTCAGTTGTAGATATACTGGCTTTTGCATTAGTACTTAACATTAACAATCCAATTACTAATGTTATAATTGTTTTAATTTTTGTTGTTTTCATAACCAAGTTTTTAAAGGTTAATAAATTATTTCTTTACTCTTATAACGTAAAGTTTTAAAGTATAGTTGGTAAATTATCCTATTAAATTATGTGAAAATCAAAATTTAATAGTTCAAAAAATTTGGTGATTTAAGAAATTTGTACTACTTTTACATTCGCAAATATAAAGTAATTGATAGGGGGACAAAAAGTCCCCCTTCGTTTTGAAAATAAATGATTAATAAAACTTATATAACACAATTAGTCGAACAACATTTAAATGATGGTTTAATTTATTTAACTAGCGTTAAAGTAAGTGCAGATAATCAAATTCAAATATTTGTTGATGGTGATGAAGGAGTAACTATTGCAGATTGTGTTTCGCTTAGCCGTTTTATAGAAAAAACACTTAATGAAACAAACGAAGATTTTAGTTTAGATGTTAGCTCGCATGGTGCAACTGCTCCAATAGAATTACCTCGCCAATATAAAAGACATATAGGCAGAGAGTTCGAAATTAAATTAAATAACGGAACTAAAGTAAATGGCTTGTTGACAGAATTTAATAACGAACAATTAATATTAAATTATCAAGAACGAGAAAACAAACCTTTAGGAAAAGGAAAAATTACCGTAAACAAACAACACAAAATTAACCTTAACGAAATAAAAGAATCAAAAATTAAACTTAAATTTTAATCATAAAAAATCATGGAAAGTTCAGCAAATCTGATAGAATCGTTTTCATTGTTTAAAGACGACAAAAACATTGATAAAACGACATTAATGAGTATAATTGAAGATGTTTTTAGAAACATGCTCATTAAAAAATTTGGATCTGATAAAAATTTCGACATCATTGTTAATCCTGATAAAGGCGACGTTGAAATTTATAAAAATCGTAAAATAGTAGATGATGAATTTGCAGAAGATTCTTTTGATTATGATGAAAATAAACACATAAGTTTTAGCGATGCACAAAAAATTGAACCTGACTTTGAAATTGGAGAAGACTTATCTGAACGTGTAAAATTAGAAGATTTTGGCCGCCGTGCAGTATTATCTGTACGTCAAAATTTAGTTCAAAAAATACTTGAATTACAAAAAAGCGAAATTTATAACAAATACAAAGAAAAAGTTGGAGATGTTATTACTGCTGAGGTTTATCAAGTTTGGAAAAAAGAAATTATGTTAATGGATGATGAAGGGAATGAGTTATTACTCCCTAAAACTGAACAAATCCCTTCAGATTTCTTTAAAAAAGGCGATACTGTAAAAGCAGTTGTTAGCAAAGTTGATTTAAAAAATGGTACACCTTCAATTATTGTATCTCGCACTTCTCCCGTGTTTTTAGAACGTTTATTTGAAACTGAAGTACCTGAAATTTTTGATGGTTTAATTACCATTAAAAAAATTGTTCGTGAGCCAGGTGAACGTGCTAAAGTAGCTGTAGAAAGTTATGATGATAGAATAGACCCGGTTGGAGCTTGTGTTGGTATGAAAGGATCTCGTATTCATGGAATAGTTAGAGAACTTAAAAACGAAAACATTGATGTAATTAATTTTACAACTAATACTCAATTATTAATTCAAAGATCTTTAAGTCCTGCAAAAATTACTTCAATTAAATTAGATGAAACAAATCATCGTGCAGATGTGTTTTTAAAACCAGATCAAATTAGTTTGGCAATTGGTAAAGGCGGTTATAACATTAAGCTGGCAGGAAAATTAACCGGCTATGAAATTGATGTTTATAGAGATACTGATACAGAAGTTGATACAGAAGATGTAGATTTAGATGAATTTGCAGACGAAATTGAAAATGATGTTTTAGATAAATTAAAATCTATAGGTTGCGATACTGCAAAATCAGTATTAGAACTTAGTGTTTCTGAATTAACTCGCCGTACAGGAATTGAAGAAGAAGTTATAGAAGAAGTACGTAGTATTTTAGAAGCAGAATTTGAAGGGTAATTAATTTAACACGCGCTAATGGTTTGCGCTTTTCCAAAATAAAAGCGAATTTTATTAATTATTAAAGCACACTAAATTACAATATGTCAGAAGGTACATCACTTCGTTTAAGTAAAGCCGCAAAGGAATTTAACCTTACCACCACAAGGATAGTTGAGTTTTTAGCTTCTAAAGGAGTAAAAATCGACTCTAATCCTAATGGTAAAATAGGCGATACAGAATATAAATTGTTGCTTAAAGAATTTTCTAGCGATAAATCTGCTCGCGAAGAAGCAGAAAACGTTAATCAAACAATTACAAAAGTAAAACGCGAAACTATTGTACTTGATGATGTAAAAGCTAAAAAAGAAAAGGAAAAAGAAATTGAAATGAAAGAGGTAATTATTAAAGACCTCACCATTCCAAAAAATGAAACAGAATCTGTTTCAGCTACAAAATCAGTTGATGAAAATAAACCTTCAGAAATTACCGAAACTAAAGAATCTACTTCTGGTCCAAAAGTTTTAGGGAAGTTAGATTTAGATTCAATGAATTTAAAAACTAAACCGGGTAAAAAAACTAAAGAAGTTGAGGTTGTTAAAGAAGAAAAAAATTCTAAAAATAAAACAACCAAAAAAGTAGAAGAAGTTATTGTTGAGAAAAAAGTTGAACAAACAATTCAAGAAGAAAAACCTAAAATTGAAGAGGTAAAAGTAGAGTTTATTGAAACTAAATATGAAAAATTAGAAGGACCAAAAATACTTGGTAAAGTAGAATTACCAGTAGAAAAAGAACCTGCTAAAAAAGCTCCAATAGAAAAAGGAAAACGTAAACGTATTCGTAAAGGCGGTTTAAGTCAAGAAGAAATTAAAAAAGTTGCAACCGAGCAAAGTAAAATTGCCGATGAGCGTAAAAAAGAAAAATATGGTACGCCTCGCACAAATCAATTTAATAAAAATAAAGGAACTAGTGGTGCTCCTCAAAAACAACGCCACGAGTTAACTGAAGAAGAAATTCAAGCACAAATTAAAGAAACCTTAGCGCGCTTAAGTTCTAAAGGAGGAAAATCTAAAACTTCAAAATATAGTAGAGATAAACGCGATTCTGTTCGAGAAAAAATGGCCGAAAAAGCCGAAATAGAAGAAGCAGAAAAGAAAATTTTAACTGTTGCTGAATTCGTTAGTGCTAATCAATTAGCAAGTATGATGAGTGTGCCTGTTACAAATATTATATCTACTTGTATGAGTCTTGGTTTATTTGTTAGTATAAATCAACGTTTAGATGCAGAAACGATTAGTATAGTTGCAGAAGAATTTGGTTATAAAGTTAATTTTGCAAGCGCCGAAGATGTTGAAACAGTTGCCGAAGATGTAGATAAACCTGAAGATTTAATACAACGCCCACCAATAGTTACAGTTATGGGACACGTAGATCATGGTAAAACTTCATTGTTAGATTTTATTCGTAAAACTACTGTTGTTGCTGGCGAAGCTGGAGGTATAACACAACATATTGGCGCATACAATGTAACTTTACAATCTGGTAAAAGTATTACATTTTTAGATACGCCTGGGCACGAAGCATTTACTGCAATGCGTGCGCGTGGTGCTAAAGTAACAGATTTAGCAATTATTGTTGTAGCTGCTGATGATAGCGTGATGCCTCAAACAAAAGAAGCTATTAACCATGCTCAAGCTGCAGGTGTTCCTATGATTTTTGCAATTAATAAAATTGATAAACCAGGTGCAAATCCTGATAAAATTAGAGAAGCACTTTCTGCAATGAACATTTTAGTTGAAGAATGGGGAGGTAAATATCAATGCCAAGAAGTATCAGCTAAACAAGGAAAAAATATTGATTTACTTTTAGAAAAAGTATTACTTGAAGCAGAAATGATGGATTTAAAAGCAAATCCAGATAAAAATGCACAAGGTAGTGTAATTGAAGCAAGTATGGAAGAGGGTAGAGGCTACGTTTCAACTATTTTAGTTCAATCTGGTACACTAAAAGTTGGAGATATTATGCTTGCAGGTAGTTATAGCGGACGTGTAAGAGCAATGTTTAACGAACGTGGCGTAAAAGTTAATTCAGCGGGTCCTTCTCATCCTGTAAAAGTATTAGGTTTAACTGGCGCACCAACTGCAGGTGATAGATTTAATGTGATGGATGATGAACGCGAAGCTCGAGAAATTGCTGCAAAACGTTTACAGTTACAACGCGAACAAGGTATTCGCACACATAAACACATTACATTAGATGAAATTGGACGTAGGTTAGCTATTGGAGATTTTAAAGAATTAAATGTAATTATTAAAGGTGATGTTGATGGATCTATAGAAGCTTTAGCAGATTCCTTATTAAAACTTAGCACCGAAAAAATTGCAATTAACATCATTCATAAATCAGTTGGTGCAATTAGCGAAAGTGATGTTTTATTAGCTTCTGCTTCAAATGCAATTATAGTTGGTTTCCAAGTTAGGCCAACAACAAGTGCGCGTAAGTTAGCGGAAACAGAAGAAATTGATATTAGATTATATTCAATTATTTACGATGCAATTAACGAATTAAAAGCTGCAATGGAAGGAATGTTAGCTCCTGAGTTTGTAGAAAAAGTATCATGTAATATTGAAATTAGAGATGTGTTTAATATCAGTAAGGTAGGTACAATTGCTGGTTGTTATGTGTTAGATGGGAAAGTGAATAGAAATACTAAAGTACGTGTAATTCGAGATGGAATTGTAGTTCACACAGGTTCTTTAGGCTCTTTAAAACGCTTTAAAGACGATGTTAAAGAAGTTGCAACAGGTTACGAGTGCGGTTTAAATATTGATGGCTTTAATGATATAAAAGTTGGAGATATAATTGAAGGCTACGAAATGGTTGAGGTAAAAGCTAAACTATAGAAATTAAATAATTAATTAAAAAGGCTGTTTCTTTTTTTGAAACAGCCTTTTTTTATTTAACCAAAAAAAAAATTAATGCGATTGAATTTTTTCTTTATGTTTTTTTAATTGACTTTTTAAGGCATCGCAACTCAAATCAGTAGCTTCTTCAAATGAAGCACATTGTTTTTTTGCAAAAAATTCATGCCCTTTACTGTTCATTTTAATTTCGGCAATTTTATTTTCGTTATTAGAATTTTTATCCAATTTTAAAGTAACCTCGCTGGTTATTATACCCTCGTAATAGGTATTTAATTTTTTTACTTTGTCATTAATAAAATCAATTAGTTTTTTGTCTGCATCAAAATGCACGCTTTGAATGTTAATTGTCATTTTTTCCTCCTTTTTTATTAATCTCCGCTTCGCGGATGTGCTTGTTTATATGTTTTTTTTAGTTTGTCTATTGTATTATGAGTGTAAATTTGAGTGGCTTGTAAGTTTGCATGTCCTAACAATTCTTTAACAGCATTAATATCTGCTCCATTGTTTAATAAATGCGTAGCAAAAGTATGTCTTAAAACATGCGGACTTTTTTTATTTAATGTACTTACACTCGAAAGTTGCTCGTTTACTATTTTGGTTAATTTAGTAGTGCTTAGTGCAGTGTTTTTAACAGTAATCATTAATAAAGGGTTGTTTAAGTGCTGTTCTCTTTTTACGGAAAAATACTGTTCAAGGTTTCGCTTTAAATTAATACTAAAAGGGATTATTCGCTCTTTATTTCTTTTCCCTAAAACTTTTAATTGTTGTTGATTTATATCAACGTTTGTTTCTGTTAAACTCAATAATTCAGCTCGTCTTAGCCCACATTGGTACAATAGTTCTAAAATTAATCTATTTCTTAATTCTTCAAAATTTGTTTCATTAATGTGTTGGTTAAAAAGTAGTTGCATTTCATCTTCGCCAACAAAAACTGGTAATTTTTTAGGCATTTTTGGAGCAATTAATTTACTAACTGGATTACTTTTAATTAAACCTTGCTGTTGAAGGTATTTATAAAATGATTTTATTGCACTTAATTTTCGTTTTACACTACTTGGCTCTAATTTTTGTTCAATTAAAAACGAAACGTATTGCCTAACATGTTGATAATTAATATTTTCTGACTTTAAATTAAATTCTTCGCTACAAAAGTGTGTAAATTGATTTAAATCATTGGTGTAGTTTGTACACGTATGAATACTTAGCCTTTTTTGATTTTTAAGGTAATTTATAAAATTAGAAACTAAAGCATCAAACATAAAAAAATCCTAATCTAAGTTACTAAACTTAAATTAGGATTCCAATATAATAATTGCTAAAAAATTATTGTTCTATTGCGCCAATAGTCAATTTTTGTTTATAAACGGCTTTTATTACTTGTTGACGACGAGATACAGAAGGTTTAGTGAATTTTTGACGCTCACGTAATTGTTTAACAACTCCTGTTTTTTCAAATTTCTTTTTATACTTTTTTAAGGCTTTTTCAATGTTATCGCCTTCTTTAATTTGTATTATTAACATCTGCTTCTTTATTTTTAGAGGGGCAAATATACAATTTATTTTACAAACTATATAATAATTTTAAATAAATATTAAAATGCTTTAAATATTGGCTAATTTTGAAGGAAATTATGGCAAATACAAGTTTTAAGGTAATAAAAAACGATTTAAAAAAGTTTAAAAACATTTTAATAGTTAGTCATTACAGTCCTGATGGAGATGCAATGGGAAGCAGTTTAGCGCTTTACCATTATTTACTTACATTAAACAAAAAAGTTACAGTTGCAGTGCCAAACGAATACCCAGATTTTTTAAAATGGCTACCTGGAAATAATAAAGTGTTGGTTTATACAAAAGATGCAATTAAGATAGATAAATTAATTGCTAAAAGCGATTGTATTTTTACTCTCGATTTTAATACACTAAGTAGATTAGAGGATTTTGGTAAAGCATTGCAAAATTGTGGTAAACCTTTTTTTCTAATAGATCATCACCAACAGCCGGATAGTTATGCAAAATATATGTTACATAATGTTGATGCATGTAGTACTTGCGAATTAATTTATGATTTTATTGTAGGTTTAGGCGATAAAAATAAAATTGATAAAAAAATATCAAATTGTTTATATACGGGTTTAATGACTGATACAGGTTCGTTTAGGTACCCAAGTGTAAACACTAAAACACATGCAATTATTGCAGAATTACTTAAAACAGGAATTGTACCAAGCGATATACACTCGGCTGTTTACGACAATTACAGTTATGATAGATTAAAATTATTGGGTTATTGCTTAAGCGAAAAACTAAAAATAATTAATGCCAATAAAGTAGCTTACTTTAGTATTACGAACGCGGAACTTCAAAAATTTAATTTCAAAAAAGGAGATACCGAAGGCTTAGTTAATTACCCTTTTTCTATTAGCGGTGTAAAGGTTTGTGCTTTTTTTAACGAAGCACCCGAAGGTTACATAAAAATAAGTTTTAGAAGTAAAGGAAATATTGATGTAAATAAATTTGCGCGAAAATATTTTAATGGAGGTGGACACAAAAATGCAGCCGGAGGAAAAAGCAATAAATCGTTAAATGAAACTGTATCTGAATTTGAAAAATTTGTTGTAGAGTTGTGTTAACTTTATCTAACTTTTTTCTTCTTTTTAAATAAACGTTTAAAAAATGGGTCACGTTTATTTTCGTTATTTCTAATAGCAGTTTTTTTGCTTGATTTCATACGTTTTCTAACTTTTTTTGTTTGAATACGCTTATGATGTTTTTTTATAGCCTTTTGTTCGGCTTTTTCTTTACGTCGTTTTTCTTTAGCTTCTTTTTTTAATGCTTTTCTTATTTTTCGTTCAGATTGAAAAGATTTCTCTTTTGGTCCAGTGCCTTTTTCTTGCGAAAAAAGAGCTGTACTTTTTAAAGTACATAATGCTATAAAAACAAATATTAGTTTGTTAAACTTCAAATTTAATTAACATAATGCACCACCTCAACTCCAAATTTTCTTAAAAAATCTACACCTTCATCGCTTTTTAAACCTTTAAAATTGGCATAACTATCTTTATAAAAAACTTTTTTAATGCCCATTGTATAAATAACTCTTGCGCATGCAATACATGGTGATAAAGTTACATATAAAGTAGAGCCATGCATATTTACACCATTTTTTGATGCATATAAAATAGCATTTTGTTCGGCATGTAATGCTAAAGAACAACTTCCTTTACTATCTCTTGGGCAACCAGCTTCTGGCCACTCTTCGTCGCAATTATGAGTACCCGCCGGCGGACCGTTATAACCAAGCGAAACTATTCTTGTATCTTTAGTTAAAACTGCTCCAACTTGCGCTTTAACACAATGCGATTTAATGGCTAATTTTTCAGCCAAGTCCATATAAATGGTATCAAACGATGGTTTACTTTTCATACTAATTTATACAGCTTCACTTACAACTTCATTAACATCATCAGGTAATAATCTTTTTAATAAAGCTTCAATACCTGCTTTTAAAGTTATTGTACTACTAGGGCAACCGCTGCAACTGCCTCGCATTTGAACAATAACTGTTTTTTCTCTTAATTCTTTAAATGTAATTTGTCCACCATCTTGCTCTACAGCTGGTCTTATGTACTGTTCAAGAACTTCAATTATTTTATTTTCAATTTCGTTTTTTGGAGCCGAATGGTTAGTGTTTACAATTACTTTATCTTTAAATCCAGAATCTTTTGGAATTTCTTTAACAGGTAATTTAGTAATAACTGGTTTTGAACTGTTTAAATAATTAGTTATAAAAACTCTTAATTCATCACGCACATCTTGCCATTCAATACTCTCTGTTCTTAAAAGAGTAATAAAATTTGCTGATATAAAAACACTTTTAATAAATGGAAACTGAAATAATTCTTTTGCAATTGGTGCATCTTTAGTTTCTGAAACTGAATTATATTCTGCGCTTGCACCACTTACTAAAATTAATTTGTTTGCTACAAATTTTAAACTTATAGGATTTGGTGTTTCTTCAATATAAATAATGTAAGGTAAATCGTTTAAATTCATAATAAGTACAAAAATACAAACTTTAAGCACTTAAATTGAACTAACTTTTATCAACTATTCATAATAAATTAAAATACTTAATTTTGTAAGTGTAAAATGCAAAATAAAACAGATTATTTAGTAATAGGCTCAGGAATTGCAGGTTTAAGTTTTGCTTTAAAAGTGGCTACAAATGCAAAAGTTATTTTAGTTACTAAAAGTAATGAAGACGAATCTAACACAAAATATGCTCAAGGAGGAATTGCTGCAGTTTGGAATGAAAAAGATAGTATAGAAAAACACATACAAGATACACTTTCGGCTGGTAGTTTTATTGGTAAAGAAAATATAGTAAAACTAGTTGTTACTGAAGCTAAAGCTAGAGTTAAAGAGTTAATAGAATTAGGTACTAATTTTGACAAAACGGAATCTGGCAATTATGATTTAGCAAAAGAAGGAGGGCATAGTGAGCATAGAATTTTACATTATAAAGATATAACAGGTTATGAAATAGAACGCGCATTACTTAAACAAGTTAGAAATAATAAAAACATTACTATTTACGATCATCACTTTGCTATTGATATAATAACGCAACATCATTTAGGTAAAGTTGTTACCTCACAAACACCAGATATTAAATGCTTTGGCGCATACATTTTAAATACATTAACTAATAAAATAGAAACTGTGCTTTCTAAACTTACTGTAATGGCTAGCGGTGGAGCAGGACATGTGTATGCAACAACTACAAACCCTACAATTGCTACTGGCGATGGTATTGCAATGGTTTATAGGGCTAAAGGTTTTGTTGGCGATATGGAGTTTGTGCAATTTCATCCAACTTCTTTATACAACCCAAATGAGCACCCTAGTTTTTTAATAACCGAAGCCATTAGAGGATTTGGCGCAGAGCTAAAAACTCAAAATGGAAAGCCGTTTATGTTTAAGTACGACGAACGCGGTTCTTTAGCTCCTAGAGATATTGTGGCAAGAGCTATTGATAATGAATTAAAAATAAGCGGCGCAGAGTTTGTTTACTTAGATTGCAGGCATTTTGATAGAAAAGCATTTATTGAACATTTTCCTAATATCTATAACAAATGTATGAGTTTAGGGATAGATCCATTTACTAAAATGATTCCAGTAGTGCCAGCTCAACATTATTTATGTGGTGGAATTTTGGTTAACGAATGGGCAGAAAGTACAATACAAAATTTATATGCAATTGGCGAATGTGCATGCACAGGCTTACATGGTGCAAATAGATTAGCAAGTAATAGTTTGTTAGAAGCAGCTGTATTTGCACATAGAGCAGCAGAAAATGCACAACAAAAGCTAAACACTATTGATTTTGAAAATAATATCCCTAATTGGAATGCCGAAGGAACTGAGCACCCCGAAGAAATGATTTTAATTACACAATCTTTAAAAGAAGTGCAGCAAATCATGAGTAATTATGTAGGTATTGTTAGAAGCGAATTGCGATTAAAACGCGCATTTGATAGACTAGAAATATTATATAAAGAAAATGAAGCTTTATACGAAGAAACTACTGTATCTCAAAAACTTTGTGAATTAAGAAACATTATTTGCATAGGATATTTAATAATAAAACATGCAATGCGACGAAAAGAGAGTATAGGATTGCATTATATGGTGGATAAGAGTTTAAGAAAAAAATAAAATAATTGATTAAAAACTAAAATTAGTTTCTAATAAATGATTTTTAACGGCAAACATTACAACACCAGCTGTATTATTTACACCCAGTTTTTGCATAATGTTTTTACGGTGTGTATTTACAGTGTGTGTACTTAAATTTAATTTATCTGCAATTAATTTATTGCTTAAACCTTCTGCAATTGCTCGTATAATTTCGCTTTCGCGCTCTGTAACTTGTATCCCATCGCAACCAATTTTTTTAATTAACGAATTTGTAATTACAATTTCGGGAGCACTTGTAAGAATGCTTATAATTTTACTACAAATAAATTTATCATTTTTTATAGTTGAATTTATAGCATCTAAAATTTCAACTTTATCACAATCTTTTAATAAATATGATGTAATACCACTTTCTAAAACAGACGAAAATTCTTGCTTCGATAAAACATCTGTAATAACTAAAAAGTTTGATTTATTAAATTTAGAACAAATTTGTTTTAATTCATTAGTGTTAATATCTAACGAAACAAAATCTGCAATTACTAAATTTGGTTTTGATAGTTTTAATTGATTTAATAAATCAGCTTTATCGCCACATACACTAGGCACTAATTCAAAACCTTTTAATTCTCCAACTAAAAGTTCTAAAGCAACTCTACTTAAATAATTTTTATCGGCTATTAAAACACGAATCATTAATTTAGAATAATTTTAAACAAAATTACAAATTAAAAGTTTAAAACAAAAGATAAAATTTAAAAAGTATTAACTTAAACTAAATACTTTGCCATCTGTTGCTAATTCACAGTTGTTAAATATAGAACTTGCCTCTTCAATAAATAAATTTAAATTACCGTATCTGGCAGAAAAATGTCCTAATAATAATTTTTCAACGTTTGCTAATTTTGCAATTTGGGCTGCATTTTTTGCAGTTGAGTGAAATGTTTTTTTAGCCCTATCTATTTTATCATCTAAAAAAGTGCTTTCGTGGTATAATAAATTTACGTTTTTAATATATTCTAATATAGTTTCGGTATATATTGTATCGCTACAGTATGCGTAACTGCGGGGGGGTAAAGGATTTATTGTTACTAAATTATTTTTAATTAATTCGCCATTTTCATTTACCACATCATGCCCGTTTTTTAATTTATGTATATCAGCAATAGAAATTTTGTATTTATCTAATTTATATTTATCAATGTTTCTTGGTAACTCTTTTTCTTTAAATAAAAATCCAGTGCAAAAAATTCTATGTTTTAAAGGAAAACTATAAACAAAAATTTTATCATCTTCAAACAATAAATTTAATTTATCGTTAGTTGTAAAATGCCAAATAATTTCAAAATTTAAATAAGTATCGCTTGCTTCAAATATTAAATTTAAAATAGTTTTTAATTTTTCAGGGGCATAAATATTAATGCGATTTTTTCTACCTAATAAATGCATACTACTTAATAAACCTGGCAAACCAAAAAAATGATCGCCATGTAAATGCGAAATAAAAATATGATCAATTGCTTGAAGCTTTGCTTTGTTTTTCCTTATTTGAATTTGTGTTGCTTCGCCGCAATCAATTAAAAAATATCGCTCTGCAATATTTAAAAATTGAGCACTTGGGTTTCTCTCTGAAGTAGGACTTGCACTTGACGAACCTAAAATTAGTAATTCAAATTTTTGTCGTTTCATTTATTTAACGGTACTCACAATCAGTCGTTTGGTTTCTTTATAATTTTTATATTGTAAAGTATATAAATAAACTCCATTATTTAAATTGTTAAGGTTTAACTCGTAATTGTTTTCTCCAATTTTTGTTTCAATTGTGTTTTCTAAAACTTTTTCGCCAAGCAAATTATGTAAAATAATTTTTGCGTTTGACTCATCGTTTACCGTAAATTTTAAGTTTGTTTTATTAAATGCAGGATTTGGTGACGCTTGCATATTAAGAGATTTAGAATTTACAATTTCTTTTAAACCTGTTGAGCCAGAAGGATTAATTTGAATAATATAATAAGAAAGTGTTTGCGTGCTTATTGCTGTACCATTATTGTAATTAGGTGGGCTTGCACAAGTACCAAATTTTGGTGTTCCAAAAGCTTGCACGCGCATTTGTAATGTATAAGTTCCTGCAACTGTTGGAGTTCCCGCAATCCAAGCACAACTTGCAGCTTGTGCAGGTATTTTAATTACACCTGTACCTAAAGTTAATGTTGGCCCAGCATTCATACTTAAACCCGGAGGTAAATTGTAATTTGTAAAAGAACCTGAGTTGCTAAGTTCAAAACGCGTAAAACAAAATGAAAGTGGACCAGCTGAGGTATCTGATGAAACTTTTATTGTAATGTTTTGAAAATAAGGAATACCAACAGTTCCAGATACAAAGTTTGTAGCACTATCTGGCCATATGCCAGCTTTGTTTAATAAAGGACTAATTGAACATGTGCTAGGTACTTGTGCGTTTATATTAAAACACAATAAAACTAAAATTATAAGGTATATTTTTTTCATAAAAACTAATTTTGGATAGTTGCTAAGTTATATAATTAAAAGAAATAAAAAAATAGATTTAATCCATTTTTTAATAACCATTTTAATTGAATTAAATGTAATTTTGCAACCAAATTATAAAAAATGACTGGAAATAAAACTTTTACAATGATTAAGCCCGATGCAGTTGAAGCAAATAACATTGGGCCAATTTTAGCTATGATTAATAAAGCTGGATTTAAAATTTTAGCTATGAAATATATGCGCTTAACTAAAGAACAAGCTGGTATGTTTTATGAAGTTCATAAAGAGCGCCCGTTTTATGGTGAGTTAACTGAATACATGAGCAGTGGACCTATTGTAGCCGCAGTTTTAACTAAAGATAACGCAGTTGCAGATTACAGAAAACTAATAGGCGCAACTGATCCAACCAAAGCAGATGAAGGAACAATAAGAAAATTGTTTGCTAAAAGTATAGCTGCAAATGCTGTACACGGAAGCGACAGCGATGAAAATGCAGAAATAGAATCTAATTTTTTCTTTTCTTCGTTAGAAAGATTTTAAGATTTTGAATAAAAATGTTAAAAAAGCCACGACAAATCGTGGCTTTTTAATTTGGTATAAATCAACCACTTTTAATTAAAAAGTAACCACTTTTAAAAAAAATACTAACAATTTTGGCTTATTGTTTTGTTTATTGAAATTAAAATGGCATTTTTGTTAAAATTTATTAAAGTAAAATTATTGGTTTATTTTATTATGAACAAAAATTTATATAAAGTTATGTTTAAAACCATTGGCACCTTTGCACTTGGTTTATTGGTAGGAAGTAATGATTTAATGGCTCAGTCTTTACCATGGTCTTCTGCAGGCCCAGTATATTTATCTGGTAGATGCAGAAATATGATAATTGATAAAGCAGATCCAAGCGGAAATACTTTATTTGTAGGTAGTGTAACTAGTGGTTTATACAAATCTACCAATGGTGGGCAAGATTGGTTAAATATCGATGCTGCAATTACTGGTCCAACTGAATCAATTAAAAATATTAGTTATCTAGGCCAATTACAAAATAATGATTTATTAATTGGTACAGGCGAAGGTTTTTTAAGAGTTAGTCAAAAATTAAAAGCATTACCAGGAACAGGTTTATATAAATTATCTGGTAGTACATTATCTTCAATTGCAAGTTCTTCACTTACAGGAACATCTATTAATAAAATTGCTTGTAGCCCAATAAATGCAGGTGTTTTTGCTTTAGCAACAAATAAAGGCGTTTTAGTAACTACTGATGGTGGGGCAACTTTTACACAACCTGCAGCAATTTCTTTTACAACCGATGTTTATTATGGTTTAGATGTTAAATTTGATGGAGCAGGTATATTATATTGTTCGGTTGGTAACGAAAAAAATGTAACTGGTATTACAACAGATTCAAAAGTTTTCAAATCAACAGATAATACACTATCTTCATTTACTGAAATTACTCCTACAAGCCCTTTTGTTTTAGGCACTAATTATGGCCGAATTGAATTAGCAATAGCACCCTCTAATAATAGTGTAATTTACGCTTCGGTTGCAAGAAAATATTTAAGTGTTGCATCACCCGCAGCAACAACATTAATGGGGCTATTTGTATCTTATGATGGAGGTGCAACATGGGCACATATTTATTCAGGTTCAACGCAATTAGACCCTTTAGGTAACGGCTCAGGAACAAGTGCATCGGGTGATTTTGCTCATACATTAAATGTAGACCCTTTAAATTCAGATAAAATTTATATAGGAAGTTACCAAATGTATTCATTTGTAAAAACAGGCATGTCTGGTACAAATCCTGTTGGTTCATGGACTAAATTAGGAAATTCTTTATTTTTAAATACAGGTTTATATTTACATGAAAATATTCATGATTTTAAAGCTGTTGTTTCTGGTGGTTCAATTGCTAAATACTTTTTTATTACAGATGCTGGTATTTATAGATCAGTAGATGCATTAACATCTTTTCAACCATTTTATAAAGGAATGGCAACAGGTCAGTTTAACTCAATTTCGATTTCTGGTTTCCCTAAATTTAATGCAAGTAGCGGAAGTTCATCTGGCTCTACTTATACACCAAATATTAAATACATTGGTGGAACAAGTGGAAGTGGTTTAAATTATTTTGACGGACAAAATGGTTCAACAGTATCTAAAGAATTTAATAGTTTAAGCGCTGAGGTTTTTAATGCTGAATATTCTGAAATTTTACCCGAAGCAGCTTATTTTTCAACTTCTAACGGAAGATTGTTTTTAAATTCTGATGTTGTTAATAATGGTCCTGAAGTTCGCCAACATTTAACAAAAACTTCAACGCAATCAATAGGTGATTTTGCAAATAATAATTACAACATTTCAGGTACACCATTTAAATTATGGGAAAACTATGGTCAATTACCTACATCATCTTGGCCTTCGCCTGATAGTGTTATTTTTTATAACGACAGCGTTAGAGGCTTAGCTTCATTAGTTGGTATTAGTAGCTTAACTACAACTTCAAACTTTACAATTAGTATATCAAGACCAAGTGCTGTTGCAATGTTAGATAGTATTGTTGTTAGAACTTCTACTGCTTCTTTACCTGTATCTGGTTCAAATTCAGTAAGCCCAGCCGTTCCTTTAGCAAACAGAAGAACCATTTGGATTAAATTACCTAATACTTATACAAGTTCAACAACAGGCACAACAAGTATTTCTAATTTAACTGTTACAGGTTCTGCTGCAAACTCAACTGGTCATTCTGTTGTGTTAGATGGTTCTACGTTGGTTGATAATATTGGTGTGAGTTTTGCAAGCGCACCATTTAACGGGGTTTCTACAAGCAGTGTTTCTGGTGTACCAGATCCATCTGCATATTATAAAGTTTATGCAACAGCATATTACAAAATAGCAGGAAACACCCAAATTGAAGTAGTAGATAATTCAATTTCAACTAAAGATATTACCTATACAGCATTAACACCTAGTACTGGTTTAAATTGGAAATTTGGATCTTTAAATACATCAACTATGATTGCCGCTCCTTTACCTACAAATGTTGTAGGTTCTGGTGTTAGTTATTCTGCTGCATCTACTGAAGGAAACTTAGGGCCTCAAAGTACAGCAACGTTTTTTCCTAGTCAACCAACTAGTGTAACTTATACAGTTAGTACTTATGCAAGTAATTATTCTTTAACAGCAAATACATTTACAAGTTATGTTGTTTCTACTCCTACAGTAGCAGGTACTCCAACTTATGTTTTAGAGCCCGGAACTGTTACTCAAAGTAGTAATAGTTTTACAATTGCTGCAACGCAAACTGCCGCTATAATTTATACAGTAACAGCAAATGGAGCAACAACCGTAATTACAAATTATACTATTAATCCATTACAATATAGTATAAACACAACCACAGTAACACAGTCATCAAATGTATTTACAGTAAATACAAATGGTAATTATACATTAACTGCATTAAGTGGTAATACTGCAATTAAACCAAATGTTGTTACTTTAGTAAGTTTACCTACACAAACAGTAATTACTGTTGGTAATAATGGTGCTAAAATTGCACCAAATAATAAACCAATTAAAATTGCAACAGTACGTTCGGCCAGATTAGCTTATCCGTATGGTACATACCCTACAACAAATGGTGTTTACGTTGCTCTTGCCCCACTTAGTTTAAATGATCCTATTACTCATATTTTAGTTAGTAAAACAGGGGCATTAACAACTAACTCTTTAAATGTACCTATTAACTCAACAATTTCTATTTCTGGAAAAATTACTATGATTGAATGGAGTAAATCTGGAACAGAATTATATTATGCTACAGATGCTAATTGTGTGTATAGAGTAAGTAGATTATATTCATTAGCAGATTCGAGCGCAAGATTCTATAATGGTAAATTTCATACAGGAATTTTAAACCATAATGCTACAACTTCAAACACAATTAGCCCTATAAGAACTACTTTATTATGGAAATTTGCTAAACCAATTACAAGCATTGCAATTGGCGGAAGAGATTCTATTTTAGCTGTTACATTTAATGGTAAAGGAATTGCTGGAGATACAATTGTTGCAGTTTCTAATGGAGATATTAGAAAACAAAGTGGTGCAGCTCTTAGCTTTAAAAAAGCAGATGGTGCAGGTATTCCATTAAATACTGGAGATTCTATAAAAACATATTGTTCGTTATTCGAAAAATCTGATCCTAATAAATTATTAGTTGGCGCAAGCGATGGTTTATATTATTCAAATAATGTTTTAAGCGGAACAGCTGCTTGGCAAAATCAAAACGTACAATCAACTAATAAAATGCCAAAAATTCAAGTATTTGATATAAAACAACAAAACAAATCTAATTTTCATTCGTACAATTCTGGTCAAATATTTGTTGCTACAAATGGTAGAGGTATTTGGTACAATAGCGATTTTTTACAAAATTATGTTGTTGCTGTACCAGAAGAATTACCTAAAGAAAAAGAAACTAATATTAAAGTTTATCCTAACCCTACATCTTCTTCTGCAATTGTATCATTTAACAGTGCAGAAGGTGAAAATGCGATTTTAAATATTATGGATTTAACAGGTAAAATTGTTAAAACGCAAGTTTTAGGAAAACTTTATAATGGCGAAACAAACATTGAAATAAATACTGATGGAATGACTGGTGGAGTTTATTTAATTAATGTTTCAAGTACATCTGGTACTAAACGTGTAACTAAATTAGTTGTTGCAAAATAATTTTAAATTTTATTTAAAATGAAAGCCCCTAAACATTAGGGGCTTTTTTGTTTTTTTAAGTATTTAATCCTTAATAATGTGTAAATTTGCCAATTAATTTTAAAAATAGTGGATAAAAAATCGTTAATAGGACTTGGGTTAATTGCAGTAATTTTAGGAATTTGGATTTGGTTAAGTGGTCCTACCAAAGAACAAATTGCTAAACAAAAACACATTAAAGATTCAATAGAACTTGCCAATCAAAAAGCACTTGAAGCAGAACTAAAAAACAAAACACAAATTATAAAATCAAATTTTGATTCTATAAAAGCACCTGCTGTTGAAAATGATTCGTTAAAACAAGTAGCTGAAAATCAAAATTACATTGATTTTGCAAATGCAATTCATGGAAACGATAGCATTTCTTCAATCGAAAATGAAAAAGTAAAAGTTTATATTTCAAATAAAGGTGGGCAAATTGTTAAAGTTGAATTAAAAGAATATTCAAGATCTGGAGAACAAACCCCATTAGTTTTATTTGAAAAAGATAGTACTGAATTTTCGTTAATACTTAGTGCCTACAATAAAGCGAAAGTATTTAAAACATCTGAATTTTATTTTAAACCAATTAAACTAAACGAAAAAAGTTTGACAATGAGGTTGCAAACATTACAACCAAATAGTTATATCGATTTTATTTATACGCTAAACGCTAATGATTATATTGTTAACTCTGGGTTTAATTTAGTAGGTATGCAAACCATTTTAAGCTCTAATGTAGATGATTTACAGTTAAATTGGAAAATGCTTTTCCCTAGCCAAGAAAAATATATAGTAAAGGAAAGACAAGCTGCAACAGTTTATTTTAAACAACTTGAAAATAAACCCGATTATATAAACCCAATGAAAGATGAGGTTAAAGAATTAACCGATGCGGATATTAAATGGGTAAGCTTTAAACAACAATTTTTTAATTCAACATTAATTGCAAGTACTAAGTTTGAAAGAGGAGGTAGTTTAATTGAAACATCAGGACGTGCAAATACACCTGGAGTTGTAAAAGCAGTTAGAACTGAGCTTGGCGTAAAATACAATCACACACCAAACGAAAAGTTTGAATATAAGTTTTACTTTGGTCCAAACCATTACAATACTTTAAAAACTTATAATGAAGAATTAGAAGGAATTATTCCAACTGGCTGGAGTATTTTTAGTTACATTAATAAATGGATGGTAATTCCTTTATTTAACGGATTATCTGGGTTAAACATGGGTATTGTTATTTTAATTCTAACAATTATAGTTAAAGTAATTTTATTTCCAATTGGATATAAAACATATTTAAGTGGCGCACGTATGCGCGTTTTAAAACCAGAAATTGATGCTTTAAATGCTAAGTTTGATAAAAACGCTGATCCAATGAAAAAGCAACAAGAGCAAATGGCATTGTATAGAAAAGCTGGTGTAAATCCATTAAGTGGTTGTTTGCCAATGTTGTTACAATTTCCAATTTTAATTGCATTATTTGCTTTTATACCAGCAGCAATTGAATTAAGACAAAAAGGATTTTTATGGGCAGATGATTTAAGTACATACGATAGCATTTGGACATTTGGAAAAGTTCCATTTATTAGTTGGGCATATGGCGACCATGTGAGTTTATTTGCAGCATTAATGTTTGTAAGTACATTAATTTATACTTACATGAATAGTAATTTAATGCCTCAACAAAACAACCAAATGCCAGGCATGAAATTTATGATGTACTTTATGCCTGTAATATTTTTAGCAGTAATGAATGAGTATGCAGCTGGTTTAAGTTGGTATTACTTTTTAGCCAATATGATGACCTTTTTACAAAATTATGGCTTAAAATTTATTGTTAAAGACGAAAAAATTAGAGCTGAAATTGATGCTAATATGAAAAAGCCACAAAAGAAAGGTGGATTTGCTGCACGTTTAGAAGAAATGGCTAAACAACGCCAAGCAGACATGAATAAATCACGTGGTAAAAAATAATACGTTTTTATATTCATAATTCATTAATAAAAAAATAGAAGTATTTAACTCAAATGTTGTAATTTAACAATTGAGATATTACTAACGATAATAAATTTATCAATTAAAAATTTGTTTAAATAAAATTTAATTTAATTTACATATGAAAGTTTATAATAATATTTTAGAAACAATTGGTAACACACCATTAGTTAAGCTAAACAAAATTGTAAAAGATTTGCCTTGCACAGTTTATGCAAAAATTGAAACAGTAAATCCAGGAAATTCTATAAAAGATAGAATGGCAATTAAAATGATTGAAGATGCTGAAAAAGATGGAAGACTAAAGCCAGGAGGCACAATTATTGAAGGAACAAGTGGTAATACAGGTATGGGTTTGGCAATTGGAGCAGTTATTAAAGGATACAAATGTATTTTTACAACTACAGATAAACAATCTAAAGAAAAAGTAGATGCGCTTAGAGCATTTGGTGCAGATGTTATTGTTTGCCCTACCGATGTTGAACCTGAAGACCCACGTTCGTATTATTCAGTTTCTTCACGTTTAGTAAGTGAAATACCTAATGCTTGGAAACCAAATCAATACGATAATCCTAGTAATTCAACAGCTCATTACGAACAAACCGGACCCGAAATTTGGGAACAAACAGATGGTAAAGTAACACATTTAGTAGTTGGTGTAGGTACAGGAGGAACAATTTGTGGTACAGGTAAATATTTAAAAGAAAAAAATCCTAATGTTAAAATTTTAGGAATTGATACCTATGGATCTGTATTTAAAAAATATAAAGAAACTGGAATTTTTGATAAAAATGAAATTTATCCATACATAACAGAAGGAATTGGTGAAGATTTTTTACCGCAAAACGTTGACTTTAACATTATTGATCATTTTGAAAAAGTAACAGATAAAGATGCAGCAATTATGACACGAAGAATTCCTAAAGAAGAAGGAATATTTGTAGGAAATAGCGCAGGTAGTGCTTTAGCTGGATTGTTACAAATGAAACACATGTATAAAAAAGATGATGTTGTTGTAATAATATTTCACGACCATGGCACACGTTACTTAGGTAAAATGTTTAATGATGATTGGATGCGCGATCGTAATTTTTTAGAAATTACTAAACCAAAAGCAGTTGATTTAATTGCTAATCATAAAAATCAAAAATTATTAACTATTGATGCCGATGCAAAAGTTGCTGACGCTTTAGATTTATTAAGTAAATATAACATTTCGCAAATACCTGTAACTAAAGGGTTAGATTATGTAGGAAGTTTAAATGATAGTTTTTTATTTAATAAACTAATAACTAATAACGACATTAAAAATCAAACTATAAGTAGTGTAATGCAACCTGCATTTCCTGTTGTTGGAGAAAATGCAACAATTGAAGAGGTAAGTAAGTTAATTACTAAAGATAACAATGCAGTATTAATGCGAGATTTAGGCGGAAATTGTCATATTATTACAAAGCATGATGTAATACAGGCTGTTGCTAAAATGAATGTAAATTAGCTTACTTTGATGCATTAAATAAAACTTTGTAAGCTTATTTAATAAAAAATATTATCTTTAAATAGTGAGTGTTTTTTTAAGAATAGTTTTTTTGTTTTTAATACTATCTATAGTATTTGTAACAGCAAGGTTTTCAATGCTTCAGTTTACAATTAAACTTCATAAAAAAAGTTTTCGATATAGTACACTTATTCATAACAAAAAGCAATTAAAGGTAATTTCAATTCCAAGCCAGTCTATCTTTGTAGATAGTGATGGTATTGAGTGGAAAGAAAACAATAAGGAAATTGTTATAAATGGAAAATATCACGAAGTTGTTGAAATAAAAAAAAATCAAAATTCATTTCAGGTATTTGTAATAGAAGATGATGAAGAAAATTTAATGTTTTATAAATACTTTATTTCAGAAAAATTAAATAAGCAATTGGTAAATTGTTTTTTGTTAATTTATAGTTTAAACGCAATCGAAAATAATTTGATATTAATTTTAAAAAATCATTTTAAAGATATTCAAACTTCATTTAATTATATTTTCAAATTTGGGTTCGAGTTTGAGAACTTATTAATTAAACCACCTTGTTGTAGTTTTTAACACTAGATACATTAAATTGTATTAAATAAACATTTGGGTTTTAAATTTAAACACAATTTATCCCAATCGTATTACTTTAATTTATTGCTTATTATATTTAATGAAAAATGTATTATTTGTACTTTTTACAATAGTTTTTTATTGTTTAAAAAGTCAAACTATAACTGTTGTAGATAAATTTACTCGCGAACCTCTTGTAGGTGTTACAATTATATCTTCAACACATAAAAACTTTACAACAAATTATAAAGGTCGTGTTTCAATTGATAATTTAATTGAAAATGATTCTCTTATAATTTTACTTTCTACATATAAACCATTAAAAATTACAATTAATGATTTAGCTAAAAATAAATATGTTGCCGAGTTAGAAGAAGTAAATATTTCATTGTCAGAAATAATTGTTTCAGCAAGTAAAATTAAAGAAGATAAAATTGAAACACCTAACCGAATTCAAAAATTAAATATGAAGGAAGTGGCTTTTCAAAATCCACAAACTGCAGCAGATTTAATTGGAACTGGTGGATATGCTTTTATACAAAAAAGTCAACTTGGTGGAGGCTCGCCAATGATTAGGGGTATGGCAACCAACCGTGTATTGCTTGTTGTTGATGGTGTAAGAATGAATAACGCAATTTTTAGAGCAGGTAATTTACAACAAATTATTTCTTTAGATGCAAATGCTTTAGAAGGTGCCGAACTTTTATTTGGCCCAGGAGCTGTAATGTATGGTAGCGATGCAATTGGTGGAGTAATGAATTTTACAACTCTTGAGCCTAAGTATTCAGATTCGCTTACAAAAATTTTAGTTAGCGGAAATGCTTTAATGCGAACCTCTACAGCTAATTCTGAAAACACCCGCCATCTTAATTTCTCAATTGGCTTAAAAAAATGGGCGTTTGTTACCAGTTATACAAAATCAGATTACGGAGATTTAAGAGGTGGTTCTGTTGGTGGCGATAATTATTTTTATAGAACAAATTATGTGCAAACTATAGATAATAAAGACTATATGGTTTCTAATAAAGATTCTACTTTGCAAATTGGTTCTAAATACAACCAACAAAATTTTATGCAAAAAGTAAAATTTAAACCAAATAATTTTATCGAGTTTGATTATGGTTTTCATTACTCTGAAACTTCGCCATATAATAGATATGATAGATTGTATGTTATGCAAACTCAAGGTCCATACAAAAATAAATTAAGATGGGCAGAGTGGTATTATGGTCCTCAAATATGGAAAATGAATAATTTTGGTATTAATATTACAAAATCTAATTTGTTTTTTGATAGATTAAAGATAACTAACGCTTTACAAAATTTTGAAGAGAGTAGATTTGACCGAGAATTTATGGTTAGAGAATTGAGATCTCAAAGAGAAACAGTTAGAGCATTATCATCAAATATTGATTTCGATAAAAAAATTAATGATAAATTAAATTTAATTTATGGATTAGAGTTTGTACATAATAAAGTCGGTTCTTCTGCTTCATTAAACAGTGTAATTAATCAATCCTTTGATTCTACAGTTACCAGATATCCTAATGGTTCAACTTGGTTTATGCATGGTTATTATGCAAGTATTAAATATAAATTAACCAAAAAAATAATTGTAAATACAGGTGCAAGGTTTAGTGCATATCAAATCAACGCTACGTTTGATACAATAATTTTTCCTTTTCCAATTAAATCAACAGTAATGAAAAATAAAACTTTAAATGGAAGTATTGGTTTTGTTTTTACACCAATTTCTTCGTGGCAAATCTACTTAAATTTTGCAACAGGTTTTAGAGCTCCTAATATAGATGATATGGGAAAAGTATTTGAATCAACTCCAGGATACTTAGTTGTACCTAATCCTAATTTAAAACCTGAGCGCTCTTATAATGCAGAAATTGGAATGGTTAAATCATTTAACGATTTATTAAAAATAGATGTAACAGGATATTACACAAAAATTGTTGATGCAATGGAAAGAAAAGATTTTATTTTTAATGGCCAATCTACAATTAGGTATCAAGGTAATAAAAGTAATATACAAGCAGTACAAAATGTGGCAAATGCTTTTGTTTACGGAATTCAATGCGGATTAGATTTAAATTGGAAAGGGTTTGGATTAAAAATTGCCTATTCATGGCAACATGGTAAAGAACAAACAACGGATAGTTTAGTGTATTACCCATTAAGACATGCTGCACCTGCATTTGGTAGTTCTCATTTAACCTATCAACATAAAAAAATAAAATTAGATTTTTATTGTGTATATAATGATAAAATGGATTTTGAAGATTTAGCATTAACAGAAAGAGTAAATACTTCTTACGCTAAAAATTATAGCAAAGACCCTAAAGGACAAAATTACTCTGCAAGTTGGTACACATTAAATTTTAAAACTGCATTTTATTTAAATCAATACGTTGTTGTAATGTCTGGGGTAGAAAATATAACGGATATTTTATATCGGCCTTACTCATCGGGTATTAATGCACCCGGAAGAAACTTTATAGTTTCTTTAAAAGCAAAATTTTAATAATTAATAAAACTTAAAAATGAAAAAAAATTATAAAACTTTAATTTTAAGTACATCATTTATTGTTGGTGTACAATGTATAAATGCCCAAAGTATTGCATGTGGAGGTTGGCATTCTCTTGGAATATGTAATGATAGTACCGTAAAAGCATTTGGAGAAAATGCTACAGGGCAAATTGGTAATGGTAACACAACCGATCAAAGTACACCAACTACTGTTACAGGTTTATCCGGAATCAAAGCTGTTTCAGCTGGAGGGGATCAGCTTGAGGCACATTCAATGGCTCTTAAATCAAATGGAACAGTTTGGTGTTGGGGTAGTAATTTGTATGGTGCTTTAGGCAACGCCTCAACAACTGGCACATATGTAACTTCGCCTGTGCAAGCTTTAATATTAACTAATGCAATTTCAATTTCAGCAGGAGGTTGGCATTCATTAGCTTTAAAAAGTGATGGAACAGTTTGGTGTTGGGGTTGGAATGCAGATGGACAAGTTGGCGATGGTACAATTATTGATAAAACTATTCCTACACAAGTTTCAGGATTAACTGGCATTATAAAAATTTCTGCTGGTAGTTATCATAATCTTGCACTTAAAAATGATGGAACAGTTTGGGCTTGGGGTGATAATGTAAATGGCCAAATTGGTGATGGTACAACAGGCACTGATAGAACTACTCCGGTTCAAGTTAGTGGATTAACTAATGTTGTGGCTGTTGCTGCAGGAAGATTTTTTTCGTTAGCTGTAAAAAATGATGGAACCGTTTGGGCATGGGGTCAAAATTTATATGGTCAATTAGGTAACGGAAATAATACAGATTCAAACGTTCCTGTTCAAGTTTCGGGTTTAAGCGGCATATCTTCTGCTGTTGTTGCAACTGGCGCATTTCATTGCCATGCACTTAAAAGTGACGGAACTGTTTGGTCGTGGGGCAGAAATACTTACGGTAATTTAGGAGATAATACATTAAATAATTCAAATGTACCTGTGCAAATGTTAAGTTTTAATTCGCCTATTGGTATAGCAGCAGGCACTAATTTTTCTTTATTTTATAAAGCTGATGGGTCTTTGTGGGGAACTGGAAGAAATGCTAGTGGTCAACTGGGAGATGGAACGGTAAATCAACATAATGTTGCTTCTCAATCAACGGTTATGTGTAGTGTTTTACAACAACCATCAAGCGTTTCTATATTTAAAAATAATTTACAAATTGTAGATTTTAATGTAAGCCCTAATCCAACAACTGGGAATTTATTTTTAAATTTTAAAAACAATAATTTAAAAGATTATACTGTTACAATATATAATTCAATTGGGCAACAATTTAATTTCAATTCTATAGTTATAGAAAAAGACAATGTTTTAAATTTAGATTTAAGCAATTTATCTAATGGTTTATATATATTGAATATATCGGGCAATGGAAGTAAATTCAGTCATAAAATAATAAAACAATAACTTATACTACTTAAAATTAATTTTTAAAAAACTGCTTTAGGGCAGTTTATTTATTTATTTATTTTTATAAATTAATAAATAGCTAATTCTAATTGAATGTTAATACTATAAAAGTTTGTGTAAATTCGTTATTTATCTTAATTTTTCTGCATTGCAAGTGGTAACAAAGGGTTATTGAATAAATTGAGTGTTATTTTTTTTAGAATAATAACTTAAAAATATCGAATTAAAAACTGCATAATAACACACGCCTGCTAAAGTTTCAAGGGTATCTTCAAATAAAAATGAGCAAATTAAAATTATAAAAAATAAAACATAAATTGTATGAAGTTGTTTTCTTAATACAATTAAAGGATAAAACAAAGAAATAATAAATACAATTAAACCAACTATACCTAATCCAACGGTTATAGTTAAAAACTGTTGATGTGGTCTTAATTTCCATTCATCATTTAATAAAATATTTGTTTTATTATATGTTTCTTTAATTTTATCTGTTACATCACCAATTCCAATTCCAATTAAAAAGTTTTGTTTAATTAAATTTATCGCAACTCTCCAATAATGTAGTCTTAAACTAAATGAATGACCATTTATATTTGCACCATTTTTAAATTCAGTTATATCCCAAATTAACTCGTAAAGTCTTTTTTCTATAAAATTCCAATTGTTGTAATTTACATTTGTTATATTTTTTTGAATATTTACAAAATCATTTGTCGTTAATTTGTCAATGGAAGATGCTTCTGTTGTTAGGCCTTTACTGGCTAAATATCTTGATAAAACATAAAATTTAGTTAAATTGTGTTGAAGGCTAATATTAAACGAGTCGTTTGAAAACTTTTTATTCCAATAATTTTGTACTTCAAATTGGTTTACGTTCATATTTACTACAAAACCATTTTCTACTTGATGAGTACTGTCGTGGTAAAACACATTACCTAATTTAGTTTTTTCTAATTTATAATTTATAGGATTATTTTTAACTATAAAATAATTTGCTTTAAAACGTAAAAAATAATTTAATGATAAAAGAATACATAATATTAAAATAATTAAACTTGTTATTAATTTAATTTTAGAAGCATTGTTTTTAAATAAATTAATAATAAATAGAATCATAATAATTGAAAAAAATCCAATACCTGCAGTTAATCCCAAGCCAATAAACGATAAAATAAAATAAACAATTAGGGTTAAAAAAAATAATTTGTAAATGATTTGTTTAGCTTTATTTTGTAAATACCAACAAAAAATAATTGCCATATTGATAAACATACCCAATCTAATATGACTCATAAACCTAGATACATCTCTAACATTTTCTATACTATTTAAAAAATAACTATAAACATAACACCAAATTGTATTTGCAAAAGTACCGCCAATAAAACAAATAAGAGAAAAGGTAAATTCTTTTTTAGTTAAAACATTTGTGCTGAAATAAACTATTGGAAGAGTGAGCATTGGTAACTTTATTTTTAAATCGTTTATTGCAAAATTTATGTTTTGCGAATAAAGCAATGAAATAATGTGTAACAAATAAATACATATAATTGCCCAAAATACTTTATTCGATTTTAGCTGGTTCCATTTCTCTTTAAAATTGCCTTCAATTAACCAGTTTGCCATTAAGATAATTTCAGGAATGCTTGCAGTTGCAGTTCCTACCATCATACCAAACATTAAACTAAATGTTCCAAATAAAAAAATATATCTATGTATTGTAGCTGAAAACAAATATATATAATAACGTGTTTTTTTAAGAAAAAGTACTTATAAACTTACTTTTTTGCATTGTATTATGCTAATTTACTTTTTAAAGTTGAGTTATTTTTTGATGAAATTAGCCATAAGCCAACAAAGGTAATTATTCCATTTATTAATATTAATTCTTGCCCAATTACATAGCCATTAAAAATGGAATTACTTACATCGTTTAAATTTAATTGTATGTGTAATTTTTTTTCGTACCATGTTGGGTTGCTCAATAAATCTATTAATGTAGATAATATTGGTGCAATTAAACATATTAACCATACTGATTTATTTTTAATGTTTCGTTTTGTTAATATTCCAAACGAAAATAATCCTAATAACGGACCATATGTTATACCCGCAAATTTTAAAATAAAATCTATTATCAACTTATCATTAATAGCTTTAAAAATTAAAACCATTAAAAAGAAAATAAATGCAAATGTAAAATGTACATTTAATCTTTTTTTCTTTTTTTCTACATCAGAAATAGTTTGTTTGTTAAAATTTAAAATATCTATACAAAAACAAGATGTTATTGAAGTTATAGCACCATCAACACTTGGAAATAAGGCTGATATTAAAGCAATTATAAAAATTATTCCAACTGCCCCGCTAAATGTATTACTTAATGCTATTGTAGGAAATAAATCATCTGGCGCAACTTTTATTTGATTTTGTTCGGCATATAAATATAAAATCCCCCCTAAAAATAAAAACAAAAAATTAACTACAACTAATACTATCGAAAAAGTTAACATGTTTTTTTGCGAATCTTTTATCGTTTTTACTGATATATTTTTTTGCATCATTTCTTGGTCTAAACCCGTCATTGATATAGCAATAAAAGCACCGCCAATAATATGTTTTAAATAAAATGAACCTGCTTTGTAATCTGTATTAAATATATTTGAATAACCTTTTTTGTTTAATAACGACAATGCATTACTAAAATCTAAATTCATATTATTTAAAATAACAATTATACAAACAACCAAACCTAACAACATACCTGTTGTTTGTAAAGTATCGGTGTAAATTATTGTTTTTACTCCTCCTTCAAAAGTGTAAAGTAAAATTAAAATTAATATAACCAAACTAGTAATAAAAAACGGAATACCTAAATCGTCAAAAATAAATGTTTGCAAAACACTAACTACTAAATATAACCTTGCTGTTGCACCTACCAATCGCGATATAATAAAGAAAAATGCACCAATTTTATGAGCTTGTGTTCCAAAACGTTCTTCTAAATAAGTATAAATAGAAGTTAAATTAAGCTTATAGTATAAGGGTAAAAGTACTAATGCAATTACTGTATAGCCAATTAAATACCCAATTACGATTTGAAAATAATAAAAATTGCTACTACCAACTCCGCCAGGTACACTTACAAAAGTTACACCACTTAAACTTGTGCCTATCATGCCAAATGCAACAAGCATCCAGTTACTATTTTTATTACCTATAAAAAAATCATGATTAGTTGAGCCTCTTCCGGTAAACCATGCAACTAAAAGTAATAATGCAAAATAACCTATTACAAACGAAAATAATACTGCTGAACTCATTAATACAAATATTTAGTTATTAGCATTAATTTTATTGTTAAAATTAAATAGTTCTAAACAGTTTATTAGTGAATAAGTTTGCCTTAATCTTTTATTTTATTCAATTAACTTTAGTGTTTTGGAATTAAGTAATAAAATAATTGAACAAGCAGTAGAAGCTGTAAGTAAATTGCCTGGAGTTGGAAAAAAAACAGCTTTGCGCTATGTTATTCACCTAGTTAAAAGCGATGCGTCTTCTGTTTACCAACTAAGTTCGGCTTTAACACAACTTAAAACCGAATTAAAATTTTGTAATAATTGCAATAATATTACCGAATTACTTATTTGCAATATTTGTAGTAATGATACCCGTGATAAAAGTATTATTTGTATAGTACAAGATTATAGAGATGTTTTAGCAATTGAAAATACAGGTTTATACAGAGGTTTGTACCATGTTTTAGGTGGATTAATCTCGCCTATGGAAGGTATTGGCCCAAACCAATTAAATATCGAAAATCTTTTAACTCGAGTTTCAAATAACCAAGTTAAAGAAATTATTTTAGCCTTAAATACTACAATGGAAGGTGAAACAACATCTTTTTTTATTTTTAAAAAACTGGCACCTTTTAATGTAAATTTAAGTGTAATTGCACGAGGCATTGCTGTTGGCGATGAGTTAGAATATACCGATGAAGTTACTCTTGGTAGGTCTATTACAAACCGCGTGCCTTTTGATAGTTTGTTAAAAAAGTAAATTGGATTATTTAATGAGTTCCTCTATTGATATTTCTAAACTAAGCCCTAAACAATTTATAATTATAAAAGGGGCAAAACAACACAATTTAAAAAATATTGATGTTGCCATTCCTCGTAATAAATTAATTGTAATTACGGGTTTATCTGGTTCAGGAAAATCTAGTTTGGCTTTTGATACGTTGTATGCAGAAGGGCAAAGAAGATATGTGGAAAGTTTAAGTGCTTACGCTCGACAATTTTTAGGAAGATTAGAAAAACCACAGGTTGATTATATTAAAGGAATTAGTCCTGCAATTGCAATAGAACAAAAAGTTATTTCTCGTAATCCCCGAAGCACAGTTGGTACAGTAACCGAAATTTACGATTACCTTAAACTTTTGTTTGCTAGAGTTGGTAAAACTTACAGTCCAGTTTCTAATAAAGAAGTTAAAAGAGATACCGTAACTGATGTTGTTAATTTTGTAAATAAATTAAATAACGAATCAAAACTTTTAGTTTTATGTAAATTAATTGATGATAAAAATAAATCAATTTCAAAACAAGTTGAAATACTTTCGCAGCAAGGCTTTTCAAGAATTGTTTGTAATAATGAAATTATTAAAATAAGCGATTTAAAAAGCAATTCCATCAAAAAAACTGATGAAGTATTTTTATTAGTTGATCGTTTAACTGTTAATTTAACAGATGATGATTTTTCATCAAGGGTTGCAGATAGTATTCAAACTGCTTTTGCAGAAGGAAATGAGTGTTGTGAAATTTGGATTGATGAAAATAATAAATATAAAAAGCATTTATTTTCAAATAAATTTGAACTAGATGGAATAAAGTTTGAAGAACCTGATCTTAATTTTTTTGCATTTAATAACCCTATTGGTGCTTGTAAAACATGCGAAGGTTTTGGGAGTGTTATAGGTATTGATAAAGATTTAGTTATCCCAAATAAAAGTTTATCTGTTTACGAAAACGCTATTGTTTGTTGGAGCGGTGAAGTTATGAGTACTTATAAAAATCAACTCATAAAAAATGCTCATAAATTTAATTTCCCAATTCACCAACCAATTGCAAAATTAACTAAACAAGAAATTAATTTATTATGGACTGGTAACGAGTTTTTTGAAGGTATAAATTCCTTTTTTAAAATGCTCGAAAAAGAAAGTTACAAAATACAATATCGCGTTATGCTTGCGCGTTACCGTGGTAAAACCAATTGTTATGATTGTAATGGAACACGGTTAAGAAAAGATGCAAACTATGTAAAAATAAATAACCTTTGCCTTAGCGAACTTGTATTAATGCCTATTGAAGAGTTAATAAACTTTTTTAAAAATATTAAGTTAAACGAACACGATCAAAAAATCGCAAAACGATTATTAATTGAAATTAAAAATAGGTTAAATTATTTATACGATGTTGGTTTAGGATATTTAACTTTAAATAGAGTGGCTAATACATTAAGTGGTGGCGAAAGCCAACGAATTAATTTAGCAACGCAATTGGGAAGTACTTTAGTTGGAAGCTTATATATTTTAGATGAACCAAGTATTGGTCTACATTCAAAAGACACCGAAAAATTAATTACAGTTTTAAGAGCATTGCAGCAACAAGGCAATACCGTTATTATTGTTGAGCATGATGAGGATATAATGAAAGTTGCCGATCAAATAATTGATATTGGCCCAGAGGCTGGTTCTAACGGTGGACAATTAATTTTTCAAGGCACAAACAAAGATTTAATTAAAAATAATAAAAGTTTAACAGCAAAGTATTTAACTGATCAATTAAAAATTGAGGTTCCAAAAAACAGAAGAAAATTTAGAGAATTTATCCAAGTAAATAATTTAGCAATAAATAATTTAAAAAATGTTACGGTTAAATTTCCTTTAAATAGCTTGTGCTGTGTAACCGGTGTAAGTGGAAGCGGAAAATCTACCTTAATAAAAAACGGATTAATTCCTTTGCTGCAAAGGTATTTAGATGGTTACTATAGTAATCTAAAAAGTGATCATTTAATTACAGGGAATTTAAAACACATAAAAGCACTGGAGTATATAGACCAAAACCCTATTGGTAAAAGTACACGAAGCAACCCTGCAACTTATGTAAAAGCATTTGACGAAATAAGAAATTTATTTGCTGATCAAAACCTTGCTAAAAATAGAAATTATAAACCGGGATATTTTAGTTATAACGTTGAAGGTGGGCGATGCGAAACTTGCGAAGGCGAAGGTATAGTTACCATTGCAATGCAATTTATGGCCGATATTGAATTGGTTTGCGAAACTTGTAAAGGCAAACGATTTAAAACTGAAACATTGGAAGTTACGTTTAAAAATAAAAACATAAGTGATGTGTTAAACATGACGGTTGATGATGCTATTTTATTTTTTTCGAATGATTTAGAAAACAAAACATGTAAAAAAATATTAGAAAAACTAATGGCATTACAAGCCGTAGGTTTAGGTTATGTACAACTGGGGCAAAGTAGCAGTACCCTAAGTGGGGGCGAGGCACAACGTATAAAATTAGCCAGTTTTTTAATTCATATAAATAACACACAACCAACATTATTTGTGTTTGATGAGCCTACCACTGGCTTACATTTTCATGATGTGGCTAAATTATTAATTTCATTTAACGCTTTATTAAACAAAGGGCATAGCATAGTTGTTATTGAACACAATTTAGATGTAATTAAATGTGCAGATTGGGTTATTGATATGGGACCAGAGGGTGGAGAAAATGGAGGTAATGTTGTTTTTGCAGGTACACCAGAAGATTTAGTTAAAAGTAAATTGGGTTATACAGCTAAGTATTTAAAAGAAAAATTAAAAAATTAAATTTCCTATTACTTTATTCAACAACTACTTTTTTTATATAATTATTGCCTAAACTCGAAAATATTTTAACAAGGTAAACGCCTTTAGCATAGTTTTGTAAATTAATTTCTTTTGATAAATCATTATCATTTAATTTGAAAAATAAAATGATTTGCCCTTTCATATCTAAAACTTCAACATTAAAATACTCATTGTCTTCAAATGTATTTACCGTTACTTTAAAACTCCCATTGTTAGGGTTTGGCGAAATTTCTGTTCTATTTATAATGCTATTAGTTGTTTGCATACCATTTTCTTTTAAAAATTGATTTTTTAATAAAGTTTGCTCAACATCTTTTGTAGAATTATAATAATCTTCGTAATCAATTTCGCTTGAACTATAATTGCTTACTTTTGGGTATTCAACAAAATGTAAAGGTATAAAATCCATCATTGCATCTGTTTCGTAATTATTATTCACTTGCTCATTGTTACTTTGCCCTTGCCTCATTCCGTTGCCATAATCGCCATCGGTACAAACATAACGTTTTACAAAAGCATGAAAATCTGCCCCTGCTTTTACCTCAAAACCCGGTTGCCCATTTCCTTCAGGTAATAAAGTAATGTCTTTACCAGCTCTGTACTCTACTTTAGTTTTTAATGTATTTGTAGGCGCAGCAGGTGATGTAACTGAATATATTTGTGCACGAGAAGTTAAATGTTGAAATACTTTTGCATAACCAGGTTGCTTTATTGTCCATAATGTACCAGGACCAGGAGGATTAGAGGTTTGATTAACTGTAGTATCTACACCATAAGTTGCATTTATGGTTAGTTGATTATTAAAATTACCCCCTGAAGTGGTTGAATATTGAAATGGCCAAATTTGTTCATCATAATTATCCATTAAGTTGGTAGAAGCCAAATTGCCTGCAAAAATGTAAGCATTTGGTAGTTTGTTATTGTCATTTAATTGAAATAAGTACTCATATAATAAATTATGTAATAGCATATAATCCACTCCTGGGTAATTTCCTGGAGGTCCACCAGAGGTCATATTGTCTGTATGTTCAAGTCTGTCTGATGCTCTCCAGCCATCTGGCGCTTGATCGCTTGGCCCAAAATTCCATGGTCCTTTGCATGGAGCATTGTTTATTGGGTTAGCAAATTCTGGTATAGATGCATTTAATTGACCGTTTTCGTGAAGTACTTTTCGCATTAAATTTGCCCATTTGATATTATTCAAAGAGGAATTATATGACATAAATAGCGAGATAGGTAAAAGATTTGCACTTTCATTACTTCCTATATGATTATTTGCCAAAAATACAGCTATATCGTTTGTTAAAACAGGCGACAAACTTAAAGAAGAATAAACACTTCCCATACTTTGAGCAACTATATCAGAATAAGCAATACACCCAAAATTAACCCAAGGGAAATTATTGTTTAAGTGGCATATTGTTCTGGTTAGTGGGTACGAATAAGGTAAGGGTTGCCCTAAACCAATGCCATTAGCAGAATAACTAATACCATCAGGGAAATTCATTTGCCAATCACTTGCACTTCCTCCAAAAATATTACCACGTAAAAAAGGATGACATCTATTTGCAATTTTTTTAACCTCTTCATTAATATCTGTTTCACCATCTTGAAAGCTTTGAATAACACCGTTTTCAGTATATATAGTACCTGGAGGTATATATTTTCTAATAAACAAAAAAGCTACAAACATACTATTATAGTATTTGTCGTGTACCATTGGTAATTGCTCTATTTTTTGTCTTCCTGTTTGATTTGGAAATTGTTTATAATTACTAAATTTATTATCGGTTGAAAGATAATTGATTTTATGCAAGCCAGCAAAACTAGCCTCATTATCGGCTCCAGTCCAATTGTATTCAGTTTCTGAATAATTAAAATGCCTATTATTTTCATTACAAACATCAGCATAAGGTGTATTAGCATAAGCTGTAGTTTTAATTGTTGATGTGTCAAAATAATCAATTGGCATATCTTCTCTTAACATAAATCCGTTAAGATTAGAACCATTAAAATTTGGTAAATGATCATGTGTAAATTGATAATTAGATGGTACTGACCAAAAGTAGTCAGCTTCATCATCCAACCGATTAATAGTTTTAATAATATAAAATATTTCTTTAATAGTTTCTGTTGTACTTTGGTTTGTTCGTGTGAGTATTTTATATTCAAGTGCTAATGCGCTTAAATATTGATTCATAATGTCTATTTGATCGGGACCTACTTTTGAGTGATACTTTGTGAAATTAACAGGAGTATCTCCATTTTCTGAATATTCAAAATTTCGTTGTGCAAAAACAATGCAATCGCCTTGTTTATCGCCAATTTTAGTAAAATCATTAATAAATCGGGTTCTGTAATACCAATATCTACGGTGCGAACGTGTAATCTCTTGTACATTAGTTAAAGATTGTGACTGAACTAATAATGAGATTAAGAAAAACAATAGGATAAAATTTTCTTTTTTCATTTTAATGTTTTAATATAATTCTATAATTATGGTTTGAAATAAAATTTGATTCAACTATTAGTTCTTTATTTGTAAGTTTTTTGATGAACCATTCGTAGGTTATATTACTTATTTTACTGTTTAATTCTGGTTTAAAAATATTTCTTTGGCAGATTTGATTAGAACATTGAAGAGAGTCTATGACGCTGTTGTTTACCCCTCCAGTATCAAATGTTTTATATGACATCCATCCTTTATATACATATAACCTTGTTGTAATAACAATAAAAATTCCAACATCTTTTTTTTGGTATTTAAAAATTATAGGTTCATTATTCGAGTAGCCTTGTATTAAACCTGTACTGTCAATGCCATCAACAATATACTTTTTTAAATACCATTCTTTGCTACAACCCGGTTTATTTCCGCCAAGTAATTTAGTCACAGTTCTATATTCTAAACCACCTTCATCATATTTTTTGCAGGTTGTTAAACAAAATAATATGAATGTGACAATTAATATTTTTAAATACATTTTCATTTGGGTTCTTTAATCAAGGTAAAATTCAGGAAATCTGTTTTTATTTATGTTAGGTATATAAATAGTTTCTTTATACCATTTTGCGTACCATGTACGGTAAATTTTTTCTTTACAAAATAATATGCCATAGTTTGCTGTTTCGGCAACTGCAAAATCGTATTTATTTATAGTATTAAAAACAGTTTTAGCACAGCCTGCTTCTTTGCCATCATGTAATTCAATTAGCATATTGGTTGTGTTTGGCAACCAGTTTTCATAATTCTTAGTAAATAATGCTTTTTCACTTCCTTCAATATTCATTTTTAAAAAATCAATTTTACTACAATTATTTTCTTTTAAAATAGTATCTATATCTACTCCTATTGTTATATTTTCATTTAAAAAAGTGTTATTATCAATTTCTTTAACTACAAAACCATCTTCTTGCCCTGCTTCTATTTTTAATTTAGAATTAGTACTCCAAAGCGCTGCATGTTTTACTTGTACGTTTGGGTAATATTTTAAATTTTCAACAGCTAAATCATAATTTTCTTTATCGGCTTCTAAACTTATAATTTGGGCATTTGGCCACCAATTAGCATACAAACAAGCGGTATAACCAATATTTGCACCGGCATCAATAACAAAATTAATGTTTTCGAAATAGGGCTTTAACTCTAAATACGGGTCAATAAACGTATTTATAAACGATTGCATGTCTGCCCGAATGCATCTTAATTTAATTGGATGTATTAAGTTAGTTAATTTTACACTTAAAGTTTCATTTTTGTTATAAACTCCATTTTCAATTTTTTGAAAAAAACTTATTAGTTGTACTGTTTGTTCATTACCCAATAAGGAATTATAAATGTTTTTCATATTCTAAATTTATATAAATGTATGAACAGAAATTTCAATATTTGATTTAGTATATTCTATTAAATTAAAGTGTCAATACTTAATTAGTAATAAAATTATTTAATTTGTTTCTTTAATTCTTCATTTTCTTTTTTTAACTCTTTAATTTGTTTATTTAACTCAATTAAGTGCAAATAAATTTCTTCTATTTTCTCCATTTGTAGGCCTTGCATTTTTGCTAAATCTAATCCCAATACATCTTTATTAAGTTCTTTAGCGCTTGGTATGTTTGGTAAATGCTGGTTTTGTTTAATGTATTTTTCTACGCCTTCTAAACTTTGTAAATTATACGTTTTATTAAAAACATAATCTGGCCATGGGTTTTGTATGCTTACTTTAATTTCGCGTGCACCAATTTTACCGTTAACCGTTAACATGTAATTAGAACTTGTAGGAAATTCATCTCCAATAATAGTTTTGCCATTTTCAAAAACACTAAATTTATTTTGCGATGCGCCAGTGTTAGTGCCATTGTATATATTAAAAACTTTAGTAGAGTTTGGTATTATTGCTGTGTTTATTTCTGTTCTACCATCGCCCATAACTACAAACTTATCTTGCAAGTTGGTAGATGCTGCGCCATCATAAACTCTTAACATTTTTTGATTAGTTAAACTTGTGTTTTGCCAAAAATGACCATCACCAAAAATAGTACTGGTAATAGCGTTGTTTTTACTTGTTATATATGCAGGCAAGTTACCGTTGCTAAGGCAATTAACTTTTGATCCAATTCCTGCATTAGCATTTATTTCTAAAGCTATATTTGCATTATCATTTATACCATAAGTAGGGTCTCCAATTTCAATATGTTTAGTAGCACTTAAAAAATTACCAACTTTAACTTTACCGCCACCATTGGCTAAAGTTGTATTTAAACACAAACCAATATCTCTACCACAAAAATAATTTAAAAATAATGCATTAATAGTTTGGTTGTTTTGGTCGGTACCCGATGTTTCAATGTATCCACTTCCATTCCAATCGGCCGTAAATAAACTTAAACTGGCATTTACGTTACCATTAATTGCATTTGAAATATAGCCGCCATAATTTTGTAACCAATACTGGTTTGTTTGAGACGAAGGACAAACAGGGTTTGCAGGAATTGCTAAAGAAGTGCTAGGTATTTTACCAATTTGCAAAAAACTTTGGTTGCTAGAGTTTGTCCCTAAAAATTTTAAACCAATGTTGTTTCCAAAATTTAAACCTTGGTCGGCGTTAATTATATTTTTAAATGTTGCTGTATTTGTAACCGTTAAAGCACCATTTACTAAAA
>Ga0209460_1000146_pt1 | contig 98987 bp, 95 predicted proteins | sample EBPBio132013_DNA_FD_185868 | JGI IMG/M metagenome (GOLD analysis project Ga0209460, IMG submission 185868) | Wastewater treatment Type I Accumulibacter community from EBPR Bioreactor in Madison, WI, USA - Reactor 2_5/13/2013_ DNA (SPAdes)... | ecosystem: Engineered > Bioreactor > EBPR >... | reverse complement strand
ACGTTAGGCGTCAGAAGTTGCCGTCTTTGCCCCTCGACGCTACGATAAGTCCACACCCCCTGGAGGCGTCATGTCGAAGATCACTTCCGTAGTATTCGCTCTACTCACGATTGCTGTAGGAGCTGTCAATGCGGCGGAAGTCTGCGACTACACGCCAACGAAACTCTTCGGCAATACAGCGGCTTCCAGTGCAGGCGTCGGTGGCGCCGCAGCTGCCGCAACGGGCGTGGGCATGAAGGCCGCAGGTCTCTATGCAATTCAGAACGCTGTAACGGGCGCTTGGATGCTCGGCTCAACTGCAGCGGGAGCGTCCGCCGCTGGAACAACCGGCATCATCGCGGGAACGGCGGGTGTAGTCGGCACTGTCGGGGCGGCGCTTATGTCTGCACCGGTCATCATTGGCGGTGCTGTCGTGGCCGTAGGGGTTGGCGCTTATGAAGGCGGTTGCTATCTCGCTGAACGGTCCAGCAAGAAGTAGCTGAGCGAGCCTCTGACCTCGGGCGCACTGACGCCTAACCATTCGCTCGAGCGGACGCCCACCGGCAAGCCACGCTGGCCGCGCAGCGGCTTGGTTCATCATCCGCTGCGCGGCCAGCGCGTCTCGCCGGCGGTCGCCGCTCAGCTCAAACGTTAATCAAACAGATGATCGATCACACAGGAATAGGTGTCGCCAACGTAGCCTTATCCGCGGCCTTCTATGACGCGGCACTCGGCGCGCTCGGCATGCGCCGGTCCATGCAGATGCCGCCGGGGGTGGGCACGGACGGGATCGGGTATGGCTTTGACTACCCCATCTTCTGGATAGACCGGTTCCATCCGCATTCCACGCGGCAGCACACGGCCTTTGCTGCCCGCAGCCGGTCTGAAGTCGATGCCTTCCATGCCGCCGCACTCAAGGCCGGGGGTGAAGACAACGGCGCGCCCGGCGACCGGCCGGGCCAGTCATCGCCGATCTACTATGCTGCGTTCGTGCTTGACCCGGACGGGAACAACATTGAAGCCGTTTATCGCGGCGGCGCAACCCCATGAACACACTCCACTCCCTCTTCGCCCAGAAAGCCTGGGCCAACAACGAGCTGTTCAACGCGCTGGCCGCGGTGGATGCGCAGGCGCATGCGGGTGCGGTCCACACGGCCATCCGCACGCTCAACCACATCTATGTCGTTGACAGAATCTTCCAGGCGCATCTGCAGGGCCAGCCGCACAGCTACACCGCTACCAATACCGACGCCACGCCGGATCTGGGTGAGCTGCATTTCGCCGCCGCCGAGGTGGACGCCTGGTTTGAGCGCTACACCGCCACGGTGTCGCCCGAGCAGTTGGGCGAGCGCATCGTGTTCCGCTTCACTGACGGCGACACGGGCACGATGTCGCGTGAAGAGATGCTGGCCCACGTCATTACCCACGGCGCGTACCACCGCGGCAATGTGGGGCAGGTGCTCAAGTCCATCTCCGTCGTGCCGCCGCGCGATCTGTTCACCAAGTTTTTGCACATCAGCGAGCCGCAGCGCCGGCAGGCCTGAGCCTGCCGTACCAACGGCAGTCCCGCAAGTGACGCGGGTCCCTGTTCCATGTCACACCCCTGACAGCGGCCCCGTCCCATCCCTGCCTACAGTGCGCCTGTCTCCACTGCATAGGGCTGCCGCCATGAACACCGCCAACGCATCGCTTGCGCAGCTTCGCGCCATCAACCAGTCTGCCGCGTTCAACCAGTGGTGCGGCATCGAGGTGCTGTCGGCCCAGCCGGGCCAGGCCGAGATTGCCATGCCCTGGCGGGCCGAGGCGGGGCAGTACGCGGGCTTCCTGCACGCCGGCCTGGTCGGCGCCTTGATCGACACGGCCTGCGGCTTTGCCGCCGCCACGCTGGTGGGGCGCGTGCTGGCGTCGCACTATTCCGTCAATTGCCTGCGCCCTGCGGTGGGGGAGCGCTTCATTGCCCGTGCCCGCGTCGTCAAACCCGGCAAGACGCAGGTGTTCACCGCGTGCGACCTGTTCGCCGTGGCCAACGGCCAAGAGACGCTGGTGGCCACGGGCCAGACGCTGCTGGTGGTGGTGGGCGAGGGCGCCGCCGGCGCGTGACGGTCAGCTTGCGTCTGCGGCGCCACAGGCCTGCGCATTCCTGTACGCTCTGGCTGGCTGAATCCGTGAACCGTTGCGAGTCAAGTCCGCTACCCTGCCTGTCACATGAACACCTCCACCCCCTCTGAATACCTCGTGCTGTCCCGTGGCCAATGGGACGCCGACAAATCGCCCGAAGAAATCCAGCAGGCCATCGACGCGTTTTACGTCTGGCATGACGAGCTGGTCGCCCAGGGCCGCATGAAGTCCGGCCAGCGGCTGGCGCGCGATGCGCGGCTGGTCTCGCGTGCCGGCGTGCTGGACGGCCCGTTCACCGAGGCCAAGGAAGTCGTGGGCGGCTACTGGTTTTTCATCGCGCACAGCCTGGACGAGGCCTGCGCCCTGGCCGCGCAGAACCCCTGCATGGCCTGCGGCCTGCAATACGAGGTGCGGCCGGTGGAGCCGGTGCGCGCCAGCGCCTGGGTGCCCAGCAGCGAAACGCCGGGCACGGTCACCCTGCGCATCCGCCGGGACGACCTGCGCGGCCCCGAGATCCAGGCCCTGCTGGAAGAGCACCTGCAGCACATGCGCGCCGTGTCGCCGCCCGAGAGCGTGCATGCGCTGGACCTGGACAAGCTGCGTCAGCCTGCCATCACGTTCTGGACGGTGTGGTCAGGCGCCAGCCTGGCGGGCTGCGGTGCGCTCAAGCAGATCAACCCGCAGCATGGCGAGATCAAGTCCATGCGCACCGCGCAGGCCCACCGGCGCGCCGGTGTGGCGCGCGCGATGCTGGCGCACATCATTGAAGAGGCCCGCCGTCGGGGCTACACGCGCCTGAGCCTGGAGACTGGCTCGCAGGACGCCTTTGAGCCTGCGCGCCAGCTTTATGCGCGCTTTGGTTTTGTGCCCTGCCCGCCGTTCGAGGGCTACACCGACGACCCCAACAGCGTGTTCATGTGCAGGCAGATGTGAGCTAGCGCGGCATGGCCGCCGGGTGCGCCTGGCCGGGCTTTTCTTCCATGTAGCCGCTGCCGTCCTTCACGCCCTTTTTGCCGGCGATCTGCCAGGCGGTGCGCTGGTCCACCAGCCGGGCCAGGAATTCAAGCTCCTCGTCGGTGTGGTTGATGGCCTTGGCCGGCGTCAGGAACTTGCCTTCCTTGGGTTCCACCTCGCCCCAGAACGCCTGGTGGTAATCAGCCCGGCTCACAGCCCGGTCGGGGCCGGCGCCCATGTCCACCGTGCCGTAGCAGTTGCAGAAATAGCTGCGGTAGCTTTGCGCGGGGAACACCTCCGTGTACACGCCGGTGCCGCGGATGCCGGCCGTCAGCGTGGGCGTGACGATCTGGCGGCTGCTGCCGCGGCCCCACACGCTGGCCACGGCGCCGGTGATCATGCGCAGCACACTCACGGCATTGAGCGTGGCGCCGCGTTCCACCGTCAGGCGCGAGTTCTGCCGCACCTGGAATGATGAATTGCCGATCACGAAGATCAGGCTGGAGCCGGGCCCGGTTTCCAGTGAATCGCCGCTCTGGATCACCTGTTGCGGCGTCAGCCGCGCGCCATTGATCAGCGCCTCGCCCTGCAGCTCCACGATGTTGGTGCGCTGCTGGGCCTGGGCGACGGCAAACCCGCCCATGGCCGTCCATGCGGCGGCGGCCTGCAGGAAGCTGCGGCGCTGGAACCACAGGACTTCATCCTCGGTGCGGCCTTGCAGGGTGTGCTGGGTCATGGCGTGTCTCCGGTTGAAACAGGGGGTTCATCCGCCACAAAGCTGTCGCGGAACGTGAAGAAAACCGAGGTGAAAAACATCGCGGCCATCAGCAGGGCGCCCGGCACCATGGCCATGCCCGCGACCTGCGGGCTGCCGATCAGCGCGGCAAACACCGTGATGACGAGGCCACCGAACAGGAACACGCCCACCCAGGCCAGGCCGAACAGCGTGAATGCCTTGAAGTTGCGCATGCAGGCCACGAAGCTGAAGAACAGGCTCTTCAGGGGCGGCACGCCATGCCAGTGCACCAGCGCGGGCGCGTGCCAGAACAGCAGCGACAGCGGCAGGTACAGCGCCATGGCGGCCCACATGGCGCTCTGGAAGCTCTCGTCCAGCGCCAGCTCGCGCGTGATCTGCCCGCCCACCAGGTACAGCCGGGCGAACTTGCCGCCGTCGAACAGCGCCGACACGCCCATCACCACCAGAAAGCCCAGCGCATACAGCGCGCCCAGCACCAGCATGGCCTGCAGCCGCTGCTGCCCCGCGCGAAACGCGGTGATCAGGATCGACGGCATGGGAAATTTGCCGCGCGTGGCCTCCTGGGTGGCAGCCATCAGCCCCAGCGTGGCCGCCGGCAGCAGCGCCAGCGCCAGCGCGCTGCCGATCAGCGGCACCATGCTGGCGATGGACATCACGGCCATGAACATGAAGAACAGGCCGGACAGCGCCAATGGCTGGCGAAAGAAGGTTTGAATACCGAGCTTGACCCACTGGATGCCTGTGCGTGCCGGAACAATGTTGAGTTTCATTCGATGTACGTGGGATAGGTCGGTTTGGAGGCAGCCAACTTACCGCGGCAGTATGGCCCGCGCGCGGTTGCGTGACAAATTTAACAGGCCAGGCCGACAGGTTGTCAGGGCGGCTCAGGCCTGCACGGCGTGGGCCACACGCTGGCGCAGCACGCGCTCAAAGTGCGTGGGGTCGTGCGGCTTGAGCATGGAGGCTTCGCGCGGCAGGTAATAGTCCCACAGGCGCGATATCCAGAAGCGCAGGGCGCCGGCGCGTGCCATGGCCGGCAGCAGGCTGCGCTCGGCGCGCGACAGCGGGCGCACGGCGGCGTAGGCCTGCATGAAGGCGCTGGCGCGCGGCGCGTCGTGGGCGCCCGTGGCCAGGTCGATGCACCAGTCGTTCAGGCACACCGCGATGTCGAACAGCCAGGTGTCCACGCCCGCGAAATAGAAGTCAAAGAAGCCGGTCAGCTCGCCGCCGTCAAACATGACGTTGTCACGGAACAGGTCGGCATGCACCGGCCCGCGCGGCAGCGCGGCATAGGCGGCGCTGGCGGCCACATGGTTCTGGTAGGCCAGCTCGGCGCGCAGCAGCGTGGCCTGCGCCGCATCCAGGTGGGGCAGCACCACCGGCACGGTCTCGTTCCACCAGGGCAGGCCGCGCAGGTTGGGCTGGCTGCGGTTGAAGTCGCGCCCGGCCAGGTGCATGCGCGCCAGCATGCCGCCCACGGCCGCGCAATGACCCGCACCGGGGGCCAGCTCGCTTTTGCCGCGCAGGCGGTTCACCACGGCTGCGGGCTTGCCGCTCACGGTGTGCAGGATGTCGCCGTCGCGGTTGGCAGCCGGGTCGGGCACGGGGATGCCGCGCTGCGCCAGGTGCTTCATCAGGTGCAGGTAGAACGGCAGCTGCTCAAACGTCAGCCGCTCGAACAGCGTGAGCACGTACTCGCCCTCGGAGGTGGTGGCGAAATAGTTGGTGTTCTCGATGCCGCCCTCGATGCCGCGCAGTTCGCGCAGCTCGCCGAGTTTCAGTTCGCCCAGCAGGGCCTGCGCCTGTTCGGCGGTGACTTCAGTGAAAACAGCCATGGAAGGTTTGCGGGGTCAGAATTTCAGGACGTTCCAGACGCGCGTGCCATCGCTGCGCACCTGGTATTCGGGCACGCCGGCCTTGGGCTGCACGGTGATGCTCTGCGCCTCGCCGCCGTAACGCAGCTCGTCCACGCGGCTACCGGCGTCTTCAATGCGCACGCGCTCGATGCGCTGGCTGTGCCGGCCGGTGGTCTGCGCGTCCCGCTGGAGCGTGGCGGGCGCGGTGCCCGCGGAAGGGGCCTGGGCCTGCACGGCGGCGCAGCCCGCAAGGGCGCATAGACAAAGGAGGGCTCGCATGGCCGCCATTGTAGGAAATCAGCCGTGGCATGCGGCTGCGCGCAGGCCCTAAACTGTCGGGTCAGCCGGATCCCCCCGACGGCCCACTCTTTTTCCCCACCTCATGTCCGAATCTGTTACGCCCAAAACACTGCTGCTGGTGGATGGCTCCAGCTACCTTTACCGGGCCTTTCATGCCATGCCCGACCTGCGCGCGGTGCCGGGCGACCCCACCAGTCCAGCCACCGGCGCCATCCGCGGCATGATCAACATGATGCAGAAGCTGCGCAAGGACGTGCGGGCCGACTACGCCGCCTGCGTGTTCGACGCCAAGGGGCCGACCTTCCGCGATGCGCTGTACCCCGAATACAAGGCCAACCGCTCGCCCATGCCGGACGACCTGCGCAGCCAGATCCCACCCATCCACGAGGTGGTGAAGCTTTTGGGCTGGCGCGTGCTCGATGTGCCCGGCGTGGAGGCCGACGACGTGATCGGAACGCTGGCCCACATCGCGGCGCAGCAGGGCATCGAGGTCATCATCTCCAGCGGCGACAAGGACCTGAGCCAGCTGGTGAACGGGCACATCACCGTCATTGACACCATGAACGACCGCCGGCGCGACGTGGCCGGCGTGGAGGCTGAATTCGGCGTGCCGCCGCAGCTGATGCTGGACTACCAGACGCTGGTGGGCGACGCGGTGGACAACGTGCCCGGCGTGCCCAAGGTGGGCCCCAAGACCGCCGTGAAATGGCTGCTCGAATACGGCTCGCTGGACGCGCTGGTGGCCCGCGCCCATGAGATCAAGGGCGTGGCCGGCGAGAACCTGCGCAACGCCCTGGGCTGGCTGCCCAGGGGCCGCGAGCTGCTGACCATCAAGACCGACTGCGACCTGGCGGGCCATGTGGACGGCCTGCCGGCGCTGGACGCGATTGCCATCGGTGGGCAGGACAGCGAGGCGCTCAAGGCCTTTAGCGAAAAATATGGCTTCAAGGGCCTGGTGAAGACGCTGGTGGCCCAGGAAACACCGCCCGAGCTGATCGAAGAGGCGCAGGCCACGCGCCGCGGCGAAACCGGCGGCCTGTTTGACGAGCCCGCCGTGCAGATCAACCGCCAGGCCACCAACCTGAAGTACGAAACCCTCTTCACCTGGGAGGCGCTGGACGCGTGGCTGGCGCGGCTGATGGCGGCGGACCTGGCCGCCGTGGACACCGAAACCACCTCGCTGGACGAAATGCGCGCCGAGATCGTGGGCATCAGCTTCAGCGTGACGCCGGGCGAGGCCGCCTATGTGCCGCTCATGCACAACTACCCCGACGCGCCGGACCAGCTGCCGCGCGACGAAGTGCTGGCCAGGCTCAAGCCCTGGCTGGAAGACGGCACGAAGAAAAAACTGGGCCAGCACGTCAAGTACGACCGCCATGTGTTTGCCAACCATGGCATCGAGGTGCAGGGCTATGCCCACGACACCATGCTGCAAAGCTATGTGCTGGAAGTGCACAAGCCCCATGGCCTGGCCAGCCTGGCCGAGCGTCACCTGGGCCGCAGCGGCATCAATTACGAAGACCTGTGCGGCAAGGGCGCGCACCAGATCCCGTTCAGCCAGGTGGACATTGCCAAGGCAGCGGAATATTCATGCGAAGACAGCGACCAGACGCTGGACGTGCACCGCGCGCTGTGGCCGCAGCTTGAAAAGGACGACAAGCTGCGCTTTGTGTACGAGCTGGAAATGGCCAGCAGCGAGACGCTGTACCGCATCGAGCGCAACGGCGTGCTGATCGATGCGCCCACGCTGGCCGCGCAAAGCCATGAGCTGGGCCAGCGCATCATGGCGCTTGAGGCGCAGGCCCACGAGCTGGCGGGCCAGCCGTTCAACCTGGGTTCGCCAAAGCAGATCGGTGAAATCTTCTTTACCAAGCTGGGCCTGCCGGTCGTCAAGAAAACGCCCAGCGGCGCCCCCAGCACCGACGAAGAGGTGCTGGAAAAGCTGGCCGAGGATTACCCCCTGCCGGCCCGCATCCTGGAGCACCGCAGCCTGTCCAAGCTCAAGGGCACCTACACCGACAAGCTCGCGCAGATGGCGCTGCCGCGCACAGGCCGTGTGCACACGCACTACGCGCAGGCGGTGGCGGTCACCGGGCGGCTGTCCAGCAACGACCCCAACCTGCAGAACATCCCCATCCGCACGCCCGAAGGCCGGCGCGTGCGTGAAGCCTTTGTGGCGCCGCCGGGCAGCGTGATCGCCAGCGCCGACTACAGCCAGATCGAGCTGCGCATCATGGCGCACATCAGCGAGGACCAAGCCCTGCTCAAGGCCTTTCACGAAGGCATGGACGTGCACCGCGCCACGGCGGCCGAGGTGTTTGGCGTGCCCGTGGACCAGGTGTCCAGCGAGCAGCGCCGCTATGCCAAGGTCATCAATTTCGGGCTGATCTACGGCATGAGTGCCTTTGGCCTGGCGCGCGCGCTGGCCATCGACAACACAGCGGCCAAGAACTACATCGAGCGCTATTTCCAGCGGTTTGCGGGCGTCAAGACCTACATGGACGAAACGCGCCTCATGGCCAAGAGCCAGGGCTATGTGGAAACCGTGTTTGGCCGCCGCCTGTACCTGCCCGAGATCAATTCACCCAACGGCCCGCGCCGCGGCGGCGCCGAGCGCGCGGCCATCAACGCGCCCATGCAGGGCACGGCGGCCGACCTCATCAAGCTCAGCATGAACGCGGTTCAATCAGTGCTGGATGCAGAAAAGCGTGGCACGAAGATGATCATGCAGGTGCACGATGAACTGGTGTTCGAGGTGCCCGAGGCCGAGGGGGACTGGCTGCGCACCGAGATTCCCCGTCTGATGGCGGGCGTCGCCCAGCTCAAGGTGCCCTTGCTGGCCGAGGTGGGCGTGGGCCCGAACTGGGACAAGGCGCACTGAGGAGTCTGTCATCCCGCGCTTGACGAGCCTGCCCCGGACTTGATCCGGGGGGCCATGCATTCTGTTTGCTTGTGTACGCAAGGTTGTGGGTGGGGCTGTGGGCGCTTCACTGCGGCGGTCCGGCCTTTGGCCGGACTCCCTTGCGCTGCTCAAACTGCGGGGCGGGGTTTGGGCGCTTCGCAACGGCGCTGATACGCGCCGTTCCATAAATCACCCAACCCCCGGTCCGTCCTGCGGCCGGACTGCCCCCGCAGTTTTGCGCTGCTCAGCGCCGCAGAGGCGCGCCCACAGCCCCACCCACAACCTTGCAGCCCGCATGCAGGTACGCCACTGGTTACGTTGGCCAAGAGTCGGGCTATTTCACGGTCGTGCGCAAACAAAGCTTCAGCAAGGACGGGGGTATGCCCGCAGCGGCGCCTCTGCAGCGCCGAGCACCGGAGCGCAGCGGGGGGAGTCCGCCGCAGGCGGACCGGCGAGGACGATTTATGGAATGGCGCGTATCAGCGCCATTGCGAAGCGACCGCAGCCGCCCCGCGGAGCGAGGAGCGCAGGGGACCTGTAGCGCAGCGGAGGGCGCCGCAGTGAAGCCGTTGCGGGCATACCCCCGTCCTTGCCGACGGGAAGCTCAGGTTATTTCTTCTCCGACCAAAGCTCACCACCCGTCGCCCAGTCCGACTTCTTGATGTCGTACAGGATCACGTCCACGCTGTCGGGCTTGCTGCCCAGCGCGTCGGCTGCGGCCTGGGTCAGGGCCTTGACGAGGTTTTTCTTCTGTTCGGGCGTGCGGCCTTCAAACATTTCGACACGGATGGTGGGCATGGGTGCTCCTTGGTTGCAACGGCGATGACTATATCCCCGCAGTAGCCAAAACTTTCCGGCCTGCCTAGACTCACACCCGCATTGCCAACCACCTCAACGGAGAACACCATGCTGCGCGACGATCTCAAGGCCGACTTTGACTCCCTCTTGCCCGGCAAGACTACCGAAGACGGCGCCACGCGCCGCACCGCGTTGAAGGCCGCATTGGGTGTGGGCTATGCGGCCACCGCCATGCCCATCATGGCGCAGACCGCCATCAAGACCCCGGCCGACGGGTTGACCGTGGGTGAAGTGACCATTGACGTCAACGGTTTCAAGATGGCGGCCTACCGCGCCGCGCCGGCCGGCAAGACCAACCTGCCGGTGGTGCTGGTCATCCAGGAAATCTTTGGCGTGCATGAATACATTGCCGACACGGCCCGCCGCTTCGCCAAGGCCGGCTACCTGGCCATTGCGCCCGAGCTGTTCCAGCGCCAGGGTGACCCGACCGCCTACAACGAAATGGCCAAGCTGCAGGCCGAGGTGGTGTCCAAGGTGCCGGACGCACAGGTCATGGGCGACCTGGACGCCGCCGTCAAATGGGCGGGGGCCAACGGCGGCAACACCGCCAAGGTCGGCATCACCGGCTTTTGCTGGGGCGGGCGCATCACCTGGCTGTACGCTGCCCACAGCCCCAACGTGAAGGCCGGCGTGGCCTGGTACGGCCGCCTGGTGGGCGCCAGCACGCCTGTGACGCCCAAGCATCCGGTGGACGTGGCCGCCGCACTGAATGGCCCGGTGCTGGGCCTGTACGGTGAAAAGGACGCCGGCATCCCCCTTGACACCGTTGATAAGATGAAAGCTGCTCTTGCCACGGGCAACGCGGCGTCCAGGGCGTCGCAGTTCGTGGTGTACCCTGACGCGCCGCATGCCTTCCATGCCGACTACCGCCCCAGCTTCCGCCAGGGCCCGGCCGAAGACGGCTGGAAGCGCGCGCTGGAATGGTTCAAGGCCAACGGTGTGGCTTGAGCCCACGCCACGCCAGACCAGGGCCGCGCAAGCGGCCTTTTTTTTGCGAGTTCTGTCCAACGCCATGACATTGATAGCAATCGTGATCGCCACCCTGGCCGCCGGCATCGGCAGCGTCTGGCTGGCTGCCGGCCTGATGAGCCTGGGCGCCGTGGCCAGCGCCGGGCGTACCCAGCAAGGCCGCGTGGGCCCGCAGCACCTGCTCAGCCTGGCCGCGGGCGCGTTGCTCGCCACGGCCTTCATGCACCTGCTGCCCGAAGCCTTTGAATCGCAGGCCGGCGCCAAGGAGCTGTTCGCCACGCTGCTGGTGGGCGTGGTGTTTTTCTTTCTGCTGGACAAGGCCGAGTTGTGGCACCACGGGCACGAACACCACCATGACCACGGGCATGCAAGCCATGACCACGCCGGCCATGACCATTCCCGCCACCACCATGGCGACGCGCATGGCAAGGGCGGCGGCTGGGCCGTGCTCACCGGCGACAGCGTGCATTGCTTTGGCGACGGCATCCTGATCGCGTCGGCCTTCATCGCCGACCTGCGCCTGGGCGCCGTGGCGGCACTGGCGGTGCTGGCCCACGAGGTGCCGCACCACATGGGCGACCTGATCGTTTTGCGCCAGACCAGCCGCAACCGCAGCGCCGCGCTGGTCAAGGTGTCACTGGCAGGCGCGGTGACCGCGCTGGGCGGCATCACGGGCTTCTTCCTGGTGGAGCAGCTGTACGACTACCTGCCGTATTTCCTGGTGGTGGCCAGCAGCAGCTTTGTCTATGTGGCGCTGGCGGACCTGATCCCGCAGCTGCAAAAGCGCCTGAGCGCGCGCCAGACGGCTGCGCAGATCGCCTGGCTGCTGGTGGGCATTGCCATGGTCACGCTGGTCAGCGGCCTGGCGCATTCGCACTGAGCGCGACGGCTCAGCGCGTGGAATAGCCCAGCACGCGCCAGCGCCCGTCGGCGTCGCGCGCGGTGGTCACGATCTCCTGCAGGTCGGGCTTGTTGGCAAAGCGGCTGGCAAACACCACCGTCACATAGTCGCCCGCGGGTCGGCCGGGCAGGGCGGTCTTGTAGGCAGTCTCCACCGGCTCACGCCCGGCCAACGGGCCCAGCGGCTCGCGCACCTTGGGAATGGCATCCATCCAGGCAGCAATGGGCACCTGGGTGCGAAACACCTGGCTGGAGCTTTCCCAGGCCGTGCCCCAATCCCGCCGGTCCAGCAGCATGAGCCAGCCCAGGGCGGCCAGCTGGCCGGCGTTTTCCTTCTGGGTGGTTTCATCGTTGGCGGGTGCCTGCGCCGCCGGCGCAGCGGGGGCGGCCGCGCGGGCTGGTGCAGTCACGGGTGGTGCGGCAAGCGACGGGGTGGCACTGCTGTTGCCAGGCATGCGCAGCTGGGCGCCTGCGCTGGCGGTGGCCAGGGCGCAGGCCGCAACGAGCAGGCCGCGCATGGCGGAGGGGGTGGGTGTGGTCATAGCTGGCCAGTCTAGCGCGCCGGTTGGGGCCCGCAGGCCTAGCCCCGGGCCACGGGGCGCGCCGGGTCGGCGCACCATTCGCTCCAGCTGCCTGCATAGAGCGCGGGGGTGCCCAGCCCGGCGATTTCCATGGCGATCACATTGGGCACGGCGCTCACGCCGCTGCCGCAGTGGTGCACCACGCTGGCCGGGTCGCGGCCCGCGAGCAGGGCTTCAAATTCCGCGCGCAGCTGCGCCGCCGGCTTGAACTTGCCGTCCGGGCCGGTGTTGGCCTGGAACGGGCGGTTCAGCGCGCCGGGGATGTGCCCGGCCACCGGGTCCAGCGGCTCGACCTCGCCGCGAAAGCGCGGCGCAGCGCGGGCGTCGATGATCGTCTGGGCGCCCTGCAGGCCGGCCAGCACCGACTGCGTGGTGGCCAGCGTGCGCAGCGGCTCGCCCAGGCGGAAGTTGGCCTGGAAGTGCGATGGCTCATCCCCTGCCACCACGGCGCCGCCTTCGGCCTGCCAGGCCGGCAGGCCGCCGTCCAGCACGGCCACCGCGTCATGGCCAGCCCACTTGAGCATCCACCACAGGCGGCCGCAATAGTTGGCGCCCTGGCGGTCGTACACCACGGCCTGCATGGTGTTGTCAAAGCCCACACTGGACAGCCAGGCGGCAAATTTCTCGCGGCTGGGCAGCGGGTGGCGCCCGCCCGATGCAGCGTCAGCCGGTGGCTGGGGCTTGCCGGTGGTGGCGTCGGGTGTGCCTTTGTCGCTCAGGGCGGTGTCCAGGTGCGCGTATATCGCGCCGGGCAGGTGGGCTTCGCGGTATTGCGCTTCGCCTGCGGCGGGGTTCATCAGGTCGAAGCTGCAGTCAAACACCATGAGCGGCGCGCCGCTGTCGCGCAGGGCCTGCAGCTGGGTGGCGGAAATGAGGGTCGTGTACATCCTGGCTCCTTCAATGTTCTTCGGCCGGCGCGTTGGGCGCGGCGCGTGCGCGCAGCACCGTGGCGGCGACACCGCTGGCCACGATCAGCGCCATGCCGGCCCAGCCCGCCGCGGGGATCGTGTCGTCAAACAGCAGCACGCTGTACACCGCGCCAAACACAATGCCCGAGTATTGCAAATTGGCCACCACCAGTGTGGCGCCGTGGCTGTAGGCGCGCGTCATGCACAGCTGGCCCAGGGCCGCCAGCAGGCCCACGGGGACGAGCCACAGCGCGTGTTGCCAGTCCCAGGGCGACACGCCGGTGACCAGCATGGCCGCACCGCCCGCCACGGCCGAGCCAAGAGCGAAATAGAACACGGTGCGGCTTTCGGGCTCGCCCAGCTTGCCCAGCGCCATCACCTGCATGTAGGCAAACGCGGCCATGAAGCCGGACATCAGCCCGATCAGGCCCGCAAAGATCTGGTTCTGCTCGATGGTGGGCCGCAGCATCAGCACCACGCCGGCGAAGCCGGCCAGCACCGTCAGCACCAGCGGGCCCTGGCGCAACGCGCTGGCGGTGCCGTCACGCGGCTTCCAGGCAATCAGCGCGCCGCCGATCAGGAAGGCGGCCACCCATACGCTGCTCATGTAGTTGAGCGTCATGGCCGTGGCCAGCGGCAGCCAGGCAATGGCATAGAACCACGCGCCCAGCGAGATCACACCCACCATGCTGCGCCAGGCGTGCATGCCGGCGTAGCCGGTGCCCAGGCTCACACCCTGGCGGCGCGCCAGCAGCCACATGAAGAGCATGCCCAGCAGGCCGCGGTAGAACACCAGCTCGGCGGCATTGAAATACGCGGACGCGAACTTCACGCACACCGCCATGGTGGCGAAGAACAGCGATCCCAGGACCATCCACAGCGCCTGCATCAAATCTCCAGTGTGTTGGCCAGCCAGGGCTGTGATGCCAGGCGGGCCTGTTCAAAAGCGGCGATGCGCTGGCGCTGGGCCAGCGTGGCGCCGATCCAGTCGATGTCCCGTGTCAGCAGCGCCTGTTCGCGTCCACTCAGGCGGACCGGCAGCGCCAGCCCGGCGCAGTGCAGGCTGCCTTGCAGCAGGTCGATGCGGGCCTGCAGCACCTGGGTGGCCGCGGCGGCGAACAGCTGGTCGATGGCCGGGGCCGCCAGCGTGATCGCGGCCACGCCATTGAGCGGGCAGTTCTGGCGGAAGATGTCGCCGAAGCTGGGCGCCACCACCGCGCGAAAGCCATAGTCGCGCAGCGCCCAGACGGCGTGCTCGCGACTGGAGCCGCAGCCGAAGTTGTCGCGCGCCAGCAGCACGCTGGCGCCGCGCAGTGCGGGGTGGTTGAGCACGAAGTCCGGGTTGGGGCGGCGTGTGGCGTGGTCGCTGTCCAGGTCACCCGGGTCCAGGTAGCGCCACAGGTCAAACAGCACCGGGCCAAAGCCGGTGCGCGCCGTGCCGCGGCCGTACTGCTTGGGAAAGATGGCGTCGGTGTCGATGTTGGCGCGGTCAAGCGGCACCACCGTGCCGCTGTGCAGCCCATCGGGAAACGCCGCCATCAGGCGCGCGGCGTGCGCATGCCCATGGCGTCGCGGTACCACTCGTGAAAGTGCTGCATGCCGTCTTCCATGGGGCTCTGGTAGGGGCCGGTTTCGTTGTCGCCGCGCAGGGCCAGGGCCTTGCGGCCCGCGTCCATGCGCTCGGCGATCTCGTCGTCCTCGACGCAGGTCTCCATGTAGGCAGCCTGCTGCGCCTCGACGAACTCGCGTTCGAAGGCGGCGATTTCCTCGGGGTAATAGAACTCCACCATGTTCATGGTCCGCGTGGGGCTGACTGGGTGCAGCGTGGACACGGTCAGCACATGGGGGTACCACTCGACCATGATGTGCGGGTAGTAGGTGAGCCAGATCGCGCCATACTGGGGCGGCTCGCCATTGCGGTATTGCAGCAGGGCCTTTTGCCAGCGCTCATAGACCGGGCTGCCGGCCTTGCCCAGGCGGTTGGCCACGCCCACGGTCTGCACCGAATACTGCTCCTTGAATTCCCAGCGCAGGTCCTCGCAGGTGACGAAGCTGCCCAGGCCGGGGTGGAACGGGCCCACGTGGTAGTCCTCCAGGTAGACCTCGATGAAGGTCTTCCAGTTGTAGTTGCATTCGTGCATGACCACGCGGTCCAGCACCATGCCGGTGAAGTCCAGCTCGGCGCGCGGGCCCATGCCCGCCAGGTCGGCGGCAACATTGCGGTTGTTTTGCTCGAACAGCAGGCCGTTCCATTCCTGCAGCGGGTAGTTGCGCAGGTTCAGGCAGGGGTCCTGCGGGAAATGCGGTGCGCCCAGCAGGGTGCCGGCAGGCGCACCCTGGCCGGCGCTGTACGTCCAGCGGTGCAGTGGGCAGACGATGTTGCCGCCCGAGGCGGCGTCGCCATGCACCGAGCCGCGGCCCTTGAGGATCACGGCCTGGCGGTGGCGGCAGACGTTGGAGACCAGTTCCACCCCGCGCGGCGTGCGCAGCAGCGCGCGGCCTTCGCCTTCCTGGGGCAGGGCGTAGAAGTCGCCCACCTGGGGCACGGCCAGCTGGTGCCCCACATAACGGGGCCCGCGCTGGAAGATGACATCCAGCTCGCGCCGGAACAGCGCCTCGTCAAGATAGCTGGAAACTGGTAGTTGGCTTGCGGCCTGCTGCAGTTGAAGACTTAAATCAGACATGGGTGACCTGACCTAGAGACTCCCCCTATGAAGGGGCAGGGTGCGTGTCGCCCTCATAAAAAGGGGTTGGCGCGGGAACAGACGGGATTTCCGGTGGCGTACCGGAGGAAGAGGGCGTGATTGTACCCCCGCCCCGCCGTTCGCGGGGGCGATACGCGCCTAAAATCGCGCTTTGCATCCACCAACAGAAAGCGCCATGCCCAAGGCCAGTGCCCCCCCGAACGACGACCTGCCCGTGCCAGCCAGCTACGAAGCCGCGCTGGACGAACTTGAGCAGTTGGTGGGGCGAATTGAAAACGGCCAGATGCCGCTGGAGCAGCTGCTGTCGGGCTACCAGCGGGGGGCACAGTTGCTGGCGTTTTGCCGCGAGCGCTTGCAGGCGGTGGAAAACCAGGTGAAGGTGCTGGACGAAGGACAACTCAAGACGTGGACGCAAGAGTGAAAGCACAGGCCCTCATGCAGGCCTTTGACCTGGGCGGTTGGAGCACGCAGCGCCTGGCGCACGTGGAAGAGGCACTGTCGCAGTGGGTGGTGGCCGATGCCCCGGCGGGGCTGGGCGAGTCCATGCGCTACGCGGTGCTGGACGGTGGCAAACGGCTGCGGCCCCTGCTGGTGCTGGCCGCCAGCGAAGCCGTGGACGGCAACGCGCAAGCCGCGTTGCGCGCGGCCTGCGCCGTCGAGCTGATCCATGCGTATTCGCTGGTGCATGACGACATGCCCTGCATGGACAACGACGTCCTGCGCCGTGGCAAGCCCACCGTGCACGTGAAGTTTGGCGAGGCCGCCGCGCTGCTGGCGGGCGACGCGCTGCAGGCGCTGGCGTTCGAGCTGCTGGTGCCCGAGGGCGACGCCATCCCGGCGGCCACGCAGGCCACGCTGTGCCGCTTGCTGGCGCGCGCCGCGGGCAGCGCCGGCATGGCCGGCGGCCAGGCGATCGACCTGGCCAGCGTGGGGCGTGCCCTGACCGAGGACGAGCTGCGCGGCATGCACCGGCTCAAGACCGGTGCGTTGCTGCAAGGCAGCGTCATGATGGGCGCGGCCTGCGGGCAGGCGGGTGCGGTGGCCAGTGCCGCGCTTGAACGCTATGGCGCCGCCATCGGCCTGGCCTTCCAGGTGGTGGACGACATCCTGGACGTGACGGCCGATTCAGCCACCCTGGGCAAGACCGCGGGCAAGGACGCCGCCCAGGACAAACCCACCTATGTGTCGCTGCTGGGCCTGGCGCCTTCGCGCGCCCATGCGCAGGCGCTTTATGCGCAGGCCATGGACGCGCTGGATGCCAGCGGCCTGTCCGATACGCGCGCCCTGCGCGCGCTGGCGGACATGGTGGTCAACCGGAACAACTGAAGCCATGACACTGCTATCAACCATCAACGACCCGGCCGACCTGCGCCGGCTGCCGCGCGCCCAGCTGCGCGAGCTGGCCGACGAACTGCGTGCCTTTGTGCTGGACAGCGTGTCACGCACTGGCGGCCACCTGAGTTCCAACCTGGGCACGGTGGAGCTGACCGTGGCACTGCACTACGTGTTCAACACGCCGCACGACCGCCTGGTGTGGGACGTGGGCCACCAGACCTACCCGCACAAGATCCTCACCGGGCGGCGCGACCGCATGGGCACGCTGCGCCAGCTCGGCGGTTTGTCGGGCTTTCCTCAGCGCGCCGAAAGCGAATACGACACCTTCGGCACCGCGCATTCGTCCACCAGCATCTCGGCCGCGCTGGGCATGGCGCTGGGCGCGCGCCACAAGGGCGAGGACCGCCACGCCGTGGCCATCATCGGCGACGGCGCCATGAGCGCGGGCATGGCCTTCGAGGCCCTGAACAACGCGGGCGTGGCCGACTGCAACCTGCTGGTGATCCTGAACGACAACGACATGTCCATCAGCCCGCCGGTGGGTGCGCTGAACCGCTACCTGGCGCAGTTGATGAGCGGGCAGTTCTATGCCGCGGCCAAGAATGTCGGCAAGAGTGTGCTCAAGCCCGTGCCGCCGCTGTTCGAGCTGGCCAAGCGCTTCGAGCAGCAGGCCAAGGGCATGGTGGTGCCGGCGACGCTGTTCGAAAAGTTCGGCTTCAACTACATCGGCCCGATCGACGGCCATGACCTCGATTCGCTGATCCCCACGCTGGAGAACATCAAACAGCTGCGCGGCCCGCAGTTCCTGCATGTGGTCACCCGCAAGGGCCAGGGCTACAAGCTGGCCGAGGCCGACCCCGTGGCCTACCACGGGCCTGGCAAGTTCGATCCGGCGGTGGGCCTCATCAAGCCAGCCACGCCGCCCAAGCCCACGTTCACCCAGGTGTTCGGCCAGTGGCTGTGCGACATGGCCGCGCAGGACCCGCGGCTGGTGGGCATCACGCCCGCCATGCGCGAAGGCTCGGGCCTGGTGGAATTTGAACGGCGCTTTCCCGGCCGGTACTTTGACGTCGGCATTGCCGAGCAGCATGCCGTCACGTTCGCCGCCGGCCTGGCCTGTGAGGGGCTCAAGCCGGTCGTGGCGATCTACTCCACCTTCCTGCAGCGCGGCTACGACCAGCTCATCCATGACGTGGCGCTGCAGAACCTGCCCGTGGTGTTTGCGCTGGACCGCGCAGGCCTGGTGGGCGCCGATGGTGCCACCCACGCCGGTGCCTATGACATCCCTTACCTGCGTTGCATCCCGCAGGTGAGCATTGCCTGCCCCGCGGACGAAAACGAATGCCGCGGGCTGCTGAGCAGCGCGTTTGCACAGAGCCATCCTGTGGCCGTGCGCTATCCGCGCGGCGCGGGCGTGGGCACACCCCTGTCGCCGGACCTGGTGCCGCTGCCCTTTGGCAAGGGCGAGCTGCGCCGCGAGGGCAAGGGCATTGCGATCCTGGCCTTTGGCACGCTGCTGTACCCGGCGCTGGAGGCCGCCGAGCGGCTGGACGCCACGGTGGTCAACATGCGCTGGGCCAAGCCGCTGGACGTGGAACTGCTGCTGCAGGTGGCCGCGCGGCACGAGGCGCTGGTCACTGTCGAGGAAGGCGCCATCATGGGCGGCGCTGGCAGCGCGGTGGCCGAAGCGCTGAACGCCGCGGGCGTGACGCGCCCGCTGCTGCACCTGGGCCTGGCGGACGAGTTCATCGAGCACGGCGATCCCGCCCGGCTGCTGGCGATGCAGGGGCTGGACGCCGCGGGCATCGAGTCGTCGGTGCGCGCGCGCTTCAGTCCGCATGACGCACCGGTCCGCACGCCGCTGAAGGTCGTTCAATCCTGAAGCTTTGCTGACAGAGGGATGAGTACCAAAGGTTTCCGGGTATTTCTCAAGGGAAAACCCCCGAAACCTTAAGTGTTGCGCTTCCTAAAATGGCTCCTGATTTTGATTGACAACCTTTAGTTGTCTTCAAGTCGAAACAGTCCAAAGCCTTTCACTGATTCATTCGAGGAGCAATACATGGATCGTCGTTCACTCATCAAAAACGCCGGCATTGCAGGCGTGCTGGCCGCCGGTGTGGCACCCGCCGTGCATGCCCAGGCCGCCATCCGCTGGCGCCTGGCATCCAGCTTCCCCAAATCGCTGGACACCATCTTCGGCGCTGCCGACGTGTTCGCTGCCAAGGTCAAGGCCATGTCGGGTGGCAAGTTTGAAATCTCCACCCACGCCGGTGGAGAGCTGATGCCCGCGTTCGGCGTGGTGGACGGCGTGCAGAACGGCACCGTGGAAGTGGCCCACACCGCTCCGTACTATTTCTTCGGCAAGGATGAATGCTTCGCGCTGGGCTGCGCCATCCCCTTCGGCCTGAACAGCCGCCAGATGACCGCCTGGATGTACGAAGGCAACGGCCTGAAGCTCATGCGCGAGTTTTACGCCAAGTACAACATGATCAGCTTCCCCGGCGGCAACACCGGCGCCCAGATGGGCGGCTGGTTCCGCAAGGAAATCAAGTCGGTGGCCGACATCAAGGGCCTGAAGTTCCGTATCGGCGGCTTCGGCGGCAAGGTGCTGGCTCCCCTGGGTGCCGTGCCCCAGAACATCCCGGGCGGCGAAATCTACCAGGCGCTGGAAAAGGGCACGATCGACGCGGCCGAGTGGGTGGGCCCGTACGACGACCAGAAGCTGGGCTTCAACAAGGTCGCGCCGTTCTACTACTACCCCGGCTGGTGGGAAGGCGGCCCGCAGCTGGACTTCTTCATCAACCAGAAGGCCTACGACGCCCTGTCCGCCGAGAACAAGGCCATCGTCGAGGCCGCTGCCGCCTTTGCGCACACCGAAATGCAGGCCAAGTACGACGCCCGCAACCCGGCCGCACTGAAGCAGCTGGTGGGTGCTGGCACCAAGCTGCGTCCGTTCCCCAACGACGTGATGGCCGCCGCCTTCAAGTCGGCCATGAGCATCTATGAAGAGCTCAACACCAAGAACGAAAGCTGGAAGAAGATCTACGCGGATTACTCCAAGTTCCGCGCCGACCAGAACCTGTGGTTCCGCTTTACCGAAGCCACGTTCGACCGCTTCATGCAGTCGCAGAAGCTGTAAGCAACGCCGGGTTGCTTCCCGTTTCAAAAAACCGCGCCACGGCGCGGTTTTTTTATGGGAAAGCGAACCTTCGAGTTAGCGCTACCAGCTGAAAGCTGAAATTCTTAAACGCAAACACCTAGCGGCATTGCAAGCAAGCTGACAGGTGCTGAAGCCACCGGGGCACGATGATCGCTGCGGCTTTTTAAAACCCAAGGAGTTTTTCCAATGGATCGTCGCTCACTTATCAAAAACGCCGGCATCGCCGGCGTGCTGGCCGCTGGTGTGGCACCCGCCGTGCACGCCCAGGCCGCCATCCGCTGGCGCATTGCCTCCAGCTTTCCGAAGTCGCTGGACACCATCTTCGGCGCCGCCGAGGTGTTCGCCAGCAAGGTCAAGGCCATGTCGGGCGGCAAGTTTGAAATCTCCGTGCATGCGGCCGGCGAGCTGATGCCCGCATTCGGCGTGGTGGACGGCGTGCAGAACGGCACCGTGGAAGCCGCGCACACCGTGCCCTATTACTTCTTCGGCAAGGACGAGACCTTCGCCATTGGCGCTGCCATTCCCTTTGGCCTGAACAGCCGCCAGATGAGCGCCTGGACCTTCGAGGGCAATGGCCTGAAGCTCATGCGCGAGTTCTATGCCAAGTACAACATGATCAGTTTCCCCTGCGGCAACACCGGTTCGCAGATGGGCGGCTGGTTCCGCAAGGAAATCAAGTCGGTGGCCGACATCAAGGGCCTGAAGTTCCGCATCGGCGGCTTTGCCGGCAAGGTGCTTGAGCGCATGGGCGGCGTGCCGCAGAACATCCCGGGCGGCGAGATTTACCAGGCCCTGGAAAAAGGCACGATCGACGCGGCCGAGTGGGTGGGCCCGTATGACGACCAGAAGCTGGGCTTCAACAAGGTCGCGCCGTTCTACTACTACCCCGGCTGGTGGGAGGGTGGCCCGCAGGTGGACCTGTTCGTCAACCAGAAGGCCTACGACGCGCTGTCGCCCGAGAACAAGGCCATCATCGAGGCCGCCTCGGCCTACGCCCATGTGGACATGCAGGCCAAGTACGACGTCAAGAACCCCACGGCGCTCAAGCAGCTGGTGGGCGCGGGCGCCAAGCTGCGTCCGTTCCCGGCGGACGTGATGGCGGCATCGTTCAAGACCTCCATGGCCGTGTACGAAGAACTCAACGCCAAGAACGAAAGCTGGAAGAAGGTCTATGCCGACTATTCCAGGTTCCGCGCCGACCAGAACCTGTGGTTCCGCTTCACCGAAGCCACGTTCGACCGCTTCATGCAGTCGCAGAAGCTGTAAGCACGCTTTCGGTTCCCCATGAAAAATGCCGCGCAATGCGCGGCATTTTTTTTGGCGGGTCGCGGGCCACGCGGGGCAGCCCGCATGGCCCGCTTCGCTTTACTTCTTGTTGAACAGCTCGTCGAGCTTCTTCTGTTCTTCGTCGGCCGACTGGGCCGCCTCGGCCGGCGTGGGAATGGCCTCGGGCTTGATGTCGGCACCGGGGATGGCCTCCGGCGCGCCCAGTGGCGACATCTGCTGCAGGTCGCGCGTGACCTGGTTCATGTCCACCTTGACGGCCTTGTCCAGACCGCCAGAGACCAGGCCCGGGAAGGCGATGATCAGGCCGACCATGATGATCTGGATCACGACGAAGGGCACGGCGCCCCAGTAGATCTGCATGGTGGTCACGGGCTGGGTGAGCTTGCCGGTGAGCTTGTCGGTGTACTCCTTGATCGGCGCGACGCTGCGCAGGTAGAACAGCGCAAAGCCGAATGGCGGGTGCATGAAGGACGTTTGCATGTTCACGGCCAGCAGCACGCCAAACCAGATCAGGTCGATGCCCAGCTTTTCGGCCACGGGCGCCAGCAGCGGCACCACGATGAAGGACAGCTCGAAGAAGTCCAGGAAGAACGCGAGCAGGAAGATCATGATGTTCACCACGATCAGGAAGCCCGTCTGGCCGCCTGGCAGGCCGCTGAGCAGGTGTTCCACCCACTTGGGGCCGTCCACGCCCTGGAAGCTCAGGCTGAAGATCGTGGAGCCCACCAGGATGAACACCACGAAGCACGACAGCTTGGTGGTGGTGTTCAGTGCCTGGCGCAGCAGCGAGAAGCTCAGGCGGCCACGCGCCACGGCCATGGCGATGGCGCCCAGCGCACCCATGGCGCCGCCTTCGGTGGGCGTTGCGATGCCCAGGAAGATGGTGCCCAGCACCAGGAAGATCAGCAGCAGCGGCGGGATCAGCACGAACGTCACGCGCTCGGCCATGCGCGACAGCAGGCCCAGGCGCGTCACCTTGTTGATGACGGCGATCACGAAGGCCAGCAGCACGCCAGCGCACATGGCCACGACGATGGTCTCGTCGGTGGCCACGGTGGTGACCTCGGTGCCCTTCCACCAGCTCACGACCTTGGCGTAGTTCTTGCCCAGCGCGACAGCCGCGCCGGTGGACAGGATGGTCAGGACCAGCAGCGAGGGCAGGCCGGACTTGCCATTGTCTTCGCGGATGGTGCGGGCTTCGGCCGGCAGGGCGGGGGCCCATTGCGGCTTGAACATGGCGATGCCCGCGACATACAGCACATACAGGCTGGTCAGCACAAAGCCCGGAATGAAGGCGCCCTTGTACATGTCGCCCACGCTGCGGCCCAGCTGGTCGGCCAGGATGATCAGCACCAGCGACGGCGGGATGATCTGCGCCAGCGTGCCGGACGCGGCAATCACGCCCGCGGCAAGCCGGCGGTCATAGCCGTAGCGCAGCATGATGGGCAGCGAGATCAGGCCCATGGAGATGACGGACGCCGCCACCACGCCGGTGGTGGCCGCCAGCAGCGCGCCGACGAAGATCACCGCCAGCGCCAGGCCGCCGCGGATGGGGCCGAACAGCTGGCCGATGGTGTCCAGCAGGTCTTCGGCCATGCCGCTTCGCTCCAGGATCAGGCCCATGAGCGTGAAGAACGGTATGGCCAGCAGGGTGTCGTTCTGCATGATGCCGAAGATGCGTAGCGGCAGGGCCTGCAGCAAGGCCTCGGGCAGCACGCCCAGTTCGACGCCGATGAAGCCGAAGAACAGGCCGCAGGCGCCCAGGCTGAACGCGACCGGAAAGCCCATCAGCAGGAAGATGATGAGCCCGACGAACATGATCGGGGCCAGGTTGTGTGCAATGAGTTCCATGATGATGTTCCTGCTCAGCCGGCCTTGGCCTTGGATTGCGCCAGGTTGCGGATGGCTTCGGCCAGCTCTTCTTCGGCGGTCTTTTCGATCTTCTTGGCGGTGGGGTCGTCGATCAGGCCCTTCAGGAAGGCCACGCGCTTGATCAGCTCGGACAGGCCTTGCAGCAGCAGCAGGGCGAAGCCCACCGGCATCATCAGGTACACCGGCCAGCGGATCAGGCCGCCTGCGTTGGAGGACATCTCGCCCGAGTAAAGGCCTTTCAGGAAGAAGGGAATGCCATACCAGAGGATGGCCAGGCACACGGGCGTGAGGAAGACCACGAAGCCGAATACGTCGATCCAGATCTGCGCGCGCTTGGACAGCTTGCCCGAGATCACGTCGATCTTCACGTGTTCGCCATTGAGCAGCGTGTAGCCCGCGGCAAGCAGGAAGGCCGCCGCGAACAGGTACCACTGCACCTCAAGATAGGCGTTGGAGCTCATGTCGAACGCCTTGCGGACCACGGCGTTGACGCCGCTGATGACCGTGGACGCGAGGATGAGCCAGATGACATATTTGCCAACCTGGGTGTTCAGCCAGTCCACGCCTTTCGAGAACTTCAGTAAACCATTCATGTCGTTGTCTCCAGGAGAAAAAAGAAACCGCTACCCACATGACTGCACCCGGAAAACCCGCTCGTGGTGATGCGGATGGCCGGGTGCGCGAAGTCAAATGTATGTAAGAAGTAAATTCTATGAACCGACTGTAGAGGCAAGCTGACAGCAACGTGACGGTGTAAGCCCTTAGGGATCAGGGTTTGCCCTTGGTCCGCCGCTGCGGGGCCGCACGTCAATAATGGGCGATGCCGCTTGCCCCCACAGCCACCACGGCGTCGATCGATTCGCCCGAGATGCGTGGCGCCGGGCGCGAGCTGCTGTCACTGGCGCTGATGGACGCGCGCAACCACACGCTTTACCTGCTGGGCCAGTACGAACAGGTGCTGGGCGGCACCGGCTTTGCCGTGCCGCAGCGCGCCGGGCTGGTGCCCCCGCTGTGGCTGGCGGGGCACATCGGCTGGTTTGCTGAATTCTGGATCGGGCGCAACACGCAGCGTGCCCTGGGCCCGCACTGTCCGGGCGAGCCGGCGCGGCTGGCCTCCATCGAGCCGCACTCGGACCGCTGGTGGAGCCCGATGCTGGTGCCGCATGAGGCGCGCTGGGTGCTGGACTTGCCGGCGGCGGATGCTACGCGCGCGTGGCTGCTGGATACGCTGGAAAGCACCCTGGAACTGCTGGACAAGGCCCGCGATGAGGACGACGCGCTGTACTTCTACCGGCTGGCGCTGTTCCATGAAGACCTGCGGGGTGAGCAGCTCATGGCCATGGCACAGGCGCTGGCACTGCCGTTGCAGGTGGACTTGCCCTCGGGCACGCAGGCGCGCGAGCCACTGCTGGTGCCGGCCACCCGCTGGATGCTGGGCTCGCCGCCCATGGGCTTTGTGTTCGATCTGGAGCGCTGGGCCCATGCGGTGCAGGTGCCTGAATTTGAAATCGACGCACAGCCCGTGACCTGGGCGCAGTTTGTTGAATTCGTGGACGACGGCGGCTACGACGAACCCGAATACTGGCTGCCCGACGGCTGGGCCTGGCTTCAGGAGCAGGCCGCACAGGAGGGCCGCCGCGGCCCGCGCTATGTGGAGCAGATCGGCGTGGCCAGCGGCGCGGTGATGCAGACGCATTTCGGCAGGCCCACCCGCATGGCGGGCACCCAGCCCGTCATGCACGTGAGCTGGTGGGAGGCCGATGCCTGGTGCCGCTGGGCGGGCCGGCGCCTGCCCAGTGAAGTCGAATGGGAAGTCGCCGCGCACACGGCGGCGCGCCGCGGCTTTCGCTGGGGTGATGTGCATGAATGGACGGGCACCACGCTGCGCCCGCTGCCGGGCTTCAGCCCCGATCCGTGGACGCACCAGTCGGAGTGGGGCGCGCAGCCCTGGTTCGGCCAGGCCAGGGTGCAGCGCGGCGCATCCTTTGCCACGCGCGCGCGCATGAAGCACCCCAAGTACCGGGGCTTTGCGTTGCCCGGACGGGACGACGGCTTTGTCGGCTTTCGCTCATGCGCGTTGTAGTTCGCGCTGAAGATCAGGCGCTGGCGGCGATCTGAAGGCGAAGCTGCACCACTTCGCCGGGGCGGCGTGCCATGGTGTCGGGCAGCTCGACCGGCACGCCCTGCAGCACCAGCGTGGTCATGCCGCGCGCGGCGTCATGCGCCTGTACGGTGGCCGCCACCCAGGCCCCGGCGGCGGTGCCTGCCGGCGCCGGTATCTGCGCGAGCACCTGGGTGAGAACCTGGGCGAGCGGGCCGCTTTGCACCGCCCGCCCGGCCTCCATCAGCACCACGTGGTCGGCCAGCCGCTGCACTTCGTCCAGCGCGTGGCTCACATAGATGACGGGGATATCCAGCTCGCGGTGCAGGCGCTCCAGCCAGGGCAACACGTCGGCCTTGCGCTGCGCGTCCAGCGCGGCCAGCGGCTCGTCCAGCAGCAGCAGGCGCGGGCTGGTGGCCAGCGCCCGCGCGATGGCCACGCGCTGGCGCTCGCCGCCTGACAGGTCGGTGGTGCGGCGGTCCATCAGCGCGGCAATGCCCAGCAGGTCCACCGCCTGGTCCAGCGCCAGGCGGCGCTGCGCCGGCGGCACGCGCTTTTGCCCAAACTCCACATTGCCGCGCACGCTCAGGTGGGCGAACAGGTTGGCGTCCTGGAACACATAGCCCAGCGCGCGCCGGTGCGGCGGCACAAACCGCGGGCCGTCCTGCCAGGCTTCGCCATTGACCCACAGGCGCCCGCCTGGCGTCTGCAGCAGCCCGGCCATGGCCCGCAGCGTGCTGGTCTTGCCGCAGCCCGACGGGCCGAAAAGGGCGGTCACGCCGCGCCCGGGCAGGTCCAGCGTCACATCCAGCGTGAAGCCTGGCCAGCTGTGCCTGAAGTGCGCGGTCACGCCATTCATCGCGCGCGCTTTCCGGTGGGGTTCAGCAGGTACAGCGCCAGCAGCACCGTGAAGGAAAACACCACCATGCCCCCGGCCAGCCAGTGCGCCTGGGTGTACTCCAGCGCCTCCACATGGTCATAGATCTGCACCGACACCACGCGCGTCTGGCCGGGAATGTTGCCGCCGATCATCAGCACCACGCCGAATTCACCCACGGTGTGGGCAAAACCCATGACCGTGGCCGTGAGGTAGCCGGGGCGCGCCAGTGGCACCACCACGCTGAAGAACGTGTCCAGCGGCGACGCGCGCAAGGTGGCCGCGGCCTCCAGCGGGCGGTCGCCAATGGCCTCGAACGCGTTCTGCAGGGGCTGCACCACGAAGGGCAGCGAATACAGCACCGAGCCCACGACCAGCCCGGCAAAGCTGAAGGGCAGCAGCCCGATGCCCAGCGCCTGCGTGGCGCGGCCCACCGGGCCGTCCGGGCCCATGGTGACCAGCAGGTAAAAGCCCAGCACGGTCGGCGGCAGCACCAGCGGCAACGCCACCACCGCACCCACCGGCCCCTTGGCCCAGGACCGCGTGCGCGCCAGCCACCAGGCCAGCGGCGTGCCCAGCACCAGCAGGATCAGCGTGGTCAGGCCGGCCAGCTGCAGCGTGAGGACGACGGCGGCCAAGGATCACACCTCGTAGCCATAGGCGCGGATCATGGCGCGCACGAGGTCGGTCTGGAGGTAGCGCATCAGCGCCACGGCCGCGGGGTTGTCCTTGCCCCGCGCCAGCAGCACGGCGTCCTGGCGCAACGGGCTGTGCAGGTCGGTGGGCACCACCCAGCCCGAGCCGCTTTTGATCTGGCCGTTTTCATACACCTGTGACAGGGCCACGAAGCCCAGCTCGGCATTGCCGCTGGCGACGAAGCCGAACGTCTGGCCGATGCTTTCGCCCTGCACGAATTTGGGCTCGACGGCGGCCAGCAGGCCCAGGCGGCCCAGCGCCTGGACCGCCGCCGCGCCATAGGGGGCCAGCCGGGGCGCTGCAATGGCCACATGCCGGAACGTGTTGGTGCGCAGCACATCACCCCGTGAATCCACCACGCCGGCGCGCGGGGACCACAGCACCAGCCGGCCCGTGGCGTAGGTGAACCGGCTGCCGGCCACCGTGGCGCCTTCAGCGTCCAGCCGCGCCGGGGTTTCAGCGTCAGCGGACAGGAACACGTCGAACGGCGCGCCGCTTCTGATCTGCGCATAGAACTTGCCCGTGGCGCCCGAGGACAGCTGCACCTTGTGCCGGGTGTCCTTCTCGAATGCGCTGGCGATCTGCTTCATGGGCGCCGTGAAGTTGGCGGCGACCGCGACCTGCACCGTCTCGGCCCGCAGGGCCGGCGCGAGGAACAGGGCTGCCAGCGTGGCGGCGAAACATATCCGCAAGGAAATCATGGGGAGCTCGCTATTACCAAAATGAATAGCGAAAGTGTAGTTTAGACTTCGCGCGGGTGTCTATGGCGCGTCGGGTGCCGTGGCAGGTTGGTGCAAAGGTCGGGCCGCCTTTGCGGCACAGACTCGACCATGAACGAACCCACCCTGATCCAGATCATCGGCGCAGCCCTGTTTGGCATTGCCGTCCTGCACACCTTCAGCACCAAGTTTTTTGAACGGCTGGCGCACCGCCAGCCGCGCCACGCGGGCATCTGGCACCTGCTGGGCGAAGTGGAAATTGTTTTCGGCTTCTGGGCCATGGTGCTGGTGCTGTTCATGTTTGCCACCAGCGGGCGGGCCGCAGCCACCGCGTACCTGGAGTCACGCAACTACACCGAGCCCATGTTCGTCTTCGTGATCATGGTCATCGCGGGCACGCGCCCCATCCTGCAGGCCGCCGGCGCGCTGGTGCGGCTCATGGCCCGCTGGATGCCGCTGCCGCGAGGCATGGCCATGTACTTCCTGGTACTCGCGTTCGTGCCGCTGCTGGGGTCGTTCATCACCGAACCCGCGGCCATGACGCTGGCCGCGCTGATGCTGCGCGATACGCTGCTGTCGCAGCAGGTGTCTGGCCGGCTGAAGTACGTCACCGTGGGCGTGCTGTTCGTCAACATTTCCATCGGCGGCACCCTGACGCCGTTTGCCGCGCCGCCGGTGCTGATGGTGGCCGCCAAATGGAACTGGGACATCTGGTTCATGCTGGCCAATTTTGGCTGGAAGGCGGCCATTGCCGTCGTGATCAACGCGGCGGTGGCCATGCTGGTTTTTCGCCGTGAGTTGGCACACATGGGCAACATGCCCAAGGGGCAGGGCGCGGGTGTACCGTTGCCGGTGGTGGCCGTTCATCTGGCTTTCCTGGCGGGCGTGGTGGTATTTGCGCACCACATCGTGCTGTTCATGGGCCTGTTCCTGTTTTTTCTGGGGTTTACCGCGGCCTACCAGCGCCACCAGAGTCCGCTGATCCTGCGTGAGGCCCTGCTGGTGGCTTTTTTCCTGGCCGGGCTGGTGGTGCTGGGCGGGCAGCAGCAGTGGTGGCTGCAGCCGCTGTTGCTGGGCATGGATGCCAACGCCGTCTTCTTCGGCGCGACCGCGCTCACGGCCATCACGGACAACGCGGCGCTGACGTACCTGGGCTCGCTGGTGGAAGGGCTGACGCCCGAGTTCCAGACCGCGCTGGTCGCGGGCGCCGTCACGGGCGGCGGGCTGACCGTGATCGCCAACGCACCCAATCCCGCGGGCGTGTCCATCCTGAAGGAAAAATTCACCGACGGCGCCATCCACCCGCTGGGGCTGCTGGCGGCGGCACTGCCGCCCACGCTGGTGGCCGTGGTGGCGTTTCGGCTGCTCTGATTCAGGCCAGCCAGCGGCGTACCTGCTGGTACACCGCCGGGTTGTTCAGCAGCTCAAGGTGATTGACGCCAGAGAACATTTTCACGCGCGATTTGGCAAATGCCAGCGTGCGCGCCGGGTCGGTGTGGCGCCCCAGTGCGCTGTCCAGTGGCACCAGCCCATCACCCAGTAGCCGGTCTTTGATATCACCAGCATTAAGGCCCGTGGTGGCCGCCACCGTGAAGCAGCGCACGCCTGCAGGCAGCGGCAGCGGCTGGCGTCGGTCGGCTGTACGGGCAAAGCGGTCGCGGCCCAGCCAGTCTTCGTCTACCAGGTTGCCATGGCGCAGGTCGGTAATGCCGGCGCTGCGCACTTTGCCCAGCCGCGCCAGCGGCGCTGCGTAGGGCGTGGCGCCCAGCACGATGTCCACCCAGTTGCCCGCGCGCTCCAGCGGCGCGCCGTGGTGTGGCGAGCCCAGGAACACCATGTCGTTCAGATCGCCGGGCCAGGACAGGCCGGCCTGCTGCGCATGGTGCACCGCGCTGCGCAACACCAGCCCGCCCATGCTGTGGCCCAGCAGCACCAGCCGCTGCACCGGCACCGGCCAGGCGGCCAGCAGCGCCTGCAGCTGCGCGGCCAGCGCCCGCCCATTGACCGAAATGTGCTGCCCCGTGTTGTAGCGCAGGTACACCGGCGTGTAGCCCAGGTCGCGGTGCAGCGCGGCGCCGTGGTCATGCCCGTCGCGGCACCACTGCAGGTCGTTCATGCACAGCCCGTGGGCCAGCACCAGCACGCGGCCTGTAGCGGGGCCGGCCACGCGCAGCGACATGGGCGTGGCCAGCGGATTGCCCGTGGTCACCAGGTAGTCGCCCAGCACGCCGTTCAGCGCCGCCACGACCGCCTCGCGCTCGGCGCTGCCCTGGCTGCCCTGTCTGTGGCCCAGCACTGGCGCCAGCAGGCCGAGCAGGGCGTCAATGCTGCCGCCGGCCACGCGCGTCACGCCGCGCACGGTCTTGTAAACCAGGCCGGTGATGCCACGGGTGCGCCCGGGCTCGGCCGGCGGCTTGAAGCCCGGCAGCCGCGCGATGCGCTCGTGCATGGCCTCGACCAGGCCGGTCAGGCCAGCCGTGGCGTCGGTGGCCAGGCGCACGGCACCGCGCAGGTCGTCGCTGCGCGAAGGGAGTTTGGGTGGGGTCATGGATCGCCTGAGGTGGCTGCCAGTGGGACAGGCCGCACGGCAGCACCGCCGCAGTGGGTCAGAATCCATGCATGCCGCCTCGCAAATCCCGGGTGTCCTTGCCCGTTTCCTACACCTCGGCGCTCAGCCACGCCTCGGCCGACAAGCGCATTGACGTCTTGCGCGCGGTGGGCGCGAGCGGATCGATCTCGCAGGCGGCGCGCGACTGCGGCGTGAGCTACAAGGCGGCATGGCAGGCGATTGACACGCTGACCAACCTGGCCGGCGCCGTGCTGGTGGAGCGGGTGGTCGGGGGCGCCGGCGGCGGTGGTGCCCGGCTCACGGCAGCGGGCAGCCAGCTGCTGGCTGCGGCGGCCCAGCTGGCGCAGGCCCGGCATCAGGTGCTGGGGCGGCTGTCGGCGGTGCCAGCGCGCATGCCCGCCTTGATCCGCACCAGCATGCGCAACCAGTTGCCGGGCGAAGTGGTGTCCCTGCAGGTGCAGGGCACGATCGTCCGCGTGCACCTGTGCCTGGCCGGCGGGGCCACGCTGGTGGCACGCATCACGCGCGACAGTGCCCAGTTGCTGGGGCTTGCAAGCGGCCAGGGCGTGATCGTGCTTTGCAAGGCGACGGCCGTGACGGTGGCGCCCGCGGATGGCGCGGTCTTGCACGGGACCAACCTGTTGGCGGGCCGCGTCTCGCGCGTGTCGCGCAGCGAGCAGGGCGACGAGGTATCGGCCGTGCTGGACGGTGGCCTGGCCCTGGTGGGGTTTGCGCCGCCACGCAGTGCATTGCGTGCCCGGTCGCGGGTGGTGCTGGGGGTGGATGAGTCGGCGCTGGTGCTGGCGCTGGCTGACTGAGATGCACGCAGGCTGAGACCCACGGCCAAAGGCGGCGGGCAAGATTGCGACACCCAGCCTAACGCGGCCGACGCGGGGCTGACAGAATCATCCGACAACCGGAGGAGTTCACATGGGTGCAAAAGGGCCGAAGGCCATCGTCTCTCCGACCGAATGGGTGCGGCGCACGTCGCTCACATTCAAGAAGCGCAGCGCGGACACGCTCAAGCTGGACGAGGCCTATGCAGCTTGGAGCGCCAACCCCAGCCGGACGGCGGCGGCGATCAACCTGCACAAGGTGCTGCGCGATTACCTCAAGTCCAAGGGGGGCGTGTGGTCCAAGGTGGAGCGCGACAAGGTCAGCGGCGGCCTGATTGAATGGGTGTACCAGGAGGTGCAGAAGGTGCCCGGTGTGGTGCCGCCTGCGCCCAGCCCCGCGCAGGCGGCGCTGCAGAACACCGACATCCCGCATTCGCGCTACGGCGTGCTGTACCTGCTGGGCAACATCGACATCGACATGAGCGCGCTGGCCATCGCGCTTGAAGGCGTGTCGGCGCTGGGCAACATTGCCGGGCAGGCCGTATCCACCAACTTCGACCACCTGAGCAACGACAAGCTGGCCGCGCGCACGGTGGACGTCATGGGCCAGACGCTGAAGACTGGCACCATCTCCACCGCCGGCGCGGCAGCGGTCAAGTTGGCCGGCACCAAGCTGGAAGGCCGTGTGGACCCGGCCACCAAGCCGCGCCAGCATGTGCTGGCACCGCCGCCGCCAAAACGGCCCGAGCCGGGCTTTCCGCTCACGCTGGCCATGTACGAGCTGGTCAAGGAGGACCCGATCCTCATGCTCAATCCGTTCATGCTGGGCGCCACCGTCGTGGGCACGGTGGGTGCGGCGGTGATTGACGCGCTCAACAGCCTGCGCATCGTGCTGCAGAACGCGGTGACCGACCTGGCCCACTACATCCTGCGCGAAGTCGCCAATCCCTCGGCCAAGAGCCTGGCCACGCTGGGCGCCACGATCAAGGGCATGGTGAAGTTCGTGGTGGGCAAGTGCCTGGCGAGCGCCGCGCCCTTCGTGGGCGGCGCGCTGGACCTGGCCGGCGGGCTGGTGCAGACCTTCAAGGCCGCCAAGGACCGCATCGGTGCCTGGATGCAGCGGCGCAAGATCGTGCTGAACCCCGGCCACCCCGAGCTGCTGGCCAACGGCATCGAGTCGCAGATGGACAAGGGCATCTTCGCGGGCCTGTGGACCATCCTCAAGGGCGTGGCCAACACGGCGCTCACCGTGCTGCTGCCCGGCGCCAGCGCGCTGGTGGCGGCGGTGGTCACCGGCATTGAATGGCTGGTGAAGATCATCTGGCGGCTGGTCGAGCAATACCAGATCGGTGAATTCCTCAAGGAAGCCCGCAAGCTGTTCCTGAAAGAGCGCGCGCTGGCGTCCAAGGTGGTGACCGAGGGGGTGCGCAACTACACCGACTCCATGGGGCGCAAGCAGCACGCGAGGGTGAGCTACACCCGCTACGAACCCAACCTGGACAAGAACAGCGGCGGCATCATCCACAACCTGGATGAGTTCACCAAGTTCTTCCAGAGCGGTTGCGACGCCAGCCCGCTGATCCCGATGATCGTGCTCAACAGCGGCATCTGCGGCAGCCTGATGGTGCTGCTCAAGATGTTTGACGACCTGAACCGGCCGCTGACCACGCAGGCCATGTACGACACCGGCAATGCGTACTTCACGCGCCTCAAGCAGTTCAGCCGGGGCTACATGGCCGGCTCGGGCTTCAACTTCAAGGTCAACATTTCCACCACCGGCAGCTATGACTTCGAGGCCGAGGGGCGCGAGCGCAAATTCCTGCAGGGCCTGCTGAACCACTCGCTGCGTGACCATGCCAAGGTGGAAACCACGGGCGACAAGGCGCTGGCCTTCATTGCCGGGACGGTCTGATCCAGGGAGCCCCCATGAACACGAGCATTGCAGCGGGTGCCGCCGCCCCCGGCGAGGATGCGGAAATCGTCAAGGCCATGGTGCTGGCGGGCAACGCCAGCGGCGCCATGGGCCGGGCCACGGGCGTGCAGCAGCTGGTGGGCGTGCGCAACGACGCCACCGGCCTGATCTACCGCAATGCGCTGTTCAGGTCGCGCATGCAGGTGCTGCGCCTGGGCCACCGGCTGGCGCGCCTGGGTTATGCGGACGAGCTGGCCGGCCACGCGGGCCGCGTGGATGGCTTTGACGCGATTTTCAGCCGCGCGGCCGCGCGCCGCACGCAGCTGTCAGCCCATGCCGAGATCGCCTGAGACCCTGGTGGCGGCGTCCCGCGCGCGTGCTTCGCCAGGCGTCATGCCGTAGTGCCGCTTGAACATGCGGTTGAATCCTGCCTGGTCGGTGAAGCCTGCCATGAACGCGATGTCGGCCAGCGGCCTGTGGGTCCACCGGCCCGAGGCAATCAGCGCGCGCGCACGCTGCAGCCGGGCATGCCAGATCAGCGCCGCCACGCTCTGGCCTTCGCGCGCAAACAGCCGGTACAGCGTGGCACGTGAGCAGCCCAGCGCGGCGGCCACCGCGCCGGGGTCCAGCTGGGGGTCGGGGCAGTCGCGCTCGATCAGGGTACGCGCCGCCTGGTAGAAGCCGTCGGCAAAGCGCCCGGCATCGGCGGCGCCGTCCCGCGCGGTCTGCAGCGCGGCCAGCGCCATGTCCACGCAGGCGGAAATGACCACCACGCGCTGGCCCGGCGTCATGTGCTCGGCCTGCGTGATGATCATGCGCATGTGCGACTGCAGCACCGCGCCGATGCCGGTGTGGGCCTGCAGCACCACCGGGATCAGGCGGGGGTCGCCCACGGCGTCCTGCACCTTGCTGCGTGGCAGGAAGATGGACACGCTGTGCGCGCTGGACTGGCGGAATTCCACCGGCTGCGCCGAATCCACGAAGTACATCGTGCCCGGTGCCAGGCGGACCTGGCCGCGGTGGTCCATGTGGGAGCCGGTGCTGTCCAGCATGTAGTTGACGCTCACATAGTCCACGCCGTCGCGGCGGCATTGCGCGGCCGTGCGCACGGCCGTCAGGGCGCCGGCCTCGTGCTCGACCACATGGGCGTGCTCGCCCATGATGCGGCGCACCCGGCCTTCAAACGGGCGCGGCTCGCCGTCCGGGCGGCTCAGGGCCATGCGGCCCAGGTGGGCGTGATGCCAGAAGTCCATGCGCTCGCGCGCATTGATGCCGTCGGTGGACACGCCCGCGACCGCACCCGGCGCGCCGGCGTGGGAGCGCCCCGGCGCGGGGGTGGGGGGAATGTCGTTGGACAGGGGTCTGGATGGCACGGTGATCTGCGCCGCCAGCTGGCGGGCCAGGCAACCGGCGCATTGTCGCGCAGAGTGGGTGCGGTGTGTCGGGTTCCGGGTGCGGGCCGCCCTCAAGTGCCCGACACCGGCTCGCTGGTGCCGGGCTCACTGGTGCCGGGCTCGCTGGGGGCGGCAAAGCCCGATGGTGGCTGGCTGGCCAGGGGGCTGGCGCCGGGCAGGGGGGCCAGCGCGCCCAGCAGTTCGCGCAGATCGGCGGGCACCTTCATGCGTTCGGACGCATGCAGCCACAGCCCGCCAAAGTGGCTGTAGTCGGCCAGCCAGGTGGCGCGCACGGCCTTGCGGATCTTGGCTTCCAGCAAGGGCATGCCCAGCATCACGCGCAGGGCGGAGTCGCGTTCCCAGCGCACCAGCCGGACCAGGCCGACAAACACGTCAAAGCCATCGGGCGCCTGGCCGATCTTGCGCACCTCGATGGTGATGCAGTGGTTGGACACGCCCCAGCGCCGGAAATGCGACGCGATCAGGCCCTGGTAGTCGGTCTCCAGGCCCTCGCCCTGGCCGTTGACGGGCAGGTAATCGGTGTCTGCGGCGTCTTCAAAGCCGCCGGAATCGCCGCCGCTGCTGCTGCCGGAAAAAAGTTTGCGCAGGTCAAATTTCAAGGCGTTCTGGGGCACACCGCCGTGCCCGGGGTTGTCTCTGTCAGGGGGTTTCAGGCAGGGTGCGCACCCTGCGGCGGGTGGCGTGCTTGAACTTTGGCGGTAATTCTAAATGACGCTGTGATGACAAAGGCTGACGGTGAGCTGATTTTTTTCCGGTTCGTCAATCAGACGGAAGTCTTTTTGCTGCCCAGCTTGCGGTACACCGTGGCCCGGCTGATGCCCAGGCTTTGCGCGGCCTGCATGACGTTGCCGCGCGCGTCCTGCACGGCCTTGCGGATCAGCTCGGTTTCCAGGTCTTTCAGCGGCCGCCGCGCGGCGGATGCACGGGCTGGCGGTGCCTGCCCCGGCGCCTGCGCCAGCGCCGACAGGCGCAGGCCGGACCACAGCGGCACTTCCAGCGGAGCCTCGCGCCCGGCGTTGTCAAACAGGGACTCCCAAGGCATGGCAAACAGCTCGCTGCAATGCGTGGCGCCGCCGGCCTGGGTGGCCAGTTGCGACACCATCTGACGGGCGATCTGGTTGGCGGCGGTGACCCAGCCGTCGGCGTCCAGGCAGACCAGGCCGTCGGCTTCGTCACCCAGCGCCCGCCCAGGCCAGTTCAGCCGCACCAGCAGGCTGTGCGGACGGGCCAGCGCCAGCGCGTTTTCAATGCTGCGGGCCGACTGCGCCACCAGGTGCTTGAGTTCGGGGCGCTCGGCGGTTTCGATGCCGGTCAGGTCCAGCATGCCCACGCAGCGCCCGTCGGGGCCAAACAGCGGCGCGCCCGCGCAGCTGTACACGCTGGTGTCGTTGAAGAAATGCTCGCCGCGGTGCAGCCACAGCGGTTGCAGTTCGGCCAGCACGGCGCCGATGGCGCTGGTGCCCACGCTGCGCTCGGACAGGTCCACGCCGATGCGGGTAATCAGCTGCGCACGCCGGTCGCTGCGGTCGATCGGGCCGTTCACGTCCACCACCACGCCCTGGGCGTCGGTCAGGATGGCGAAATAGCGGGTGTTGGCAATGGCGCGCCCCAGCTTGTCCAGCACTGGCCGGGCGGCGCTGACCAGGGCGTGGCTGGCTTCGGCTGTACGGCGGCGCGCGGCCTCGGACACCATGTCAAAGGCCAGGCGCTGGTCGGGCCTGCGGCCCGCGGCCAGGCAACGCCGCCAGGAACGCTCGATCCAGGCCCGCTCGAACCAGGCGTCCACCGCCACGTCGGTCATGGAGCGGCCTTCCTGCATGACGGCCTGGCGGGCCAGTTCGATCTGGCGCAGGCGCAGCTGGTCCGGCTGGGTGCGGCTGTCCGTGGACGGGGGCAGGGCGGCGTTCATGGCGGGATTGTTGAGCCTGCCATTGTTCCATTTTGAGAATTTCGCGTGGGGACTTTTGCAAACTAGGGTTTCGCCTAGGTACCCCCCAAAAAGCCGGTTCAACAATGGCCTGCGCCACGTTCATACCAACCCACAGATGGAGACAATTCCCATGCAGGTCCAACTCAAGGTCAATGGCCGCGCGTCGACGATCGACGTCGCGCCCAACACGCTGCTCGTGCAGGCGCTGCGCGAGAACCTCAAGCTCACCGGCACCCATGTGGGTTGTGACACCGCCCAGTGCGGCGCCTGCACGGTGCTGCTGAACGGCCGTGCCATCAAGTCATGCAACACGCTGGCAGTGCAGCACAACGGCGCCGAGATCACCACCATCGAAGGACTGGCGCAGCCCGACGGCACCATGCACCCCATGCAGGCCGCCTTCAAGGAATGCCATGGCCTGCAATGCGGCTTCTGCACGCCCGGCATGGTCATGAGCTCGGTGGATCTGTGCAAGAACCACCCCAAGGCGAGCGAGGGCGAAATCCGCGAGCTGCTGGAAGGCAACCTGTGCCGCTGCACGGGCTACCAGAACATCGTCAAGGCGGTCAAGCAGGGCCAGGCGGCCATGGCTTCGGCCTAAGGGGAACAAACATGGGTGCATCAGATTTCTCGAACCTCCCCCATATCGGTGAGTCGGTCCGCCGCAAGGAGGACTACCGCTTCCTCACCGGCGCGGGCAACTACACCGACGACATCAACCTGGCCAACCAGCGCGTGGCGGTGTTCGTGCGCTCGCCGCATGCGCATGCCGTCATCAAGAGCATTGACGTCGCCGCTGCCGAGGCCATGCCCGGCGTGGCCAAGGTCTTCACCGGCAAGGACGTGGAAGGCAAGATGGGTGGCCTGCCCTGCGGCTGGCTGATCACCAGCACCGACGGCACGCCCATGAAGGAGCCGCCGCACCCCATCCTGGCCCAGGGCAAGGTGCGCTACGTGGGCGACCATGTGGCCATGGTGGTGGCCGACACGCTGGAGCAGGCCAAAAATGCCGCCGAGGCGGTGGTGGTGGACTATGACGTGCTGCCGGCCGTGGTGTCGGTGAGCGATGCCGCCAAGGCCACGGCGCTGCATGACGCGGCGCCCGACAACCACTGCTACAAGTGGGCCATTGGCGACAAGGCCCAGGTGGACGCGGCGTTTGCCAAGGCAGCGCACATCACCAAGCTGGACCTGACCAACAACCGCCTGGTGCCCAACGCCATGGAGCCGCGCGCCGCCATCGGCAGCTACAACCGGGCCAGCGACGAATACACGCTGTATGTGTCCAACCAGAACCCGCACGTGGAGCGCCTGCTGATGACGGCCTTTGTGCTGGGCCTGCCCGAGCACAAGGTGCGCGTGATCGCGCCCGACGTGGGCGGTGGCTTTGGCTCCAAGATCTACCTGTACGCCGAAGACGTGGCGCTGACCTGGGCCGCCAAACAGCTCAACTGCAGCATCAAGTGGACGGCCGATCGCAGCGAGGCCTTCCTGTCCGACGCGCACGGGCGCGACCATGTGAGCCATGCCGAGATGGCCATGGACAAGGACGGCAAGTTCCTGGCCATGCGGGTGCACACCGACGCCAACCTGGGCGCCTACCTGTCCACCTTCTCCACCGCGGTGCCCACCATCCTGTATGCCACGCTGCTGGCCGGGCAGTACACCTGCCCGCAGATCTACGTGGAGGTGGACGCCTGGTTCACCAACACCGCGCCGGTGGATGCCTACCGCGGCGCCGGCCGGCCCGAGGCCACTTATCTGCTGGAGCGGTTGGTCACCAAGTGCGGCTGGGAGCTGGGCCTGGGCCAGGACGAGATCCGCAAGCGCAACTTCATCAACAGCTGGCCCTACCAGACGCCGGTGGCGCTGCAGTACGACGTGGGTGACTATCTGGGCTGCATGACCAAGGCCGAGGACATGGCTGACGTCAAGGGCTTTGCGGCCCGCAAGGCCGCCAGCGCCGCCAAGGGGTTGAAGCGCGGCATTGGCTACTCGTCCTACATCGAGGCCTGCGGCATTGCGCCGTCCAACATCGCGGGCGCCCTGGGCGCGCGCGCCGGCCTGTTTGAGTGCGGCGAAATCCGCGTTCACCCGACCGGCAGCGTCACGGTGTTCACCGGCTCGCACAGCCATGGGCAGGGCCACGAGACCACATTTGCGCAGGTGGTGGCCGCGCGCCTGGGCATCCCGGTGGAAAACGTGGACGTGGTGCACGGCGACACCGGCCGCGTGCCTTTTGGTATGGGCACCTACGGCTCGCGCTCCATCAGCGTGGGTGGCGCGGCCATCATGCGCGCGCTGGACAAGATCGAGACCAAGGCCAAGAAAATCGCCGCGCACCTGATGGAAGCCAGCGACGCCGACGTGGAATTCGCCAACGGCGAGTTCACCGTGAAGGGCACGGACAAGAAGGTGCCGTTTGGCCAGGTGGCGCTGACCGCCTATGTGCCGCACAACTACCCGCTGGACAAGCTGGAGCCGGGCCTGAACGAAACCGCGTTCTACGACCCGACCAACTTCACCTTCCCGGCCGGCACCTACATCTGCGAGGTGGAAATCGACCCGGCCACTGGCGTCACGCGGGTGGACAGGTTCACCGCGGTGGATGACTTCGGCGCCATCATCAACCCCATGATCGTGGAAGGCCAGGTGCATGGCGGGCTGGTGCAGGGCATTGGCCAGGCGCTGATGGAAAACTGCGTGTACGACCCGGATACCGGCCAGCTGCTCACCGGCAGCTTCATGGACTACGCCATGCCGCGCGCGGATGATTTCCCGCAGTTCAACATCGGCACGGTCTGCACGCCCTGCACCCACAACCCGCTGGGCACCAAGGGCTGCGGCGAGGCGGGTGCCATCGGCTCGCCACCCGCGGTGATCAACGCCGTGCTGGATGCACTGAAAGACCTGGGCGTGAATGAGTTTGATATGCCCGCATCGCCCAGCCGTGTCTGGGAAGCCATTCAGTCAGCCAAAGCCTGAGGAGACAACACCATGTACGCATTTACCTTTGAGCGCCCCGCCTCCACGGCCGATGCCGTCAAGTTGGCGGCCGCGGGTGGCAAGCTGCTGGCGGGCGGCCAGACCCTGCTGGCATCCATGAAGCTGCGCCTGACCAGCGCCGAGCAGGTCGTGGACCTGGGCGGCATTGCCGACCTGGCCGGCGTGAAGAAAGACGGCAACAGCGTCGTCATCGGTGCCATGACGCGCCACGCCGACGTGGCCAAAAATGCCGACGTGAAAGCCGCCATTCCCGCGCTGGCCGATCTGGCCAACGGCATTGGCGACCGCCAGGTGCGTGCCATGGGCACCATCGGCGGCTCGGTGGCCAACAACGACCCGTCGGCCTGCTATCCCAGCGCCGTGCTGGCGCTGGGTGCCACTGTGCACACCAACCAGCGCAAGATCGCCGCGGATGACTACTTCCAGGGCATGTTCACCACCGCGCTGAAAGACGGCGAGCTGATCACCGCCATCAGCTTTCCCGCGCCCAAGCGCGCGGCCTACATGAAGTTCAAGCAACCCGCGTCGCGGTTTGCGCTGATCGGCGTGTTCGTGGCGCAGACGGACAGCGGCGTGCGCGTGGCGGTGACCGGCGGCGGCAATGGCGTGTTCTGCCACAAGGGGCTGGAGGATGCCTTGAGCAAGAGCTTCACGCCCGAGGCTGCAGCGGCCGTCAAGATCGACGCCGGCGAGCTGAGCAGCGACCTGCATGCCAGCGCCGCCTACCGTGCCAACCTCATCAGCGTGATGACCCAGCGCGCGGTGGCCAAGGCCCTGGCCTGAGCAATGGCTGTCACCCCGGACTCGATCCGGGGTCCATACTTGCGCGACACCCAACGCTACTTCAACGCACCATGGATCCCGGGTCAAGCCCGGGATGACAGTCAGTGACCCCCTTCACTTCCATTGATTCATTGCAGCAGGCGCTGCAGGGCGCCGGCTACTTCGCCGACCGCCGCCTGGCCACGGCTGCTTACCTGGCGCTCAAGCTGCAGCGCCCCCTGCTGCTGGAAGGCGAGCCCGGCGTGGGCAAGACCGAGCTGGCCAAGGCGCTGTCGCAGGTGCTGCAGCGCGAGCTGCTGCGCCTGCAGTGCTATGACGGGCTGGAGCAGCGCGAGGCGCTGTATGAATGGAACTATGCCGCGCAGTTGCTGCACATGCGGGCCGTGGAAGGACGGGAAAGCGTGGAGGAGGTGGAACGCGAGGTCTATCAGGCCCGCTACCTGATCCGCCGCCCGCTGCTGCAGGCCTTGCAGGCGCCCGAGCCGGGTGCTGTCCTGCTGATCGACGAAGTGGACCGCGCCGATGAACCGTTTGAGGCCTTCTTGCTGGAGTACCTGGGGGAATATCAGGTGAGCATCCCCGAGATGGGCACGATCCGCGCACTGCATACGCCGGTGACCATCCTCACCAGCAACCGCACGCGTGAGCTGAATGATGCCGTCAAGCGCCGCTGCCTGTACCACTGGCTGGACTACCCCGACCGTGAGCGGGAACTGGCCATCGTGCAGGCCCGGGTGCCCCAGGCCAGCGCGGCGCTGGCCCAGCAGGTGGCGCAATTCGTGGGCCGCCTGCGCAGCCAGCCGTTTGCCAACGCGTTCCAGCGCGCGCCGGGGATCGCCGAGAGTGTGGAGTGGGCCAAGGCGCTGGTGGCGCTGGACACGCTGGTGGTGGACCCGGAGGTGGTTTCGGATACGGCCGGGATTCTGTTCAAGCAGCGTGAAGACGTGGCTGCGTTGACTCAGGATCTTGTGGCTGACCTGTTGCGGCCGGAGCCTGCGGACGCTTGAAGATGTTGGCGTTCAGTTTTGCTCGTTGCACCGCGCGGCCAAGTCACGCCTGGGCGCACACCGGCCTGGGGGCTTCACTGGAACGGTCGCCTGCGGCGACTCCCCTGTGCTGCTCAGGGTTCGGTCGCGCTGCGGAACTCGCTGCGCGCTGCGCGCTGCGCTCAAACAGCCGCAGCGAGTCAGAGCACGAAGCGCGCTCACGCGCGCCGACACTCACCCTTGCGCTGCTCGGCGTCCCAGAGGCGCCCCCAGGCCGGTGTGCGCCCAGGCGTGACTTTGCTGAGGTCGTGTTGGCGCGCCGCCGACGGCATACCCGTACTCGCTTCGCGGCAGGCGGGCCCGGCGGGGGCGATCTCTGCGGTGCCGAGCATCGCAGCGGAGTTTTCGCGCAGCGAAAACCACCGCAGTGTGAGCCCCCGCCGGGCACCGCCTGCCGCGAAGCCGCGAGAGAAACACAGCGACAACAGCTATGCAACTAGGCGACTCTCGCACAGGAAAACTGGCCGCCAACATCGCCGGCTTCGGCAGGGCCCTGCGCAGGGCCGGCGTGCGGACGGACAGCGCGCGGATTGCGCTCGCGCAGGAAGCGGCGCTGCTGGTGGGCGTGGACAGCAAGCCCGACCTGGGCGCCGCCATGGAGGCCGTGATGGTCAGCCGCGAACAGGACCGCCTGGTGTTTCGCGAGCTGTTTGACGTTTACTTCCGCAACCCCGAAGTGGCCAACAAGCTGCTGTCGCAGCTGCTGCCCAGCGCCGAGGGCAAGGCCGAGCCCAGCAAACGCCGCCCGCGCGTGCGCGAGGCGCTGCAGCCGCAAAAGGCCTACGGCCAACAGGCCGCCCCCAAGAAGGAAGACCAGAAGCTTGAGTTTGACGCCGCCATGACGGCCAGCGATCTGCAGCGCCTGAAGCATGCCGACTTCAGCGCCCTGAGCGCCAGCGAATACCACCTGGTCGAGCGGCTGGCGCGCGACGTGGCACTGCCACTGCCGCAGGTACGGTCGCGCCGGCTTCAACCGGGCGCGCGTGGCCATCGCATGCACTGGCCGGGCTTGATGCGCCGGGCCGCGCGCACCGGCGGCGAAATCCTGCAACTGCGCCGCCTGCAGCGCCAGCGCCAGCCACTGCCTTTGCTGGTGCTGGTGGATGTGTCGGGCTCGATGGAACGCTATGCGCGGCTGCTGCTGGCGTTTTTGCATGCGGCCACGCGCAACGCCAATGGCCACCGCGCGCAGCGCGACGTGTTTGCCTTCGGCACGCACCTGACCGACCTGACGCCGGCCTTCCGGCTGGCCGATACCGACGCCATGCTGGCGGCGGCCAGCGCGCTGATCGACGACTTTGCCGGTGGCACCCGTTTGGGCGAATCGCTGGCCACGTTGCGCCAGCAGCACGCGCGCCGGCTGGTGGGCCGGCGCACGCTGGTGCTGGTGATCAGCGACGGGCTGGACACCGGCGAGCCCGCTGCACTGGATGCCGAGCTGGCCTGGCTGCGCCGGCGTTGCCGCCGCCTGCTGTGGCTCAATCCACTGCTGCGCTTTGACGGCTATTCACCGTTGGCGCGCGGGGCGGCCGTGCTGCACCGCCATGCCCATGGCATGCTGGCGGTGCACAACATCACCAGGCTTGAGGAACTGGCGGGCAGTCTGGCCGCTCTGATGAAAAACTGACAGAAAGAACAACACCATGGAAATGCAAGGAAGCCGCGCGCTGGCCATCACCCAGCAACAAGCCTGGGACGCGCTGAACAATCCCGATGTGCTCAAGGTCTGCATCCCCGGCTGCGACAAGGTTGAGCCCACGGGCGACAACCAGTACGCCGTGGGCGTGGCCGTGAAGATCGGCCCGGTGTCGGCCAAGTTCAACGGCAAGATCACGCTGTCGGACATCAACCCGCCCAACAGCTACACCATCACCTTTGACGGGCAGGGTGGCGCGGCCGGCTTTGGCAAGGGCAATTCGCAGGTCAGGCTGTCGCCGCCCGAAGAAGGCCAGGGCTGCGTGCTCAGCTACAGCGTGCATGCCTCGGTGGGGGGCAAGATCGCACAGATGGGCCAGCGCCTGATTGACGGTGTGGCCAAGTCCATGGCCGAGGATTTCTTCAAGCGGTTTGACGAAGAGATGCAGCGCCAGCACCCGGGCGCCTATGCCGCGGCAGCGCCTGCCCCCGCAGCGGCACCCGGACCTGGCACAGGCGGCGGCGTCCCGGCCTGGGCCTGGGTGGCCGGCGCCGTGGTGGTGCTGGCTGCCATCTGGCTGTTGCGCTGACTGTTGCGCTGACCCCTGCACGAAAGGAGCCGCCATGGAAAACCTGGACGTCATGGTGCTGCGCACGCTGCGCGACTGGCGCGCAGCCGGTCAGCGCGCGCTGCTGGCCACGGTGGTGCGCACCTGGGGCAGCTCGCCCCGGCCCATCGGCTCGATCATGGCGCTCAGCGAGACGGGCGCTGTCGTGGGGTCGGTCTCGGGGGGCTGCATTGAAGACGACCTGATCTACCGCTTCACGCAAGCCTATTCAGGCCAGGGCGAGGACAGGCACATCCCCAGCGGCGCGCCGGGCTTTGTGAAGTACGGCATCAGCGCCGACGAAGCCCACCGCTTTGGCCTGCCCTGCGGCGGCACGCTGGAGCTGCTGCTGGAATACGACCCCGACGCGGCCCAGCTGGCGGCGCTGGTGATGGCACTGGAAGATGGCCAGCTCATGCAGCGAACGGTGCGGCTGGCCGATGGCGCGGTCACGCTGGCACAGGCGTCTGCGCCTGAAGAGCTGACCGTGTCTGACACAGCACTGGTCAATACCTTTGGCCCGGAATACCGCATGCTGCTGATCGGCGCGGGGCAGCTCACCGAATACCTGGCCACCATGGCGCTGTTCAGTGGCTTTGCGGTGACGGTGTGCGACCCGCGCGAGGAATACCGCGGCGCCTGGAGCGTGGCCGGTGCCAAGGTGGTGGCCGACATGCCCGACGACGTGGTGGCCGCCTTCAAACCCGACCGGCGCAGCTGCGTGGTGGCGTTGACACACGACCCCAAGCTGGACGACCTGGCGCTGCTGGAGGCGCTGAAGACCGACGCGTTCTACGTGGGCGCGATTGGCAGCCGCCGCAACAACGACGCCCGCCATGCCCGAATGGCCGAGCACTTTGACCAGACCGAGCAGGACCTCAAGCGCCTGCGCGGGCCCATTGGCATCTACATCGGCAGCAAGACCCCACCCGAAATCGCGGTGAGCGTCATGGCCGAAATCCTGGCGGTGAAAAACGGCGTGACCCTGCCACGCGACATGGACGTGGCCCAGGCCAAGAACGACCGCGCCGTGCCGGCCAACGACCCTGGTGCGCTGGTGTGCGGCGTGCCGCGCACGCAGCGTTGAGGCCTGTCAGGCGCAGGCCGCCTTGATGATGCGCTGCGTCGGGTTGGGCTCCACGTCCAGGAACAGCATGGGACGCGGGTTGTCGCGGGAATAAGTGGAGGTCTGGTGCGGCGGGCCTTTCCACAGGGGCTGGTTGTAGAAGGTCAGCGACAGGTAGTGCGCCTTGCCATCGGTGCAGTTGAACAGCACCGTGGCGTAGTAAGACCGGTAGGGCACGCCGTCCCAGCTGGTGCGCGGGGCGGACCGGCTCACGCGCACGCCCAGTGTTCGTTCCGCGCCATGGATGTCCAGCGGTGCCGGGTCCACTTCAATGGTGTTCAGGCTGGGGTCGGCCCGGTCGCCCAGCACGGTGAACCAGTTGGGCGGGGTCTGCGCCAGCGCCTGGGTGCACCCCAGGCACAGCAGGAACAACACTGTCTTCACTCAACCTCCGCGCAGGGCCAGCAGGTACCCTGCGGACCGCATGCCGGCCACAGTCAATACCAGGGAGCCCGCGAAGTGTAGCAACGCAGTGCCCATGGCCAGCAGGTAGCGTTGCTGCATCAGCATGCCCACCACCTCGGCGCTGAACGTCGAAAACGTGGTGAGTGCGCCCAGGAACCCGGTGACCAGCGCCAGGCGCCACACCGGGTCGATCTGGGGCAGGGCGTGGAAGATGGCAACACAGATGCCGACCAGATAACCGCCGACGAGGTTGGCCGCCAGCGTACCCCAGGGGATCAACGCCCCAGGGTTCAGCCACAGCGAGAGACCCCAGCGGCCGAGTGCGCCCACGCAGGCGCCGACGCAGATGGCCAATACGCTCAACATCACTTCATCATCTGCTGGGGCAACCAGGTCACGATGCCGGGGAATATGTAGATCAGCAGCACGCCTACGCACATCAGCAGGAACATGGGGACGGTGACCTTGGCGATCCAGGTCAGCTCGCGCCCGGTCATGCCTTGCAGCACGAACAGGTTGAAGCCCACGGGTGGTGTGATCTGCGCCATCTCGACCACCAGCACGATGAAGATGCCGAACCAGATCGGGTCAATGCCGGCCTTCGCCACCGTGGGCATGATCACGCCCATGGTCAGCACCACCATGGAAATGCCGTCCAGGAAGCAGCCCAGGATGATGAAGAACACCGCCAGCGCCGCAATCAGCTGGCCTTGCGTGAGGCCCAGCGACGCGATCCATTCCGCCAGGTGGCGTGGCAGCCCGATGTAGCCCATGCTTAGCGTCAGGAACGCCGCCCCGGCCAGGATCAGCGCGATCATGCAGTACAGGCGCGTGGCGCCCATGAGCGAGTCCTTGAATGACTGCCAGCTGAGCGAGCCCTGTACCCCCGAGATGATGAGCGAACCCACCACGCCCACCGCGGCAGCCTCGGTGGCCGTGGCGATGCCGGTGTAGATGGAGCCCAGCACGGCGGAGATCAGCAGCACCACCGGGATCAGGCTGCGCGACTCAGCCAGCTTCTGCATGAAGCTCAGCGTTTTGTCCGCGGCCGGTATCTTGCCGGGATTGACCAGGGCCCAAGCCGCGATGTAGCCCGAGAACAGCAGTGCCAGCATCAGCCCTGGCAACACGCCTGCAATGAACAGCCGGGCGATCGACACTTCCGCCGTCACGCCGTACACGATCATGATGATGGATGGCGGGATGAGCAGGCCCAGGGTGCTGGCGCCGGCCAGCGTGCCGACGATCATGTGCTCCGGGTAGCCGCGCCGGCTGAGCTCGGGCAGCGTCATCTTGCCGATGGTGGCGCAGGTGGCAGCGCTGGAGCCCGACACGGCCGCAAAGATGGTGCAGCCCGCCACGTTGGTATGCAGCAGCCGCCCAGGCAGGCTTTGCATCCACGGCGCCAGGCCCTTGAACATGTCGTTGCTCAGCCGGGTGCGAAACAGGATTTCGCCCATCCACACAAACAGCGGCAACGCCGTGAGCGTCCAGCTGGAGGCCGAGCCCCAGATGGTCACGGCCATGGCATCGCCCGCCGGGCGCGAACTGAACAGCTGCATGCCGATCCAGGCCACGCCCGACAGCGTGAGCCCGATCCACACGCCGCTGCCCAGGATCAGGAACAGGGACAGGACCAGCAGGCCCGTGATGGCGAGGTCACTCATTGCGCAGGGCCTCGCCTGTTTCCACAGTCACGCGGCGTCCGCGCAGCTCCAGCACGAGCTCGTCCACGAATGCGATGGCCAGGATGACGGTGCCCAGCGCCATGGCGAGCTGCGGTATCCACAGGGGCGTGGCGTCACTGGACGTGGAGATGTCGTGAAAGCTGTAGGACTGCCAGGACAGACGCACGCTGTAGAACGCAAACAGCAGGGCCAGCAGCGTGGCCGCGCCCAGCGCCCAGACCTCCAGGCCGCGTTTCCATCGGCCCTTCAGTGCATTGATGACCAGCGTGACGCGGATGTGCTCGCCACGCTTGAGGGTATGGGCCAGCGCCAGGAAGCCGCTGGCCGCCATGAAGTAGCCCGCATAGGCATCCGTGCCCGGCACGTGGAACTGCAGTTGCCGGCTGACGATGGACAGCAGCACCATGACCAGCAGGCCCACCATGAAAAGCGCCGCCAGGGCGGCGGCGCTCAGGTACAGCGCATCGAGAAACTTGCGCATCGGTGCTTACTTGCGGAAGGCGTCAACCAGTTGCTGGCCTTCGGGGCCGGCCTTGTCCAGCCATTCCTTGAGCATCACGTCGCCGACTTTCTTCATGTCGGCCTTCAGCGTCGCCGAGGGCGGCAGGATGTTCATGCCGGCGGCCTTGAGCTTGTCCAGCGTGTCGCCGTTGGCCTTCTTGCTGGCGGCCAGTCCGCGGGCTTCGGCGTCGGCGCCAGCCTTGAGCAGGGCGTCCTGCGTGGGCTTGTCCAGCGCGTCGAAAGCCTTCTTGTTGACCAGCACGGCGTTCTTGGGCAGCCAGGCCTGGGTGTCGTACCAGTACTTGATGTGCTCGTAGGTCTTGGAGTCAAAGCCGGTGGAGCCCGAGGACATGTAGCTTTCGATCACGCCCGTGGCCATGGCCTGCGACAGCTCGGCGGCCTGCACGGTCACGGGCTGGGCCCCCACCAGCTCGGCGATGCGCGCGGTGGCGGGGCTGTAGGCGCGCCACTTCACGCTCTTGAGGTCGGCTGCGCTGTTGATGGGCTTCTTGACGTAGATGCCTTGGGGGGGCCACGGCACGGCGTACAGGGCCATCATGCCGTCGGCGGCCAGCTTCTTGTCCATGAACGGCTTTTGCGCTTTCCACAGCTTGACCGCCGCGTCGTAGCTGTCAGCCAGGAACGGGATGCCGTCGGCGCCAAAGAGCTGCCATTCGTTCTGGAAGTTCACCAGCAGCACCTCGCCGATCTGGGCCTGGCCGCCTTGCACGGCGCGCTTGATCTCGGGGGCCTTGAACAGCGCGGCATTGGGGTGCACCGTGATCTTGAGCTTGCCGCCGGTGGCCTTGTCCACGTCGTTGGCAAACTGAACGAGGTTTTCGGTGTGGAAATTGGTGGCCGGGTAGGCTGCGGGCAGATCCCACTTGGTTTGCGCGAAGGCCGATGCGCCCAGGGTCAAGGCGGCGGCCATCAGTCCGAGTTTGTATTTCATGGTCTCTCCGGGACAATGAGGTGGATGAACGAGAGCGCCAGCATAAATGCAAATAGCGGGCCAGCCGCTACGGTATTTCCCCCGAGGGCTGTCACACAGGCGCCTGCGCCGGCCAGGCCGGTGCTGGGCATCGTCATGCTGGACACGCGCTTTCCCCGGCCGCCGGGCGACGTGGGCCATGCGGCCACCTGGGGTGTACCGGTCAATTTCAACGTGGTCCGCGGCATCTGGCCCGACAAGGTGGTGCGCTCCGCCAAGGGGCTGCGCGCCGGGCGCGTCACGCCCGCGTTCATTTCCGTGGTGCGCCACCTGGAAAAATCGGGCGTGGCGGCCATCACCACCAGCTGCGGCTTTCTGGTGCTGTTGCAAAAAGAACTACAGGCCGCGTGCAAGGTGCCAGTGCTCACGTCCAGCCTGCTGCTGTTGCCGCGCCTGCTCAAGGAGGAGGCCCAGGTGGGGGTGCTGACCATCAGTGCCGCCGCGCTGGGTGAAGAGCACCTGCGCAGCGCCGGTGTGCTGCGCGACCGCGTGAAGGATGTGCTGGTGCAGGGCGTGGACCCGCAGGGTGAATTTGCCACGGCCATCCTGGGCAACCGCGAGCAGATGGACCTGCAGCGCGCGGGCGCCGACGTGGTGGCTGCCGCGCTGGCGCTCAAGGCCCGCGCGCCGCAGCTGCGCACGGTGGTGCTGGAATGCACCAACATGCCGCCGTACGCGCAGCAGATCCGTGACGCGACGGCGCTGCAGGTGCTGTCACTGCGTGACCTGCCGGCGCTCCAACCCTTCGCTGCGTTGCCACAGGAGCCGGCATGAATCTGCGTTTTGTGGAGGCGTTTTACTGGGTTGCGTCGCTCAAGAGCGTGACGCGCGCGGCCGAGAAGCTGTTTCTCACGCAGTCGGCCATGTCCAGCCGCATCGCTGCGCTGGAAGAAGAGCTGGGCGTGCTGCTGCTGGACCGGCGCGACAAGCAGTTTCGCCTGACGATTGCGGGCACGCGATTCTTCACCTATGCCCAGCGCCTGCTGGAGCTGCAGCGCGAGGTCAAGGCCGAAATGGGTTCGGGCGCGCCGATGGCCGTGTCCATGCGCATTGGCGCGATTGAATCGGTGCTGCACTCATGGCTTATCCCGTGGATCGAAAAGCTGCGCGCCGACCACCCGGCGCTGGAGCTGGAGCTGACGGTGGAAACCACGCCCATCCTGGTGGAGCAGGTGCAGCGCGGCACGCAGGACCTGGTGTTCGCCGCGCTGCCCGCGTCGGCCGATGGCGTGCGCAGCCGGGCGCTGCCGCCCATGGAGATGGTGTTCATGGGCAATGCGCAGCTGCACCGCAAGCGCCGCTACACCCTGGCGGAGCTGGGCGAGCAGGAAATCCTGACGTTCCAGCGCGGCTCGCTGCCTCATGTGGCGCTGGTGGACCTGTTTCGCCAGGCGGGCGTGGAACCCAAACGGGTGCACACGATTTCGTCGATCTCCGCCATGGTGCAGCTGGTGCAGGGCGGCTTTGGCGTGGCCACGCTGCCGCGCCGCGCGGTGCAGCGGCTGCTGGCCTTTCCCAACCTGAAGCTGCTGCCCTGCGACACCGCGCTGCAGCCCTTGCCCATTCACGCCAGCTACCGCAATGACCCCAGCTCGCACACGGTGGAGACGGTCATCAAGTCGGCGTTCGCGTTCATCGACGCAAAATCCGGCACCAAAAAGGTTCAGCGAAAAAATCGATGATCTAAGCGAAAAATTTTGAATTTGAACAAGCCCTGAGTGCCCACTACAATCCGCCCATCGTCATGCAATTGACATGATTTGAATCAAAGGACGTGCGGTGGGATCAGCTCTGGATTTGGCGCAGGCGGTGTTTGGCCGCGAAGGCACGCAGAACGCGGCCCATGTACGCGGGCTGATCCGCCAGGGCGTGTGGACGCACCACACCAGCGGTCTGGCCGACGAGCATGTGCAGGGCAACGTGGTGATCCTGCCGGAGGCCCAGGCCAATGATTTCCTGCGCTACTGCCAGCGCAACCCCAAGCCCTGTCCGCTGCTGGCTGTATCGGAGCCCGGCCACGCGCTGCTGCCCACGCTGGGGCGTGACATCAACATCTGCACCGACGTGCCGCGCTACCGCGTGTGGCGCGATGGCGAGCTGGTGGAGGAGCCGTGCGACATCACCGCGCTGTGGCGCAACGACCTGGTGACCTTCGTCATCGGCTGCTCGTTCAGCTTCGAGCAGGCGCTGATGGATGCCGGGTTGCCGCTGCGCCATGTGCAGCAGGGCCGCAACGTGGCCATGTACCGCACCAATATCGCCACCCAGCCCGCCGGTGTGTTCCACGGCCCCATGGTCGTGTCCATGCGGCCCATGAAGGCCGCCGCCGTGATCCGCGCGGTGCAGGTGACCTCCCGCTTTCCTGACGTGCATGGCGCGCCGGTGCACATCGGCGACCCGTCCCTGATCGGCATCGCCGACCTGCAGCAGCCCGACTATGGCGACGCGGTGGAGGTGATGCCCGATGAACTGCCGGTGTTCTGGGCCTGCGGCGTCACGCCGCAGGCCGCAATCCGCCAGGCCCGCCCCGCGTTCTGCATCACCCACGCGCCTGGCGCGATGCTGATCACCGATCTTCTCAACACCCAGCTTGCCAGCTTTTAACTCAAGGAGCCAACGATGAAGAAACTCATGTTCTGCCTGACCGCCCTGATGGTCGCAGCCAGCGCGACGGCGCAGACCAAGTGGGACCTGCCCACGGGCTACAGCGCCAACAGCTTCCAGACGCAGAACGTGCAGCAGTTCGCCACCGAGGTGGACCAGCTCACCGGCGGCAAGCTCAAGATCACGCTGCATCCGGGGGGCTCGCTGTACAAGGCCAACGAGATCAAGCGCGCCGTGCAGACGGGCCAGGTGCCCGCCGCTGAGTTCATCCTGTCGGGCGCGGCCAACGAGAACCCGCTGTTCGGCGTGGACTCCATTCCGTTCCTGGCCACCGGCTACGCCGACGCCAAGCGCCTGTACCAGGCCGCCAAGCCCGCGCAGGACAAGCTGCTGGCATCCCAGGGCATGAAGGTGCTGTTCACCGTGCCGTGGCCGGGCCAGTCGCTGTATTCGCTCAAGCCCATCAATGCGCCGGCGGATTTTGCGGGTACCAAGATGCGCGCCTACAACCCCGCCACCACCCGCATCGCGCAGCTGCTCAAGGCGCAGCCCGTGACCATCCAGCTGGCGGAGCTGGGCCAGGCCCTGGCCACCGGCGGCGTGCAGAACTTCCTGACCTCCAGCGCGAGCGGCGTGGAAAGCAAGCTGCACGAGCAGGTGAAGTATTTCTATCCGGTCAGTGCCTGGCTGCCGCGCAATGCCACGGTGGTGAGCCAGAAGGCCTTTGACGCGTTGGACAAGCCCACGCAGGAGGCGGTGCTCAAGGCCGCCGCCGCAGCCGAAGCGCGCGGCTGGGCCACCAGCGAACGGCTGGACAGTGAATACATCAAGGAGCTCGGCGCCAAGGGCATGACGATTGCCGCGCCGTCTGACGCGGTGAAGAAGGTGCTGGCCGACATCGGCGAGACCATGACCGCTGAATGGCTCAAGACCGCTGGCGCCGAAGGCCAGGGCGTGATCGACGCTTACCGCAAGCCGTAAGCCGCCCCGGTTGTCTCCTGCGGCGGGAAGCACCTTGCTTCTTCGGCCTTCCGCCGCTTTTCCCCCTTCCCTCAAGTCAGTCCGAACCAGGAGCGTGCGGTGGCCAAACTCGTCCTCAATTTCTACAAGCTGCTCATGCTGCTGGCCTGCGTGGCCATGGTGGCGGCCTTTGGCATCGTCCTGCTGGGGGTGGTGGCCCGTGAAGTCCATTGGGATATCCCGGGGCTGGACGCCTATGCCGGCTACGCGATTGCGGCGGCGCTGTTCCTGGCCTTGCCCGGCACGCTCCAGCATGGCGACCACATCCGCGTGACGCTGCTGCTGGACAAGGTGCCCACCCGGTTGCGTGGCGCGCTGGAATGGTGGTGCCTGGCGGCGGCCTTTGGCGTGGCGGTGTACCTCGCCTGGTATGCGGGGCGACTGGTCTGGGTGTCGTATGCCACCCATGACATCTCGCCCGCAGCGGATGCCTCGCCCCTGTGGATTCCCCAGATCGCCATGGCGCTGGGCTGCATTGGCTTTGCCTTGTCATTTGGCCATGCACTCATAGAGCGCTGGCGCGGTGGCAGCTTCATTGGCGTGGCCGGTGATGCGGCCCATGTTGAATAAAAGCGAAAGAACAACATCATGGACGTCGTGATTGCATTCGCCCTGATCGTGCTGCTGTTTGCGGTGCTGGGCTCGGGCCTGTGGATCGGCTTGTCGCTGCTGGCGGTGGCGCTGATCGGCATGGAACTGTTTACCTCCCGGCCGGTGGGCGACAGCATGATGCTGACCATCTGGGGTTCCACCTCCAGCTGGACGCTCACGGCCTTGCCGCTTTTCCTGTGGATGGGCGAAATCCTGTTTCGCAGCAAGCTGAGCGACGACATGTTCAAGGGCCTGGCGCCCTGGCTGGACCGCCTGCCGGGCCGGCTGCTGCACACCAACGTGGTGGGCTGCACCATCTTTGCGGCCATCTCGGGCTCCAGCGCCGCCACCTGCGCGACCATCGGCAAGATCACCCTGCCCGAGCTGAAAAAGCGCGGTTACCCGGACGACATTTCCATCGGCACCTTGGCGGGTGCCGGCACGCTGGGCCTGCTGATCCCGCCGTCCATCATCATGATCGTGTACGGCGTGGCGGCCAATGTGTCGATTGCCAAGCTGTTCCTGGCGGGCGTGATTCCGGGGCTGCTGCTGGCGGCGCTGTTCATGGGCTACATCATCGTCTGGGCCCTGTTCAACAAGGACAAGGTGCCGGCGGCCGATCAGGCCATGAGCTTTGGCCAGAAGGTGTTTGCCTCGCGCCATTTGATCCCGGTGGTGTCGCTGATCGCCCTGGTGCTGGGCGGCATCTACAGCGGCATTGCCACCGCCACCGAAGCCGCGGCGTTGGGCGTGGGCGGTGCGCTGCTGCTGGCCAAAATTGAGGGGTCGCTGGACTGGGCGCGCTTCAAGGACGGACTGGTGGCCGCCTGCCGCGTGTACTGCATGATCGGGCTGATCCTGGCCGGCGCCGCGTTCCTGACGCTGGCCATGGGCTTCATCGGCCTGCCGCGGCACCTGGCGGAATTCATTGGCGCGCTGCACCTGTCGCCGTTTTCGCTGATGCTGCTGCTGATTGTGTTCTTCATCATCCTGGGCTGCTTCCTGGATGGCATCTCCATGGTGGTGCTGACGATTGCGGTGCTGTTGCCAACGGTCGAGGCCGCCGGCTTTGACCTGATCTGGTTCGGCATCTTCATCGTGCTGGTGGTCGAGATGGCGCAGATCACGCCACCGGTGGGGTTCAACCTGTTCGTGCTGCAGGGCCTGACCAAACGCGAGGTGACCTGGATCGCCCGCACCGCCATGCCGCTGTTCTTCCTGATGATCGCGGCCGTGATCGCGACCTACTTCTTCCCTGACGTGGTCTTGTGGCTGCCACGCCAGATGCAGGGTTGAGCCACTCCACCCCACCAGGAGTTCACCATGAAGGTCTTGCTGATTGCCGCGCTCGCAGCGGCCGCGCTGAGTCACGCCCCGATGCTGCACGCCCAGACGAACTGGAAGCTCGCCACCGGCTACCGCGCCGAGTCGTTCCACACGCAGAACGTCATGCAGTTCGCCAAAGATGTGGAGCAGGCCAGCGCCGGTGCGCTGCGCATAGACGTGAAGCCCAACAACGAGCTGTTCAAGCTCAACGAGATCCGCCAGGCGGTGCAGGACGGCAAGGCCGAGGCTGGCGAGACCATCATGACCAGCATGGTCAAGGAGATTCCCATCGCCGGGGCCGACGCCATTCCGTTCGTGGTGAGCAGCTATGAGGACGCCAAGCGCATGTGGGACCTGCAGCGCCCGCTGATCGACAAGCATTTCGCGCAGCGCGGCCTGAAGGCGTTGTATGCGGTGCCGTGGCCGCCACAGGGGCTGTACGCCGGCGCGCCGGTGCGTTCGTCGGCCGACTTCCGTGGCACGCGCATGCGCACCTACAACCAGTCCACCATCCGCATTGCCGAGATGCTGGGCGCCACGCCGGTGGACGTGCCCATGGTGGAAGTCAACAAGGCGTTGGCCAGCGGCAAGATGGACAACATGATCACGTCCGCCGTGACCGGCGTGGAAAACCAGGTCTGGGGCCAGATCAGGCATTACTACGAAATCAATGCCTGGTTCCCCAAGAACATTGTTTTTGTGAACCTCAAGGCATTTGACGCCCTGAAGCCCGTCGTGCAGCAGGCCGTGCTGAAGTCCGCGCAAGAGGCCGAGGCGCGCGGCTGGGCCCTGAGCCGGGGCGTTGCCGCCGATTCGACCGGCGAGCTGAAAGCCAGGGGCATGAAGGTGGATCGCATCCCGGCCGACTTCGAGGCTGAACTCAAGCGCATGGGCGAGAAATTCTCCCGCGAATGGGTACGATCTGTCGGGAACGAGGCCAACAATATTTTCGTGCCGTACTACATCCAACGTTAACCTCACGCACCATGCAAGACTCTCATTCCGTTCCGGGTTCAAGCCGCTGGCAATTCTGGATTGATCGCGGCGGCACTTTCACCGACATCGTGGCCAAGCGGCCCGACGGCACGTTGATCACGCACAAGCTGCTCAGCGAGAACCCCGAGCAGTACAAGGACGCTGCCGTGGCCGGCATCCGCCACCTGCTGGGTTTGAAGCGCGGCGAGCCGGTCACGCCCGAGGTGGTGGAGTGCGTGAAGATGGGCACCACGGTGGCCACCAATGCGCTGCTGGAGCGCAAGGGCGAGCCCACGCTGCTGGTCACTACGCGCGGCTTCCGTGACGCGCTGCGCATTGCCTACCAGAACCGCCCGCGCCTGTTCGACCGCAACATCATGCTGCCCGAGCTGCTGTACACCGAGGTGATCGAGGCGCAGGAGCGACTGGGTGCGCAGGGTGAGGTGCTGCAGCCGCTGGACGAGGCATCGCTGCGCGGCGACCTGCTGGCCGCCTATGGCCGCGGCCTGCGCAGCGTGGCCATCGTGTTCATGCACGGCTACCGCTATACGGAGCATGAACTGGCTGCCAAACGCATTGCCAAAGAGACGGGCTTCACCCAGGTCAGCACCAGCTTTGAGACCAGCCCGATGATGAAGTTCGTGAGCCGCGGCGACACGACGGTGGTGGATGCGTACCTGTCGCCCATCCTGCGCCGCTACGTGGAGCAGGTGGCCGGCGAGATGCCGGGCGTCAAGCTGTTCTTCATGCAATCGTCCGGCGGTCTGACCGATGCGCACGCTTTCCAGGGCAAGGACGCCATCCTGTCCGGCCCGGCTGGCGGCATCGTGGGCATGGCCAGGACAGCGGAGCTGGCCTTTGGCAAGTCTTCGGCGGCGGTGGCGGGGCATGACGTGAAGGTGATCGGCTTTGACATGGGCGGTACCTCCACGGATGTGAGCCACTATGCCGGTGAGTTCGAGCGCGAGTTCGAGACCCAGGTGGCTGGCGTGCGCATGCGCGCGCCGATGATGAGCATCCACACCGTGGCGGCGGGCGGCGGCTCCATCCTCGAATTTGACGGCGCGCGCTTTCGCGTGGGGCCCGAGAGCGCCGGCGCCAACCCCGGCCCGGCCAGCTACCGCCGTGGCGGCCCGCTGGCCGTGACCGACGCGAACGTGATGACGGGCAAGATCCAGCCGCGTTACTTCCCCAAGGTGTTCGGCCCGAATGCCGACGAGGCCCTGAGCTTCGAGGCGGTGGAGGCGAAGTTCAACGAGCTGGCCGGCAAGACGGGGCGCAGCGCCGAAGTGGTGGCCGAAGGCTTCATCAACATCGCCGTGCAGCAGATGGCCAATGCCATCAAGAAGATATCGGTGGCGCGCGGCTATGACGTGACGCGCTACACGCTGCAGTGCTTTGGTGGTGCGGGTGGTCAGCATGCCTGCCTGGTGGCTGATGCCCTGGGCATGACGCGCGTGTTCGTGCACCCGCTGGCCGGTGTGCTCAGTGCCTATGGCATGGGGCTGGCTGACCAGAACGTGATCCGCGAGCAGGCGGTGGAAATGCCGCTGGCGGCGGCGTCGCTGCCGCTGGTGGCCGAGAAGCTGGACGCCCTGGGCGCGGCCGCCCAGGCAGAGCTGGAGCGCCAGCAGGTGAATGCCGGCACGGTCAAGGTGCATCACCGCGTGCATGTGCGGTATGAGGGCAGCGACTCGGCCCTGGTCGTGCCGTTTGGCGACCTGGCCACCATCAAGGCGGGCTTTGAATCGGCGTACCGCCAGCGTTTTTCCTTCCTGATGCAGGGCAAGCGGCTGGTGGTGGAGGCGGTGTCCGTCGAGGCCGTGGTGGCTGGCGACGCGCCTGCCGAGCCGCGCCACGACACCCACGAGCCGCGCGAAGTGCCACGCCGCGAAGCCGTGCGCATGTATTCGGGTGGCCAGTGGCATGACGCCGCGCTGGTGGTGCGTGAGGACCTGCGGCCCGGCGACGTGGTGCCGGGCCCGGCCATCATTGCCGAAAAGAACGCCACCACCGTGGTGGAGCCCGGCTGGGAGGCGGAGCTAACCGCCTTGGACCATCTGGTGCTGGACCGTCGCATTCCGCGGGCCGTGAAGTTTGCCGTGGGCACCACGGTGGACCCGGTCCTGCTGGAGGTGTTCAACAACCTGTTCATGAACATTGCCGAACAGATGGGCCTGCAGCTGCAGAACACGGCCTACTCCGTCAACATCAAAGAGCGGCTGGACTTCAGCTGCGCGCTGTTTGACACCGACGGCAACCTGATCGCCAACGCACCGCACATGCCGGTGCACCTGGGTTCCATGGGCGAGAGCATCAAGACCGTGATCCGCGAGAACGCAGGCAAGATGCAGCCAGGCGATGTCTATGTGTTGAATGACCCCTACCACGGCGGCACGCACCTGCCGGACGTGACCGTCATCACGCCCGTTTACCTGGGTGCCGCGGCGCACGACAAGCCGTTGTTCTACGTGGGCAGCCGCGGCCACCATGCCGACATCGGCGGTACCACGCCCGGCTCGATGCCGCCGTTTTCCACGCGCATCGAGGAAGAGGGCGTTCAGATCAACAACGTCAAGCTGGTGGACCAGGGCGTGTTGCGCGAGGCCGAGATGGTGGCGCTGCTGCAAAGCGGGCAATACCCCAGCCGCAACCCGCAGCAGAACATGGCCGACCTGAAGGCACAGATTGCCGCCAATGAAAAGGGCGTGCAGGAACTGCGCAAGATGGCGGACCAGTTTGGCCTGGACGTGGTGCAGGCCTATATGGGCCATGTGCAGGACAACGCCGAGGAATCGGTGCGCCGTGTCATCACACGGCTGAAGGACGGTGCGTTTGCGCTGCCGCTGGACAACGGCGCGCAGATCCAGGTGGCGATCCGGGTGAACACAGCCCAGCGCAGCGCCGAAATCGACTTCACCGGCACATCGCCACAGCAGACCAACAACTTCAACGCGCCCACGGCGGTGTGCATGGCGGCGGTGCTGTACGTGTTCCGAACGCTGGTGGACGACGACATTCCGCTGAATGCGGGTTGCCTGAAGCCGTTGAAGGTGATCATTCCGCCGGGCTCCATGCTCAACCCAAACCCGCCGGCCTCGGTGGTGGCGGGCAATGTGGAGACTTCTACCTGCATCACCAATTGCCTGTACGGCGCCCTGGGCGTGATGGCGGCTAGCCAGTGCACGATGAACAACTTCACCTTCGGCAATGCGTCGCACCAGTATTACGAGACCATCTCTGGCGGGTCGGGCGCAGGGGAGGGCTTCCACGGCACGAGCGTGGTACAGACCCACATGACCAATTCGCGCCTGACGGACCCTGAGGTGCTGGAGTTCCGCTTCCCGGTGCGGCTGGACAGCTATGAAATCCGCCATGGCTCCGGCGGTGCCGGGCAGTACCAGGGCGGCAACGGTGGCGTGCGGCGCGTGCGCTTCCTGGAGAACATGACGGCCAGCATCCTGTCCAACGGGCGCAAGCATGGCGCGTTTGGCATGGCCGGTGGCCAGCCAGGGCAGGTGGGCATCAACCGCGTGGTGCGCAGCAACGGAACCGTCGAGGAACTGGGCCACATCGGCCAGGCTGAAATGAAGCCGGGCGATGTGTTTGAAATCCACACGCCAGGCGGCGGCGGCTACGGCGCGGCCTGACGGGGCACACGCTGGCGCAGGACCTGGGGCAAGCCGAAGCACAGCGGCGCACGGCGGATTTGTTGCCGCTGTTTGGTGCTGCGGTGCCCGGCGTGGCGGTGCGGCGGCAAATTACCGACAATCGTGCGCATGAACAGCGCTTTCATTGACAACTACCGCTTCCTGGCACGCTACAACGCCTGGTTCAACGAACGCCTGTACGGCGCGTGTGACGGGCTCACCGAGGCGCAACGCCTGCACGACCATGGCGCCTTCTTTGGCTCCATCCACGGCACGCTGAACCATCTGGTCTGGGGCGACACCATGTGGCTCCAGCGCTTCAACGCCCAAGGCGAGGGCTTTGCCGCCTTGGGCGGCGGTGTGCTGAGCTTGCCGTCGGGCGCCACGTACGGCACGGTGCTGGAGTCTGACTGGGCTGCGCTCAAGGCCCGGCGTGAACGGCTGGACGCGGCCATTGAAGCCTGGCTGGCGCAGATGCCTGAAGACTTTCCCTTGCGCACCATGCGCTATGCCAATACGCGGGGCGTGTGGCGTGAGCACCCGGCCTGGCAGGCCATGACGCATTTCTTCAACCACCAGACCCACCACCGTGGCCAGGTGACCACGCTGCTGAGCCAGATCGGGGTGGATGTGGGGGTGACGGACCTGATCGCGCTGGTTTGAGTCTGCAAGCGCCGCGCCCACGCGCGAGAAGCAAAAAGCCCGCTGCTGCGGGCTTTTGCGTTGGCGCGAGGTGGCTCAGTTCTTCGCCGTGTCGGCTTTCTTGCCGGCGGACTTGTCAGCCTTGGAGGCCTGGTCGGCCGGCGTCGCGGCAGCCGCCTTGAAGGCCTCGCCCTTGACCGTCAGGCCTTCCTTGGAGAAGCGCGCTGCGTTGGCGGGGCCGATGCCCTGGACGCGGGTGATCAGGTCGTTCCAGTCCTTGAATTCACCTTTCTTGCGCTCGTCCATGATGCGCTTGGTCATGGCCGGGCCGATGCCGCGCACGCCGTCCAGTTCGGCCTCGGTGGCCTTGTTGACGTCAGCGGCATGGGAAGTGACTGCACACAGCAAGGCCACAACGGCCAGCAGTTTCTTGAACATGGGAATCCTCCTTGATTTGAATAAACACCCGGCCCGATTGCCAGGCTGGGCGAGTTTAATAAATCAAAAGTACCAAATCAAGAGTTCAATAGTGACTTCATGTAAGAAGAAACACCGCTTTGCACATCCGCGAACGCATGGTCGCAGCCTGCGGTGCGCAATGCGCTCAGGTCGGCCTGGGTATAGCACTGGTACTTGCCCCTCAGTGCTTCGGGGAAGGGCACGTATTCAATCAGGCCTTGTGCCACCGCGCCCGCAAGGTCCAGTGGCGGTGCGCTGCGCAGCGCATTGACGGTGGCCAGTGCCACGTCGTTGAACGGTTGCGCGCGCCCGGTGCCCAGATTGAACAGGCCGGATTTTTGCGGATGGTCAAAGAACCACAGGTTGACCGCCACGACGTCGTCGATGAAGACAAAGTCCCGCTGCTGCTCGCCTGCGCCATAGCCGCCGTAGTCACCAAACAGCTTGACCTTGCCGTCGGCGCGGAACTGGTTGAACTGGTGAAATGCCACGCTGGCCATGCGGCCCTTGTGCTGCTCGCGCGGTCCGTACACATTGAAGTACCGGAAGCCCGCTACCTGGTGGGTAGCGTCCTGGAACTGCGCGCCCAGCTCGCGGCGCATGCGCTGGTCAAACAGCAGCTTGCTGTAGCCATAGACATTCAGCGGCTTTTCAAATTCGGGGCTTTCGCGGAACGTGTCGGAGCCGCCATAGGTGGCTGCGGACGATGCGTACAGCAGCCGCACGCCGCGCTGGCGGCACGCATGGAACAGGCCGCAGGACAACGTGTAGTTGTTGTCCATCATGTACTTGCCGTCGGTTTCCATGGTGTCGCTGCAGGCGCCTTCATGGAACACCGCCTCGACCTTGCCGAAGCCGCCTTCGGCAAACAGGTCGTAGAACAGGTCGGCATCCACATAGTCCGCGATGCGCAGGTCGGCCAGGTTGCGGAATTTGTCGCCCTGCGTCAGGTCGTCCACCGCAATGATGTCGTCGATGCCCCGGGCGTTCAGGCCCCGCACGATGTTGCTGCCAATGAAGCCGGCCGCGCCGGTGACGACTACTCTTGTCATGCAAACAACTCCTCATAGGACACCGTGGCAGTGCCGAATTTGCCCACCACGATGCCGCCCGCCTTGTTGGCCAGCGGCATGGCCTCACGCAGGGGCAGGCCCGCAGCCACCAGGGTGGCCAGAGTGGCAATTACCGTGTCCCCGGCACCCGTGACGTCAAACACCTCGCGCGCCTGGGCCTTGACGTGCAGTTCACCCTGCGCATCAAAGAGGCTCATGCCTTCTTCGCTGCGGGTCACGAGCAGGGCGCCCAGGGACAGCGATTCGCGCAGGGCCTGGGCCTTGTCGCGCAGCGCGGATTCACTGCCCCAACTGCCCACCACCTGCTGCAGCTCGGCCCGGTTGGGTGTGATGACGCTGGCGCCGGCATAACGTGAATAGTCCGAGCCCTTGGGGTCCACCAGCACCGGCTTGCCGGCGGCGCGCGCGGCGCTGATCATGGTGGCGATGTGGGCCAGGCCGCCCTTGCCGTAGTCGGAGAACAGTACGGCGTCATGGGCCGGTGCCAGGCGCGCGAAAGCCTCGGTCTGCGAGGCCAGCGCTTCGTGGTCGGGTTCGCTTTCAAAGTCCAGACGCAACAGCTGCTGCTGGCGGCCGATCACGCGCAGCTTCACCGTGGTTTGCAGGCCGGCGTCGCGCGCCAGGTGCGTGCTGATGCCGGTGCTTTGCATCAGATGCTCCAGCTTGCGCCCGGGCTCGTCGTCGCCGATCACGCCAATGAAGCTGGCCTGGGCGCCCAGCGTGGCGATGTTGTAGGCCACGTTGGCCGCGGCGCCGATGCGCTCTTCCTCGCGCGAGACGCGCACCACGGGCACGGGTGCTTCGGGGGAAATGCGGTCCACGGCGCCGTGCCAGTAGCGGTCCAGCATGGCGTCACCCACCACCAGAACGCGGGCGGCGGCGAGGGTTTCTTTGGATATATGGCTCATAGCTCTTCAACCCGGCGGGCCGGGTAGCTGTCCCAGGCCTGGCAGCCGGGGCATTGCCAGAAATGCTGCTTGGCCTCAAAACCGCAGGCCGCGCAGCGGTAGCGGCGCAGGGGCTTCACGGCATGCTCCAGCGCGTTCTGGACATAGGGGTGGGCCTGCTCGTGCTCCAGCTTTTCACTGGCCAGCCAGCGCGACGCGGCCACCAGCGAGGGCTCGCGCTCCAGGTGGCGCATGTACCACGCGCGGGCCGCTTGGGGATCGGCTTCGAGTGCGGCAATCGCATCCAGCACATCCAGCGACGGGTGCAGTTCATAGCTGGTCTGCAGCACCTGCATGACCTGTTCCTGCTGGCCGCTGGTCATCGCGGCGTCGGCCAGCCGCGCTGCCATCAGCGGGATGGACGCCGGCGACCGGTTGGCCAGGCCCATCAGGGTTTTCATGGCGGCGTCGTGCTCGCCTGCGCGGGTCTGCATCGCGGCCAGTTCCATGCGCGCGCGCGGCGCATCAGGCGCCACCGTCATGGCCTGGCGCAGCAACGGTTCGGCCGCTTCATCGCTGGCCTGGGCGGCCTGCTCGCACAGGTAATGGGCGATGCGGGTCGTGAAGGTGCCTTCGCTGCCGGTTTCCAGCCTGCGCGCGATGTCGGTGGCCTGGGCCCAGTCGCGCGAGCGTTCGTAGATGGCCAGCAACGCCAGGCGTGCCTGCGTTTCGAAGGCTGTGCCCTCCAGTTTGCGCAGGGCCTCCTCCGCGCGGTCCAGCAGGCCGGCTTTCAGGAAGTCCAGCGCCAATGCATGCTGGGCACGCTCGCGGTCGGCGCGGCTCAGGTCGCCGCGCGACAGCAGATGTTCATGCACGCGGACCGCGCGTTCGTACTCGCCGCGGCGGCGAAACAGGTTGCCCAGGGCAAAGTGCAGCTCGGAAGTGTCGGGGTCGTTTTGCACCGCCTCGATGAACGCGTCAATCGCCTGGTCCTGCTGTTCGTTGAGCAGGTAATTCAGGCCCTTGAAGTACGCCTTGGGCGCCTGGCGGTTCTCAATGCGCAGCTGGCGCAAGTCCAGCCTTGAAGCCAGCCAGCCCAGCACGAATGCCACCGGCAGCCCCAGCAGGATCCAGCTCAGGTCAAAGTCCATGGGGGGCCGCCGGCGGGCTGTCGTCCGAGGTGGCCGCGGCTTGCGCGCCGTTCGGGGCCACTGTGGCCTTGTGCGCCGCTGTGCGTTGGCGCCACCAGCGCGGCACCATGCCCATGACGCCCACGGCCAGGCCCAGCGTAAAGGCGGTCAGCACCACGAGTACCAGCGGCGCACGCCATTGGGTACCAAAGAAGAAGTGCACCGTTGCGTCCTGCTGGTTGTTCAGCGCGAAGGCGAACAGGGTAAAAAAAATGGCTGCCTTGAGCAGCCACATGAGGTATTTCATTCATCTCCTCAGTGACGAGGGGATTCTATCGGGGTCAGCTGCCCGGCTTGCCGTCGGATGCCTGCAATTCAGCGGTGCGGCGGTCCACGGCTTCGCGCAGGGCCTTGCCGGGCTTGAAGTGCGGGACGCGCTTTTCAGGAATGTGCACGCTTTCGCCGCTGCGCGGGTTGCGGCCCATGCGGGGCGGGCGGCGGTTGATTGAAAAGCTGCCGAAACCGCGGATCTCGATACGGTGCCCACGCACCAGTGCATCACTCATCGCGTCCAGGATCGCCTTGACGGCGTATTCCGCATCGCGGTGGGTGAGCTGGCTGAAACGCGCGGCCAGTTCTTCTACGAGGTCTGATCGGGTCATGGAGTTCTAGCAAGTTGGGGACAGAGCACGCCGGCGGTCTGCGCCGCCGCGCGTGGTCTGTCCCACAAATTTACTTGGACTCGTTGTTGTCCAGCTTGGCGCGCAGGAGGGCGCCCAGGCTGGTCGTGCCGGCGTTTTCACGCGCGGACTGCTGGCTCAGGCTGGCCATCGCACCTTGCTCGTCGGCCATGTCCTTGGCCTTGATCGACAGCTGGATGTTGCGCGTCTTGCGGTCAATGTTGACCACCACGGCGGACACTTCGTCGCCTTCCTTGAGCACGTTGCGGGCATCTTCCACGCGGTCGCGGGAGATTTCGCTGGCGCGCAGGTAGCCGATGATGTCTTCACCCAGGTCGATTTCAGCGCCCTTGGGGTCCACCGTCTTGACCTTGCCGGTCACCACGGCACCCTTGTCGTGCACCGAAGTGAAGGTGGCAAACGGGTCGCCGTCCAGCTGCTTGATGCCCAGGCTGATGCGCTCGCGGTCCACGTCCACGGCCAGCACGATGGCGTCCACTTCCTGGCCCTTCTTGTAGTTGCGCACCGCGGCTTCGCCGGGTTCGTTCCAGGACAGGTCGGACAGGTGCACCAGGCCGTCGATGCCGGCAGCCAGGCCCACGAACACGCCGAAGTCGGTGATCGACTTGATCGGGCCCTTGACGCGGTCGCCGCGCTTGGTGTTCTGCGCGAATTCCTGCCACGGGTTGGCCTTGCACTGCTTCATGCCCAGGCTGATGCGGCGCTTGTCCTCGTCGATTTCCAGGACCATGACCTCGACTTCGTCACCCAGGGCAACGATCTTGCTGGGGGCCACGTTCTTGTTGGTCCAGTCCATCTCGGACACGTGCACCAGGCCTTCGATGCCGGGCTCCAGTTCCACGAACGCGCCGTAGTCGGCGATGTTGGTGATCTTGCCGAACATGCGCGTGCCTTGCGGGTAGCGGCGGTTCACGCCCATCCAGGGGTCGTCGCCCATCTGCTTCAAGCCCAGGGACACGCGGTTCTTCTCGGTGTCGAACTTGAGGATCTTGGCGGTGATTTCCTGGCCAGCCTGAACGACTTCGCTCGGGTGGCGGACACGGCGCCAGGCCATGTCGGTGATGTGCAGCAGGCCGTCGATGCCGCCGAGGTCCACGAACGCACCGTACTCTGTGATGTTCTTGACGACGCCCCGAACCACGGAGCCTTCCTTCAGCGTTTCCATCAGCTTGGCGCGCTCTTCGCCCATCGAGGCCTCGACCACGGCACGGCGCGACAGCACGACGTTGTTGCGCTTGCGGTCCAGCTTGATGACCTTGAATTCCAGGGTCTTGTTTTCGTAGGGCGTCAGGTCCTTGATGGGACGCGTGTCGATCAGCGAGCCGGGCAGGAAGGCGCGGATGCCGTTGACCAGCACGGTCAGGCCGCCCTTGACCTTGCCGCTGGTGGTGCCGGTGACGAATTCGCCGGATTCCAGGGCCTTTTCCAGGCTCATCCAGGAGGCCAGGCGCTTGGCCTTGTCGCGCGACAGGATGGTGTCGCCGTAGCCGTTTTCGATGGCGTCGATGGCCACCGACACGAAGTCGCCCACCTGGACTTCGATCTCGCCCTTGTCGTTCTTGAACTCTTCGATCGGCACGTAGGCCTCGGACTTGAGTCCGGCATTGACCACGACGAAGCTGTGCTCGATACGCACGACTTCAGCGGTAATGACCTCGCCGGCGCGCATTTCCTGGCGCTGCAGCGATTCTTCAAAAAGGGCGGCAAAAGATTCAGACATTGAGTTTCCTTGCACGTCACACAGGTTTCCAGGCGCAAAAGCAAAATCGCTTCAGGGCGGCTGTTTTTAAGGCTGAGGACGGCGGTTTTTGCGGACGGGTCCGCGGGTTGCGTTGATGAACCACACCACCTGGGGCGCTGACGCGCGAGAAGGGCAATGCGGGCCGGGGCCAGCCGCTCAGGCGGACCTGAATGGCTGCTTGCCGTGCCACCACGTCAGCACCTGATTCACCGATTCTTCAATCGTCTGGTCAGAGTTGTCGAGCAGCAAGGCATCTGCGGCAGGCTTCAAAGGGGCTACGCTGCGGGATGAATCCCTTGCGTCGCGCGCCTCCAGATCCTGGCGAAGACTGTCGAGTGTAGTCGAAAAACCCTTTGAAATCAACTGCTTATGTCTGCGCTCGGCTCTGCGGGCCGCGCTGGCCGTCAGGTACACCTTCAGCGGTGCCTGCGGGAAGATCACCGTGCCCATGTCGCGCCCGTCGGCCACCAGCCCGGGAAGCTCGCGAAACGCGTGCTGCAGTGCCACCAGGGCTGTTCGCACCAAGGGCAGGACGGACACGCGCGAGGCGTTCATGCCGGCCTCTTCGGTGCGGATGGCGTCAGTCACGTCCTGACCGTCCAGCAACACATGCGAGCCTGTAAAGCGCACCGGCAGCCGAGCTGCCAGCCCAGCGATGGCTTCTTCGTTGGCGGTGTCCAGCGCCAGGCCGGCCTGCAGCGCGGCCAGCGCCGTCACGCGGTACAGCGCGCCGGAATCCAGGTAGTGGTAGCCCAGCCGCTGGGCCAGGCACGAGGCCAGCGTGCCTTTGCCCGAGGCGGTCGGCCCGTCCACGCAGATGACAGGCACTTGCCCCGGCCTGGGCGTGACCACGCTGAACAGCGCCTCGAAATAGTCCGGGAAAGTCTTGGCCACGCATTTGGGGTCTTCAATGCGGACCGGGACGCCTTCAGGATTGAAGGCCGCGAGCGAGAAGCACATGGCGACCCGGTGGTCGTCATAGGTGTGGATGCTGGCGGCCTGCCACCGCGCGGGCGGCGCGATGCGCAGCCAGTCGGCGCCTTCGGTGACCGTGGCGCCCAGCTTGGCGCACTCGGCGGTCATGGCGGCAATACGGTCGGTTTCCTTGACGCGCCAGCTGGCAATGTTGCGCAACGTGGTCGGTCCGTCGGCGAACAGGGCCATGACTGCCAGTGTCATGGCAGCGTCGGGGATGTGGTTGCAGTCCAGGTCGATTGCCTTCAGGGGCCAGGCGCCGCGCGAGACCTCCAGCCAGTTCGGGCCGCTGGTGACGTGGGCACCCATGGCCTGGGCTGCTTCCACGAAACGGATGTCGCCCTGGATGGAGCCCGCGCCCACACCCTGCACCCGCACGCAGCCCTGGCTGGCTGCAAGGGCGCCCAGCGCAATGAAGTAGCTGGCCGACGAGGCGTCGGCTTCCACATGGATGTCGCCCGGGGTGCGGTACGTACTGCCGGCAGGGATGGTGAAACGTTCCCAGCCGCTGCGTTGCACTGCGATGCCAAAGCGCGCCAGCAGATTGAGGGTGATTTCAACGTAGGGCCGCGAAATCAGCTCGCCAGAGACTTCGATCACCACATCGCGCTTTGCGACCAGCGGCAGCGCCAGCAACAAGGCCGTCAGGAACTGGCTGGACACATCGCCGCGCACACGGATGGGCGCGTCCAGTGTGAGCGCGGGCTGGCCGATGTGCAGGGGAGGAAAGCCTTCGTTGCCGAGATACCGGACGTCGCACCCCAACTGGCGTAGTGCATCGACCAGGTCGCCGATAGGACGCTCGTGCATGCGCGGCACGCCGCTCAATTCGAAATCGCCACCCAGTACCGCGAGCGCGGCTGTCAGCGGGCGCATGGCCGTGCCGGCGTTGCCCATGAAAAGCCTTGCCGGTGCTGAGGGCGCCTGCCCGCCCAGGCCGGTGATCCGCACCATCGCGCCGTCTTGCGCCACGTCGCAGCCCAGCTGGCGCAACGCGTCCAGCATGACGCGCGTGTCATCGGAGTCCAGCAGATCGTGCACCACTGTCGTGCCCTGACACAGGGCTGCCAGCAGCAGCACGCGGTTGGAGATGCTCTTGGAGCCGGGCAGCGTGACCGTGCCTCCCGCGCTGGCCAGAGGGGGGATGTCCAGAAACGCTGTGGAGAACATTACTTTTTGGGGTTGGCGCCCATGCGCCAGTGGGCCCGGGCCGTGCTGGCCTGGTGGATGACGTTTTCAAGCGCGTCGGCGTTGCCGCTCTGGATCATGCGCTCCATGGCCTGCAGTGTGTCCTGGAAGATGCGGGACTGCGACAGCAGCTCTTCGCGGTTGGCCAGCAGGATGTCGCGCCAGACCTTGGGGTCGCTTGCCGCGATGCGGGTGAAGTCGCGAAAGCCGGGGCCGGCCAGCGACAGGAAATCCTTGCCATGGGGCTGGCCGGCAATGCCGTTGATCAACGCAAAGGCGATCAGGTGCGGCAGGTGGCTGACCGAGGCGAAAGCCGCGTCATGCGAATCGGGCGACATCTGCACGACCTTGCAGCCCAAGCCCGTCCAGAGGTCCACGGCCTGCTTGAGCTTGGCGGTCAAGGTCCGTTCGATGGGCGTGAGGATGACCTGCTTGCCGGCATACAGGTCCGGGTCAGCGTGTTCGACGCCGGAAACCTCCTTGCCCGTGACCGGGTGGGCCGGCACAAACGTCGCCACGTGCACGCCCAGCACCCGGCGCGCGGCGTCCACCACGTCACGCTTGGTCGAGCCCACGTCCATGATCAGCGTGTTGGCCGTGACCAGATGCTTGATGGCCTTGAGCGTGGCTTCGGTGGCCGAGACTGGAACGGCCAGCAGCACGATGTCCGCGCCGGATACGGCCAGCAGCGCCGAGGGCGCCTCCACGTCGATCACGCCCATCTGGCGGGCGCGCTCGGTGGTGGAGGGCGATTTGCTGTACCCGACCACGCGCTTGACCAGCCCGGCCCGCTTCATGGCCAGGGCGAACGAGCCGCCCATCAAGCCGCAACCGATCAGACCTAGTTGTTCAAACATCATTCGCCTATGGGGTAGGTGCCCAGCACCTTGTAGAACGCGCACAACGACTGAAGGTCCTGCAGCGCAGCTGCTACATGCGGCTGCGACGGGTGACCTTGCACATCAATATAAAAATAGTATTCCCACTGGCCCGAGCGGGCAGGGCGCGACTCGAACCGGGTCATGGACACGCCGTGCTGCTTGAGCGGCACCAGGATGTCGTGTACCGCGCCGGGCTTGTTGGGCACGGACACCACCAGGCTCACGCAATCCTTGCCCGAGGCCTGCGGTGCGGCCAGTGTCTGCGGCAGGCACACCACCGCGAAGCGCGTGCGGTTGAAGGCGTCGTCCTGAATGGCATGGGCGACCGTGTGCAGGCCAAATTCGCTGCCCGCGCGTTCGCCTGCAATGCCGGCCCAGGCGGGGTTGCCAGCGGCCAGCCGGGCGCCTTCGGCATTGCTGGACACGGCGCGCCGCTCTACATGCGGCAGGTGCTTGGCCAGCCAGCCCTGGCATTGGGCCAGCGCCTGCGGATGCGCGAGCACGACCTCGATGCCCTCCAGTGAATCCGAGGTGCGCAGCAGATGGTGGCGCACCAGCAGGCTGATCTCGCCCACGATATGCAGCGGCGACTGCAGCAGCAGGTCCAGCGAGCGCGTCACGACGCCCTCGGTGTTGTTTTCCACGGGCACCACGCCAAAGTCAGCCGTGCCTGCGGTGGCGGCGTGGAATACCTCGTCGAAGTTCACACAGGGCACGTGCTGGATGCTGGAGCCAAAAAACTGCACCGCGGCCTGCTCGCTGAACGTGCCTTTAGGGCCAAGGTAGGCCACGCGCTGTGGCGCCTCCAGCGCGCGGCAGGCCGACATGATTTCACGCCACACCGTGGCCACGTTCTCGGCCTTCAGCGGCCCCTGGTTAGCGGCTTGCAGGCCGTTGATAACCTGGGCCTCACGTTCCGGACGGAACACCGGCGAGCCTTCCGCGCGCTTGATTTCACCAACCTCATTGGCCAGCGCCGCCCGGCGGTTGAGCAAGGCGAGCAGTTCGCCGTCCACGGCGTCGATCTGGATACGGAGTTCCGCAAGGGTTTTGGGCATGTCGGCGAGTGTCTCAGGTGTGCTTTTGTTCAAATTCTCGCATGTAGCCTACCAGCGCCTGGACGCCCGCCAGCGGCATGGCGTTGTAGATGCTGGCGCGCATGCCGCCGACGGATTTATGGCCCTTGAGCTGCAGCAGACCGCGCTCACGGGCGCCCGCCAGGAACGCCTCGTTGCGCGACTCATCCCGCAGGAAGAACGGCACATTCATGCGTGAGCGGCAGTTGGCGGCGACCTTGTTGACGTAGAACTGCGAACTGTCGATATAGCCGTACAGCAGCTGCGCTTTTTCGATGTTGCGGCGCTCCATCTCGGCTACGCCGCCTTGACGCAGCAGCCACTGGAAGGTCAGGCCGGCGATGTAAATGCCCCAGGTGGGTGGTGTGTTGTACATCGACTGGTTGTCAGCCACGATCTTGTAGTCAAACGCGCTCGGACAGATGGGCAGCGCGTGGCCCAGCAGGTCTTCGCGCACGATCACCAGCGTCAGTCCGGCAGGGCCCAGGTTTTTCTGCGCACCGCCAAAGGCCAGGCCCACGCGTGACCAGTCCACCGGGCGCGACGCCACATGCGACGAAAAATCAATCACCAGCGGTGCGTCGCTGCCCAGCGCCTTGAGGTCAGGCAGGCTGTGGAACTCCACGCCGTGGATGGTTTCGTTGGTGCATACATGCACATAGCTGGAGCCAATGCCCAACTGCCAGCCTGCGGGGTCCGGCAGGCTCGTGTGGCCGTCTGCCTCGTTGCTGACCACGGTGTTGACCTGGCTGCAGTACTTGGCGGCCTCCTTGCGCGACTTCTGGCTCCAGCTGCCCGTTATCACGATGTCCACGGCAGCAGCGCGCGAGAGGTTCATCGGCACGATGGCGTTCTCGCCCAGGCCGCCACCCTGCATGAACAGGATGCGGAAGTTCGCGGGCACGGCCAGAAGCTCGCGCAGGCTGGCTTCGGCCTGTTCGTAGATGCTGATGAACTCCTTGCCGCGGTGGCTCATCTCCATCACGCTCATGCCGCTGCCATGCCAGTCCAGCATTTCGGCCGCGGCCTGCTGCAGCACTTCGGGCGGGATCGCGGCGGGGCCGGCGGAGAAGTTGTAAGGGCGTTCCATGGTGTGTTTCACCGGTACAGACAGAAAAACAGGCGCCTTGTGAACGGCCCGCCGGGTCCGATTCGGCGGGCCTGACGCGGCAAGACAGGGTCAGCTTGCGGACGGGGCTTCGGCGGCGTCCGGTTCGTCGCCCTCGGGCGCCGCGGCGTCGTTCTCGACGATCCGCTGCAGACCGCTGAGCTTCGAGCCCTCATCCAGGCCGATCAGCGTCACGCCTTGCGTGGCGCGGCCCAGTTCCCGGATTTCGCTGACGCGGGTTCGCACCAGCACGCCCTTGTCCGTGATGAGCATGATCTCGTCATCCGCATGCACCAGCGTGGCCGCGACGACCTTGCCGTTGCGCTCGCTTTGCTGGATGGCGATCATGCCCTTGGTGCCGCGGCCGTGGCGGGTGTATTCACCGATCGGCGTGCGCTTGCCATAGCCGTTGACCGTGGCGGTCAGCACGCTTTGCTGCTCGTCCTCGGCCACCAGCATCGCAATCACGCTCTGGCCCGGGTCCAGCGCCATGCCACGCACGCCGCGGGCTGCGCGGCCCAGCGGACGAACGTCGTCTTCATCAAAGCGAACCGCCTTGCCGCCGTCAGAGAACAGCATCACATCATGCTTGCCGTCGGTCAGCGCGGCGCCGATTAGGTAGTCGCCTTCGTCCAGATTGACTGCAATGATGCCGCCCTTGCGCGGGTTGTTGAACTCGTCCAGCGCGGTTTTCTTGACCGTACCCATGCTGGTGGCCATGAACACGTAGTGGTCAGCCGGGAAGCTGCGGAATTCGCCGGTCAGCGGCAGCACCACGTTGATCTTCTCGCCGTCCTGCAGCGGGAACATGTTGACGATGGGGCGGCCGCGCGAGCCGCGTGAACCCGCCGGCACTTCCCAGACCTTGAGCCAGTACAGGCGGCCGCGATTGGAGAAGCACAGGATCCAGTCATGTGTGTTGGCAATGAACAGCTGGTCGACCCAATCGTCTTCCTTGGTGGCGGTGGCCTGCTTGCCGCGGCCACCGCGCTTTTGCGCGCGGTATTCGGACAGCGGCTGGCTCTTGATATAGCCCGCGTGCGACAGCGTTACCACCATGTCGGTGGGCGTGATGAGGTCTTCAGTCGCCAGGTCCTGCGCGTTGTGTTCCACCACGCTGCGGCGCGCGCCCAGCTTGGTCTGGCCGAACTCCTGTTTCAGCGCGGTCAGTTCCTCGCCAATGATGGTCGATACGCGGGCCGGCTTGGCCAGGATGTCCAGCAGGTCGTCAATCTCGGCCATGACGTCCTTGTACTCGGCCACGATCTTGTCCTGCTCCAGGCCCGTCAGGCGTTGCAGGCGCATCTGCAGGATTTCCTGGGCCTGCGTGTCAGACAGGCGGTACAACCCATCGCTGCCCATCCCGAATTCCTTTTCCAGGCTTTCGGGGCGGTAGTCATCAGCGTTCACGATGCCGCCATCGGCGCGCGTACGGGTGAGCATCTCGCGCACCAGCTTGCTGTCCCAGGGGCGGGTCATCAGCTCGGCCTTGGCAACCGGGGGCGTGGGCGATTCACGGATGATGCGGATGAACTCGTCGATATTGGCCAGCGCCACCGCCAGCCCTTCGAGCACATGGCCGCGCTCGCGCGCCTTGCGCAGGGCAAACACCGTGCGGCGCGTGACCACTTCGCGGCGGTGCTGCAGGAAGACCTCGATCAGCATCTTCAGGTTGCACAGGCGGGGCTGGCCGTCGATCAGCGCCACCATGTTGATGCCAAAGGTGTCCTGCAGCTGTGTCTGCTTGTACAGGTTGTTCAGCACCACCTCGGGCACCTCGCCGCGCTTGAGCTCGATCACCAGGCGCATGCCGGACTTGTCTGACTCGTCCTGGATGTGGCTGATACCCTCGATCTTCTTCTCGTTGACCAGCTCGGCCATGCGCTCCTGCAGCGTCTTCTTGTTGACCTGGTAGGGCAGCTCGTCAACGATGATGGCCTGGCGCTGGCCGCGGTCGATGTCTTCAAAATGGCATTTGGCGCGCATCACCACGCGTCCACGGCCGGTGCGGTAACCGTCCTTGACGCCATTGATGCCGTAAATGATGCCGGCGGTGGGAAAGTCCGGCGCGGGGATGATCTCCATGAGCTCGTCAATGGAAGCCTCGGGATTGCGCAGCAGGTGCAGGCAGCCGTCCACCACTTCGTTCAGGTTGTGCGGCGGGATGTTGGTGGCCATGCCCACCGCAATGCCGCCCGAGCCGTTGACCAGCAGGTTGGGCAGCTTGCTGGGCAGGACCTTGGGTTCCTTTTCGCTGCCGTCGTAGTTGCCCTGGAAATCGACGGTTTCCTTGTCGATGTCGGCAATCATTTCATGCGCGATCTTCGACAGGCGGATTTCGGTGTAGCGCATGGCCGCCGCGTTGTCGCCGTCCACCGAGCCGAAGTTGCCCTGACCGTCCACCAGCATGTGGCGCATGGAGAAGTCCTGCGCCAGCCGCACGATGGTGTCGTACACCGACTGGTCGCCATGCGGGTGGTATTTACCGATCACGTCGCCCACAATGCGGGCGGACTTCTTGTAAGGCCGGTTCCAGTCGTTGTTGAGCTCGTGCATGGCGTACAGCACGCGCCGGTGTACCGGCTTGAGGCCATCGCGCGCATCAGGCAGCGCCCGGCCCACGATCACGCTCATTGCGTAGTCGAGGTAGCTGCGCCGCATCTCCTCTTCAAGACTGATGGGCAGGGTTTCTTTGGCGAACTGGGTCATGAGGCGGGCTGAGCGGCGGGTAAGGGCGCGATTTTACGGCCAAGCGCTTGTCGCGAACCCGCAACACAACCCCCCCATGCGGTTTTGTCCTACGTATGCCTGAGCCAATAACCGTTGCGGCCTTGGGGACGTGTGGCACAATTGGTCAACGTTTTTGGTGATGGTCACCTTAATCGTCCAATAACGCAGCGCGGCTGCGGCTTTTTCCCCAAGAGGAGAACCATGAAGAAACTGAACAAAGTGGCGATGTTGTTTGCCTCCGCTGCGCTCGCAACCGCCGCTGGCGCCCAGACGATCGACAACTGGCGCAATGGCACTTCCGAACTCGTTTGGAAGAACGGCACCAACGAACTGTGCTGGCGCGATGCCAACTGGACCCCGGCAACGGCGGCCGCTGGCTGTGACGGTGCGATCAAGGCTGCCGCTCCCGCTCCGGCTCCTGCCGCTGCTCCGGCCGCTCCGCGCGCTGCTGCCCCGGCCCCGGCTCCCGCAGCTGCTCCCCGTCCGGCACCCGCTCCCCAGCCGCCCGCAGCCACCAAGGTGACCTACGCCGCTGACGCCTTCTTTGACTTCGACAAGTCCGTGCTCAAGCCCGAAGGCAAGGCCAAGCTGGATGACCTGACCAGCAAGGTCAAGGGCATCAATCTGGAAGTGATCATCGCCGTTGGCCACACCGACTCCGTTGGTTCCGACGCCTACAACCAGAAGCTGTCGGTTGCCCGCGCTGAGTCCGTCAAGGCTTACCTCGTGTCCAAGGGCATCGAGAAGAACCGCGTGTACACCGAAGGCAAGGGCGAAAAGCAGCCCGTGGCTGACAACAAGACCGCCGAAGGCCGCGCCAAGAACCGTCGCGTGGAAATCGAAGTGGTCGGCACCCGCGCCAACAAGTAATCCGCAAGGACTACTGGAAAAAAGCCCCGGTGACGGGGCTTTTTTCATGCCCGAAGCAAAATACGCCCATGATCCCCTCTGTCAACGCCGACCCGGCAGAACTCGCCAAATTCTCGGACCTGGCCCATCGCTGGTGGGACCCGGACAGCGAATTCCGGCCACTTCACCAGATCAACCCCCTGCGCCTGGCCTGGATCAATGGCCTGGCCCCGCTGGCAGGCAAGCAGGTACTTGATGTAGGGTGCGGCGGCGGCATCCTGGCGGATGCCATGGCGCGCCAGGGCGCCGAGGTGACCGGTATCGACCTGGCCACCAAGGCACTCAAGGTAGCCCAGCTCCATGCGCTGGAGGCGCAAACCCCGCGTGTGCAGTACCGCGAAATCAGCGCCGAAGAACTGGCAGCCCAGGCGCCCGGCCAGTTTGATGTGGTGACCTGCATGGAAATGCTCGAACACGTGCCAGACCCCGCATCGGTCGTGCAGGCTTGCGCCACGCTGGTCAAGCCCGGCGGGTGGGTGTTTTTTTCCACCATCAACCGCAACGCCAAATCGTTCCTGTTTGCGATTGTGGGAGCAGAGTACGTGCTGAACATGCTGCCGCGCGGCACGCATGAATACGCCAAGCTGATCCGCCCCAGCGAGCTGGCCGGCTACTGCCGCCAGGCGGGGCTGGCCCTGCAGGCCACGCGCGGCATGGAATACAACCCCCTCACGCGGCGGTACTGGCTGTCGGCCGACACCAGCGTGAACTACCTGCACGCCACGCGCAAGCTGTGATGTTCAGCAACGTTGAAGCCGTCCTGTTTGACCTGGACGGAACCCTGATCGACAGTGCGCCCGACCTGGGCGCCGCTGCCGACAAGATGCGCACCGACCGGGGCCTGGCATCCCTCGCGGCCGACCTTTACCGGCCCATGGCTGGCGCTGGTGCGCGCGGCATGCTGGGCGTTGCATTTGGCATGACGCCCGACCATCCGGACTACAACGCCATGCGCGAGGAGTTCTTCGTGAACTACGAGCGGCGCATGACCGAGCTGACCTATGTGTTTGAGGGCGTGGCCGAGATGGTGGCCCAGTTGCATCAGCGCGGGCTGCCATGGGGCGTGGTGACCAACAAATCCATGCGCTTTGCCGGGCCGCTCACACGCACCATGCCGCTGTTTGCCACGGCCGGTACCGTGGTGGGGGGCGACACCACGCCCCATGCCAAGCCGCACCCGGCGCCGTTGCTGGAAGCGGCCCGCCAACTGGGGGTGGCGCCGCACCGGTGCGTGTATGTGGGTGACGACGAGCGCGACGTGGTGGCAGGCCTGGCCGCTGGCATGGGCACCGTTGCGGCGGCCTATGGCTACCTGGGCCACAACGCCGACACCCGCCAATGGGGCGCCCAAGCGCACATTCAGTCGCCCCTGGAGCTTATTTTGCTCTTGCAATAAGCGGCAAGCGCCTAAAATAGAGGGCTTGGGGCTGCACTGGTTTCGACGTGGGTTCGGACGCGTGGCAGGGCATGTCGAGCTGAATGTGCTCGTAAAACAGATTCAAACAAACTAACTGCAAACGACGAACGTTTCGCACTCGCCGCTTAATTGCCGGTGAGCTTTGCAACAGCAGGCCTCTGGGCTGGGCAAGGGGTCTTTAGCGCAAGTTAAGGGCTCCCGGCTGCAAAGATAATTTCAGAGGCTGGTCCCGCGTCGGGTAACTTGGCGCGGGACGAGAAAATAGGTTGCTGGCGTCCTGTTTAGCGTGCCGCTGCGCGATTCAGGAAGCGAGACTCAAACCAGACGGCTACACATGTAGAACTGTGCGAAGAAGGCTTGCGGACGGGGGTTCAATTCCCCCCAGCTCCACCATACACAAGGGCTCGGATAGTCTCCGGGCCCTTTTTCTTGCCTGGAATCCCCGCGTAGCGCGGGGTTCCGGCCACCTGTGCTGCGGGTGGCCATCGGCCGAAACGCCCGAAATCGGCCGCTCTCTCGGCCAGAGCCGTCTCTATTCTCTGTTTGGCCTGCGGGTAGGCGCAGGTCAGGCTCTAGAAAAATCAACAACTTATGCGCGCCGGTTCGCTGTCAACCAACGCCGCCGGTCAGGCATCGAACGCCACCAGAGCATCGTCAACGGTTGCTTGACCGTATCGCAATAGAGATACATAATTGCGGAAACAGAGGATCTGACCATGGCCCATTCCACGATGCTGCACGTCCGAGTGGACGACGAAATCAAGACGCAAGCCAGCGAGGCGCTCGCAGCCATGGGGCTGTCCGTGTCCGACGCTGTTCGGATCCTGCTCAAGCGCGTGGTCAATGACCAAGCGTTTCCGCTGGAGTTGAAGGTGCCCAACGCCCAGACCCGTGCAGCGATGGAAGAAGCCCGCGCCATGACCAAGGCCCGCATCGCCCGTTTTGACTCCGCCGACGCCCTGATCGATGACCTCGAAAAAGCCCGCCAGCAGTAAGCGGGCAGCGCAGCCCAGGGCGTGCGATTACACCAAGACCTTCCTCAAAGACTGGGAGCGCCTCTCGCGCTCAGGCCGATACGACCTGAAGCGCCTGAAGGAGGCGATGCTGCTACTCATTGGCAACGATGCGCCGCTGGGCCCCGAATGGCTGGACCACCCGCTTAAGGGCGATTGGGCTGATCACCGCGAATGTCACATCGGCGGCGACTTCCTGCTCATCTACCGTCTGGATGGCAACGCCATCATCTTTGTACGGGCTGGCACGCACTCTGAATTGTTCGAGGAGTGATCCGTGGCGATTGAATCACTGCCCACTTTCACCAAGCCAGCCCGCCAGCGCTGGGAATCGATTGTCATGCAGGCAGTTTGGCTGCAAGCAGTTCGACCTTCTCGATATTGGGTGGAGAACTGAGCAAGGTCGCGGCGTTGGCCATCAAGGCCGCGGCGATCTGGCCGTTCAGATGTGCTTGGCGACCTGCCTCATCGGCAAAGGCATCGAACACACCGAACGTCGAAGGGCCAAACTTCAATGCGAACCAGGCAGTGGTGCCGGACTCGGCGTTGGCGAGCGGCAGTGCGCTGGCCAGGAAGTCGGCAAGCGCAGCCTCCTGGCCGGGTTTGGCTTCGAGACGAACAAACAGGGCGAGCTTGGTCATACTGTAATCCTTTGGGTAAATGGGTTAGGTGAAGGGCTCGACGAGCCTGCAGTCTAAGTCTTCATGACAGCCATCTCCAGTGGCAATAATGACAACATTGGTATCATTGTTGCCATGAAACTCCACCTCCTTATTTGTGATGGCGTGTTTGATCTGGGGCTTGCGGCGCTCACTGACACAATAGGCTTGGCCAATGCGATGGCGGGCTCGCTGCCACAGGCTCCCGGGCACATAGAGCTCACGCTGGTGGGTGTGCGGCGTCGCATCCGAACTGCGCAAGGCTTGACGGTGCCCGTGGTCACTGCGCGTGGTGTGCCCGAACCAGACGTCGTGCTCGTGCCCGCGTTTGGTGACAAGATGCCTGACACGCTCTCGGCTCGGCTCACACGCCCCGACGTGCCCGATGCGGTCACCGCGCTACAGCAGTGGTCCACCGCTGGCGCGCACCTTGGTGCCGCTTGCTCCGGTAGTTTCTTGCTTGCAGAGAGTGGCCTGCTTGATGGGCATCGTGCGACGACGTCATGGTGGCTGGGGCCGATGTTTCGGCAGCGCTATCCGAACGTCACGCTGGACGAGTCACGCATGATCGTGAACTCGACACGCTTCACCACCGCGGGTGCCGCTTTGGCCCACGTCGACTTGGCCTTGCGCATCATCCGCGGGCGCAGTCCGGCGCTGGCGGCCCTAGTGGCACGCTATCTGCTGGTCGAGGCACGCAGTTCGCAAGCCGAGTTCGTGATTCCCGACCACATTGCGCATGCCGACCCGATGGTAGAGCGCTTCGAGTGCTGGGCCAGACGTCGGCTCGCGAAGGGGTTCTCGCTGGCCGAGGCGGCCAGCGCCGCGGGCACAAGCGAGCGCACCTTGGCGCGGCGGCTGCAAAGCGTTTTGGGCAAGACACCGCTGTCGTATTTCCAGGACCTGCGCGTGGAGCATGCCGTCCATCTCTTGCGCACCGGAAACGCGAGCGTCGACCAAGTCGCCGCACAGGTCGGGTACTCGGATGGGGTGACCCTGCGGGCCCTGTTGCGCCGCAAGCTGGGCCGGGGTGTCAGGGAGTTGCGACGCGGTGGATGACCAGAGGCGTTTGGCGTATGTACGGCTGGAGACTGCCAGGAAACTGACGCAGGCCAAACGGCGCATTTGGACAAACTGACAAAACTACTGCCCGCCACGGCGCGCAAGCTCCAGTTTGACCCCGGACAAAGTTTTGCTGGCAATGTCGTGGTTGAGCAAATCAATACCTTGATTGAGCAACGCTGTGCCCTGACGATTCGGCGGCTCACCGACCCCGCCGCCAACAATGACGCAGCCGCCGAGCCCACCGTTTGGGCTACCGTGCGGACACGGGTTCGATTCCGGGTTTGGGAATTGAGCCGACATCCCATCGCAGACGAGTTTGATGCCCGTTTCCGGCGACCAGCATGGCTGAGAAACCTGCTTGCAGGTCTACAATCGGGCAGGCTTTACGATCGAGTTCGCAATGGTTCGCAGCAGCCCGCAGCGCTTCTATTGCGTACTTCAATAGTCGTTTGGTGCCGGGTGCTGCCCCTCCACCAATATTCATCCTTGGCCGCGTTCCGGCCAGCTTTTCATGCCTGCCTTGGGCCACGTATCCATTGGTGTTAAAAACCAGCCCAGGAGGATCAAACCTATGTATCAACCTCAACCGGGCCTGGCCGTCATGACCCGGGCGATGGCCCGCACGGCGCTGGGTGGCTGCATCGTGGCCAGCTTGCCTCTGGCAGCCCAGGCTGCTGAAGGTTTCAGGCTGCGCCACCCGCCCGTGGGCCTGTTCGGCGCGGAAATCGCCGCCCGCGCGGATGCGCCGGGATTTTTCGGCACCGTTTCGCTGAGCCACGCGCGCGTGACCGAAGTGGTGGGCGACACCGGCGACACGTTGACGGTACCTGGCCGCGTGGTGCCGTTGCCCACCGGTGCCGCGACAGGGGGGGCGGTGGCCAATGGCACGTATGCGCTGCAAGTGCCTGCAGGGCGCGTCGATCTGACGCAAACCCAGACGCAGCTGAATCTGGTGGGCGGCCTCGTGACGCGGCCAGACTATGCTGGCGGCAGCTTTGTGCTGCGTGTGAACGTGCCGTTGATCCGCCAAAGCCGCAGTTTCCAGGCCACCCAGCCGCAAGGCACGCTGGCGCCGGTGCCCCCGGCACAGTTGCCGGCGCAGCTTCGCGGTGCCCTCAATGCTGCTGCGGCAGCGGCCAACGCCCAGGTGCAATCCGGCCTGGCCGCGACCGCTGCCTCCCAGAACACCGATGCCTCTGGCCTCGGGGACGTCGAGCTGTCCGTGGCGTGGGTGCGCAGGATGGAGCGGCTGCGCGTGGCCGCGAACGTCAACCTGCACCTGCCCACGGGCCGGTACGACCGCGCACGCGGGCCCAACCCCGGGTTTGGCGACTTTTCCACGCTGCAGTCCGGCGTGGCGCTGACCTATGCGCTGGGGGACAACCCCGGCGGCCCGCGGTGGATGCAGGGTGTTTCGCTGGCGGGCCGGGCATCGTATGGCGTCAATTCCACCAACCGCGACACCGCTTACCGCAGCGGCAACTTCGCCGCCCTGGAAGGCGCTGCCGTCAAAGTCACGGGGCCCTGGGCCGTGGGTGCCAATCTGCTCAGGCTCCAGCAAGTGACCGATGACCGTTCGGCGGGCGCCAGGGTGCCTGGCATGCGCTATCGCACCCATGCGGCGGGGCCTTTTGTGGCCTACAAGTTCCCTGGCCGCGACCTGGCCGTCAATGCCCAGTTGAACCAGAGCTTTGGCGGGCGCAATGCGCTCGTGGCGCGCACATTGCAGCTCAGGCTGGTGGGTGCCTGGTAGGCCTGGCTCATGCGGCTTGAAGATCTGCTTTATTCACAAGGCTTTGGCACGCGCCGCGTCTGCGCCGGGCTGGTCCAGCAAGGGCTGGTGACGGTGGGCGGCGAGCCCGTAACCGACGCAGGCCTGGATGTGCAGCCCGAGGGCCTGCATTTCACCGTGCAGGGCAAGGCCTGGGAATATCATGCGCCGGCCTATGTCATGCTGCACAAGCCCGCGGGGACGGAGTGCTCCCAGAAGCCCTCCACCTGGCCCAGCATCTACACCCTGCTACCCGCGCCATTGCGCCAGCGGCCGCAGAAGGGCCCGGTGCAGGGCGTGCAGGCCGTGGGCCGGCTGGACCAGGACACGACCGGTTTGCTGCTGCTGACCGACGACGGCAAGTTCATCCACCGCATGAGTTCCCCGCGCCACCATGTGCCCAAGGTGTACGAGGTGACTGTGAAGCACCCGCTGGATGACCGCCAGGTGCAGCGCCTGCTGCAGGGCGTGGTGCTGGATGACGACCCCAAGCCCGTCGCCGCGGCCGCCTGCGAGGCAGTGGCAGACCACCATCTGCGCCTGACGCTGACCGAGGGCAAATACCACCAGGTCAAGCGCATGGTGGCGGCGGTGGGCAACCGGGTGGAGGGGCTGCACCGCTCGCGCATCGGCGGCCTGGCGCTGCCGGCGGACTTGCCGCCCGGTCAGTGGCGGTGGCTGTCCGCCGCTGATCTTGCGTCCATCACGGGCTGATCTGCCGCAAAAAGCGGGCGATCAGGTCCGTGACCTGCGCCGGCTGGTCGCGGTGCGGCGAATGGCCACACGCCGCGATGGCCTGCAACTGCAGCGGCCCCTGGGTGGGCGCGATTTCTTCAATCTGGCGCATCGTGCCGTAGGCATCGTCCACCCCCTGCAGCGCCAGCACGGGCGCGGTGATGCGGCGGCAGTCCTCTCGGATGTCGAATGCGCGGAACGCGCTGCTCAGCCAGACGTCGTTCCATTGCCAGAAGGCTGTGTCCACGTCGGCGTGGTAGCGGGCCAGGCGCTCGCGCAGGCCGCCTGATTCAAAGGCCGTGCGGGCCTGTTCGATCGAGCGGATGGACACGTCCTCGACCATCACATGCGGCGCCATCACGATGCAGGCCTGCACCGGGTGGCGGCTGGCATGCAGCAGGGCAATGCTGCCCCCGTCGGAATGGCCCAGCAACACGGGCCGGCTCACGCCCAGTTGCTCCAGCAACGCTGGCAACACGTCCCAGGCTTCGTGGTGCATATAGTCAGGCCGCAGCCGGCCCGTACCGCGCACGTCCGGCACCGGATCGGACTGACCGTAGCCCCGTCGTGAATAGACAATCCCGCTGCGGCCTGTGGCAGCGCACAGGGCTTGCGGCCATGAGCCTTCGCGGCCCTGCCACATGGCTACCGAGCCCAGCCCTTCATGCAGGAACACGATCGGCGGCGCAGCGGCGCTGGTGGTGCACGGGATGAGTTGCACCTCCAGCCGCACGCCCTTGACATTGATCAATTCCATGGCGGCGATGTTACGGGAAGCGGCTGCAGCGGCCCGGGAGGGGCGGCTACACTTGCCGGTTAGTCCCTGAACTGGTTTGTCCGTGAAATTGTCCTCCCGTCTGGCCGCGTTTTTTGTGGCCTTTCTGTCTGCCTCCTGCCTGCATGCCACCGCGCAGACGCCCCCGATTCTTGTGCTGAACTCGCTGGACGCCAGCGTCAGCGTGATCGATCCGGCCACCTGGAAGGAAACGCGGCGCATTCCCACCGGCAAGGAGCCGCACCACCTGTACCTCACGCCTGATGAAAAGTCGGTGATCATCGCCAACGCGCTGGGTGATTCCCTCACGTTCATTGATCCGCGCACAGCGGAAGTCCAGCGCACCGTGCGCGGCATCCTGGACCCGTACCACCTGCGCTTTTCGCCGGACATGAAATGGTTCGTCACGGCGGCCAACCGCCTGAACCATGTGGACATCTACCGCTGGGACGGCAAGGACATGGTGCTGGCCAGGCGTATCTCTACCGCCAAGACGCCCAGCCACCTGTGGATCGACAGCAAGAGCAGCGCGGTGTATGTGTCCATGCAGGACAGCGACGAGCTTGTCGCCATCGATCTGGCGACCCAGACGCAGAAGTGGCGCATCAAGACCGGCCCGATGCCGGCGGACGTGTACGGCACGCCGGATGACCGCCATGTGCTGGTCGGCTTGACCGGCAGCGACAGCGTGGAGGTGTTTGACGTCAGCGGCAAGGAGCCCCGGTCCGTGCGCAAGATCAGGACCGGCGATGGCGCGCATGCCTTCCGGGCCGCTGGCGACCGCCGCCATGTTTACGTGAGCAACCGCGTTGCCAACACCATCAGCAAGATTGACATGCAGACCTTTGAAGTCACGGGCAGCTTCGCCGCACCGGGCGGCCCGGACTGCATGGACATCATGAGTGGGGGCAAGCTGTTGCTGGTTACGTCACGCTGGTCGCGCAAGCTCACGGTGATCGATACCGAGCAGAAAAAGGTCGTGCGCCAGATCAATGTCGGAAAATCGCCGCATGGTGTCTGGACGCTTGATCACGTGCCGCGCTGAGCGGGCCCTGCGGTGGGCTGGGGCCGCCGTTGCCGCCCTGTGGATAGCGGTTGCTGCCCCGGGTGCCGCCCATGCCCAGGCCTGCGACCGGCCGCTGTACCTGACTTTTGACACCGGCCACATGGAAGTGGCCCCGCTGATCGCCGACGTGCTGCGCCGCCAGCAGGTGCGCGTGACCTTCTTTGGCGCCAATGAGCGCACAAAGGCAGGTGACGGCAGCTTGGGCGACCATTGGGCGCCCTGGTGGAAAGCCCGCGCGGACGAAGGCCACGAATTCGCCTCTCACACCTGGGACCATGTTTACTGGCGTGCCGATCTGCCCGCCGTGGCCGGCCAGCCTCAGCGCTTCCGGGTGCGCGCATCCGCCGGAGACCAGGCCGGGCGAGACTTTGAATGGACCGCCGCGCAGTACTGCGAGCAGATCACGCGGGCCGCCCGGCGGCTGCAGGCGCTGACCGGCAGGAAGCCGCTGCCGCTGTTTCGCGCGCCGGGCGGCAAGACATCGGCCCGGTTCCTGGCGGCCACCCGGTCTTGCGGCTATGCCCATGTGGGCTGGGCGCCGGCAGGCTTTCTGGGCGACGAATTGCCCAGCGGGCAATTCAGCAATGACGCGCTGCGCGACAAGGCCCTGCGCGACATCCGAAGCGGTGACATCCTGCTGGCGCACCTGGGCATCTGGTCGCGCCAGGACCCCTGGGCACCTGCCGTGCTGGAGCCGCTCATCACGGGGCTGAAGGCCCGCGGCTTCTGCTTTGAAACCCTGCGCGAGCACCCGGCCTACAAGGGCTGGATCGCCCAGCAAGGCTGATTCAGATGGACTGGCTGGAAAGCGCTTTCTCCACCGCGCAGCAATGGCTGTTCGAGGGCGCGGTGCAACCGCTGATGTTCATGCTGGGGCTGGGCAACCTGCTGGAAGACGGCTATGCCGCCACCGGCTGGCTGCTGGTGGGTTGCATCCAGATCGCCCTGATGCTGGCGGTGATCGGCCCGCTGCAGCGCTGGCGCCCGGTGGAGCCGGTGACGGACCGGCCGGCGATCCGGACCGACATCCTGTACACCCTGATTCACCGGTTGGGCCTGTTCCGCCTGGCGATGTTCTTCACGCTGGAGCCGGTGTTTGACGGGCTGTTCGGCGCGTTGCGCGTGGCCGGTGTGCCCACGCTGCACCTGGACGCACTGTGGCCGGCCGTGACCGACGTGGCCCTGGTCAGCTTTGTCATCTATCTGGTGGTGTTCGACTTCGCCGACTACTGGATCCACCGCGGCCAGCATGGCTTCAACTGGTGGTGGAGCCTGCATTCACTGCACCATTCGCAGCGCCAGATGACCCTGTGGAGCGACAACCGCAACCACCTGCTGGACGATGTGTTGCGTGACAGCCTGCTGGTGCTGCTGGCGCAGGCCATTGGCGTGCCACCGGGGCAGTTCGTGGCGGTGGTGGCGTTCACGCAGCTCAGCGAAAGTTTCCAGCATGCGAACCTGCGCCTGTGGTTTGGCCGCGTGGGCGAGCGGCTGTGGATCAGCCCGCGCTATCACAGGCTGCACCACAGCGTGGGCATCGGGCACGAGACGGCCGGCAAGGGCACCCTGGGGGGGTACAACTTTGGCGTGCTGCTGCCCTGGTGGGACATGCTGTTTCGCACCGCCAATTTCGAGCTGCGCTATGACCCCACCGGCATACGCGACCAGCTGGAGGTCGGCCGCGACTACGGCCGGGGCTTCTGGTCGCAGCAGTGGCTGGGCCTCAAGCGGCTGCTGGGCCGGGCCTGAAACCGCGCCAACCGGCTATCCTTGCGGGCATGAGCCTGCTGCTTGACTCTTTCTGGCGCGCCGTGGCGTACTGCGTGCACCCGCGCGTGATTGCACTGTCGTTCCTGCCCCTGGTGCTGATGGTGGCGCTGGCCCTGGGGCTGGGCTACCTTTACTGGGAGCCGGCCATCGATGCGGTGCGCGGGCTGCTGGAATCCGCGGACCTGCTGCAGGGTTTCTGGGCCTGGCTGCAGGGCATGGGCGCTGGCGACCTGAAGTCCGTGGTGGCGCCGCTGATCGTGATCTTCACCGTCACGCCGGTCATCGTGCTGCTGTCCCTGATCATCGTGGCCGTGGCCATGACGCCGTCGCTGGTGGCCATGGTGGCCGAGCGCCGGTTTGCCGCGCTGGAGCGCAAGAAGGGCGGCTCGCTGCTGATGAGCCTGGCCTGGTCGCTGGGCTCCACGCTGCTGGCTGTGGTGGCGCTGGTGGTGTCCATGCCGCTGTGGCTGGTGCCGCCGCTGATCCTGGTGTTGCCCCCGCTGATCTGGGGCTGGCTCACTTACCGCGTCATGACCTTCGATGCGCTGGCCGACCATGCGAGCGCTGCCGAGCGCCGCGAGATTTTCCGCCGCCACAAGGCGTCCTTGCTGGGCATTGGCATCCTGACCGGTTACCTGGGCGCAGCCCCCAGCATCGTATGGGCCTCCGGCGCGCTGTTTGCGGCGGCCTTTGTCATCCTGGTGCCGGTGGCCATCTGGATCTACACGCTGGTGTTCGCGTTCTCGTCCCTCTGGTTCGCACACTACAGCCTGGCGGCGCTGGAAAGGCTGCGCGCCGAAGAGGCTGCTGCTGCGGTGGCCGTCACGCCGGCGGCCGAACCGCTAGCATTGGCAGATGGTGCGACTCGAAGTCGCTCTTGTAGCTGAACTAATCAGCCTTCATAGGAGTGCGTTTCCCCTCTGGGAGCGCAACGATTTCCTCCCTGGAAATCACTCAGAAATGGTCGAATTAATGCCACGCATTTTTCGACCGGAGGGGCCCACCTTGGGCCTCCTCGCAACAAAATTCGGCCTCACGGCAGGGATTTTTGTTGCCTGAACGCTACAGTTACAAAATAAAAGTACTGTAGCCGCCGCCTCTCCGGGCGGCCAACAAAGCGGCACCGCTTTTGGTGCCTTGTTTCTCACCGAAACCACTTTTGGAATGAAGTGACCTCGTCTGTGCGTGCATCTTGGGTAACTGAGTTGTGCGGAGCCATGGATAAACGACCCGCGCGCAAGCGCACAAATCCGGCGCGAGCTGGATGAATTTCAAGAACAAGACTTGAGAGGGTGGCCGAGGTATAGGGCAAGGGAAACACAAGTGAACGTTCGCGAGAACCGCCGTCACAATGAAGTAGCTAACTCTTGTGTCCCGGGGCAACCTGGGGAGCTACGGCCAAAAGGCAACGCGTCTGAGACTGAATGTCATCTACTTCAGTCTGTTCCCATTGAACGCGCGGCGGATAGAACGTCCCTAACCCCATCTTCCGGCCTGCCGGCCGGATGGGCACCAAGGGAAACGAGGTAAACCCGACACATCGCCACCGCCAGTACGGGGTGGCAACCGAAGCGCAAGCGACGGCCATGGTGTAGCGGGTAGAGGAAGAAGCAAAAAGCGAATGCCGGCCTGTAACGGGCCGGATAGGGGTTCAAGATTTGCCCCAGCGTGAAAGCGTGCTGACTTGCTTCAGGTGCGACGGCGTAAAGCCTTTGCAAACTTCAACATGGCCCCGCGGGTAGTCTGCCCGCAGGGGCAGACCTTCGCCCAATGGGTCTCCTCACTGGAGAAGGTATGGCAACACAGCGAAGTGCTCCGGCACCTCGCGCTGCGTCTTCAGGCGAGCAAATGGATTGGCACCTAGTTGACTGGGGGCTGGTTCAGATGTTTGTCGGGAAGATGCAGACGCGCATTGCGCAGGCAGAAATGGACAAGGACTATCGACGGGTCAAACGACTTCAGAGAAGCCTTGTTCGATCCTGGCAGGCCAAGGCATTGGCGGTCAGGAAAGTTTCCGAGAACCAAGGGAAGCGGACGAGTGGCGTCGACCGCGAACTATGGCCTTCACCGAAGGCCAAATGGAATGCGGTGTGTCGATTGAACAAACAGGGATATCGGGCGAAGCCTCTGAGGCGCGTCTGGATCCCAAAGACGAACGGCAAGGAGCGCCCTTTGGGCATTCCAACACTGTTCGACCGGGCGATGCAGGCCTTATACCTGCTCGCGCTGGAACCGGTGTCAGAGTGTGCGTCCGACCCAAATAGCTACGGCTTTCGTAAAGGACGATCAACCCACGATGCCCGGAGCCAGTTGTTCGTGTCGCTATCCCAGAAGGCTTCGGCCCAATGGATTTTGGACGCGGACATCACGGGATTCTTCGACAACATCAACCACGAATGGTTGCTAGCGAATGTTCACATGAACAAACGCATTCTCCGAAAGTGGTTGAAAGCAGGTGTCGTCGACAGAGGACAACTGCACAGCACCGAGATGGGAACGCCGCAAGGCGGGATCATTTCGCCGACATTGGCGAACATCACCTTGAACGGGTTGGAGCGCGGACTCAAGCAGTACCTTAAAAAGGAACTCGGGTCCAAAGCGGCTGACAAGGTGAAAGTGAATCTGGTTCGATATGCCGACGATTTTGTGGTGACGGGCGACTCGAAGGAGCTGCTTGAATCCATGGTCATACCTTGGATTGTGGAATTCCTGCGCGAGCGGGGTCTGCAGTTCTCTGAGGAGAAGACCAAGATCGTGCACATCGATGAAGGATTTGACTTCTTAGGGTGGAATTTCCGGAAGTACGACGGAAAGATGCTGATCAAGCCGAGCAAGAAAAACGTGAAAGCGTTCTACAGCAAGGTGAGTGAGGGCATCGGAAGTTCGCTGTCAGTTCCAACTGAACTGCTCATCAGAAAACTCAATCCAGTGCTCCGCGGCTGGGCTGAGTACCACAAAGGAGTGGTTGCCAAAGCGACGTTCTCACGACTTGACCACCTGATTTACTGGAGGTTGATGAAATGGGGACGGCGCCGGCATCCTAGAAAGTCGGGCAAGTGGGTCTACGACCACTACTGGCCACAACTCGGCTCACGCCGGGCCATGGCCGTGCACTTGCCCGATCAGAATGGGGATCTGAGGTCGCTGGTCTTGTACCAGCTTGCGGACACGATAATTGTCCGCCATCAGAAAGTCGACGGGAAATACAACCCGTTCGACCCTGCGTGGTTTGCCTATGCGGAACGGTTGCTGACGGCCCGAATGTCGCAAGACATCTGGGACACCCAGCGCCTGAAGCTGTGGTTGCAGCAAGGCGGCAAGTGCGTCTTGTGTGAGCAATTCATTGACAGTACGCGCGCTATGGACGATCACCACATCGTCTACCGCGAGTACGGAGGGAGCCATGCTCTTTCCAACCGCGTGCTTCTGCACCCGGTCTGTCACCGGCGGGTACACGCCCTCGGTTTGGAGGTAACCAAGCCGGTCCCAGCACGGGGACTTTAATCTGGAGAAGTAGACTAGGGTTATGCAACCCAATGAAGCTACCGATCCAGTGGTCGTGCTTGAGCCGGATGCGTCGAAAGGCGCACGTCCGGTTCTTAGGGGGGAGGGAGGCCGAGAGGCCTCCTTCCTACCCTCCACTCCGCAAAGCCAGACCTCCCACCCCCTGCCTGACCCTGCCGCCGGCATCGGCCTTGTCATCGTCGGCGACGAAATCCTGTCGGGCAAGCGTGCCGACAAGCACATGGACAAGGTCATCGAACTGCTGGCCGCGCGCGGCTTGGCGCTGGACTGGGCCGAGTACGTGGGGGACTCGCCTGGACGCATCACCGCCACGCTCAAGCGGGCATTTGACGGCGGCGGCCTGGTGTTCTGTACCGGCGGCATCGGTGCCACGCCCGACGACCACACCCGCCAATGTGCCGCGACGGCGCTGGGCGTGGGGCTGCAATTGCACCCGGGCGCCGAGGCGCTGATCCGTGAGCGCATGCAGGATGTGGCGCGCGAGCAGGGCGTGCCCTACGAGCCCGACCGGCCTGACAACATCCACCGGCTGAACATGGGGGTGTTCCCTGTGGGCGCCCGCCTCATTCCCAACCCCTACAACAAGATCGCCGGTTTCAGCGTGGGCCATGTGCATTTCGTGCCGGGCTTTCCCGTCATGGCCTGGCCCATGGTCGAGTGGGTGCTGGATACCCAGTACGCCCCACTGTTTCGCCAGGCCGCCTGGGCTGAGAAATCAGTCATCGTCTTTGGCGCCATGGAAGCTTCCCTGACGCCGCTGATGGAAAACATCGAACAGGCCCACCCCGGCGTGAAGGTGTTCAGCCTGCCCAGCGTGGACCACCCCCAATATGGCCGCCACATCGAACTGGGCGTCAAGGGCGCGCCGGTGGCGGTGGAAGGCGCCTACACGGCGTTGCTGTCGGGGCTGCGGGGCTTTGGCGCGGAGCTTGGCCCTGAATTGGTGCGTTGAATTTGATGCACCAAAGATGTGCATTCCGGGATTGCACATCTTTGGTGCTTGCAATCAAAAATACGCGGCTATCAAGCGGGGAAGCGCGGAACTCCGGGCAAAATGCCCTGCGTTGCGAGCGCTGCGGATGCACCAGCTTTGGCACAAAAACTGCATTCTGCAATCGTCAATCTTTTTAACAACCATCCAACCCAGGAGAACCTGATGGCAAAGACCGTCGCAGACGTGATGAAGATGGTGAAGGAAAACGAGGTCAAGTTCGTTGACTTCCGCTTCACCGACACCCGTGGCAAGGAGCAGCACGTGACCGTGCCCGTGTCCGCCTTTGACGAAGACAAGTTCACGTCCGGCCATGCCTTTGACGGTTCGTCCATTGCGGGCTGGAAGGGTATTGAAGCCTCGGACATGCAGCTCATGCCCGACCCCAACACCGCCAACATCGACCCCTTCTTTGAAGAGTCCACGCTGTTCCTGCAGTGCGACGTGGTCGAGCCCAGCGACGGCAAGGCCTACGACCGCGACCCGCGCTCGATCGCCAAGCGCGCCGAGGCCTACCTGAAGGCGTCCGGCCTGGGCGATACCGCCTACTTCGGACCGGAACCCGAATTCTTCATCTTCGACGGCGTGCGCTGGAGCAACGAGCCCGGCAAGGTCGGCTTCGAGATCGATGAATACGAAGCCCCGTGGAATTCCGGCAAGGTCCTGGAAGGCGGCAACCGCGGCCACCGGCCCACGGTCAAGGGCGGCTACTTCCCCGTGCCCCCGGTTGACAGCACCCAGGACATGCGCGCCGAGATGTCGCTGATCCTTGAATCGCTGGGCATCCCGGTCGAGGTGTTCCACCACGAAGTGGCGGGCGCCGGCCAGAACGAAATCGGCACCCGGTTCAGCACGCTGGTCGAGCGCGCCGACTGGACGCAGGTCCTGAAGTACGTGGTGTGGAACGTGGCCAATGCCTACGGCAAGACGGCAACCTTCATGCCCAAGCCCTACGCTGGCGACAACGGCTCGGGCATGCACGTGCACCAGTCCATCTGGAAGGACGGCAAGAACCTGTTCGCAGGCGACGGCTACGCCGGCCTGTCCGACTTTGCGCTGTTCTACATTGGCGGCATCATCAAGCACGCCCGCGCGCTGAACGCCATCACCAACCCCGGCACCAACAGCTACAAGCGCCTGGTGCCCGGCTTTGAAGCGCCGGTGAAGCTGGCCTACAGCGCCCGCAACCGCTCGGCCTCCATCCGCATCCCGTTCGTGGCCAACCCCAAGGGCCGCCGCATCGAGGCGCGTTTCCCCGATCCTTCGGCCAACCCGTACCTGGCCTTCTCGGCCCTGATGATGGCTGGCCTGGACGGCGTGGAAAACAAGATCCATCCCGGCGAAGCCGCCACCAAGGACCTGTACCACCTGCCGCCCGAAGAAGACGCGAAAGTGCCGACCGTGTGCCACAGCCTGGACCAGGCGCTGGACTACCTGGACAAGGACCGCGGCTTCCTGACCAAGGGCGGCGTGTTCACCGACTCCATGCTGGACGCCTACATCGAGCTGAAGATGGGTGAAGTGACCCGCTTCCGCATGGCACCGCACCCGGTGGAATACGACATGTACTATTCGCTGTAATTTCATACAGCCTGTGGTGCAAAAAGGACGGCGCAAGCCGTCCTTTTTCATTGGTGCGGGCCGCAGGGATATACCGTCGTATTTTGAAAATGCCACCGATTGCCGCATACTGGCAGACCGTCCCTGCATTTCCATGATGCGAGGAGAAAGCATGAAGTACCCTGTATTGATCCCGTTGCTTGCTATGTTTCTGGTAGCAAACAGCTTCGCGCAAAGCCGCATCTTCCGCTGCGGCAACGAATACACCAACAACGCCACCGAAGCCCAGGCGCGTGGCTGCAAGGTGGTGGAAGGCGGCAACGTCACCGTGGTTGAAGGCACCCGCGTGGCCAATACACCGGCGCCGGTGCGCGTGGCCAATGCCCCGCAGGCCACCCAGCGCGTGGACAACACCGAGCAGCGCGCGCGCGACAACGACGCGCGCACGATCCTGGAGGCCGAGCTCAAGAAGGCCGAGGCCCGCCGCGCCGAACTGCTCAAGGAATACAACAACGGCGAACCGGAAAAGCAGGGGCCCGAGACGCGCAACTACCAGAAGTACCTGGACCGCGTGGCCGAACTCAAGGCCAGCATCGCCCGCAACGACAGCGACATCGCCGGCATTCGCCGCGAATTGGGCCGCGCCGCCAGCGCGGGTGGGCCAAAATAGGCGGCTTGAAACCCGCCACCCGCCCCCCCATCACCCAACGCTTCCAGTCGTTTGACCTGCTTGCCACCCTGGTGGCCGTGGTCCAGAGCGACGGTGCCGTCCTCTTTGCGAACTCTGCCCTTGAAGACGCCCTGGGCACCTCTCGGCGCACGATCGAGGGCGCAAAGCTGCCAGACTGCTTTACCGAGCCGCACATCCTGCAAAACGCGCTCGAAGGTGCGGGCAGTAATGAGTTTGCGGCCCTGCGCTACGACGCCTGGCTCAAGCGCCTGAACCACGATCCGCTGCCCGTGCACGTCATCGTCGCGCAGACCGAGCGGCCTGGAGAGATCATCGTGGAGCTGCTGCCGCTGGAGCAGCAGGCCAAGCAGGACCGTGAAGAGCGCCTGATCGACCAGGCCCAGGCCAACAAGGAACTCATCCGCAACCTGGCGCATGAAATCAAGAACCCGCTGGGCGGCATCCGTGGCGCGGCGCAGCTGCTGCAGCTGGAGATTGACGCTAGCCTGACCGAATACACCCAGGTGATCATCCACGAGGCCGACCGGCTGCAGACGCTGGTGGACCGCCTGCTGGCGCCGCACCGCCGTCCGCATGTGGTGGGTGACGTGAACATCCACGAGGTATGCGAGCGTGTTCGCTCGCTGATCCTGGCGGAATTTCCGCGCGGGCTGAAGGTCGTGCGGGAGTACGACATCTCGATCCCCGAGTTTCGCGGCGACCGCGAACAGCTGATCCAGGCGGTGCTCAACATCGCCCACAACGCCTGCCAGGCGCTGTCGGAACGCATTGCCGCGGGTGACGCGCAACTGGTGTTTCGCACGCGCATCGCCCGACAGGTGACATTCGGTAAACAGCGGTACCGACTGGCATTGGAATTGCATGTCATCGACAACGGGCCCGGCGTGCCGGACTCGATCAAGGACCGCATCTTCTATCCACTGGTGTCAGGGCGTGAAGGCGGTTCGGGGCTGGGGCTGACGCTGGCGCAAACCTTCGTGCAGCAGCACCATGGCCTGATCGAGTGCGACAGCGTGCCCGGGAGGACGGATTTCAAGCTGTTGATTCCGTTGCCATGAAAACCCCAACGCAGTCTGACCTGAGGTGACAAAAAACATGACAGCCCCCACGCTCACAGCGTTCGCTGCCCCCCGAGGGGGCCGCCAGTGCCCTTCGGGCGGCCGGGCGGGCACTGTATGAAGCCGATCTGGATCGTTGACGATGACCAGTCCATCCGGTTCGTGCTGGAAAAGGCGCTGTTGCGCGAAGACCTGCCCACGCGCAGCTTCACCAACCCCCGCGAAGTGCTGGCCGCGCTGGAAGCCGGCACCGACGAGGACGGCCCGCAGATCCTGGTGAGTGACATCCGCATGCCGGGCGGCTCGGGCCTGGACCTGCTGTCCAAGGTCAAGGAAAAGCACCCTGGGCTGCCGGTCATCATCATGACCGCGTTCTCTGACCTGGACAGCGCCGTATCGGCCTTCCAGGGCGGTGCGTTTGAGTACCTGCCCAAGCCCTTTGACCTGCCCAAGGCGGTGGAGCTGATCCGCCGCGCGGTAGAGGAAAGCCAGCGCGAGGAGGTGGCCGAGGAGCGCATGGCGGCCGCGCCTGAAATGCTGGGCCAGGCGCCCGCGATGCAGGACGTGTTCCGCGCCATTGGCCGCCTGAGCCAGAGCAACGTCACGGTCATGATCACCGGCGAATCCGGCTCGGGCAAGGAGCTGGTCGCGCGCGCATTGCACAAGCATTCACCGCGCGCCAACGGCCCGTTCGTGGCGATCAACACCGCAGCCATTCCCAAGGATCTGCTGGAGTCCGAGCTGTTTGGCCACGAGCGCGGCGCCTTCACCGGCGCGCAGACCATGCGCCGCGGCCGCTTTGAGCAGGCCGAAGGCGGCACGCTGTTCCTGGACGAAATTGGCGACATGCCGTTTGACCTGCAGACGCGGCTGCTGCGCGTGTTGAGCGACGGGCATTTCTACCGGGTGGGCGGGCACAACGCCGTCAAGGCCAATGTGCGCGTCATTGCCGCGACCCACCAGGACCTGGAGCAGCGCGTGAAGGAAGGTGTGTTCCGCGAGGACCTGTTTCACCGGCTCAACGTGATCCGCCTGCGCCTGCCCGCCTTGCGTGAACGCAAGGAAGACGTGCCCATGCTCACGCGTCATTTCCTGCAGCAAAGCGCCAAGCAGCTGGGCGTGGAGCCCAAGCGAATTTCCGACCAGGCCTTGGCGCAACTGGGGGGCTTCAACTTCCCCGGCAACGTGCGTCAGCTGGAGAATATCTGCCACTGGCTCACCGTGATGGCGCCGGCCCAGGTGATCGAGCCCAAGGACCTGCCACCCGAAGTGGCGGGACTGGCGCCTGCGGCGCCCGCCGATGCCGCGGTGCGTGCCGATGCCACCCGCGCGGCACCAGTCATGGACGATGCGGCCGAGGCCCGGATGCCGGCTGGAGTGGGTGCGCCCGCCGTGGGCGCGGCGGCAGCGTTCAACGGCTCGGGCTGGGAAACCGGCCTGGAAGCCGAGGCGCTCGAGCTTCTGGCCACCGGCCGGCACGACGTGTGGGACGAGCTCACCAAGCGGTTTGAATCCAAGCTGATCCTGACCGCGCTGGCCAACACGCGCGGGCGCCGCATCGAGGCGGCTCAAAAGCTCGGTATCGGGCGCAACACCATCACCCGCAAGATTCAGGAACTAGGTCTGGAGTAGCTCCACGACCACCGGTGCGTGGTCGCTGGGCTTTTCCCATTTGCGGGGCACGCGGTCGATCCGGCAGGACCTGACCAGCGGCTTGAGCGGCTCGCTTACCAGGATGTGGTCGATGCGCAGGCCGCGGTTCTTCTGGTAGCCCAGCATGCGGTAGTCCCACCATGAATAGCTTTTTTCAGGCTGGTCAAACATGCGAAAGCTGTCGGTCAGGCCCAGCCCGATCAGCCGCTGGAAATGCTCGCGCTCCTGCACCGTGTGGTGGATCGTGTCCTTGAGCCCCACCGGGTCGTACGAATCCCTGTCTTCGGGCGCGACGTTGAAATCGCCCAGCAGCACCAGGCGCGGGTGGCGCGCCAGCTCGTCGGCGATGTAGCGGTGCAGGCCGGTCAGCCAGTTCATCTTGTAGCTGAACTTCTCGCTGCCGGGTTCCTGGCCGTTCACGAAATAGCCATTCACCACACGCACTTCGCCCCCGGGGCCGTCCAGCGTGGCGGCGATCACGCGTGAATGCTCGTCGTCAAAGCCCGTGATGTTCTTCACCACGTCGCGCACCGGCTGGCGTGACAGGATGGCCACGCCGTTGTAGGTCTTCTGGCCAAACGCCGCGGCGTGGTAGCCCGCCGCCTGCAGCGCGTCAAACGGAAACTTGTCGTCCGTCATCTTCAGCTCCTGCAGGCACAGCGCATCCACCGGGTTGGCGGCCAGCCAGTCCAGCACATGCTGCAGCCGGGCGGTGAGCGAATTGACGTTCCAGGTGGCGATCTGCATGGGTCTTTGAAAAAGAGGTGTTCTGGCGAGCTTAATCGAGGTTGGCAGCGCGGGCCGATTAAGGTGTTCTTAATCCAGCCCTTCCACCATCTGCTCCATGACCCGCCCACGACCCGTGTGCGGTTGCCTGAAAGGAGCATGAATGCTGATGGCCACAACCTCGTACCCGGCCGGGGGGCTGCCCCCGCCGCGCGAACCGGTGCGCACCACCCGGCTGGCGGTTCACCGCGCCGGGGACGCCAGCCGCAGCGGCGTTGAAGATTTCATCCGGCAGGTGTATGCCCGCCGGTTTGGTGCCGATGTCACGGCCTTCGCGCCGGTGCTGGTGAGCCTGCACGACCCGGTTGAAGGCATCGTGGCGGCCGCGGGTTACCGCCAGGCGTCGGCGGGAAACCTTTTCCTGGAGCGCTACCTGGACGCGCCTGTGGAGCAGCTGCTGGGCCGGGCCAATGGCGAGGTGCCCGTGCGCCAGGGCATTTTTGAGGTGGGGCACCTGGCGGCGCAGCGCGCGGGCGAAGGGCGCCGCCTGATCTTCCTGCTGGGTGAGCATCTGGCGGGCGAGGGCGCGCAGTGGGTCGTGAGCACCCTGACCGAAGAGCTGCGCCACCTGTTCGTGCGTCTGGGCATCACGCCGCTGGCGCTGGGCCGTGCCGACCCCGCCGCGCTGGGCGACACCGCCGGCCTGTGGGGCAGCTATTACGACCACCACCCCGTCGTGCTGGCCGGTCAGGTGGACCAGGCCCTGCGCCTGCTGGCGCGTGGCCGGCGCCAATCACAGGAGCGCGCATGAGCCCGGTCGCAGATGGAGCCGCCCTGAGCGACGGGCAATCCAGCCTCAGCGCGCTGCAGCTGCGCGCGGCGGTGGATGCCTTTGCCGCCCTGCTGCGCGAACGCGGCACGCGGGTGCTTGCCACGCTGATGGACAACTCGCCCGCGTGGGTGGTGGCTGACCTTGCCGCCGCGCAGGCGGGCGTGGTGCACGTGCCGCTGCCTGTTTTCTTCACACCGGCGCAGACCGGCCACGCGCTGCGCGCGGCGGGCGTGGACACCGTGCTTGCCGCGCGTGCAGCGTTGCAGGCCTGGCCCGGCATCACACCGGTGGCCGGCAGCCTGGCGGGCCAGTCCCTGTTCCTGCTGGCCTTGCCGGCGCAGCCCGTGCCCATGCCCGAGGGCACGGCCAAGATCACTTTCACGTCCGGTACCACCGGCACGCCCAAGGGCGTGTGCCTGAGCCAGCCTGCAATGCAGCAGGTGGCTGCGGGCATCCGCCAGGCGCTGCAACCGCTGGGCATTGAGCGGCATCTGTGCGTGCTGCCCCTGGCGGTGCTGCTGGAAAACATTGCCGGCGTGCTGGCGCCGCTGTCGCACGGCGCGCAATGCGTGATCCCGCCGCTGGCCGATGTGGGCCTGACGGGCTCCTCGGGCTTTGACCCGGCCCGTTTTCATGCGGCGGTGCAAAGCCACCAACCCCACAGCCTGATCCTGCTGCCCCAGATGCTGCGGGCCTGGTCCGGCTGGCTGGCGCAAACCGGCCAGCGTGCGCCCGCATGCCTGCGCATGGTGGCCGTCGGGGGCGCGGCGGTGGGCGCGCGGCTGGTCGCCGGGGCCCGCAGCGTGGGCATACCGGCCTACGAGGGCTACGGGCTGTCCGAGGGTGCCTCCGTGCAGACGATGAACCTGCCGGGCGCCGACCGCCCCGGCACCGCCGGGCGGCCCCTGCCGCATGCCCGTGTGCGCGTGAGCGCGGCGGGTGAGATCGAGGTGGCCGGCAGCCTGTTTGCCGGCTACCTTGGCGACCCGGCGGGCCACGCCGCGCCGGCGCAGTGGTGGCCCACGGGCGACCTGGGCCGTATCGACGCGGACGGCTTCCTGCACGTGCTGGGCCGCAGCCGCAACGTGCTGATCACCTCATTCGGCCGCAACGTCAGCCCGGAATGGGTGGAGTCCGCCCTGCGCGAGGGGCCCGGCATCGCGCAGGCGGTGGTGCTGGGTGATGCCCAGCCCGCGCTCAGCGCGGTGCTCTGGCCGGCGGACCCGGCCCTGCCCGACACCGCGCTGCAGGCGGCGGTGGATGCTGCCAATGCCGGCTTGCCCGACTACGCCCGCGTGGGCCGCTGGATGCGCAGCGTGGTGCCCTTCAGCGCGGCCACCGGACTGGCCACCGCCAATGGCCGGCCACAGCGCGCCGCCGTGCTGGCCATGTATGCGCACGCGCTGGGCCTGGCCGGCAACACCCCCCATGAACCTGTCGATAACGGAGTGAACCATGAGTTTTCATGAACGATTGCTGAGAGATACCCAACAGGCCCGCGCCGGCCTGCTGGGCGCCCCCATCATCCAGGGCTGCCTGCGCGGCGAGGTATCGCTGCCCAGTTACCTCGCCTTCCTGCAGCAGGCCTGGCATCACGTGCGCCACACGGTGCCGCTGCTCAAGGCCTGCAAGGCGGCGTTGCCGGCCCGCCATGCCTGGCTGAACGACCCCCTGGACGAATACGTGGAAGAAGAGCAGGGCCATGACGAATGGATCCTGGACGACATCCGCGCCTGCGGCGGCGACGTGGACGCCGTGCGCCGCAGCCGGCCGGGCGCCGCGGTCGAGGTCATGGTGGCCTATGCCTACGACACCATTGCCCGTGGCAACCCGCTGGGCTTCTTCGGGATGGTGCATGTGCTGGAGGGCACCAGCGTATCGCTGGCGCTGCTGGCGGCCGACAACATCCAGAAGCCGCTGGCGCTGCCCGATGCCGCCTTCAGCTACCTGCGCTCGCACGGCACGCTGGACCGTGAGCACACGGCCCATTTCGCCGTGCTGATGGACGCCATTGCCGACCCGCAGGACCAGGACGACATCGTCCACGCCGCACGCATGTTCTACCGCCTGTATGGCGACGTGTTCCGCGAACTGCCCATGCCGGTGATGCAGCCTGCCGGAGCGCTGGCATGAAGGCCGCCCAGGCCCGCGTGCTGCTGACCGGTGCGACCGGCGGCATCGGCCAGGCCATGGCGCAGGCGCTGGTGAGCGGCGGCGCGTCCGTCATGCTGGCCGGGCGCCGTGATGACACCCTGAAGGCGCTGGCCCGGCGCATCGACCCGGGCGCTGCGCACACCGTGTGCCAGCAGGCCGACCTGCTGCAGCCGCAGGGCGTGGCCAGCCTGGCCGCGGCCGCCGCGCACTGGGGCTGCAACGTGGTGGTCCATGCCGCGGGTATCCCGGCGTTCGGCCCGCTGCAGGCCATCCCGGCCAGGGACATGGGTGCCGTGCTCCAGACCAACCTGCTGGCGCCGATGCTGCTGACGCAGGCGCTGCTGGCGCATCTGTGTGCCCAGCCGCAAGCGCAGGTGATCTGTGTGGGCTCGGCGTTGGGGCGCATTGGCCTGCCGGGCTACAGCGTTTACAGCGCCAGCAAATTCGGGCTGCGCGGCTTTGCCGAGGCATTGCGCCGCGAGCTGGCCGACACGGCCGTGCGCGTGCAATACCTGGGCCCGCGCAGCACCCGCACGGCGTTCAACAGCGCCGGTGTCGATGCCTACAACCAGGCCACGGGAACCGCCGTGGACGCGCCCGAACGCGTGGCCGGGCACCTCATGGCGCTGCTTGCATCCGGCGCGGCCGAGCGCTTTATCGGCTTTCCCGAAACGCTGGCCGTGCGCATCAACGGCGCCGTGCCGTCCTGGCTGGACGGCAGCTTCAAGACCCATCGCCGCACCCTGGCTGTTTTGCCATCCACCTGAATCGAGTCAACATGAATACACAGCTTCATTCCACCCGCCGTACCTTTCTGGCCGCGGCACTTGCCCTGACCGCCGCGCTGGCGTTGCCTTCTGGCGCGGGCGCCGCCACCCTGGAGGAATCCATCAGCGAACTGCAGCGCGACTGGGAAGTGATCCGCTACCAGACGCCCGTGAGCGAGCGCGAAAAGCGCTTCGAGCAACTGGCCGCCCGCGCCCACAAGGCCAGCACCACCTACGCAGGCCGCGCCGAGCCGCTGGTGTGGGAGGGCATCATCGTCAGCTCCTGGGCGGGCGAAAAGGGCGGGCTGGGCGCGCTGGGGCTCGTCAAGCAGGCCAAGGCGTTGTATGAGGCCGCGATCCAGGTGGACGGGAATGTGCTGGACGGCTCGGCGTACAACAGCCTGGGCGTGCTGTACTACAAGGTGCCCGGCTGGCCCGTGGGTTTTGGCGACAAGGCCAAGGCGCGCGAACTGCTGCAAAAGGCGCTGGCCATCAATCCCAAGGGCATTGATGCGAACTTCTTTTATGCCGAGTATCTGTTGGAGATCCGGCAGCCCGAGGAGGCCGTAACCTACCTGGAACGCGCCCTGCAGGCGCCCGCACGGGCGGGCCGCCAGATTGCGGATGCGGGCCGGCGCGAGGAAGCCCGCCAGCTACTGGACAAAATCCGGGGACGCTAGGTGTGAAGGTTCAATAGGTTATTGCGGGTGTTCACCCGGAGAGGTTTTGAGAGACTGGGAATCGCCAAACCCCCAAATCACTCAGATTTCCAAACCGGATGAACACCCATAAGAATGCCCGATTGACC